>Ga0160439_1000004_pt1 | contig 382724 bp, 347 predicted proteins | sample HID1975M_E0MG_FD_108201 | JGI IMG/M metagenome (GOLD analysis project Ga0160439, IMG submission 108201) | Enriched soil microbial communities from UW Madison campus, WI, USA - HID1975M_E0 MG | ecosystem: Environmental > Terrestrial > Soil > Unclassified | place: USA: Madison, Wisconsin...
CTCCTCGCTGCGGCGACCCACTCCGCAATCAAACGCGAATATCAAGATCAAACGCTTCCACTCGCCTTGCGGCGAGCGGGTTCATTTCTTTTGCTGGCCCAAAAGAAACGGAACCAAAGAAAAACGTCTCCCCGACACGTCCACAGCCCGCGGCGTCACGTGCACCGGGATTTTCCGACTCGGCATCCTGCCTCGGTCGGAAAACGCCGCCCATCCATGGGCGGCGCCCTACGGGTCTGCGTAGATATGCGGCTACGTTACGGTTACGAAGATCAAAAGCTCAAAGCTCAAAGCGAGAAGCGAGAAGCGAGAAGCGAGAAGCGAGAAGCGAGAAGCGAGAAGCAATGCCTCGCACAACGCTTTCAGCGCATGTCGAACGGGAGCAATCACCTCACGCGCACAACTTCCTCCTCGAGCTCGTCCACCACCGGCGCCACCACCCGCCGCGTCGCCTTCTCCAGCTGCGCGAGCGCGACCTTGCCCGCCGCCTTCGCTTCCAGCGCCTGCTGCTGCACCTGGCACAGCGTCTGCATGTGGTCGGCGTCGAAATTCAGACGCTCGATCAGGAAGTCGACGAACGCGCGCACCTTCGGCGAGACGAGCCGACCGCCCGGGAACACCGCGTTGAAGTCGACTTGCGGGCCGGTCCAGCCGGCGAGCACGCGCTGCGCCATGCCGGCTTCGACGAAGGCCTTGGCCATCACGTCGCCGGTGAGCATCAGGCCTTCGCCCTTGATCAGCGCCCAGTTGAGCGCGGCGGGATCGTTGGCGACCAGTTGCGGATTGACCGGGAAGTCGCGCAGCGCGCGGCCGTCGGTCAGCGACCAGATGAAGCGGTTGTTCGCGTTGTGGCTCTTGCGCATCACCAGGGTGCGATGGTGCTGCAGGTCGTCGGGGTGCAGCGGTTCGCCGTGCTGTTCGATGTAGGACTGGCTGGCGAAGACCTGCGTGCGCAGGCTGCCGAGCTTGCGGGCGACGAGGTTGGAATCGGGCAGGGTGCCGATGCGCAGGGCGAGGTCGGCTTCGCCTGCGATCAGGTCGAGCTTCTCGTTGCCCATGTGCATGTCGAGCTGGATCTCGGGGTACTGCGCCTGGAAGTCGCCGAGCAGCGGCGCGATCCAGGTGATGCCGATCGAGTACGGCACGGTGAAGCGCAGCCAGCCGCGTGGGCCGGACTGCAACTGCGCGACGGCGCTTTCGGCTTCTTCCAGTCCGCGCGCGATGCGCTGGCAATGCTCGTGATAGATGCTGCCGGCTTCGGTGAGGCCGAGCCGGCGCGTCGTGCGGTTGAGCAGGCGAGCACCCAGTCGCTGTTCGAGTTCCTGCACCTTGCGACTGACGGTGGTCTTGGGCAGGCCGAGCGCGTTGGCGGCGGCGATGAAGCTGCCCTGTTCGACCACCTTGACGAAGATCAGCGTCTCGTTGAGATCGTGTGCCATGTGGAACTCCTGGGACTGGGGGCCGCGCCGGGCGCGGACGATTGGACCGTGACGGGGATAATTATTCCCTCGAATAGGGACTAATCAAGTCCCCTTTCGAAGCGGATGATCTGCGGCATCCCCCGAGTCGATGCCGCCCATGTCCGCCCCCCGTCCCGCCGCGCCCCCTGCACCACGCCTCGCGACCGCCCCCGCACGTCGCCGTGGGCTGCGCATGGAAATTCCGCCGAATCAATCGTCTAGCGCACGGATCGCCACCCCCAGGCGGCTCCAGGCCGGGCATGCCGGCTGGGGCTGGCTGTGGTCCTGGCTGCCCGGCAATGCCCGTCTCCGCGAGGTCCCTGCGTCGATCGAAGACCGGTTTTCGGGAGACAAAATCCCATGAAAGGGACAATCAGGGCGCCGCTGGTGATTGTGGGCGCCACCGGGATGGTCGGTACGCGCGTCGTTGCGCAGGCCTTGGCCGCCGGACGCCGCACGATCGCGGTCGCCAACGACGCCGATGCGCTCGACCGTTTGCAGGCCCAGCACGGCGCCGCACTGACGACGCTGTTCGCCGACATCCGCAGCGACGGTGACGCGGCCGATCTCGCCGCGCGCCTGCGTGCGCTGCCCGGCCCGGCGCCGGGCTCGGTGATCGCGGCGATCCGTGGCGCGGCCGGCAGCCGGCGTGTGCTCGATGCGCCCGCGGATTTCCTGCGTCGCCGCCTCGACGAAGACCTGCTGCCGCACCTGTCGATCGCGCGCCATCTGCTGCCCCTGCTCGCGACCCAGCCGCGCGCCGGTTACGTGCTGGTCGGCGGTCCCGGCGCGGACCATCCGTGGTCCGGCTACGGCCATCACTCGATCGGCGCGTCCGCGCTGCGGATGCTCGCGCGGGTGCTGCACGAGGAAGCTCGCACCTTGCCGGTGCGCGTGCAGATGCTCGCCGTCGATTCGCCGGTGCGCTGCGATGCCAACGCCGCCCATGCGCGCGCGCAGTGGCCGGACGTCGACGCGATCGCCGACCACGCGCTGCGCCTGGTCGACGGCGCAGCGAACGCCGATGTCGCGCTGGTGCGCTTTCCGATCGGCGCCGCCGTGCGCCCGCCCGGCCTGTCCGACGACCTCGATGTCGGCCCCTGCGCGCCCGCCCACACACACCAGACCGAGGCTGGCGCCCTGCTGCGTCGCCTCGCCACCGCCGCCTCCCCCCAGGAATCAAGCTCATGATCCGCTCCCACGTCACCCCGCGCGCATGGCGCGCCCTCGCCGCGACCGGTCTCGCCATTGCCGTCGCGCTCGTCATCGCCGGTTGCGATACCCACGCCCAGGACCAGGCCCAGCCGCCACCGCCGGATGTCGGCGTCGCCGCCGTGCTGTCGGAACAGGTGCAGGACTGGAACGACGCCACCGGCCGCATCGCCGCGGTCGAAAGCGTCGAGCTGCGACCGCGGGTCAGCGGTTACGTGCAGCGCGTGGCCTACGCCGAGGGTGACGAAGTGAAGCAGGGCGACCTGCTGTTCGTCATCGATCCACGCCCCTACCGCGCGGCGCTGCAGCGCGCGGAAGCCGAACTGGCCCGCGCCCGCGCCGATGCCCAGCTGGCGACCACGCGTCATGCACGCGCACAGTCGCTGATCGATGCCAGTGCGATCTCGCGCGACGATTTCGAAGCGCGCAGCGCCGGTCGCGCCGAAGCCGAAGCCGCGGTGCGCGGCGCGCAGGCCGCGGTCGAGACCGCGCGTCTGGATCTGGCATTCACGCAAGTGCGCGCACCGGTCGCCGGCCGCGCCGGTCGCGCGATGCTGACCACCGGCAATCTCGCCCAGGCCGATGCCTCGCTGCTGACCACCGTGGTCTCGCAGGATCCGGTGCACGTCTACTTCGAGACCGACGAGCGCACCTTCCTGCGCCACCAGGCGATGACGCGCGCCGGGACACGCAGCGGTGCCGACAACGCGGTGCGCGTGGGTCTGGCCGACGAGACCGGCTATCCGCACGCCGGCACCGTCGACTTCCTCGACAACCAGATCGATCCCGCGACCGGCACCGTGCGCGCCCGCGCCGTGCTGCCGAATCCGGATCGCCGCTTCACCCCGGGCCTGTTCGCCCGCGTGCAGCTGGAAGGCGCGGCCGCGCGCCCGGCGATCCTGATCGACGACAAGGCCGTGATCACCGACCAGGACCGCAAGTACGTCTACGTGGTCGGCGAGGACAACACCGCGCAGCGGCGCGACATCGTGCCGGGCCGGATCGTCGAGGGCCTGCGCGTCGTCGAGTCGGGCCTCGCCGCCGGCGACCGCGTGATCGTCAACGGCGTGCAGAAGGTCTTCATGCCGGGCATGCCGGTCGCGCCACAGGCGGTCGCGATGCGTGGTGGTGCGCCGATCGAGGCGGTCGCGAAGCGTTGAGCTTCGCCGCGCCTCGTAAATACCCAACGTCATTCCCGCGAAAGCGGGAGGCGCTTTTCAACAGCGCTTTCCGCTGGTCATCCAAGGACTTTGCTTCCAACAGGTCCTACGTCCATGGATCCCCGCCTGCGCGGGGATGACGGGATCGTTTTCCCCGCTTTCTCTGCGGCCCCCGCGCCGCCCACAAGGATTTCCCCGTGGACTTCTCCCGCTTCTTCATCGACCGGCCGATCTTCGCCGCGGTGCTGTCGATCCTGATCTTCGCAGGTGGCCTGATCGCCATCCCGCTGCTGCCGATCGGCGAATACCCGGAGGTCGTGCCGCCTTCAGTCGTCGTGCGCACCGTGTATCCCGGCGCCAACCCGAAGGTGATCGCCGAAACCGTGGCGACGCCGCTCGAGGAGGCCATCAACGGCGTCGAGGACATGATGTACGTCAAGTCCGTCGCCGGCTCCGACGGCGTGCTGCAGCTGACCGTGACCTTCAAGCCCGGCACCGATGCCGACGAGGCCGCGGTGCGCGTGCAGAACCGTGTGGCGCAGGCGCTCGCGCGACTGCCCGAGGACGTGCGCCGGCAGGGCGTGACCACGCAGAAGCAGTCGCCGGTGTTCCTGATGGTCGTGCATCTGACCTCGGAGGACGGTCGCTACGACTCGCTGTACCTGCGCAACTACATGCGCCTGCACGTCAAGGACGAACTGGCCAAGATCACCGGCGTCGGCGATGCACAGCTGTTCGGCGGCGGCGACTACGCGATGCGGCTGTGGCTCGATCCCGACAGGATCGCCGCGCGCGGCATGACCGCCAGCGACGTGGTGCGTGCGGTACGCGAACAGAACGTGCAGGTATCCGCCGGCCAGCTCGGCGCCGAACCGATGCCCAACGGCAGCGACTTCCTGTTGCCGATCAATGCGAAGGGCCGCCTCGAGAGCGTCGAGGAATTCGGCGACATCGTGCTGAAGTCAGGCGCCGATGGTGAACTCGTGCGCCTGGCCGATGTCGCGCGCATCGAACTCGCCGCCGGCGACTACACGCTGCGCGCGCGCCTCGACGGCAAGAACGCGGCCGCGATCGGCATCTTCCAGGCGCCGGGTGCGAACGCGCTCGACATCCGCGACGGCGTGGTCGCGAAGATGGACGAGCTGCGCCCGACGCTGCCGCCCGGGGTCGAGATCCAGTCGATCTACGACACCACGATCTTCGTCCGCGATTCGATCAAGTCGGTCGTGGTCACGCTGATCGAAGCGACGCTGCTGGTCGTGCTCGTCGTGATCCTGTTCCTGCAGACCTGGCGTGCGTCGATCATTCCGCTGCTCGCGGTGCCGGTGTCGATCGTCGGCACGTTCGCGGTGCTGTACCTGCTCGGCTATTCGATCAACACGCTGACCCTGTTCGGGCTGGTGCTGGCGATCGGCATCGTCGTCGACGATGCGATCGTCGTCGTCGAAAACGTCGAGCGGCACATCGAACTCGGCGCGTCGCCGCTCGAGGCCGCGCATCTGGCGATGAAGGAAGTGTCCGGTCCGATCATCGCGATCGCGCTGGTGCTGTGCGCGGTATTCGTGCCGATGGCGTTCCTGACCGGCGTGACCGGCCAGTTCTACAAGCAGTTCGCGGTGACCATCGCGATCTCGACGGTGATCTCGGCGATCAACTCGCTGACCCTGTCGCCGGCGCTGGCCGCGAAGCTGCTGCGCGCGCACGACGCGCCGAAGGATCGGGCGACGCGGCTGATCGACCGCCTGTTCGGCTGGCTATTCCGCCCGTTCAACCGCTTCTTCAACCGCAGCTCGGAGCGTTACGAGGGCGCAGTGTCGCGTTCGCTGAGCCGTCGCGGCGCGGTGTTCCTGGTCTACGCGGTGCTGCTGGTCGGCGCGGGCGTGATGTTCAAGGTAGTGCCGGCCGGATTCATTCCGGTGCAGGACAAGCTGTACGTGATCGCCGGCGTGAAGATGCCGGAAGGCGCGTCGATCGAGCGCACCGACGCGGTGCTGAAGCGAATGGCCGCGCTCGCCAGCGAGGTCGACGGCGTCGCCAGCGAGATCGCGTTTCCGGGTCTCAATCCGCTGCAGTTCACCAACACGCCCAACAACGGCGTGATCTTCTTCACCCTCGATCCCTTCGACGCCCGCTCGCGCAGCGCCGAGGAGATCACCGCCGAGCTCAACCAGAAATTCTCGACGATCCAGGAGGGCTTCACGTTCGCCTTCATGCCGCCGCCGATCCAGGGACTCGGGAATGGTTCCGGCTGGTCGCTGTTCGTCGAGGACCGCACGCGCCTGGGCTACGGCGAACTGCAGGCCGCGGTGCAGGCGTTCCAGGGCGCGGCCGCGCAGACACCGGGCCTGGGCTATCCGATCAGCAGCTACCAGGCCAACGTGCCGCAGCTCGATGCCGACGTGGACCGCGCCAAGGCGAAGGCACAGGGCGTGCCGCTGACGGAACTGTTCGACACGCTGCAGACCTATCTGGGTTCGGCCTACGTCAACGACTTCAACATGTTCGGCCGCACCTGGCAGGTCATCGCCCAGGCCGACGGCCAGTTCCGCGACGAGGTCTCCGACATCGCCAACCTGCGCACGCGCAACGCGGCGGGCGAGATGGTGCCGATCGGTTCGATGGTCGACATCCGCCAGAGCTACGGGCCCGATCCGGTGATCCGCTTCAACGGCTATCCGGCCGCCGACCTGCTCGGCGATGCGGATCCCCGCGTGCTGTCGTCGGGCGAGGCGATGGCCAAGGTCACCGAGCTCGCCGGGCAGGTCCTGCCGGCCGGCATGGGCATCGGCTGGAGCGACCTGAGCTACCAGCAGTCGAACCAGAGCGGCGCGGCGCTGGTGGTGTTTCCGCTCGCGGTGCTGCTCGCGTTCCTCGTGCTCGCGGCGCTGTACGAGAGCTGGTCGCTGCCGCTGGCGGTGATCCTGATCGTGCCGATGACGCTGCTGTCGGCGCTGTTCGGCGTGTGGCTGGCCGGCGGCGACAACAACGTGTTCGTGCAGGTGGGCCTGGTCGTGCTGATGGGCCTGGCGTGCAAGAACGCGATCCTGATCGTCGAGTTCGCCCGCGAACTGGAAATGCAGGGCAAGGGCATCGTCGAATCGGCGCTGGAGGCCAGCCGCCTGCGTCTGCGCCCGATCGTCATGACCTCGGTCGCCTTCATCGCCGGCACCGTGCCGCTGGCGCTGTCGAGCGGCGCCGGTGCGGAAGTACGCTCGATCACCGGCATCACCGTGTTCGCCGGCATGCTCGGCGTGACCGTCTTCGGCCTGTTCCTGACCCCGGTGTTCTACGTCGCGCTGCGAAAGCTCGCGAACACGCCGCTGGTCTCGCACAAGCCGGTGGCGCCCGCGCACGATGCGCCGGGCACCGGACTGCACGCATGAGCTGCGCTGTCACCAGCGATCCCGCGCGCGTTGTCCACGTCGCGCCAGGCTGCGCCCATCCGCGCGGCCTCCCCCCAGATCCCCACGCCAGGAGTCATCCATGAGCACTTCTTCCCGCATCGCCCTCGTCACCGGCTCCACCCGCGGCATCGGTCTGGAAACCGTGCGTCAGCTCGCCGAGGCCGGCGTGCACACGCTGCTGGCCGGGCGCGACCGCGACAGGGCCGTCGCCGCCGCGCTGAAGCTGCAGGCCGAGGGCCTGCCGGTCGAGGCCATCGCGCTCGACGTCACCGATAGCGCCAGCATCGCCGGCGCCGTGGAGGCCGTGCGTGCACGCCATGGTCGGCTCGACATCCTCGTCAACAACGCCGGCATCGCGATCGACGACGTCTCGCTGAAGCCGTCGCAGCAGTCGCTCGACACCTGGCGTACGACCTTCGACACCAACGTCTTCGGACTGATCGCGACCACCAATGCGTTCCTGCCGTTGCTGCACGCATCGCCGTCGGCGCGCATCGTCAACGTGTCGAGCCTGCTCGGCTCGATCCAGGAACATCTCAACCCCGACTCCTTCATCTACGACTTCAAGGTGCCGGCCTACAACGTGTCCAAGACCGCGGTGAACGCGTGGACCGTGCAGCTCGCGCACGAGCTGCGGGAATCGAAGATCAAGGTCAACACGATCCATCCCGGCTACGTGCGCACCGACATGAACCGGAACGGCGACGAACAGAACGGCGAACTGGAGGTCGCAGACGGCGCGCGCACCAGCGTGCGGCTCGCGCTGATCGACGACGCCGGCCCGACCGGCGGCTACTTCTATCTCGACCAGGTGCTGCCATGGTGACGCGCCCGCTGATCACGGTGCTGGCGGCGGCGCTGCTCGCCGCCTGCGCCGTCGGCCCCGACCACGTGCGGCCGTCGATGGCCGTGCCGCAGACCTTCGACACCGGTGGCGCTATCGACGCGGCCACCGCGCCGGCCGTGGCCGACACCGCGTTCTGGCAGGCCTTCGGCGATCCGCAGTTGAACGCACTGGTCGAGGACACGCTGGTCGCGAACCACGACCTGCGCATCGCACTCGCCCGCTACGACCGCGCCAACGCCCTGCTGCGCGGCACGCGCTTCGACCAGCTGCCGACGATCGACGCCAGCGCGAACGCCGCCAGTAATCGCGCGAGTGCCGACCAGGCGCCGGGCGTGCCGCGCGATGCGCGCGACACCGATAGCTTCGATGCCGGCATCGGCGCGAGCTGGGAACTCGACCTGTTCGGCCGCGTGCGTCGCAGCGTCGAGGCCGGACGGGCCGATGTCGCCGCGAGCGCAGATGATCTGCGGGCATTGCAGGTCGCGATCGTCGGCGAAGTCGCGACGGCCTATCTCGACCTGCGCGGGCTGCAGGAACGGCTGCGCGTGGCGACCGAGAACGCCGGCAACCAGCAGCACACGCTGGCGCTGGTCGAGGCGCGTCGCAACGCTGGCCAGGACAGCGATTTCGACAGCGCGCGCGCTTCGGCGCAGGCGGCATCCACGGCATCGCGCATTCCGATGTTGGAAGCCGAGATCACCGTCGCGACCCATCGTATCGCGGTGCTGACCGGACGCACGCCGGACGCGCTGCGCGCGCAGCTGAGCGTCGTGCGTGCGTTGCCGGCGGTGCCGCGCGCGATCGATCCCGGCACACCGGCCGACGTGCTGCGACTGCGCCCCGACGTCTCCGCCGCCGAACATCGCCTGCATTCGGCGACCGCGCGCGTCGGCGTCGCCACGGCCGACCTGTTCCCCCGGCTCACGCTGGGCGGACTGATCGGCAGCCAGGCCGGCGACATCGACGCGCTGTTCGGGCGCGACAGCGAAACGCGTCTGGTCGCGCTGGGCATCGACTGGTCGTTCCTCGACATCGGCCGCGTGCGCGCACGCATCGCCGCAGCCGACGCCGACGCCTCGATGGAACTCGCGCGCTACCAGCAGACCGTGCTGCGCGCGCTGGAGGACACCGGCAACGCACTGGTGCGCTTCGACCGCGCCCACGACGCCGACCTCGAACTCGAACGCGCCGCCCTGGACAGTGCCCGTGCCGCCCGACTCGCCCGCATGCGTTTCGACGCCGGCGGCACCAGCCTGCTGGAAGTCCTCGACGCCGAACGCACCCAGCTGCAGGCCGAGGACGCCTTCGCGTCAGGCCGTACACGCACGGCCACTGATGCGGTCGCCCTGTATCGCGCCCTGGCCGGCGGCTGGCCGCAGACCTTGCCGGCGCGCGAGACCGCGGGGGTGCGCTGAGACCGAGCTTCTCCACTTCGCTCTTGTCGCATTGCTGAGATCGGCCCCCGTCATCCCGGCCAAGCGACCATCGTCATCCCGGCGCAGGCCGCAGCGAGCTCCAGGCGCTAAAGCAATGGACTCGGCGGCAACGCTCGAACCGCCAAAGGCACTGGATCCCGGCCTGCGCCGGGATGACAACGGATCTGGCCGTATGGCGATTGAAAGCCGACTCGCGAGACCCTGCTTCCTTCCAGGCAAGCTCGAACCGCTCACAGCGCCGGCCCATCCACCTCATGCGCCGGCGCCAGAGCGTGCGCACCGCCGCGCGCCGCGAACTCGCGGGACTGCCGTTCCAGCGCTTCGAATCCCTGCTGCAGCCATCTCTGCCCCGCATCACCCGCGAGTTGCTCGCGCAAGCGTTCCGAGATCGCATGTCCATCCTCGCGCGCGGCCGCCGACAGCAGATCGCTCGCGAACGCGGAGTCCTCGAGACCCGCATCGCGCACCGGCACACGACCCTGCACCGGCCCGATGCCGACACGCTGCCATTCCAGCGCCGCGGCCATGGCCTCATTGCGCGGCATCGCGTCGCGACAATCGATCTGGCACAGCAACGGCGGTGCCAAGAGATCCTGCATGCCACGCCCGCCAGCTTTGTCGAAGACCGACGTGCCGTAGATGAAGAGGTGCTCTTCGGAGCGATGGACGACGTAGCGATCCGGATCGTCGGGAAGCGCGCGCTTCTCCAGCGGCGGCGGCCGGATCATGCTGTTGAGGTAGTCGATACCAAGATTGCCCGCAAGGATTCCGAGCCCATCACGTCGATAGCCGCCACCGATGTCGCTGTGCGCACCCGCAACCCCGACGTTGAGGAAGCGGCCGTCGGACGTGGCGCCGAAGTCGATGATCGATGTGCCCTGGAACAGGTTGCGCCGCTCGCTCAGCGCCGTGATCTGGAACGCGGATACGACGGACTCCGCGAGGCGCCGGTCATTCTGGCGCGGTGCGCCGGTACCGACCGGATCGAACAAAGCCGCTGCCTGGATCACGCCTCCGGGTTCGCGTAGCGGCGGATGCGGATAGATCACCTGACCGATGATCAGGCCATCTGCGTCGCGCTTGACCACAGCATCCTTCGGATTCTGGATGCCGCGCGCTTCGACCATTCGGGTGAATCCAGCCGTCTGCTCCGCGCCTCTGCTGAACCCGGTCGCCAGGATGCGGATGTCGGCGTCCGGATTTTCATCCAGCCAGATCTTTGCCTGGGAGACGAACTGGAGGTACATGTCTTCGATGCGCGCTTCGTAGCTGCCGCCATACGCGACGTCGATCATGCCGCTTACGCCACCCTGCGTACCTGGCCCTTCAACGTAACCGGCATGGATCGGCACATAGCCGAGTCGGTCGTCTGCTACCCGTGCGTAGCTGCGAATCTGCTCATCGACGAGCGCGATGTTGGTGAACTTCGGCGGATCGCGCTTGCTGTTCCCGGTGCCGTCGAAGGACGCGACGAACAGGCGTTGCTCGGGTTTGTCCTCATCCAGCAGCACTGGGGCAGTGAAACGCTCGAGCGACCGTTCTGCCTCCTCGAAACTCGCAAGCTGCGCAACTGTCGCAGCATCCGCCCGCACCCCATCGGGATGTCGGTTCCCGCCCATGTTCCACCTCCATGTGGATCCGGATCAGTACGTCCTGCTCCAAGCGAGAACGAGATCGCTTCTGTAGTCGCTGTGCGGGTTACCTTCGATTCGTGGCGCCTTCAACGAGATGAATGCCTTCATGTAGACGTTGATCGTCCGATCGTTGATTTCCATCACGATGTCCGGGTTCACCATCGGTGTGTACTCGGACATTTCTTCGCGCGATGTCTCGTGGACGACCAGTTGATCCTTGAAGATCTCGCCAATGTCGACTTCCGTCTCCAATGGCACGCCGTCCCGGCTTGTCCACTTCACCACGGCGGGCGGCGGAAAATTCCGGATCATGAGGTGGTTCGCGGTCTTGGCTTTCAGCGAGTTGGGATGTACGTCCTCGAGCGCAGGGCGCGATCCACTTGTATGCAGGCGGTCTGCGTAGAGCACCGAACAGTCCTGCACTGCGTATGTCGCGATGCCGAAGTTGTGGCGCATGAACCTGAGCGGCCAGTCGGCCACGATGCGGGGGTCCACTTCGGCCGGTGGCGCTGTATTGGAGCCCTGTGTTGCCGCCATGCCCTGGCATCCTGTCGTGGTGAGTGCGGTCGCGACGATCATGGTCGCGATCCGTTGCGTCGGTCTCTGTGGCCGATGTGGTCGTCCCGTTCCCTGGACCATCGTGTGCACTCCCTGTCGCCGGAAGAATTCACCCTGCGTCCGGGCACCTTAGCCGCGCGGCGGGGTGGGTTCAAACGACGGGGTCTATGTCGCGACAGCATGCGAAAGATGCATGGGGCGGGCAATCGGAGCATGTCCGATGCTGGTGTGCGAGTTGTCCGGGTCTTCGACGGGCGCGAGGACAGGGGCGAGATGGCGCGGCCTGATCGAAGAGCAATAGCGCCGGGCGCGAAGAGCGCCCTCACCCCAACCCCTCTCCCGGAGGGAGAGGGGCTTGAACCGGGGGTCGCGGCGGGCTCAGGCGCCCAGCAGCACCCGGTTCATGCGCTGCACGAACGCGGCCGGATCCGGCAGCGGCGCGCCGGCGGCGATTTCGGCCTGTTCCAGCAGCAGCGTCGCGAGATCCGTGGCCTTCGCATCGTCCGCTTCGCCTTCGATCCGCTGCAGCAGCGCGTGCTGCGGATTGATCTCCAGCGTCGGCTTGCTGTCGGGCACGTCCTGGCCGGCTTCGCGCAGCAGGCGCGCGAGGTGCGGAGCCATCTCATAGTCGGCCAGCGCCAGGCACGACGGCGAATCGGTCAGGCGCGCGGACACGCGCACGTCGCCGACGCGGTCGCCGAGCAGGGCCTTGATGCGCTCGACCAGCGGCGCGGCCGCGGTCGCGGCCTCTTCCTGCTTCGCCTTGTCCGCTTCGTCGAGCGGCAGCTCGCCCTTGGCGACGTTCTTCATCGACTTGCCGGCGTACTCGTGCAGGCTGCCGAGCATCCATTCGTCGATGCGGTCGAACATCAGCAGCACTTCGATGTCCTTCGCGCGGAAGGCTTCGAGCTGCGGGCTGCCCGCCGCGGCCTTGTAGCCGTCGGCGGTGATGTACCAGATGGTGTCCTGGCCGACGGCCATGCGGCCGACGTAGTCGTCCAGCGACACGGTCTGCGCGGCGCCGTCGCCCTTGGTCGAGGCGAAGCGCAGGATCTTCGCGATGCGCTCGCGGTTGGTCGCATCTTCGACGATGCCTTCCTTGAGCGTGTTGCCGAAGGCCTTGTAGAACGCGGTGAACGTCTCCGCATCATCGCGCGCGAGCTTCTCGATCAGGTCGAGCACGCGCTTCACGCACGCGCCCTTGATGCGCTCGAGCTGGCGGTTGTGCTGCAGTAGTTCGCGGCTGACGTTGAGCGGCAGATCGTCGGCATCGACGACGCCGCGCACGAAGCGCAGGTAGTTCGGCAGCAGTTCCTCGGCCGCGTCCATGACGAACACGCGCTTGATGTAGAGCTTCAGGCCCTTGCGCTCGTCGCGCCCGCCCATCATCAGGTCGAACGGCGGCTGCGACGGCAGGTACAGCAGCGTGGTGAAGCTCTGGCTGCCTTCGACGCGGTTGTGGGTCCACGCCGCGGCGTCGTTGAAATCGTGGCCGAGCGCCTTGTAGAAGTTCTGGTACTCCTCGTCGGTGATCTCGGACTTCGGCCGGGTCCACAGCGCGGATGCGTCGTTCGCGGTCTCCCACTCAGGTGCGACGTCGGCCCTGGCCTCGTCCTCGCCTTCGGCCGGCGTCGGTGCGTCCTTGGGCATGCGGATCGGGAACGCGACGTGGTCGGAGTACTTGCGCACCAGCGAACGCAGCTTCCAGCCGTCAAGGAACTCGTCCTCGTCGGCCTTCAGGTGCAGGATCACCGTGGTGCCGCGCTCGGGCAGCGTGACGTCCTCCAGCGAATACTCGCCGCGGCCATCGCTTTCCCACTTCGTGCCGGTTTCGGGTGCGGCGCCGGCGTGGCGGGTCAGCACGGTCACGCGGTCGGCGACGACGAAGGCCGAATAGAAGCCGACGCCGAACTGGCCGATCAGGCGCGCGTCGGCCTTCTGCTCGCCGCTCATCGCCTCGAGGAAGCGGCGCGTGCCGGAGCTCGCGATCGTGCCGATGTTGGCGACCACGTCGTCGCGGCTCATGCCGATGCCGGTGTCACGGATCGTCACCGTGCGTGCGGCCCTGTCCCAGCTGACGTCGATGTGGAGCTCGCTCGTCCCGGTCAGCAGCTCGGGATCGGCGATCGACTCGAAGCGCAGCTTGTCGCAGGCGTCGGAGGCGTTGGAGATCAGCTCGCGCAGGAAGATCTCCTTGTGCGAGTACAGCGAATGCGTGACCAGGTGCAGCACCTGGGCGACTTCGGCTTCGAACTTGCGGGTTTCGGTCGTGGCGGTCATGGCGGTCCATGTGGCGTGTTGCGATGATCCGCCGATATTGGTCCCGATCGCGGGGAATCAAGCCCAGAGGCGCCGGGTCTCCGTCCGCCGGGCCATCCCTGTCTCCATTGAGCATGATGCTCCGGTCGTCTTCGGTAGGTCACAGGACGACACGCTGGATCGTCGAACGGCAGACCCACTGCCGCGGAGGCAGCGATGTCCAGCACCACACCCAATCCATCCCACTGCACCCGTCCATCTGCCCGAGATGGTGCCGAACCTGATGCAGATCCTCGTCACCACCCTGGGCAGGATCTCGCGGCTGACGCCCGATGCGCCTGCACCATCTGGTGGTGCTGCACGCTTCGCAGATCAACGGAGGCAGCTTCTGCGCGAAGATGCAAATTCGTGAAGCGAGTTCCCTCGGCGAAACCGGCGAACGTCTGCACCGGCTGATCGTCTGGCGCAACGTCGAGGATTTCGATGCCCGCAAACGCGCGGCACTGGACTGGACCGGAGCGCTGACCCGCCTCGATGCGCGGACCGACTACGCCCCGCTACGTACGAGACTGCGCGAACATTTCACCGAGGCCGAGAATCGTGGCATTGACCACCGGCATCGGGATGATCAACCTCTAGATCGCGCATGCAGACGCTTGGCTCACGACCGTCTGCATCCGGCACTGCCTGGACCTGCTGCAGACCGCCGACCGTGCGCGCTTCGATTACGTCGGCACTTGACTACCCGAGCGGTGCCCATCGACACCATCAACTTGCCGAGCAGGCCACTGAGCTGTCGGCATCGCTGACCACCGCATTCCGGCTCGCGCTGCAGCAGCTCGCCGGCCGCTGTCGCAACCTGTAGGGGCGCGCTTGCGCGCGATGGAGCGTTACCGAGAAAGCTTCTTCGCGCGCAAGCGCGCGTCCTATGGATGAGGTGATCACCTGTACCCAATGATCTCAGTGCGAAACGAAGATGTAGATCGGCCCTTGGAGACGCGTCACATATTCTCCGCTTAGATCATCGATCACCGTTCCCTCGGCGATGCGATACGCCAGCGGCGTTTCGCGGAGTACGGCATAGGTTTCTCGCAGTGCGCCCAGATCCCGGTCCGCCCGGTCGCGAAGCTGCACATGAGTCCAATCGGGATCGAAGTGCAGGTTGCCCAAGTAGGATGCGCGGCCCGCCTCTACCGTGAACTCGATATCGCCATGCACCTGTGCTCGCGACCGCATTTGCCCGCGCGCCACTTCCCAACCGGCAATGCGATAGGTGCCAGCAGGAAGCTGCACCGAATAGCCGCCGCCACGCTGTTCCGTCCCCTGTTCCGCTGAAAAAGCTTTGTCATCGGCGGATTGAATGCACGGCCAAACGGCACAGCCGAATCCGAGCAGCGTTTTCCTACCCGTGTCCTTGGAAGCCACGACCAGATGATAGCGCCCCAGCCCACTTTCGTAGGTCACGCTTCCGACGACCAACCCCGTCGGTTTCGTGGAATCGAAACTGAAGTCCTTCGGTACATTTGCACAAGCCGTCACGGCGATCGACAACAGCATAGCCACGCCAAACTTGATGCGCATCAAACTTCCCCCTTCTTCTGTCTGGATCAATCCCTATCCGGGAGCCACGAATGCGAGCCCGCTACTAGAATCGGTCACATAATGCGCCTTTTCCGAGAAATTAATCTGCTGTATCCCTCGCGTCGCCGGGAACTGCGCACTGCAAGCGTCACGGATTTCGGCGACGGGCACCTCGCTGACGCCTTCAGCTGTGTTCTTCCCGCACAGCCACGTCGTAGACGGAGCTTCTGTCGATTCGGTCCTCTTTATCGCGAGAATGTGCGCGGCCAGTCCTCCCAGGACCTCGTCGCCGGCGAATGTGGCTATCGCCCAGAACCGGTCGGAGATGAGCAGCCGCGTCAGATAGCTGTCACTCAACCGCGTCCGTGTTGCACCGAAGACGTCGACCATCAGGGTGAACAGATGGCGTGCAGTGTCCGCATCATCGGCCGTCAGCCGGCGGGTGATGATCCCCATGGTGAATCACTCTGAAGGCCTGTCTCCGGAAGCCGATGCTGACCTCGGTTGCTCCGATCGGCGTACCGGCTAAGGCGGATGGCTCCACTACTTCTTCAAGCCTGCCACGACTTCGGACACGTTGAGTCCCAGCTCGAGTTGCAGGCGCACGTACTCGCGTTCCTTGCGCGACAGGCTGCGGCCCATCTCGATCCGCACGTCCTCGGCCTGCAGGATGCGCATGATCCGGGGCATCGCCGAGCCGATGGCGTCCGGTCCGTACCCGGCTTCGCGCAGGGCCGCGATGAGATTGGCTTCGACGTCCATGGCACATCCAGATCGGTCCGAGGCGCTGCATTGTGCGCCAAGCGGCCGGGGCTTACACGGACCCGTTGGCCGCATCCGACATCAGTGCGGACATATGATCTCGCGCTGTGGCAAGCGAGCATGGTCGAAGACAGCCTTCTCCAACGTGTCGCCAGCGCCTGTGCCGCCCCCCGCGGTGTCGCTGCCGTGGCTAAACAGCCACATCCGGTCGCGTCGTTTCCCGCGCCGCATCCCAACCCAGCAACGCATCGAGCGCCGGGCACAGCGCCTGGCCCCAGTCCGTGAGCCGGTATTCCACTTTCGGCGGCACTTCCGCATACACCTGCCGCTGCACCAGACCGTCGCGTTCGAGCTGGCGCAACTGCTGGGCCAGCATCTTCTGCGAGATGCCGGGCATCAGCCGTTCGAGGTCCGAATAGCGCTGCACCTGGCCACCGAACAGGTGGAACAGGATCAGCAGTTTCCAGCGCCCGCCGAGGCGCTTGAAGACCGTCTCGACATCGGCCGCGGCGCTCGCCGGCGTATAGGACTTACCCATGGGGAAGTGACTTCCTGTTTCGTGCGTTCTTGCGGGCGCGTGGCGCGGCACCGACATTCGACGGGTCCACCATCCGGAGCAGAGACCATGCGACTCCCCGACACGATCGCGTCTTTCTTCGCCATCGGCAACGGCGCCGACCCCGCCGGCCTGCGCGACTGTTTCACCGTCGATGCCGTCGTGCACGACGAAGGCCACACCCACCACGGAATCGCGGAGATCGAGGCCTGGCTCGAGGCGGCGCGCGCAGCGTCGGACTGGCGCGCCGAACCGTTCGACATCACCGGCGATGCCGATCGTCCGGTCGTGCAGGCCCATCTTGCCGGCAGCTTTCCGGGCAGCCCGGTCACGCTGACGTACCGGTTCGATCTGGTGAATGGCCGGATCGCAGCGTTGGCGATCCGGTAAGGCAGGCGTGCGCGAAACGATGTTCAGCACGCGCTCGATGGCAACGCATGAAGAGCGGACCGAGCGCAACGAGACATCGCGAGGCCAGCGTGCGGGCATGGGACCGTTCTTCTCACACCGGTGTTTGCGGCAATACGAAAACCCCTAGGCCACCGATACCCCATTTGCTGCAAGTTCCCTTTCCTGGTCGCCGAAGCTCGCTCCCACGGAACTGGGGTCGACCCGCGCTCACCCTGATCCGGTTGTCATATGTGAACCCGCCCCGGTTTCAGCCAGCTGTCACCATGTCGTGGGCAGGGGCTCGACGGGGCGCCATTCGAACGCTCTGGAACGAGGCCCTCGATCACGCCAGGGACACCGTCCGTCGGATCGCTACGGGCTTGCAGAAACGGGCAGGGGCTGCAGGACTAGACTCGATAGCGCGGCCTGTCGGCGCGCGGCAACGGGAGGGGCCCGTATGCGAGCTTGGTGTCTCATGGCAGTTCTGGCGATCGTCGCGGTGGCGCCGGCGTCGACAGTCGTCGCGCGCGACGCACCTCCGGCGCCCGCACAGGTCATGGCGATTCCATTGGAGCTGCACGATGCACTCCGGCATGCGGTGTCCGATCGCAGCACGTCCCCGCAGGCCCGTCTCGATCTGTTGATGCGATTCCTGTTCGACCCGCGAAGTGGGCTAGGCATGGAGTACGACCATGCGGCAACACTGACCGTCGAACAGGCCTACCGCACGCGCAAGGCCAACTGCCTCACCTTCACGATCCTCTCGATCGCGCTCGCACGCGAGGTCGGCCTCGAAGCGTACGCGCAGCACATAGACGAGGTGCTGTCCTGGCGTCAGGAGAACCTGCACCTCGTGCGCTCCGACCACGTGAACACCGGCGTGCGCATCCAGCAGCGCCGCTACACCATCGATGTCGCGTCGAACGACATCCTGACGCGCACGGCCCCGGATCCGATCAGCGACGACATGTTGCTGGCGATCTACTACAGCAACCGGGCCATGGAACTCGCCATCGACGGCGACTACCTCGGCGCCGCACCGTACATGGCGGCCTCGCTGGAACTGGATCCGCAATCGGCGGACGGCCTGAACAACGCGGGCGTCGTGGCCCTGCATACCGGCGACAGTCCCGCGGCGGAGCGCCATTACCGCGACGCGCTCGAACGCAACCCCGAGCACCTGGGCGCGCTCGTCAACCTGTCGCAGTTGTACGACCGCCAGGGAGACACGATCCGCGCACAGCAACTGCGCGCGCGCAGCGAGCGCGTGCTCGAACGCGACCCGTTCCATCACTTCATGGCCGGCCATCAGGCCGAGGCGATTGGCGACTACCGCACTGCCGTGGCCCGCTACCGCCGTGCCATCCGGCTTTATTCCGCCGAACACCGCTTCCACTTCGCGCTCGCCCGCGTCCTGCTGCAGCAGGGAGACACGCGCCAGGCGATCCGGGTGCTGACACAGGCGCGCAGGCTTGCCGACCAAGACAGCAGCGCGTTCTACCAGGCGAAGCTCAACCTGCTGCGGTCCCGCGCAGACAGGTAGATCCGAGGCCCGCGCGTCCTGATTAGACCGAAAGCCCTGCCATCAAGGCCGTCGACGGCCAATGTCAATACGGTGATTCCGAAATGCATGTGGTCCTCTGGCAATTGGCTTCCGGACCGTCGCAAGTGGAGCCGGGCGCTTTGCGCGTGATCGTCTCCTGCAGACGACCAATCGGAAAGCCGAGCAGTCTGACTACGCCCACGTTATCGATCGTTCGTCCGTCCGCGGACAGCACCAGTTCCTGATGCATGAACACCGGTCCCATGACCCTGTACCGCAGCGACAGGCGCGATCTCGAGACCGTCGCCTCGACCGGCCCTGCGGCGTCGCTGAGCGTTGCCGCGTAGTGATTTTTCGCAGTCGGCGTCATGATCCAGAATCGCGACTCGGGCGCCTCGCCAGCGAAGGTGACGGTCTGATCCAGACGAAATGTCCCGTCGCTCTGCTCGGTTCCGTGGCTTGTGACATGAAAAGCGCGTGGCTTGCGAAAGACGAATTTCAGCGTGCCCCGGCCTTCGCTCTCACCACCGAATCCCGTGCTCGGCGTGAACGCGCCGGGTGCCTGCGCTGCGGCCAGTGGACACGCCGTGACCGCCGCAGTGAACAGTGCAAGGAACAGCCATTTCAGTGTTCTCGGCACACTTGAAGCCTGCTCAGAACGGCCACCCATTGTGGAGGCAAAGCGGCAGCTGGTTACGCCTGCACCTTGAATGCAGCGGCGAACTCAAATGAGTAAAGCTGACCCCGTTATCGAAGCGCATGAGTCGCCCCGATAGCAAGGGCAGCTGAGAACAGCCAAGCCCCTGCGCGCTTGAGCAAGGCTGTATCAACTGTTCTTGCATTGGCCATCTGGTTGTGCCCGAAGCCAACGACGAATGCGTGCGCCGGAAGGGCAACGATGAGCAGGAAGGCGACGACCAGAAGCATGGTATCGCTCGCCAGTCGCAGCCAAAGAGCTGGCATTGCTGCGCCTGCGATGACGCCTGCAAACGCAGCCGTGAGTGGTGTGGGCGTGATTTTCAAGGTATCCGAATCATTCGCGTTGTAACCGGAAAGTGTAGAGGAAAGCATCTTCTGCATTCGCAAGCAGATGCGATGCATCGGCTTCACTAGCCGAGGAACTTGCGGCCGGTGCGATCCATATCAAAGGCTAAGCGCAGCAGATCAGTCGATGTCTTGCTTCACTCTTCTAGCGGAACTAAGTGAACTTGGCACCGTTACTTCCTAATGAATTGTTAGGCGCGCCTGGCCGGAAAGTCCATTGGACGACAAGCGCAGCAATAGGCAGCGAGGCCAATGCGAGGAGCATCCCTGGCACGTAAGAGAACCAGTCCAGCGACGGTGCGGCAGTGGCTAGGCCACGGTATTGCCACAGGAAGCCAGGCAGAACAGCCAAGGCGAGATATAGCGCTAGCTTGGGCGGTCGCAACCTGCAGAGGAGATAAGCAGCGGGCAGGCAAAGAAGAATGCCAACCAGGAGATCCGTCACGAAAAGCACAAGTCGCCACGAAAAGCCAGTGACTCCCAGAGTCACGAGCCAAAGGGGCAGCGGTGTGTACACGGCGATGTACGCCCAGCACATGATGAAGAGGTGCGTGTGGACGGTACCCATGAGAAGTGCCAGGAGCGATGGAACCGCGAGACCTTGTTGCCTCATGCCGCGAACCTCCGATAGCGCCTAACGCTTGAATTAAGCCGTGCCGCGAAGCGGCATCGGCTTGAATGAATTGTTGGGGCGCGGGCAGTCAGCCCGAAGCCGGTTGACCGGACTGTCCGACAGCGCCGCCAAGTGCGGGGCTGTGCCGAGAGACCTGCCAGACATCCGGTGCATCCATGCCTCCGTGAGTAGCCGGCTTGCCCAGCACTGGTGCCAGAGTGAAGCGACGGCGCGCGTGCTGGTGGAGCGGGCTTTGCCTATGAACTTCAAGCCACGGGAAGCCGCAGAAAGAGAGTGCCAATTCCGCGGCCCAACGCCTGAGTTAAGCCGCGCCGCGAAGCGGCGTCGGCTTGAATGAATTGTTAGAACCCACGAGCCTTGAACTGCGTTTTCTGGAACGTGTATTCCGCCGTGAGTGCGTCAAGGAGTTCTTGAATGGCCGAGGCAAGTTTAGCGTTAAAATTGCTGAATTCTTGCTTTTTCGCAACCACGAACTCTCGCAGATAGTTGGCACGAAAGGACTTTAAATTCGCTTTTTTCTCTGCGGGCATCGAGTCAAGAATTGAGTCTTGGTAGAAGAGCTCAATTCTGCGCATTTTCTCATCAAGAAGCGAATGCTTATGAATGATCGTGTGCCTATCTTGAGAGTAGGCATCCAGGATTTTTCGCAGGGCTTTCAATTTTGCAACCACATTAGGGCGATGCTGAACCTTTGCGTTGGTGACGATCACGGAATGCGTTACGTGCTCCTCATGAACACAGAGGTGGAACACTGAATTAACGAGCTGCAGGGCTCTGTCGTACGCAGCATTGACGCGAACCAAGTAATTTTCGATGTTGTAAATAAGATGGTCCGCGCGAGACGCGGATATCTTCTTTGAGTAGTCATAGTTGGTGAGTAACTCAACGGCAAAGCTTAGTTGATCAAGCCATGTCAATGCGTGCGCAAGATGAAAGCCGACTCCTTGACGATAGAACTGATACTCATCAATCGTCGCGTCAGATGGCACTAGAACTCCCGACGCTTGCTTCATGGAAGCTCGTGCATCTTCAAAGACAAGTTGCACGAATTTGCTTTCCTTCAATGTGCAGAAGTGATCCATCGTGGGTTCTAACTAGTATTCGATCCCGGATGTGGACCGTTGCATCGAGTATGGCGCGAGCTCTTGCACTCCGCTACATCGAAATTTTCTCGTCGCATCAACTACCTAAATGGCTCCGCTGCGCGGCGGAACCCTCGGCGTGTCGACGTTATGCGGCTGGATCCTTTTCAAGGGTGTTATGCGGCGGATCTGTCGTGTAACAGCTGGTTCCAAAACGAAAACGGGGCGACCCGATGGCCGCCCCGTTTCAGTGAATCACTCATGCGCAACGTGGCGCTTGAACTCACTTCAGCCCGCGATGCTCGAGCAATGGCTCCACGCTCGGCGCCTTGCCGCGGAACTCGCGATACGCCTCTGCCAGATCCCGCGAGTGGCCGATCGACAGAATCTTGTCGCGGAAGATCTGCCCGTTCTCACGCGTCATCCCGCCGTTCTCGCGGAACCACTGGAAGGCGTCGTGGTCGAGCACTTCGGCGCCGAAGTAGGCGTAGTAACCGGCTGCATAACCGCCGCCCCAGATGTGGCTGAAGTAGCTGGTGCGGTAGCGCGGCGGCACGGCGGCGAGGTCGACCTTGTACTGACTCAGCGCCTGCTTCTCGAATGCGTCGACATCCTGCTTGGCGTCGCCGGCGGGCAGCGTGTGCCAGGCGAGGTCGAGCAGGGCGGCCGAGAGGTATTCAGTGGTCGCGTAGCCCTGGTTGAAGGTGCGCGCGGTGACGATCTTCTCGACCAGGTCCTGCGGCATCGCTTCGCCGGTCTGGTAGTGCTTGGCGTAGTTGGCGAAGACCTTGGGGTCGAGCGCCCAGTGTTCGTTGAACTGCGACGGGAACTCGACGAAGTCACGCGGCGTGTTGGTGCCGGCGACGCTCGGATACGTCGTCTTCGAGAAGAAGCCGTGCAGGGCGTGGCCGAACTCGTGGAACAGGGTGGTCACGTCGTCGAAGCTCAACAGCGCGGGCTGGCCGGCTGCAGGTTTCGTGAAGTTCTCGACGTTGTAGACGACCGGAATCGTGCCGGTCAGGCCGTTCTGCTCGACGAAGTTGCCCATCCATGCGCCGCCCTGCTTGCTCTCGCGCTTGAAGGGGTCGAGGTAGAACAGCGCGAGCTGCGTGCCGTCGGCATCGAAGATGTCGAATACGCGCACGTCAGGGTGGTAGACCGGGATGTCCTTGCGCTCCTTGGCAGTGATGCCGTAGAGCTGGTTGGCGGCGAAGAACACGCCATCGTTGAGCACGCGGTCGAGTTCGAAGTAGGGCTTGATCTGCGCCTCGTCGAGATCGAATTCGGCCTTGCGGACCTGCTCGGCGTAGAAGTCCCAGTCGGCGGCGCCGGCGGTGAAGCCGCCGTTCTGCGCGTCGACCACACCCTGGATCTTGGCGAGCTCGGCACGCGCACGCGCGGTGGCGGCCGGCACGGTGTCGGTCAGAAGTTTCAGCGCGGCTTCCGGGGTCTTCGCCATCTGGTCGGCGATGCTGTAGGCGGCGTAGTTCGGGAAGCCGAGCAGCTGGGCCTGGCGCGCGCGCAGTTCGGCGAGGCGCTGGATGGTGGCGCGGGTGTCGTTGCCGTCGCCGTGTTCGGTGCGGCCGGTGGATGCGGCGAGCACGCGTTCGCGCAGGCTGCGGTTCTTCAGCGACGCGAGCACCGGCTGCTGCGTGGTGTTCTGCAGGCTCAGCAGCCATTGGCCGTCTTTGCCCGCGGCCTTCGCGGCATCGGCGGCGGCGGCGATCGCGCCTTCATCCAGACCGTCGAGTTCTTTGAGGTCGGTGACGAACACGCCGCCGGCATTGTTGGCCGCCAGCAGCTTGTTGCCGAATGCGGTCGACAGCGTGGACGACTCGGAATTGAGCTTGCGCAGTTCGGCCTTGTCGGCGTCGCCCAGCAGCGCGCCGGCGCGGACGAAGGTGTCGTGGGTGTGCTCGACGACGGTCTTCTGCTCGGGCGTGAGACCGAGCGTATCGCGCTGGTCGTAGATGGTCTTGACGCGTGCGAACAGCGCCGGGTCGAGATGGATGGCGTCGCTGTGTTCGGCGAGCTTCGGCGCCAGCGCTTCCTCGGCGGCTTGCAGGGTCTCGTTGGTGTGGGCGCCGGTGAGCATGAAGAACACATTGGCCGAGCGGGTCAGCAGTTCGCCGCTGCGCTCCATCGCTTCGATGGTGTTCTCGAAGGTCGGCGCTTCGGGGTTGTCGGCGATCGCGCGGATCTCGGCCAGGTGCTGCTGCATGCCCTCGAGGATGGCCGGCTGGTAGTCGGCGTCCTTGAGCTTGTCGAAGGGCGGGGCCTGGAACGGCAGCGTGCTGGCGGTGAACAGCGCGTTCTCGGCCGGCGCGGTGGTGGTGGTGTCGGTGGCGGGCATCGTGGACTCGGTCGCGGTGCGGTCGCCGCAGGCGGACAGCGCCAGCGCGATCGCGGAAGACAGGAGGAGCGTACGTAACATGGGAGGAAACTCCGGAAAGACAACGCAGGGATGACGTCGGTCGCGCTGGGCGCGGCCCGTCAGCCGCGCAGCGTGCGCCTGTCGCGGGCGGTTCGGTATGTGCCGTTGGTTGGCCGGTTCAGCTTGTGGTGCGGGAGGATTCAGGACCCGCGAAGCGGTCTTCCGCGCACGCATCGGGCGCGATATCTCCAGCCCCGCCATCCGGGCGGATCATCGCGCCTGCCGACGGATCGGACGCTGCAGGTATCACCACCCGCTCGGCGAATCGCGCCGCCTGCGCCGTCTCGCTAGGCGAAGCCGCAGCCTGCAGCGTGGCGAGATGGCGCGCTATCGAGCGGGCGGTCGGATGGTCAGTCGGGAACTTGGCGATGTCCGGATGCCGGGCCAGCACCGAGAACCAGGCGAGCGCCTGGGTCAGGTCGGGTGTGATGGCCTGGGCCAGGAACGGTCGCCAATGCCCGCCGTCGCTGTCGGCATACGCCATTGCCAACGCATATGCGCTGGCCGCGTCGCCCTGCATGGCGGCACGTCTGGCAATGCCTTCCGCGTCCCGGCGATAGGTTTGCAGTGCGGGCAATGCATCCATCAGGTCATGCCAACGGAAGGCATTGCCGATCGCGTAGTGCCGCATCGAAGGCACATGGCCTGCGAGCGCCGCCTGTCGCCAGTACCGGGCACGTGCCTCGGGCGTGAGGGGCGCCACTGCATCGCATTGCGCCACCGAGGCCTGTTTGTCGCGCAACTGCTGTTCGATTGCTTCACGCCTTTGTGTCAGGCGGCGCTGCGCGTCGTCCGGCTGGAGATCCGAACCCCGTGTGACCAAGTCTTCGAGTTGTTCGGTCTGCACGCCCAGTGAGCGCAGATGCACACGCTCCATCTCGCAACGCTCGTGCTCGGCGGCCAGCCGGCAGGCGGCACGCGCTTCGCCTGCAGCGGCGCGCCGCACCAGCGTGTCGTGGATCTGCGCCAGCGGCGTGCCGACGTCCGGCAGCGGTACGGCGTGGTCGTTGCTCTTGACGCCGGCTGTATCGCGCGCCGCCTGCGCCGGCGCTGCAATGTCGCCATCCGGCATGGATCCGGTCGGTTCGTCAGGGGTTTGGGTCGGCATCGCCGGCGACCCGCCGCGACCGGCGAGGAACCCGATGCTGCCGGCTAGCAGCACCGCGACCGGGATGACGAGGAGGCGTGGTTTCATGCGGCGCGTTCCCTGTGCCGGCGCTCGATCAGACGGTGCCGCGGTTCTTGCCCATCCACGGCGCGTACCAGTCGCGGATCTTCGCCATGTCGGCGTCGGGATCGTCGCCGGGCTGGATCAGGGGGCCGAAGCCGATGATCTTGTCCGGGTAATGGAAATACAGTGTCTGGATCGGCACGTTGGCGGCCTTGGCGATCTTCCAGAATCCGGTCTTCCAGCGCTCGACGCGCTTGCGCGTGCCCTCGGGCGCGAGGCCGTACCAGAAGGCCTCGTTGCCGTGGATCGCGGCGGCGGCCTGTTCGATCACGCGCGATGCGCGGCTGCGGTCGACCGGAATCACGCCGAGCCCGCGCAGCGCCCAGCCGAGCACCGGCACGCGGAACAGCGAGTCCTTGCCGAGTACGCGGATGTCCAGGCCTAGCGCGGCCTTCGCGGCGAAGCCCCAGACGCCGTCCCAGTTCGACGAGTGCGGCGCACCGATCAATACCAGGCGCGAGACATCGGGCAGTTCGCCGACGACGCGCCAGCCGCCGATGCGCAGGATGCTGCGGCCGATCCAGCGCGCGAGGCGGCTGGGCCTGACACGCGGTGCGCGCGGTGGCACGGGAATCAGGAACGGATACTTCGAAGTGCTCATGCGTCCTCGGCGCAGGGCCAACAATGGCGGGTCAATCCCAGTCGCGCGTGGCGCGACCGCGCTTGATGGTACTGCGTTCGCGTTTCGCCCCGAGCCGTCGCTCCTTCGATCCGCGCGTGGGCCGGGTCGCGACGCGCGCCTTGGGCACCTCGTACCCGGCGGCGACGAACGCCGCCAGCCGCTCGCGTGCGTCCTCGCGGTTGCGGTCCTGGGTGCGGAAGCGCTGGGCGTTGATGACCAGCACGCCGGCTTCGGTGATGCGCCGGTCGCGTCGTGCCAGCAGGCGCGTGCGCACGTGGTCGGGCAGCGAGGGCGAACCGGCGATGTCGAAGCGCAGTTCGACCGCGGTCGAGACCTTGTTGACGTTCTGGCCGCCGGGACCGCTCGCGCGCACGAAGCGCTCGACGAGTTCGTCTTCGGGAATGGCGGGCGGCGTGGGCATCGGCGGCGATTGTAGACGGTGGGGATGGAGGGCTGGTTGCGGGGTCGACTGGAGCCTCCCCCGCGAAAGCGGGGAGGGTTGGGTGGGGCAATCCGTCAGTGCCGGAAGTGCTTCATCGAGCGATGAACAGATCCATGCAGATCGCGATTGAACTGCGCGCTGATAGTTCGCCCCCTCCCAACCCTCCCCCGTATACGGGGGAGGGCTTCAGAGCGCCGGCGTTCCGGGGAACAACATCAACGCCTTCGCGAACGCGTCGCCCGGTGGTGTCTCCACGACCAGACGCTCGCCCGTCTTCGGATGATCGAAACCCACACGCTCGGCGTGCAGCAGCATGCGGTGGATGCCGAGCATGCGGAAGTTGCGGTTGTGGCGGCCGTCGCCGTGGCTGGTGTCGCCGATCAGGTGATGCGACAGGTGCTTGAGATGCCGGCGGATCTGGCGGAAGCGGCCGGTCATCGGCTCGGCGCGCAGCAGTGCATAGCGTGAGGTCGGAAAGCCCGCCGACGGCATCGACAGTTCGGTCGTCGCCAGGCGCGTGAAGCGCGTGACCGCCGGTTTCTTCACCGGTTTGCCGGGGCCGCCATCGAGCGGATGGTCGACGACGATGTCATCGGGCCAGCCGCGGCAGATCGCGAGATAGTGCTTGTCGACGCTGCGCGCCATCCACTGCGTGCCGAGCGCGGAGGCGGTCTCGCGATCGAAGGCGACGAGCAGGCCGCCGCTGGTCGCGCGGTCGAGCCGGTGGATCAGGAACAGCGGCCGGCCGAACTGTTCGCGCAGGCGGTCGGCGAGGAAGTCGTGTTCGTCGCGCGCCAGGGCGCTGTCGTGGACCATCAGGCCGGCCGGCTTGTCGACGACGGCCAGCCAGTCGTCCGCGTAGCGCACCTCGATCATCGTCAATCCACTGCCCTGGCGCAGCCGGGCGGCCGCAACTGATCTGCTATTTTCGTCGATCGTCTTCGCGAACGGGGGATCCGCATGCAGCATCGTCTACGTGCCTGTGTCGTCGTGCTGCTGCTCGGCGCCGCGTGGCCGCTGTGGGCCGCGCCGCCGCAGCTCGATGCGCCGGTGCACGAAGCCGAGGGCATCGCCGAATACCGTTTCGACAACGGCCTGGCGCTGGTGCTGTTTCCCGACGACAGCAAGCCGGTGACCACGGTCAACGTGACCTACCGTGTGGGCTCGCGCCACGAAGGCTACGGCGAGACCGGCATGGCCCACCTGCTCGAACACCTGGTGTTCAAGGGCACACCGACACACCCCGACATTCCAGGCGAGATGCGCCGCCGCGGCGTGCGCTTCAACGGCACCACGTGGCTGGACCGCACCAACTACTTCGCGAGCTTCTCCACCGATGCCGACACGCTGGACTGGGTGCTGCGGATGGAAGCCGACCGCATGGTCAATTCGCGCATCGCGCGCGCGGATCTCGACAGCGAGATGACCGTCGTCCGCAACGAGATGGAATCGGGCGAGAACAATCCGCTGCGCGTGCTGGTGCAACGGGTCATGGGCGCGGCCTACCAGTGGCACAACTACGGCAACTCGACGATCGGCGCGCGCAGCGATGTCGAGAACGTGCCGATCGACCGGCTGCAGGCGTTCTACCGGACCTGGTACCAGCCCGACAACGCGGTGCTGGTGATCGCCGGCGATTTCGATCCGGCGCAGGCGCTGGCGACGGTCGGCGCCAGCTTCGGCGCGCTACCGAAACCGGCGCGAGATTTGCCGGTCACCTACACGCGCGAAGCCGCACAGGACGGCGAACGCCACGTGGTGGTGCGCCGCGTCGGACGCACGCCGTATCTCGTCGCGGGCTACCACATTCCCGCCGGCCGGCATGCCGACAGCGCCGCGGTCGCGGTGCTGTCGCAGGTGCTGGGCAGCACGCCGGGCGGGCGTCTGCATCGCGCGCTGGTCGAGCCGGGCCGCGCCACCGGCGTGTCGGCGTCGGCGCTGGCGATGGACGAACCCGGTTACCTGACTTTCGCCACCGAGGCGCCCGAAGGCAGCGATCTCGACGCCCTGCAGGCCGAACTGCTGAACCTGGTGGAAGACGCCACCGCGACGCCGTTCACCGAAGCGGAAGTCGAGGACGCGAAGCAGCGCATGCTCGCCGGCTACGAGCGTGCGATGCGCGATCCGAACGCGATCGGCGTGGCGCTGTCGGAAGCGATCGCGCAGGGCGACTGGCGTCTGCTGCTGCGCACGCGCGATCGGCTCGACGCGGTTATGGTCGACGACGTCACTCGCGTGGCACGTGCCTACCTGCGCCGCGACAACCGCACCACGGGTCACTTCGTGCCGACCGATGCGGTCGAGCGCGTGACGATCACCGAAGCGCCGACGGCCGAGACCGCGCTGGAGGATTTCGTCGCACGCGCGGCGCTCGATGCCGGCGAAGCCTTCGACCCCTCGTACGCGAACATCGATGCGCGTACCCGGATGTCCACGCTGTCGAATGGCGCGAAGCTCGCGGTGCTCGACAAGGCCACGCGCGGCAACTCGGTGCAGGTGCGCATGAGCCTGCGCCTCGGCGATGCCCGACGCCTGCACGACCGCGCGATGGCCGGGCAGATGGCTGCCACGATGCTGATGCGCGGCACCGAGGGCTTCGACCGCGCCGCGCTGGCGCGGCGGCTCACGGCGTTGCGTTCGACGCTCAGCGTCGGCGGCAACGCGACCACGGTGACGGTGGCGGCGACGACCGATCGCGAGCACGTCGGTGCGCTGCTCGACCTCGTGGCGGACGTGCTGCGCAAGCCGACGTTCTCAGACAGCGAGTTCACGCAGTTGCGCAGCCAGCAGCTGACCGGCATCCGCGGCAGCATGAGCGAGCCGGGCGCAGTCGCGAACGAGGCGCTGTCGCAGCATTTCAACGTGTTTCCGAAGGGCCATCCCTATTACTCGGCCAGTTTCGCGGAACGGCTCGCGCTGGTCGAAGGTCTGCAGCGGGGCGACCTGCAAGCATTTCATCGCGACTTCTACGGCATGGGCGCAGGCACGACGATCGCGGTGGTCGGCGATGTCGACGCCGAGGCGGTGCGCACGCGGCTCGAAGGCCTGTTCGACGACTGGCATCTGCCGACACCGTTCGTGCGCATCGAAACGCCGTATGTCGCGCGCGACGCGGCGCATGCACGTCTGCCCACGCCCGACAAGGCCAACGCGACCCTGGTCGCCCGGCAATCGCTGCGCATGCACCAAGACCACGCGGATTATCCGGCGTTGCTGATCGGCAACTACATCCTCGGCGGTGGCGGCATGAAGTCGCGGCTCGGCGACCGCATCCGCCAGCGCGAAGGCCTGAGCTACGGCGTCGGGTCGAACTTCGCGGCCAGCGTGTTCGACGATGCCGGCATGTTCGGCGTGTCGGCGATCGCGGCGCCGGAGAACATGGCGAAGGTCGAGACCGCGCTGCGCGAGGAACTGCAGCGCATCCGCAGCGAAGGCATCACCCGGGCCGAACTCGACGACGCCCTCGACGGCATGCTGCGCGCCCGCCGCACCTCGCGCGCGAACGATCCCGAGCTCGTCGGCATACTCGACAGCAACCTCTACATCGGGCGCGACATGGCGTATTCGGCGGCGTTCGAGGAGAAGTTGCGCGCGCTGACACCGGAAGACGTGCGCGCTGCGATGGAACGGCATCTGCAGCCGGAAGCGTTGTCGGTATTCATCGGCGGGGATTTCAAGGATTGAGTGGCTTCGGTATCTAGCTTTTGAGCCCTACCCTCTCTGGGAGAAGAGCCCGCCCCGGACCTGATCCAGGGTGCCCGCAGGGTGGATGAGGCGCTTCTAAACGCTTCCTCTCTGCCTATCCCTCACCCGACGCGCTTTGCGCGTCGACCTCTCCCGGAGGGAGAGGTGCTGATTCGCTGCCGCCGATGGGTCGGCGCCAGACCGGTCATCGCTGAGTGTCGCGACGTTTTCTTTGAGCTCTTCTCCCTCGGGGAGAGGGCGCGGTGCTCAGAGCCCAGCCTCGCCTCAACCCGCCGGCGGCGGCGGTGCCTGCGAGGCCATCGCTTCGAGCTCGTCGCACATCTGCTTCTGCTGTGCGGGCGTGGCCTGGGTGAACTGGGCGTTCGTCTTCTCGTGCGCGGAAGCGAATTCGCCGTCGAAGGTGGCGACGTCGCCGCCCATCTTCGTGAACTCCTGGCGCAGCTGGTCCCTGGCCTCGTTCAACTGCACGTCGGAGACATTGGGATCGCACAGCTTCGCGGCCGCGTGCATCGCACCGGCGATGCCGGCGATCTGGACCAGCATGGTGCTCGCGGCGTCGCCGGTCAGCGGTGCATCGACCGGCGGCATGCCCGATTCGATCTGTGCCTGCGCAGCCTCCGACGGCTGGGTCTGCGTGTCCTCGACCGGCTGGGTCTGCGCTGCGTCATCGTTCGCGGGCTGCGGCGCGCCGCCGCAGGCGGCGAGGCCGAAGACGGCAGGCGCCAGCAGGCAGGCGAAACGTCGGGTACGGGGCAGCGTCATGCGGCACATCTCCTACAGGGGAGCCGCGAGCCTAGCAAACGCCCCGCGAAGGCCCGGCCTCGCCGTTACGGGGTCTGCGGCGTTCCGCGGCGCGAGCGGTAGGCCTGCAGGTGCACCCAGGCCGCATCGAGGTGCGGCACCGCGCGACCGGCCGCATGCGCCCGCGCGCGCAGATCGCCGACGATCTGCAGGGCTTCGACGTCCTGGCCCGATTCGAGATCGCGCAGCATCGAGGCGGTGACCGGCGAGCCGGCCTTGGTCAGCAACGCGCGTGCGTGCCGCGCGGCTTCTTCGGGGATCGCGTGGCCCTCGAAGTCCGCGACCGCGAGACATTCGTCGTGCAGCGCGGACAGGAACGCTGCGCCGCCGTCGGCCTCGACGATGCGGCCGATGCTCGCGCGCATCAGGCAGGTCGCCGCGGCCAGCGTGGCGAGGAAGGTGAACTTGTTCCAGGCGGCCTGCATGAAATCGTCGCTGCGCACCGCATCGAAGCCGGATGCGCCTGCGCACACCGCTTCCAGCGCGCGTGTCCGCGCACTGCCGTTGCCGGCGGCGTCGCGTTCGCCGAAGGTCATCGACGGGGGCGACGGCAGATGCACCACTTCGCCGTCCTCACCCTTCATCGCACTGATGAAACACAGGCCACCCAGCACGCGTTCCGCGCCGAAGCGCGCATCGAGCGCGCCGTAGTGCAGCAGGCCGTTGAGGATCGGCAGCACGGCGGTGTCCGCGCCGACCGCAGGCGCGATCGCGTCGATCGAACTGTCGAGGTCGTAGGCCTTGCAGCTCAGCAGCACCAGGTCGAAGGGGCGCTGCGCGGCGAGCGCGGGCAGCGCACCGGCCGTGACGTACGCGACCTTGAACTGCGCATCGCCCAGCGGGCTGCGGATCCGCAGCCCGTCGCGTTCGAGCTGCGCCGCGCGTGCGGGCCGGACGAGGAAGGTGACGTCGACACCGGCCTGCGCGAGGCGGCCGCCGAAGTAACCGCCGGTGCCACCGGCGCCGAGGACGAGGATGCGCATGACACTCCTTCAGGCAGTGCGGCGCGCGGCGCAGGCCGCGCGCATGAAGAACCTCAGCTGCGCAGGCCGATGCCGCGCTTGAGCAGCCACAGCGCCAGCGCGCCGAGCGCGACGACGAATCCGATCATCAACGCGAACGACACGCCCAGCGACACGTCGCTGACGCCGAGCAGGCCGTAGCGGAACGCATTGACCATGTAGAAGATCGGGTTCGCATGCGTCGCGGTTTCGGCCCAGCCGGGCAGCAGCGACACCGAATAGAACACGCCGCCCAGATACGTCAGCGGAGTCAGGATGAAGATCGGCACGATGGCGACGTCGTCGAATTTCTTCGCGTAGACCGCATTGACGAAACCGGCCAGCGCGAAAATCGTCGCGCCCAGCAGCACGGTGGCGAACGTCACCAGCGGATGCGGAATGCGCACGGTGGTGAACAGCATCGCGATGCACAGCACGATGACGCCGACGGCGAGACCGCGCGTGACCGCGCCGATCACGTAGCCGCCGAGGATCACCCAGCTCGGCATCGGGCTGACCAGCAGCTCCTCGACGTGGCGGCCGAACTTCGCGCCGAAGAAGCTCGACGAGATGTTGCCGTAGCTGTTCTGGATCACGCTCATCATCACCAGGCCCGGCACGATGAAATCCATGTAGCGGATGCCGTCCATCTCGCCGACGCGCGCGCCGATCAGGCCGCCGAAGATCAGGAAGTACAGCGTCATCGTGATCGCCGGCGGCACGAGGGTCTGGCCCCAGATGCGCAGGATGCGGACGATCTCGCGGCGGGCGATCGTGTACAGCGCGACCCAGTGGCGCTGCGCGGTGCCTTCGATGGCGGCGACGTCGGTGTGCTTCGCGCTCATGCCGTCTTCTCCTGCTGCGAGGCGGCATTGGGGCCGGTCATGCGCACGAACAGTTCCTCGAGGCGGTTGGACTTGGTGCGCATCGAGCGCACGCGGATGCCGGCGCCGTCGAGCGTGGCGAACACGCGGTTGAGATCCATCGCACGCGGCATGTCGAGATCCAGCGTGTGGTCGTCGGTCGCGACCAGCGTGGTGCCTTCGATCGGCGGCAGCGTCGTGGGCAGCGTGCCGTCGATGTCGAAGATGAAACCCTCGACGTCGAGCTTGGACAGCAGCAGCCGCATCGGGCCCTGCTCGACGATGATGCCGCGATCGATGATCGCCAGATTGCGGCACAGGCTCTCGGCTTCCTCGAGATAGTGCGTGGTCAGGATGATCGTCGTGCCGGCGGCATTGATCTCCTTGAGCGTCTGCCACATGCCGCGGCGGATCTCGATGTCGACGCCGGCGGTGGGTTCGTCGAGGATCAGCAACCGCGGGCGCGTCATCATCGCGCGGGCGATCATCAGCCGCCGCTTCATGCCGCCCGACAGCGTGCGCGACATCGTCGTCGCCTTGTCCCACAGTTGTGCGCGCTTGAGTTCCTCTTCGGCGCGCACCATCGCCTCGGCGCGCGGAATGCCGTAGAAGCCCGCGTAATTGACGAGGATGTCGAAGGGCTTTTCGAAGAAGTTGAAGTTCAGTTCCTGCGGCACCAGCCCGATCAGGCGCATCGCCGCGTCGCGGTCGGTGTGCAGGTCGGTCCCGAACAGGCGCACCTCGCCCGAGGTCTTGTTGACCAGCGAGGAGATGATGCCGATCAGCGTCGACTTGCCGGCGCCGTTGGGGCCCAGCAGGGCGAAGAAGTCACCGGGCGCGACATCGAGCGAAATGCCCTTGAGCGCCTCGACGCCACCGGCATAGGTCTTGCGCAGATCGCGCACCGAAAGGGCGGCATCGGCCTGGGAAATCGGGGGCATGGTCCATCGCTCGTGCCGCGGACGGCGCGGCGGGGGTCCGTAGTATAGGGACGGCCCGACGGACCCGGCCGCAACGGCGCGTTGCATGCGTGGCGCCGTGCAGGTGCGCAGCAAGGCATTGCGGCGTCTGCACCGGGCGCCTCGCCCCGACCCGCTACCATAGGCGAATGGAGCCCCACCGGCCGCGGAACGCGCCGGATGCTCGCCGAATCACGGACAAATCCCCGCAGTGGCCATCACGCAATTCCCCATCAAGCTCGTCTCGCGGCGCATGGTCGCGCCGACCGTCGCCCACCTGTCCTTCGTCCGCGACGACGGCCAGCCGCTGGACTTCATCCCCGGGCAGTTCATCCAGATCCATTTCGAGTACGCCGACGGCACCCCGACCAAGCGCTCGTATTCGCTGGCGACGATCCACGACCACGCGATCGGCCCGGGCGAGGCGATCGAGGTCGCGGTGAGCTACGTGCCCGGTGGCGCGGCGACGGCGCTGTTCGAGGGCATGGATCTGGGCGATTCGGTGCAGGCCAGCGGCCCGTTCGGGCGCTTCTGCCTGATGCCGCAGGACACCAACCGTCGTTATCTGCTGGTCGGCACCGGCACCGGCGTCACCCCGTACCGGGCGATGCTGCCGCTGCTGGCGCAGGCGATCGCCGAGCGCGGCGTCGAAGTGGTGCTGCTGATGGGCGCACGCACGCCGGCCGAGCTGCTGTACGGCGACGACTTCCGCGCATTCGCCGACCGGCATCCGGCGTTCCGCTTCGTGCCGTGCTTCTCGCGCGAACTGCCCGAAGATCCGCATCCCGATGTCCGCCACGGCTATGTGCAGCAGTTCCTCGGGGAATTCGCACCGGGCGACGGCGACATCGCCTACCTGTGCGGCAATCCGAACATGGTCGACGCGACGTTCGAGGCGCTCAAGGGCTTCGGCCTGCCGGTGCCGCTGATCCGCCGGGAAAAATATGTCAGCAGCAAATAGGCCAGTGGCCGGTGCTGCCGCGGTCCTGCGCGGCACGCGCGACGGCTTCGACACCGGTGGGGCAGTGCCCCGCACGCATCTGTCGAAGGTCCGTCGCCGGATGTCCGTCCGCAGCAGGTGAGCCGGCGCGGATGACGACGCCCGAGGCCAGCCCCGCCGTTGCGGACCCCACGCTGGCGGCATTGATGCCGCCGGCGCCGCTGCCGCCCGCGGCGAAGAAGCCGATGTGGCGCCGCGCGCTGCAGGTGCTGGCCCTGTTCCTCGCGGGTGGCCTGTTCGGCGCGGGCGTCGCCAGGCTCGGCCTGCCGGCGCTGGAGATCCTGCCGCCGGGCGCCGGCCCCGCGCTGCTGATCGCGTTCTTCGTGTCGTTGTGGCCGCACATCGTGCTGCACGAGGCCGGGCATGCGCTCGCGGGCCTGTCGCGCGGCATGCATGCGCTCGCGTTCGGCGTGGGCCCGTTCCGGGTCGAGCGCGGCGGCGACGACCGCTGGCGCTGGCGGCACGGCGGCGGCATCCGCGGCATCGGCGGGTTCGCGGCGCTGCTGCCCCGTGACGGGCGCGGCCTGTCGCGTGCCGACCAGGCGATGTTCCTGCTCGGCGGGCCGCTGGCGAACCTGGCGACGGCGGCGGTCTGTGTGGCATGCGTGGTCTGGCTGCCGATGCCGGCCTGGTTAGCGGGCGTGGGCCTGGGCATCGCGCTGTGCGCCGCGGTGATGGGCCTGGGCAACCTGATCCCGATGCACATGGACGGCTGGCGGTCCGACGGTCGCGGTCTGCTCGACCTGGCGCGCCGCACCCCCGACGCCGCGCTGCAATTGCAGATCAACCAGCTGATGGCGCTGAGCCTGGCGAACGTCCGGCCGCGCGACTGGCCGTCGGCGTCCATCCCGGCCGCCGACGCCGGCATCGCCAGCGCCGGCCTGCGGCGGACCGCGCGGCTGCTGCGGCTGTCGCATGCGATCGATCGCCGCGATGCCGGCGCCGCGCGGCCGGAAGCCGCGGCGCTCGCCGCGGCCTTCGAGCAGGCGCCGGCGGCGTTCCGGCCCGCCATCGCGGTCGCGCTCGCCAGCCACGCGGCCCTGCTGGTCGGCGACCGCCCGCTGCTCGCCGCCTGGCGCGCGCGCTGCGAAGGCGGGCTGATGGACCTGTCGCCGTACCGGGCGTGGCTCGATGCGGAGATCGCACGACTCGATGGCGACGCCGCGGCCTTCCGCGGCCATCTCGACCGGGCACGGGCACTCGCCGAGCGGATTCCCGATGCGGCCGGTCGGACGGTGTTCGACGAGCGGCTGGACGAACTGCACGGATGGAGCCGGGCAGCACCGGCAGGTTGATGGAAGCGGACGTTCCAGGCGCACCGGTACCCTGTAGGAGCGCGCTCGCGCGCGAGGCGCTGTCCCGGCCACGCCCGTCGCGCGCAAACGCGCTCCCCGGGGGCTACCCGCAGGCTGTCAAGCACGCTTGACACCGAATCCGCGCCGACGCATTCTCGCTGTCAAGCTCACTTGACACACGGTGCCGCCATGGAAGCCTCGTCCGCCCGTCGTCCGTTGCGTATCGTCGCGCTGCTGCTGCTCGCGGCTGCCGTCGCATTGCGCCTGTCGGTGCCGTCGGCGCCGGCCTGGACGAGCGGTCTGATCCTGCTGTCGGCAGCGGCCATCGCAGCGGTGTCGCTGTCCCGGCGCGCGACCGCCTGCGACGGCGCGCCGCAGGCGCTGCGGCGCCGGTACACGCGCGAACTGCTGGTGGGCATGGCGGCCTACATGGTGCTGCTGGCGGGTTCGCTGGTGCTGCTGCGCCACGTGGAGCCGCCGGCGCTGCGCGCGCTGGTCGCCCTGCTGCCGGTCGCGCCGATCGCGCTGGTGCTGCGGGCGATGGTCCGCTTCATCCGCGGGGTCGACGAACTGCAGCAGCGCATCGAGCTCGAAGCCGTCTGCATCGCCGCCGCCTGCGTCTCGCTGGGCTACATGACCGCCGGTTTCCTGCAGGCCGCGCGCGTCATCGACGTGCCGGCGAGCGCGGCGATGCTGTGGGTGTTTCCGCTGGTCTGCGGCAGCTACGGCGTCGCCAAGGCCGTCGTCGCGCGGCGCTACCGGTGAGCGCGCGCGGATGAAGAGCCGGGTGCGCGAACTGCGCGAGGCCTGCGGCTGGTCACAAGCCCAGCTCGGCGAACGTCTGGATGTGTCGAGACAGACGATCAACGCGATCGAGACCGGCAAGTACGATCCCAGCCTGCCGCTGGCGTTCCGGATCGCACGCGAGTTCGGCGAGCCCATCGAATCCATTTTCCTGTTCGAGGACGTTCCATGAGAGCAACGAGGCTTTCCCTGCTGGCACTGGCCGCGACCGCGGCACTCGCCGGCTGCAGCGGCGGCGCTTCCATGCCCGCCGGCGAGGACGGCGCGCGACCGGCGCGCCTGTTCGGCCAGATCCCGTTCCACGGCTGCACGCTCGACGGCGGCAACGCCGCCACGCGCATCGAGGCGCAGTGCGCGACCTTCGAGGTGGCGGAGAACCCGGACGCGCCCGACGGCCGCAAGATCGGCCTCCATATCGCGTGGCTGCCGGCGGACTCGAACGATGGTGGCACTGCCGATCCGGTGTTCTTCCTCGCCGGCGGCCCCGGCCAGGCGGCGACCGAACTGGCCGCGCAGATCAATGCCGGCCTGCGCGAGGTGCGCCGCCAGCGCGACATCGTGCTGGTCGACCAGCGCGGCACCGGCAGCTCGAATCCGCTCGACTGCGTCGACGCCGACGGCGCACCGCTGGAACTCGATGCACTGACGGTGCCGACCGATGCCGACCTCGACGGCTACGTCGGCCGCTGCCTCGCCGGCCTCGAAGGCCGCGCCGACCCGCGCTTCTACACGACCGGCAACGCGATCCGCGACCTCGACGCGGTGCGGGCCGCGCTGGGCGCCGAGCAGGTGAACCTGATCGGCGGCTCCTACGGCACGCGCGTCGCGCAGCAGTACGCGATGGCGTATCCGCAGCACACGCGCAGCCTCGTGCTCGACGGCGTGGCGCCGAACGACCTGGTCGTCGGCGGCGAGTTCGCGCACACCTTCGAGGATGCCCTCGCGCTGCAGTCCGAACAGTGCGCGCAGGACGCCGCGTGCCGGTCACGTTTCCCGACCGATCTGCAGGCGCAGCTGCGCGGCGTGCTGTCGACGCTGGCGGCGGCGCCGGCATCGGTCGCCTACCGCGACCCGACCACCGGCGCGCAGCGCGACGGCGTGGTCACGCCGGACACGGTGACCGGCCTCGCGTTCCTGTTCTCGTACGCGCCGCAGACCGCATCTCTGCTGCCGCTGATGCTCGACGAGGCCGCGCAGGGGCGCTACGGCCCGCTGATGTCGCTGTCGCAGCTGATGAGCAGCAAGGTCGGCGACCAGATGACGCGCGGCATGCAGTGGTCGGTGATCTGCGCCGAGGACGCCGGCCGCTACCGCGAGGACGGCCGCGCCGCGGACACCATCCTCGGCCCGGGCGTGGCGCGCATGTTCTTCGGTGCCTGCCGCACCTGGCCCACGGGTACGCCGCCGGCCGACCACACCGCGGCTTTGCAGTCGGACGTGCCCGCGCTGCTGCTGTCGGGCGAACTCGATCCGGTGACGCCGCCCGCGTATGGCGAACGCGTGCTCGCCGGCCTGTCGAACGGCCGCCATCTCGTGCTCGCCGGCCAGGGCCACGGCACGTTCGCGCTGGGCTGCATGCCCAAGCTGCTCGCGCAGTTCGTCGAATCGACCGATGCGAAGGCGCTCGACGCCACATGCCTGGACGCGATGCGCGCAGTGCCGCCGTTCACCAGCTTCAACGGGTGGTCGCCGTGACCGCGCCGTGCTTCGTGACTTCCTTCCTTCTTACGGAGTTCCGCCGATGATCACGGCCCAGCAGCTGCACAAGGCGTTCAAGACCAAGACCGGCCCGGTCCAGGCCGTCGACGGCGTCGACTTCACCGCTGAGGACGGCCGCATCACCGGCCTGCTCGGTCCCAACGGCGCCGGCAAGACGACGACACTGCGCATGCTCTACACGCTGATGCAGCCCGACAGCGGCCGCGTGCTGGTCGACGGCATCGACGCGTCGCAGGATCCGGCCGCGGTGCGCCGCGCGCTCGGCGTGCTGCCCGATGCCCGCGGTGTCTACAAGCGCCTGACCGCGCGCGAGAACATCCGCTACTTCGGCGAACTGCACGGCCTGTCGAAGGCGCAGATCAGCGATCGCACGCGCGTGCTCGGCGAGCAGCTCGACATGGGCGAGATCCTCGACCGCCAGACCGAAGGTTTCAGCCAAGGCCAGCGCACCAAGACCGCGATCGCCCGCGCGCTGGTGCACGACCCGCGCAACGTGATCCTCGACGAGCCGACCAACGGCCTGGACGTGATGACCACGCGCGCGATGCGCGACTTCCTGTTCAAGCTGCGCGACGACGGCCGCTGCGTGATCTTCTCCAGCCACATCATGCAGGAGGTCGCCGCGCTGTGTGACCGCATCGTCATCATCGCCAAGGGCCGCGTGGTGGCCGACGGCACCGCCGATGAACTGCGCGCGCGCTTCGGCAAGCCGAATCTCGAGGACGCCTTCGTCAGTGCGATCGGTTCGGAGGAGGGCCTGCTGGCATGACTTCCCACATGCGATGGATGTGGTGCGTGGTGCGCAAGGAGCTACTCGACATCGCGCGCGACCGGCGCACGTTGTTCATGGCGCTGCTGCTCGGCCCACTGATGTATCCGCTGCTGATGCTCGGCATGAACTTCATGGCCGAGAAGCGCATGAAGACCGAGCAGGACCGGCTGCTGGAGGTGCCGGTGATCGGCGCCGAGCACGCGCCCAACCTCGTCGCGCACCTGGGGACGCTCGGCATCCGCGCGATAGATGCGCCGGCCGATCTCGACGCGGCGATTGCCGGACAGGACATCGATGTGGCGATCGAGATCCCGGCGAGCTTCGCGCAGGACTGGCACGCCGGTCGCCCGGCGACGGTCGAGATCATCAGCGACAGCACACGCCGCAATGCAGAGACCCCGACGCGCCGCGTGCGCAATGCGGTCACCGCCTACGGCCAGCAGGTCGGCACCCTGCGCCTGCTCGCCCGCGGCATCGATCCGGCGGTGGTGCAGCCGGTCGCGGTGGGCACGCGTGATCTGGCCACCGAGGAGGCCAAGCGCGGCATCCTGATGGCGGTGCTGCTGCCGTATCTGCTGATCCTGTCGAGCTTCATCGGCGGCTCCTACCTGATCCTCGACGCGACCGCGGGCGAGCGCGAACGCCAGTCGCTCGAACCGCTGCTGGCCACCCCGGCCTCGCGCGGCGCGATCGTCAGCGGCAAGATCGCCGCGGCCTGCATCATCGGCATGTGTTCGCTGCTGCTCACGCTGCTGGCGTTCAAGATCAGCGCGCAGATGGGCACCAGCGCGGCGCGGATGCTGGACGTCAGCTTCGCGGCGATCGGCAAGATGCTGCTGGTGCTACTGCCGATGCTGTTCGTCGGCACCTCGCTGCTGACCTTCCTCGCCGCGACCGCCAAGAGCATGAAGGAAGCCCAGAGCCACATCGTCTGGCTGATGCTGCTGCCGATGGTTCCGAGCTTCGTGCTGATGGTCAATCCGATCAAGACCGAGCTGTGGCAGTTCGCGGTGCCGTTCCTCGCGCAGAACCAGCTGCTGCTGAAGATCATCCGCGCCGAGCCGGTCGCACCGGAGGTCTGGGGGGTGTACCTGGCCGCCAGTCTCGCGCTCGCGGCGGTGCTGTGGTTGCTGGCGGTGTGGCGGTATCGGCAGGAGACGTTGGCGGTGGCCGGTTGACACGGGTCTGTCTCTGCACCAAAAAAAGCCCGGCGCATGCCGGGCTTTTTTCTGGCCGGGGTATGGGACATCAGTCCGACATCGTCACGCAATGGAGCCGCTCCTTCGCGACGCCGCAGTAGCGTGCGCAGACCCCGAGGGCGCCGCACATGGATGTGCGGCGTTTTTCGACCGAGCCAGGATGGCGAGTCGAAAAATCCCGGAACAAACAACGCGCCATGACGCTGTGATCGGGGCTGGCCCTTCTTCTTTGGTTCCGTTTCTTTGACTCGCATCTTCGATGCTCGCCCCTTCGGGGCCGGCTGCGCCGTTCGCACTGCGTGCGTAGGGCCAGCAAAAGAAATGAACCCGCTCGCCGCAAGGCGAGTGGCGTTTGATCTTGCCCTCCTAGGCAGACAGGCGAACAGCAACATCAAACGCTTTCGTCCGCTGGCGCGGCCGAGTTCATTTCTTTTGGTAGACCCCAAAAGAAACGGAACCAAAGAAAAACGTCTCCCGACACGTCCACAGCCCGCGGCGTCACGTGCAACGGGATTTTCCGACTCGGCATCCTGCCTCGGTCGGAAAACGCCGCACATCCATGTGCGGCGCCCTCCGGGTAAGCGCGAGTGCGGTTGCGTCATGAAGATCAAAAGCTGAGCGGGGCGCGAAATCAAAAGCTCGAGCGGACAGCGAACATCACCCGTCCAGCTTCACCAGCAACTTCCCGAAATTCTTGCCCGCCAGCATTCCGATGAACGCCTCCGGCGCATTCTCCAACCCCTCGACCACATCCTCCCGATACCGCATGCGCCCATCGCGCAACCACTGCCCCATCTCGCGCACGAACTCCGGGTACAGCGCGATGAAATCGCGCTGGATGAAACCCCGCACCGTCAGGTGACGGGTCAGGATCCACGACATCAGTTGCGGCACGCGGTCCGGACCGGGCGGCGGTGCGGTGTCGTTGTAGTGCGCGACGAGGCCGCAGACCGGCACGCGGGCGAAGTCGTTGAGCAGCGGCAGCACGGCATCGAACACCTTGCCGCCGACGTTCTCGAAGTAGACGTCGATGCCGTCCGGACATGCAGCCGCGAGCTGTTCGGCGAAGTCGTCGGCGCGATGGTCGAGGGCGACGTCGAAGCCGAGATCGTCGCGTACGTGCGCGACTTTCTCCGGGCCGCCGGCGATGCCGACGACGCGGGCGCCGTGGAGTTTCGCGATCTGGCCGACGGTCGCGCCGACCGGCCCGCTGGCCGCGGCGACGACGAGGGTTTCGCCGTGCTGCGGTTTGCCGATCTCGTGCAGGCCGGCGTACGCGGTGAAGCCGGGCATGCCGTGCACGCCGAGTGCGGTCTGCACCGGCAGGCCTGTCGGATCGAGCTTGCGGCGCAGGCTCTCGCCGTCGACGACCGCGTGCGTCTGCCAGCCCGCATGCGCGAGCACGAGATCGCCCGGCGACCACGCCGGATGCAGCGACTGCACGACCTCCGACACCGTGCCGCCGTCCATGACCTCGCCGATCCCGACCGGCGGAACGTAGGAGCGACCGGCGTTCATGCGGCCGCGCATGTAGGGGTCGAGCGACAGCCAGCGGTTGCGCAGCAGCACCTGGCCGTTGCGCGGCGCGGGCACCTGGCAGGTTTCGACCCGGAAATCGGCCGGTGTGGGCGCGCCTTGCGGCCGCGCGGCGAGCACGATGCGGGTGGCGGTGGACTCGCGCATGAGGGCGGCCTGTCGAAGTGGACACCCTTCATAACGCACGCGGCCGGGCGGCGCCGTCAATCGATCGATCCGCGGACGGGAAGGCGGTGCACGCAAATCGACCGTGCGCCGGACGCTCGGCATGGCGGGTGGTCAGCGCCCACACTGCAACGCGCGAAGCGCATGAAGTCCGCACGCAGCGCATGCCCGCGACATCGCTGTGGCCGCGCCGCCAGCTGCGACGCGTCGACGCCGTACCGGCTCAGCCTGCGCTGGCGCCGTCGAGCGCGGCGATGTCGGACTTCGACAGCAGCAGCGTGCGCGCCGCAGCCAGTTCGCGCAGCTGGGCGATGCTGGTCGCGCTGACGATCGGCGCGGTCACGCCGGGCCGGGCGATCAGCCACGCCAGCGCGACCTGGGCCACGGTCGCCGCATGCCGGCACGCGGCATCGTCGAGCGCGGCGAGCACGCGTTTGCCGCGTGCGTTGAGGTAGCGCTTCACGACCTGCGCGCCGCGCGCACTGCTCTTGGCGGCATCGGCTTCGGTGCGGTACTTGCCGCTGAGAAACCCGCTGGCGAGCGAGTAGTAGCCGATCACGCCGAGCCCGTGCTCGCGCACCAGAGGTTCGAGAGTGGCCTCGTAACCGGCGCGGTCGACGAGGTTGTACTCGGGTTGCAGCGTCTCGTAGCGCGGCAGGTTGTGGCGCCTGGCCACGTCGAGTGCTTCGGCCAGACGCGGCGCGGTGTAGTTGGATGCGCCGATCGCGCGCACTTTGCCCTGTTCGATCAGGCGCGAGAACGCGCCGAGCGTGTCTTCCAGCGGCACCGTCGGATCGTCTTCGTGCGCCTGGTAGAGATCGATGACATCGGTGCGCAGGCGTCGCAGCGAGTCCTCGCACGCGGCCTGGATGTTGGCCGGCGACAGGCCCTTGCGCTGCGGCCACTTGGCGACCTTGGTGGCGATCACCACGCGATCGCGCTTGCCGCTCTTCTGCAGCCATTGGCCGATCAGCGTTTCCGACTCGCCGCCCTGGTTGCCATCGACCCAGGCCGAGTATGCGTCGGCGGTGTCGACAAGATTGAGGCCGAGTGCGACGCATTCGTCGAGCAGCGCATGCGTCGTCGCTTCGTCGACGCTCCAGCCGAACACGTTGCCGCCGAACGCCAGCGGCGAGACCCTGAGGCCCGAGCGTCCGAGTTCACGTTCCGACATGTGCCGCTCCCGGTGAGCAAGAGAATGGCGACAGCATAGGCAGGCCCGACGCGCGCCCGACACCGCGGGGCGCGCAAAGCAGTGTTCCGGCACGACGCCGTTCCGCCCGGCGCGACTGGCGGCGACGTTCGCCACGCGGCTTGTGGCACCCTTGCGCCACGTCCGCGCCCGGAGTTCCGCCCATGCAACGCAGCTTGTCGTTCTGCGCCGTCGCCCTGATCGCCCTCGCCGGTTGCGCCAGCGCGCCGCAGGTTCCGGCCGATACCGCCGCCGATCTCGACGCGAACAACGTCGTCCGCCTCGATGCCGCGCTCGCCGGCGACTGGCGCAGCGCCGAGAACCGCGCGCGCGACCGCTACCGCCATCCGCGCGAGACCCTGGCGTTCTTCGGCGTGCGCCCGGAGCACACCGTCATCGAGATCACCCCCGGCAGCGGCGCGTGGTATGCCGAAGTGCTGGCGCCCTATCTGCGCGACGACGGCCGCTACATCGCCGCGGTGGTCGACCCGGCAGCCGTCGCCGAAGGCCGCGGCCGCGACTACCAGCAGGGCCAGCGCGACGGCCTGCAGGCCCGCTTCGACGCCGCGCCCCTGCAGTTCGACCGCGCCCGCATGGTGGACTACGACCCGGCGGCGCCCCGCTTCGGGCCGTCGAACTCCGCCGACGTCGTGCTGACGTTCCGCAACGTGCACAACTGGCGTTCGTCCGGCCAGGCCGAGGCGATGTTCAAGGGCTTCCACGACGTGCTGCGTCCGGGCGGCGTGCTCGGCGTGGTCGAGCATCGCGCGAAGGCCGACGTGCCGGCCGACGACCGCAGCGGCTACGTCGGCACCTCGCAGGTCATCGCGCTGGCGCAGGCGGCGGGCTTCCGCGTCGACGGCAGCAGCGAGGTCAATGCCAATCCGAAGGACACGCGCGACCACCCCAATGGCGTGTGGATGCTGCCGCCGTCGAACCGGCACGACGCGCAGGACGCCGCGAAGTACGCGGAGATCGGCGAAAGCGACCGCATGACGCTGCGGTTCGTGAAGCCCTGACGGGCGGTGATTGGTGGATTCGTGATTCGTGATTCGTAAGAGCAGGTCTTCTGCGACCGGTTGCGCCTATCGCCAATCCGACGCGTGTTCTCCACACGCCAGGGAAACGGAGAAAGCAGCGGACCAGCCGCTTTTTCGAATCACGAATCACGAATCACGAATCCACCAATCCACCAATCCACCAATCACGTCCCATGCTCGTCGCGCTCAACAAGCCCTACGGCGTGCTCTGCCAGTTCACCGACCGCAGCACGCCGCCGCGACCGACGCTGGCCGGCTTCGGCCTGCCGGCCGATGTCTACGCCGCCGGTCGTCTCGACCACGACAGCGAAGGCCTGCTGCTGCTGACCGACGACGGGCCGCTGGCGCACCGCATCACCGATCCGCGCCACAAGCTGCCCAAGACCTACCGCGTGCAGGTCGAAGGCACGCCCTCGATCGCGCAGCTGCAGGCCCTGCGCGACGGCGTGACGCTCAACGACGGTCCCACGCGACCGGCGCAGGCGACGCTGCTCGATCCGCCGCCTGCACTGTGGCCGCGCGATCCACCGGTGCGCTTCCGCAGGACCGTGCCCGACGCGTGGCTGGAACTGACCATCCACGAGGGCCGCAACCGGCAGGTGCGGCGCATGACCGCGGCGGTGGGCCTGCCGACGCTGCGGCTGGTGCGGGTCGCGATCGGCAACTGGGCGCTGGGTGATCTCGCGCCGGGCGCGTGGCGGACGCTCGACAGCGTCGCGCGACAGGGCGGCGTCCGCAGCAGACCGGGATTCTGGTAACGTGCCGTGCGGACGGCACGCGTTCAGTCGCCTGCCGTCCGTCCCCCGTTCGGGCCCACCCGGAACCCAATGCCGAACTCTGCAAATGCCAGCGGCTGCATCCTCGTCGTCGATGACCAGCCTGCGAACCTGCGTGTCGTCAGTTCGCTGCTGAGCCGTCACGGCTACGAAGTGCAGACCGCGCCCGATGGCGCAGAGGCGTTGGCGATGCTCGAATCGCGCCAGCCCGACCTGTTGCTGCTCGACATGCTGATGCCGAACATGGACGGCTTCGCGCTGCTGGCCGAGATCAAGCAGAACCCGGACCTGCTGCGGTTGCCGGTGGTGTTCCTGACCGTGGCCCAGGATCGCGAACTGCTGCTGCGCGCGTTCGACGCCGGCGCGGTCGACTACGTCACCAAGCCGTTCATGCCCGAGGAGCTGCTCGCGCGCGTCAACGCGCACGTCGGCCTGAAGCAGACCCGCGACCGCTTGGAGCGCATCGCGCGCGAGCGCCAGGAACTGGTGAACCTGGTCGCGCACGATCTGAAGAATCCGCTGTCGAGCATCTGGTTCGCCAGCGACATGCTGGTCAAGAACGAGACCAAGCCCGAGCGTATTCCGCGCTACCACAAGATGATCCACGAGAGCGCCGAAGACGCGCTCGGCTACATCCGCCGCTATCTGGAAACCCAGGACACCTCGCGCAAGGCCGCCGAGGCCGCGCAGGCGACCGGTCTGCGCGACGTGCTGGACTGGATCATCGCGCGCTACGCCATGCAGTTCGAGGACCGCGGCGTGCTGCTGCAGGCGCGCGCGCCCGACGCCGCGCCGCGCGTCGCGATCGACGGTCTGGTGCTGCGCCAGGTCGCCGAGAACCTGATCACCAACGCGATCAAGTACGCGCCCGACAGCAACGTCGACATCTCGCTGCGCGGCGGCGGCGTCGGCTTCTGGCAGCTGCTGGTCGAGGACCGCGGTCCGGGCATCGCCCGCGACCTGCAGCACGCGCTGTTCCGGCCGTTCCAGCGCCTCGCGCACGCCGGCAAGGACGACGGGCGCTCCAGTGGTCTGGGCCTGTCGCTGGCCAAGCAGATCATCGTCGACCTCGGTGGCCAGCTCTGGTACGAGGACCGCGAAGGCGGCGGCGCCCGCTTCATCATCGAACTGCCGGAAATGCCCGCGGACGCGGAACTGCCGGCGGCGAACGACGACCCGCGCGAAGACTGAGCCGCTTGCGGGCGGCTCCCATAAAAAAAACGCGGGCCCAGGGCCCGCGTCCAGTGTGGCTGCCTGCGCCCGGCCGCATGGCCGGCACAGGCGATGCCGCAGTTCGCTTCAGTCCTGCGCGTTCGACGCCGCGCCGCGGCGCGTGGTGCGCTTGCGGGCCGGGGCGCGCGTGGGTTCGATGCGGCGTGCGCTGCCTTCGACGGCGCCGCTCTCCTTGCGCTTCTTGTACTCGCGCGCCGCCACCCAGACCAGGCCGGCACCGATGACCGATGCGGCGAGGATGGCCGGATTGCGACGCAGGAACCCGCCTGCGAGCTTGGTGCCGGTACGTGCCGCGCCGAGCGCGACGCCCGTCTGCAGCCACTTCTCGGCCGAATCGGGAATCGCATGACGCAGGCTGTCACCTGCCTGGCCGACCAGCGACAGTGCCTTGTCGGACAACGCTTCGAACTTGCTCATGGAAGGACCTCGGATGTCCGATGTGGGATGACGAGTCTTCGTCACCGGCTGTGGATCTGGCGTGAGCGCTGCGGAACGCGCATGCGGCCGTTGTGCTGTCGTTGGGTAAGCAACGGCTTCCCGGCCGCGAATCGCGGCGCGGTTCCGGCGTCGTCCACATCGACATGCGACCAGAACCCGCGGTTTCGCACGACGGGTTGCCGGGCGTTCCACGCAGGCACGCGCCAACGGCAGCGGTGATGAAGTCGTAGCTTCCGTTACGGGTCCATCGGCCTCAGGTCCCGCGGGGCTTCGCGCGATGGGTGGCGGGCGCATTCCACGGATCTTCGGGCCACGGATGCTTCGGATAGCGTCCCTTCATCTCCTTGCGGACTTCCGGGTACGTCCGTTCCCAGAACCCGGCAAGGTCGCGGGTGACCTGCAGCGGACGACCGGCCGGCGACAGCAGATGCAGCGTCAGCGGAACGCGGCCGTCGGCGACGGCAGGCGTCGTCGCCAGGCCGAAGAGTTCCTGCAGCTTGACCGCGAGCACCGGCGGCGCGGGCGTGCCGTCGGCCTCGATCGCATAGTCGATCGCGCGCGCCATGCCGGAGGGCACGGTGATGCGCACCGGCGCGAGGCGGTCGAGCTGCTGGCGCAAGGACCAGTCGACGCCCGACTGCAGCGCACCGGCCAGGGTGTCCGCATCGAGCGCATCGAGCCGCGTCAGCCCCGCGAATGCAGGTCGCAGCCAGGCATCGCGCGTCGCCAGCAGCGTTGCGTCCGAAAGATCCGGCAGACCGAGTTCGGGCATCCACGCGCGTACCGCCTGCACACGCGCCTGCCATTGCCGCAGGGTGTCGCGCCACGGCAGCCCGTCGAGACCCAGCGCGCCAACCGCATCGCTCAGGGCCTGCGCGGCCTGCGCCGGATCGACCCGACCGTTGGCGCGCGCATCGAGCACGATGCCGTCGAAGCGGCGCACGCGCTCCCCGACCAGCGCGCGCCGTTCGGCGTCCCAGCGCGTTTCGTCCGCATCGGTGAAGCGCGCGGGCCATTGCCGGCGCAGCCTCGCCTCGTCGACCGGCGCGCCGCGCAGCAGCAGCGCGTCCCGCGCCTCGTGGCGCAGTTCGCTGGCGACGATCCACGCTTCGCCGCGCAACGTGCTGTCGTCGAACAGGCGCGCCATGCGGCCGTTGCTGAGCGTGTAGCGCGAGGCGTCGCGCGCGTGGCGATACCCGATCCGATCCGGGAACGCATGGCCGAGCAGATCGCCGAGCAGGTGCGCCGGCGCGGATGACGGCGGCGCGCCGTCGAGTTTCAGGCGACGCCGCCATTGCGTCGCGGCCGCATCGATCGCGGCCAGCGCGCCGCGTTGCGCATCGGCAGGCGTACGCCCGCTGCGGAATGCGGCCAGTGCCTGCCAGCGCGCGGCCACCGCATCGGAGCGCGGCGCGCCCGGCGAAGGCCGCAACGGATCGCGCGCTTCGAGCAAGGCGCACAGATCGCAGGCGAGTGCGCGCTCGCCCGCATCCGCGCCGGCGAGCAGCATCGCCGCGAGCCGTGGATGCGTGCCGAGCGCGAGCATGCGCCGGCCGGTCTGCGTGATCGCACCACGCGCATCGAGCGCATCGAGTCTTTGCAGCAGATCGTGCGCGGCGCCCATCGCACCGGCCGGCGGTGGATCCGGAAACGCCAGCGACGCATCGCCCCAGGCCGCGAGTTCGAGAGCGAGTGCGGCGAGATCGACCTGCGCGATCTCCGGCCGGCGCTGCGGTTCCAGCCGCTGTGATTCCGGCCACAACCGCAGCGCGATGCCCGCAGCGACGCGACCCGCGCGGCCCGCGCGCTGGTCGGCCGACGCCTGCGAGATCGCGACGACTTCCAGCCGCGAGAATCCGCTGTTGGGATCGAAACGCGGCTCTCGCGCCTGGCCGCTGTCGACGACGATGCGCACGCCCGGCAACGTCACGCTGCTTTCGGCGACATTGGTCGCCAGCACCACGCGGCGACGGCCGTCGGTCGCCGGCTGCAGCACATGCGTCTGCGCGTCGACCGGCAGTTCGCCGTGCAGCGCGAGCAGTTCGACATTGCCGGGCAACGCGGCTTCGAGCTGCGCACGACAACGCGCGATCTCGCGCTGGCCCGGCAGGAACACCAGCGCATCGCCGGGCTGCGTCGCCAGTGCATCGACGAGCACGCGGCGCACCTGGTGTTCGAGTGCTTCGTCGCGCTTCGGCGGTGCATGCGACACGTCGACCGGAAAGCTGCGGCCTGCGCTCGACAGCCGCGGCGCGTCGAGCCACTGCGCGATGCGCGCGCCGTCCAGCGTCGCCGACATCACCACCAGCCGCAGGTCCTCGCGCAGCCCGGCCTGCACGTCGCGCGCGAGTGCGAGGCCGAGATCGCCGGCGAGATGGCGTTCGTGGAATTCGTCGAACAGCAGCGCGCCGACATTGCCGAGTTCCGGATCGTCCTGCAGCATCCGCGTCAGGATGCCTTCGGTGACGACCTCGATCCGCGTGCGCGCGCTGACCCGCTGCTCGAAACGGATGCGATAGCCGACGATGCCGCCGATCGTGTCGCCGAGCTGCCGTGCCATGAACGTCGCCGCCGAACGCGCCGCGACACGCCGCGGCTCCAGCATCACGATCTTCCGCCCGGCCAGCCAGTCCGCATCACGCAATGCGAGCGGCACCTGCGTGGTCTTGCCCGCGCCCGGCGGCGCTTCGAGCACCAGACGCGGATGCGCGGCGAGGCTGGAGACGATCTCCGGCAACAGCGGCGTGATGGGAAAGACGGGAGCGGCGGCGGGCGTCACGGCGCACAGGCTAACGACGTCACGCATCGACGTCGATGCGCGCGTGCAAGGGTTTGCCCCGGTGTCGAGCGTCATCGACGCCCGCTAGATTCGCCCGGTCCCCGTCACCGGATCCGCCATGCGCGCCCGACTTCGCCGTCTTCCGCACGTCCTGCTGCTCTGCGGCCTGTCCGCGACCGCGCCCGCCGCGTTCGCCGAGGTCTTCATCAACGAGCTGCACTATGACAACGCGGGCGCGGATGCCGGCGAAGCGGTCGAGATCGTCGCGACCGCGGGCGAGGACCTGTCCAGCTATCGCGTGTGGCTCTACAACGGCAGCAACGCGCCGAACGCGGCGACGACCTACGGCAATGCCGCGGTGCCGGCCGCGCAGACACGCACCTGCGGCGCGGGCGTCGGCATCGCCACGGTGACTTGGCCGCGCGACGGTCTGCAGAACGGGCCCAGCGACGGCATCGCGCTGGTCGATGGCGCCGGCATCGTCGTGCAGTTCATCAGCTACGAAGGCACGATCGTCGCCGGCAACGGGCCCGCCGCCGGGCTGAGCAGCCAGAACCTGCCGGTGTCGGAAAGCGCGACCGCGCCGGTCGGCACGTCGCTGCAGCTGACCGGCAGCGGCGGCACGGCCGGCGACTTCGACTGGGCGCCGTCGTCGACGCAGACCTTCGGTGCCTGCAATGCCGGCCAGACCTTCGGCGGCAGTGGCGGCGACAGCACGCCGCCGTCGATCACCGCGACCACGCCAGCCAGTGGCGCGGCCGATTTCCCCGCGGCCGGCGATCTGTCGGTGTCCTTCAGCGAAACGGTCACACTCGCCGACGGCGCGTTCGCGCTGCAGTGCGCGACCTCGGGCGCGGTGACGCTCGACCACGCGAGCAGCGACAGCAGCTTCGCGATCGGCACCGGTACCGCGCTGCATGCCGGCGAGGCCTGCACGCTGACGGTCGATGCGAGTGCAGTCGTCGATGCCGACGGCCTGTCACCGGCCGCCAACACCGTCATCGCGTTCAACGTGGCCGGCAGCAGTGGCGGCGACGACTACTACGCACGCGTCAACACCAGCAGCCCCGGCCAGCTGCGCTGCTCGCTGCACGCCACGATCCGCGGCCACACCGCGTATCCCTATAGCGGCGGCACGACCAACACTTGGACGATCCTCGAGATCGCCGACGAGGATCCCGGCGACAGCGGCAAGGTGCTCGACGTCTACCGCAACCGCAGCTACGCCAAGGGCAGCGGCCGCGCGGGCACCGGCAGCGGGCTGACCTACAACCGCGAACACACCTGGCCCAAGTCGCTCGGCTTCCCGTCGGCCAGTGGCGACAAGGGCCTGCCGAACGCGCCGCACACCGACGCGCACATGCTCCATCTCAGCGATACCGACCACAACGCGGCGCGCGGCAACAAGCCACTCGTCGATTGCACGGCCCAGGCCAACTGCAGCGAGCGCGCGACCGAAGCGAACCACGGCGTCGGCGGCGGCAGCGGCCTGTTCCCGGGCAATTCCAACTGGACCGATGCCGGCGGCTTCCAGGTCTGGGGCCACCGCAAGGGCGACATCGCGCGCGCGGTGCTGTACATGGCGATCCGCTACGAAGGCGGCGCGCATCCGACGACGGGTCAGTCGGAGCCCGACCTCGAACTGACCGACGACCGCAGCCGCATCGTCTCGACTTCGGCATCGCCGGCGTACATGGGCCTGCTGTCGACGCTGCTCGCCTGGCACCAGGCCGATCCGCCGGATGCGCGCGAGCGCGAACGCAACGAGGTGGTCTACAGCTTCCAGGGCAACCGCAATCCCTTCATCGACCAGCCGCAGTGGGCGACGCATGCGCTGTTCGAGAGCACGAGGCCGGCGAGTTGCCAGCTGGTGGATTGACGGACGCGAGTTGTCGTTCCAGCGCGTAGCGCGCAGTCGCCACCCTTCCTGCTCCGGGGGGAAGGGCGGATGAGGGCGCTTCCGGATGCGCCTCGGTGAAGCTCGTGCCCTCACCCGACGCGCCACGCGCGTCGACCTCTCCCGAAGGGAGAGGTGCCTGGCCGCCGCATTGCAGGCAGGCCTCGGGGGCACGAAGCCGCCGTCTACAATGCACGCCCCCACGTTTCCCGCATTCCGCCATGCAGCTGATCGACATCGGCGCCAACCTGACCCACGACAGCTTCGACCACGATCGCGACGCGGTGCTGCAGCGCGCGCGCGATGCGGGCGTCACGCGCATGGTGATCACCGGCGCCAGCCGAGAGCATTCGCCCAAGGCGCTCGAACTCGCGCAGGCGCATCCGGGATTCCTCCACGCGACCGCCGGCGTGCATCCGCACCACGCGGTCGAGTACACCGCCGAATGCGATGCCGAGATACGTGCGCTGCTCGCGCATCCGGAGGTCGTCGCGGTCGGCGAATGCGGGCTGGACTACTTCCGTGATTTCTCGCCGCGCCCGGCGCAGCGCAAGGCCTTCGAGCGGCAGCTGCAGATCGCCGTCGACACCGGCAAGCCGCTGTTCCTGCACCAGCGCGATGCGCACGACGATTTCGTCGCGATCATGCGGGAGTTCGACGGGCAGCTCGGTCCAGCCGTCGTCCACTGCTTCACCGCCGGAAAGCGCGAACTGTTCGAGTGCCTCGACCGCGACTGGCACATCGGCATCACCGGCTGGCTGTGCGACGAGCGCCGCGGCCAGCACCTGCGTGAGCTGGTACCCAACATCCCGGCCAACCGGCTGATGGTCGAGACCGACGCGCCCTATCTGCTGCCGCGCACGCTCAAGCCTGGCCCGAAGGATCGTCGCAACGAACCGGCATTCCTGCCGCATATCGTCGAAGAACTGGCGTGCGATCGCGGCGAAGCCGTCGAGGTCACCGCCGCGGCCACGACGGCGACCGCGGCGGCGTTCTTCCGCCTGCCCTGAGCCCGTGGCTCAGGTGCCCGACGGCATCAGCAGCAGCAGGCCCGCGCCCAGCGCGATGCGGTAGAGCGCGAAGCCGGTGAAGCGGTGGCGCTTGATGTAGCCGAGCAGCCACTTCACGACGATGAAGCCGGTGACCATCGCCGCGACGAACGCGATCGCGACGTCGCCCCAGGCTTCCCCGCCGAGGCCCTGGTCGAGCCACAGTTCCAGGAACGCGTAGGCGCTGGCCGCGAACATCGTCGGGATGCCGACCAGGAACACGAATTCGGTCGCAGACGAGCGTCGGCTCAGGCCGAACAGCATCGCGATGAAGATCGCCGCGGCCGAGCGCGAGGTGCCGGGGAACACGCCGGCGACGACCTGCGCCAGGCCCACCAGCACCGCGACGGTCCAGGTGACGTCGCTGCGGTCGGGGCGGCGTTCGGCCAGCCGTTCGGCGACCAGCATCCAGATGCCACCGATGATCAGCGCCCAGGCGACCGGGGTCACCGTCTCGGGCAGTTCCCAGCCGGCCATCCGGACCGGCAGGCCGACCAGCGCGGTGACCAGGAACGCGACCGCGAGCTTCATCGCGTAGTCGCGGTGCTCGCGCTGGCCCAGACCGGTGGTCAGGCTCCAGATCCGCTGGCGGAACACCAGGGTGATCGCGACGATCGCGCCGGCCTGGATGACGATGTTGAAAAAGTCCGAACGCGCGCCGAGCCAGTGCTGGGCGATCAGCAGGTGACCGGTGCTGGAGACGGGCAGGAATTCGGTGAGGCCCTCGATGATGCCGAGGAGCAGGGCGGAAAACGGATCGGACACGATGGTTGCTACGCGGGGGCAAGCCCACGAGGATACCGGTGGTCGCCACCCGCACGAAACCGCGCGCCCCGCTCCACGCAGCGTCGCCATTTGTAGGAGCGCGCTTGCGCGCGATCGGGCTTCACCGGAGCCGCGTCATCGCGGCCATGGACCGTTCCTGCAGGACGCGCCCGCCTGCGTGACAGCCGGACGAGCGATTCGAACGACCGGCAACCGCCGCGATCCTCAGTCGCGCTTGGCGCCCGCCGACTGCTTGAGTTCGCGATAGCGCGTCAGCGCCGCCTGCAGGTCGCCGCCCAGCGCGGCCTGTTCGACCAGCTGCTGTTCGAGGATCGCCAGCTGCCGCTGCAGGTCGGTGTGCTGGCTGCGGATGCTGTCGGCCAGCGGCTTGGCGACGGCCTGGCCGGCCAGTTCGCGCTCGCCGGCCTGGCGCAGCAGCGACAGCAGGCTGCTGCGCAGGTTGGCGACGCCCATGCGCGAGGTCTTCAGGGCTTCGTCGACCAGCACGATGCGCTCGCCGTAGGCGCGGCGCAGGTCGGCTTCGGTCGCGTAGGACTCGACCATCGCCAGTTCCTGGCGCTGGCGCAGGGCCGCGGCCTCGGCGTCGAGCCTGGCCTGCTGCGCGGCGGCCGCGGCTGCGCTGCGTTCCTCGGCGGTCAGCGCGCGACTCACGTGCGCGGTGGCCATGCCGCTGCGGGCGCTGATCTCGGTGCGTTCGGCATCGACCGCCGACGCCGGCAGCGCATCGCCGCAGACGCGGCGGCCGCCGTCGTTCCAGCAATACACCTTGCGGTCGGTACTCGGCTGCTGCGCCAGGGCACCGGTGGCCACGCAGACCAGCAGCAGGCCGCCCATCAGTCGGATCGGGAAATTCATGTCGTCCGTCCCCCTGACGGTCCGAAGCGTGCAATCAGCGTGTCGGTTCGCTGCCATGTCGTGCCCGGTAGGCGAGCAGGCGGTCGCGTTCTGCCGCCAGTGTCGCGCTCTGGCCGACGAATGCAAGCAGGTCGGAGAGGCCGGCGATGGCCACGACGGGCACGTCCTGCTCGCGCGCGACGCGCTGCGCGGCCGACTCCCGGCTGTCTTCGGCCACGCGCTCCTGGCGGTCCAGCGCGATGACGATGCCGGCCACCGTACCGCCGCCGTCGGCGATCTGGCCCAGCGCCTCGCGGATCGCGGTGCCGGCGGTGATCACGTCGTCGACGATCAGCACCCGGCGGCCGGCCAGCGGCGCGCCGATCAGCAGGCCGCCCTCGCCGTGCGCCTTGGCCTCCTTGCGGTTGAACGCGACCGGCAGGTCGCGGCCCCGGCGGGCGTATTCGCAGGCCAGCGCGGTCGCCAGCGGAATGCCCTTGTAGGCCGGGCCGAACAGCAGGTCGAACTCGACGCCCGCCGCCTCCAGCGCATCGGCATAACAGCCGGCCAGCGTGGCGATGGCGACGCTGCTATCGAAGCGCCCGGCATTGAAGAAATACGGGCTGACGCGGCCGGACTTCAGCGTGAACTCGCCGAAGCGCAGGGCGTCGGCCTCGAGGGCCAGCTGCAGGAAACGGGTGCGATGGTCGGTCATGGTGCCCATTGTCCCACGCCGAGTGCGCGCAGCATCAGGTGCTGCGGTCCGCCGCTGCCGCCGGGCAGCATTCCGCCGCTGGCGACGAAACCGGCGCGTCGGTACAGCTGCAGGGCGATGGTGTTGGCCGCGTGCACGTGCAGCGCCAGCAGCGGACGCTCGGGATGGCGCAGGGCGAGGTCGGCGCAGCAGGCCGCGAGCGTCGGCAGTCCGAGACCACGCCCCTGCCACGCCGCGTCGAGCGCGAAGGCGCGGAGCGTGACCGCGCGCCGGTCGGGCGCCCGCCGCGGGACATGGGCAGTCGGGTAGTCAAGGCGGTAGAAGCCGATGACGCTGTCGCCCAGCAGCACGACCATCGCGTCGCTGTCCGGAGCCGCCATGGCGTTGCCGACGTTGAAGGCGATGTCGCCGGCGTAGACCGCCTGCGCCGCCGTCAGCACCAGACGGCGCGCGGCCTCGGCCTGCGGGGTCGACGCCAGTTCCACGCGAGGCAGCAGAGCCGACGACATCGGCCGAGCATACGCGTGCGCGGGCCCGGGCGACGCGCGAGAATCCGTTAGGCTTGGCACCGGTCCACGTTGCGCCAGGTCTGCATGAGAATCGTCAGCTTCAACGCCAACGGCGTACGCTCCGCCGCGAAAAAGGGCTTCTTCGACTGGTTCGTCGCCCAGGACGCCGACGTGCTGTGCATGCAGGAGACCAAGGCGCAGGAACACCAGCTGATCGGCGAGTCCGGCCTGCACGCGGACTTCCTGCCCGCCGGCTACAAGGCCTGGTTCCGCGACGCGTCGACGAAGAAGGGCTACAGCGGCGTGGCGATCTACGCCCGGCGCGAGCCCGACGAGATCCGCACCGCGCTCGGCTGGGCGCCGTTCGACGACGAGGGCCGCTACATCGAGGCGCGCTTCGGCAACCTGAGCGTGGTGTCGTTCTACATCCCGTCCGGTTCGTCGGGCGAGCTGCGCCAGGGCTTCAAGTTCGAGGTCATGGACTGGCTCAAGCCCATCCTCGACGAGTGGCTGGCCAGCGGCCGCGACTACGTGCTGTGCGGCGACTGGAACATCGTCCGCGCGCGCAACGACATCAGGAACTGGACCAGCAACCAGAAGAACTCCGGCTGCACGCCGCCCGAGCGCGCGTGGCTCAACGGCATGATCGGCGATGCCTGCGGCGACGGGCTGTGCGAGCCGCCGGCGAGCGGCTGGCTCGACGCGCTGCGCGTGCTGCGGCCCGACGCCGCCGAATACACCTGGTGGAGCAACCGCGGCGCCGCGCGCGCCAACAACGTCGGGTGGCGGATCGACTACCAGTTCATCACCCCGTCGCTGCGCGACCGCGTGCAGTCGGTTGCGGTGCATCCCGAGCCGCGCTTCTCCGATCACGCCCCGCTGGTCGTGGACTACCGCGCGTGAGCGCGCCGGCCGCCGAAGCGAAGCCGCGGCCGGGCTGGCGTACCGTCGTCGCCAACCTGCGCCAGCGCAAGGTGCTGGCGATGCTGCTGCTCGGCTTCAGTTCCGGCATTCCGATCTACCTCGTCGGCAATACGCTCGGGTTCTGGATGCGCGAGAACGCGATCGAGCTGTCGACGATCGGCTTCCTGTCGTGGGTCGGGATCGCCTACTCGCTGAAGTTCCTCTGGGCGCCGCTGGTCGACAAGGCCGATGCGCCGCTGTTCGGGCGCTGGCTCGGGCGGCGGCGTGGCTGGATGCTGCTGTCGCAGATCGTGGTGGCGGTCGCGCTGGTCGGCATGGTGTTCGTGCAGCCGCGCGAGGATGTCATGACCATCGCCGGGATCGGGCTGGACCGCCTGCTCGTCTTCGGCGGGCTGGCGCTCGCCGTCGCTTTCGCGTCGGCCACGCAGGACATCGTGATCGATGCCTGGCGCATCGAGAGTGCTTCGAGCAACGAGCAGCAGGGTCTGCTGACGTCGACGTCGACGCTCGGCTACCGGGGCGCCCTGCTGATGACCGACGCGCTGATCCTGATCATGGCCGCGCACGTCGGCTGGTCGATCTCGTACCTGTGGATGGCCGCGATGATGGGCGTCGGGGTCGTCGCCGTGATGATCGCGCGTGAACCCGTCGCCAGCGAGGTGGCAGCCAACGCGCAGCCCACGCTGTGGACGGCGCGCGGCCTGTTCGACGCGATCATTGGCCCCTTCATCGCGTTCTTCCGCCAGCACGGCACGTTCGCGCTCGTCATGCTGCTGGCAATCTGCCTCTATCGCATGCCCGACTTCGTGATGGGCCCGATGGCCAACCCCTTCTATGCCGATCTGGGGATCGACAAGGAAACCGTCGGCGCTGTGCGGGGTTCGATCGGCCTGATCGCGACGATTCTCGGCATCGCCGCCGCCGGACTGACCGCGGTGCGTTTCGGGTTCATGCCGACGCTGCTCGCAGGCGCGGTGCTGGGGCCCGGATCGAATCTCGCGTTCGCCTATCTCGCGCTGCACGGTTCGGATACCGGGGTGTTCACCGCGGCGATGGCGATCGACAACTTCTGCAGTGGATACGCGGGCGTCGCGCTGATCGGCTACATGTCCAGCCTGACCAGCCTCGGCTACACCGCCACGCAGTACGCCCTGCTCAGCTCGTTCTATGCCCTGGCAGGCAAGGTGCTGAAGGGATTTTCGGGTGTCTGGGTCGAGCAGCTGGCCGTGGGCCGCACGCTGCTGGAAGGCTATGCGCTGTTCTTCACCGGAACCGCGCTGATCGGCATCCCCGCCATCGTGCTGTGCATCGTGCTGTGGCGTCGACCGCCGGTGCCGCCCGCCGTGGTCGCAGCGCAGACCGGGGTCTAGACGCGCGTCGACCGCCTGCAGCGTGTTTCGTGATCATTGCCGTGGTCGCGGTGCCCGCACATGTGTTCTCCTTCCGGTTCAGACCAGGGCGCGCCTCGACGACGACGCGCCCGCCACGGGAGACATCACGGAATGACCGAAATCGTACTCAGGGACCTCGACCCCGCGCTGCTCGAGCGCATCGCCGCGTATGCCGAGACGCAGGGCTGGGGCCAGGCGCGCACGCTGCGCTTCCTGCTCGAGCAGGGCCTGCGCGCGAGCGTCGGCGACGAGCGCTCGACCTTCGACGCGGCCGAGGACGGTGTGCTGGCGGCGGCGATCGGTGCGCTGGAACAGATTCCCGACGATACGTTCGCGCTGATCGGGCGCGATGCCGCGCAGCCGGCCGCAGCGAGCTGAGGCATCGGCGTTCCTGTGGGAGCGCGCTTGCGCGCGATGCGCGGTTCCGGGAATGCCCCTCGCGCGCAAGCGCGCTCCTACAGGGAGACGGGCGCCTGCCTTCGTAGGAGGTCGAGCCCACCGGAATGCCGGACGCAGCGCATTCGCAGGATGGCTGGAGCGAAGCCCATCGCTCCGGACTCGCCACGCCTCAGACCGGATGCACGACCCCGAGCACGCGCGGCCCCGCCGCGCCGGTGACCGACGGCAGATTCCCCGGCCGGCCGAGCACCGCCTGCCGCGCCAGCCACGCGAAGCCCATCGCCTCGACATGATCCGGATCGAGCCCGTGCACGGCGCTCGACTCGACGACCACGCCCGGCAACGCCTCGCCCAGCGCGCGCATCAGTGCGCCGTTGTGCACGCCGCCGCCGCAGCCGATCACCCGTGTGGTGCCCGGCTGGGTGGCACGCAGCGCGTCGGCGACCGTCGCCACGCTGAGCGCGAGCAGCGTCGCCTGCACGTCGGCGATGGCCTCGAAGCCCTGCAGCGCGGCATCGACCCAGTCGAGATGGAACTGGTCGCGCCCGGTGGATTTGGGCGGCGGCGCGGCGAACCACGGCTCGGCCCGCAGTCGCGCAAGGAGCGTCGCATCGACACGACCGCTTGCGGCCAGGACGCCATCGCGATCGAAGGCCTCGCCGGTGTGGCGCAGGCACCACGCATCCATCAGGCCGTTGGCCGGGCCGGTATCGAAACCGCGCACCGGGCCGCCGTCGCCGGGCAGCAAGGTCAGGTTGGCGATGCCGCCGAGATTGAGCACCGCGCGATCCTCGCCCGGCCGCGACAGCAGCGCGGCGTGCAGCGCCGGCAGCAGTGGCGCGCCGTGGCCGCCGGCGGCGACATCGCGGCGGCGAAAATCGGCGACCGTCGCGACGCCGGTGCGTTCGGCGATATGTGCGCCGTCGCCGAGCTGCAGCGTGAACGGCGCACGGCCATCGCCGTCGCGTCCGTGCGGGCGATGGCGCAGTGTCTGTCCGTGCGAGCCGATCACGGCGATGTCGCCGGGCGACAGGCCGGCATCGGCGATCGCCGCCAGCGCGGCATCGGCGAACGCATCGGCGATCAGCACGTCGAGTTCGCCGACATCGTCGAGCGTCAGCGACGCGGCTTGCTGGCCGAGCGCGACCAGGCGCGCACGCAATGCGGCGTCCCAGGGATAGGTCGCGCCGAACCGCAGCTCGGCGTGCAGCGTGCCGTCGGCGCGATCGTCGAAGCGCACGATCGCCGCGTCGATGCCGTCGGCGCTGGTGCCCGAGATCAGGCCGAGGAACAGGTCGGACATGGCGTCGGCTTCGGACGGAAAGGCGGAAACAAACGAAACGCCCGGCCGGAGCCGGGCGTTTCAGGCGGATCAGCCGCGGCCGCTGCCGGGCCGTGCGGCGTTCGCGACCTGCCGGTCGGGATCCGGCCTGGCCGGGACCTGCGCGTAGATCACGTTCTCGACCTCGCGGATGCGCGCGAGCGCCGGGCCGGTCTGCTGGCGGAACTGCGCCAGCGCGGCGCCGCTGAGCGGATCGGGCTCGGGCATCGTGTGCTGCAGCGGATTGCGGTGCGCTCCGTTGACGCGGAATTCGTAGTGCAGATGCGGGCCGGTCGACAGGCCGGTGGTGCCGACGTAGCCGATCACCGTGCCCTGCGCGACGCGCTGGCCCTGGCGGATGTTGCCGAAGCGCGACATGTGCGCGTACAGCGTGGTGTGGCCGCGGCCGTGGTCGAGCACCACGGTGTTGCCGTAGCCGCCCTGCACGCCGCGGAACTGCACGCGCGCATCGCCGGCGGCCATGATCGGGGTGCCGGTCGGCGCGGCGTAGTCGACGCCCTTGTGCATGCGCATCGTGCCCAGCACCGGATGGCGACGGCTGCCGAAGCGCGAGCTCAGGCGCGCGTACTGGATCGGCATGCGGATGAAGCTCTTCTTCAGCGGGCGGCCGTCGGCGTTGTAGTACTCGGCCTTGCCGTCCTGCTCGTAGCGGAACGCGCTGAAGGGCTTGCCCTTCGCGGTGAACACCGCGGCCTGCACCGGGCCGCTGCGGATCAGTTCGCCCTCGCGCCAGACCTGCTCGACGACGACGCTGAAGCGGTCGGTCTGGGTGACGTCGGTGTTGAAGTCGATGTCGTACTTGAAGACTTCGTCGGTCAGCGTGTTGATGTTCGCGCCCGACAGGCCCAGCTTGCGCGCCGAATGGAACAGCGAGCGGCCCACCTCGCCGCTGATGACGACATTGCGGATCTCGACCGGGCGCTCGATCACCTCTTCACTGATCGCATCGCCGGTCACGGTCAGTTCGACGCGCTCGGTATCGCTGCGGTCGTAGCGGAGCTTGTTGAGCGTGCCGTCGAGCGCGAGGTCGAAGCCCAGCTCGGTGCCCGGACGCATGCGGGTCAGCTTGGCCTTCGCGTCGGGCAGTTCGAGGACGCGGTGCATCGTCGAGGCCGGCAGGTCGAGGTCGGAGAAGATCGAGCCCAGCGTCTGGCCGCGTTCGACGGTGACCAGTTGCCAGTTGTCGTGCGCCTGCTGCGCGGTGCGCTGCGCGGGGCTCAACGGCGGCAGCGCCAGCGACATCGTCACCAGGTCGTGCTGCGGGCCGGCATCGCCGCGCATCGCCTGCGAGACGCCGGGGACCAGGGTCACGACCAGCACGCCGAGCGTGGCGAACAGACTGGCGTGGCCCCAGTCGCGGCGGGTCCAGCGACCAGGGAACAGGCGCATGCGCGATGCCTGTTCCTGCGCCTTGTTCCGGGCCGCGGCCTGCAGGTTGTCGTGGAGTACCTGCTGGTGGTGCGCGTCGCCTTGCGGCGGCGGGACAGAAGTCGTCATCGTGGCGGGTCCGGATGGCGTGAACGGCGCGTCAGCGGGGTAACATAGAGACGTGAGGTCCATGCGTCAAATGCCTGACCGGATTGGAATTTTTCCATCGTTCACCGGATAACGAAGCCTTAACCAGGCGTGTCCGCATTCACTCTTCAGCCATCCACGAGATTTCCGCACCGATGTCCCTGCAGCCCGCCGCGACCGCTCCCCTCGATCTGATTGCCCGCGGCACGGACGAGATCCTCAAGCGCGACGATCTCGAAGCGCGCCTGAAGCTCGGCCGCCCGCTGCGGATCAAGGCCGGCTTCGATCCGACCGCGCCGGACCTGCATCTCGGCCACACGGTGCTGCTGAACAAGCTGCGCCAGTTCCAGGACCTCGGCCACCAGGTGATCTTCCTGATCGGCGACTTCACCGGAATGATCGGCGACCCGTCGGGGAAAAGCGCGACGCGCAAGGCGCTGAGCCGCGAGGACGTGCTGGCCAATGCTGAGACCTACAAGGACCAGGTGTTCAAGGTGCTCGACCCGGCGAAGACCGAGGTCCGCTTCAACTCCGAATGGTTCGGCGCGATGGGCGCGGCCGACATGATCCGCCTGGCGTCGTCGCACACGGTCGCGCGGATGCTCGAACGCGACGATTTCGCCAAGCGCTACGCCGGCCAGCAGCCGATCGCGATCCACGAATTCCTGTATCCGCTGGTGCAGGGCTACGACTCGGTCGCGCTGCAGGCCGACGTCGAATGCGGCGGCACCGACCAGAAGTTCAACCTGCTGATGGGCCGCGGCCTGCAGGAAAGCCACGGCCAGGCACCGCAGATCGTGCTGACGATGCCGCTGCTGGTCGGCCTCGACGGCGCCAACAAGATGGGCAAGTCGCTCGGCAACTACATCGGCGTGACCGAGCCGGCGATCGACATGGTCAACAAGACCATGAAGATCGGCGACGCGCTGATGTGGGACTGGATCGAACTGCTGAGCTTCGAGATCGGCATCGACGAGGCGAAGGCGCTGAAGGCCGAGGTCGCGGCCGGCACCTTGAACCCGCGCGACGTGAAATTGCGTCTGGCGCGCGAACTCGCGACGCGCTTTCACGACGCGGACGCGGCGGAGCTCGCGATCCGCGGCTGGCAGGTCGCGATTTCCGGCGAAGGTGACGTGTCGTTGCTGCCGCTGCAGGACGTCGCCGTGCCGGCCGAAGGCCTGCGGATCGGCGCGCTGCTGACGGCGGCCGGGATCACGCCGAGCAATTCGGAAGCCGGCCGCAAGCTCAAGGAGCGCGCGGTCAAGGTCGACGGTGCGGTGATCGAAGACGCGGGGCTGGAATTCAGGCCCGGGTTCGAGGGTGTGCTGCAGGTGGGCAAGCGCAATTTCGCGCGGGTGCGGCTGGTCGCGGGCTGAAACGTCGATTCACAGTGCACCTGATTTATCCCTTCTCCCCTTGGGAGAAGGTGCCCGGAGGGCGGATGAGGGTGCTTTTCTGGCGCTACCGGTAAAGCTCCGGCCCTCACCCGACGCGCTCCGCGCGTCGACCCCGGATCAGGTCAGGGCAGGCTCTCTCCCGTAGGGAGAGGTGCGCATGGTCCGACCGCTCGTCGGGCTTCAGCTTCGTAGGAAGGGTAGAGCGCAGCGAAACCCATCATGCGCAGGTAGGTCAACGTGCCCGCGCCGCATCACTCGTCACCCGCCGCGCACTGAACTCGCTGTCCGCATCCCACGCCGGCCAGCCGTCGCCATTGGCGAGCGCTTCGGCGAGCCGGTAGACGGTGCGCGTGTCCGCGGTCGGGCCGGCCATGTCCCAGCTGTCGTCGAAGGCGTCGCCGGGCTGGTGGTAGCGGTTGGCGAAGTAGTCGGCGCGTGCGGCCTGGCCGCCGGCGACGCCGCCGTCGAGCTGGTCCATGCCGGGACCGATCGTGATCGCCGGCACGCCGGCCTGGGCGAACGCGAAGTGGTCGGCGCGGTAGAACAGGCCGGCCTCCAGATTCGGATCCGGCGACCACCCGCGGCCGTCGACCGCCGCGGCCGTCGCGAGGTCGCGCTCCAGCGACACGCGGCCCTTGCCCCAGGACGAGATGTCGCGCGTCTCGCCGTCCGGGCTCCACATCTCCATGTTGAGCACGGCGGCCGTGGTTTCCAGCGGGCGCAGCGGATTGGCCGCGTAGTAGGTCGCGCCGAGCAGGCCGTTCTCCTCCGCCGTCAGCGCGATGAACTGCAGCGTGCGCGCCGGGCGCGGGCCGGCGGCGAAGACGCGTGCGAGCTCGATCATCGATGCGATCGCGGTCGCGTTGTCGACCGCGCCGTTGATGATCGCATCGCCGCCGTCGTCGGGCTGGCCGACGCCGAAGCTGTCCCAGTGCCCGGACAGGACCACGGTCTCGTCGGGACGCATCGCGCCCGGCAGCACGCCGACGACGTTGTGGCTGACCACCCGGTCGCGCGTTACCTTGAACGCGATATCGAGCGTGGCATCGCCGAGCGCGCCGCCGTTGAAGCCGGGCTGCTGCGCACGGCGTTTCTCGGCGTCGAAATCGAGTCCGGCATCCTCGAACAACTGTTCGGCAACGCTGCGCTGCATCCAGCCGCGCATCGGCAGGTGATGCGCTTCGGCGTTCTCGCGGACGATGTCGTACTGCGGTCCGGCGCGGCCGTTGCGCACCGTCGCCCACGGGTACGAGGCCGGCTCGGTCTCGTGCACGATCAGCACGCCGGCGGCGCCGCGACGCGCGGCTTCCTCGTACTTGTAGGTCCAGCGGCCGTACCAGGTCAGCGCGCGTCCGCCGAACTTCCCGGGCGCGTCGGTCTCGAAATCCGGATCGTTGATCAGCACGACGACGACCTTGCCGGCCACGTCGAGCCCGGCGTAATCGTCCCAGTCGAGTTCCGGCGCGGTGATGCCGTAGCCGGCGAACACCAGCGGCGCGCGCGACAGGTCCACGCCGGCGCCGGGGCGCAGGGTTTCGACTGCGATGTCGTCGCCATTGGCCAGCGCGCGCGTGGCGCCGCCGACGTGCAGCTGCGCGCTCACCGGGCCGTTGATGACGCTGCGTTCGAGCGTGACCGCCTGGGTCCAGCCGCCGTCGTTACCGCCGGGTTCGAGGCCGGCCTGCGCGAACTGCGTGCTGATGTACTCGACGGTCAGGCGCTCGCCTTCGGTCGTCGGCGCGCGGCCTTCGAACCTGTCCGAGGCCAGCACCGACAGGTGCCTGGCGAGGTTGTCGGCCTGGATGCCGCCGCCGGGAATCGCGGGCGCCGTGGACGCGGCATCGTGGACGGCCGCGCGGTCGGTGGCGGGCGGCGACGGCGCGCAGGCGGCGAGCAGCAGCGCGCAGGCGAGGGCGGTCAGGCGACGCGATCGGGACATCGGCAGGTCCGTGAACGGGTGGGGCCGGCCATGATGCCGCAAGTGGCCCAGCGCACCGCCGATTGGCTACAGTGGCCGCCGGTTCCCCCGTCCAGGAGCACTTCGATGATCCGTCGTTTCCGCGCCGCGCCGCCGTATCTGCTGGCTGCCGCCCTCGTTCCGCTGCTGGCCCTGTCGGCCTGCACCCAGACGCCCGAAGAGGGCTTCGAAGAAGAACCCCCCGCCGCCACCGCGGCCGATGCCGACACCGGCGCCGGCAGCGCGATCGAGACCGAGACCGCGCAGGCCGAGATCGGCGGCCCCGCGTCCGATGCCGCGGCAGGCGCCGCCAGCGAGCTTGGCGCGACGCCCTGCGATACCGAAGCAGTGCAGAGCCTGATCGGCACTCAGGGCAGCGAGACGGTCTACGCCAAGGCCGTGCAGGAGTCCGGCGCCAAGTCGCATCGCGCGCTGGGCCCGACCGACATGGCGACGATGGATTTCCGGCCCGACCGGCTGAACATCGATCTCGACGAAGCCGGCAAGATCACCGGCTTCCGCTGCGGCTGATCGGGGCGCGCTTCGAACGGCGGAACGCCCGGCCTCGTGCCGGGCGTTCTGGTTTCGGAGACCCTCGCGAGGCCCTGAGTGGGAACGCGCTTGCGCGCAATGGGGATCGACCGGGAACGCCACTCGCGCGCAAGCGCGCTCCTACAAGGGATCGTCGAGCGAAAACGCTCAGCGTTCGCCGGGCGTCCGCTTGAAATCCACCGGCTGCCCCTCGCGTTCGCTGCTCCAGCGCCCGCCGGCTTCGCGCTCGCAGTCGCGCGAGACCGGTTCGCCCGGCTGGTTCGGCTGGCTCGCGCACAGTGGATTGGCATCGACCGCGGCGTTGGTGTCGCGGTATTCGTAGGTGCCGCAGCCTGCGAGCAGCAGGACCGCAGCGGCCATCACCAAAGTGCGCATGTGGCGTCTCCGTGCCAAGGGACGTTCGACGATCGCAGATCACGCCACGCGTCGCAAACCCGGCTCAGCGGCGGCTGGCGACCAGGCGGGTGACGTCGACCGCGAGCTGTTCGACGGCGTTGCCGAACGCGCCGTGGCCTCCACTCGCATAGGCGCCGCGGCCGCTCGACAGCGTGTCGGCGATGCCGCCGGCGATCTCGCGCGCCTGGCCGAGCTGGCCGCCGAGCGCGCGGTCGATCGTCGAGGCCGCATCGGCGGCGCTGGCGAAATTCCCGCGGGTGACGCCGTCGAACAGCCCGCGCGCGGCCGACTGCACGTCGGTCAGTGAACGCGCGATCGCGCCGATGTCGCCGATGTCGGGCGCGCGGCCATTGGTCAGCGCGCCGCTGGCGAGACCGGTGAGCGCGTCCTGCACCGACACGTTCGCGCCCGGGATACGGCCGGCGAACTGGTCGAGCGCCAGGTTCGCGAGCGGCTGCATCGCCGCCGGCAGGTTGTCGGCGATCGCGCCGCGCGCGGCCTCGGTCATGCTGCCGCCGACGAGCCCGTTGACCACCCCCATGACCGCGCCCGGCAGCCCGCCGGTGAGCATGCCGACGACCGCCGCGCCGACGATGCCCTGCAGGTCCCTGGCATCGATGCCCAGCGCGTTGGCCAGGCCGTCGAGCGCATGGTCGAGCCCCAGCGCATCGGTCGCGGTGCCGAGTGCGTTGCCGATCGCCGCACCCAGCGCATCGACCGCGGCGTCGACCGCGCTGCCGAGCGCATCCGCCGCTGCACCGAGCGCATCGCTGGCCGACGCGGCCGCATCCGCGCCGCTGCTGCTGGCGCCGTTGCCGACACCGCCGGCGCTGTCGCTTCCATCGCTCATGGGATGCTCCGTCCGAAGGGGATCCTGCCCCGACTCTAGATCGGCGCCGATGCCGGCACAGCTGGTGCGGACCCGAGGTCGAACGGCCGGACCGCGCCACCCGTCACGTTTTCAGGCGGACGCAGGATCGGTAGAGCGCAGCGCGACCCATCATCGCCATCTGGCGTCTCGATAGCGCAGGTCGAAATCACCTGTCCCAGTCAACAGTGGATCAACCGTTGACCTGGTCGATCCACGCGCGATGGGTTTCGCTGCGCTTTACCCATCCTGCGGAAGCTGGGCGCCGGTGAATGCCTGCGCGAGCCTGTGCGCGACGGCACATTCCGCGGATCGCACGCAGGCGCTGTTCCAGGATCAGCGACCCGCCTTCAACGCATCGAGGATGCGCACGCCGGCGCGGCCGTCGTCGGGCGTCAGGCCGATGCGCTGCTGTTCGGCCTGGATCGCGCGGCGCGTCGCGGTGCCGATCATGCCGTCGACCTCGCCGATCGCATGGCCGCGCGCGAGCAGCAATGTCTGCAGTTCGCGGCGCTGCGCGCGCGACAGGCCCGGATCGTCGGTCGGCCACGGGGTCTGCAGGCCACGGCCGCCGCGCAGCCGGTCGGCGAGCGTGGCGATCGCCAGTGCGTAGCTCTCGGCGGCGTTGTAGGAAAAGATCGCGTCGTAATTGCTGAAGACGATGAAGGCCGGGCCCTTGACGCCGGTCGGCACGAGGATCGCGGCCTGCGTGCTGCCGGCCGGCAATGCACCGCCGTCGACACGGGTGATGCCGCGCGCGGTCCAGTCGGCGACGGTCCGGCGACTCGTACGGCCGGCCTGCGCGGTGTCGAAACCGGTCGGCAGTTTGACTTCGTAGCCCCACGGCTGACCAGTCTTCCAACCCGCGCGCGAACGCTTGAGGTAGTTCGCCGTCGATGCCAGCGCATCGGGAATGCTGTCGACCAGATCGCGGCGGCCGTCGCCGTCGAAATCGACCGCGATGCGCGCGTAGGTGCTCGGCATGAACTGGGTATGCCCGAACGCGCCGGCCCAGGAACCGGTGGTGTCGCGGTTCTGCAGGTCGCCGTCGTGCATCAGCTTGAGCAGTGCGACGAATTCGCCGCGGAAAAACGGCTGGCGGCGGCCGTTGCAGGCCAGCGTCGCCAGCGACACGCGCAGCGGCCGCTTGCCGGAGATGCGGCCGTAGTCGCTCTCCACGCCCCAGATCGCGACGACGGTTTCGGCGTCGACGCCGTACTGCGCGGCGACGCGATCGAGCAGCGCGCGATGCTCGACCAGGCGCGCGCGTCCATCGGCCACGCGTTCGTCGTCGACGAGGCCGGCGAGATAATCCCACAGCGGCGTGGTGAATTCGGGTTGCGAATCGAGCAGCGGCAGCACCGTCATGTCGGGCGTCACGTCGGCGAGCCGGTCGAACGCCGCCGGCGGAATGCCGGCCTTGGCCGCATCGGCGCGGATACCGGCAATGCAACGCGCGAACGCGGGGGCATCGTAGGGCGGCGCTGCGGCGGGTGCCGGCGATGCCGGCGTCTGCGCGGCGACAGCGCCGGCGCACAGCAGCAGGCCGGACAACGCGAGGGGAATGCGGGAACGGGGCATGCGGGGCGGCCTGCGCGGGCGGGCCCTCACTGTGCACGAGCCGACGTCGCGGGCGCACCTCCACGCCGACGCGGTTTCACGGTGCGCTCAGCCGACGTCGCCATCCACGTACAACCAGCGTCCGTGCTCGCGCACGAAGCGGCTGCGTTCGCGCATGCGCACGACGCTGCCGCCGCCGATGCGGTACTTCGCGACGAACGCGACTTCGGCATGGTCGGCATCGATCATGTCGTGCGCCTCGACGTCGAGGCCCAGCCAGACCGGTTGCGGTTCGTCGAAGCCGAGATCGTCCGGCCGCGTAGATGCATGCCAGCTCGCGCGCAGGTAATCCGCGTCGCGGCGTACGTAGGCGACGTAGCGCGAGCGCATCAGCGCCTCGGCATCGGGCGCGGCGGCGCCGTCGTGCAAAGGCTTGCAGCAGTCGGCGTAGGCACGCGCGCGGCCGCAGGGACAGGGTGCGGTGGGCGCGATGGGTTGTGTCTGCATCGCGCCAGTGTGCGGTCGCAATGGCGGGGCGCCAATCTCCGAGCGCTCCGAGAGTTCACGCGCCGCACGAATCGCCGCGCGGAAGTTCGCAGTCGCCGACGTCGCCAGCCGAACTCCGCAGGCGCTGCGCGCAACGGATTCTCAGACCCAGCCACGCGCCGCCAGCGACACCGCCGCGCCGTCGCCGACGACGAAATGGTCGAGCAGGCGCACGTCGACCAGCGACAGCGCCTGCTTGAGTTGCGAGGTGACCGCGCGATCCGCGGCGCTGGGCTCGCGGCTGCCGCTGGGATGGTTGTGGCCGACGATCACCGCGGCCGCGTTGTGCGCCAGCGCGCGACGCACGACTTCGCGCGGATGCACTTCGGCACCGTCGATCGTGCCGCGGAACAGTTCCTCGAACGCCAGCGCGCGGTGCTTGCTGTCGAGGAACAGCACCGCGAACACCTCGTGCGCGAAGCCGCGCAGGCGCTGCGAGAAGTAACGTCCGGCGGCGGTCGGGTCGGTCATCGCCTCGCCGCGCGCGAGGTCGGCGGCGAGCACGCGGTTGCCGAGTTCGAGCGCCGCCGCCAGCGCGCAGGCACGCGCGGGGCCGAGGCCGGGCAGCGCGGCGAGTCCGGCCGCGCCGCGTTCGATCAACGTGCGCAACGGTCCATGCGCCGCGAGCAGCTGGCGCGCGGTCGCGACCGCGTCCAGCCCGCGCAGGCCCGAGCCGAGGAAGATCGCCAGCAGCTCGGCGTCCGACAGCGCGGCCGCGCCCTGGCCCAGCAGTTTCTCGCGCGGCCGTTCGCCGGCCGGCCATTCGCGGATGTGCATGCGGTCTCCACGCAGAACGCCGGTGCGGGGCGTCGCGTCCCAGGGGAAGGATGCGCGCCGCGCCCGCAGCGGCGAAGGTGTCATTGCAACGCGTGCAGCGCGCGGCCGGCAGCGGTTGCGGACATTGCTTCGGGTAAGCTGTCGGCCGGTTTTCCGGTAGGACTTCGCCGACGATGGGCGCCGCATCGACTCCGCTGCACGGGCAGCGCATTTTGCTGTGCGTCTGCGGCGGCATCGCCGCCTACAAGGCCGCGGACCTGGTCCGCCGGCTGCGCGACGCCGGCGCGCAGGTGCGCGTGGCGATGACCGAGAGCGCGCAGCAGTTCGTCTCCGCAACCACGTTCCAGGCGGTCTCCCACAACCCCGTGCGCACCACGCTGTGGGATCCGGGCGCGGAAGCGGCGATGGGTCACATCGAACTCGCGCGCTGGGCGACCCGGGTGGTCGTCGCGCCGGCGACGGCGAACACGCTGGCCAAGCTCGCACACGGCTTCGCCGACAATCTCGTGACCACGCTGTGCCTGGCGACGACCGCGCCGCTGACCCTCTGCCCGGCGATGAACCACCGCATGTGGCTGCACCCGGCGACGCAGGCGAACATCGCGCTGCTGCGCGAGCGTGGCGCGCAGGTGATCGGGCCGGAGGACGGTCCGCTGGCCGAGGGCGAATCGGGTCCCGGCCGCCTCGCCGAGCCGCAGGCGATCGTCGCCGCGCTGCCGGCATGAGCACGTCGCTCGCCGGGCGCCGCGTGCTGGTCACCGCCGGTCCGACCTTCGAGGATCTCGATCCGGTCCGGTTCCTCGGCAACCGCAGCAGCGGCAAGATGGGCTTCGCGATCGCCGCGGCCGCGCGGCGCGCCGGCGCCGACGTGGTGCTGGTCGCCGGCCCCGTGCATCTGCCGACGCCCGATGGCGTGCAGCGCGTCGACGTGCGTTCGGCCGCGCAGATGCACGCCGCGGTGTTCGACGCGCTGCCGGCCGACGTCTACATCGGCGCCGCCGCCGTCGCGGACTTCACCCCGGCGCGGGTCGCACCCTCGAAGATCAAGAAGCGGCCCGGCGAAGACGGTCTCGATCTGCACCTGATGCGCACGCGCGACATCCTCGCCGACGTCGCCGCCTCGGCACCGCGTCCACGGCTCGTCGTCGGCTTCGCCGCCGAGACCGACGACGTCGACGCCAACGCGCGCAGCAAGCTCGCCGCCAAGCGCGTCAACCTGATCGCCGCCAACCGCGTCGGCATTGCCGGCAGCGGTTTCGAAGGCGACGACAACACGCTGCTGGTCCACGACGCCGCGGGCCACGTGCAGCTCGGCCCCGCCTCCAAGGCCGAGATCGCCGACCGCCTGGTCGCGCTGGTCGCGGCCCGCCTCGCACAGGAGTCCCGATGAGCGCCGTCCCGACCCACCACGTTCTCGATGTCCGCGTGCTCGACGCGCGTTTCGGCCAGCAGTGGCCGCTGCCGGCCTACGCCACCGACGGCAGCGCCGGCCTCGACCTGCGCGCCGCGCTCGACGAGCCGCTGACCCTGCTGCCGGGCGATGCCGCGCTGGTGCCCTCGGGGCTGTCGATCCACATCGGCGATCCCGGCCTGTGCGCCGTGGTGCTGCCGCGCTCGGGCCTGGGCCACAAGCACGGCATCGTGCTCGGGAACGGCACCGGCCTGATCGACGCCGACTACCAGGGCCCGCTGATGATCAGCGTCTGGCATCGCGGAAAAGACGCCTTCACGATCGAGCCGGGCGACCGGATTGCGCAGCTGGTCATGCTTCCGGTCGTGCGGGCGACCCTGAATGTGGTGGATACTTTCGTCGAGAGCACGCGCGGGGCCGGGGGGTTCGGCCATTCCGGCGTGCGCTGACGGGGAATGCAGATGAGCGAGAAGGAACCGCGACAGGCGGCGGTGGTGCTGGCGCAGTTGCGTCAAGCCGCGCCATTGCTGGCCGTGCTGCTGGCGTTGCTGGCGCTGTGGTTCGCCTGGAGCGGCTGGCAGCAGTTGCGCGGCGAGCAGCGCGGCGCCGCCGCCGAACAGGGACGTGATGCCGCGGTCGCGGCGACGCAACAGACGCTCGGCGCGGAACTCGGGCGGATCGACACGCGGCTCGCCGACGCCGCCGTGCAGCGCGCGCTCGCCGACGGCGATCTCGCCGCGGCCGGGGCCGCACTCGCCGCCGACTGGCCGCAGCTCGAAGCGGCCGAGATCGTGCCCGCCGACCTGCGGGCCGACTACGCGGGCCTGGAGGCCGGCGGCTTCGGTCGCCTGTCCGCGCTGGAGGCGGCGCTGGTCGAGGACCGCGCGGTGCTCGCCGTGGCCCGGATCGACGGCACGCCGCGCGTGCTGATCGCCGCGCCGGCGCGAGCCGACACGCGCCTGGTCGGTGTCGCGCTGGCGCAGCTGCCGCTGGCGCTTGCGACCGCCGGTCTCGAAGCCGCGCCGCTGGACGGCGCGACCTACCTCGCGCTGCGCCAGGGCAACCACACGATCCTCTCGCGCGGCGACGAAAGCCTTTCGAACGTCGCCGCGCGCATGGCCCAACCGATCCCCGGCACGCCGCTGCGCATCGCCGCCGCGGTACCGCGCGTCGACGCGCCGCTGCTCGGCCTGGGCGCGATTCCGCTGCTCGCCGGCGCCGGCGTGTTCCTGCTGCTCGCGGTGGTGGCCTTGCGCCTGCCGCGCGGCGCCACGTCGGTCTCCAGGGCCGAGGACACCACACCGACGTTCGCCGAAGCGCTGCGCACGCCGGCCGAAGGCGCCGAAGGCGAGGACGGCATCGCGCCGCCGCTGCCGGTGCGCAGCGAGGCGCCGAAGAAGAAACCCGCGCAGTCCTCGGTGGTGCTCGATCCGTCGATCTTCCGCGCCTACGACATCCGCGGCGTGGTCGGCACGACGCTCGATGCGGGCGTCGCCGAACTGATCGGCCAGGCGGTCGGCTCGCTGATGCGCGAACAGGATCTGGCCGACATCGTCGTCGGTCGCGACGGCCGCCTGTCCGGCCCGGATCTCGTCGCCGGCCTGATCGCCGGCCTGCGCAAGGCCGGCCGCAACGTCGTCGACATCGGCATGGCGCCGACGCCGCTGGTCTATTTCGGCGCCTACCACCTGCGCACCGGCTGCTGCATCTCGGTGACCGGCAGCCACAACCCGCCGGACTACAACGGCTTCAAGATCGTCGTCGGCGGCGAGACGCTGTCGGGCGATGCGATCACCGACCTGCACACGCGCGTCGCCGACGACCGCCTGCACACGGCGCCGCAGCCCGGCGCGGTGTCGGAGCGCGACATCAGCGAGGACTACATCCACCGCATCGCCGACGACATCCAGATCGCGCGTCCGCTGAAGATCGTCGTCGATGCCGGCAACGGCGTCGCCGGCGAACTCGGACCGCGCGTGCTCGAAGCGATCGGCGCCGAAGTCGTGCCGCTGTACTGCGACATCGACGGCACGTTCCCGAACCACCATCCCGACCCGAGCGAGCCGCAGAACCTCGAGGACCTGGTGCGCACGGTGCAGCGTTTCGACGCCGACCTCGGCATCGCCTTCGACGGCGACGGCGACCGTCTCGGCGTGGTGACGAAGGACGGCGAGAACATCTTCGCCGACCGCCTGCTGATGCTGTTCGCGGCCGACGTGCTGGAACGCAATCCGGGCGCGATGATCGTCTTCGACGTGAAGTGCACCGGCCGCCTGCCCGGCCACGTGCTGCGCCACGGCGGCAGTCCGCTGATGTGGAAGACCGGCCATTCGCTGATCAAGGCCAAGATGCGCGAGACCGGCGCCGAGCTGGCCGGCGAGATGAGCGGCCACTTCTTCTTCGCCGAGCGCTGGTACGGCTTCGACGACGGCATCTACGCCGCCGCACGCCTGCTCGAGATCCTCGCGCTCGACGACGATCCCTCGGCGGTGCTCAAGGCGCTGCCCAACGGCGTGTCGACGCCGGAGATCAAGGTGCCCGCGCCCCACGACGATCCGCACGGCTTCGTCGCCCGCGTGCAGGCCGAGTCCGCATTCGACGGCGCGCGCCTGTCGACCATCGACGGCGTGCGCGCCGACTGGCCGGACGGCTGGGGTTTGGTGCGTGCATCGAACACCACACCGGTGCTGGTGCTGCGCTTCGACGCCGACAGCCGCGATGCCCTGGTGCGCATCCAGCAGACCTTCCGCGCGCAGCTGCTGGCGATCGACCCGGATCTGGCGCTGCCCTTCTAAAAGCCGTCTTCCGCCTTCGGCGGAAGACACCTTCGCCCCTCTCCCTTTGGGAGAGGGGGGGACCATCGGCGGATGCCGATGGTGGGGTGAGGGCCGGCCTCTCGCGAAACGTTGCTTTTACGCCCGCGCAAAAGTGGTATGCGTTTCAAGCGCATTCCGGAAAGCCCCGCCCTCACCCGATGCGCTACGCGCGTCGACCCCGGATCAGGTCCGGGGCTGGCTCTCTCCAGAAGGGAGAGGTGCTGGATCTCCACCACTCACTGCAACTGCAGTGGCCAGTCCACCATGCGTGCTTGCGCCAACACCCATCACCTTCCGACACGCCAACAGGCGCCCCGCCGACGCCGCAACACGCACTCCCACGATCGCGCTCCACCCATGCCCATCGCAATCTGGTCGCCCTCCCTCACCGGAGTCCGCCGATGCCGGTCCGCCACCCCCGCAATCCGATTGCCAACCTGCTGATCCTGCTGCTGTGCGCATTCTCGATCCCGCTGCCGGCAACCCCACCCGCGCCGCCGGCCCTGATGCTCGCCCGCGACCTCGGCACATCGCCGATCGACGTGCCGGCGTACTACGTCAGCGAAAAACTCGACGGCGTACGCGCGCGCTGGGACGGCCGCGCGCTGTGGACACGCGGCGGGCATCGCATCGCGGTGCCACCGGCTTTCGTCGACGGCTGGCCGGTCACGCCGCTGGACGGCGAACTGTGGATCGCGCGCGGCCGCTTCGATGTCGTCAGCGGCATCGTCCGCAGCACGCGTCCCGATCCCGCGGCCTGGGAGGCGGTGCGCTTCATGGTCTTCGACCTGCCCGCGCATCCGGGGGCGTTCTCCGAACGTGTCGCCGCGATGCGGACGCTGGTCGCACGCACCGCGCATCCGCAATTGCAGATGATCGAGCAGACCAGGCTCGCGTCGCGCGCGGCGCTCGATGCGCGCCTGGCGCAGATCGTCGCCGCCGGCGGCGAAGGCCTGATGCTGCACCACGCCGATGCGCGCTACGGCGTCGGCCGCAGCAATGCATTGCTCAAACTCAAACCGCACGACGATGCCGAGGCGCGCGTACTCGCGCACGCGCCCGGCAAGGGCAAGTACACCGGCATGCTCGGCGCGCTCGTCGTCGAACACCACGACGGCCGCCAGTTCCGCATCGGCACCGGCTTCACCGATGCGCAGCGCGCCGATCCGCCGCCGCCGGGCAGTTGGGTCACGTATCGCTACAACGGCCTGACCTCGACCGGCCTGCCGCGCTTCGCACGCTTCCTGCGCATCCGCGACGAAATGTCGCCCTAAAGCCGCGTCATCCGCACAGCGGATGACACCGACGTCCCTCTCCCTCCGGGAGAGGGGGGGACCATCTGCGAAGCAGATGGTGGGGTGAGGGTGGCCCCTCGCGGAATGCGTTGTTTCCATAAGGCTTTGCTGCTCACGCGTGCAAGAACGCGCCGCGCATCGCACGACAGAAAGTGCGGGGCCGCCGCTCCTCGGATCTCCACCACCTGTCACCGGACACGCTCCGGCAAAACGCCGACAACACTGCGGCTGCGCGGTGGCTTCGCGCGCGCGTCGGCCCTCACCCCAACCCCTCTCCCAGGGGGAGAGGGGCTCAACAGCCGCGCACGATAAAACCCATCGCAACCGCTTCAACACACAAGAAAAGGCCCGCCATCAAGGCGGGCCTTCCGTTACATCAGACAGAACCCGCCATCACGGCAGCGGCCCGTCATCCCGACGGCGCTCGAGATAGGTCTTCGCCCAGCGATCGGCCACTCGGCCCGCCGCTTCGCGACCGCCGAGGCCGAAGGCCAGTGCCGCCGCGACTGCGACTGCGCCCAGCACCAGGCCGAAGGCCAGATTGACGATGTCGTCGGCGATACCCATCGCACGCAGGCCCATCGCGATCACCAGGCCGAGGATCGCCACGCGTGCGATGCGCGACAGGCCGACGCTGCGGTCGGGATTGGCGCGCTGGATCGCACGTGCCGCCAGGTCGGCCAGCCAGTAGCCGACGACCAGGATCACCGCGCCGAGCAGGATGTCGCCGCCGAACGCGATGAAGGTCGCCAGCAGATCGCGCACGCCGGTGAAACCGAGGCGATGCGCGGCTTCGACGGTCGCGAACAGCATGATGAAGAACAGCGCGACGCGGCCGACGAATGCCGACAGGCCACTGCCCGTCTGCGGTGTGGTGACCGGCGATGCATGCGTCGTGCCGATCGGCAGGCCCGGCTCGGGCGTACCGGCGGCGGCGACCGGATCGGCGGTTTCCAGCGCGATGTCCACCGGCGCCTGCGCCGCAGGTGTCGCCGAGGCCTGGGCCGTGAACAGGTGGCCCAGTCCCAGCCGCGCCGGCAGTCTGTCGAAGCCGAGGTTCTCCAGCAGGCGGGCCAGCAGCCCGGACACGAAGCGGCCGAGGTACCAGGCGGCGATCAGGATCAGCGCGGCCGCGAGGATGTTCGGGATCGCAGCCAGGAACAGGCCGAGCATGTCGCTCGCCGGATCGGAGATCGCGCGGATCGCGAGTGCGTCGAGCGCGGCGATCAGCGTCGGCACGATGACCAGGATGAAGGCCAGCGTGCCGCCGAGCTGCGACAGCTTCACGCCTTCGGTCAAGTGTTCGCGGTTGCTGAAGCGGTCGATTCCCGACGCGGCCAGCAAGTTCGTCACCAGGCCGCGCAGCACCTTGGCGACCAGCCAGCCGACCAGGCCGATGAGGACGGCCGCGAAGATGTTGGGCAGCATCAGCGTGACCTGCGCGGTCATGCCGGTCAGCGGCGCCATCAGGCCTTCGATCCGCAGCGCACCGACGATCGCCGGCAGGAACAGCAGTAGCACGACCCAGTAGACGACGTCGCCGAGCACGGCCGAAATCGGCTTCACGCCCGCCGATTCGGATAGTTTCTCGTCCCAGCGTCCGGCCGCCATCACCCGGTTGATCCCGGCGCGCAGCACCGTCGCCAGCACCCATGCCACCAGCGCCAGCACGCCGGCTAGGATGATCCGCGGCAGGTACAGCATCACCTCGGTCACCAGCGCGGAGAACGGCCCGTAGAGCCCGTCGAACCGCAGCACGCTGAACACGCCGATCAAGGTGACGATGATGATGAACCAGAAGCCGATCGACGCCGCGACCTTGACGATGTCGAGCTGCGACGCGGTCTGACTGTTGACGCGTTCGTTGACGCGCATCCGGCCGAGGCCGCTGCGGATCAGCCCGCGCACGAACAGCGCGACGATCAGGCCGACGACCAGCACGAGTACCGCGCCGAGTACGGACGGCAGATAGGTGCCCAGGCTCAGTTCGAGTTGCCGGACAAGGGTGTTGGGATGCATGGAGGCTCTCCTCGCAGGGATGCGGCCGGGCCGCACCGAGTCGATGGATGGACGACGACGCGAGGTGCGCGGCGACGGCGTATCGGCACGGAGCGGTGGAGCAGTTGCCGCAGGACGCGACAGGATGTTCCGGATGTGCGGGCCATCGCCGTAGATGCGGCGGATGAGAGCCCCGTGCCGCGCACAGTGTGACCGCGGCCGGTGTGGGCTTACGGTGAATGCAAGGCACGCATTTCCGCATTCATCGCAATGCGATGCGTTCCGGCGCGATCTGCACCTCTCGAGATCGCGGCGCATCGTGCGCGGCGATCGTCCCGCGCCGACGGTGGACCGATGCGGAGACGCCGCGCCGAGGCGCGACCGTCACCCGCGCGGCCAGCGCATCAGCAGGCGCGTTCCTTCGCGAACGGATTGAGGCGGCGTACCCAGCTGTCGCCGCAGTCGATGTCGACCGGCTCGGGCTCGACCGGCCGCGCCGGCGTGCGCGCGGTGGCGCGGGCACGTTCGAGTTCGGCGATCTTCGCGCGGATCTGCGGCATCGCCGCCAGCGCCGCGCGTTCGCCCTGCAGGATCGCCGCGTTGCGCTGCTCGAAACTCGCCGGGCCGATGTCGTTGACCTGCGGGCGGATCACCACCTCGGCGCGCGCCAGTTCCTGGCGGCCGAGGTTCTGGCCCATGATCGCGATCGACTGGTTGACGATGCCGAGCATGCTGCCGGGCATCGTGCCGCTGGCCCTGCTGGAGATGTCGACCGCGATCACGAGGTCGGCGCCGAGTTGCCTGGCCGCGTCCACCGGCACCGGGCTGACCACGCCGCCGTCGACGTAATGCCGGTCGCCGATCTTCACCGGTTCGAACACGCCGGGCACGCTGCTCGATGCGCGCACCGCTTGGCCGGTGTTGCCGCGCACGAACACGATGCGGTCGCCGGTTTCCAGCCGCGTGGCGACGGCGGCGAACGGGATGGGCATGCGGTCGAGCGTGCGGTTGCCGACTTCCTGGTTGACGTAATTCTGCAACGCGACGCCCTGCACCAGGCCGCCGGAGAACAAGCGCACGTCGCGGATGCTCGACTCGTCGAGCGCGACCGCGCGTTCCTGCATCCGGAACGGATCCATGCCGCTGGCGTAGAGCGCGCCGACCACGCTGCCGGCGCTGGTGCCGGCGACGACGTCGGCCTTGATGCCGTTCGCCTCGAGCATCTTGATCACGCCGATGTGCGCGAAGCCCTTGGCCGCGCCGCCGCCGAGCGCGAGCCCGATCCGCACCGGCTGCGGGCGCGGCGCGACCGGCGTGGCCGGTGTCGGCTGCACCGCGACCGGTGGCGTCGGCCGCACGTCGTCGCGACCGCAGGCGGCGAGCACGAGCAGGCCGGCGACGAGCAACGCGGTGCGCGCGTGGCGGAACGGGGTGCGGAGACGCATGCGACGGACGCCGGATCTGGACTGGCGCCGAGCATACCCGCGCCTCGCCTGTCGGCGGCTGAAGCGTCGCGGCTCAGGGCAGTCCGGCCAGACGCAACAGCGCGGCCGCCGCGGCGCCGAGCACGACGACGGCGAGGAACGGCAGCCGGCGCCACAGCGCGAGCGCCGCGACCAGCAGCGCGCCGGCGCGCGCATCGAGTACCAGCGTCGTGCCGTGCGCGAATGCGTTGACCGTCACCAGCGCCGCGAGCAGACCGATCGTCAGCGTCGCCGCTGCGCGCAGCGCGCGCGGACGCTCCAGCCACGCCGCGGGCACCAGATAGCCGGCGGCCTTGGTCGCGAACGCGACCGCGCTCGCCAGCAGGATCCAGGCCCACAGCGTCATCGCGCGCGCTCCGGACCGGGCTCGTCGCGCGGCGGGCGCCAGCCCAGCGCTGCGGCCACGACCGCGGCGACCAGGATCGGCACGCCCGGCGGCGTCCACGGCACCGCGAGCGCGGTCGCAACGGCGCAGACGATCGCGATCGCCACCGGTTCGCGCGTGCGCAGCCGTGGCCACAACAGACCGAGGAATGCGGCGACCGCGGCGCCGTCGAGGCCCCAGTGTTTCGGGTCGCCCAATGCATCGCCGAGCACCGCGCCGAATGCGGTGAACAGCGTCCACAGCAGGAACACGCCGAGGCCGGCAACCCAGAACCCGCGCCGTTGCTCGCCGGGTTCGATCTGCGCGGCGGCCGTGGCGGTCGATTCGTCGATCGTCACCTGCGCGGCCAGCCAGCGTCGCCAGCCGCGCGGGCGCAGCATGCGGTTGACCTGCATGCCGTAGACCGCATTGCGCACGCCCAGCAACGTCGCGGCGCCGAACGCAGCCGCGCCGCTGCCGCCGCCGGCGAGCACGCCGACGAATGCGAACTGCGAGCCGCCGGTGAACATCAGCGCGCTCAGTGCGATCGCCTGCCACGGCGACAGTCCCGCGGCGACCGCCAGCGCGCCGAAGGAGATGCCGTAGAGACCGGTCGCGAACGCGATCGACAGGCCGATCCGGGTCGCCGGCGTCAGGGCGGTGCGCATCGCCGTCGACTCAGCGCGTGGTGCCGAAGCGTGTGCCGAAGAAGTCGCCGTCGTTCCAGCGCGGCGCGGCGTCGCCATCGCCGACGATGTGCGTCAATGCGGCGACGACCCGGGCCATGCGCGCGGCATCGCCGTACTGGATCGGCAGGTCGGCCTGGTCGCAGGGCTGGTGGTAGCAGTTGCGCAGGAACCACGTCGCGGCGATCTTCGGATCCTGGCTGTCGTTGGCCGCGGCCACGCCGGCATCGAGATACAGCGCGGGAATGCCGGCGCGCACGAAAGCGTACTGGTCGCTGCGCACGAACGCGACTTCCTCGGGGAAGGGATCGGGCGAGACCTCGACGCCGACCTCGGCCGCCGCCTGCGCGATCGCGGCCGACAGCGTGGAATGCTCGCTGCCGATCGCGACGATGTCGCGCGTGGGCGCGGTCAGGATCGGCATGTCGATGTTGAGGTTGGCGACCAGCGTGCCGGCCACCGCCGGCGGATGCCGCGCCAGCCACTCGGCGCCGAGCAGGCCCTGCTCCTCGGCGGTCAGCGCGGCGAACAGCGTGCCGCGTGCCGGCGCATCGCCTTCGGCGAGCGTGCGCGCGGCCTCGATCAGGATCGCGACGCCGAGCGCATTGTCGAGCGCGCCGTTGTGAATCGCGTCGCCGTCCACTGCGGCGCCGGTGCCGATGTGGTCGAGATGCGCGGTGTGCACGATCGATTCGCCGGCGCGTGCGGCGTCGCGACCCGGCAGCACGCCGAGCACGTTGCGCGATTCGAGCGTGTCGATGCGGGTGCGCGTGCGCAGCGTCAGCGTGCCCGGCAATGCGAACGGCTTGAGCGTGCCGGCACGCGCGGCGTCGAACAGTTGCGCGGCGGTGCGCGGGCCGTCGGCAAACACCAGATCGGCGGCCGCCGCGGCCACGCGGGCGCTCGCGCGCAGCTGCGCCGGCGCGTCGACCGGGCGCGCATCCGCACCGCGCAGGCGCATCGCAGGCCGGCCGGCCTGCGCGACGCTGCGCGCCCACGGCATGCCGGCCTCGTCGTCGACGGTGTTGACCAGTACCAGGCCGACCGCGCCGCGCGCGACCACGGCCTCGGTCTTGGTGCGCAGGCTCGCGTAATGGGCCTGCGGATTGGGATCGAACCCGCGCGGCGCGCCGCCGAACACGATCGCGATGCGGCCCTGCAGATCGACGCCGGCGAAGTCGTCGTGCCCCAGTTCCGGCGCATGGATCGCCTGGCCGACGAACACCGCCGGCGCGGTGATCTCGCCCTGCGCCGCATTGAAATCCGCCATCGGCAGGAACTGGTCGTGGGCCCGCAGTGCGATCGTGCGGCCGCCGCGCGACACCGACAGTGTCGCCGCCGCCGTGTCGGCCACCGCGCGCACCAGCGGCACGCGCTGGAACCAGCCGCCGTCGTCGCCTGCGGGCTGCAGTCCGCTCTCGGCGAATCGACGCGCGACGTGTTCGGCCGCGAGATCGAAACCCGGTGTGCCGGTCTCGCGCCCGGCCATCGCATCGTCGGACAGTGCGCGCACGTCGGCCTCGATGCGCTGGCCCGCCGGCGTGTCGTTGGGCACCGCGGGCGCGGCCGGCATCGGCGCGCCGGGCGCGGTCTGCGCCTGCAGCGCGGTGTCTTCGTCGCGGCCGCCGCAGGCGACCAGCAACAGCGCGCAGGCGACGGTCAGGACGGGACGGGACATGGGCGGCTCCGGTGCGGGAGGGCGACGGTAGCACGCAGGTCCCATGACCTCATGCCGGCAGGAAGATCCCGATCAGCACCAGCGTCCAGACCACCAGACCCAGAACGATCCAGCAGACGTTGGCCCAGGTGAAGCGGCGGTTGCTGCCGCCGTCGGGATCGCCGCAGGCATGGTTGGCGGCGCCCTGGATCTGCAGCAGCGCCAAGGCGATCGGCGCGATGGCCGCGATCGCCAGGATGCCCGTCGCCGGCGATCCGATGCCGCGGCCGTCGAGGCGGCCGAGGATGTTGCTGGCGATCTCGAAGACCACGTAGGTCGTGGCGAGCAGGCCCGGCGACCAGCGCACGTCGCTGCGATCCGGCCCGAGCACGGCCTCGATGCGCGCGACCAGCGCGTGGGCGAAGAAGATCGAGAAGAACGCGCGCGGCACCGGCCAGATCGACTCGTGCCGGCCGTGGCCGCGGCGATACCGCTGCCAGTGCATGTAGAACCAGTACAGCCCGTAGATCCCGAACGTGGCGACGTAGAGCACGCAGAACTTCGGGATGGAGACGACGTAGAAGGTGTGTGCCTGCAGCGCTTCCGTCGGCGCCTCGACGCGGATCCCGCTGACGGGCGGCGCGTAGAGATTCGTGTCCGGACCGGTGTCCTGCATCGTTGCATCCTTGCAATGGGAAGCACGCATCCTAGGTCCTGCCCGGGGGCGACGGACAGTGCGTCGACGCGACACCTCACCGCCGTGGGCTGCGCTAAGGTCGCCGCATGTTCGAACTCCACCAGGTGCATCGCCGCTTCGGCGCGATCGTCGGCCTCGACGGCATCGATCTGCGCATCGCGCCCGGTGCGACGACGGCGCTGATCGGGCCGAGCGGCGCCGGCAAGTCGACGCTGCTGCGGCTGCTGGTCGGCCTCGAATGGCCGGATGTCGGCGAGGTGCGGTTCCATGGCGTCGCGCTGCGCCGCGACGGGCTGCTCGCGCACCGGCGGCGCATCGGTTACGTGATCCAGGAGGGCGGGCTGTTTCCGCATCTCGATGCGATCGGCAATGTCGGCCTGCTACCGTGCACGCTGGGCTGGACGTCGGCGCGCATCGAGGCCCGTGCGAACGAACTCGCCGTGCTGTGCCGCCTGCCGTCGGACGCCTTGCGGCGCTATCCGGCCGAACTGTCGGGCGGCCAGCGCCAGCGTGTCGGACTGATCCGCGCATTGATGCTCGATCCCGACGTGCTGCTGCTCGACGAGCCGCTGGGCGCGCTCGATCCGATCGTCCGTTTCGAGCTGCAGGCCGAGATGCGCGCGCTGTTCGAACGCCTCGGCAAGACCGTCGTACTGGTGACCCACGACGTCGCCGAGGCCGCGTGGTTCGCCGGCACCATCGTGCTGCTGCGCGATGGCCGCATCGTCCAGCAGGGCGCGCCGCGGACATTGCTGGACGCGCCGGCCGAACCCTTCGTGCGCGCGTTCATGACCGCCCAGCGCAGCGTCGGGGACGCCGCGTGAGGCGCGGCATGCGCGACGCCGTCGCGTGGCTGCTGATGCTCGCCTGCGGCACCGCATGGGCCGCGCCGGTCGTCGTCGGCTCGAAGAACTTCACCGAGGGCGTGCTGCTCGGCGAGATCGCGACCCGGGCGGGCCGCGCGGCCGGCGCGGACGTGCGCCATCAGCGCCAGCTCGGCGGCACCCGCATCCTGTGGCGCGCGCTGCAGGACGGCAGCATCGACGCCTATGCCGAATACACCGGCACGCTGGCCGACGAACTGCTGCAGATGCCGGGCGCGGATGTCGCGGCACTGGAAGCGGCGCTCGCCCGCGAGGGGCTGGCGATGACCGCGCCGCTGGGCTTCGACAACAGCTACGCGCTGGGCATGCGGCGCGCGCACGCGGCCCGGCTCGGCATCCGCACATTGTCGGACCTGCGCGCGCATCCGACCCTGCGCCTGGGCCTGAGCAACGAGTTCATGTCGCGCGCCGACGGCTGGCCGGGGCTGCGCCGCGCGTATGCGCTGCCGCAGGCGCCCGATGGCCTCGATCACGACCTGGCCTACCGCGCGCTCGCCCGCGCCGCGATCGATGCGACCGATCTCTACCGCACCGATGCCGAGATTCCGTACCACGACCTCGTCGTGCTGCACGACGACCGCCAGTACTTCCCGTCCTATGCCGCGGTCTATCTCTACCGCAGCGATCTGATGCAACGCGCACCGGCGTTCGTCGATGCCTTGCGCGGCCTCGAAGGCCGCATCGACGCGGCGACGATGCAGCGGCTCACTGCGCGCGTGAAGCTGGATCGCGAAGCCGAGGCCGCAGTCGCCGCCGACTGGCTCGGCCTCGACGCACCCGACGGCGACGGCCGCGCCGCGCGCATCTGGCAGCGCACGCGCGAACACTTGGCGCTCGTCGGCATCTCGCTCGGCGCCGCGCTGCTGGTGGCGTTGCCGCTGGGCATCCTGGCCGCGCGCCGGCCGCGGCTCGGCCAGGGCGTGCTCGCGCTGACCGGCGTGCTGCAGACGTTGCCGTCGCTGGCGGTGTTCGTCTTCATGATCCCGCTGTTCGGCATCGGCGCCGGTCCGGCGATCGCGGCGCTGTTCCTCTACAGCCTGCTGCCGATCGTGCGCAATACGCACGCGGGCCTGACCGGGATTCCGCGCGAACTGCGCGAGACCGCGGCGGCGATCGGCCTGCCGGCCGGTACCCGGCTGCTGCGCGTGGAACTGCCGCTGGCGCTGCGCACGATCCTGGCCGGCATCAAGACCGCGGCGGTCATCAACGTCGGCACCGCGACGCTGGGCGCGCTGATCGGCGCCGGCGGCTATGGGCAGCCGATCCTGACCGGCATCCGCCTCGACGACATCGGCCTGATCCTCGAGGGCGCGGTGCCGGCGGCGCTGCTGGCGCTGGCGGTGCAGGGCGTGTTCGAGATCGCCGAGCGCGTGATGACGCCGCGCGGGCTGCGGCTGGCCGCGCGCCACTGAGCGCCGGTCAGAACGTGCCGGTGCGCAGGCCGTCGTAGACCGTCCACACGGTCGCGCCGACGCCGACCAGGATCCACGCGGCGTTGTAGATCGTGAAGCGGCGGTTGCCATGCGCGTCGGGATCGCCGCACGCGGCATTCGCCGCCAGCTGCATGCGCAGCAGGCACGCGCAGTTGAGCGGAACCACGATCACGCCCAGCCATTCGATCCACAGCCACGCATCGGGCAGGCGGAACGCCAGCCACGGCCAGGCGATCGCGCTGCCGTAGTTGAGCACTTCCATGAGCACGAACGCCGTCGCCAGCAGCATCGGCCACCAGCGCCGCGCGATGCCGCGCTCGAGCAGCGCGGCGTCGATGCGGCGCACCAGCGCGTGCACGAAGAACAGCCCGAACAGCGCGCGCGGCACCGGCCAGATGGTCTCGCCGCGACCCGCGCGCCAGCGCGACCAGTGCATGTAGAACCAGAACAGCTGGTAGAGGCCGAGCGTCGCGACGTAGAGCACGACGAACTTCGCCGGCGCGACCACATAGAACGGCGCCGTGCGCAGTGCGTCGGGTGGTGTGTCGCGGACCTCGGACGCCGGCGGCGTGTAGGGATCGTGCGGCATGCTCATGACGCGTCCTTGCAGGCGGTCACCGGATAGACGCCGTCGCGCCAGGCGTCCCCGTGATAGCCCTTGATTCCGACCGCGTGCGCCAGCGCACTGCCGATCGATCGCCCTTCGCGGAGCCGGGCGAGCGCATCGGTGAAGCCGTGGCGCGGCATCCATCCGAGCAATGCACGTGCCCGTGCATTGTCGTAGACCCGGTCGATCGCGGCCGGCAGTGTCCAGCCCGCCGCTTCGTATGCCGCCGATGCGCCGGGCACGCGCCGCGCGACGACATCGGCCGCCGCGTGGCGCAACGCGGTCGCATCCTCGCGCAGAAACGGCGTGGTGGCGCTGACGATCAGCCTCTCGAAGCCGAGCGACGGCGCCCGCGCCAATGCCAGCAGGTGCGCATCGACCACGTCCTGCAGATCGACGCGCCGGTACAGCAGTTCGTTGGCCTTGAGATTGGCGTCTTCGATGCCGGCGCGGCGCGCCGGGTCGTCGTCGGGCTCGGGAAAGAAGCGCGACGTGCGCAGCACCACTACCGGCAGGCCGTGGTTGCGCTGCGCCAGCCGGCACAGGTCCTCGGGCGCGCCGTCGGCGGGCACGAGTGCATCGCCGGACACGCTGGTGGTGCTGGTGAACACGAACGCGCCGACACCGTGCGCACATGCCGATTCCAGCAGGCGCAAGGTCCCGCCGACATTGGTGTCGATGAAGGCCTGGGCCGGATGCGTGGCGACATGCGGCTTGTGCAGCGTCGCGGTGTGCAGCACGCCGGTGACGCCGTCCATGCAACGGTCGACGAATCCGCGGTCGACGATCGAGCCGACCCGGTCGGTCCACGGCGAGTGCGCGATGTCGACGCCGCGGGCCTGGATGCCACGCGCGCGCAGTGTGCGCATCAGGCCTTCACCGAGATGGCCGGCACTGCCGGTGACCAGGAGCGTCATGGCGGATCCGCGTGCGGAGCGCGCCATGCTACCGGAGCGCTGCCGCGTCTATCCGACGATGCCGTCGAGCGACTGCTCGAGCGTCGTGAAATCGCCCCAGGGATGCGCCTTGAGCCGCTTGAGCCGGGCCGGCGTGTTGCGCAGTGTCCAGGCATCGCCCGACTTCACCTTGCCGAGGTCTTCCCAGCGCAGCGGCATCGACACCGGTGCGCCCGCGCGCGCGCGCAGCGAGAACGAGGCCACGGCGGTCGCGCCGCGGCCGTTGCGCAGGTAGTCGACGAAGATCTTCTGCTTGCGGAACTTCTTGGTCGCCGTGGCCACGTACTTGAGTGGATCGAGTTCGGTCATGCCCTGCGCGAACGCGTGCGCGAACGGCTTGACCACGTCCCAGCCGGTGCCCGGATTCAGCGGCACCACGACGTGCAGGCCCTTGCCGCCGGTCGTGCGCACGAAGGATTCGAGTCCCAGTTGCTGCAGCAGTCCGCGCACCTGGCGCGCGGCGGCGACGATCTCCGCCCAGCGCACGCCTTCGCCCGGATCGAGATCGAACACGATGCGGTCCGCGGTTTCGGGCGCATCGGCATGCGCGCCCCAGGGGTGGAATTCCAGCGCATTGAACTGCACCAGCTCCATCAGCGCCGCCGCATCGTTGGCGACCAGATAGTCGCTCGCGCCGGCCTCGTCCTTCAGCCGTACCGTCTCGACCAGCGCCATGCCGGCCGTGTGGTGCTTCTGGAAGAAGCAGGCCCCTTCGATGCCGCCGGGGCAGCGGATCACCGACAGCGGACGGCCGGCGATCTCGGGCAGCAGCCACGGCATCACCGCGGCGTAGTAGTCGGCGACGTCGCGCTTGGTCAGCGTGTCGCCGGGGAAGATCACCTTGTCCGGGCTCGACAACGTCGGCGGCGCGCGATCGTCGTCGGCGACGCGCCTGGCGGATGTCTTCTTCGCGGGTGCTTTCGCAGCCGCCTTCGATGCGGATTTCGTGGCCCGTTTCGGCGTCTTCTTCGCCGGGGCCGCGCCGTCCGCCGGTGTATCGCTGCGCTTGGCCATGTCGTCGTCTCCGTCGCGATCGCTGTCGTGCAGGTCGTCCACCGACTTGTCGGGGCGCACGGCTTTCAGCGAAGGCTGGCGCAGCAGGCCATGGCCGCCGGTGCCGCGCGAGAACACCTCGACGACGAAACGCGGCGCGAACCATTTCGCTGCGCGCAGGTCGGTGTCGTTCGGCGGCACGTGCACGGTCGGCGCATCGCGACCGGCGCGGCCGATGCGCGGTGTGAGTTCGGCGAGCAATGCGTCGCTGAAGCCCGAGCCCACGCGTCCTGCGTAGCGCCAGCCGTGCGCCGCGTCGGGCCGGGCCAGCAGCAGCGCGCCGAAGCCGCTGCGGCTGCCCTTGGGCGGCGTGTAGCCGACGACCGCGTATTCGTCGCTGGCCAGCTGCTTGGTCTTGCGCCAGTCGTCGCCGCGCCCGGGCCGGTAGGCGCGGTCTCCGCGCTTGGAGATGATGCCCTCGAAGCCGGATTCCGATGCGAGCTCGACCGCGGTGTCCGCGTCGCCCTCGATGTGCGAGCTGAAGGCCAGATGCGCCGGCGGCGCCTCGCCGAGGATGCGCTGCAGCAGCGCCTTGCGCGCGAACAGCGGTGCATCGCTGATGTCGACGCCGTCCACGTGCAGCAGGTCGAACAGCACCAGCGCCAGCGCGCCCTGGCGCGTTCCCGACAGCGTGCCCTGCAGCAGGTTGAAATCCTCGCGGCTGCCGCGCCCGGCGATCAGTTCGCCGTCGAACGCGGCCGACTTCAGGCCGAGCCGCGACACCGCCTCGGTGATCTCGGGCACCTTGGCGGTCCATTCCAGCGCATTGCGCGACCACAGCTGGACCGCGCCGCGCGCGACCGTCGCCAGCAGCCGGTAGCCGTCCCACTTGAGTTCGTGCAGCCAGGCCTCGCCCCGGGGCGCGGTATCGCCGAGCTTCGCCAGCTGCGGTTCGAACGGGCCGGTGGGCGCCGGGCCGCGCTGCGCATCCGGCAGCTTGCGCGCTTCGGCCGCCCAGTCGCGTGCGCGCTGCGTCGGGGCTTCGACCTCGGTTTCCTTGCGCTTGCGCGCCTTGCCGGTGCCGGCACGCTTCGCGTCTTCGGCCGGTGGCGCGGACACGTCGCCGAGCAGGTCGTCGGCCTCCAGCGTGCCGGCGTAGTCGTCGCGGTCCTTGAACAGCAGCCACTGCGGTTGCCGCGCCGGCTTGCCGGAGCGCACCAGATGCCAGCGGCCCTTGAGCTTGCGGCCGAACAGTTCGAAGCGCAGATGCCCCTTCGCGAGCCCGGCCTCGGGATCACCGTCGGCGGCCCACACGCCGGTGTCGAACTGCGCGACATGCCCGCCGCCGTACTGGCCCTTCGGGATCTCGCCCTCGAAGCCGGCGTAATCCAGCGGATGGTCCTCGACCTCGACCGCCATGCGCTTGACGCCCGGGTCGTAGCTCGGCCCCTTCGGCACCGCCCAGCTCTTGAGCACGTCGCCGACCTGCAGGCGGAAGTCGTAATGGCGACGGCTGGCGTGATGCAGCTGCACGACGAAGATCGCGCGGCGTCCACGCGGCGCGGGCTTGCCCGGTTCCGGCTCGCGCGTCGCGTCGAAGCGTCGCTTGCGCCGGTATTCGGTCAGCGACATCTCAGGACGCCTTGCGCGTGGTCTTCTTCGTGGCCTTGGTCGCAGGCGACTTGGCCGCCTTCTTCGTCGTCTTCTTCGCAGCCTTCTTGGTCGTGGACTTCTTCGTCGGCACCTTGTCGCTGCCGCCGGCCGGCGTGCGCGTGTTGTCCTTGAGGCTCTTCTGCAGCAGGGCGACGAAATCGACGACGTTGGTCGCGGCGTCCTCGCGATGCGCCGGCTCGTCGGGCACCTTCGCCGTCGCGCCCTTGGCCTTGATGCGCTTCTTGATGATGTCCGACAGGCGTTCGCGGAACTCGTCGTGGTATTCGTCGGGCGCCCATTCCGCCGACATCGAATCGATCAGCTGCGTCGCCATCTGCACTTCCTTGTCGGCGATGCGGTAGCTCGACGCGCTGCCCGAGGGCAACTTGTAGTCGGTGGGATCGACCAGCTCCTGCGGATAGCGCAGCAGCATCAGCACCAGCGCATCGTCCTCGGGCATCACCGCGCACAGGTATTCGCGCGTGCGGATCACGACACGCGCGATGCCGATCTTGCCGGTCTTCTTCAGCGTCTCGCGCAGCAGCACATAGCCCTTCTCGGCCTTCTTGCCCGGCACCAGGATGTAGGGCTTCTCATAGAACCGCGTGCCGATGCTGCCCGCATCGACGAAGGCCTCCACGTCGACCGACTCGTGCGACTCGGGCGCGGCCGAGGCGATGTCCTCCTTCTCGATGACGACGTAACTGCCCTTGTCGTACTCGAAGGCCTTGACGATGTCCTTCCACGGCACTTCCTCGCCGGTGTCGGCGTTGACGCGTTCGAAGCGGATCGGCTTCTTGTCGCGCGAGTCGAGCATGCGGAAGCTGAGATCGGTGCGACGCTCGCCCGACATCAGCGAGACCGGAATGTTGAGCAGGCCGAACGACAGCGAGCCGGACCAGATGGGACGTGCCATGAAGCGTCTCCGATGCGCCGGCGCGGGACGGCCGGCGGCATGACCTCGGAGGCTTGCACCGCTACCGTGCAACGCGCGTCAAACCCCGGATGGCGCGGCAGGCGCCGGATTCACGCGCGGACGTATCGCGCGGGTCTACGGTGGACGCATGATCCCCGACCCCCGCAATCCGTCGCCCGATCCCGAGCCCGACGCAGACCGCCGGCACACGGAAGACAACCAGGACGAAGCGCTGGAAGAAACCTTCCCGGCCAGCGATCCGGTTTCGCCGTTCATGCCTGCGCGTCCGGTCTCGCCGCCGTCGACGCCTGCCCCGACGGTGGACGATCCCGACTGAGCGATCCGCTGTTCCTCCATGGCACGGGCGGCGATACTGGACCCGTACGCTGGCGTGCGTCCTATAATCGCTGGCTGTAATCGTTTACACGGAACCGATGATGCGTCTAGACGACCGCCTCGAAGCGCTGCTCGCACAGATGACCCTCGAGGAGAAGATCGGCCAGCTCGGCATCTTCGCCGACATGCTGCGGCCGTTCGCCGCCGACGTGAATCCCGAGATGAACGAGTTGAACGCCGGCGAGCTGCGCGAGCAGATCCGCGCCGGCCGCGTGGGCGCGGTATTCAACGGCGTCGGCGCGGTGCAGGGTCGCGAGTCGCAGCGCATCGCCGTCGAGGAGAGCCGGCTCGGCATTCCGCTGCTGATGGGCGCCGACGTGATCCACGGCATGCGCACGGTGTTTCCGATTCCGCTGGGCGAAGCGGCGAGTTTCGAGCCGGACCTGGCGCAGCGCACCGCGCGCGCCGCGGCGATCGAGGCGACCGCGTCGGGCCTGCACTGGACGTTCGCGCCGACGCTCGACATCGCCCGCGACCAGCGCTGGGGTCGCGTGGCCGAAGCCGCCGGCGAGGATGTCGTGCTCGGCAACGCCTTCGCCGCCGCGCGCGTGCGCGGCTTCCAGGGCGAGGACCTGACCGCCGCCGATTCGCTGCTCGCGACGCCCAAGCATTTCGTCGGCTACGGCGCGGTCATGGGCGGCCTCGACTACAACAGCGTCGAGATGTCCGAAGGCACGCTGCGCGACGTGCACCTGCCGCCGTTCAAGGCCGCGCTCGATGCCGGCGCGCTGACGGTGATGAGCGCCTTCAACGACATCAACGGCGTACCCGCCTCCGCGCACGACGGCCTGCTGACCGACCTGCTGCGCGGCGAATGGGGCTTCGATGGTTTCGTGGTGTCGGACTACACCGCCGATTTCGAACTCGTCGCCCACGGTTTCGCCGGCGACGACCGCGAGGCGACCAAGCTCTCGTTCACCGCCGGCGTCGACATGAGCATGCAGAGCGGCCTCTACGCCGCGCACCTGCCCGACCTCGTCGCCAGCGGCGAGGTGTCGATGGCGGTGATCGACCAGGGCGTGCGCCGCGTGTTCGCGGTCAAGCAGGCGATCGGCCTGTTCGACGATCCCTACCGTTCGCTCGATCCCGACATCGAGGCCGCGCTCGATCCGCAGGCGCTGCATTTCGATCTCGCGCGCGATGCCGCGCGCCGCTCGATCGTGCTGCTGAAGAACGACGGCGACCTGCTGCCGCTGCGCAAGTCCGGGCAGAAGCTGGCGCTGATCGGACCGTATGCGCGCGACCGCGACAACATCGAAGGCTGCTGGACGCTGTTCGGCGATCCGCGCCTGCACGTCAATCTCGAGGACGGCCTGCGCGCCGCGCTCGACGATGGCGAGGCGCTCGAGGTCGTCGACGGCAGCGGCATGGAGGACGCGATCGACGGCGGCATCGAGGCGGCGGTCGAGGCCGCGCGCAATGCCGACGTGGTGCTGCTGGCGATCGGCGAGCCGCAGGGCTACAGCGGCGAGGCGCAATCGCGCACGCAGATCACGGTGCCGCGCGCGCAGCAGGCGCTGGCCGAAGCCGTGGCCGCGACCGGCACGCCGGTCGTCGTGCTGCTGCGCCACGGCCGCGCGCTCGCGCTGCACGGCGCCGTGCGCGATGCGCAGGCGATCCTCGCGACCTGGTTTCTCGGCACCGCGACCGGTCCGGCGGTCGCCGACGTGCTGTTCGGCGACTACAACCCGTCCGCGCGCCTGCCGGTGAGCTTCCCGCGCGATTCCGGCCAGCAGCCGCTGTACTACAACCGCCAGCGCACCGGCCGGCCCGAACTGCCGACGATGTCGGAATTCAAGAGCCGCTGGCGCGAGATGCCGCACAGCGCGCTGTATCCGTTCGGCCACGGCCTGTCGTACACGCGCTTCGTCTACGGCGATGTCGAGCTGTCGGCCGACACGCTCGACTGGGACGGCACGCTGACCGTGTCGGTGACGCTGCGCAACGACGGCAGTCGCGCCGGCGAGGAAGTCGTGCAGCTCTACATCCACGACCGCGTCGCGAGCCGCGTGCGGCCGATCCGCGAGCTCAAGGATTTCCGCAAGGTCGCGCTGGCGCCGGGCGAGCACACCACGGTGTCGTTCACCCTGCGCCGCGAGCAACTCGCCTTCACCACGCGCAGCGGCGCGTTCGCCGCCGAGCCGGGCCTGTTCGACGTGTGGATCGCGCCGAGTTCCGAAGCCGGCGACGCCGCGCAGTTCACGCTGATCCAGGCCTGACGCCGTTCCGGGCCAGGACATCGGCGCGCGCACGCCCCTGCTGCTGTTGCCGGGCCTGCTGTGCACGGCACGACTGTGGCAGGCGCAGATCGACGCGCTCGGCGACATCGCAGACGCGCAGGTCGCCGACCTCACCCCGGACGACAGCATCGCCGCGATGGCCGATTGCGCGCTCGCGCATGCGCCGCCACGCTTCGCACTCGCCGCGCTGTCGATGGGCGGCTACGTCGCCTTCGAGATGCTGCGCCGCGCGCCTGCGCGGGTGACCCGTCTCGCGCTGATCGCGACCAGCGCGCGTGCCGATTCGGCCGAACGCGCCGCGCAGCGTCGCCGTGGGATCGAGGCGATCGACCGCGGCCGTTTCGTCGGTGTGACCCGCCAGCTGTTGCCGAGCCTCGTGCATTCCGACCATGTCGACGGACCGATCGGCGACATCGTGCAGGCGATGGCGCGCGAGGTCGGCGCGTTGGGCTACCTGCGGCAGCAGGCGGCGATTCTCGGGCGCCGTGATTCCGAGCCGTTACTCGCACGCGTCGATGTGCCGACGATGATCGTCGTCGGCGAGGACGACCGGCTGACACCGCCAGCCGAGGCGGAGGCGATGCATGCCGGCATCGCGGGGTCGGTGCTGCACCGGCTCGACACCTGCGGGCATCTGCCGCCGCTGGAACAGCCGGCGTTGACGGCGACATTGATGCGGGATTGGCTGTTGTCCGATTGAGGCATCAAGCATCACTGTTCTTCGCACGAAGGCTTTTGCCGATGCGGCGGCGGCGGCTTTCTGTAACCCCAACGCCCCAGTGCAGATCGCAGACCCGTAGGGCGCCGCCCATGGATGGGCGGCGTTTTCCGACCGAGGCAGGATGCCGAGTCGGAAAATCCTGTTGCACGTAATGCCGCGGGCTGTGGACGTGTCGGGGAGACGTTTTTCTTTGGTTCTGTTTCTTTTGGGGTCTACCAAAAGAAATGAACTCGGCCGCGTCAGCGGACGAAAGCCTTTGATCTTGCTCCGCGCTGCGGCGAACCGCTCCGCAATCAAACGCGAACATCAAGATCAAACGCTTCCACTCGCCTTGCGGCGAGCGGGTTCATTTCTTTTGCTGGCCCAAAAGAAACGGAACCAAAGAAAAGGGCCAGCCCCGACGGAGCAAATCCGGTCAGTCATTCGTTCCGGGATTTTTCGACTCGCCATCCTGGCTCGGTCGAAAAACGCCGCACATCCATGTGCGGCGCCCTTCGGGTCTGCGATCTGCACTGCGGTGTTGGTGTCATGCAAGAGCAACGGCAACGGCAGAGCAGGAGCAGCGCGCTAACGCGTTGGCGCCGCGTGCGCCGGAATCGTCCATCCCTGCACGAGTGCGTGGAGGATGCGGTGGTCCTCCGCATCCAGCGGCCCGTCCGCCAAGCCACGGAACCGCAGGCGGAACGCGCGCGTCGTCGCGTCGAGGTCGTCGACCGGATATCCCACGATCCGCAATGCCTGCACGACATCGAAGTCCTGCGGCGCAGGCGCCGTGTCGTCGCGCGGCCAGACGCCGTAACCGTGCTCGGCCAGACGCTTCCACGGGAAATGCACGCCCGGATCGACCTTGCGCGACGGCGCGAGATCGGAATGGCCGATGAAGTTCTCCGCCGGGATGCGCCAGCGCGTCTTCAGGTCGCCCAGCAGCACCAGCAGGCTGTCGATCAGCGGTTCGGCGAACGGCTCGCGGCCGTTGTTGTCGAGTTCGATGCCGATCGATGCGGAATTGACGTCCGACACCGCGCCCCAGCTGCCGGCGCCGGCATGCCAGGCGCGGTCGATGTCGGAGACGAGCTGGTAGCGCGCGCCGTTCTGGCCGATGAGGTAGTGCGAACTGACGCGCCCACCGCTGTTGGCGGTGCGCAGCGTGTCGAGGCTGCGCTGCACCGAATCCTGTTCGGTGTAGTGCAGCACGACGAGCACCGGACGGCGTGCGTCGTGGTTGGCCGATGGCACCCAGGTGGCGAGCGGATTGCGTGGCGCCTGGTGGGCGCAGGCCGACAGCAGCAGCGCGGCGATGGCGGCGATCAGGAATTTCGACATGCCCGCATTGCAACGCGCGACGTCGCCCGGCGCAAGCCGCACACAAAAAAGCGGGCGCCGGCCTTCCCCGCCGTCGCCCGCTCGCCCCGCTTTCATTGCCGGCGTCCGCGCGGCTGCGCGGACGCCGGTCCGCTCACTTCTCGTAGGCAGATTCGCCGTGCGAGACGATGTCGAGGCCTTCGCGCTCCTCGTCCTCGCTCACGCGCAGGCCGACGACGAGCCTGACGATCAGCATCACCACCGCGGTCACGACCGCGCACCACAACACGGTGAACGCGACGCTGACCAGCTGCACCCAGACCTGCGCGCCGATCGCCAGATCAGCTTCGGTGCCGCCCAGCGACTGCGCACTGAAGACACCGGTCAGCAACGCGCCGACGATGCCGCCGATGCCGTGCACGCCGAACACGTCGAGGCTGTCGTCGGCGCGCAGCAGGCGCTTGAGCCCGGTGACGCCCCACACGCACAGCGCGCCCGCGGCGAGACCGATGACCAGGGCGCCCATCGGGCCCACGGTGCCGGCCGCCGGGGTGATGCCGACGAGGCCCGCGATCGCACCCGAGGCCGCGCCGAGCGCCGACGGACGGCCCTTGGTGAAGGCCTCGACGATGCTCCAGGCGACCACGCCGGCCGACGTGGCGACCATCGTGTTGAGCATCGCCAGCGACGCGCTGGCGTCGGCGGCGAGCGCCGAGCCCGCATTGAAGCCGAACCAGCCCACCCACAGCAGCGCCGCGCCGATGAAGGTGAAGGGCACGCTGTGCGGCTTGATCGCCTCGCGGCCGTAGCCCAGGCGCCTGCCGAGGAAGTACGCGCCCACCAGGCCGGCGACGCCGGCGTTGATGTGCACCACCGTGCCGCCGGCGAAGTCGATCACGCCCTTGTGCGCGAGGAAGCCCGCGTCGCCGCTCCACACCATGTGCACCATCGGCAGGTAGGCGAACGTCATCCACAGGATCGAGAACAGCAGCACTGCCGAGAACTTGATCCGCTCGGCGAACGAGCCGACGACGAGCGCCGTGGTGATGCCGGCGAACGTCGACTGGAACACGATGAACAGGAATTCCGGCAAGCCGTCGGCATCCGTGTCGGCGGTGATGCCGCGCAGGAACGCCTTTTCGGTGAACGACCCGAAGAACGCGTTGCCGTCGGTGAACGCCGCGCTGTAGCCGTAGGCGATCCACAGGATGACCACCACCGAGAACACCACCAGTACCTGCATGATCACCGACAGCACGTTCTTGGCGCGGACCATGCCGCCGTAGAACAGGGCCAGGCCCGGCACCACCATCAGCAGCACCAGCAGCGTGGAGGTGAGCATCCACGCCACGTTACCGCTGTCGAACGTCACGGCCTCGGCCGTTTCCACCGTCGCCACTGCGGTCTCGGCGGGCGGCAGGTCCTGCGCCAACGCGCCGCCTGCGACGCCCAGCAGTGCGAACGCGCACAACAGCATCAGGCACAGCGCCTGCATCCGGGTCTTCCACCCGCGGATTTCGATCGTCTTCATAAAGCCTCCGTGGGGGTTAGAGCGCATCGGCGCCGATTTCGCCGGTGCGGATGCGCAGGGCCTGTTCCAGTGCGAGCACGAACACCTTGCCGTCGCCGACCTTGCCGGTGCCGGCGGCCTGGGTGATCGCCTCGATCGCCGCTTCGAACACGTCGTCACTGACCGCGCATTCGATCTTCAGCTTGGGCAGGAAATCGACGACGTACTCGGCGCCGCGATAGAGCTCGGTATGACCTTTCTGGCGGCCGAAGCCCTTGACCTCGGTGACGGTCAGGCCGGTGACACCGGCCTCGCCGAGCGCCTCGCGGACCTCGTCGAGCTTGAACGGCCGGATGATCGCGATGATCAGTTTCATGTGGGTCTCCAGGTGCACGCGCGCCGCGTCAGAACGACTTGGTGATCGCGAGGGTGATGGTGTCGTCGGGGCCGATCAGGTCGTTGTCGTTCCAGGCCAGCGCGATGTCGAAACCGTTGTCGAACGCCTTGCCCACGCCGGCCGACCAGAACGCGTAGGTCCCGGTGCCGGCGCTGCCCCTGACCCATTGCTTGCCGGCGGCGCCGTTGAGGCTCCAGCCGGGGGCGAACTCCCAGCCGACGCCGAGGTCGAGGTTGCTGCTGCCGTCGGAATCGGGAATGCCGAACAGGTCGGTGACGGCGTAGGAATACTTCGCGCTGAGAATCCCCCAGCTCAGGCCGGCGTAGAGCTCGGTGGTGTCGGCCTTGTCGAAGCCGGCCGGGTAGCTGCCCGGATACCAGTAGCGGACCGCGCCGACATCCCAGCCCAGGCCGCTGTCACCGAAATCGCCGCGGAAACCCAGGTAACCGTCGAGTTCGAGCTGGCTGGAGACGTCGGGGTCGGAATCGGACAGCCAGCTGATGCTGCTGCCCCAGGTGCCGGCGTAGAAGCCGCTTTCGTGCGCCCATTCGACGCCGCCCTGCAGGGCCGGCTTCTCGTCGGTCTGGGTGATGCCGCGGAACAGGTAATCGCTGGTTAGCGTGATCGAGCCGGAGACGTCCGCATGGGCGGCGCCGGCGGACAGCAGGCCTGCGCACAACAGTGTGGCGAGTGCGTTCTTGCGAGACGACATGACAGGCTCCTCAAATGAATGGAAAGCCCTCCCCGGTCATTGCGTACTGCGTGTGTTGTTGTTCTTGTCGCAGGCGGAACGATGTGGCCACGGCCTGCCCCCTGGCTGCCGTGCCCGCGACCGGTGCTCTGATGGCACGTGTGGCCGCGGCGCATTCCGTTGGATGGACCCTGCACTCCTGACGTGTCGCGTGGCGGCGACGCAACCGACCGTGGGGGAGGGAGGCGTCGCCGCTTCGGCGGTGAAACGCGACGGGGCCGGCCCATGTCCGACCCCGTCGTGGTGACTCAGATCGCGTAATACATCTGGTATTCGAGCGGATGGGTCGCGCCGCGGAACGCGGTGACTTCCTTCATCTTCAGCGCGATGTAGGCATCGATGAAGTCGTCGGAGAACACGCCGCCGGCCTTGAGGAAGTCGCGGTCCTTGTCGAGCGCGTCGAGCGCCTGGTCCAGCGAATGGCAGACGGTCGGGAAGTTCTTCTCTTCCTCGGGCGGCAGGTCGTAGAGATCCTTGTCGCTCGGGCCGCCCGGATCGATCTGGTTCTTGATGCCGTCCAGGCCCGCCATCATCAGCGCGGCGAAGGTCAGGTAGCCGGACTGCATCGGATCGGGGAAGCGCATCTCGATGCGGCGCGCCTTCGGATTGGCGACGTAGGGAATGCGGCACGACGCCGAGCGGTTCGACGCCGAGTAGGCCAGCATCACCGGTGCTTCGAAGCCCGGCACCAGACGCTTGTAGGAGTTGGTCGACGCGTTGGAGAACGCGTTGATCGCACGCGCGTGCTTGAAGATGCCGCCGATGTACCACAGCGCGGTCTGGCTCAGGCCGCCGTAGCCGTCACCGGTGAACAGGTTGGTGCCGCCCTTGGCGAGGCTCTGGTGCACGTGCATGCCGCTGCCGTTGTCGCCGACGATCGGCTTGGGCATGAAGGTCGCGGTCTTGCCGTTGCGGAAGGCGACGTTCTTGACGATGTACTTCATCGTCTGCAGTTCGTCGGCCTTGGCGACCAGCGAGTTGAAGCGCGTGCCGATCTCGCACTGGCCCGCGTTCGCGACTTCGTGGTGGTGGACCTCCACCTCGATGCCGACCTGCTCGAGCGTCTTGCACATCTCGGCGCGGATGTCGTGCAGCGAGTCCAGCGGCGCGACCGGGAAGTAGCCGCCCTTGATGCCCGGCCGGTAGCCGCTGTTGCCGCCTTCGTATTCCTTGGCCGAATTCCAGTGCGCTTCTTCGGATTCAATGTGGAAGAAGGTGTGGCCCATCTCGTTCGCGTAGCGCACCGAATCGAAGATGAAGAACTCGGGCTCGGGGCCGAAGAACGCCTGGTCGGCGATGCCGCTGGACTTCAGGAACGCCTCGGCCTGCTTGGCGATGCCGCGCGGGTCGCGCTCGTAGGACTGCATCGTCGTCGGGTCGAGGATGTCGCAGGTGATGACCAGCGTCGGATCCGAGGTGAAGGGATCGACGAACGCGGTCGACGGATCGGGCAGCAGCACCATGTCGGAGTTCTGGATGCCCTTCCAGCCGCTGATCGACGAGCCGTCGAACATCTTGCCGTCCTCGAACAGGCCGGGCTCGAAGATGGACTTCGGATAGGTGACGTGATGCTGCACGCCCCGCATGTCGGTGAAACGCAGGTCGATGAACTCGACCTTGTGGTCCTTGATCAGCTTTTCGACATTGTCGATGGACATCGGAACGGCCGCCTTGCGTGTTGTATGTCCCTCTACCAACGCAACGGCCGTGCCAAGTGGCCAGTTCCATTCAAATCAATCACTTGCAGATTCCGGATCGCCTGCAGTTACGCATTCACGCATGTGATTGGTGCGTTATTCCGTGATCTGCACCTCAGTGGTGCGTCAACCTGCCAACGGCAGGCCGCGGTCCGCCTTGACGGTCCGCAGCACGAAACTGGAGTTCACGTCGTCGACCGCCGGCTGGTTGAGCAGGCGGTCGAGCAGGAAGCGCGAGAAGTGTTCCAGGTCGCGCACGACCACCTGCAGCAGATAGTCCATGTCGCCGGTCAGCGCATGGCAGGCGACGACTTCCTCCCAGCCGTTCACGAGCGCGGCGAAGCCGGCGACGGCGGCGCTGTCGTGGTGCTTGAGCTGCACGCGCACGAAGGCCTGCAGGCCGAGGCCCAGGCGCTCGGCGCTGACCTCGGCGCGGTAGCCGGCGATCACGCCGTCACGCTCCAGCCGCTGCACGCGGCGCAGGCAGGCCGACGGCGACAGATGCACGCGCTCGGCGAGGTCGGCATTGGTCAGCCGGCCGTTGCGCTGGAGTTCGGCCAGCAGCAGCAGATCGGTGCGGTCGAGCGCGGCAGCTGTCATTTTCGTTGTCCTGAATTGAGGATCGACGCACGATTATTGCGCGTCGCCAGGCTGTACGCGCAACGACGCAAGCCTGTTGCGGCGGATCGGCGCTATCGTCGTGGGTCACGCAAGCCAGACCGGAGTCGCCATGTCCGCCCAGCCGTCGAACACCCCGCGCCGCGTCGAGAACCTGCAGACCGACAAGGGCCGGGTGCCGGTCTACGCCACCGGCATCGTCGAGCAGCCGTGGGAGACCTACACCGCCGACGACCACGCGACCTGGGCCACGCTGTACGCGCGCCAGCGCGAACTGCTGGTCGGCCGCGCCTGCGACGAATTCCTGCAGGCGCAGGACGCGATGGGCATGACGCCGGACGCGATTCCGAAGTTCTCCGAACTCAACGAGGTGCTGGAAGCCGCGACCGGCTGGACCCTGCTCGGCGTCGAAGGCCTGCTGCCGGAGCTCGACTTCTTCGACCACCTCGCCAACCGCCGATTTCCGGTGACGTGGTGGATCCGCCGGCCGGACCAGATCGACTACATAGAGGAGCCGGACCTGTTCCACGACCTGTTCGGCCACGTGCCATTGCTGATGAATCCGGTGTTCGCCGACTACATGGAGGCCTACGGCAAGGGCGGCGTCAAAGCGCACGGCATCGGTCCGGACGCGCTGCAGAACCTGACGCGGCTGTACTGGTACACGGTCGAGTTCGGCCTGATCCGGCAGGCCGATGGCCTGCGCATCTTCGGCGCCGGCATCGTGTCGTCGAAGGGCGAGTCGATCTACTCGCTCGAATCCGACGCGCCCAACCGCATCGGCTTCGACCTCGAACGCATCATGCGCACGCGCTACCGCATCGACACGTTCCAGAAGACCTACTTCGTCATCGACAGCTTCGAACAGCTGATGGACGCGACCGGCCCGGATTTCACCCCGATCTACGCGCGCCTGGCGACGCAGGACACGGTGGGCGCGGGCACGGTGCGCGATGCGGATCGCGTGTTCCATCGCGGGACGGGCGAGGGCTGGACGGCGGGTGGGGATGTCTGATCGTCGGGCAGCGGTTGCGCTGATCCTTGAGATTGCACGACTGCATGACCCGTCGCCCCAGCGCACGCTCGGGCCCATTTTGATCGTGGCTCAGCTCTGTTCGAGCGCTGCGAATATGGCTTCCGGCTCGACCGGACATGCGTTTGTTGAAAGCCTTGAGACGACGATCGCTTTTCACTGAGCCGGCGCACGATCAATTCCGCGGTCCAATGAGCCTGGAGCACCGTCATTCCGGCGAAAGCCGGAATCCAGTGACGTTGCCGTTGCGCTGCGGAAATGGCGAATCCCGGCATCGCGTTCCGAGTCACTGGATGACCAGTCATTCGGCTGTTGCAAAGCATCTCCGGCTTTCGCCGGAATGACGGACCCTGTTACGAGGCTGGGCGCATCAGGGCAAGTGCCCGTTCGCAGAACGGGTAGAGCACGGCGAAACCCGTCGCTTCACCGATTCCACGTCCACTGCGCCCCGACCAGCACCCCGCGCCCCGGCCCCGGCTCGTAGAACCGGCCATTGCCTTCGTTGACGATCACCGAGCCGATGTAGGCATGGTCGAGCACGTTGTCGACACGCACGAAGGCGCGCAGTTCGCCGGCATCGAAGCGCCAACGCCGCGCACCTTCGAGATGCAGCAGCGCGTAGCCGGCCGCGCGCCCGGTGGCGAGATCGTCGACGACCACGTCGCCGACACCGACACCTTCGACCGCCGCGCTCCATGGCCCGCCGCTCCAGTCGAGCCGCGCGAACAGCTGTCGCGCCGGCACGCCGGGAATGCGCGCGCCGGCCGCGACCGGCGTCGCGGGCACGGTGCAGCCGGCGCCCGTGCAGACGAGGTAGTCGTCGCGGAAGGTCGCATCGAGCCAGGTCGCCGCGACGCTGAGATCAAGCGATGCGCCCAGCGGCTGTTGCAGCGACAGCTCGGCGCCCTGACGACGCGCGCGGCCGATGTTCTGGAAGCTGCTGCGCCCGCCGACGTTGCGCGCGACCGCGAGTTCGTCGTCGGTGTCGGCGCGGAACAGCGCGGCATTGAGCGTCGCGCCCGAGCGCGCGCGCCATTTGGTGCCCAGTTCGAGGTTGTCGCTGATCGCTGGCGCGAGATCGAGCGCGAGCCCGGCGCCGCCGTCGGCGCGGTAGCCGAGCTCGTTGAAGGTCGGCGTCTCGAAACCGCGGCCGGCCGAGGCATACACGCGCAGGTCGTCGTGCGGCGCGAACGTCACGCCGGCCACCGGCGAGGTCTGGCGGAACGCGACCCGGCCGCTGTCGTCGGGATTGGTCGCGGTGACGTACGCATCGCGTGATTCGAATTCGACCTCGCTGTGGCGCACGCCGGCCAGCAGCGACCAGCGCGGCGCGAATGTCCAGTAGACCTGCGCGAACTGGTCGCGGTTCTCGACCGTGTTGCGCTCGTCGCGGCGCAGCGCACCGCGCACGCCGAGCATGTCGCCGGCGAAGTTCTCGAAACCCTGCCGGTCCTGGCGCTGTCGGTCGGCGTTCGCACCGACCGTCGCCTCGAGCGGACGGCCGGCGAACGTGCCCTCCCAGCTCCAGCGCAGGTCGAGTCCGCCATAGGTGTTGTCGAGATCGATGACGCCGCCCGAGTTCAGCGGGCTGGCCTGCGCGGCGACCGGCAGCGGCAGCACCTGCATGACGTCGCGGGTACCGCCATAGGCCATCGCACGCAGCGTATGCGCCTCGCCGATGCCGTGTTCGTAGACCGCGCCAGCCTGGCTCTGGCGGACGGTCTTGCGCGTGTCGAACTGGCGCGCGACCGGCGCGACCTGGCGCGGATTCTCGCGGACCTGGTCCGCGGTCAGGCCGAGCGGATCCAGCGCGTCGATGTCGACATGGTTCGCGACCAGATCGAGCCGGCGCCGGTCGCCGAGATCGACGCGCAGCTTCGCGTTCGCCGAATCGCGGCGCGCGGCGCTGTGGTCGCGCCAGCCGTCGGTGTCGAAGCGCGACAGCGCGAGGTTGTAGCCGATGGTCTCCGAGCCGCCGCGCAGCTGCGTGGACAGGCTGGTGGTGTCGTCGCGGCCGTGGCTGGCCTTGAACCGCCAGGGATCGCCCGGCGCGCCGTCGGCGCTCCACAGCTGGACCACGCCGCCGGACGAATTGCCGTACAGCGACGAGAACGGGCCGCGCATGATCTCGATGCGATCGCCGCCGACGAGGCTGAAATGCGACAGCTGGCCCTGGCCGTCGGGCATCGATGCGGGAATGCCGTCGGCGAACAGGCGCACGCCGCGCACGCCGAAGGTCGAGCGCGCGCCGAAGCCGCGGATCGACAGCTGCGTGTCCTGCGCATGGTTCTGGCGGTCGCGCGCGAGCAGGCCGGGCACGCCGGACAAAGGCTCGGACGCGACGGTGCCGGCGCGGTTGCTGCCCGCATCGTCGAGACGGATCGCATCGACCGACGCCGGCGTGTCGAAATCGCTGACGCCGCGCAGGCGCGTCGCATCGACACGGACGCGTTCGAGCGTGGTGAGGGCATCCGTCACCGGCTGCGCCTGGGCGAGGCCGGGCGACAACAGGATCAGCGACAAAGCGGTCGCGAGCACAGTGGGAGCCGCGCGCATCAACCGAACACCAGCTTGCCGCGCATCACGTTCCAGTGCCCGGGGAACGAGCAGAAGAACGTGTAATCGCCGCCGCGCGCCAGGCCGGCAGTCGGGAAGGTGATCGTCGTCGATTCACCGCCGCCGATGACCTTGGTATGCGCGATGACGCGCTTGTCGCCCGGTGGCAGATAGCTGCTGGCCAGGCTCGCGCGGCCACCGGCGACCGCGACCGGCCGGTAGTCCGCGGTGCGGGTCAGCACCCAGTTGTGGCCCATCGCCGCGGCCATCTGGCGACCGGTATGGCGCAGGGTGAGTCGCACCTGGGTGCAATCGGCGGCAACGCGCAATTCGGTCTTGTCGAAGCGCATCGCATCGTTGCTGCCGATCGACAGCTCGCAGGTACGCGCGAGCGCGCCGGTGGCGGGAAGCAACAGCAGCAGCGCGAGCGCGCCGCGCAGAGCGCGGTTCGGCATGACATCTCCGGAGAAAATCGGGGGCGTGCGATGCGACGCATCGCGTCGCGCATTGTCGCAAAGGCCGGTGTGAACGGCCCGGGACGGAATGTCGCAGGTGGTCGATCCACCGGGAAATTCTGAGTCCGTCATTCCGGCGTACGCCGGAATGACGAGACGAGGTTGCACTCGTTTACGCGAGTAGCCGCCTACGCGGGAATGAGGATTCCTGCCCTCAGATCACCTGCAGCGTGATCGCCTTCAGCACCGCGCGCGTGCGGTCGCGGGTGCCGAGCTTTTCGAGGATCGTCGACACGTAGTTCTTCACCGTGCCCTCGGCCAGGAACAGGCTGCGTGCGATCTCCTTGTTGGAGTAGCCGCCGGCGAGCAGGCGCAGGATCGCGACCTCGCGTTCGGTGAAGGTCTCGCGCGGGGCATTGTCGTCGTGGAAGCGGTAGCGCGCGCGTACCGGTTCGGTGCTGACCGGTTGCAGCAGGGTCTCGCCGGCGGCGACGCGCGCGATCGCGTCGCGCAGATCCCCGGGCGCGGCGTCCTTGAGCAGGAAACCCTGGGCGCCGGCATCGGCGGCGCGCAGCAGCAGGTCGCTGTCGTCGAACGTGGTCAGCAGCAGCACCGGCGTCGTGTCGCCGCGGCCACGCAGGGCACTCAGTGCTTCGATGCCGTCGAGGCCGGGCATGCGGATGTCGCTGAGCACCACGGCGACCGGGTTCGACGCGAGCTGTTCGAGCAGTGCCGTACCCGAATCGGCCTCGAACACGATGACGATGCCGTGCCGCTCGAGCAGCGCGCGCAGTCCGGCCCGCACCAGTGCCTGGTCGTCTGCGAGCGCGACGCGAACCGGCGCCGCGCTCATGCCGGCAGCTCCGCGTCGATGCGCATCGCGCCACTGGGATTGCGCGCCAGGCGCACGCGACCGTGCAGCGCGGCGAGGCGTTCGCGCATGCCGGCGATGCCGTTGCCTTCGCGCCAGTCGGCGCGCACGCGGCCGTCGTCCTCGATCGTCACGTGCAGCACGTCGCCGTCGCGATGCAGGGCGACATCGAGCGTGTCCGCATCGGCGTGCTTCGCGGCATTGGTCAGCGCTTCCTGCACCAGCCGCAGCACGGCTTCGGCGATCGCCGGATCGTCCACGCGGACGTCGTCGGCCATCGTCAGTCGCAGCCGCGGACGCGGCATCGGCGCGGCGAGTGCGCGCAGCGCGGTCGCGAGATCGAGCCCGCCGCTGTCGCGCAGTGCCTGCACCACGTTGCGGATATCGCCGAGCAGTTCGCCCGACAGCTGTTCGGCGATGCGCAGTTGCGGGTTGCCTGCGAACGCCGGCGCGTCGGCCAGCGCGCGCAGGTTGAGGCGCATCGCGGTGAGCTTGTGACCGGCGACGTCGTGCAGCTCACGCGCCACGCGTACGCGCTCGGCATCGCGGGCGCTGTCGGCCAGCAGCGCGCGGGTGGCGAGCAGGTCGGCATTGACCCGCGCCAGCGTGTCCCGCGCGTGTTCGGCGCTGCGTGCGTAATGCATGCACAGCGCGGCGAAGATCTGGAAGCCGGCGAAGATCAGCACCGCCATCAGCGGCGCGCCGAAGCCGGCGATGTGCTTGAGGATCAGATAGTAGATCGTGTCCACGACGACCAGCGCCACGGTCGCCGCGCGCGGCGACCAGTCCGAGAACGCCACGCCGACCCAGATCACCAGCAGCACCGGTGCCGTGCCGGGCTTGGGATCGAGTGCGATGAGTGCCAGCGCCACCACCGGCAGCGCGGCGATCACCAGGTGTTCGACCCGCCGCAGTCGCGGCGGCCATACCGACAGCGACAGGAATCCGAGCGAAAACAGTCCCAGCAGCATCCAGGCCGTCGCTTGGCGCGCCGGGTCGACATAGCGCATCGAGAACGCCACCGCGCCCAGCGTCAGCAACGCGGCGAGATTGAGCGGTTCGAGCAGACGCCGGGGCTTGACCATGGCGCCATGCTGCAAGGCGGCGCGGGCGGCGGCAATGGGCGCACGACAGAAAGTGACTTCCGGCACTGCGGATCGATGACCACCGGCAGCTGGCGCGTGGCGCCGCGCGGCCGAGACTGGCCTCCTACCGCACGAGGTCATCGCCATGCGCCACATTCCCGTTTCGTCCGTCGTCTCTTTCGCGGTGCTCGCCGCCGCATGCGCATCGCCGCTGCAGGCCGCCGATGTCGCGGTCGCGTTGCAGGGCGCGCGCAGCCAGGCCGGGACGTTCCAGGTCGCCCTGGTCGACGCCGACGGCTATGCCGGCACCGCCGCACCGGTCGCCGCACGCCAGCTGCCGCCGGACGGCGCGGTCACGCGCGTGGCGTTCGACGGCATCGCGCCCGGGCGCTACGCGGTGATGGTGGTGCACGACGAGAACGGCAACGGCCGGCTCGACAGCAACCTCGCCGGCATCCCGGTCGAAGGCTACGGCTTCAGCAACAACCCGCGGGTGCTGCGCCGGCCGACCTTCGACGAGGCCGCGTTCGACGTGGGCGACGCCGATGTCGCCCTCGACATCACGATCCGCTAGGGCGCCCGCCATGCAGCGCCGCCGCTTCCTGTCGAACCTGCTCTGCGGCGCGACCGTCGCCGCGCTCGGGCCTGCGCTGCTGCGCGGCGAGGCCTTCGCCGGCGATCCGGCCGAATTCGCCGCCCGCCTGCGCGAGCGGCCGTGGCTGGCCGGCTGGCGCCAGGTCTCGGCCGAGGCCTTCGGCCCGACCGTGGCCCAGGTCGAAGGCCGCATTCCGGCGGCGCTGGCCGGCACGCTGTACCGCAACGGACCCGCGTGGTTCGAGCGCGACGGTTTCCGCTACGAACACTGGTTCGACGGCGACGGCATGGTCCACGGCTGGCGCGTCGACGACGGCCGCATCGTGCATCGCGCGCGCATGATCGAGACGCCGAAGTTCCGCCGCGAACGCGCGGCGGGGCGGTTCAACACGCCCGCGGCCGGTACGACGGTGCCGGCGCCCGAGCCGATCCGCAACAACGACGACGCTAATGCCGCCAACACCTCGGTGATGACAATCGGCGGCCGCCTGTTCGCATTGTGGGAAGCCGGCTCGGCGTTCGAGCTCGATCCCGACCGGCTTGACACGCTGGGCCCGGCGACCTGGCGCCCGGATCTGCAGGCGCTGCCGTTCTCGGCGCATCCGCTGCGGGACCGCGACGGCAGCTGGTGGAACTTCGGCGCGCTGTCGCTGCTGCGTGGTGGCGGCCTGCTGGTCTGGCACATCGGCGGCGACGGCACGCTGCGCGACGCGCACGTGCTCGACATCGATGCGCCCGGCTACCTGCACGCGTTCGCGCAGACCGACTGGCATTTGGTGTTCATACTGATGCCGTTCGACCACGTGCCGGGCGGTGCGTTCTTCGAGAGCATGCGCTTCACGCCGGACCGCGCCTGCACCGTGCTGGTCGTCGACAAGGCCGCACCCGATCGCGTCGCGCGCCGGTTCGAGGTCGACTTCGCCGCGATCTACCACTTCGGCGATGCGTTCGAGCGCAACGGCGAGATCGTCGTACGCGCGGTGCACCACCTCGACATCGACCAGGCGCGCTCGCCGCATCGTGCGGCGATGTCCGGCCACGACGCGTCCGCCTCGCCGTCGCAGCTGGCCGAACTGCGGCTGGACATGCGCTCGGGCCGCGCGCGCTGGGACATGCTCGGCGCGCGCGGCATCGAGTTCCCGCTGTTCGATGCGCGCACGCCCGGCGACCGCGGCGCACGTCTGTACATGCCGACCGACGCCGGCGACGCGGGCGCGCCGTACTTCAACGCGGTGCAGATGCTCGATCCGGCGCGCGGCCGGCACGAAGTGCACCGCTACGGCCACGACGTGCTCGTCGAGGAACACCTGTTCGTGCCACGGCCGGGCAGCTCACGCCCCGACGACGGCTGGCTGCTCGGCACGCTGCTCGATCCACTGCGCGACTGCAGCGGGTTGGCGATCCTCGATGCCCAGCGCATCGGCGACGGGCCGCTGGCGATCGCATGGCTGCCGTACGCGTTTCCGCTCGGCTTCCACGGCCATTTCGCGCAGGCCGCGGCATGACGCCGGCGCGCATTCGCGGGTGGCGCATCGGCGCGATGCTCGCCGCGCTGGCGCTGTGCCTGTGGATCGGCTGGCGCGACTTCGATCCGTGGATCGCGCAGGACGAGGTCCGCGAGGCGATCCGCCTCACGATCCGGCGCGGCGTGCAGATCGCGGTGCAGTTCGTCGCGCCGGTGGCGCTGGTCGCACTGCTGCTGCGCGAACTGGACGGGTTGTTCCGTGCCCGCCGGGCGCGTTGAAGCGTCGTCGGGCGGGCGTGGGAGCGGTCTCGGCCGCGATTCCTGGATTCAAGGACGGCGACGCGTTCCGTGAATCGCGCGCGAGCGCGCTCCCAAGACGGACATGCGACGACGCTCAGCCGCGGCTGACCGCAGCCACCGCCTCGGCGACGTAGTCGAGGTTCTTCAGGCTCAACGCGGCGACGCAGATGCGGCCGGTGCCGACGGCATAGATGCCGAACTCGTCGCGCAGCCGCTCCACCTGGGCGCGGCTCAGGCCCGAGTACGAGAACATGCCGGCCTGCTCGGCGATGAAGGCGAACTCCGGCGCGCCGTTGGCCGCAAGCTTGTCGACCAGACCCGCGCGCAGGGCGTGGATGCGCTCGCGCATCTGGCCCAATTCCGCCTCCCAGCGCGCGCGCAGCTCGGTGCTGCCGAGCACGCCGGCGACCAGCGCGGCGCCGTGCGTCGACGGGCTCGAATAGTTCGCGCGGATGATGCGCTTGATCTGCGACTGCACCGCGCGGCTTTCCCCGGCCGTGCCGGAGACCACGGTCAGCGCGCCGACGCGCTCGCCGTAGAGCGAGAACGACTTCGAGTAGGAGCTGGCGACGACGAAGCTCGCGATGCCCGACTCCGCGAGCAGGCGCACCGCCGCCGCGTCTTCGTCGATGCTGCGGTCGAAGCCCTGGTAGGCCATGTCGATGAACGGGAACAGGTCGCGCTCCGCCAGCACCGCGATGACCTGGCGCCATTGTTCGACGGTCAGGTCGGCACCGGTCGGATTGTGGCAGCAGGCGTGCAGCAGCACGACGGTGCCTGCCTCGAGCCTGCGCAGGTCGGCGAGCATGCCGTCGAAGTCGACGCCGTGCGTGGTCGCATCGAAATAGGTGTAGTCGACGATGTCGAAGCCGACGTTGCCGAACACCGCGCGATGGTTCTCCCAGCTGGGATCGCTGATCGCGATCGTCGCGTGCGGCAGCACCTGCTTCAGCAGGTCGGCGCCGGTGCGCAGCGCGCCGCTGCCGCCGACGGTCTGGGTGGTCGCGACGCGGCCGGCCGCCAGCAGCGACGAGTCCGCGCCGAACAGCAGCTCGCGCGTGGCCTTCGTGTAGTCGGGCATGCCGTCGATCGGCAGGTAGCCGCGCGGCTTGGCCTCGGCGGCCAGGCGCTGTTCGACCTCGCGCACGGCGTCGAGCACGGGAATGCGGCCGGCCTCGTCGTAGTAGATGCCGACGCCGAGGTTGACCTTGGTGGCGCGCGGATCGGCGTTGTAGGCCTCGGTCAGGCCGAGGATGGGATCACCGGGGACGAGTTCGACGTTCGCGAAAAAGGAGGACACGTAAAGACTGCCTGCACGACGGAGGGAAGGACGCCGGCGGCGCGCAAGCGCGCGACCAAACCCGCCCAGAATAGCGGCCCCCGCCGGCCGGTGCGATCTCCGCCGCGGGACAGCCACGGCCTTTGGCGCGACAATGCGGGTCTCCGACGCCAAGGACCGCCCGCGCATGCCCAGCATTTCCCTGACCCGCCACCTGATCGAGGAACAGCGCCTGGGCCACGTGACACCGGACCTGAGGCTGCTGCTGGAGGTCGTCGCGCGCGCCTGCAAGCGGATCTCGGTCGCGGTCGGCAAGGGTGCGCTGGGCGATGTGCTGGGCGAAGCCGCGGCGGCCGGTGGTGGCGACAGCATCAACGTGCAGGGCGAGGCGCAGAAGAAGCTCGACGTGATCAGCAACGAGATCCTGCTCGAGGCCAATGCCTGGGGCGGCCATCTGGCCGCGTGCGCGTCCGAGGAGATGGAGCATTCCCAGCCGATCCCCGACGCCTTCCCGCGCGGCAACTACCTGCTGGTGTTCGATCCCCTCGACGGCAGCTCCAACATCGACATCAACGCCAGCGTCGGCACGATCTTCTCGGTGCTGCGCTGCCCCGACGGCGTCAGCGCCGCGCAGGACCATGATTTCCTGCAGGCCGGCAGCACCCAGGTCGCCGCCGGCTATTGCCTGTACGGCCCCAGCACGATGCTGGTGCTGACGATCGGCCACGGCACGCACGCGTTCACGCTCGACCGCGAGCAGGGCGCGTTCGTGCTGACGACCGGGCACATGCGCATTCCGGAACAGACCCGCGAGTTCGCGATCAACATGTCCAACCAGCGCCACTGGGAAGCGCCGACGCAGGCCTACGTCGACGATCTGCTGGCCGGCAGGGACGGCCCGCGCGGCCAGGACTTCAACATGCGCTGGGTCGCGGCGATGGTCGGCGACGTGCACCGCATCCTGACCCGCGGCGGCATCTTCATCTATCCCTGGGACCGCAAGGATCCGGCCAAGCCCGGCAAGCTGCGGCTGATGTACGAGGCCAACCCGATGGCGATGCTGGTCGAGCAGGCCGGCGGCGCGGCGACCACCGGCCGCGCGCGCATCCTCGACGTGCAGCCGACCTCGCTGCACCAGCGCGTGCCGGTGTTCCTCGGCTCGAAGGACGAAGTGGAGACCGCGACCCGCTACCACCTGCAGCACGACAGCGCCGCCGCATGAGCGCGCCCGCCGACTTCATCGAAGTCACGCCCGGCGCGCTGTCGGCCGAGGCCTGCGCGGCGATCGTCGCGCGGCTGCGGGCCAGCCCGGACCTGCATGCCGGCGAGATCGGCGGCGGCGTCTACCCGGAGCTCAAACGCAGCCGCGACCTGTCGATCAGCGAACGCGTCGACTGGGCCGACGTGGTGCAGCAACTCAACGTCGCGGTCTACGCCGGCCTGATGGCCTATCTGCGCAAGTATCCGCAGACGCTGATCGCCCCGCTGATGCTGCAGCAGCCGGGCGCCGACGGCGCGCTGCGCCGGCTGGAAGCCGACGACTTCGCGACGATGGACGACCAGCGCCTCGGCGGCCTGCTGCAGACCTGCCTGCGCCCGGGCACGATCAACCTGCAGTGGTACGCGGCCGGCGAAGGCGGCTACCCGTACTGGCACTGCGAGCTGTACCCGCGCGACGGCAGCTGCGAGACCCTGCACCGGCACCTGTTGTGGACGATCTACCTCAACGACGGCTTCGACGCCGGCGAGACCGAGTTCCTGTTCCAGCAGCGCAAGGTCGTCCCGCGCACCGGCGACCTGCTGATCGCCCCGACCGCGTTCACCCACACCCATCGCGGCAACCGGCCGCAGAACGGCGACAAGGTCATCGCGACGAGCTGGATCCTGTTCCAGCGGGCGGAGGCGTTGTACGGGGGTGGGTGAGGTGTCTGAGCCCTTCTCCGTTTGGAGATGGGTTACGGTGCTTTAGCCCCTCTCCCTCCGGGAGAGGGGTTGGGGTGAGGGCCGAGGTCTCGCTGGGTTTGTGGTCAAGCGGGATGGAAAGCCTTTCGCGAAAAGCGCATCGCCGCGAGCGTCTCTCTCACCCCACCATCGGCGTCCGCCGATGGTCCCCCCCCTCCCAGAGGGAGAGGGGCGAAGGTGTGTCCCGCCTGCGGCGGGACACTGCTTAGCCCCGGGGATGATTCAGCACGAGCCAGTACAGGCCGATCTGCTTCACCACCTCGACGAACTTGCTGAAATCCACCGGCTTGCGGATGTAGCTGTTGACGCCCAGCGCGTAGCTCGCCTCCACGTCGAAAGGCTCGGTGCTGGTGGTCAGCACCACGACCGGCAGGCCGCGGGTCGCGGGATTCGCGCGCAGGGCCTGCAGCACTTCGCGGCCGTCGAGCTTGGGCAGGTTGAGGTCGAGCAGCACGATCGACGGCAGGTCCGCCGCGTCGCGGTCCGCGTACCTGCCCTGGGCGAACAGGTAGTCGAGCGCTTCGGCGCCGTCGCCGACCACGACCAGCTGGCTGTCGATGGCGGCTTCGGCGAAGGCGATGCGGGTCAGCTCGGCGTCGTCGGGGTTGTCCTCGATCAACAGGATCGTGTGGTCGCTCATGGCGCGGGGGCGTCCTCGTCCGGCACCGCCGGCAGTTCGATGAAGAAGGTGGTGCCGGCGTCCGGTTCCGATTCCACGCGGATGTGGCCGCCCTGCGCACGCGCCAGCTGCTGGGCGATCGCGAGGCCGAGACCATGTCCGGCCCCGTCGTCGGCGCTGTGCAGGCGCCTGAATGGCACGAACAGTCGTTCAGCATAACGCATGTCGAAACCGCGGCCGGCGTCGCGCAGACGCAGCTGCACGCGGTCGCCGATGCGCTCGCCGTCGAGTTCGATCCGCACCGTGTCGCGATGCGCGGAGAACTTCCAGGCGTTGTGCAGCAGCTTGCCGAGCATCTGCTTGAGCGCGTGTTCGTCGCCCCAGGCCCACAGGTCCGGCGCGATCCGGATCTGCGCGGCGCGGTCGGGCGCGGCGTCCTGCAGTTCGGCGCAGATCCAGTCGCCGAGCAGGCTGATGTCGACGGCTGCAGGCGCGCGCGGCGGACGCGAGGCGCGCATGGTCTCGAGCAGGGCGTCGATCAGACCGCCGGCGTGGCCGGACGCCTGCTGGATCCGCTGCAGATGATCGCGCGCGGTCTGCGGCTCGGCGCTGCCGTCCTGGGCGAGCAGCCGGCGCGCGAACTGCTCGATCGCGCGCACCGGCGCACGCAGTTCGTGCGAAATACCGAAGGCCAGGGTCTCCTGCTGCGCTTCGAGGATCTTCAGCGCGCTGTCGTCGTGGAGCTGCAGCAGCGCGGTGCCGTCGGCCAGCGGCCGCAGCGTCAGGCGCAGGTGGCGCCCGGCCGCGTCGCCCGGCAATGCGAGGTCACGCAGGGTGTCGTCGCCCGCCGGCAACTGCGCGAGCGCGGCGTCGATGCGCGCGGCCACGGCCGGCAGACGCTCGTGATGCGCGGCGTGGCCGACCAGCGCATCGGGCGTCACCCCCCACAACGCAGCGAGCGCCGCATTGGCGCGCAGCCAGCGGCCGTCGGCCGCGAGCACGGCGAGACCATGCGGCAACTGGTCGATCAGATCCACGGAGCCGCTGGCATCGGCGGTGTTCCGCAACAGGGTGACATCGGACATTGCGACAGCACGTCTCGAGTGGCGACCGCGCAGTGTAGGAGACCCCTGCGTCGACACGAGGTGGAGGCGGCGTGAATGCGCAGCCGCAAGCCGCTAGAACAGCTCGCCCTGCGGCGAGGCCTTGCGCAGCGGCACGAAGCGGTCGGTCCGCAGCGGCGGCAAGCGCGCGAACCCCAGCGCGCGCCGCGTCCGGGCGAAGCGCGCGGCGATCAGGTCGGCGAACGGGCCGAGCCCGCGCATGCGATGGCCGAAGCTGCTGTCGTAGTCGCGGCCGCCGTGCATCTGCTGCAACAGGCTCATGACATGCGCCGCGCGCTCCGGGTAATGCAGCTCGAGCCATTCGCGCCACACCGCCTTGAGTTCGTGCGGCAGCCGCAGCAGCACATAGCCGGCGCTGCCCGCGCCGGCCTCGCGCGCGGCGGCCAGGATCGCTTCCAGCTCGTGGTCGGTGATCGCCGGTACCACCGGCGCCACGATCACGCCGACCGGCACGCCGGCCTCGTGCAGCGTGCGCATCGCCCGCAGACGCGCATGCGGGGCCGCGGCGCGCGGCTCCATGCGGGCCGAGAGGCGGTTGTCGAGCGAGGTGACCGAGAAGTGCACCGTGACCAGGCCGTCGGCCGCCATCGGCGCCAGCAGGTCGAGGTCGCGCACCACGTTGGCGCTCTTGGTGACGATGCTGAACGGGTGTCGGGCCTCGGCCATGACTTCGATCAGCGCGCGGGTCAGGCGGTAGCGGCGCTCGATCGGCTGGTAGCCGTCGGTATTGATGCCCAGCGCGATCGGCGAACAGACGTAGCCGGGCCGGGCGAACTCCGCGCGCAGGCGCTCGGCGGCATTGGTCTTGGCGAACAGCCGGGTCTCGAAGTCCAGCCCGGGCGACAGGTCCAGATACGCGTGCGAGGGCCGGGCGAAGCAGTAGACGCAGCCGTGCTCGCAGCCGCGATAGGGATTCACCGACTGCGAGAAGCCGATGTCCGGCGAATCATTGCGGCTGACGATGCTGCGCGCGCGCTCCTCGGTGACCACGGTGTCGGGCGAGACCGCATCGTCTTGCAGCAGCTGCAGCGCGTCCCAGCCATCGTCCTCGGCCACGGCGGCGCGCTTCTCGAAGCGACCGGCGACCCACGACGCACTGCCGCGTCCCTTGCGGGCGACCGGAACCGGGGGCGGCGCGCGGGAACTCATCCGGGCAGTGTGCCGGTCGCCGGTCTCAGCCCCTGCGACCCGGTTCCGCATGAATACGCCTTCGCCGCCTGTCCGCCGCCGGGCGCTCCCGGCGTTGGACCGGACTGACATCCGGGGCATCGAATGGAGGGGGGCATGTCTGACAACTTCGCGCCGGCGTCGGCCGGACCATCCGCGCGTCTGCGGGACGCCACCTCGTGGGCGCGATGACGGCGCCGCGCGTGCAGCGCTGCGCGGTCTGGTTCGGCACGCCCAGTGCACGCGACGAGGCCGTGTTCGCGGCCAGCGGCTGGCACCTGCGCGTCGCGCGTCCCGAGACCAGCGTCCAGGTGGGCATGCGCGGCGGCGATCTGGTGATCGCGGTGGTCGACCTGCGCGGGGCCGACGCCGCGCATCTCGCCGCGCTCGAATGCATTCTCGCCGAGCACGCCGACCTGCCGAGCCTGGCGCTCGCCGACGGCGACACCGACACCGGCGATCCCGCCTGCCAGCGCATCCTCGCCCAGTGCGGCGGCCGCCTGCCGCAGCCGCTCGATCCGCACGCCCTGGACGCCGCCCTGGCGACCCTGCTCGCCAGCCCGCGGCGCGACATCGCCAGCGTCGGTGGCGAGAGCGCGGTGATGCTCGGCGTGCGCGCCCTGCTGCATCGCTATGCGGACGTCGAACTGCCGGTGCTGATCACCGGCGAATCGGGTACCGGCAAGGAACTCGCGGCGCATGCGCTGCACGATCTGTCGAGCCGCCGCGCACGTCCGTTCGTCGCGATGAACTGCGGCGCGATCTCGCCGACGCTGGTGCAGTCGGAACTGTTCGGCCACGAGCGCGGCGCGTTCACCGGCGCGGCGACGCGGCGCATGGGCCTGTTCGAATCGGCCGACGGGGGCACGGTGTTCCTCGACGAGATCGGCGACCTGCCACTGGATGCGCAGACCAACCTGCTGCGCGTGCTGCAGGAAGGCACGATCGAGCGGGTCGGCAGCAATCATGCGATCCGCGTCGACGTGCGCGTGCTGGCCGCGACCCACGTGGATCTGGAAGCGGCGATCGCCCAGGGCCGCTTCCGCCAGGACCTGTACTACCGCCTCGACGTGCTGCGGCTGCAGTTGCCGCCGCTGCGCGCACGCGGCGCCGACGTCGAACTGCTCGCGCGCCAGTTCCTCGACGAATTCCGCGCCGGCCACGCGGTGCAGGCGCGCGGCTTCAGCGCGGCCGCGCGGCAATGCCTGCGCCAGCATGCGTGGCCGGGCAACGTGCGCGAACTGCTCAACCGCGTCCGCCGCGCCGCGGTGGTCGCCGAGCACGCCCTGATCGAACCCGCGGACCTGCAGCTCGGACAGTCGAATGCGCAGGTCGTCGCGCTGGACCACCACCGCGACCGCACCGAACGCGACGCGCTGCTCGACGCGCTGCGCGCGACCGGCTGCAACGTCAGCGCCAGCGCGCGCCGGCTCAGCGTCTCGCGCGTGACGATCTACCGGCTGTGCCGCAAGCACGGGGTGTCGCTGGAGGCGTTCCGCTGAGCGCACGCCTAGATCGCCGTCGTCATGTGGGCGCGCGCTTGCGCGCGATGGGCTTCAGCAGTGGAGCCGCATCGCGCGCAAGCGCGCTCCTGCAGATGGGTAGGAGCACAGCGATGCCCATCGATCGCGCGCAACCGAGCGTCCACCACGACAGACCGGAACCACGTGCGCTGATCCGTCGTGCGTCGGCACGTCACATGACGTGATGGGTTTCGCTGCGCTCAACCCAGCCTATGGAGCGCTTCGCACCAGCTACAGCGCGTAGGGCACCTTCACCGTCAGATTGAAGTCCGGTGCATCCGGCGTCAGGCCGATGCCGAGCACGCCGACGAAGGTCGCGTTCGGCGTCATCGCATGCGTCACGCCCAGGCTCATCGTCGCGGCGTTCGCATCGCTGCCGATCAGTTTCAGCCAGTCGCCGCCTTCGTAGCGCGTCCGCGCGCGGGCATTGAGCCGGTCGCTGAAGGAGATGCTCAGGCTGGTGCGTTCGTTGAACGCGAACGCGACGCCGGCGCCGAAGTAGTACGCATTGCCGAGGTGCACGCGACCGGGATTGGTCGTCTGCGGATTGTTGTCGAGATCGTCGAAGTCGCGCGCGAACGAGCGCACGATGCCGATGTTGCCGAACAGGATCGCCGGGTCGGTGGTCTTGACCGCCGACAGGCCCAGCGTCGCCTGCCACAGGCCGTTGCCGGTGGGCTGTTCCTCGGGCACGGCGAAACGGATGAAGTTGTCCTCGTCGCGCTCGAGCACGCGCCACGGAATGCCGTAGGGCTCGCGTCCGGTCGGCGCGGTGACGCCGACGTTGAGCACGGTTTCGGGCCAGGGGCCACGCTCGCCGAACAGTTTCCAGTTCGCGCTGGCGCTGATGTCGCCCAGGCCCGCGCCGTCGGTCTCCTCCTGCGCGATCGCCGCGGCCGCGCCGCCGGCGCCGCCCTTCTGGTAGACGGTCTTGCGCGCGATGTAGGGGACGTCGAGGTTGAGGCTCAGGCGCGGGCTCACGCCCCAGCGCGCGGCGAAGTTGTAGTTCACCGTGTCGGACTCGACGTTCTCGATCGCGATGTTGCCGAGGAAGATCGCGTCCAGCGCGAGGAAGCCGTTGAGCGTGACCTGCTTGCGGTCGTAGCGGTTGTAGCTGATGCCGTTCTCGAGCGTGAGCCGGCGGTTGAACAGCGCGGTGCTCTGCTGTTTGACGTCGGCGACGCTGCGCGACTCGGCTTCCTGGGCGCGTTGCGCGTCTTCGGCGGTGCTGGCGTAGCCGTCGTCGCCGCGCGATGCCGGCGCAGCGGGCGCGCCGGCCGGTGGCGGTGCGGCCGGAGGCGCGGCCTGCTGCACCGGCGCGACCGGTTGCGCGGCCACCTGGGGTGCATCACGCGGCGCGATGGCCGGCGCCACACCCGCGACGCGCGCCTGCAGCGCCTGGATCTGCATGTCCAGTTCGCGCAGCCGGCGCACTTCCTGCGCGTAGTCCTGCTTCAGCGACTGCAGCTCCTGCAGCAGCTGCTGCATGCGCGCCCGGTCCTCGGCGGTGATCTGCCCGGCGTCCTGCGCCATGCCGATGGCCGGGCACAGCAGTGCCAGTCCCAGCGCGATGGCCAATGGCCGCCGCGCGCGTGTGCGTGTCGATTCCAAGGTGCCCCTCCCGCATCGACGCATGTATAGGCCCGGTCTCAGATGCCGCCGGCACGGGTCATGCCGATGGCCTGGACCAGGTTCTGATGGATGGTCTGGCTGGCCGGCACCGCCTGGCGCACGAGGTCCAGTTGCAGCTGGTTGCCGACCGCCTGGCCGTTGCCGGCGAGCTGGATGCTCTGGCCGATCGAGCGTGCGTCGATCCACTGCTCGGCGGCGCCCTGGCCGGTGACCTGCAGCAGGATCCGCGCGCCGCCGTCCTCGAGTGCCGCGCGCGCGTGCGCGCCGCCCAGTGTCGCCGCGGCGACCGTCGCGCCACTGGTGGATGCCGCAACGGGCACCTCGCCGTCGCGGACCTGCAGCGACATGCCGTTGCGCGCGATGTTGCCGTCGCCGGCGACCTGCACGCTCTGCACCAGCCCGCCGACGTTGGCCAGGCCCGACGCATCCACCTCGCCGGTGCCCGCAGCCGCGGCGAGTCCCGGCAGCTGTTCGGTGATCGTGACGCTGGGCTGGAAACTGACCTCCGGCCGCGCGCCGCGCAGGTCGAAGCCGAGCTTCACCGCGCCCTGCACCGATTGGCCGGCGCTGGTGACCCAGTTCGACACCATGGTCACGCCGAACCAAGCGACGCGGTTGTCGCCGACGATGTAGCGGCCGCGCATCGCGCCGAGCTCGCTGTCGGGAATCTCGTGCAGGCCGGCCGGCCGCGCCGGCGCCGCCTCCTCGCTGGACCACGCCGGCGCGACGCTCGCGCCCAGGGCGATGGCGATCAGCCATATCGTGTAGTTGTGCATCTCGTATCTCCTGTCAGAACAGGTCCGCATGGCTGAAGCCGAAATCCAGAAGCTCGGCATCGGTCACCGGTCCCTGACGCGCGAACAACCGCTTCGCGCTCGGGCGCTCGACCGGCTGCAGCAGCGCGGTCTCGCGGTCGAAGTCACTGCCTATGACGATGAAAATGGCCCGCGACGGCCACGATTCGAGAAACTCGGCCATCGGCACGCTGCGGTTGCCGAGAATCGGGTCGGCGACTTCCGCGTAGTCGCCGCTGACCTGCTTGAGCACGACGAAGTGGCGGAAGCCGCGCACGTCCATCAGCACCAGGCCCGGCACCCGCAACGCGCGCAGGCGCTCCTCCTCGATGCGGTAGCCGCGGCCGCGCATGCCCAGCGATTCCACGTAGCGCTTGATGTCCAGCAGCGAGAAACCGCGTGCCTGCACAATTTCAGGATCGGCCAGGCCCATCATCCCTTCGATGACGGTCGCCTCGTCGACATCGAGCCGGTAGGCGTACTTGAGCACCGTCGCCAGTGCGGCCGCGCCACAGCTGTAATCGGTGTGCTGGCGGACGATGTTGCGGTAGCGCGCCTCGCGCATGCTTTCGACCCGCACCGGCATCACCGCGCCATTGGGCAGGAGGCCGTGGAAGGCCACGTCGGCCGCCCCTGCGGGGCCGGCCAGACACAGCAGCGCCAGTCCCAGACCCGGAAAGCTGCGAATCATTCGTCGACTCCTGGCACGCGTGTCGCGTGCCTCACGCGCCTTCCATTGCCAGGCCCGGCCCGGCGCCCGGCAATGGAAGACACGTCCTGCGAAGGAAGGCCCCGCGCCACGGGGCATGTGGCGCGGGGCTTCCGGGAGATACCCGGCGCAGGGGGCTGGCCGGGCATCACACCTCGTGGGCGCTTACTCGCCGCCACCGCCCGGGGGCGGTGCCGCTGCGCCCGGCTGCGCGACCGCCATCGACAGGCTGTTGGCCTGCAGGTTGCCGGTGCCCGCCGCGATGTTCACGCCGACATTGCCCGACGCGTTGCTGAAGGCGCTGCCCGACAGACCGGCGGTGTTGGTCGCCGCGACCGCGACCCAGCGGCTCGTCGTCACGGTGCCGCTCAGCTGGGCATCCAGCTCGGTGTAGCCGAGTTCCAGGAACGCCAGATCGCCTTCCTCCCTGCCCGAGTAGGTGCCGCGGGAGTCGGTGTCGAATGCCAGGCCGCCCACACCCGAACGGTAGGGGTTGCGCACCGCACCCTGGCTGTCGATGTCGTAGTCCGCGTGACCCAGGACCGGACCGGCGGGATGCAGTTCGCCGTTCCACATGTCGGCATAGAAGTTCGACTGCTGGTAGGCATTGCCGCGCGAGGCGGTGGAGCCGCTGGTCGAACCCTCGTAGGCGCCGATGCCCACCGCGATCGAATTGCCGCTCATCGTGCCGCTGAGCGACACGCCGACCGTGTCGGTGAAGCGCTGATAGCTGCCGGCGTTCGAGGTCGTGTTGCCCGACGAGGCCTGGTTGGAGCTGACGCTGGCCTGCGAGTAGGCGGCGGTGGCGACCGAGGCCGCCATCGCGTTCTTCTGCGCGTTGTTGTTGCCCGACGCGATGTTGACGCCGATGTTGCCGGTCGCCGACGAGAACGCGCTGCCACCGATGCCCGCAGCGTTGGTGACACCCCGGTTCACCGTCGCGTTGTTCGTCCCCGACTGGTTGACGAACACTTCGGCGTCGGCGAGGCCGAACGCGAAGCCGGCGTCGGCGGCCGACAGCGCCGCGGCGTTGTCCTGCACGTTGTTGTCGCCGGCGGCGACGTTGAACAGCAGGTTGCCCGAGGCTTCGGACGCGACGTCGTCGGCGATCGATGCGGTGTTCTCCAGCACATCGTTGATACCGATATTGCCGCTGACCGACTGGCGGTTGTCGACGACCGCGATCGCGGCCGAATCCAGGTTGATGGCGCCGGTGATCGTCGGGTCGCCCGAGAAGGCGATGTCCGAGCTCAGCGACAGGTCCTTCTCGAGGTTCACCGCCACGCCGTGCTCGTTGCGCTCGCGACGGATGTCGGAGCTCACGTTCTCGGTGCGGTCGATGTTCTCGTAGACCTGCTTGGTGCGGATGCGATGGGCCTCGTCGAGGCTCTGGTCGACCTGCTGGTTGACCTCGCGATTGAAGCTGTCGCTGACACTGACACTGATGTCGTAGGCCTCGGTCAGCGACTGGTCGACCGTCTGGTTGACCTCGCGGTTGAAGCTGTCGCTGACGCTGATGTCATAGGCCTCGGTCAACGACTGATCTACCGTCTGGGTCCAATCCAGCGTCTGGTTGACGGTGGTATTGATCTCGGTATTGGTGTTGGTGACATTGGTCTCGTAGTTGCGTGTGTCGTCGATCGTGATGTCGTGATCGATGACGGTCCAGTCGTAATAGCTCTGCGCCTGGGCAGTACCGACACCGGCAGCGCTGACGGCGATCGCCAGCAGGGTGGTTTTCATGGTCTTCATGTTTGCGTTCTCTCTCTCGTCTGCTCTCGTGGAGTTCCCGTTGAAGTGCCCGGTCACGGTCCCGCCTGGATCGACATCGCCAGCGTGTTGCCGGTGTCGTTCCCCGATCCCGCGACCTGGTTGAGCTGCAACACACCTTCGAAGCCCTGCAGCGCAGTGGACTCGACGGACGCCACGCGACGACCTCCTGTCGCGCCCCCGTGTTCGAAACCGTGCTGTTGCCCCGCCGACGCGAACGCCGCCGACAACGATCCGTCGTCGTCGGTTTCGCGTATGCCCTGTTGCGCCAGTACGAGCGACACCGCGTTGAACGCCGCGTTGCCGGCTCCGCTGGCCTGGTTGATCGATGCGATGCCGGACGCGCCCGCGAGCGCGTTGCCGGCGATGACGGCCGTCGCCGAATCTGGCGCCGTGGCCATGTCGCGGCTGCGCGACTGGCGCGCGTCGACACCGGCGGTTCCACGCGCGCCGACCGCGATCGCGCGCAGGTTCGCCTGCTGGTTGAGATCGCCGGCGGCGAGATTGATCGCGATCGCGCCGCTGGCGCCGGTGAACGCGTCGCCGTCCATGCGCGATTGCGTGAGGTAGCCGAGCATCGCCGAGAACTCGTCGGCGCAGGCCGGCGCGGCCGGGCCCAGCAGCGCGAGGCAGAGGAGCGTGCGGATCACGGACCGCCTCCCTTCGCCGGCTGGGTGAAGGGCATCTGCGACAGCGCATTGGTCACATGGCCGCCGATCCCGCGCGTCGCATTGCCGACCGCGCCCAGGGGACCGCCGGTCGCGGCCCCCAGCGTGCCGGCCGACGACACGCCGCTGGCGTCGCGTGCATTCGCGCCGCCGCCGAGCGTGCCGGTCAGCACCCGGGTCACCGGCGCGGCGATGCCGCCGTTGTCGCGCATCGCGCCCTGGACCTGATGGCCGGTGTCGAGCGCGAGGAAGTCGGCGTCGCTCAGTTCACCGCCGGGCAGCGACGGCATCAGCTGCCGGTTCGGTGTCGGGTCGACGATCAGGCCGATGCCCGGCGGCGCGGGGCGCACCGCATGGCGGGCGCTGACATCGCGCAGCAACACCATCTCCCCGGGGGTCGGATGCACGCCGGTGCGGGCACCGGCCGCCTGTGCACTCCCCGCCGCCAGTGCCAGGCACGGCAGCAGTAGGGTCAGGCCCGTCTGGACTGGATGGCGCATCGTCGGCTCCCCGTTCTTCAGCGGGGAAGTCAACGCAGACACCGTGCCAGGTCATTTTCTCCTTTCGGATCAACAGCTTGTATTTTTTCCCGGCGATGTCTTCGGAACCGGGCGTCGCCGCCTGTTACAGGTGGATCGGGCGTCCACGGCCTCGAACCGCGCCACGAAGCGGTTGCGCCGGTGTCACACCGATGCGACACCCGGATGTGACAGGTCACAGTGCATCGGCAATGCGCGTTTTTCCCGGGGCGCCGCTACCCTGTGCGCGGCGCGATCGGCGCCGTCGCCGGGTCCACCATGTCCACCACCGTGCAGCGCGCCTGGGAGTGGTTCGCGACCATGCCGCATCTCGTGACGCTGCTGACGGTCGGCTGGGCGCTGTACCTGTTGGTCCTGGGCATGTGGATCGTGTTGCAGAAACGCGAGCCGGTCGCGACCTTGAGCTGGCTGTTCGGCCTCGCCCTGCTGCCGTATCTGGGGTTTCTGGTCTACCACGTGTTCGGGCCGCAGAAGATCCGACGCAACCGCCTGCGCCGCAGCCACAGCCGCGCGTCGATGCGCAGCGCGGAGATCGAGGCCGAGCACAGCGAGGCCGCCGAGCTCGTGCGTCTCGGCCAGGCGACCACCGGCCTGCCGGCGACGTCCTCGGCGCAGGTCGATCTGCTGGTCGACGGCGCGGCGAAGTACACCGCGCTGCTCGCCGACATCGCGCGCGCCGAGCATCACGTGCATCTCGAGTACTACATCTACGAACCCGACACGACCGGCGCCGCGTTGCGCGATGCCCTGATCGAACGCGCGCAGGCCGGCGTGCGCGTGCGCCTGCTGCTCGACTTCGTCGGCTCCAAGGCCTCGCGCCGGTTCTTCGCGCCGCTGGTGGAGGCCGGCGGCGAACTCGCCTGGTTCCACCCGATGCGCTTCGGACGCATCTGGCGACGCCCGTGGACCAACCTGCGCACGCATCGCAAGATCGTCGTGATCGACGGACGGATCGGCTACACCGGCGGCATGAACGTCACCGACACGCAGGACGAGCGCCTGCGCACGGATGCCTATCGCGACCTGCACATGCGTCTGGTCGGCAAATCGGTGCGCGTGCTGCAGCTGGTGTTCGCCGAGGACTGGGCCTATGCGACCGGTCGTCGCGACTTCCTCGCCGAGGTCGAGCGGCAGACACCGCCCGCCGATGCCGGGCCGATTCGCACCCAGGTGCTGACCTCCGGTCCCGATTCCAACTGGGAGGCGATCCACCGCGCGCACGTCGGCGCGATTCACGCGGCGAAACAACGCGTCTGGATGACGACGCCGTACTTCGTGCCCGGCGAGGCCGCGATGATGGCGCTGACCTCGGCCGCGCTCGCCGGACTCGACGTGCGCCTGCTGGTACCGCAGATCAGCGATTCGAAGCTGGTGACACTGGCCGCCCGCTCCTACTTCGGCCAGCTTCTGGTGGCCGGCGTGAAGATCTACGAGTACCGCTCGCGGCTGCTGCACAGCAAGACCCTGCTCGTCGACGACCACCTCGCGCTGATCGGCAGCGCGAACTTCGACCATCGCAGCTTCCGGCTCAACTTCGAGATCTCGGTGCTGTTCGACGATCCCGGCATCGCCGCCGCGCTCGCCCAGCACATCGAACGCGAATTCGCGAACGCCCCGCGCGTCCAGCGCGGCCGCCCCCGCCCCCTGCTGACCGCGCGCCTGCCCGAGGCACTGGCGCGGCTGTGCTCGCCATTGTTGTAGCCGCCGGTACGCCACCCACGATCCGTGGGACGGGTAGAGCGCAGCGAAACCCACCATCGCCGTGCCACGTCTCGTGTTGCAGGTCGGCGGAATGGCGCCGATCAACTGCGCATCCCATCACGGCGCAGCAATCGCGATTCCGTGCTGTGTCGTCGCGAGCAGCGAGATCGCAATGATGGGTTGCGCTGCGGGCCACCCATCGTGCGAAGCGACAGGCCCGTCTGGCGTTCGTGCGGTTTCCATGTGGAACACCGTGGCCGTGCGCCTTGCCGCTCGTCGCGCCGGTTGCGCGTTCGTCGACACGATGGGCGTGTCGACGCCGGTTCCGGGTGGCGACTGGTTTAGACTCGGCGCACGTCAGGCGGAGCCCGTCCCATGCCCTGGTTGTTCCTGTTGCTCGCGCTCGGCGCGGTCGTCATCGCGTTCACCACCACCTCGGTCCCGCTCGCGGCGATCGCGTTGCTGCTGTCGCTCGTCTTCGTCGTGATCGGCGTGCTCGGCCTGCTGGCGCAGCGCGTCGGCAACCAGAGCCGCAGCGAGGCGATGATGGTCGATCCTGCGGAACTGCGGCGCCTGCGCGAGCAGGCCGATGCCCGCCGCGCGGCTGCTGCCGCGTCCGTCGACGATCCGGCCCGGCCGCCACCGGCCGGGCCGTGACCCGGCTCAGCGTCAACGTCAACAAGATCGCGGTGCTGCGCAATTCGCGCGGTGGCCGCGATCCCGACGTCGTGCGCGCGGCACGGGCCTGTCTCGACGCCGGTGCGCACGGGATCACTGTGCATCCGCGACCCGATGCTCGCCACATCCATGCCGACGACGTGCGTGCGCTGGCACGGCTGACGGCCGAACGCGGCGTCGAGTTCAACATCGAAGGCAACCCGTTCGCGCCGCCGCGCGCCGGCTATCCGGGTCTGCTCGCGCTGTGCGAGGAAACCCGTCCGGCGCAGGTCACGCTGGTGCCCGATGGCGACGCGCAACTGACGTCCGACCACGGCTTCGATTTTGCGCGCGAGCGCGATGCGTTGATCCCGCTGGTCGCGGCGTTTCGCGATCTCGGCTGTCGCGTCAGCCTGTTCGCCGATGCCGGCGCCGACATCGACGCGGCACGCACCAGCGGCGCCGATCGCATCGAGCTCTATACCGGCCCGTGGGCCGAAGCTTTCGACGCGGGGGCGCCGGACTGGGCCTTGCCCGCGTTCGTGAAGACCGCATGCGAGGCGCGCGCCGTGGGGCTCGGCGTCAATGCCGGCCACGATCTGAGTCAGGCCAACCTCGGTGCGTTTCTCGAAGCCCTCGGCGGCATCGACGAAGTCTCGATCGGGCACGCGCTGATCGGCGAGGCGCTGTACGACGGCCTGGAGCCGACCGTGCGGCGCTATCTCGGAATCATCGACGGCATCGCCGCACAGGCCTGATCCACGGGCTTCATCCGGTCGTCCGATCGGCTGCTTTTCCAGCTGTATCGCCATGCACGGATTCCGTTCCGTACACCGGTTGTCGTCTCCGGACACCCACCGCATCCAGGCGCAGAAAAAGGGGATCACCGAATGCTGGGCGGCATGGGTCGTGCCCGGAATCCACAAAAAAAACGCCGCCCGAAGGCGGCGTCCAAATCACTGCATCGGACACTGGCGCGTGCTGCAGGCCCACGCCGGTGTGTACTGCGTTCTACTGCCGAACGAAGCCGATCTTCTGCATCTGCGCGTTCTTTGCCTCGGCCAGCACCTTGGCCAGCACGCCGTAATCGGCGTCGGCATTGGTGTCGATCTCCAGCGTCGGCTGATTGGTCGGGTCACGCTGGACTTCCGACTCCATCATGTTGCGCAGCGCGGTCACCGGCGTCGGACTGTCGTTCCAGAAGATCTGGCCCGAACCGTCGATGCGCAGCCGGATCGGCTCCGGTGGTTCCACCGGATTCTCCGGCGGCGTCGTGGAACGCTGCGGGAGATCGATGTCGATTGGATAGGAAGCCTTCGGCGCCGTCACCATGAAGATGATCAGCAGCACCAACATCACGTCGCAGAGCGGAATGATGTTGATGTCGGCCATCGGGCCTTCGCCACCGGATGAAAATGCCATGCGTGTTGCTCCGGTTTACCTGTTTTCGACCGTGGCGATGAAGCCGACCTTGCGCATGCCCTGGGCCTGCGCAGTGTTGACCACTTCGTTGATCGTCCGGTACTTCGTCGTCGAGTCGCCGCGGATGTTGACCGGCGGCTGCGGCGTCTTCTGGGCCTCGACCGAGAAGGCGCTCTCCAGCAACTGGAGCGTCACCGGCTCGTCGTTGAGGTAGATGTCGCCGGTCTCGGTCACGGCCACCGTCAACGGCGGCGGGCCGGGGACGGATTCGGGACGCTCGTCGAGGTTAGCTTCCGGCAACTCGACCTGCACCTTGTGGGCCATCAGAGGTGCCGTGACCATGAAGATGATCAGCAGCACCAGCATGACGTCGACAAGCGGGACGATGTTGATCGTGGCGTTGACCTTGTCGTTGCCACCACCTGAGCTGAAAGCCATATCTGAACTCCGTTGTCGCTACTGACGTGCGCGCTTCTTAGACCTTGGCCGGAGCCGACGTCTCGCCGACGCGCGAACCGGTGGCGAAGAAGTCGTGCAGGTCGTGCGCGAAGGTGTCGAGCTTGTTGTTCGTGCCGCGGTTGAGGCGGACGAAGAAGTTGTAGCCGAGCACTGCCGGGATCGCGACGCCCAGACCGATCGCGGTCATGATCAGCGCCTCGCCGACCGGACCTGCCACTGCGCCGATGTCGGCCTGGCCGCTGGCACCGATGCGGATCAGGGCGCGGTAGATGCCCCACACCGTACCGAGCAGACCCACGAACGGCGCGGTCGCACCGACGGTGGCGAGCACGGTCAGACCGTCCTCGAGCTTCAGCGATTCGCGGGTCACGGCCTGACGCAGGGCGCGATCGACGAATTCCGAACGGTTCAACGACTCGACCAGACGCGAACCTTCATGGCGCTGGTGGTGCGCGGCGGCCTGTGCGGCATCGAGGGCGACCTTCGAGAAGGGCTCGCTCTTGGGCTGCTCTTCCATGAAGCGGATCGCGTCCTGCGCGTTCTGGGTTTCCCAGAACGTGTTGATCACGCGGTCGGTGCTGCCCTTCAGACGCGCGGCCTTGATGGCGTTGAAGATGATCCAGAAGATCGACATGGCCGACATCACGATCAGAACGATGAGCACGGTCCAGTTGACCGCGTCCATGTGCTCGATCATGTCAGCGAAGCCCATCGACTCCAGACCGGCAGCGTTGGACACAGCGGCGTTGGTGGTTTCCTGCAGCATGACGCTTACCTTCTAGATGTAGTGGTTTGAAGAGTGGAACGTTGACGCGAAAATCGCGGCGCCCGGGCGGACACCGATGTATCGGGTGGAACGGATCGATCAGCCGAGGTTGAAGTCGACCGGAACGCGGACGCGACCGGCGGCCGGACGGCCGTCCTTCTGCGCCGGTGCGAACGACCACTTGCGTGCGGCTTCGATCGCGGCGCGGTCGAGGTCACGGTTGCGGCTGGACTTCTCGACCGACACGTTGGTGACGTTGCCGTTGGCATCGACGTCGATGACCAGGATCACCGTGCCCTCGATCTGCGCACGCGCGGCGGCAGGCGGGTAACGCGGCGGATTCATGTTCTTCGACGAGATGTCCACGCTGGCGCCGATATCGGCGGACGGCGCAGGCGGCGACGGCGGCGCGGGCGGCGGTGCAGGGGTATCCATCGGCGACGGCGTGTCGAACACGACCGGCGGCGCTTCCGGCGGCGGCGGCACCGGCGTCGGGCGCGGCGGCGTCAGCTCCTTGATGGGCGTCGGCTTCGGCGGTTCCGGCGGCGGCGGCGGGGGGGGGGGGGGCGGCGGCGGCGGTTCGATGATCACCACGCGCGTGGCCGCTTCTTCCTGGGCCGCCGCATTCGGCGGATTGACCGGCGCGAGCAGCAGCATGATTGCAGCGGCGTGGAACGCGACCACCATCGTGAAGCCGGCGATGCGGCCCCAGTTCAGGCCCTCGTCTTCGTCGTTCCTGTCGGTCGTCGTCGAGCGTTGCGTCATGCGGAGAACTCTGGTGAGGCCGGGAGTGGAACCCCGGTGGAAAAGTCGAACTGCCGACCTGTCGGGCGGCAGGAACCCTAAAGCTTATACCAATCCAAGTGGCCAGCACCATCCTTAGATTCGGCAACTTTTTCTTAACGGCCGGAGATGATGCGCTCCGCATCCGCGTTGGATTTCAGGCCCTTGGCGATGGCCTGCTGCGCTGCTTCCTTCGCTTCCGCTGCGCGCCCTTCCTGGTGCAGTACGCGCGCGAGGTTGAGATAGGTATCACCGGTGTCGGCGAGCGGCGCGGCCTTGCGCCATGCGGCGATCGCGGGCTCGACCTGGTCGCTGAAATAGTTGGCTTGGCCGAGCGCCGACATCGTGCGGTAATCCTCCTTGAGGATGTTCTTCTGCAGGCCTTCGTTGATCACCGCGATCGCCTCGCGCTCCTTGTTCTCGCTGTTGAGATACAGCGCGTAGAGGTTGCGGTATTCGCTCTCTTCGGTGAGCTGGCCCGACGCGCGCAGGCGCTCGAAGACTTCGATCGCCTTGTCGTTCTGGTCGGTCTGCAGGTAGGACACGGCGAGGTTGACCTGCGAGCGCTTGTCGTCCGGCGTGGCCTGCGCAACCTGTTCGGCCAGCCGCGTCGCCTCTGCACTGTCGCCGGATTCGGCATAGGACGCCATGAGGATCTGCGTCCACTGCGGATCGACTTCGCCGCCGGATTCGACCAGCGGCTTGAGCGTCGCGATCGCGTCCGGATAACGCTCGAGGCGATAGAGCAGGTTGCCCTTGAGCGCCTGGTCCTTGGGATCGGTCGAACCCGACTCGGTGAGGTAACGGTCGAGCGATGTCAGCGCCTGGTCGTACTGGTCTTCCTGCGCCTGCAGCTGCGCGATGATCAGCATGGCCTGGAAGTGGTTGTTGTTGTCGAGACCGCCCGTGTCGATGGCCTGCTCGAGGTAGGTGACCGCGCGCGCATTGTCCTCGTTGAGAAGCAGCTGGCCCGCGAGCAGTGCCGCCATCGACTTGTCGTAGGCGTTGGCACTGCTGTTGGCGATGATTTCGTCGGCGACCGGCAGACCCTTTCCGGCATCCGATGCGTTGCTCGCTTCCGACAGCGTGTTGAGCTGCTTGAACAGACGCTGGCTGGCGGATACGCCTGGTTCCTGGCGGCTGCTGTTGGGATACAGCGATTCGGCCTTCTGCGACTGCGACTGGCGCGAGCTGCGGCGCTCGCTGCGCTCCGGAGTGCGCGAGGCCCGGTCGGCGGCGCGCGTGCCGCGCTCGCTGCGGTCACTGCCGCCCTCGTCCTGGGCGAGCGCCATCGACGGCGCCGCGAACGCGAGCAGGGCGGTGGTCAGGGCAGCGGCGAGTGCCTGCTGCGACTTGCGGGACTTCGACATGGTTCACCTCGATCTGGCAAAAGGCCCGCGGTGCCGGGGGCCGGAATCTGGATACGGCGATTATCGCCCGATGGTTGCAGTTGGGTGCACAGAACCCGGGCGCGCTCAGCCGCAGCGTGGCCGCTTGCCCGCCGCCTGGGCCTGTTCGTAGGTGGGCACGAGTCGCGCCGCACGCGTCTGCAGCTCGCTGATGCGGTTTTCGGGATTGGGATGGGTCGACAGCCACTGCGGCGGCCGGCTGCCGTCGCTGGCGGCGATCATGTTCTGCCACAGGCCGACGGCCGCGCGCGGATCGAACCCGGCCTTGGCCATCAGGTCCTGGCCCACGACGTCCGCTTCGGTTTCCTGAGTGCGCGTGTTCGGAAGCAGAATCAAAGCCTGCGCTGCAGCACCGCCGTACTGACTGGTTGCTTGCTGCGCACCCTCACCGTAACGAGAGCCGAGCGCGGCACCCGCGACGCCCAGCAGGCCTTGCGTGCCCATCTGCCGGGTGATCCGCTCGTCATGATGATTGCCGTAGACGTGACCGATCTCGTGCGCGATCACCGCAGCGAGCTGGTCCTGGTTCTGCGCGACTTTCAGGATGCCGGTGTGCACGCCGACCTTGCCGCCGGGCAATGCGAACGCGTTCGGATTGTCGTCGACGAAGACCACCGACTCCCAGTTGAGCTGCTGCCAGTTGGCCGGCAGTTCGCGGACGATGTCGGTGACGATGCAGCGCACATAGGCCTGCTGCTTTGCATCGGTCGAGGCGCGCATCTGGGTCTTGGTCTCGGCGAAGGCCTGTTCGCCCATCTGGTTGAGCTGTGCCTGCGTCACGGCGCCGACGTACTGGGTGCGTCCGGTCGGGGACGTGGTGGTCGCACAGCCGGCGAGCAGGACGGCGGCGGCGAGCACCGTGATTGGCGTCTTCATGGATGGGACTCCCCTTCAAGAACGGTCGTTGTAGTGCGGCGAGGATTAACGCGCCGTCAACCGAGGCCTCCATACGGAGGCGCACGGGTTCTCACAAAGCGACGGTTCAGACGTCGAGGTTGGCGACCTTGAGTGCGTTGTCGTCGATGAATGCGCGACGCGGCTCGACGACATCGCCCATCAGCGTGCTGAAGATCTCGTCCGCGGCGACCGCGTCCTCGATCCGCACCTGCAGCAGGCGGCGGGTTTCCGGATTCACCGTGGTGTCCCACAGCTGCTCGGGATTCATTTCGCCCAGGCCCTTGAAGCGCTGGATCTGGCGGCCCCGTTTGGCCTCCTCGAGCAGCCAGGCCTGCGCATCGGCGAAGGACTTCACCGGCTGCGCGCGGTTGCCGCGGACGATCTGCGCGCCGTCGCGGATCAGGCCGTGCAACTGGCGCGCGGCCTCGCCCACGGTGCGCAGTTCGCCGGTTTCCAGCGTGGCGAGCGGCACCAGTTGGGTGACGTCGAGACCCATGTGCTGGCGCTCGATCGTCAGCACCGCGCCGCGCGATTCGGTGGCCGGCTGCAGCGCGAACCGGAAGCGCGGACGCCCCAGGCCCTTCTGGTTCAGGCGTGACTCCAGCGCACGCAGCGCGGTGTCGATCTGCGCGTCGCTGCCGTCGGCGATCGGCGCGGCGTCGAGCAGCAGCTCCATCACGGCCGGGTCGTAGCGGTGCGCGTTGCGGGCGATCGTCTCCTTGGCGGCGGCGAAGGTCAGCAGCAGCTTCTCCAGCGCGGCACCCTCGATCGCCGGCTCGCCTGCGGCCGGCGTCAGCGCGGCGCCCTCGACGGCGTTGCCGGCGAGATAGGCGTCGAGCGCGGCGTCGTCCTTGAGGTAGAGCTCGTTCTTGCCCTGCTTGATCTTGTACAGCGGCGGCAGGCCGATGTAGACGTAGCCGCGCTCGATCAGCTCCGGCATCTGCCGGTAGAAGAACGTCAGCAGCAGCGTGCGGATGTGCGATCCGTCGACGTCGGCGTCGGTCATGATGATGATGCGGTGGTAGCGCAGCTTGTCCGGGTTGTACTCGTCCTTGCCGATGCCGGTGCCGAGCGCGGTGATCAGCGTGCCGACCTCGGCGCTGGCGAGCATGCGGTCGAAGCGCGCGCGCTCCACATTCAGGATCTTGCCGCGCAGCGGGAGCACCGCCTGGTTCTTGCGGTTGCGGCCCTGCTTCGCGGAGCCGCCGGCCGAGTCACCCTCGACGATGAACAGTTCCGACAGCGCCGGATCCTTTTCCTGGCAGTCGGCCAGCTTGCCGGGCAGGCCGGCGATGTCGAGCGCACCCTTGCGGCGCGTCAGGTCGCGTGCCTTGCGCGCGGCCTCGCGGGCCCGCGCAGCGTCGACGATCTTGCCGGCGATCGCGCGGGCCTCGGCCGGGTTCTCGTCGAGGAATTCCTGTAGCCGCTGGCCGAATGCGCTCTCGACCACCGGACGGACCTCGGAGGAGACCAGCTTCTCCTTGGTCTGCGAGGAGAAGCTCGGATCGGGCACCTTGACCGACAGCACCGCGATCATGCCTTCGCGCATGTCGTCGCCCGACAACGCCACCTTGGCCTGCTTGGCGATGCCGTTGCGTTCGATGTAGTTGGTCAGCGTGCGCGTCAGCGCCGCGCGGAAGCCGATCAGGTGGGTGCCGCCATCCTTCTGCGGGATGTTGTTGGTGAAGCAGAACATCGTTTCCTGGTAGGCGTCGGTCCACTGCAGCGCGACGTCGACGGTGATGCCGCTCTGCTCGCCGGTCACCGAGATCACGTTCGGATGCAGCGGCGTCTTGAGCTGGGCCAGGTGCTCGACGAACGAGCGGATGCCGCCCTCGTACTCGAACAGATCCTGGCGGCCGTCGCCGCGCAGGTCGACGAGGTTGATCCGCACGCCGGAATTGAGGAACGACAGCTCGCGCAGGCGGCGGGCCAGGATGTCGTAGTGGAAGGTGACATCGGAGAACGTCGCCACGGCCGGCCAGAAGCGCAGCAGCGTGCCGCGCTTGGTCGAGGGCTCGCGGCGCTCGACGGGGGCCACGGCCTCGCCCATCGCGTACTCCTGATGGTGGTGGAAGCCGTCGCGCCAGATGTCGAGGGTGAGCTTCTCGCTCAGCGCGTTGACCACCGAGACGCCCACGCCATGCAGGCCGCCGGAGACCTTGTAGCTGTTGTCGTCGAACTTACCGCCCGCGTGCAGCTGGGTCATGATGACCTCGGCCGCCGAGATGCCTTCTTCCTTGTGGATGTCGACCGGGATGCCGCGGCCGTTGTCCGAAACCGAGACCGAACCGTCCTCGTGGATGGTGACCACGATGTCGTCGGCATGGCCGGCCAGCGCCTCGTCGATCGAGTTGTCGACGACCTCGAACACCATGTGGTGCAGGCCAGTGCCGTCGTGGACGTCGCCGATGTACATGCCGGGGCGCTTGCGGACGGCCTCGAGGCCACGCAGGACGGTGATGCGGCTGGAGTCGTAGTCGGTATTGGCGGGCACGCCGCCGGAAGTGGTCTCGTCGCTCATTCGGTTCGCTGTCTGGCCGGGAGCGCGGCACCCGTGCGCCGCTCCGGGCAGGCCGGGGTGCGCGCGACAGGCATGGGCCGCAAGGGCGGAATTGTAGCATTCCGGGCCCGCGCACCCTGCCGGCGTTCCACGTGGAACATCAATGATGCCGCGCGTCTTCAGAAAACCGCTGCGATGTTCCACGTGGAACATCGCAGCCCGAATCTGGGCGTTAGCCGACCCAACCTGCGAACGCCTCACTCGGGCCGCACGACGCCATGTTCCACGTGGAACGTCACCGCGTTCGCCAGGATGTCATCGGGCCAGTGGTCCGGACGCTCCGTGCCGGTGATCAGCACCTGTGCGCCGGCGTCCTGCAGATAGGCCAGTACCTGTCGCTGATGATGCCGGTCCAGTTCCGACGCCAGATCGTCGAGGGCGATCACCGGCCAGCGCCCCTCGAACCGGTCGGCACAATCCCGGGCCTGGGCCAGCAGGCAGCACAGCGCAGACTGCTTGGCCTGGCCACGCGACAACAGGGACTGGTCCGGCCGGTCGTCGAACCGGATCCGCCAGTCGGCCCGGTGCGGGCCTACGCTGGTGTGGCCCGCCGCGCGATCGCGGTCACGGGCCACGATCAATGCATCGGCAAGCGACAGCTCCTGCCGCCGCCAGCCCGGCAGGAACACCAGTTCCGGCGCACCGAGTGCGGGCGCGACCTGCTGCGCGACCGTCTGGACGGCAATCTGCAACCGCTGCAGATACGCTTCGCGTCGGGTATCGAGCGGCAGCGCCGCATCCACCAGCTCGTGGTCCCAAGCATCGAGCTGCGATCCGCCCACGCCCGACTTGAGCAGCGCATTGCGCTGCCGCAGAGCCCGTGCATACCGCCGCCACTGCACTAGGAAGTCCTGTTCCACGTGGAACAATCCCCAGTCGAGAAAGCGTCGGCGGACCTCGCTGCTGCCCGAGATCAGTGCGTGACTGCCCGGCTCGAAGGTCACGACCATCAGCGCGGCGCACAGGTCGCCGAGCTGGGCGACATCCGCGCCATCCAGGCGTCCGCTCCAGTCCTGCCCGGTGTGCCGCAGACCGGCGCGACGGATGCGGTCGGGTTGGGCCGGATCCTCGCGCCATTCCGCGTACAGTTCGATCGCGTCGCGGCCGCGCTGCACCAGCCCGTCGCGCACCCGGCCGCGGAAGCTGCGCCCGTAGGCCATCAGATGCAGCCCCTCCAGCACGCTGGTCTTGCCGGCGCCGTTGTCGCCCAGCAGCAGGTTCAATCCCGGACCGGGCCGCAACGACGTCGGCTGCAGGTTGCGCACGTGATGGAGGTCGAAACGGGTGATCTGCACGGCAATCCTAGACACAGGCCGGAACGGAAGACGCCCGGCAAGCCGGGCGTCGTGTTCCACGTGAAACATGTGGGCGACGGGCGCCCAGTCTACCGAGGCGTCAGAGACGCAGCGGCATCACCACGTGGCGGCTGCGCTCGTCGGCCGCTTCGCGGACCAGCGCGGACGAGTTCGCATCGCGGAGTTTCAAGATTACCTGCTCGCCGCGCAGCGCGGTCAGCGCATCGAGCAGGTAATTGACGTTGAAGCCCACCGCCAGGTCGTCGACCTTGGTGTCGGCCTCGACTTCCTCGTGCGCCTCTTCCTGCTCGGGATTGTGCGCATTGATGCGCACCGTGCCCGGCGAGACTTCCAGCCGTACGCCGCGGTACTTCTCGTTCGACAGGATCGCCACGCGCTGCAGCGCCGCCCGCAGCAGTTCGCGGTCGATCGTGACTTCGCGGTCGGCGCCGATCGGGATCACCGCTTCGTAATCGGGGAAACGACCGTCGATCAGCTTGCTGGTGAAGGTCACATCATCGCGCTTGACCCGCAGGTGGTTGCGGCCGAGTTCCAGTTCGAGCGTCTTGTCGCCGCCTTCGAGCAGGCGCTGCAGCTCGGTCACGCCCTTGCGCGGCAGGATGATCTGGCGCTTGGTCTGGACCGGTGTCTCGAGCGTGGTTTCGCACAGCGCGAGGCGATGGCCGTCGGTCGCGACGCAACGCAGCCGGGTGTCGCCGAGATCGAACAGCAGGCCGTTGAGGTAGTAGCGGACGTCCTGCTGCGCCATCGCGAACGCGGTGCGCTCGATGAGCTCCTTGAGCGCGGCTTCCGGCACCGCGATGCGATCGGTCGCCTCGACTTCGTCGACCGACGGGAAATCCCCCGCCGGCAGGCTCGACAGCGTGAAGCGGCTGCGGCCGGCCTGCACGGTGATCTTCTCGCCGGCCTGCGAGATCACGATCTTGCTGCCGTCGGGCAGGGCGCGAACGATGTCGAACAGCTTGCGCGCCGGAATCGTGATCTCGCCGTCCTGCGCGTCGTCGACCGCGCGGCGCGAGACCATCTCGACTTCGAGGTCGGTACCGGTCAGCGACAGCTGGCCGTCCTGGACCTGGACCAGCAGGTTCGCCAGCACGGGCAGGGTCTGGCGACGCTCGACGACGTTGACGACCTGGGCCAGCGGCTTGAGCAGTGTTTCGCGTTGGAGACTGAAACGCATGTCGGTGTTATCCCCTTGTCCCGTGCTTTTATAAAAAGGATATAAATCTAAAAATGGTGGTGCTGGGTAAGGCCAGAATCGGTTGGTATCTACTTCAAGCCACTGAATCCGTTACGTTTTCAGGACCTTCAAACCCGGTGGACAGTGGGTCGTGGACGGGTGGATCAAGCTGTGGACAACTTTCGACCCCTCGAATTGTCCACAGGCTCTCCACCTGCGGTCCCGATGTTGTACATCGACCGCCGACGCACAGCTTACTCGCTGAGTTTGCGGATCAGCTTGTCCCAATCCTCGCGCAGTTTGCCGTCACTTTCGATCAGGGTGCGGATCTGCCGGCAGGCATGCAGCACCGTGGTGTGGTCGCGGCCCGCGAAGGCCTCGCCGATCTCCGGCAGGCTGTGCTCGGTGAGCTCCTTGGACAGCGCCATCGCGACCTGCCGCGGACGCGCCAGCGAGCGCGTACGGCGCTTGGAGAGCAGGTCCTTGATCTGCAGGCCGTAGTAGTCGGCCACGACCTTCTGGATGTTCGCCATGCTGATCGCCTGCTGCTGGGCGCGCAGCAGGTCGCGCAGCGTTTCCTGGGCGAACTCGACGGTGATCGCGCGGCCCATGAAATTTGCACGCGCGGCCAGCGTATTGAGCGCGCCCTCAAGGTCGCGCACGTTCGAATGCATCTTCTTGGCCAGCAGGAAGGCCACGTCGTCGGGCACCTGGGTGCCGCGTTCGGCGGCCTTGGCCAGCACGATCGCCGCGCGGGTCTCGAAGTCCGGCGGATCGATCGCCACCGACAGGCCCCAGGCCAGCCGCGACTTGAGCCTGGGCTCCAGGCCCTCGACCTCCCGCGGGTAGCGGTCGCAGGTCATGATGATCTGCTGCTTGCTGTCGAACAGCGTATTGAAGGTGTGGAAGAACTCTTCCTGGGTGCGGTCCTTGCCGGCGAAGAACTGGATGTCGTCGATCAGCAGCGCGTCGATCTGGCGGAACTGGCGCTTGAACTGGTCGGACGTCTTTTCCTGGATCGAGCGGAAGAACGCGCTGTAGAACTCCTCCGAACGCAGATAGAGCACGCGCGCACGGGGATTGGCCTGCCGCATCGCGTTGCCGGCGGCGAACATCAGATGGGTCTTGCCCAGGCCCGTGCCGCCGTAGAGCAGCAAGGGATTGTGGGCGCGGTCGCCCGGCTTGAGCGCGGCCTGCCAGGCGGCGGCGCGGCCCATCTGGTTGCTGCGGCCCTCGACGAAGTTGTCGAAGGTGTAGTGGCTGTCCATGTTGCCGGCGAAGGCTTCGATCGGCGCGGCGGGCAGTGCCCGGGCATCGCTGCCCGAGCTTCCGGACGCGGGCGCCGGCGACGCGGCGCGCGGCAGCGAACCGACCTGCAGGCTCACGTCCTCGACGCCGGCGAAATGCGCCAGCAGCTCGCGGATCCGCGGCATGTAGCGCGTCTGCACCTCGTCGCGGACGAAGGCATTGGGCGCATACAGCACGGTCGAGCGGTCGTCGGCGTGGGCCTGCAACGGCTTGAGCCAGGTGTGGACATCCTCGGCCGGAAACTCGGCTTCGAGGCGTTGAAGGCAGCGGGGCCAGGCATCCATCATGCGGCGGAATTCGACAAAGCGGGCGCCGCCACGCGAGCGCGCGGCAAGGTCGCCGGGAGAAGGGCACGCAGACTATCATGTCGCCACCCGCGGCCCGGCCGCAGGCGGTCCCCAAGGCCCGGACGCACGCCGGCTTGACCAGGCCTGCGGCGGCCCGCTAGAATTTCCGGTTCTATTCGTCACGTTGCCCGAAGGGCTCGACCATGGCTACCAAGCGCACCTATCAGCCCAGCAACCTCAAGCGCAAGCGCGACCACGGCTTCCGTGCCCGCATGGCGACGGCCGACGGCCGCAAGATCCTCGCGCGTCGCCGCGCGAAGGGCCGCAAGGTCCTCTCGGCCTGAAGCCCTCCGGGTCGGTGAGTCGCGTCTCCGCACTCCCGACCCGTTCCGCAGCGCTGCTTCCATGACCGCCGGTGTCCGCTATCCGCGGCACGTGCGTGTGCGCGCGCGTGCGGATTTCGATCGAATCTTCGCCAGTGCGACGCGGACCGCGTCGCCGATGCTGGCCGTCCACCTGTTGTCCGAGGAAGGCCCGGCGCGCCTGGGCCTCGCGGTGTCGCGCAAGGTCGACAAGCGCGCGGTCGGACGCAACCGGATCAAGCGCACCCTGCGCGATGCCTTCCGTCTGCTGCAGCCGCAGCTCGCGCCCGGCAGCTATGTCGTCGTGGCCCGCCCGGCCGCGGCGCAGGCCGACAATGCGGCGTTGCGCGCGGCGTTTCTCACCGTGCTGAAGCGTGCCCGCGCGTTGCCGCCATCATCCGCGGCCGGCACAATGCCCGCCTCCCCGATTCCATCCACGCCGGCTTCGCCCGGCGCATGAGCCTGCCCGCCCGATGAACCAGATCCGTACTTTCCTCGTCCTCGCCTGGCTGATGGTGGCCTTGTTGTTGTGGATGGAGTGGGGCAAGGAAAAGACCGCTGCCGCGACCCAGTCGCAGACCAGCGCCGCCCAGGCCACGTCGTCGGTCACCGTGCCCGGCGCCGCTCCGGGCAGCGCCGCGGTGCCGACCGCGCCCACCGATGCCGCGCCGGTGCCGCCGGCGCCGGGCGCTGCGCCGGTGGCGGGCGCCGCCGCGCCTGCCGCGCGCCAGGTCGTCGCCCAGACCGACGTGCTGCGGGTGGTGCTCGACGCGGGCAACGTGATCGAGGCCGACCTGCTGGCGTATCCGCAGACCCGCGACGACGGCGCGCCGCCGGTGCGGATGTTCGACACCGATCCGTTGCACTACTACGCCGCGCAGACCGGTTGGGTCAGCAGCAGCAACGCCGCGCCGAGCCACGAGGGCCAGTTCGTGCCCGAAGGCACCGCGACGACGGCGACGCTCGCCGCCGGCGAGAACAGCGTCATCGTGCCGTTCGTGTGGACCGGCGCCGACGGCGTGACGATCCGCCGCAGCTTCGTGCTGACCCGCGGCGACTACGCGATCGAAGTCCGCGACGAGATCGTCAACACCGGCAGCGCCGCGTGGCAGGGCTTTCCGTACCGCCAGCTGATCCGCAGCGCGCCGGCGGTCAAGCGCGGCATGACCAATCCCGAGTCCTACAGCCTGACCGGCGCGACCTGGTTCGGCAGCGACATCGGCTACAGCCGGCGCCAGCTCGGCGACTTCGAAAGCGACGGTCCGCTCAACGCCAAGGACAGCCAGGTCTGGATCGCGATGGTCCAGCACCATTTCTTCAGCGCGTGGATCCCGCGTCCCGACGACAGCGGCACGATCTCGATGCAGGTCGACCGCAGCAGCGGCGCGCCGCGTTACCTGATCCGCGAGTTCGGTGCGCCGATCGCCGTCGCGGCCGGCCAGCAGGCCTCGACCACCGCGCGCCTGTGGGTCGGTCCCAAGCAGGTCGACCTGATCCAGGCGCAGGGCGTGCGCGGGCTCGACCGCGTCGTCGACTACAGCCGCTTCTCGATCTTCGCGATGCTCGGTGAGGGCCTGTTCTGGATCCTCTCCAAGCTGCACGGCCTGATCGGCAACTGGGGCTGGTCGATCATCGGCCTGGTGCTGCTGGTGAAGCTGGCGCTGTATCCGCTGTCGGTCGCGCAGTACAAGTCGATGGCGAAGATGCGCAAGTTCCAGCCGCGCATCGCCCAGCTCAAGGAGCGCTACGGCGACGACAAGCAGAAGTTCCAGCAGGCGATGATGGAGCTCTACAAGAAGGAGAAGATCAACCCGATCGGCGGCTGCCTGCCGGTGCTGCTGCAGATGCCGGTGTTCTTCGCCCTGTATTGGGTGCTGCTCGAGTCGGTGGAACTGCGCCACACGCCGTGGATGCTGTGGATCCAGGACCTGACCGCGCGCGATCCGTACTTCATCCTGCCGGTGCTCAACATCGCGATCATGTGGGCGACGCAGAAGCTCACGCCGATGGTCGGCATGGATCCGATGCAGCAGAAGATCATGCAGTTCATGCCGCTGGTGTTCGGCGCGATCATGATCTTCTTCCCGTCCGGCCTGGTGCTGTACTGGGTGACCAACGGCGGCCTCGGCCTGCTGCAGCAGTGGTGGATGATCAAGCGCTACAGCGAAGCGCCGGCACCGGCGAAGGCCTGATCGCCGCGTTGCCATGATGCCCACGAGCCCGCCACATGGCGGGCTCGTGCGTTCGGGAGTCCTGACATGACCCAATCCCACGAGACCATCGCCGCGATCGCCACTGCGCCCGGCGCCGGCGGCGTCGGCATCGTGCGCCTGTCGGGATCGGCGGCGCTGTCGATCGCGAGCGCGGTCTGCGGACGCGCGTTGCGCGCGCGCCATGCGCACCACGTGCGCTTCCGCGACGCCGACGGCGCGGTGCTCGACGACGGCCTCGCGCTCGCGTTCCCCGGCCCGGCCAGCTACACCGGCGAGGATGTCGTCGAACTGCAGGCGCATGGCAGTCCGGTCGTGCTGCAGCAGCTGCTGGCGCGCTGCCGCACGCTCGGCGCGCGGCTCGCGCGGCCCGGCGAGTTCAGCGAGCGCGCGTTCCTCAACGGTCGCCTCGATCTGGCCCAGGCCGAGGCGGTCGCCGACCTGGTCGCCGCCGGCGACGAACGCGCCGCGCGTGCCGCACGCCGCGCACTCGATGGCGTGTTCTCCGATCGCTGCGACGCGCTGGCGGCGGAGCTGCTGCATCTGCGCGTCTACGTCGAGGCGATGATCGATTTCTCCGACGAGCCGATCGACACGCTCGGCGGCGACGAGGTCGCGCGCCGCATCGACGCGCTCGCGGCGTCGCTGTCGCAGCTGCTGGCCGAGGCCGAACAGGGCCGCCGCCTGCGCGACGGCCTGCACGCGGTGATCGTCGGCCCGCCCAATGCCGGCAAGAGTTCGCTGCTCAACGCGCTGGCCGGCGTGGACCGCGCGATCGTCACCGACATCGCCGGCACCACGCGCGACCTGCTGCACGAGACGCTGCGCGTCGGCGGCGTCGAACTGACCCTGGTCGATACCGCCGGCCTGCGCAGCGAAGGCGACGCGATCGAACGCGAAGGCATGCGCCGCGCGCGCGCCGAACTGCAGCGCGCCGATCTCGCGCTGGTGGTCCTCGATGGCCGCGAGCCGGCCGCGGGCTGGGCATCGGTGGAAGACGCCATCGCCGGTGTCGCCGACCGCATCGTCGTGCACAACAAGACGGACTTGCTCGACGCGGACCTGATACGTGCGCACGATGCCCTGCACGTGTCCGCGCGCACCGGCGCGGGCCTCGACACGCTGCGCGATGCGCTGCAGGCGCGGCTTGGGGGCGACACGCTGGCGGCAGAAGGCGCGTTCACCGCGCGCCAGCGGCATGTCGATGCGCTGCGCGATGCGGCCGACGCCGTCGCCGACGCCCGCGGCACGCTCGCCGCGCAGCATCTCGAGCTCGCCGCCGAATCTCTGCGCATCGCCCACGATGCGGTCGGCGCGATCACCGGGCGGATCCTGCCAGACGACCTGCTCGGGCACATTTTCTCGAGTTTCTGCATCGGCAAGTAGGCGGCCGCCGCGGCCCCGAACGCACGCCATCGACGGCGATCGGGAGCATAAGATTCGTGATCGCGTCGACAGCCCGCACTCGCGATGCGCGTCCAAGGATTGACAAATCGCCTCCGCTGACGCGTTCTACGCACTCTTGCGGACATGCATCCTTGGGGAAAGATGATGGTCTCGAAGATTCCGACGACCCGTCGCGCGTCGCGCGCGCGGCTGGCCGCCGCCTTGGGTCTCGCCTGTGTGCTCGCGGCCTGTGGCCGCGGCGACGACGCGGAGACGCCCGCCGCCGCCGCGCCGGGCGCGATCACCGCGCAGGCCAGCCAGCAGGCCGCCGCGCGTCAGCAGGCGGCCGACGATGCGATCGCCGGCCTGTCGGTCGACGAACTGCGCAGCGCGGCCTCGGCCGCCTACCAGGAAAGCCGGCTGTACGCGCCGGCCGGTGAGAACGCGATGGAGTACTACCTCGCGCTGCGCGAGAAGCAGGCCGGCGACGCCGCGGCGTCCAGCGCCCTGATCGACCTGCTGCCGATGAGCGTCATCGCGACCGAGCAGAGCCGCGACCGGGCCGACTATGCCGAAGCGCGGCGTCTGCTCGGCCTGATCGAGCGCGCCGACAACACGCATCCCGCGCTCGAGCGTCTGCGCGCCAGCATCGCCAGCGCCGAGGAACAGACCGCCGCGCGCGCCGAACAGCAGAAGCTGACCGCCGAGCAGGAAGCGCAACGCGCCCAGACCGTCGAGCGCGAACGCGCGCAGCAGCAGCAACAGCAGCAGGCCGCCGCCGCCCAGCAACTGGCGCAGCAGCAGGCGGCCAGCGAACAGACGGCCCGCGAGGAGGCCGCACGCCAGGCCGCCGCGCGCGAAGAGGCCGCGCGCCAGCAGGCAGCGGCGCCGCCGCGCGAGGAAACGCCGGCGCCCGCGCCCGCGACGCCCGCACCTGCCGCCGCGTCCGCGCAACTGCGGCCGCTGAGCACGCCCGCACCGCGCTATCCCGCCGACGCCCTGCGCGCAGGCACCAGCGGCGAGGTCATGGTCGAGTTCACCGTCGGTGTCGACGGTTCGGTCAGCAACGCACGCGTGGTGCGCGCCGATCCGCCGCGCACCTTCGACCGCGAGGCATTGGCCGCGGTGCGGCGCTGGCGTTTCGAACCGGTGCCTGCGCCGGTGACCACGCGCCGGACGATCGGTTTCGCGCCGACGGCGAACTGACGAGGCAACGGGGCGCACGGATGCGCCCTTGGGTGGAGGCCGTTGCGTCCGCAACAGGACGCGGTGATCCGAGCTCGACTTCCGGGACCGCGAAGGAGCGCGTACAGGTCACCGCTGTACGTGATGCGCATGCGTTGCGTGCGCGCCGATGATCCGCGTTGCGGATCGCCACCCTCTTTAGGCGCGCCACGCTGCGTGTCGATCCGAAGAGTGGTCCATACCAGCGGTGGCACCCTTCTCGAAGGATCTCGTCCTGCGCGAGGGAGATCGGTCGCAAGGACTGCCGGCCCAGGATGTGCGTTGGCCTTCCAAGCGTTCGACGAAGTAGCCACTGCGGCACGGGCGGACCGGGTCCGCAGCGGCCAGCTATCCCTGCTCGCGATGGAGAAGGCGTCCTGTAGGAGCGCGCTTGCGCGCGATGGGCTTGCCCGGAAAGCCCCATCGCGCGCAAGCGCGCTCCTACAGTCATTCCGCGTCTATCTCGGCTGACCGAAGCGATGAAGCCGGTGATCAAACCGTTCCCGTATTCCCGCGAAGAACCTTATTGAACTGCGATCAGCGCAGGGCATTCCGACCGTCACGGCATGTCAGGCGTCCATGACGCGACAGGCCCGCCGAAGCGGGCCTGTCGATCACACGTTGAAGCGAACGCTCAAGCCGCGAGCGAATCGATCGCGGCGTTGAGCGTGGGGCTCGGCCGCATCGCCTCGCCGACCTTCGCCAGATCGGGATGGTAGTACCCGCCGATCTCCACCGGCTTGCCCTGCGCGCCGTTGAGCTCGCCGAGGATCGTCGCTTCCTGTTCGGTCAGCGTCTTCGCCAGCGGCGCGAACGTCGCCTTCAGGTCGGCGTCGTCGTCCTGGTCGGCGAGCGTCTGCGCCCAGTACTGCGCGAGGTAGAAGTGGCTGCCGCGGTTGTCGAGTTCGCCGACCTTGCGCGCCGGCGAGCGGTTCTCGTCGAGGATGCGGCCGTTGGCGGCATCGAGCGCGGCGGCGAGCACCTTCGCCTTCGGGTTGTCGTAGGCGTTGCCGAGGTGTTCGAGCGACGCGGCCAGTGCGAGGAATTCGCCCAGCGAATCCCAGCGCAGGTAGTTCTCCTCAACGAACTGCTGCACGTGCTTGGGCGCGCTGCCGCCGGCGCCGGTCTCGAACAGGCCGCCGCCGGCCATCAGCGGCACGATCGACAGCATCTTCGCGCTGGTGCCCAGCTCCATGATCGGGAACAGGTCGGTCAGGTAGTCGCGCAGTACGTTGCCGGTGACCGAGATCGTGTCCTCGCCCTTGCGGATGCGCGCCAGCGAGAACGTCGTCGCCTCGACCGGCGGCAGCACGCGCAGATCGAGGCCTGCGGTGTCGTGGTCCTTCAGATACGTTTCGACCTTGGCGATCACCTGCGCATCGTGCGCACGCGACTTGTCGAGCCAGAACACCGCCGGCGTCCCGGACAGACGCGCGCGGTTCACGGCGAGCTTGACCCAGTCCTGGATCGGCGCGTCCTTGGTCTGGCACATGCGCCAGATGTCGCCGGCCTCGACCGCGTGTTCGAACACGATGTTGCCGTCGCCATCGGTGACGCGCACGGTGCCGTCGCCGGGGATCTGGAAGGTCTTGTCGTGGCTGCCGTATTCCTCGGCCTTCTGCGCCATCAGGCCGACGTTGGGCACCGAGCCCATCGTCGTCGGGTCGAGCGCGCCATGCGTCTTGCAGTCGTCGATGACCGCCTGGAACACGTCGGCGTAGCAGCGGTCCGGAATCACGGCCTTGGCGTCCTGCAGCTTGCCGTCGGCATTCCACATGCCGCCCGAGTCGCGGATCATCGCCGGCATCGACGCGTCGACGATCACGTCGCTCGGCACGTGCAGATTGGTGATGCCCTTGTCGGAGTTGACCATCGCAAGCTTCGGGCGCGTGGCGTAGAGCGCGTCGATGTCGGCGCGGATCGCGTCCTGCTGATCCTGCCGCAGGGTCTGGATACGCGAATACAGATCGCCGATGCCGTTGTTGGCATCGAAGCCGATCTGGGCCAGCGCGTCGGCATGCTTCTCCAGCACGTCGCGGTAGAACGCCTGCACGACGATGCCGAACATGATCGGGTCGGAGACCTTCATCATCGTCGCCTTGAGGTGCAGCGAGAACAGCACGCCCTGCGTCTTCGCGTCTTCGATCTGCGCGTCGATGAAGCTGGCGAGCGCCTTGCGCGACATCACCGCGGCATCGACGATCTCGCCGGCCTGCACCTTCACCGCTTCCTTGAGCACCGTGGTCGCGCCATCACTGCCGACGAGTTCGATCTTCAACGCGCCGGCCTTCTCGAGCGTCGCCGAGCGCTCGCTGCCGTAGAAATCGCCTTCACGCATGTGCGCGACGTGCGACTTCGAATCGGACGACCACTTGCCCATGCGATGCGGATGCTTGCGCGCGAATGCCTTGACCGACTTCGGCGCGCGGCGGTCGGAGTTGCCTTCGCGCAGCACCGGGTTCACCGCGCTGCCCTTGGTGCGGTCATAGCGCGCCTGGATGTCGCGCTGCTCGTCGCTCGACGGCGCATCCGGATAGTCGGGCAGCGCGAAACCCTGGCCCTGCAGCTCCTTGATCGCGGCTTTCAGCTGCGGCACCGAGGCGCTGATGTTCGGCAGCTTGATGATGTTGGCCTCGGGCGTCGTCGCCAGCTGGCCGAGTTCGGCGAGGTGGTTGCCGATCTTCTGTGCGTCGGTCAGCGCTTCCGGGAACTGCGCCAGGATGCGGCCGGCCAGCGAGATGTCGCGCGTCTCGACCGCGATGCCCGCGGTCCGCGTGAATGCTTCGACGATCGGCAGCAGCGACTGCGTCGCCAGATACGGGGCTTCGTCGGTGAGCGTGTAGAGGATCTTGGGCGTATCGGACATGCGGGCGTGTCTCGTCTGGAAACGGGGGGAATGTGCGGCCGGCGCGCGTTGCGGCATCCAGTGGCCGCGCCTGCCGGCGCGTCCGCGGAGAGGCCGGCGAAGGCCGGTGCGTGCGGACGACACAGCCCCTCGATTGTCGCGCGTTTGCGCAGGTCGCGGAAGGCGGGGCAGCTGCGCGGAGACATACGGGACAGCATGGTGTGCGCGTCGCGGACGTCGCCGCGGCGCCATGAAAAAACGCGGCCTGGGCCGCGTTTTTCTCCGGAATTTCGCGTGCGTGACGGCAGCACTACCGGACCGAGAATTCCCGCGTCTCCACCACCGTGCCGTCGAGCGAGACCTCGAGCCTGTAGGTGCCGGTCGGCCAGCCTTCCGGGTGGTGGATGTCGAATGCGATGACCTGCGGACCGGCGGCGACATCGGCTTCGGTGGTGCGCACCAGTTGGCCTTCGCCGAAGGTCCAGCGTGCGGCGAGCTTGGCCGCGCTCTCGCCGTCGGTGCCGACCGAGGCGTAGATCGTGTCGGTGGCCGCGAACGCCGACGCCGGCGTCGAGACGCGGTTCTGGTCGTCGACGGCGTTGCCGAGTTCGACGCTGGTCACCGTGGCCGGTGCGGGCGGCGCGGGCGTCGGCGGCGGTTCGGGCGCGGTCTGTGCCGGGGGTGGCGCGGCACCGGGTGCGTCGCGGTTGCAGCCGGCGAGCAGCAACACGCCGCCGAGCGCGGCAGCCACGGAAGTCAGGACGACGGATCGGGTCATGGAAACTCCTGGGAATCGGGATGCGGTCACGCGGGCGGCAGCCGCAGGACCTGGCCGGCGTGGAGGCTGTCGGGATCGTCGACCACGTCGCGGTTGAGTGCATGGAGCTCGCGCCAGCGCTCGCGGGCGCCGAGCTCGGCTTCGGCGATGCTCGACAACGAATCGTCCTTGCACACGACATAGGTGCGCAGCGGTGTGTCGTCGGGACTACGGGAATGCGTCATGTCGGCGCTGCCTGGAGGCGACGGCGCAGGCTCCCACGCCCTGCGTTAAGAAACCATCGCGCGACGTGCATCGCCTACTGCCGCTCGTCGCGCAGGCATGCAGGCGGCGCATGGCCGGGCGTCGCGCGCCACGGGTTGATGTCCAGACCGCCACGACGCGTGTAGCGGGCTTCGACCGACAGCGTCTCCGGCCGGCAGCGCGCGAGCAGATCGACGAACACGCGCTCGACGCACTGTTCGTGGAACTCGGCGTGGTCTCGGAACGACACCAGATAGCGCAGCAGCGCCGCGCGGTCGATGCGCGGGCCGCGGTAGGCGATGTGCAGGCTGGCCCAGTCGGGCTGGCCGGTGACCGGGCAGTTGGATTTCAGCAGCGCCGAGCTCAGGTGTTCATCGACGATCTCGCCCGCATCGGCCACGAGCAGCGAGGCGTCGGGCGGACCGTAGCTCGTGATCTCGACGTCGAGGCTGTCGATCGATGTGCCGTCGCGTGCGACGTCGGCCATGGCCGGCAGACCGAACACGACGTCGACATCCGCGCCGGCCGCCTGCGACAGATCGTCGACGACACGCGCACGCACGGCGTCGGCGTCGTCGAAGCGTGTGTGGTTGAGCGAGTTGAGATAGAGCTTCAGCGACTTCGACTCGACCAGATGCGGGGAATCGCCCGGCACGGTGATCGTCGCCGTCGCCACGACCGGCTTGCCGCGCGTATCGAGCCAGCTCAGTTCGTAGGCATGCCAGCGGTCGTGGCCGATGAAGGGCAGCGCCGCGCCGATGCCGATCTCCGCACGCCCGAGCGTGCGCGCGATCGGGAACAGCAGACCCGGATCGTAATGACGCGGATAGGCGACCTCGCGGCCGAGCGGAATGGGCGGCGCGGCCGCGGGGGTGTGGGAGGACATGGGGGGATTTTAGCGCTGGGGGAAGCGACGGGCGCTGAGTGGTGTTGTGCCGTCAGGACGGCAGTCAGACAGTCTGCTTAGAGCCCGTCGCCCCAGCGGAAGCTGGGGCCCATTTTGATCTTTGCGTGGTGCTGGCTCACTTGGAGCGACAGCAAAATGGATCCCAGCTTTCGCTGGGATGACGGTAGAGGGATTCGGAGAACTGTTCCGACACGGACCGAGTCACTGGGTGACCAGCCATTCGACTGTTGAAGGCGGTCCGGCTTTCGCCGGGACGGCGGGTTGCACGCGTGACCCCGGCGTTCTGCTCGTTGCCAAAAGCACTGCTGGCAGAGAGAGCCAACTGCCAGCACGTCGACTCTGCTTCCGCGCGTCGTCCCGGCGCACGCCGGGACCCAGCGACTTGCTCTGATGCTTTTAGGGCGCCCTCAACCCGCATCCGCATCCAGATAATCCAGACTCACCTGCAGCATCGCCCGCAACCCGAGATCCAATGCGGACTCGTCGAGTTCGAACTGCGGCGAATGGTTGCTCGGCGCGGTCGCCGGATCCTTGCCTTCGGCGGTCGCGCCGACGAAGAAGAACATCGCCGGGACTTCCTTCGCGTAGTACGCGAAATCCTCGGCGCCCATGTTGAGGGGGGTCTCCACCACGTTGTCGGCGCCGGCGACGGCCTGCAGGCTCGGCAGCAGGCGCGCGGTCAGCGCGGGATCGTTGACGGTGACCGGGTTGCCGGTGGAATCGGGTACCTGCGCTTCGACGGTGGCGCCGTGCGCGGCGGCGACGTGTTCGGCGACGTTCTTCAGGTCGGCGAAGATGTCGCTGCGCACATCCTCGTCGAAGGTGCGGATCGTGCCGACCAGTTCCACATGATCGGGAATGATGTTGTAGCGGATGCCGCCCTTGATCGCGCCGAAGGTCACCACGGCCGGCAATGTGGAGATGTTGGTGCGGCGGCTGACGATGGTCTGCGCGGTGCCGATCAGGTCGGCCGCGGCGACGATCGGGTCGATGCCGCCCCAGGGCCGCGAGCCGTGCGTCTGCCGGCCGACGACCTTGATGTTGAAGCGGTCCGACGCGGCCATCAGCGGGCCTGCGCGCACACCGAGCTGGCCGGCCTGCAGCGTCGAGAACACGTGCAGTCCGAAGATCGCGTCGGGCCTGAAGTCGCGGAAGATGCCTTCGGCCAGCATCATCGACGCGCCGCCGTCCTCGTCGTCGGGCGGACCTTCCTCGGCGGGCTGGAACACGAACAGCACCTCGCCGGCCAGTTGCTCGCGCATGCCGACCAGGGCTTCGGCGACGCCCATCAGGATCGCGACGTGGGCATCGTGGCCGCAGGCGTGCATGACGCCGGTGGTCTCGCCGCGATAGGTCGCCGTCGCGGTCGAGGCGAACGGCAGGCCGGTCTGTTCGGTGACCGGCAGCGCGTCCATGTCGGCGCGCAGCGCGATCCTCGGGCCTGGGCGTCCGCCCTTGAGCACGGCGGTCACGCCGGTATGCGCGATGCCGGTCTTCGGTTCCAGGCCGAGGCTGCGTAGATGCTCGGCGACCAGCGCCGCGGTGCGCGTCTCGCGGTTGCCGAGTTCGGGATGCTGGTGGATGTCGCGTCGCCAGTCGACGACCCTGGCCTGCAGCGCGGCCGCGGCGCTGGCGACTTCGGGACGTTGCGCGTCCTGCGCGTGCGACAGGACAGGCAGGGCGGCGCAGGCGCACAGCAGCGCGGTGGCGAGTCGGTGCATCGGCGGATCCTCGACGGGAGATCGTCCGATGCTAGTGGATCAGCGGGCCTGCAGGCGCGCGCCGGCGCACACGTGTCGTGCGTGGAAACCAGTAGGAGCGCGCTTGCGCGCGATGGCGCTTTCCCGTGAAAGCCCTATCGCGCGCGAGCGCGCTCCTACACGTGCGCCCTCAGCGCGCGCAACGCCAGGCGCCGAAGCGCTGGCTGCCGCCGGCCGGTTCGCCAAGCGGGCTGATCGTGTCGGCGTTGAGACCGGGCGCTTCGTTGCGCGCGAGGGTTTCCAGTTCCTCGCGCACGCGCAGCTGGTTGCGTTCGACGAACGCGATGCTGTGCTTGACCGAGACCTCGACCTCGCCACGCTTCTGGCAGTCGGCCGGCGCCGCACTCACCACGCGCACCGCACTCGCGCCCGGCGCCATGTGCACCCAGGTGCAGCCGGCGGCGGACAGGGACAGCAGCATCACAGCCAGGGACTTGCGCATTCGGAGTGCTCCGGGATTCGTTGGGTGGGGACGCGATGCCCGCCATTGTGGCGGGCATCGGCTGAGCGGGCGATCACCGTCCTCGCAACCCGTTCGAGTCCGCCGCGCGCCCCAGCTGGCAAGCGCGGCGACATCGAACAGGGTGTCAGCGTGCGACCGGCTTGCCGTCCGCGTCGAGCACCTGCACCTCGCCCAGTTCGAGCGCGCGGATCGGCGCCTCGATCTGCTCGAGGTCGCCGACGACGACCCAGGTCAGCGCCCTGGGATCGATCGTCGTCGCCACGCCGGCCAGATCGGCGGTCGTCATCGACTCGATCTCGGCCTTGCGCTGGAACACGTAGTCGTCCGGACGGCCGAAGCGCACGTTGCCGCCGATCGTCGACATCACCGACCACGCGGTCTCGTAGGCGCCGGGCAGGCTCAGCGTCTGGATCGCCTGGGCGCGTGCGAGTTCGGCGGCGGTCGCCGGACGATCGCCATCGGCGAAGTCGGTCAGCTCGCGCTGGATCTCGGCCATCGCCTCGGCGGTCTTGTCGATCTGCACCGGCGCCGACGCCATCCACGGGCGCTGGCCCAGCGTGCCGCTGGCCGAGCTGCGCGCGCCGTAGGACCAGTGCTTGTCCTCGCGCAGGTTCATGTTCAGACGCGCGGTGAAGTCGCCACCGATCACGGTGTTGGCCATGTCGAAACGGGTCGACGACGCGTCGTTGGTCGGCGGGATGACCTGCGCGGCGAAGATGTTGGCCTGCACCGCACCCGGCTGGTCGATCAGGAACACGCGCGAGGCGGTGGGGCGTGCGACCTCGGCCACTTCGATCGGTGCCGGCGCCGCGCCGGTGCCGCGCCAGTCGCCGAAATGCGTTTCCAGCATCGGCACGATTTCGTCCAGCGTGGTGTCGCCGACGACGATCAGCGTCGCGCCTTCCGGACGCACCCAGTCGCGGTGGAAGGCGACCAGTTCGTCGCGGGTGAGCTTGGCGATCGAGGCCTCGTCGCCGCTGCCGGTGAACGGGATCGCATATGGGTGGCCGGCGCCGTAGACCAGCGGCGGCAGCACGCGCATCGCCACGCTGCTGGGGCGCGCCTTCTCCTGCGCGATGCCGGCGATCCACGTCGCCTTGATGCGGTCGATCTCCTTCTGTTCGAAGTTCGGCCGGCGCAGCATGTCGGCGAATAGCGCCAGCGACGGGTCGAGGTTCTCCTTCAGCGCCGAGACGTAGGCATTGCTGCCGTCGAGCGACGCGCCCGCGCCGAGGCTCGCGCCCAGCGCTTCGACGCGGTCGGCGAAGTCCAGCGCGCCCAGACCGCCGGCGCCTTCGTCGAGCACGTTCATCGTGAAGCTCGCGGTGCCCGGCGTGCGGCCCTGGTCGGCGGTGTAGCCGCCCTTGAACTCGTAGCTCAGCTGCACGACCGGAATTTCCGGCCGCCGCGCGAGGATCACCTCGGTGCCGTTGGACAGCGTCGCGCGCTGCTGCGCCGGGAACTTCAGCTCCGGGAACGAAGCCGTCTTCGGCACGCCGGCGCTGCGGTCGATGCGGCTGCGCGTGGTCGAGTACTTCGCATCCGGCGCCGGCGGGGTGAACGGCGCGGGCGTGACCGCGGGTTCCTCGGCCAGCGGCGTGCGCGCGCCCGGCACCACGGTGATGGTGTGGCTGCCGACGTCGAGCCACTTCGCGCCGGCGGCCTTGACGTCGTCGGCGGTGGTCGCGGCGACGTTCGCCAGCGATGCACGGAAGCAGCCCGGATCGCCTTCGTAGACGGTGCATTCGGCCAGCGCGTCGGCCTTGCCGCCGAAGCCGCCGATGCGCTCGATGCCGCGCACGAAGCCGGCACGGAACGCGGTCTTGGCGCGCTCGAGTTCCTCGGCGCTCGGGCCCTCGGCGATCAGGCGCTCGAGTTCCTCGTCGATGGCCTTCTCGACGGTCGCCGGGTCCACGCCCTGCTTCACCGTCGCCATCACGATGAAGTTCGAGCCCAGCTGCGAGCCGTAGGCGCCGGCGCTGATGTTGTCGACGAGGCGGTCGTCGTGCAGCAGGCGGCGGTCGAGGCGCGAGGCCTTCGCGCCGCCGAGCACGCTGCCCAGCACCTGCAGATGGTCGATGTCGGTCGTGCCCAGTTCGGCGACGTTCCAGGCGCGGTAGATCCGCACCTGCGGCACCTGGTCCTCCATCGTCTCGCGGGTGTCGGCGCTGCGCTTGGCGACGTCGACGGCCGGCTGCGCCATCGTCGGGCCGGCCGGGATGTCGCCGAAGTACTGCGCGACCTTGCGGCGCGCGGTGGCCACGTCGATGTCGCCGGCCAGCACCAGCACCGCGTTGTTCGGGCCATACCAAGTGCGGAACCACTGCTTGACGTCGTCGAGCGCGGCCGCGTTGAGGTCGTTCATCGAGCCGATGACGCCGTGGTGGTACGGGTGGCCCTTCGGATACAGCGCGCGGGTGAGCTTGTCCCAGACCTGGCCGTAGGGCTGGTTCTCGCCCTGGCGCTTCTCGTTCTGCACCACGCCGCGCTGCTCGTCGAGCGCGGCCTGGTCGACCGCGCCGAGCAGGTGGCCCATGCGGTCGGATTCCATCCACAGCGCCATGTCGAGCGCGGTGGTCGGCACGTTCTGGAAGTAGTTCGTGCGGTCGGTGTTCGTGGTGCCGTTCTGGTCGGTCACACCGACCTGCTTGAACGGGTCGAAGAACTCGCCGTCCTGGTTCTCGCTGGCCTGGAACATCAGGTGCTCGAACAGGTGCGCGAAGCCGCTGCGGCCGGCCGGCTCGTCCTTGCTGCCCACGTGGTACCAGATGTTGACCGCGACGATCGGCGCCTTGCGGTCGGTGTGCACCACCACGCGCAGGCCGTTGGGCAGGGTGAAGGTCTCGTAGGGGATGTCGACGCCTGCGGCCTGGGCCGGCGGCGCGGCCAACGCGAGCGGAGCGGCGGCGATGCCGGACAGGGCGAGCCCGGTGGCCAGTGCGAGCAGGGCCGCACGCGGGCGGGACGGGACGGTACGGCGACGGTCAGCGGACATGCCGGTCCTTGGAATTGTGACGGAGTTGGACCCGCATCCTAGCCAGCCGCGGGGCCTTCGGCACGGGCCGCAGGTCATGGTCGGGGTCCTCGGGTGCTGCTCTGTCCTTCCCCCTTGGGGGAAGGTGCCTGGAGGGCGGATGAGGGCGCTTTTGGGTCGTGACCAGTGAAGCCCGCCCCTCACTTGATGCGCTAAGCGCGTCTACCCCGGATCAGGTCCGCTGGCAGGCTCTCTCCCAGAGGGAGAAGTGTCGATCGCGGCGTTGGTCTGGCCACCCGCCCGGTCATCACCGCAACGCGACTAGCATCGCAATCTGTCCCCACTCGAGAGGCGCGCGTCATGACCCACTGGACCCTGGTGACCGGCGCCAACCGCGGCCTCGGCCTCGAATTCGTCCGCCAGCTGCTGGCCGACGGCGCCCGCGTCGTCGCGACCTGCCGTCATCCCGGAAAGGCGACCGCGCTCAACAATCTCGCGGCCGAGTATCCCGGCCATCTGAAGGTGCTGCCGCTGGATGTCGGCGACGCCCGTTCGCGCGACGAGCTGGTCCGCGAGTGGCCGCTGGCCGCGGGCGAGGACGCGCGCATCGGCGTGCTGATCAACAACGCCGGCGTGCTGCACAGCGGCGAGCGGTTCGGCACGCTGGCCGCCGACACGCTCGACGACAGCCTGCGCACCAACGTCACCGGCCCGCTGCTGCTGACCCAGGCGCTGGTGCCGCTGCTCGTCGATGGGGCGCGCGTCGCCAACCTGTCCTCGCAACTCGGCTCGATCGCCAACACCGCGCGCTTCGGCACGCCGAGCTACGCGATCAGCAAGGCCGCGCAGAACATGGCGACCGTGCAACTGGCCCACGCCTTGCGCGAGCGCGGCATCGTCGTCGTCGCCCTGCATCCGGGCTGGGTGCGGACCGACATGGGCGGCGCCCAGGCCACGGAAGTACCGGAAGACGCGGTCGCCGGCCTGCGCAAGGTGATCGACGGACTCGGCATCGACGACAGCGGCCGCTTCCTCGACTGGACCGGCGCAGCCCTGCCCTGGTGACCGACAATGGCCGGCCCGCAGCCCGGTCCGGTCCATGTTCGACGTCATCCTGCACACGCCCGAGATCCCGCCCAACACCGGCAACGTGATCCGCCTGTGCGCCAACACCGGCGCGCGACTGCACCTGGTGCGGCCGCTGGGCTTTGATCTCGACGACCGCAACCTGCGCCGCGCCGGCCTCGACTACCACGAGTACGCGACGCTGCAGGTCCACGACGATCTCGATGCCGCGCTCGCCGCGATAGAGCCGGCGCGCCTGTTCGCGCTGAGCACGCGCAACAGCGTCCGCTTCGACGCGCCCGCGTTCGCCCCGGGCGACGCCTTCCTGTTCGGCAGCGAGACCCGCGGCCTGCCCGACGACGTGCTCGACCGCGTGCCCGACGGCCAGCGCCTGCGCCTGCCGATGCAGCCCGGCAACCGCAGCCTCAACCTTTCGAACGCGGTCGCGGTGGTCGTGTTCGAAGCGTGGCGGCAACAGGGTTACGCGGGCGGCGATCTCTGACGGAACGACGGCGCACCGGCGACCTGAACACGACCCCAAAAGTTCCTGTACTTGCGGGTTCAATATTCAGCGCGGGTTGCACACGCAGGTCGAGAATGCCCCATACCGGCCCGGGTGGCCGTGCTTCCCCTCCCCCTCGAAGCGCATCCCCTCCCTGTCACCCGGGCCGGCATTTCCAACCGCGACACCCATAAGAGTCGGGCTCCACGCAGGGCCCGGCCGGAGAGAGACCCGAATGAAGCGCTTCCTTCCGATCGCCGCCCTCGCTGCCGCGCTCCCTTTCGCCGCGAATGCCGCCGAAGGCCTGTCCTACACCTATGTCGAAGGCGGCTACTCGGCCAGCAAGTCCGACATCGCGCCGGTCAACCGTGACGTCGATTCCGACGGCTGGTCGATCCGCGGTTCCGCCGCGTTCCACCCGAATTTTCACGCCTTCGGCGACTACACCCGCGAGAGCGTCGACAACAGCCCGCTCGACCGCGACCAGTGGCGTCTGGGCGTCGGCTACAACCACGAAGTCTCGCCGCGCACCGACCTGCTGACCCGCGTGGCCTACCAGAAGCTCGACTTCGGCCGCGGCATCAACGCCGACGGGTATTCGGTCGAAGTCGGCGCGCGCACCGCGCTGCTGCCGGCGCTGGAAGGCTATGCGCTGGCCGGCTACGAGGATCTCGACAGCGGCTTCGACAGCGAGTTCTACGGCCGCCTCGGCGCGCAGTGGAAGTTCAACCCGAACTTCGGCGTCGCCGGCGACGTCAAGCTGATCAAGGGTGGCGACACCCAGTGGTTCGTAGGTCCGCGTCTGACTTGGTAAGTCCTACACGCTCCCCCGCGGTTTCCGGTCCCCAGCGCTTCCCCGGCGCCTCTCTCTCCCGGAAATCGCCAGAACCCGGCCAGTGATGGTCGGGTTCTTTTTTTGTGGGTCGGAAAGGCCGGCGGATTCCAGTGGCAGCTCGCGGCGCCCTTGTTTTGTCCTTCCTTGGGGGCTACGTGCCCGCCGGGGTAGAAGGTGCCCGAAGCCGGATGAGTGTGCTTCGGTTTTTCTGGCGAAGCCTCGCCCTCACCCGACGCGCGAGCGCGTCGACCTCTCCCGAAGGGAGAGGTGTTCGTTTCCCGCCAGACGAGAGGTCTGGCGGGAGGCGGGGCATCGGTCGGGCCTTCGGCCCGAGCTTCTTATTCGAACTCGGGCTTCTGCTCGCGCGCCATCAGCCGGGCCAGACCCTCGGCCGGGGTGATGTCGCCGTGCAGCACCGCGCGGACGTTGCTGGAGATCGGCAGTTCGATGCCGTGGCGCTCGGCCAGGCGCATGACTTCGTCGGCGGTCTGCACCGATTCGACCACCTGGCCGATCGCGCGCACCGCGTCCTCGAGCTTCTCGCCGCGGCCCAGCGCCAGGCCCAGCCGACGGTTGCGCGACAGGTCGCCGGAACAGGTCAGCACCAAGTCGCCGAGACCGGCGAGGCCCATCAGGGTTTCCGCGCGGCCGCCGATCGCCTGGTTCAGGCGCAGCATCTCGTGGAGGCCGCGGGTGATCAGGCCGGTGCGGGCGTTGAGGCCCAGTGCCATGCCGTCGGCCGCGCCGGTGGCCACGGCGAGCACGTTCTTCATCGCGCCGCCGAGTTCGGCGCCGCGCATGTCGGTGCCGGTGTAGGCGCGGAACGTCGGGCCGTGCAGCACGTCGGCGACGGTCTGCGCGAATGCGGCATTCTCGGACTGCACGGTGATCGCGGTCGGCAGGCCCGACGCGACTTCCTTGGCGAACGACGGCCCGGTGACGACGGCCAGCGGCACGTCCGCGCCGACCAGCCCGCCGGCCACTTCATGCAGAAAGCGCCCCGAACCGGGCTCGAAACCCTTGGTCGCCCACGACACGCCGACGCCTGCCGGGCGCAGCGGCGCCAGCAGTTCCAGCGTTTCGGTGAAGGCGTGCGACGGCACGACGACCAGGATCAGGCCGACGCCGTCGAGGGCATGGGCCAGATCGGTGGTCGCGCGCAGGTTGGACGGCAGCGGAATGCCCGGCAGGTAGCGCGGGTTCTCGTGGCGCTGGTCGATCGCCTCGATCTGCGCTGCGTCGCGACCCCACAGCGTGGTGGGATGGCCGTTGCGTGCGATCAGCGAGGCGAGCGCGGTCCCCCAGGAGCCCGCGCCCAGCACCGCGACCGCGGTCTTGCGGTCGCTCACGCTCAGGCGTTGCCGACCTGGTCGGTCGTCGGCTGTTCGCCGCCCTGCTGCGCGCGCTGGCGCAGGCCTTCGGCGTACAGCGCGTCGAAGTTGATCGGCTGCAGCAGGAACGGCGGGAAGCCGCCGGCCTGGATCAGCTCGCCGATCAGCTGACGGGCATACGGGTACAGCACGTTCGGGCACTGGGTGCCGAGCAGCGCGTCGAGGGTGTTGCCGTCGAAACCGGCCAGACCGAACACGCCGGCCTGCTTCACTTCGGCCACGTACACCGTGTTGGCGTTGTCCTCGCCGGTGGTGCAGGTCAGGGTGATCGCCAGCACGACCTCGAAGGCATTGTCGCCGACGCGCTGGACGCTCTGGTTGAGGTTCATGTTGAGCTGCGGCTGGGCCTGCTCGTTGAAGATCGCCGGCGACTTGGGCGACTCGAACGAGACGTCCTTGACGTAGATCTTCTCGACGCTGAACTGCGCGCCGGCCGGCTGTGCCGGGGCTGCGCCATTGGCGCCGTTAGTGGCCTGTTCTTCGGACATGTGGATCGACTCCGGCAAAAAATGTTGGGTGAGACGGATCGCCGATTATGGCATTCCGCCAAGGCGGTACCGCTTGCTCAGCCGCGGCCCTTGGCCAGCGGCAGGTCGGCCTGCAGCCAGCCGCCGATGCCGCCGTCGAGCACGTAGACGTTCTCGAAGCCGGCCTTCTTCAGGCGCTTGGCCGCGTCGCTGGCGGTGCTGCCGGTCTTGCAGACCAGCACGACCGGCAAGGCCTTGGCGGGCGCGAGCTGCTTGCTCTCGGGATCGAACTGGCTCATCTGCACGTTCTTCGAGCCCGGGATGTGGCCCTTGCCGAAGTCCGCGGCGGGGCGCAGGTCGACGACCAGGGCGCTCTCGCGGTTGACCAGCACGGTCAGTTCGGCCGGACGCAGGACCTTGAAGCCGCGGAAGAGCCGCGAGATCTCGTTGAAGACGATCGCCACCGTCAATGCGGCGAGGATCAGCGACAGCATCTGGTTGCGGCCCAGGAAGGCCAGAAGTTCTTCGAAATTCACGGATGGATCGCGGTGCGTCGGCGGGCGGCGATTGTCGCACACCACCGCGACCGCCCGGCGGCAGGCGGCCGATGCCGGCGCGGCGGGATCATTCGCCGGCCCAGAAGTCCGGCAGGCCGTCGACGATCCACCAGGTGCCTGCCGCCGCATCCCAGCGCCAGCGCTCGGTGTAGCGCACGGTGCGCTCGGCCATGGTGTGGCGGTTGACCACGCCGATCTGGATCTCGCGCACCGCGTCCTCGGGCCCGGCGGTGGCGCCGGTCTCGCGGTAGCCGGTGACTTGTACCTGTTCGTAGCGGGCGAAATCCAGCTCGCTGACCGGATGCGCGGCGCGGTACTCCGGGTCGACCAGCTGCCAGGCGGTCTTCATGTCGTTCCAGCGCACCGCGCCGGTCCACGCGTACTGCGCGCGTTCGAGTGCGGTGCCCTGCTTGCGGGCGCTGGCGCAGCCGGGCAGCAGGACCAGCAGCGCGAGCAGCAGCACGGCGAGCTGCGTGCGGAACAGGACGGAACGACCGGGGTAAGCGCGCATGGCTGGGTCTCGAGGCGTGAGGCCGCCATCGTAGCCGCCGCGGCCGGCGCGCGGGCGGCTGCCGGTATCCTCTGCGCGATGGATGTCGACACTTCTTCCCGGGCCGCCACGGTCAACATCGCCGCCGCATTGCCGCGGCTGGCGCAGGCCGCGCCCGGGCGCATCGCGATGCGCTGTCCCGGCCCCGACGGCCGCTATGCCGACGCGCACGCGCTGACCTACGCCGCACTCGATGCGCGCAGCGACGCGATCGCGGCCGGCCTGGCCGCGCGCGGCATCGTCCGCGGCACCCGCACGGTGCTGATGGTGCGGCCGACGCCCGAGTTCTTCCTGCTGATGTTCGCGCTGTTCAAGGCGGGCGCGGTGCCGGTGCTGGTCGATCCGGGCATCGACAGGCGCGCGCTGAAGCAGTGCCTGGACGAAGCCGGCGCCGAGGCGTTCATCGGCATTCCGCTGGCGCAGTTCGCGCGGGTGCTGCTGGGCTGGGCGAAGTCGGCGCGGGTGCGCATCACGACCGGGCGCTGGGCGGTGCTGAGTGATGCGACGCTGGCGGACGTCGAACGCGCGGGCGCCGGTGCCGGCCCGCAGCTCGCCGCGACTGCAGGCGACGACGTCGCCGCGATCCTGTTCACCAGCGGCTCGACCGGCGTGCCCAAGGGCGTGGTCTACCGCCACCGCCATTTCGCCGCGCAGATCGAGATGCTGCGCGACGCATTCGGCATCGGCGCCGGCGGCGTCGACCTGCCGACGTTCCCGCCGTTCGCGCTGTTCGATCCCGCGTTCGGGCTGACTTCGATCATCCCGGACATGGATCCGACCCGGCCGGCCAAGGCCGATCCGCGCAAGCTGCATGCGGCGATCGAACGCTTCGGCGTCGACCAGCTGTTCGGCTCGCCTGCATTGATGGGCGTGCTCGCCAAGTACGGCAAGCCGCTGCCGACGCTGCGCCGCGTGACCTCGGCCGGCGCGCCGGTGCCGCCGGAGACGGTCGCCAAGATCCTCGACCTGCTGCCGGGCGACGCGCGCTTCTGGACGCCCTACGGCGCCACCGAATGCCTGCCGGTCGCCGTCGTCGAAGGCCGCGAACTGCTGGCGCTGCGCACACGCACCGAGCACGGCGCCGGCACCTGCGTCGGCCGCCCGGTGCCGCCGAACGAGGTGCGCATCATCCGCGTCGACGACGAGGCGATTCCCAGCTGGTCCGATGCGCTGTGCGTGCCCGGCGCGCAGGTCGGCGAAATCACCGTCGCCGGACCGAGCGCCACCGACACCTACTTCAACCGCGACGCGCAGACGCGGCTGGCGAAGATCGCCGAGACCCTGCCCGACGGCAGCACCCGCATCGTCCACCGCATGGGGGACCTCGGCTATTTCGATGCCGAGGGCCGGTTGTGGTTCTGCGGGCGCAAGGGGCATCGCGTCGTGACCGCCACCTGCACGCTGTGCACCGAACAGGTCGAGCCGGTGTTCAACGTGCATCCGGAAGTCCGGCGCACCGCGCTGGTGGGTGTCGGGGCTAAGGGCGCGCAGACGCCGGTGTTGTGCGTGGAACTGGAGGCCGGCGTCGCGAAGACGGCGCAGACACGCATCGCCGACGAGCTGCGGCATATCGGCGAGGGCTTCGTCCACACCGGCCGCATCGAGCGCGTGCTGTTCCATCCCGGCTTCCCGGTCGACATCCGCCACAACGCCAAGATCGGCCGCGAGACGCTGGCCGTCTGGGCCGCGAAACACGCACAGGACATCGCATGAAACTTCTCGTCACCGGTGGCGGCGGCTTCCTCGGCCAGGCCCTGTGCCGCGGGCTGGTCGAACGAGGCTTTGACGTCACCAGCTTCAACCGCGGGCATTACCCCGAGCTCGATGCGATCGGCGTGCGCCAGGTCCGCGGCGATCTCGCCGATGCGGACGCGGTGCGCAATGCGGCGCAGGGCATGGACGCGATCTTCCACAACGCCGCCAAGGCCGGCGCCTGGGGCAGCTACGAGAGCTATCACCAGGCCAATGTCGTCGGCACCCGCAACGTGCTCGACGCCTGCCGCGCGCACGGCATCGGCCGGCTGGTCTACACGTCGACGCCCAGCGTGACCCACCGGGCGACGCATCCGGTCGAGGGCGGGACCGCCGACACCGTGCCCTACGGCGAGGACTTCAAGGCGCCGTATGCGACGACCAAGAAGATCGCCGAGCAGGCGGTGCTCGCGGCCAACGGGGCGGAGCTCGCGACGGTCGCCCTGCGCCCGCGGCTGATCTGGGGGCCGGGTGACCAGCAACTGCTGCCGCGGCTGGTCGAACGCGCGCAGGCCGGGCGCCTGCGCTTCGTCGGCGACGGCGAGAACCGCATCGATACGACCTACATCGACAACGCCGCGCAGGCGCACTTCGACGCATTCGACCATCTGGCGCCGGGCGCGGCCTGCGCCGGCCGTGCCTACTTCATCAGCAACGGCGAGCCGACGACGGTACGCGAGATCGTCAACGCGCTGCTCGCCGCCGCCGGTGCGCCGCAGGTCGAGAAGACGATTCCGTTCGGCGCGGCGTATGCGATCGGTGCGGTCTGCGAATCGCTGTGGCCGCTGCTGCGCCTGAAGGGCGAGCCGCCGATGACCCGCTTCCTCGCCGAGCAGCTCAGCACCACGCACTGGTACGACATGGCGCCGGCGACCCGGGATTTCGGTTACCGGCCACGGGTTTCCCTTCACGAAGGACTCACCCGACTGAAAGATTCGTGGACAGGTACCTGACCGTCACCTGATCGCGACTCGGCCGGGCATAGGGTGGCCTCCGAACCGCTCACGGGAATCAGGAGACCACCCATGCTTCGTTATGCCGTCATCTTTCTTGTCGTCGCCATCATCGCCGGCGTCCTCGGCTTCAGTGGTGTCGCCGGCGCCGCCACCAACATCGCCTGGATCCTCTTCGTGGTGTTCCTGATCCTGGCCGTGATCTCGATGCTGCGTGGTCGCGGACCGTAACGTCCCGGCACTGCAGGTGACTCGAAACGCCCGCCACTAGGCGGGCGTTTTCTTTTGCGGGTTCCGCACGCACCACCCGCTCACCTGACACTTCGCAGCATCGCGAAGCGCACCCCGATGCGGTTCGCGCGACGACGTCGGCGCCGCGGCATCGGCCGCTACAATGCGGCCATGGCCGGATTCCTTCCTTCTCCCTTCGCGGCGCTCAAGCCGATTGCCGGACGCGCGCTGGAAACCGCGCTCAACCAGGCGCTCGCGCTCGATGCCGATACGCGCGCTGCGCTCGCCGGACTCGACGGGCAGCGCATCGCGCTGACGCTCGCATCGCCGCCGATCGCGCTGGAACTGCGCGTCGACGGCGAGCGCCTGCGCGTCGGTCCGGTCGACGAGGCCGTCGAGCCCGATCTCGCCGTCCGCACGACGATCGCCGGTGTGCTGTCGCAGCTGCCGTTCCTGCGCCGCGACGACGCGCCGCCGATCGGCAAGGTCCGGGTGTCGGGCGATGCCGAACTCGCGCGCCGGCTGCAGAAGCTCGCGGGCCGTTTCGATCCCGACTGGCAGAAACCCTTCGTCGCGGTGTTCGGCGAGGTCATCGGCGTGCAGGTCGCCAACGCGTTCGCCAGCGCGCTGCAGCAGGCGCAGGGTCTCGGGCGCACGCTGACCGAGAGCGCGGTGGAATACGTCACCGAGGAGTCGCGCGACGTGCTCGGCCGCGACGAACTCGACGCGTTCAACGACGACGTCGATGTGCTGCGCGACGACGTCGAGCGGCTCGCGGTGCGCGTGTCGCGCCTGTCGCGCGGGTCGGCTGCATGAAGGCCCGCTCGTGAAGGGTGTACTGCGCGCCTCGCGCATCGGCCGCGTGCTGCTGCGCTACCGGCTCGACGACCTGCTCGACGGCACCCCCGTCGAGCGCTGGCTCAAGCTCGCGCGGCCGTTCGTGCCGCGCGCCTCGGCCGACATCGCCGCGCAGTCGCGCGGCGCGCGTCTGCGGCTGGCGCTGCAGGAGCTCGGACCGATCTTCGTCAAGTTCGGGCAGATCCTCTCGACCCGGCGCGATCTCGTGCCGCCGGACATCGTCGACGATCTCGCCCTGCTGCAGGACCGCGTGCTGCCGTTCGACGGCGCCCAGGCGCAGGCGATCATCGAGCGCGAACTCGGCATGCCGATCGCGCAGGCCTTCGAGGCCTTCGACACCGTGCCGCTGGCGTCGGCATCGATCGCCCAGGTGCATGCCGCGACGCTGCCGGCCGACGAGCGCAATCCGCGCCGCGAGGTCGTGGTCAAGGTGCTGCGGCCGACGATCGAGAAGCAGATCGCCGCCGATGTCGCGCTGCTGAAGAACCTCGCCGCGCTGGTCGACCGCACCCACCCCAACGCCGACAAGATCCGCCCGCGCGAAGTCGTGGCCGAGATCGAGAACACGCTCGCCGCCGAACTCGACCTGCAGCGCGAAGGCGCGAACGCCTCGGTGCTGCGCCGGTTCTGGACCGGTTCGCAGGATCTCTACGTGCCGGCGCCGGTGTGGGAACGCACCACCCAGCGCGTGCTCACGCTCGAGCGCGTGCACGGCATTCCCAGCGACGACATCGCCGCGCTCGACGCCGCCGGCATCGACCGCAGGGCGCTCGCGGCCAAGGGTGTGCGCGTGTTCTACACGCAGGTGTTCCGCGACAACTTCTTCCACGCCGACGCGCACGCCGGCAACATCTGGGTCGACCCGGACCGCAGGACCGATCCGCGTTTCATCGCGCTGGATTTCGGCATCATGGGCCAGCTCTCGCGCGAGGATCAGTACTACCTCGCCGAGAACTTCATGGCGATCTTCCGCCAGGACTACCGGCGCATCGCCGAGCTGCACATCCAGGCTGGCTGGATGCCGGGCCATATCCGCATCGACGAACTCGAAGCCGCGGTGCGATCGGTGTGCGAGCCCTACTTCACCCGGCCGCTGTCGGAGATCTCGCTCGGCGAAGTGCTCGGCAAGCTGTTCCGCACCGCGCAGCGCTATCAGCTCACGTTGCAGCCGCAGTTGATCCTGCTGCAGAAGACCCTGCTGAGCATCGAGGGCATCGGTCGCCTGCTCGATCCGAAACTCGACATCTGGGCGGTCGCCCGGCCGGTGCTCGAGCGCATCCTCGTCGAGCGCTACAGTCCGCAGCGCCTGGGCCGCGAATTCCGCGACCGCCTGCCGGAACTGATCACCCAGGCGCCGGACATGCCGCGCCTGCTGCACGGCTGGCTCAAGCAGCAGGTCGAGGGCCGTCACGAACTGCGCATGCGTTCCGACGACCTCGCCGCGCTGACCGCGACGATGCAGGGCATGCAGAAGCGCATGGTCGCCGCGATCCTCGGTGTCGGTCTGCTGATCGTCGCCGCGGTGCTGTATGCGCTGGAAGCGGGTGGGCCGAGCTTCGTCGGCTTGCCGGTCGCGACCTGGATCGCGGGCGTCGGCGGGCTGTGGGCGTTGCTCGCGGCATGGCCGCGGCGGTCGCCGGTGTATCTGCGGGATTGACTGCTCTGAGGCCCTCCCCCGTTTACTGGGGACGGCTCAAGCAGTGCCTCGTGCCCGACACTCCGCTGCCCGTGCACCGAGCCAATCCCGCTCCCGCGGATTGCGCGCCAGCGATGCCGCGCGTTCGAAGGCAGCAGCCGCGTCCGCATGCCGCCCGAGTTTCGCCAGCAGATCGCCGCGCACACCCGGCAGCAGGTGGTACCCGGCCAGCGTGTCGTCGTCCGCCAGCGCATCGACCAGCGGCAACGCGGCCGCCGGACCGACGGCCATGCCGATCGCGACCGCGCGGTTGAGTGCGACGACCGGCGAACCCGTCAGCACCAGCAGCTGGCCGTACAGTGCCGCGATGCGTGTCCAGTCGGTCTCGCCCGCGCTCGGTGCGAGCGCGTGGCAGGCGGCGATCGCGGCCTGCAACTCGTAGCCGCCCGGCGGCGACGTGCCGCGCGTGGTCTGCGCCTGCGCCTGCGATGCGAGACCCGCATCGATCAGCCCACGATCCCAGCGCGTGCGGTCCTGGTCGGGCAGCAGCACCGGATGGCCGTCCGCGTCGGTACGCGCATCGAGCCGGGAGGCCTGCAGCGCCATCAGCGCGCCGAGTGCATGCACCTCGGGCTCGCGCGGCATCAGGCCGGCCAGTACGCGCGCAAGACGCAGCGCCTCGACGCACAGGTCCGGCCGTGCCCAGTCGTCGCCGCTGCTGGCGGCATGGCCTTCGTTGAACACCAGATACAGCACGTGCAGCACCGCCGACAGCCGCGCCGGCAGGTCCGCGCGCTGCGGCACTTCGAACGGCGTGTCGGCCCTGGCGATACTTTTCTTGGCGCGCACGATGCGCTGGGCGATCGTCGCCTCGGGCACCAGGAACGCGCGTGCGATCTCGTCGGTGGTCAGGCCGCCGATCAGCCGCAGCGTCAGCGCGACCTGCGATTCGACGGTCAGCGCCGGATGGCAGGCGATGAACATCAGCCGCAGCACGTCGTCGCCGATCACGTCGTCGAGCGCGTCCTGCGCGCGCGCATCGGCGTCGCGCTGCGCCTGCTCGATCTCGCGGGCAAGTTCGGCGTGATGCGCATCCATCCGCTGCCCGCGGCGCAGGCGGTCGATGCCGCGGTTACGCGCGGTGGTCATCAGCCACGCGCCGGGATTGTCCGGCATGCCGTCGTGCGGCCAGCGTTCGAGCGCCGCGACCAGCGCGTCCTGCGCGAGTTCCTCGGCGAGATCGAGATCGCGGACGACGCGCATCAGGCCGCCGACGATCTTCGGCACCTCCTCGCGCCAGAGCGTCTCGATCGTGCGGTGCAGCGTCGCCGTGTCCATGGGCGGCGATGACACCACCGCGCCGGTCGCCGGGCAAGCCGCGGTGCGGCGAGTCCGGCGCGCCGGACGGCATGCGCGCGACGAGGACCACGACCCCGCGCTCACGCGTCTGCGAACGCAGCCATGTCCATGTAGGCGACTTCCCACAGCTGCCCGTCGGGATCCTCGAATGCATGCTGGTACATGAAGCCGTGGTCGACCGGATCGGACGGGATCGTGGCGCCGGCCGCGCGCGCCTTGGCGACGATCGCGTCGACCGATGCGCGATCGGGCTGCGACAGCGCGATGATCGCGCCGGTGCGGTCCGGCCCGCACAGCGGCTTGCGGGTGAAGGTCTGGAAGAACGGCTTGACCAGCAGCATCACGAAGCTGTCCTCGCCGATGATCATGGCGGTGGCGTTCTCGTCGGTGAACCGCGGGTCGAAGGCGAAGCCGAGTGCGCTGAAGAAGCGCACGCTGCGGTCGAGATCCTCGACCGGCAGGTTCACGTAGATCTGGGGACGGGTCATGGCGGCGTTCCTTGTTGGGGCGTGGAGGGGCGGCTCAGCATTCCTTCGCGCGCAGCACCATCCATCCGGTGCCGAAGCGGTCGACGGCCATGCCGAACCGATGCGCGAAGAAGGTCTCGGCCATCGGCGCACGCACCTCGCCGCCCTCCGACAGCGCGGCGAAGATGCGCTCGGCGTCCGCGTCGCTGTCCACGCCCAGACTGACGAATGCGTGCGGCGCCGCGGGCAGCGGCGTGCCCGGGGGGACATCCGAGGCCATCAGGTACTGGTCGCCCAGGGTGAGGCAGGCATGCATGATCCGCTCGGGCGCGACGGCGTCGCTGCCGGGGTACGGTGGTGCGTCGCCGTAGGGCATCAGCATCGGCTCGCCGCCGAGCAGACCGGCGTAGAAGCGGAACGCGGCGGCGCAATCGCCGTCGAAATACAGGTAGGGATCGATGCGCATCGGGGTCTCCTCGCAGGGCCGCCGGGCGGCGGTGTCGTGGGAACGACGCACCGGCGGGGCGGACATCGACATCGATGCGATCACGGACTGCACGTCCGGCCACCACGTCGCGTTCCCGACCCGCCCGCTAAGCTGACCGGCCCGTTCCGCACCGAGGAGACGCCATGCGCCGCCCCCTGATGTTGCTGTTGCCGCTCGCCCTGGCCGCCTGCGGCGGGTCGACCCCGCCGGAAGGAACCACGGCTGCGCCCACCCAGACCGCCGCCGATGCGATTCCCGACGCCGCGCCCGCCGACCATGCAGCGACGCTCGAGGCCTATCACTGGCGCCTGGTCGACGCGACGAGCGGTGGCGGCGCGCGCATCGACGCCTTGCTCGACGGCGGCGGCGAAGCCCTGCAGCTCGACTTCGCCGACGGCGGCGTGCGCGTATCCAACGTCTGCAACCGCATGGGCGCGAACGTCACGCTCGACGACGACCGCCTCGGCGTCGACCAGGTGATCTCGACGATGATGGCCTGCGCCGACGCGCAGCTGACCGCGCGCGAGCGCGAGATCGGCCAGCGCCTGGCCGGCACCCACCGCATCGCACTGACCGCCGGCGAGCCGCCGCGACTCACGCTGACACTCGACAGTGGTGACGTGCTCGTGTTCGAAGGCGTGCCCACGCCGGCCACCCGCTACGGCGGCGACGGCGAGACGCTGTTCCTGGAGATCGCGCCCGAGCGCGTCGCCTGCAACCATCCGCTGATCCCCGACCACCGCTGCCTGCGCACGCGCGAGGTGCGCTACGACGACGAAGGCGTCCGCACCCCGGGCGACGCCGAATGGGCGCCGCTGTACCAGGACATCGAAGGCTTCACCCACGAGGACGGCGTGCGCAACGTGGTGCGCGTGCAGCGCTACGACGTGCCCGACCCGCCGGCCGACGCGCCGTCGCAGGCGTTCGTGCTGGACATGGTGGTGGAGTCGGAAAACGTGGGGCGCTGAGACGGCGCGCCTGATGGCGGCGGGAGACGGGTCGGGTTCGACGCGTGTTTCAGGCGACTTCGCCCCTCGCCTCTGCCGGGGCTAATGGTGTCGAGCCTGTGGCACCTCTCCCTTCGGGAGAGGTCGACGCGCAAAGCGCGTCGGGTGAGGGCCGGGGCTCTACAGGGAGCGTCCGCACGCTGGGCGACGCCGAATAGACGCCGCTTTACCAAGACATCGAAGATCTCACCCACGATGACCGCGTGCGTAACGGTGCGCTGCACGCCCCGATTCGCCTGGCATTGGCGTTCATGCCACCTGTCGCCCTCACCCCAACCCCTCTCCCGGTGGGAGAGGGGCTATCGGGTCCATGCGAACGTCGGGCTGACAGCGACCTGCAGACGGGCTCGCGATGTCAGACCGCCGCAGCCTTCGGATGCAGCGCATAACTGCCCCAGGTCGTGGCTTCCGCCAGTACATGCCCCTGCACCGCGCGCAGCACGTCACCGGCGGTGAAGCGCTCGGGCACGTCGAGCGTGGCGACGTCCAGCGCGAACAGGCGGAAGAAATACCGGTGCGTGCGCAGGTCGTTCGGCGGCGGGTACGGGCCGTCGTAGCCGAACCAGTCGCCGGCGAGATCGGCATCGCCGGCGAACCAGCCGGTGTAGTCGTTGAGCCCCTGGCGCGCGCCGTCGGGTCCCGGCGGGGTGCGCTTGCCGCCCCTGGTCACGCCGTCGCTGGCGCTGCCCTCGGCGATGTCGCGCAGGTCCGCCGGGAGGTCGACGACCGCCCAGTGCGCGAACGTGCCGCGCGGATGCTCGACCGGGATCTCGACGCCGGCCTTGCCGGCCAGCGACGCATCGGTCGGTGCGTCGGGATCGAGGCACAGCAGCGCGAACGACCGCGTGCCCGCGGGCACGTCGTCCCAGGCGAGGTGCGGGTTGCGGTTGCCGCCGAAGCCGTCCGGCGTGCCGACGGCGAACGTCGCCGCGATCGGCTGGCCCTGCTCGAAACTGTCGCTGTGGAGTCGCATGGTCTCTCCTGTCGGGGAAGGCTCAGTCCTGCCGGTAGCCCAGGCGTACCGCGACCGGGGTCAGGGCCGCGAACGGTCCGGCCAGTGCGTCGCGATAGGCCAGCCAGCGGCCGGCCGGGATGCGGTCGGGGCCCAGCAGTTCGCGCGGCGGGGTCGGGAACGCGGGCACGCCGAGCGCTTCGGCGAAGCGCGCCGCCAGGCGTTCGGGATCTTCGCCCAGCGCATCGGTGCGCACGACGGTGTGCGGGAACAGGTCCTGCTCGATCACGTCCGCGAGCTGCGCCAGATGCGCGGCCAGCCACTGCGCGGCGCTGTCCGCATCGGTGATGCGCATCGCCAGCGGGGTGCCGAACGCGAGCCAGTCGAGCAGCATGTCGCGCGGGTCGCGCAGCGCGAGCAGCAGGCGCGCCTGCGGCAGCTGCGGACGCAGCGCCAGCAGCCAGGCGTTGTCCCAGAACGGCAGCCAGTCGATGACCGCGCCGTTGGCGCCGATGCCGCGCGCGGGCAACTGGGCGACCCAGCTGCCGGCGACCTGCTCGGCGGTGAATTCGCCCTGCGCGAGCCGCGCGGTCACGGTGGTGTCCTGGAATGCGTCCTGGACCGGCGCCGAGAACCGGTCGCCACGGAACTCGGGCAGCGCGCGCTGCAGCACGTTGGCGATGCGGTCGACCTGCGCGCCCGGCGCGCCGTAGAGGAAGACGGCAGGGGCGCGGCCGCCCTCGACGGCGCCCATCTCCGGCCATTGCGCAGGCGCGGCGGTCGGCACCGGCGGCGCACCGGCGCCGGCGGTGGCGTCGACGTTGAGCGCCAGCCAGGTCGCCACCGCATCCGCCGGCCGGCCGGCCGCGTCCTGGGCCATGCCGATCCAGCGCTGCAGCAGGGGACGCGCCTGCGGGCTGGCCGCCGGCAGCAGGCCTTCGACGAAGGCGACGGCGGCATCGGGATCGCGCGTCATCAGGCGGTTGAACAGCAGTTCGTTGGCGTTGCCGTGGCCGGGCTGCAGCGCGGTGATCCTGCGCGCGGTCGTCTCCGCCGCGTCGAGTGCGGCCGTGCCCGATTCCAGCGCGAGCTGCGCCTGCAGGGCGGGCAGATGATCGGGTCGCGCCGTGTTCCAGCGCGCGATGATCGCGGCCGCCGCCTCGCTGCCGAAGGGCTCCATCGCCAGTCGCGCGAGCCACAGGTGGTCCCACTGCGCGTCCTGGTCGAGCGCGCCATCGAGCGTGGCCTGGGTTTCCTCGGTGTTGCCGGTCGCCTCCCACAACAGCAGCAGGCCGTTGGTCGCGCGGCGCGATTCGGGATGCGCGGCGAACGCGGCCTGCAGCAGCGGCCGCGCGCGATCGAAGCGCCTGGCCTGCAGTTCGAGTTCGCCGGCGAACGCCTGCAATGCCGGCGTGGAATGGGCCGGATCGGCCAGCAGCGCGGCGAGTTCGTCGGCCGCGTCGGCCGGGCGGCCCTGCTGCAGCACGATCTGGGCGAGCAGGCCGTGCAGCTGCACCTGGCCGGTCTTCTCGACCATGCGGCGGAACGACTGCTCGGCGAACGCCAGATGGCCCTTGGCGAGATATGCGAACGCCAGCGCGCTGAGCACCTGCAGATCGTCGGGTGCGTCTTTCGATGCCGCCGACAGCAGCGTCAGCGCGCGGTCGTGGTCGCCGCGGCGCGACGCCAGCGAGCCTTCGAGCATCAGCGTCCACGGATGCTCGGGCGCGACGCGCGCGGCCAGCTTGGTCTGGCGTTCCGCCTCGTCGAGATCGTTGCGGCCGATCGCCATCTGCGCCTGCACGACGTAGGCCCCGAACTGGTTGGGATCGAGCGCGACGGTCTGCGCCAGCGCGGCCTGCGCGCCGCCCAGATCCTGCGTGTCGAGCAGCATGCCGGCGCGCAGGAAATGCAGTTCGGCGTCATCGGGCATCTGCGCGATCGCCGCGTCGATCGTCGACAGCGCGGTCTCGCGCTCACCGACCGCGCGGAACGCGAGCGCAGCCGCGCTCAGCGTGTCGGTGTCCTGGTGCCCGTCGGCCAGCGCGCGGCGGGCGAGCGTGGCGGCTTCGGCATTCGCGCCGCGGCGCAGGGCTTGGTAGATCTGTTGCGACATGCTGGATATCCCGGCGCGAAGCCGACCAAAGGCGAGGCCGGCATTGTAGCGGGCGCGTCGGGGCGGGCCCGAAGCACCGTGGCTCGCGGAAAAAGCCGCCGACGCGCAGGAAACCCCGCAACCCCGTCGCCCCAGCGCACGCTGGGGCCCATTTTGATCTTCGCTCAGGACAGGCGTCGGTACGGCCCCATGAGAATCAAAATGGCGGCGTGACCAGACATGCATCTGTTGAAATCCGCCGGACGGCGGCAGGGTGTCGATCGCCTAGCGGAGAAGAGGCGAATCGTTCCAGGAGAACTCGCATCTCCGGCAACCCCGACCCCATCGTCCCGCGACGCCAGACGTGTCGCGCTCAGCCATCCGGCGCGCGGGCCCCGGCATGGACCGCGGTCGCCAGCCGCGTGTGCGCCGACGCCGTGCGCGCGGCATCGGCATGCGCGTCCAGGCGCGCGGCGACCCAACGTTCGGCGAAGCCGTCGAGATGGCGGTCGAGCAGGAAGCCGCAATGCCCGCCCCAGCGGCTGATCTCCAGGCGCGCATGCGCCGGCAGCGCCAGCGCGTGGAAGGCGTCGAGCGGAATCACCGGGTCGTCCGCCGCCATCAGGATGTCGACCGGCACCTGCAGCGACGACAACCGGTCGCCGGCCACCGAGTACCCGTCGAAGTAATCGTCGAGCGTGCCGAAGTCGGTGTGCGTGCGCACCAGCCAGTCGGTGAGGTCGCGCATGCCCAGCTGCAGCGTGGCGTCGTCGAAGGCGTGGTGGTCGGGAAACAGGTCGCGCTTGCGCCGCAGCGAGGCGCGCCAGTTGCGTTCGAAATGGCGCAGGTACAGCCGGTGGCCGCGTTCCATCTGCAGCATCGTCCGCGCCGGGTCGATGACCGGGCAGACCGCGGCGATGCCGGCCAGCTGCAGGCCGGCCGCCGGCGCCCGCAGCGCGAGCCGCAGCGCGAAGTTGCCGCCGAGCGAATACCCCGCCGCGATCATCGGCCGGGCGTCGAAGCGCGCGGCGATGTCGACCGCCGCATGCACCACTTCGCCGATGCGGTTGGAGTGGAAGATCGCTTCGTTGAGATGGTGGCTGTCGCCGTGGTCGCGGAAGTTCAGCCGGAACACCGCGTAGCCGAGGTCGAGCATCTGCGCCGCGGTCTGGCGCATGTAGCTCGACTCGCTGCTGCCTTCCCAGCCGTGCAGCAGCAGCGCGAGTCCACGTGTCGCGCGCCCCGGCACCACGCTGTGCAGACCGTGCAGGCGCACGCCTTCGCCGCCGTCGACCAGATGCTCGGTGGTCACCGCGCCGGTCGCCGCCAGCGCCTGCGCGCCGCGCTGCCGGCGCCACGGGCTGCTGCCCAGCACCGTCTGCAGGTGCGGACTGCGCAGCCACAGCGGCGGCGCGTAGTCGCTGCCACCCACGCGCATGCCGTCGGCGGCGAGGCCGCCCGCATCCGTCGCGGGGGACGGATGCGCGTCGCTCACGTGCGCGCGTCCAGCGCCGCGACGATGCGCTCGCGCGAGACCTCGGCCATGTGCCGGCGGCCTTCGCTGTTGCCGGGCAGGATCGGCTCGAGGAACGTCACCTCGGCATCGCGCGCCGGCTCGCCGAGCAGGCGCATGAAGTTGGCGAAGAACGATTCTCCCGGGCCGAAGGCGACGGTCGTCTGCGCCGCGCCGTGCCGGCCGTAGCGCAGCGCCACCGGCTGCACCGCCACGTTGGCCTCGACGGCTGCGAGGAAGATGCGCGCATGGAAGGGCCCCACCCGGTCGCCGCCGCGCGTGCGGCCTTCGGGGAACACCGCGACCGGACGCCCGTCACGCAGCCGCGCGACCATCTCCTCGAGCACGCCGCCCAGTGATTCCGTGCTGCCGCGCTGGTGGAAGATCGTCTCGCCGCGCGCGGCCAGCCAGCCGACCACCGGCCAGCCGGCGATCTCGCGCTTGGCGACGAAACCGACCATGCGCTGGCTGTGCAGCGCGACGATGTCGACCCAGCTCACGTGGTTGGCGACGAACAGCACCGCCCCCGGCAGCGGCGTACCGCTGCGATGCATGCGGAAACCGAACACCCGCATCAGTCCGCCTTGCCACCAGCGGATCATGCGGTGGTCGACGCGCTCGCCGCTGCGCAGCCGGCGCCGGCCGATCGGCGGCAGCATCGACAGCAGCAGGATCGGCAGATGCACGCACAGGTGCCACAGCAGCAGCGGTACGCGCACGCAGTAACGCGACACGCGCGCCGGCGTGTCGCCGGCGTCGGCGCGAACGGAAGAAGACCTCATCGGTGCACGATACCCAAACATGCGGCGGCGCGCTGCGCGTACGGGCTCACGGTTTCGGCACGACCGCGAGCGTCAGCCGCGAGATGCAGACCAGCTTGCCGGCCGCGTCCTCGATGCGGATCTCCCAGACCTGGGTGCTACGGCCGACGTGCAGCGGACGCGCGGTGCCGGTCACGCTGCCGGCGCGTACGCCGCGCAGGTGGTTGGCGTTGATCTCGATGCCGACGACGCCGTGGCCTTCGGGCGCGGACAGGCCGCCGGCGCTGCTGCCGAGCGTTTCGGCCAGCAGCGCGGACGCGCCGCCATGCAGCAGGCCGAACGGCTGGTGGGTGCGGCCGTCGACGGGCATCGTCGCGCGCAGGAAATCCGGGCCGATCTCGGTGAAGACGATGCCCAGCGCGGCGATCGCCGTGTCGGCGGACATCGCATTGAGTTGGTCGAGCGTGGTGTCGCTGCGGAACATGCGCAGAAGGCTCCGGGGGAAACCCGGCAGCTTAGGCCGTTGCGCGTCGCCGCGCAGCGCGACCGGCGGAATGGCGCGTCGCGATCGCGCGCGTACCGGTCGCGGACGGTCGATCGAAATCGTGCGGCGCGGATCAGCCGATGTGGAAGCGCGTCGGCATGGCGCTGTCGCGCACTTCGAGCCGGAACGGGCTGTCGACATGGCTGCGTGCGGCGCGGAGCTGCGCATGGAAGCGCGCGGGCGAGGCGATGCAGGCGGGGACCGGGCTGAACGTGCCGGTGGCGCGGATGGCGTGGATGCGGAACATGGCGGAACTCCTGAGGATCGGGGGAACGCTTCAGGCGCCGGCGCTGATCAGGCGATCAACCAAACGAAGATCAGGCGATGCGGAAGCGCGAGGGGGTGGCATGGGTGACGTAGCTGCGCGGGGCGCCGTAGCTGCTGCTGGTGCCGTAACCGGTGCCGGCCTGGCGGACGGGGCGCGCGGCGACGGACGGTGCGAGATGGGCGGCGGCGTTGACGATGGCGGGCATGCGGGACATGGCGGAACTCCGAATGAGTGGCGTGGGCATCAGGCGACGCGGAAGCGGGCCGGGATCGACGCGCCGGCGTAGCTGCGGGGCGTGCCGTAACCGCTGCTGCGGCCGTAGCCGAGGCCGAACAGGCGGGCTTGGCGGACCGCGACGGGCGGCGCGAGGTGGGCGGCGGCGTGGACGATGGCGTGCATGCGGGACATGGCGGACTCCTGGGCGGATGGGCGGGGATCAGGCGACGCGGAAGCGGGCGGGCGACGGGGCGCTGCTGTAGCTGCGCGGCGCGCCGTAGCTGCTGCTGCGGCCGTAGCCGAGGCCGAACGGGCGGACGAGGGCGGCGTTGGCATTGCGGGCGGCGGGGGTGGTCTGGGTCTGCATGGCGATCTCCTGGGGTCGGTGTGCTTCGGTGTGTTGGTAGACTACAACACCACTGTTCGAGAACACCACATGCAGGAAGTCATACCCTGCGAATTCATCAGAATTGTTCAGCTTTTATTCATTTCTGGGAGGCGCTGCACTGTTGCCATGACCTGATGCGCGCGGTCGCGCCAGGCAAGCGATGAGCACCTCCCGTTCGCCCGCCTGATGCGTGTCGTGTCTCGACCGGCACGCAATCAACACCTCTCCCTTGGGGAGAGCGGCTGCCCCGGACCTGATCCGGGGTCGACGCGCGCAGCGTCGGGTGAGGGGCGGGGCGCCACGAGAATTCCAGAAGCACCCGCATCCACCCCGCCTGACCAGCCGTTCGGCTGTTGAAAGCGCGGGGCGCAGGCCCTTCGGGCACCCGGTATCACGTGCGGGGCAGGCTCTTCCCTGGAGAGGGAAGGAAAGAGGCGCGTGACAGTTGCGGAGCGGACGATCCTCGCGGGAACGCCACGCGCGGCTATCCGCCCTCAGAGGATCGGCACGAGCCCCGCGCCGAACGCGGTGAAGATCCGCGTCAGCAGGCTGCGCCAGCCGAGGCTGACTTCGGGAAAGTCGCCGACCGGCACGTAGCACTCGCGAAAGCCCGGTGCGTCGGGCGGCAACGGCGCCGGGCAGTCGGGGCCGGGCTGGAATTCGAAGCTCGTCGCGTAGCGCGTCGGCCACAGGTCGAACACCGGCAGCCGTTCGGACACCTTGGCCATCGAGTAGTCGACGCCCGAGAACATCATCGGCGCGTCGCGCCGCGCGATGGTCCAGGAATTCTCCGGCGACATGTCGCGGCGGATGCTCGCGGCCAGCCGCTGCGCGAAGCGCGCGTCGTCGATGACCACGGCGCTCTCGGTATTGAGGTTGTCGCCGCGCGGGTCGAAGTTGTGCGTGCCGACCACGCCGATGCGTTCGTCGACCACCAGCGACTTCGCATGCATGCCCATGCGCAGGCCGGTGCGGTGCAGCGGCACGCGCCGGTTCACGCCGATGCCCGCGTAGCGCAACGCCGAATACTCGCGCGTCAACGGCGGCGCGTTCGCCGGACGTGTGGCGATCATCTCCTCGCGCGTGGTCGCCACGCCCTCGCCGCCGCTCTCGTCGATGTTGACGCTGCCGTCGGCGTTCCACGAGATGCCGACCGCGCCGGTGACTTCCAGATCGATCGGCGCATCTTCCGGGAACGGCTTGTACTCGTAGATCTGGAAACCGAAATCGCGCAGGTGCCGGCGCTTGTACTTGTAGGACAGCGCGTAGGTGATGAACGAGTCGGTCGCCGCGAGGCTGTTGGTCGACACCACGACCTGCGGCGGATCGGCGCGTGCGCGCAGGTCGGCGAACATCTGTTCGGCGGGTTTGGACAGCACCAGGTAGGGCGTCTGCAGCAGCACTTCGTCGCGGGCCGATTCGATCAGCTCGCGCAGCCGCGGCGTGGACGCACTCGCGGCGCTGGCGGCCTCGCGGTCGCGCCGGTGCTTGGACGGCAGGTCGCCGATGAATTCGACCGGCCCGACCGGCAGCGCCACGTCGGCCAGGCGCTGGCGCACGAGCGTGGTGTCGCCGGCGTCGGCGAGGATCGCGGCCACCCGCTGCGGTCGCGCGTAGTCCTGGAACGACACCGGCGGCACGCCGCCGCGCAGCAGATGGCGACCGACGTCGCCCAGCTGCTCGACCGGCGTGCTCAGTGGCGCGTGCCAGAACGCGACGAAATTCTCCGCCATCGCCTCGACCACCGGTCCGGCGATCAGCACGTCGCGGTCGCGGAAGTTGAAGGTGTCGCTCCAGTCGAAGTAGTCGTCCTGGTAGTTGCGGCCGCCGGTGATGCCGACCACGCCGTCGACCAGCAGCGCCTTGCTGTGCATGCGCTGGTTGAGCCTTCGCCAGCAGCAGGCGGCGGCCAGGGCGTACTGCGGATAGGTGATGCGCGCGCGCCCGAGCACCGGGTTGTAGATGCGCATCTCGAAATTGGTGTGCGCGCCGGCCAGCGCCGACAGCGTCTCCACGGTGCGCAGCGCGGAGAGCTGGTCGACCAGCAGCCGCACCTGCACGCCGCGCCGCGACGCGGCCAGCAGTTCCTCGAGCACGAGGTGGCCCGAATCGTCCTCGTCGAAGATGTAGGTCTGCAGGTCGATCGTGCGTTGCGCGCCGCGGATCAGGTCCAGCCGCGCCAGCAGTGCGTCCTGGCCGTACTCCAGCAGCAGCGCGTAGTGCTGCGGCGCGGCCGCCGTGCTGCGCGCGAAAGCGCGCTTGCCCAGATCGCGCAGCGGCGACGGCGACGCGCAGGCATCGGCGCGGTCGCACGACACGTCGGTGGCGCGCGCTTCGACCGCGATGTGCGCGGCGGCGTCGCGCCTGGCCGGCGACAGCGTGGTGCAGGCCGTGGCCGCCAGCGTCAGGGCCAGCAGCAGCGCGCGGGTCACGGCGTGCATCAGCGTGAATCCAGTGCGCGGATCCGCAGCGTGAACCGGACCTGGTCGGCGAGCGCGTAGCCCCAGCGGTCCATCGCGTACTGGCTGCGACGCACGTCGCCTTCGCCGACCACGTCGCAGTCGAGTCCGGGGCGCGCGCACGGCGCCGCGGCGATGCGGAAGGTTTCGCGGCGCTGCACGCCGCGGATGCTCAGGATGCCGGTCATCTCGCCGCCGTCGCGCGCCAGCGTGGCCGGGAAGGGATCGGAGACGAAGCGGACCTCGGGAAACCGCGCGACGTCGAACACGCCCGGCCCGCGGGTGATCCGCGTGTAGGCGCGGCTGTCGACGATCTCCACGCTCTCGGCGTCGAGCACCAGCCGGACCTGGTGGCGGCCGTCGGCCAGCACCGCGATGTCGCCGCGCCAGTCGTCGAAGCGGCCTTCGAGCTGCTGGCCCCAGCGGGTCCTGAGGCTGAAGCCGATCTCCGAGCGTTTGCGGTCGAGCGTCATTGCGCGACCGGCGTCGTCGGTCGATGCGAATGCCGGCACGGCGCAGGCCACCGACAGGCACAGGCCCGCCAGCGTACACAGCAGGGTGCCGGCGGTGTGGACCATGGGCGACGCAGCGGTGGACGAAGGTGGCGCCGCTGCGCCTACGGCCACCAGAACGCCGACAGCTCGGCGACGGCGGGTTCGACCGGGGCGCCGGTCGGCAGGGTCAGCACCGCGATGCCGGCGGGCGGCATGCCGCGGTATTCGCCGGTCTGGCCGCTGTGCAGCAGTGCGGCCAGCCGTTCCAGGCCGGGATTGTGGCCGACCAGCATCAGGCGGCCGGTATCGCGGTGCTCGTCGAGCAGCGTCGCCAGCGTGCCGGGCGTGGCTTCGTAGATCGCCTGGTCGAGCCGCTGGTCGACGTAACCGATCGCACCGAGCACCGCCTCGAGCGTCTCGCGGGTGCGCCGGGCGGGCGAACACAGCACGCAGTCGGGCACCAGATGCTGCTCGCGCAGCCAGCGGCCCGCCGCCTCCGCTTCGGCCAGACCTTCGGCCGACAGGGGCCGGTCGATATCGGCTTGCCCGGGCAGGGCGGGATCGGCGTGGGCGTGGCGGAGCAGGATCAGTTCGCGCATGGGCGGTCGGCGGCCTCGTTTGGTGACTTCATGACGGGCGGAACGTCGGGATGCGGTAAACGCCCCTCGGGCAGACTACTTCCGGATCCATTTCAGCAGCGGCGCCCAGTCGTCCTGATGGTCGCGCACCTGCGCCGAATGGTAGTCGAACAGGCTCTTGCCCAGCCCGACCAGCATCACGTAGGCCTGGCTGTCGCGCAGTTGCGCGACCACCGGATACGGCCACTGCGCCAGCAGCGCGAGCGCCTGCTGCGAAGCGTTGGTGTGCGGGCGCAGGCGGTTGGCGACCAGGCCCACACGGGTCTGGCCGCGGCGGATACGCGGGTGCTTCGCCAGCGTGTTGAGGAAGCCCACGGTGGCATCGATGTCCAGCGCCGAGGGCAGCACCGGCACCACGATGGCGTCGGCGAGTTCCAGATACGCATCGAGATCGTCGGCCATCGCGCCGGCCGGCGCGTCGATCACCAGCCGCGTCGCGCCGTCGGGAATCGACGCCAGCACCTTCTTGTGGCGCGCGCTGCCGTCGACCGGCAGCACGGCGCTCTCCAGGCCGGCGCGGCGTTCGGCCCAGCGCGTGGACGACTGCTGCGGATCGGCATCGACCAGCACGGTCGACTCGCCGGCCAGCGCGGCATGCGCGGCCAGATGGGTGGCGATCGTGGTCTTGCCGACGCCGCCCTTGGAACTGGCCACCAGTACCGTCTTCATCGAAGTCTTCCGGATCCGCCAGCGGTCGAGCGTACACCGCCCGTGCGACGCCCGCGACCGCGCGCGCCGTCGCGCGTTTAACATCGGCGTCCCCGACCGCGAGCGCGCCGCGCCCATGAGCGAACTGCAGGACCTGGCCGCACTGATCCGCGCCAATACGCCGTTGATCGTCGTCGAGACGCCCGACGAACCGCGCGCGGTCGAACTGTTCCGGCAGTCGCTGCTGCAGGTCTGGCGCGCGCTGTACCGCTGGACGATCACCGAAGGCCTGCGCCGGCTCGACCTCGACGGCGAGTCGGAGACCGACACCGCGCCCGATGCCAGCAACACGCTCGCCGCGATCCGCGAGGCCGACCAGCGCGGCATCTACCTGCTGCTCGATTTCCATCCCTATCTCGGCTACGCCGGCACCCAGCGCCAGCTGCGCGACCTCGTGCAGCGCCGCCACTGCCTGCCGCACGTGATCGTGCTGGTCGGCCACAAGGTGGAACTGCCGGCGGACCTGGAGACGATGGCGGTGCGCTTCCGCCCGCGCCTGCCCGATGCCGACGCGCTGCTGAAACTGGTGCGCGAGGAAGCCGCGGCCTACCAGCAGGAACACGGCGGCCGGCGTGTCGAAGCCGATGCCGACGCGGTGCGCCAGATCGTGCGCAACCTGCAAGGCCTGTCGCTCGGCGACGCGCGCCGCATCACCCGGCAATTGATCCATGCCGACGGCGTGCTGGATTCGCGTGATCTGCCGGCGCTGGCCAAGCTCAAGTTCGAACTGCTCAACAAGAGCGGCCACCTGCATTACGAGTACGACACCGCGGCCTTCGCCGACGTCGCCGGCGCGCGCCGGCTCAAGCGCTGGGTCGAACAGCGACGCCGTGTATTCGTCGAAGGCGATGCGCCGCCGGGGCTCGATCCGCCGAAGGGCGTGCTGCTGCTCGGCGTGCAGGGCTGCGGCAAGTCGCTGCTGGCCAAGGCCGTCGCCGGGGCTTTGAGCGTGCCGCTGGTGCGGCTGGATTTCGGCACGCTCTACGACAAGTACCACGGCGAGACCGAGCGCAACCTGCGCGAGGCGATCGCCTCGACCGAGCAGCTCGCGCCGTGCGTGCTGTGGATCGACGAGATCGAGAAGGGCCTGGCCTCGAGCGGCGACAGCGACGGCGGCGTCTCGCGCCGCGTGCTCGGTTTCCTGCTGACGTGGATGGCCGAGCGCAGGTCGAAGGTGTTCCTCGTCGCGACCGCCAACCAGGTCCACGACCTGCCGCCGGAACTGCTGCGCAAAGGCCGCTTCGACGAAACCTTCTTCGTCGACCTGCCGGGCGCCGACGTGCGCGCCGAGGTGTTCGCCGTGCACCTGGCGCGGCGCGGTTTCGATGTCGCGGACTTCGACCTGCCGGTGCTCGCCGTCGAAGCCGAGGGCTTCTCCGGCGCCGAGATCGAACAGGCCATCGTCGCCGCGCTCTATGCCGCGCATGCCGCCGGCGCGCCGCTGATGCACCCGATGGTCGTCGACGCCCTGCGCGACACGCGCCCGCTGTCGGTGATGATGCGCGAGCAGGTCGATGCGCTGCGCGCCTGGGCGCGCGAGCGGACGGTGCCGGCGGATTGAGTCGGCTTTGCGGACTCGACCGGTGACCGACAAATCTTACGCAAGGAAATCACGCATCATTCCCGCGGCTTCAAACAGACGGATGTCTGGTCAGGCGGGAATCCATGGACTTCGATCGAGACGCATCGGACGGTGCCCGGTTGAACACCACGCCAATGTCCGATGGCATGACGAACCCACACTTCGAACCTGCACGCGAGGGCACCGGATGCCGATCAGAACGACGCACACATGGCCAGGCATCTTCCTGCCGGTACTTCTACTGACCGCATGCAGCCATCGCACCACACAGATCGAACGCGCGATGGTGCTGCCGCCGTCGGCGCAGGTGCATGCGGTCGAATCCCATCAGCGCTTCCTGATGGCGGCTCCGATCCAAGATCCCGATCCGGCGTTTCCTGTCGGCGCGCGTCTCGACGGCGAACTGCGGCTGTGCGTCGGTTTCGTCGTCGATGCCGACGGCGCAGTCCGCAACGTCGTCGCCGATCGCGAGGAGGTGGGCTGCGCGGACCCCACCGCCGTGGCGGCGGCAGCTTTCGTCGAGTCCGTGACCGGTACGCTGCGCACCTGGCGCTACTTCGGCGCCGCAATCTGCACGTTTCCGGTCGACACCGATCCGGATTCGGATCCCCGGTGCGAGGGTGAGGGCGTCGAGGTCGACGCCGTGCCGATCCGTTTGCGCTATGTGTTCACGTTCTCGTCCGAGCGTGGCGGGCGCGTGTCGCGGGCCGCATCCCGCGACACGAGGAACAGATGACGCACGTTGCCGACGCCGCGGTGCGGTGACACGTCCGCCCGCGCTTCCGGACGTGCGCACCACACCACGCAACGCGTCTCGCTGATCTCCAGCCGATACGTGCCGGCCTGTCCGAGATGGCCGATGTAGATTCCGTACTTGCCGGGGCGGAACGTATCGACGACCGCGGCATCGAGCGCACCGGCGCCGTCGTCGTCGCACAGCACCTCGCCCGGACCCGTCACGACGAGGCTCGAATCCGTCGTACTGGTCACGGCGAGGCGCAACGTCACCGTCGAGGCGATCGTCAGGCGATGGTCGGAAGTCGAATCGATCATGCCGGTGCAGTGCACGCCGTAGCGGCTGGCCTGTATGCCGTCGCCGGTCTCTCCGGTGGCGGTCTGCGGATCGGGCGCGAACCCCGCGCCGAGGGTGAAGCTGTCGTAAGCCTGCGCGGCGGCCGGGCCACGTGCGGGTTCCGCAGCGAATCTCTCCGTCCCCTTGCGGCGGCGCGGCGCCGACGCTGGCGGAGGTGTACGCGCGCCCGTTCGCGCTGAACAGGGATGCGGTGCGCGACCCGAGTTTCGCGCACGGACGGCTACCTCAGCGCGGCGGCTGCCAGCCGGCCGGCGGTTCGAGCGGACGACCCGCTTCCTGCAAGGCACGCGCGATGAGGTCGGCCTCGGTGCGGACCGACGGGTCGGCGAGGAACCGCACGAACTGGCCTGCGCCGTCGCGTGGCAGGGTGGCGTTGGCGCGGCCCCATTCGAACATCCGCCAGTCGAACGTGCGCCGGCGCGCCTGGACCTGGACGCGCTCGGCCTGCGTGGTGGCGAGTCGTTCGAGCAGTGCCAGGCCGAGCATCTCGCCGAGCTGGGTATCGGAGGAATCGACCATGATTCCGGCGATGTGGCGGCAGTCGCGCGCGCGGGCGGCATCGGCGCGAAGCCTGTCCGCATCGCAGCCCTGCATCAGCGGCTCCAGGCCCGGGATCGCAACTGCGGCCCACAGACCCATCGCGGTGATCGCGGCGTGCTCGGCCGGCACGAACTCGCCGGCTTCGGCGAATGCGGCGCGCTCCGTGGGTGTCGGCGGCGTGCGCAACAGCGCGGCCTGCATCCAGCGCACCTGTTCGAGCATGCCGAGATCGAACCGGGTGGCGACGCGTGCGTCGGCCAGCAGCGCATCGGTGCCGCCGCCGCGCACCAGCAGCGGTGCGAGATTCTGCGGATCATTGCCGAGCCAGCGCTGCGCCGCGCGCAGTCGCGTCGCCTCGTCCGCGCCATGGGCGAGCAGCGCATTGGCGAGCACATCGTCGCCAGCGCGCGCGGCAGCATCGCGGCGCCAGGCGGTGGCCTGGGCATCCACCGCCGACGGCCGCGAGGGCGCGTCGGTATCGGGCAGCTCCGGGTTCGCATCGGCGAGGCCGCGCAGCACTGCGGCGAAGGCCAGTTCACGCGGCTGCCCGCTCGCGGCGAGCGCGGCGGCGCTGCGCTGCGTCCAACTGCGCCAGGCCGCCTGCGACGCGGAGTCGGGCTGTTGCGCGACGGGCGTCTCGTCGAAACGCGAATACGGGACCTGCGCCTGCGCGAGGGGAACGAACATCGCGAACGCACATGCGGCTGCGAGCAGGGCACGGGTCATGGGACGACTCACGGCGGGAAGGCGGACAGCATAACGAGCGTCGCGTGGACGCGGCGGCGCGTCAGATCGCCGGCGGTGTCCAGCCGGCCGGCGGCGTGACCGGGAGACCAGCGTCGGCGAGCATGCGGTCCTGCAGCTGCAGTTCGGTCAGGAGCGAGGCATCGTCCAGCAAGCGGTCGAACTGCAGGACGCCATCGCCCTGGCGCGCCAGCTGCAGCGCATGCGTCCGCCATGCGGTGTCGCGGCGCAGCGACTCGATGGCCGCCACCTCGTCTTCGTGCACCGCGAGCCTCGAACCCAGCGCGGTGCCGAGCAGCCGGGTCAGGGCGGCATCGGAGGACTGCAATCGCGATGCCAGCGTTTCGCAATGCGATCGGCGCACTGTGTCCATTCGTCCAGGCGTGCATGCGGCGTTGATACGCGCGAGGCGCGGTGCCGTTTGACCGCCGACCCACAGCGTGGTGGCCAGCATCGTGGCGTGGACGGGGGGTGTGAGCGCATCGTTGCCGGCGAAGTGCGCGCGCGTGAGTGTGTCTGCGGGGTGGGCCACCAGCGCATCGCGGATCCAGCGGACGGTGGAATAGAAACCGCTGTCGTAATGCGGGCGGCGAGCCGCGGCCTCCAGCTGTATCCCGATCGGTGCGTCGGTCAGCAGCAGCGGCGCGATGTTGTGGGGCTCCGCATCCGCCCAGCGCCGGGCAGCGGTCTGCGAGATCGCATCGGGACGGCGTGCGCCTGCGACCAGCAGCATGTTCGCGATGACATCGTCGCCAGCGCTCTGCGCTGCCCGCCGTCGCCAGGCGTTCGCGATCGGATCAGGTGCCGTATACATCGTCCGCCGTCCGTATTCCGCATCGGGTGGCGGCGGCATCGCCTCCGCAGTCTGTCGCAGCCACGCCGCGAGGGCGAGTTCACGCGGGGTGTCCGAGCGCGCCAGCGCCTCTGCGGTGCGGCGCAGATAGGCGCGATGGGACCCGAGCTGGCCGTCTTCGTCCACGCGGATGGCCGCCGCCTCACGGCCGAGGTGAGCTTCGCCATCCGCCGTGAATGCCGTGCCGGACACCGCCAGCACCACCAGTCCCGCCACGATCCATCCGCGCATGTCCGATCTCCAACGTCCGTGTTGCGGCGAGGATAGCCGTGCCCGCCGCCCGCGTCAGTAACCCGCGGCCTGTCCGTCCTTGCGTGATTCACTGGCGCCGGTCCAGCCACCATAGGGGTTCTTCATGATCGCCTGGTAGCCGCCGTAGGGGCCGTGCGAGAAGCGCACCGAATGGCCCTTCTGCATCAGCGCGCGGACGGTTTCGTAGGGGAAGCCAGTTTCCAGGTCCACTTCACCGCCGTCGGTCATCGCGGTGTTCTGCCCGGTCGGTTCGGTCGAGCCGTCGTGCTGGATCCGCGGCGCGTCGCCGGCTTCCTGCAGGTTCATGCCGAAGTCGAGCATGTTGATCAGGATCTGCACGTGGCCCTGCGGCTGCATCGCGCCACCCATGACGCCGAAGCTCAGCCACGGCTCGCCGTCCTTCGTGGCGAACGCGGGAATGATGGTGTGGAAGGGGCGCTTGCCCGGCGCGTAGCCGTTGGGGTGATCCTCGCGCAGCACGAACTGCTCGCCGCGGTCCTGCAGGATGAAGCCCAGGCCCGGCGGCGCCATGCCGCTGCCCATGCCGCGGTAGTTGGACTGGATCAGCGAGACCATCATGCCGTCGGCGTCCGCGGTGGTCAGATAGATCGTGTCGCCCTCGTCGAGCTGTTTCGGCGTGCCCGGCTGCACTTCGCGCAGCGCGGTGTCCATCGAGATCAGCGCGCCGCGCTCACGCGCGTAGTCCTTGGAGATCAGCTTCGCGACCGGCGCCGGGTGGAACGCGGGATCGGCGTACCAGCGCGCGCGGTCGGCGAAGGCGAGCTTCTTGGCCTCGACGAACAAGTGCACGTGCTCGGGGCTGCCGAAGCCGTAGGACTTCAGGTCGTAGGGTTCGAGCAGGTTGAGGATCTGCAGCGCGGCGATGCCCTGCCCGCTCGGCGGCAGCTCCCACAGTTCGACGCCGCGATACGTCGTCGAGACGGGTTCGACCCAGTTGCCGGTATGCGCGGCCAGGTCCTCGTACGCGAGGAAGCCGTCGTTCGCGGCGAAGTAGTCGCCGATCACCCGCGCGATGTCGCCCTTGTAGAACGCGTCGCGACCGCCGTCGGCGATCGCCTGCAGCGTGTCCGCCAGATTCGGGTTGCGCCAGGTCTCGCCGTTGCGCGGCGCGCGGCCCTGGGTCGTGAACTGCTCGGTGAAGCCCGGCCACCGCGCCAGCCGCGGCACCGAACGGTCCCAGTAGTAGGCGATGACCTCGTGCACCGGATGGCCTTCACGCGCATAGCGGATCGTCGGCGCGAGGTTGTCGGCCATCGCGCGCTTGCCGAAACGGCCATGCAGCGCGAACCAGCCGTCGACCGCGCCGGGCACCGTCACCGGCAGCGGGCCGTGCGACGGAATGTCGGTCAAGCCGCGGCGCTGGAATTCGGCCAGGGTGAGCGATCTCGGCGAACGGCCCGAGCCGTCGTAGCCGTACAGCCGCTTCGTCTTCGGATCCCAGACGATCGCGAACAGGTCGCCGCCGATGCCGTTGCCGGTCGGCTCCATCAGCCCGAGCGCTGCATTGGCCGCGATCGCCGCATCGACCGCACTGCCGCCGGCCTTCATCGTGTCGAGCGCGATCTGCGTCGCCAGCGGATGCGAGGTCGCCGCCATCGCGTGCGGCGCATGCACTTCGCTGCGGGTCGCGAACGGCTGGCCGGTGATGCGGTCGGCGGCGCTTGTGGACATCACCGGCAACGCGAGCAGCAGGACGGACAGCAGGCGACGGGCGCGGATGCGCGGTACGGATCGAGGCATCGGGAGTCCCGGTTCTGGTCAGGTGCACACGATACCGTCTGGCCGGCTGGGCGGAATGGCCCAAGCCTCCTCCAGGAATTCTTCGGGCACAGCGCAGACCTAACGCTTCGCCGGCTTCTTCGCCGCGCGCTTCGCGGGCTTCGCAGCCGGCGTCTCGAGCCGCATGGTCTTGCCCTGCACCGCGTTCTCGTCGCCATGCAGCGTGAGCAGCGATTCCATCAGCTGCTCGTCGGCGCTCGAGCAGACGCCGAGCAGCAGCACTTCGTCGCAACCTTCGGCGGCAATGTAGGCATGGCCCATGTTCGAATCGATGTACACACCCTGGCCGGTCTCCAGCACGATCGGGTCGTAGAACTCGGTGTGCACTTCCATGCGTCCCTCGAGGACGTGGATGTACTCCTCGCCGGAGTGGTGCACGAGTGCGCCGAACTCCTCGATGGTCTTGGCGCGCACGCGGGTGAGCACCGGAATCATGCGCTTGCGGCGCAGTTCCGGGCACAGGTAGTAGTAGTCGTAGTTGGGCGTGGTGATGCGGATGGCGTCGTCGACCCGGCCGATGCTGCGGCGCGCGGTGACCGGCGGCTCGGGCGCCTCGGCCTGCTCGGCGAACAGCTCCGACATGCGCAGATTGAGGCGCTGGCTGAGCTGCAGCAGCTTGTCGTAGGTGAGCGTCAGCCGGTCGTGCTCGACCTTCGACAGGGTCGACAGCGGAATGCCGGCATGTTCGCTCATCTGCTTGAGCGTCCAGCCTTTGCGCGCGCGCAGCGAGCGCAGCAGGCCGCCGATGGTGGGGTGTTGCGCTGTCATCCTTGGGTCCGTTTTGTTCTGTACGGGATCATCATCGCCCCAGCAGGCGATCGGTGGAAAGGGCGCATGGGCCGGCGCTGCGGGCTGCCGGGATCGTCACAGGGACCTTCGGCACGGTTGACAATTCTCTGATCGGGATCATTATCGCCAAATTAGGACAACCCGGGGCCGGTTCGATGCGCATGATTCCAACACTCCTGTTCGGTGGGCTGTTCGCGGCCGGCCTGGCATTCGCGGCGGGGCAGGAGGCGGCGATCCCGCCTGCCGCCGTGCCGCCGACCCTGCAGCCGTCCGTGCCGGTGGCGCCGGTGGCGGACGAAACAGGTGAGCTTGTTCCGCCCGGGAGTGCGCCCGTGCTGACGCGCGCCGACGCCGAGGCCTGGCTGGACGGCTTCTTCCCGTACGCACTGGCCGCCGGCGACATCGCCGGCGCCGTGGTGGTGGTGGTCAAGGACGGCGCGGTGCTGTTGCAGAAGGGCTACGGCCACGCCGACCTCGCCGAGGGCACGCCGGTCGACCCCGCCGCCACGCTGTTCCGCCCCGGCTCGGTGTCGAAGCTGTTCACCTGGACCGCGGTGATGCAGCTGGTCGAGCAGGGCAAGCTCGACCTCGACGCCGACGTCAACCAGTACATCGACTTCGAGATTCCGGCGCGCGACGGCACGCCGGTGACGCTGCGCCAGGCGCTGACCCACACCACCGGCATGGAGGAACAGATCCGCGCGCTGATCACCGCCGACGAAGCCGAGGTCACGCCGCTGGGCGATGCACTCAAGCACTGGGTGCCCAGGCGCATCCACGCGCCGGGTGGCACGCCGGCGTATTCGAACTACGCGACCGCGCTGGCCGGTTACATCGTCGAGCGCGCCTCGGGCGAATCCTTCGACGACTACATCGAACGCCACATCTTCCAGCCACTCGGCATGGCGCATTCGAGCTTCCGCCAGCCGCTGCCGCCGGCGCTGCTGGCGGCCATGTCCAAGGGCTACGCCAAGGCCTCGGAAGGCGAAGCGAAGGCCTACGAGTTCATCAGCCTGGCACCCGCGGGCAGCCTGGCGGCGACTGGCACCGACATGGCGCGCTTCATGATCGCGCACCTCAACGACGGCGCCTACGGCGACGCGCGCATCCTCGGCGCGGAGACCGCGCGCCAGATGCACTCGACCGGCCAGGCCTCGGTCGGCCCGCTCAACCGCATGATGCTCGGCTTCTACGAAACCTCGGTGAACGGCCACCGCGCGATCTCGCACGGCGGCGACACGCAGTGGTTCCACAGCGACCTGCAGCTGTTCCTCGACGACGGCATCGGCCTGTTCGTGTCTATGAACAGCTCCGGGCGCGACGGTGCGACCGGCCACATCCGCTACGCGCTGTCGCGCGGGTTCGCCGACCGCTATCTGCCCGGCACGCCGGAACCGTCTGCGGGTGTTTCCGAAGACGACGCCAAGGCGCACGCGCAGCAGCTTGCCGGCACCTACACCAGCAGCCGGCGCCCGGACAGCAACTTCCTGTCGCTGGCCAACCTGCTCGGGCCGGTCAAGGTGGCGGCCAACAAGGACGGCACGATCAGCGTGGCGATGGCCCGGGGCGTGGGCGGCGCGCCGAAGAAGTGGCGCGAAGTGGCCCCGTACCTGTGGCAGGACACCACCAGCACTGACCGACTCGCGGCCGACGTTGTCGACGGCAAGGTGACGCGCTTCAGCATGGAACCCTATGCGCCGATCATGGTGTTCCAGCGCGTGTCGGCCTGGCAGGCGCTGGCGATGCCGCTGCTGGCCGCGAGCCTGGGCATCCTGCTGCTGACCGTCGTGGCCTGGCCGGTGTCGGCGCTGGTGCGGCGCTACTACGGCGCACCGTACCGGCTGGCCGGCACGGACGCGCGTGCGCATCGCCTGGTGCGGATCGCGGCGCTGCTGGTGCTGCTGTCGGTGGGCGCGGCGCTGGCCCTGGTGGTCGGCATGCTCAGCAAGCTGGAGATGACCAGCCCCAGTACCGATGGACTGATCATCGCGATCAGGCTCTTCGCCACGGTGGTGCTGCCGGTCGGTGCCGCGGTCGCGCTGTGGAACGCCTGGCACGTGCTGCGCGGCCGTCGCCGGGTGCTGGCGAAGCTCTGGGCGGTGCTGCTGGCGCTGGCCTGCCTGTTCCTGCTGTGGATCGGCTTCGCCAACCACGTGATCGGCTTCGGCGCGAACTACTGACCGATGCCCGGCCGGCAGCCGTCGCTGCCGGCTTCCTTCTCCATCTTCCTCCGAGGAGCGCGCGTAGCCGTGCCCATCGAACTCGAACTGCACAACGAACCGCTGCCGCTGTCGGCGCCGTTCCGCATCGCCGGCCACGTGTTCGAGGCGATGCCGGCGACGGTGGTCACCCTGCGCGACGGCACCTACGTCGGGCGCGGCGAGGCGGCCGGGGTCTACTACAACGATGACCATCCGGACGCGATGCTGGCCACGCTCGAAGCGCTGCGGCCGCGCATCGAGGCCGGCCTCGACCGTGACACCCTGCGCACGCTGCTGCCGGCCGGTGGCGCGCGCAATGCGCTCGATGCCGCGCTGTGGGAACTCGAAGCGCAGCGCGCCGGCGTACCGGTCTGGAAACTCGCCGGTCTTGATGGCGTGCAACCACTGCTGACCACGTTCACGGTCGGTGCCGACGACCCTGGCGTGATGGCCGATCACGCAGCCGCATTCGCGCAGGCACGCGCGCTGAAACTGAAGCTGACCGGCGAACCCGGACTCGATGCCGCGCGCGTCCGCGCGGTGCGCGCGCGCTGTCCGGATCCATGGATCGGCGTCGATGCCAACCAGGGTTACGCCGCAGATACCTTGCCCGCGCTGCTTCCGGTGCTGCTCGAGGCACAGGTGTCACTGCTGGAACAGCCCTGCGCCCGCGGCCGCGAGGACGAACTCGACGGCATCGAACACGTGCTGCCGTTCGCCGCCGACGAAAGCATCCTCGACCTCGCCGAGCTCGAAGCGCGCCACCGCAACTTCGACGTCGTCAACATCAAGCTCGATAAGTGCGGCGGCCTGACCGAAGGCCTGCTGATGGCCAGGCGCGCGCGCGAACTCGGCAAGCGGGTGATGGTCGGCAACATGTGCGGCACCAGCCTGGCGGCGGCGCCGGCGTTCGTGCTCGGTCAGTACTGCGACGTGGTCGACCTGGACGGCCCGATCTTCCTCGCCGCGGACCGGACGCCCGCCGTGCGCTACGAGGACGGCTACATCTTCTGTGGCGACGAGGTCTGGGGGCCGAAGGCCATCCCGTGAGCGCGGTGGCCGACAAGACCTGTGCAACCTGGTTTGGCCAGCCGCGTGGGCTGACGATCCTGTTCCTGACCCAGATGTGGGAGCTGTTCTCCTACTACGGCATGCGCACGCTGCTGGTCTATTACATGACCAAGCAGTTGCTGTTCGCGCAGGACAAGGCGTCTTTCATCTACGGCACCTACACCGCGATGGCGTATTTCACGCCGATCCTCGGCGGCGCGATCGCGGACCGCTGGCTGGGCAAGCGCAACGCGGTGGTGCTGGGCGGCAGCATCATGGCGATCGGCCACTTCGTGATGGCGTTCGAGCCGATGTTCTACCTGGCGCTGGCGACGATCGCGCTCGGCAACGGCCTGTTCCTGCCGAGTCTGCCGAGCCAGATCAACGACCTCTACGCCGCCGACGATCCGCGCCGCGGGCGCGCCTACAACGTCTACTACGTCGGCCTGAACGTCGGCGGCCTGCTCGCGCCGCTGGTCTGCGGCACGCTCGGCGAGCTCTACGGCTGGCACTACGGCTTCGGCGCCGCGGGCGTCGGCATGTTCCTGGGGCTGGTGATCTACCTCGCGGGCCGGCGCTACCTGCCGCCGGAGCCGCAGCGCCGCGCGCCGCCCGTCGCAACGCCGCAGGACGCGCGCCGCGGCCATCGCAGGGTCTGGTGGCTGCTGCTCGGCGTCGGCATCGCGGCGACCATCTTCCGCGGCACCTACGAACAGATCGGCAACACGCTGCCGCTGTGGATCGATACCGGCGTCGACCGCACATGGGGCGGCTTCACGATCCCGATGACCTGGTTCCAGTCGCTGAACCCGCTGCTGGTGATCTCGATGACGCCGCTGCTGCTGATGGCTTGGCGACGTCGCGCCGCGGTCGGCCGCGAGACATCCCCGGCGATCCGGATGGCGATCGGCGCGCTGGTGGTCGCGGCGGCCTACGTGCTGCTGGCCGCCGTGACCGCGCTGGCCGGCGATGCGCGCGTCGACTGGATGTGGCTGGTGGCGTTCTTCGTGATCCTGACCCTCGGCGAGCTGTACATCCTGCCGACCGGCCTCGGCCTGTTCGCGAAGCTGGCGCCGCCGCGGCTGGGCGCGACCACGATCGCGTCCTGGTTCCTCGCCATCTTCAGCGGCAGCCTGCTGGCCGGCGTGGTCGGCACGCTGTGGTCGAAGGCGAGCCATCCCGCCTTTTTCCTGTTGCTGGCGGGGCTCGCGGTGATCGCGGCCGCGCTGCTGTGGCGGCTGGACCGGCCGATCCGCACACTGCCATGACCGACTGCGAAAAGGAGTCCCGACCATGCCGCGCCTGACACTTGCCCTGCTCACGCTCGCCCTTGCCGCCTGCAGTACGACGCCGGTGGCCGACGCGCCTGCGCAACGCTACGACCTGCTGATCCGCAACGGCACGGTCTACGACGGCAGCGGCGGCGCGCCGCAGCACGTCGACGTGGCCGTGCGCGACGACCGCATCGCGGCGCTGCTGCCCGCGGGCAGCGATGCGTCCGCTGCACAGGTGGTGGATGCGCAGGGCCGCGCGGTCTCGCCGGGCTTCATCAACGTGCTGAGCTGGGCGGTCGATGCGCTGATCGCAGACGGCCGCGGCATGAGCGACACGAAGCAGGGCGTGACCCTGGAGATCTTCGGCGAGGGCTGGTCGATGGGGCCGTTCAACGACCGCATGAAGGCCGATGCGCTGAAGCAGCAGGGCGACATCCGCTATCCGATCGAATGGACCACGCTCGGTGAATACCTCGAATTCCTCGAGACGCGCGGGGTGACGCCGAACGTGGCCTCGTTCGTCGGCGCGACCACGGTGCGCATCCACGAGTTGGGCGAGGACGACGTCCAGCCGACCCCGGCGCAATTGGCGCGCATGCAGGACCTCGTGCGCGCGGCGATGGACGAGGGCGCGCTCGGCGTCGGCAGCTCGCTGATCTATCCGCCGGCGGCATTCGCGGATACGCCGGAACTCGTCGCACTCGCGCAGGCGGCCGCCGAATCCGGCGGCGGCTACGTCGCGCACATGCGCAGCGAGGCCGACCGCTTCCTCGAGGCGCTCGACGAGACCATCGCCATCGCGCGCGCGACCGGCCAGCGCGCCGAGGCCTACCATCTGAAGGCAGCGGGCGAGAAGAACTGGCCGAAGATGGCGCAGGCCATCGCGAAGATCGATGCAGCGCGCGCCGAAGGCCTGCAGGTCGGCGCCAACATGTACGCCTACACCGCCGGCGGCACCGGGCTCACCGCCGGCCTCCCGCCGTGGGTGCAGGCCGGCGGACACGACGCGATGGTCGCGCGGCTGCGGGATCCGGCGATCCGTACGCGCGTACTCGCCGAAATGCGCGATCCCGACGTCGCCTGGGAGAACCTGCGGCTGCTCACCGGTTCCGATGCGCGCCTGATCCTGATCGATTTCAGGAACCCGGCGTTGAAGCCACTGACCGGCCGCACGCTCGAGGACGTGGCGCGCGAACGCGGCACCTCGCCGGAGGAGACCGTGCTCGACCTGATCGTCGAGGACGATTCCCGCGTCGGCGCGGCCTACTTCCTGATGAGCGAGGACAACGTCGAGCTCGGCCTGAAGCAGCCGTGGGTCAGCCTCGGCTCGGACGCGGAATCGTCCGCGCCCGAGGGCGTGTTCCTGGCGTCGAGCACGCACCCGCGCGCCTACGGCAACGTCGCGCGCTTCCTCGGGCATTACGTGCGCGACCGCGAGCTGATGCCGCTCGAGGAGGGCATCCATCGCCTGACCGGGCTGCCGGCCGCGAACTGGAAGCTCGAGAACCGCGGCTGCCTGCGCGCCGGCTGCTTCGCCGACATCGTGGTGTTCGACCCGGCGACGATCGCCGACCACGCCACCTACGCAGCACCGCAGCAGTACGCGACCGGCGTCGGTGACGTGTTCGTCAACGGCGTGCAGGTGCTGCGCGACGGCGAGCACACCGGCGCCACGCCGGGACGCGTGGTGCGCGGGCCGGGCTGGCGCGCGGACGACGCGCCGGTCGCGGAATGAGCATGCCAGCGAAGCGGCGGCGCGCCAGGGAGTTTTCCGAACGTGTTGACAATTCTCTGATTGGGATCATGATCCCTGATCAGGATATCCGCTTGGGGAGGTCAGCGATGCACGCGTTCCAGTCCGCACGTCCGTGGTACCGCTCGCCGTTGTCCCTCGCCATCGCAAGCACGCTGGCATGCGCCGCCGCGGCGCCCGTACCGGCGCAGGATGTCGCCGACGCCGAAGTGCAGCAGCCAGACGCCGCGGTGACGCTCGACGCCGTCGTGGTCACCGCCAACAAGCGCGTCGAGAACATCCGCGACGTCGGCGCCTCGATCAGCGTGATCGGCGAGCGCCAGCTGGAGAACATGGGCGCGAGCTCGCTGTCCGACTACGCGGCGCTGATCCCGGGCATGCAGGTCCAGAACAGCGGCAGTCCCGGACTGACCACGGTGTCGCTGCGCGGCATCTCGGCGCTGTCTTCGGGCGCGACCGTCGCGACCTACATCGACGAGGTGCCGGTCGGCTCGAGCGGCATCTACCAGGGCGCCAGCGGACTGATGCTGGACCTGCTGCCCTACGACATCAGCCGCGTCGAGGTGCTGCGCGGACCGCAGGGCACGCTGTACGGCGCCGGCGCGATCGGCGGCCTGCTCAAGTACGTGACCCGTGCGCCGGACCTCGTCAATGACGAGGCCCGCATCGGCATCGGCCTGCGTTCGGTATCCGACGGCGGGCAGGACTGGAACGGACGCATCGGCGTCAGCGTGCCGCTGCAGGAGGACCGCCTCGGCCTGCGCATGAGCTTCGCGCGCAACGGCCTGCCGGGCTACACCGACAACGCCATCGACGGCCGCAAGGACATCAACACCGGCGAGCAGATCGGCGGGCGCGCGGCGCTGTCGTGGGACGGCGACGCGGTCGACGTCGACCTGGCGGTACTGCACCAGCGCATCACCGCCAACGACCGCGCCGTGGTCGCGCTCGAACCCGGCACCTATGCACCGCTGGCCGGCGACCTCGAAGGCAGGACCTGGCAGCGGCAACCGTTCTCCAAGGAACTGACGCTGTCGTCGCTCAGCGTGACCTGGGACCTGGGCTGGGCCGATTTCGTGTCCGCGACCGGCTGGTCGGAAACCAGCACCCTGGACCAGATCGATTCCACGGTGCAGTTCGGCGAAGTCGCCGACCTGCTGCTGGGTTTCCCGGAACCCGGCAGCTCGAACGTGCGCTACACCTTCGACCTCGACAAGATCACCCAGGAATTCCGCTTCAGCTCCAAGACCGGCGGCCGCTTCGAGTGGATGGCGGGCGTGTTCTACACGAAGGAGGACGCGCTGCAGAGCCAGCTCGCGTGGCTGGGCCAGCGCGACGGTTCGCCGCTGCCGCCGCCGTACGACGCGCAGTTCGGCACCTTGGCGCTGATCGGCCTGCCCAGCACGTACGAGGAAGTGGCGCTGTTCGCCAACGCCTCGTGGCGCATCAGTGAGCGCTTCAAGATCGATGCCGGCGTGCGCCAGGCGCGCAACGACCAGTGGTTCAGCCAGAACGTCAGCGAAGGCATCCTCGCGCCGATCGGCGAGGATCCGGGCACGTCGCGCGAGGATGTGTTCACCTGGAGCCTGAGCCCGCAGTTCAAGCTCGCCGAGGACACGATGCTGTACGCCCGCGCCGCAACCGGCTACCAGCCCGGCGGCCCGAACGTCGCCCTGCCCGGCATGCCGCCCAGCGTGGATTCCTCGATGCTGGCCAGCTACGAGGTCGGGCTGAAGTCGCAATTCGCCGATCGTCGCGTGCAGTTCGACGTGTCCGCGTTCCGCATCGAATGGGACGACATCCAGGTGGCGGCGTCGTTCAACGGCGTCGGTGGCCTCGTCAACGGCGGCGAGGCGACCAGCGAAGGCCTGGAGCTCGCGTCGCAGTTCCGCGCCACCGACGCGCTGGTGCTCGGCATCAACGCGGCATACACCCGGGCACGGGTGAAGAACGACTTCACGCCGTCGATCATTCCGCAGGGCGACTTCGACATCGTCCTCAACACCGGCCTGGCCGGCGATCGCATGCCGTACGTGCCGAAGCTGTCGGGGGCGGTGACCGCCGAATACGCGTTCATGACCGCGCGTGGCCTGGCCGGCCAGGTCGGCGCGGTGCTGCGCTGGACCGGCGACCGGTTCAACGACACCACCGAGCGCCTGCGGGTGACCGCGCCGGGCGATCCGTCCATCGTGCTGCAGGAGGACCTTACCGAGCCGCTGCTGCTCGACAGCTACCGTGCGCTCGACCTGTATGCGGGCATCGGCCGGGAGCGCTGGGAACTGCGCGCCTACGTCAACAACGCCACCGGCGAGGACGGATGGTCGTCGATGACCCCGGCGACCGGTGCGATCAGTGGCGCGGTCGCGCACTTGGCTGCCGTGCCGATCCAGCCGCGCACGTTCGGCATCGAATTCGACCTCCGCTTCTGATCTGACCCGACCGGATCCGGGGCTCCCCTATGTCGAATGCCGCTCCCGTGTTGCGCGAGGCCGACGCGCTGCCGCAACCCTACCTGCTGTTCCTCGGCGACATCGTCGAGCCGGGCTATGCAAAGACCGCGTTCGGACTGCGCGATTGGGCGCCCGAGCGCTGCGTCGGCGAGTTCGCTTGTGCGGGCGCGGCCGTGAGCACGGGGTTGCCGCCGCTGACGCCGGCGCAGGCCCGGGCGCTGGGCGCGCGGGCGATGGTCATCGGCGTCGCCAATCCCGGCGGGCGGATTCCGGCGGCGTGGGTGCCGTCGCTGCTGGAAGCGCTGGAAGCGGGGCTGGACCTGGTCGGCGGCATGCACGCCCTGCTGTCGGGCATCGACGTCCTGCGCAACGCGGCGGTCGTGCACGGGCGCCGCCTGGTCGACGTGCGCGAGCCGCCGCCGGGCCTGCCGGTCGCCAACGGCCGAAAACGCACCGGGCGGCGCCTGCTCACCGTCGGCACCGACTGCGCGCTGGGCAAGAAGTACACGGCGCTTGCCCTGGCGCGCGCGTTCCGCGAACGCGGACTCGATGCGGCATTCCGCGCCAGCGGGCAGACCGGCATCCTGATCGCCGGCGCTGGCATGCCGATGGATGCGGTCGTGGCGGATTTTGCCGCGGGCGCAGCGGAACTCCTGTCGCCCGACGCCGATCCCGCGCACTGGGACGTGATCGAGGGCCAGGGCTCGCTGTCGCATCCAGCCTATGCCGGCGTGTCGCTGTCGCTGCTGCACGGCAGCCAGCCGGACGTCATCGTCGTCTGCCACGAACACGGGCGCGAACGCATGCTCGGCCATGCGCATTACCCGTTGCCGTCGATCGAGGAGACCATCGGCCTGGCATTGCGGCTCGGCGCGCGCACCAACCCGGCGATCCGCTGCGCGGGTGTCAGTCTCAATACCGGCGCGCTCGACGACGGCGCCGCGCAACATGCGATCGCGGACACCGCGGCACGCCTGGGCCTGCCCGTCGCCGACCCGATGCGCGGCGGCGACGCCTTCGCGCGCCTGGTCGACGCCTGCCTGTCATGACAGAACCGGCCTCCTCCTGGTTCCAGCGCTACCTGCTGCCGGGATTCGTGTTCCAGGCGGCGGTGATCGCCGGCGGCTATGCAACCGGTCGCGAGCTGGTGGAATTCTTCCTGCCCGCCGGTCCCTGGGGCGGCCTGCTCGGCATGGTCGTGAGCATGCTGGTGTGGAGCGCGGTGCTGATGGTCAGCTTCGAGCTGGCCCGGGTCGCGCGCGCCTGGGACTACCGCGCGTTCTTCAGGCTGCTGCTCGGCCGCGGCTGGTTCGCGTTCGAGATCGGCTATGTCCTGCTGATGCTCGTGATCATGGCGGTGATGGGTGCGGCGGCCGGGGAGATCGCCTTCAGCCTGTTCGGCCTGCCGCGGCTTGCAGGTTCGCTGGCGATGATCGCCGCCACCGGCGCGATGCTGTTCTGCGGCACGGCCGCGATCGAGAAGTTCCTGGTCGCGTCGGTCGGCTACCTGTACCTGGTCTACTTCGTGTTCGTGGTCTGGTGCGTGGTGGCGTTCGGCGACCGCATCGATGCCAACTTCGCGTCGGTGCCGGTCGAAGCGGGCTGGTTCAAGGCCGGCGTGACCTATGCCGGCTACAACGTCGCCACCATTCCCGCGGTGCTGTTCTGCGTGCGCCACTTCGGCCGCCGCCGCGAAGCGCTGGCCGCCGGCGCGCTGGCCGGCCCGCTGGGCATGCTGCCCGGCGTGGTGTTCTACATCGCGATGATGGGCTACTACCACGAGATCGCCGCCGAGGCCCTGCCCTCCGCATTCCTGCTGGCGAAGCTGCAGGCGCCGTGGTTCGAATGGGCGTTCCAGATCGCGGTGATGCTGACCCTGGTGGACACCGGCGTGGCCCTGCTGCACGCGATCAACGAACGGGTCGCGAACGCCTGGGCGGAGCGGCAGCGGTCGATGCCGCGGTCGCTGCGCCCGGCGCTCGCCGTCGGCGTGATGCTGGTCGCGGTGTATGCCGCGACCGCGGTCGGCCTGGTCGACCTGATCGCCAAGGGCTACGGCACGCTGACCTGGTACTTCCTGGCGATCTACGTGCTGCCGCTGATGACCTGGGGCCTGTGGCTGCTGTGGCGCCGCCCGCGGCGCATCGCCGCCGAACTTCAATGACCGACGCGTCCGGGAGGACAGGATGAATGTCATTTCGAAATGCCTGCGGGCCGCCGCGATCGCGACGGGATCCCTGTTCGCCATCGCGGCCTTCGCCGCCCCGCCCGCCGGGTTCGACGCGCGTGTCGAGGAGGCGATGCGGTCGCGCGACGTACCGGGCATGGCGATCGCGATCGTCGAGAACGGGAACGTCGTGCACGCGCAGGGCTATGGCGTGCGCCGGCTGGGTTCATCCGAAACGGTCGACGCCGACACGATCTTCCCCACCGGTTCCACCGGCAAGGCGGTGACCGCGGCGGCGCTGGCGATCCTGGTCGACGACGGCAGGCTCGGCTGGGACGACCGGGTCATCGATCACCTGCCCGACTTCCGCATGCATGACGCGTGGGTCACGCGCGAGATGACGGTGCGCGACCTGCTGCTGCACCGCAGCGGCTTGGGCCTCGGCGCGGGCGACCTGCTGATGATCCCGCGCACCTCGCGCAGCCGCGCCGACATCGTCCGCGCACTGCGCCACATCCAGCCGGCGACGAGTTTCCGCAGCGGCTACGCCTACGACAACATCCTCTACGTCGTCGCCGGCGAGCTGGTCGCGACGGTGAGCGGCCAGGACTGGGAAACGTTCGTGCGCGAGCGCATCTTCGCGCCGCTCGGCATGCGCACCGCGACCAGCCACGAGGACGACCGCTTCGCGACGGACAACCGCGCGCAGCCGCATGCGCGCCTCGATGCGCGGCTGCGCGGGCTCGGTGCGCAGCAGATGCTGCCCGAGCGCGAAGGGCTGGGGCAGGTCGGCGCGCCGGCGGGCGGCCTGTCGTGGAGCGCGAACGACTTCGCGCGCTGGCTGCAGGTGCAGCTCGCGCTGGGTTCGGTGCCGGACGGCGAGGACCAACGGCTGTGGAGCGAAGCCAGTGCGCGCGAGATGTGGAACCCGCAGGTGCCGGTGCCGATCCGGCCGTTCCCCGCGCCGATCACCGACATCACGCCGCAGTTCTCCGGCTATGCGCTGGGCTGGAACGTGCAGGACTATCGCGGCGTCAAGGTCGTGCAGCACGGCGGCGCGGTGTTCGGCGTGCTGGCCTTCACCGTGCTGGTGCCCGAGCGCGGTCTCGGCATCTCGCTGCAGATCAATTCCGAGGATGTCGAGGTGCTGCGCGGGCTGGGCTACGAGCTGCTCGATCACTACCTCGGCTTCGAGCCGCGCGACTGGGTGGCGGCGTTCGACGCCTGGAACCGGGACCGCCTCGCCGGCGGCCTGGCCGCGCTGGAGGCCGCAGGCGCGCAGGCGCGCAAGACGTCACGGCCCTCGCTGCCGACGGCCGGCTATGCCGGCGCCTATGCCGACGCCTGGTACGGCCCGATCGCCATCACCGAACGCGGCGGCAAGCTGCGCATCGACTTCCGCCAGACGCCGAACATGGTCGGCACGCTGACCCACTGGCAGTACGACACCTTCCGCGCCGACTGGGACGACGCGTCGATCGAGCCGGCCTACGTCTCCTTCGCGCTGGATGCGGACGGCAGGGTCGCGCAGATCCGGATGCAGGCGGTATCGCCGACGGCGGATTTCAGCTACGACTATCACGACCTGCTGTTCGAGCCGCAGGTGTTGAAGTAGCGCTGCACATCCACGATGCGCGCTTGCACTGCTGCTCCGCATGCGCAGCTGACTTGCCGGACATGCTGATGCGGGGATCGCCGACACACTCTGCTGCAAGGCTGCGCACCCACGCACTCGCATCGATGATGCGGATGGCGGATGCTCGGTGTCAGGATCGAGGCGCCGCGCTGCGCTCGTGTCGACACCGCAGGAGCATCGGAATGAACCCACAAGGACGCAGATCCATTCGTCGTCAATCTGCTGCGAGTACGCCGAGACGCGCAGGCATGCTTGCCGGCGGAGTGTTCCCGAGAGACTGTCTCGAGACTGGAAGGCACATCGCGCGCGCTCGGCCGTACGCCAGGCCTGTGCGGTGGCATGACAAACCACGCTCGATCTGCGCCATCGATGGAGCGCCTTGCGAAGGCACCGCTGTCGATCGAATGGCGCCTGCCTCGATGGTGCGAATCGCAGCGCCGTTGAAGACTTCGGAAGCGAATACTCCACGGGTCTCGAACTCGGTCTCTCATAAGGACATCGCGTGCAGATCTCACATTGCCTGATCGCAGTCGTGTTGCTGCCACTGGCAGTCGCATGTTCGGAAAAGAGTCACGTCGCGGCCCCGACGCTGGAAGCTGCGTCTGCAAGCGATACGCGTGTGAGTCAGTCTGACCAATCCGCCGCGCGTCTCGACATGCAATGCGGCGGCCATCATTTTTTTCTCATTGGTGAGGGCGACGCGGCAGCCATCGAACGGAATCGCGGGTCCCGGTCACAGACGTTGCGCAAACCAGATGGCATGGCGGACTACGTACCCATCGGAATGGGGTGCACCCGGTCATCCAATGGCGACGAGTATCTGGTCGTCGAATATGGCGAGCCGCTGATCGGCTGCAGCATCTGCGAATGGTTCTTCGTCTACGACGGCGATGGGCAGCCGCTGAATCAGAGCGTGCCGGCGATGCTCGGCGAAACGGGCGCTCTGTATCCCAATAACCAGGGCTACACACAGGTCACGAACCGACTCGGTTTGCAACGACACGAGATCCAGTACGCACCCCGTCCAAAGCCTCTGGATGTGGAGGACTGAATTTCACGGGGTCCGGTCGACAGCACGGATGCGGACGGACCGCATTGATCGAGAGATTCCAGATCGCGACGAGGAGTGGCAAGGATGCCGAAGATCCATCACGACATGATCCAACCCAAGGGCGCCGCCTACAGGACTTCACAGCTTCATTCGCGGAGTCATTATCTGGAGCCGATCGATGACACGGAAGGGCGCCTGTCCGGCAATTCCCGGATCTGGGGCGACGCCGATCCCGAAGTACAGTCGCAAGTGATCGACATGCTGGTCGCGACTTCAAAGGACGCGGGTCTCAGCGCGCGGGAAACCGCCCATGTGCTCGCCATCGCGCGGGTGGAATCGGGCTTCAATCCCGACGCAGCGGCAGGCACGACGTCTGCCTCCGGTGTGGGCCAGTTCATCGACAACACTGGCAAGGCGTATGGCCTCGACGACACGAACCGCTTCGATGCAGACGCGCAAGCACGCGCTCTGGTCTCCCACTTCATTGACAATCGCGAGCTCGCAGCCCGGCGTGGACAGGGAGAGGTCTACATCTACAAGTATCACCATGATGGCCCGAGCCGGGATTACGGAGGTCTGGGGTTGTCAGCAGACAAGGTGATGCCGCTGCTCGACAGGTACACGAGATTCGTCGAGACAGAATTCGAGTTCGAGCGTACTGGCACCAAACTCGATTCCGATGCGCCATCAGTGTCGGGCAAGATGGTGGTAAAGCAGGTTTCGGAACTGCTGCGTGAAGGGCAACGGAGCGAGGCTGTCCGTGAGCTCCAAGCCGGGCTGGCCACCCTTGGATTCAATGACACGCGTGGAGTGCCGTTGCAGGCAGATGGCCTATTCGGGTCTCGCACTGCGCAGGCAGTGCGCGCGTTTCAGGCGGAGCAGGGTTTGCAGGTGGATGGCGTTGTCGGACCATTGACGCGTGACGCACTGGATCGCGCAGTACAGGCACAGGGATCCGTGCGTCCGGCGTTCGAGAATCTGCAACGCGCACAAACGCCCCTCGACGCACTGCTGTCGGTCGCGCGTCAGGGCGATCCGGAAGCCCTCAAGGCAGCGGTGGACACCTTCTCCCGAACATCCTTCGCTCAGGACTTCCAGACCGTGATCGCACAGTCTGGATCCGGACAGCCTGCGGCGGAGATAGAGCCGCAGGGCACTTGCGGACCGGAGCGCTGATCAAGCCAGGCTGAAGTCCGCATCCAGATCGGGCCTGGTCACCGACAGCATGGCCGTTGCAGACGGTGGCTTTGCCCGGGCGTCGCGCAGGGCGCGTGGAGGTGTCGGATGAATACGCCGCACCGGCGAACTGGGGTCCGCCCCAGCTGTCGACACGTCCCGCATCTGCCTAGGGTCGAGGTATCGGTTCCGCGGAGATGGTCATGAGCTTCAGCGTCCAGTCGTCGAGCGTCACGCCTTCGAGCCTGCAGGCGGTCCTGCCGCCGGATGCGTTGCGTGCGCAGTCGCAGGGCGCGCCGTCGCTGCCGACCGGCAGCTACCAGCTCGAGCCCGGCTACCACCCGCAGCTCGGCGCATTGTTCGCGGCAGGTGGCAACGCCGCGAATGCGGCGTCGTTCGACAGCCAGGTCCGTGGTCAGGACGCCAAGGCGATCGACCTGGATCTGATGCAGATCTCCGCCGCGGTCTACGACCCGGCGGTGCAGCAGATCGGCGACTGGAGCCGCGTCAGCGATGCAGATCTGATGGCGGCAGGTATCGATCCGTCGCTGCTGGAGAATCCGCAGAGCGGTTTCCGCGCCGGCATCTACACCGACGGCGATGGCAACCACGTACTGGCCTTCGCCGGCTCGAACGACCTCAAGGACTGGACCGGCGCGAACTTCCGTCAGGGCGTGGGCTGGGATTCCGAGCAGTACGACGAGGCCGTGCAGCTGGCCCAGCTGGCCTCGGCCGCCTACGGCGACGATCTGGCGATCACCGGACACTCGCTCGGCGGTGGACTGGCCGCGGTCGCGGCAATGGCCGTCGACGGCGCCGCGGTGACGTTCAACGCCTCGGGCGTGCACGACCGCACCATCGAAGCGCTGGGCCTCGATCCCGCGACCGCCAAGGCCGATGCCGCCGATGGCCAGATCCGCCGCTACAACGTCGAGGGCGAAGCCCTGACCAAGGCCCAGCAGGACATCTGGGTGGTCAACCACATCCCGGACGCGCCCGGCCACGAGATCGTGCTCGACGATCCGTCGCCGCTGACCGGCTTCGACCGCTTCAATCCGATTTCGATCGTCTCCCACAGCATCGCCAAACACATGCAGGACGTGGTGATCGAGGCGCTGTCGCAGCAGCAGCCCTGGCTCCACTGACTGACGCGTGCCGACGGGACGCCCGCAGCGGCTGTGTGAGAATGCCGGCATGCGCGCCGCAGTCCTGAGCCTGTTGCTGATGTTGTCCGGCGCCGCCTGCAGTGGAGACGCGATGGACGCCCGAGCCGCTTTCACCGATGCCAGCGCGGCTGCGCTCGCCGATGCCGTCGCCGCCGACGATGCCGCTGCGGTGCGCACCCAGGTGCAGGCCGGCGCCGATCCCAATGCGCGCGGCGACCAGGGCGTGAACCTGCTGCAGATCGCGATGCTGGCGCAGGCCAAAGACGCGTTGAAGGCGCTGCTCGATGCCGGTGCCGATCCGAATGCTCCCGGCCTCGGCGGCGCGACGGCGGTGCACGGCGCGGCGATCGCCGACGATCCCGAGTACCTGAGGATCGTGCTCGACCGCCGCGGGGATCCCGACGCCCGGCATGGCGAAACCAATGCGACGCCGCTGTCCGGCGCGACCGGTCCGCGGACCGACGCGCAGTTCCGCATGCTGCTCGCCGCCGGCGCCGATCCCGGCGCCGCCGACCGCACCGGCAACACGCCGCTGCACAAGGCCGCGATGATCAACGCCGGCGACCATGTGCTGGCCCTGCTCGACGCCGGTGCCGATCCGCTGGCGAAGAACGCCCAGGGCGCGACCTTCCAGCGCTTCTTCTTCAAGACGCCCGACGCCCGCCTCAACGAGACGGCCCGCGCCAAGCGCGAAGAGGTCGTGGCCTGGCTGCAGGCGCATCAGGTGCCGCTCGAGGTGGGTGCCGACTGAGTGGATTGCGGCAGGTGATCTGCCGGTGCTGCCTTTCGTGTGTGCTGCCTGTTGCACAGGCGGTGTGCGGTACCTCTGCCTGCGGAAGTCGTCGAGTTCCTCGGGCGGGACATCGCCCGTGCTGCCGACCTGCAACCTGATGCGTGTCGTGTCTCAGCTGGTGGGGGACTCGAGGGTCCGCGACCGGTGTTTCCCTTCCGCCTTGGGCGACGTGCCTGCTGGGTAGAAGGTGCCCGAAGAGGCTGCCCCCGCGCCTTCGACAGCGAATGCTGATCAGGCGGGAGGGCGGATGAGGACGTCTGTAGAGCCCCAGCCCTCACCCGACGCGCGATGCGCGTCGACCTCTCCCGAAGGGAGAGGTGCTCGCTGCCGGCTCGCTGAGACAGGACACGCATCAGGTCAGCGTCGACTTCTCCCGAAGGGAAAGGTGCTCGCTGTCTGCTCGCTGAGACAGGACACGCATCAGGTCGCTCTGGGCGCCTGCGCTGGGCCTGATCGGGGTCGACGCGCATCTAGCGTCGGGTGAGCAGGCGCCGGGCGGGTTCTTCTCGAGCAGTACCGCCCCGCCACCAGCCCGGGTCCTGACATGGACAGGGCGGCCGTCCCCAACCCCACAATCGCAGACTCGCGCGCCGCTCCACAGGCCCGTGAACCACCGAAGACCGCCCAGGGCCCTAGGACCCGCCCTAGATGGCAGCCGCCTCCCCCCGCGCTAGCGTGGAATCCTCGAAAAGCCCGGGTGGAGCACGGTCATGTCCCTGACCATTGGCGATGGCATCGGCGGTATCCCGGACACCTGTCGTCCGCAACAGACGCCGGTCCAGTCCTACAGCCCGCCTCCCCCGCCGCCGCAGAACGGCCCGTACCGTCCCGACACCAGCTACCACCCGCAGGTCCAGGCGCCCGGCGCCGCGCCGGCGCAGGGCCAGGGACAGGGCGGGACCAGCCCGTACGCGATTCCCGCCGGCAGCACGCTCGGCCAGGTCGCCAGCGGCAGCCAGGCGCAGCCCTTCGACGTCACCCTGTCCCAGCTCGCGACCGCGGTCTACGGCACCCGCGGCGCGCCGCCGCCGGGCTGGGAAGCGGTCAGCGACCAGCAGCTGATGGACCAGGGCGTCGCCGATCCGCAGGCCTGGCGCCTGCAGTACCTCGGCGCCAACGATGCGGTGCCGACCAACGACCAGGAATTCCGCGCCGAGGTCTATACCGACGGCGCCGGCAACTACGTGCTGTCCTACCGCGGCACCGCCGAGGGCGGCGCGGACTGGGACAACAACTTCCGCCAGGGCCTCGGCTACGAGACCAACGACGGCGACAAGTTCAGCGTCACCGCGGTCAACACCGCGCGCGAGTTCGCGAACGTGTTCGGCGACAACGGCGCCAATTCCTCGAACCTCGCGATCACCGGCCATTCGCAGGGCGGCGGCCTCGCCAGCGTCGGCTCGCTGGCCAGCGGGATTCCGGCGGTCACGTTCGATGCGTCGGGCATCCATCCCAACACGCTCGACCGCATGGGCATCGACCCGCAGGCCGCGCGCGACAGCGCCGAAGGCGGCCAGATCCGCGCCTACTCGTTGTCCGGCGACGCGCTGACCAATGCGCAGGACAGCTGGGTGACCGGCATCGTCGCGCCCGATGCGCTGGGCACGCAGATCGTCGTCGACCCGGCGGCGGCCGACGCGAACAACATGTTCTCCAACTACGGTCCGATCGAAGGCTTCTCGCAATCGCAGAGCGATGCGATCAACACCGGGGTCGAGCTCGCCCGGCATCCGTTGACCGGCGCGGTGATCCCGCTGGCCGGCCTGATCGGCAACATCGCCTATGCCGGCATCAGCCACAGCCCCAACGCGCTGACCGCCGGCATGATCGAACACCAGCCGTGGCAGGCCGGCTACGAGAATCCGTCCTCGCTCGGCCGCGACCTGCAGAACCTGCTGCCCGATGCGACCAAGGACGACTACGCCCGCAACGTGCACGACTTCGCCACCGACATCGACAGCGTGGTCGCGAACGAATTCGCCGACGGCCAGTACTTGCAGGGCGGCCTCCGCCTGGTCGGCGACTTCGCCGAGGGCGCGTTCAATTCCGCCGGCGACACCATCGACGGTTATGCCGACCAGCTCGCCGGCGTGGTCGATCGCAACATCGGCGGCTGGGGCGGCAGCGCGCTGTCGACCGTGATCGACGGTGCCGGCGATGTGGCCGAGTTCACCGCCGATGTCGCCGGCCAGGTCACCGAGACGCTCGCCGACGGCGTGGGCTGGGTGGCCCAGGGCGCGACGAACTTCGTCGGCGGCCTGTTCGGTCGTTGAGGCTCACGGACCGCGCATGTCCCGCGGGTATGATCGGGCGCTGACATGATCGGCTTCCGCGCCCTGTCGTCGATCGTCCTTCTCCTCTGCGCCGCAGGGTGTGCACAGCCGTCCATGAGCAACGACGCATTCAACACGCCGGCGACGGCCCACCTGGCCGACGCCGTCCGCCGCGGCGACGCCGCCGAGATCCGCCGCCAGCTCGAACACGTCGCGCCCGACACGCCGGGCAGCGACGGCGAAACGCTGCTGATGGATGCGATCCGCCAGCGCCGCGCGGCCAGCGTCGATGCCTTGCTCGAAGGCGGCGCGGATCCCAATCGTGTCAACGCGCGTGGCGACACGCCGGTGCATGCGGCCGCGTTCTCGGGCGATCCGGCGATCCTGCGCGCGGTGATCGCCAAGGGCGGCGATGTCGACGCGCGCAATCCGCATACCGGTGCGACGCCGCTGGTGCAGGCGTTGCTGTCGCCGACCGCCGGCCAGGCCGAGGTGCTGCTCGACGCCGGTGCCGATCCGAACCTCGCCGACCGCAATGGTGACACGCCGCTGCACGTCGCCGGCCGCACCAACGGCGGCGCGGCGATCCTCGCGCTGCTGCGCAAGGGCGCCCGGCCGCAGGCGGAGAACGCGCGCGGCGTGACGTTCCAGCACGAGTACTTCGGCTTCCCCGCACACCTGCTCAACGACCGCGCGCGCGCCGAGCGGCGCGAGATCGTCGCCTGGCTCAAGGCCAATGGCGTGCCGCTGGAAGCGAACGTCGCCGCGAGTTACTGACCGGCGCCGGACCGAACGCGTCGGCCGGTCGTACCTAGGGTCCGCACCAGCTGTCCGGGTCCGCGCGGGCCGCCTATCGTCGGGCCATCGTCTGCGTAGGTGCGCGCCATGAGCCTGTCCCCGGTATCCGGCAACAGCAATCCTGTCGATCCGTTCCGCGATTTCGCGCTCGATCCCGCGCTGCAGACGCCCCTCGCGCTGCAGCCGCGCACGCCCGCACACGTCGACACCAGCGCGGGCTTCCCGCAGGGCGACGGCACGTTCGCTGATTCGGTGCGCGGCACCGCGCCGCAGCCCGAGCGCGACCTGCAGTTCGCGTTGATGGCCAACGACAGCTACACGCTGACCGGCCCCGACGGCGTCACCGGCACCGCGGCCGAGGCCGATCTGCAGGCCGCCGGCTGGAACCGGCTGCAGCCCAGCGCGGACGGCACGCACCTGGTCGACGCGCAGGGCAACCAGATCCCGATCTCCCCGGATGCGCTGCACGACGCGCAGACCGGCTTCGATGCGGCGATCTACCAGAACGCGGACGGCCAGTACGTCGTCGCCTACCGCGGCACCGACAACTGGGGGCTCGGCGCCGGCGGCGATTCGCGCGCGAACGGCGGCCAGGGCCTCGGCATGGAGACCGCGCAGTACTCGCAGGCGATGGAACTGGCGAATCTCGCGGTCGACACCTTCGGTGAAGGCAATGTCGCGATCACCGGCCACTCGCTGGGCGGCGGCCTCGCCTCGGCCGCGATGCTCGCCACCGACGTGCCGGGCGTGACCTTCAATTCTTCCGGCCTGAGCAACAACACGCTGGCCGGGCTGGGCTTCAATCCCAATGCCGCGCGCGGCGAGATCGCCGACAGCGGCCAGATCCGCCGCTACGTCGTCGACGGGGATCCGTTGACGCTGGCGCAGCAGGACGTGCCGATCCTCGGCGTGCCGCTGTCGCCGCCGAATGCGGTCGGCCATGAGCTGCGCGTCGCGCCGCCCGAAGGCATGGGCCGCCTCGACATGCTGGGCCTGCACGGTGGCGGTGGCGACAACCCGTCCTATGTCGAAGCACTGCGCCAGAACGAGGCGCAGGCGCCGGCCGACCGCTCGGGCACCAATCTGGGCCTGGCGCTCGGCACGATCGAGAACATCGGCGAGCACAACCTCAACCAGCTCGGCTCGCTGGCCAACGGCATCGGTGGCCTGTATTCGGATGGCCGCTCGACAGTGACCGAGGCCGTCAGCGGCATCAGCGACGCGGTGCAGAACGACTACGGCAACGGCCGCTACGTCGGCGGCACCTTCAGCATCGCCGGCGACGTCGTCGACGGCGTGGTCGGTCTCGGCGGCGACGCGATTTCCAACACGCTGGGCACCGCGGGCGACGTGGTCGAGAACGTCGCCAATCTCGGCGGCAGCGTGCTGCGTGACATCGGCGACCGCACCGGTCTGGATGCGCCGTTCGACGCGGTCGCCACTGGCGTCGAATGGACCGGGCGCGCGGTCGACACCGTGGCCGACACCGTCGGCAACGGCGCGCAATGGGGCCTGGACAAGCTGGGCGACGGCGCCGAGTGGCTGCTCGATCGCACCGGCGACGGCGCGCAATGGGTCGGCGACCGCGTGGTCGACGGCGTGACCTGGACCGGCAACCGGATCGCCGACGGCGCCCGCGCGGTCGGCGATGCCGCCAGCTGGACCGGCGACCGTCTGGCCGATGGCGCGCGCTGGGCCGGCGAGACCCTCAACCCGGTCAACTGGTTCCGTTGATGCCGAGTGCCCGGACTGCGTGCGCGTCCGGGATCCCGCAGCCTGTCACGACGCCCGGCCACCGCCCGGGCTAGGCTGACGGCTTGTACCGCTTCGGAGGCCTCGCCATGATGGGTGCCGCTTCGATCGCGCCATTTCCGCAGTGGCGGATCATCGCCTGCATCGTGTTGGCGCTCGCTGCCAGCGGCGCCTGCGCCAGACAAGGAACGAGCATGACCCAGGACCACGCCTCCGATCCCGCCGCATCCGCGCTGTCGCGCGCTGCGAGTGCGGGCGATGCCGGCGAGATCCGGCGCCTGATCGCCGACGGCGCCAATCCGAACGCGAAGGACACCCAGGGCTCGCCGCTGCTGCAGGCCGCGATCCTGCGGGGCGACCGCCGCGCGTTCCAGGCCCTGCTCGATGCCGGCGCGGATCCGACCACCGGCGCCGCCAACGGCAACACCGCCGTGCATCTGGCCGCGATGCAGGACGATGCCGGCTATCTGAAGACACTGCTCGCCGGCGGCGCGTCCGCCGACACGCCGAACACCAGGAACGGCGAGACACCGCTGTTCAATGCGCTCGAAGCGCGCAACGACGACAACATCCGCCTGCTGCTGGAAGCCGGCGCACGCCCCGATGCGACCGACGCCTTCGGCGCGACCCTGCTGCACAAGGCCGCGCGGATCAATGCGACGGGCTGGGTGGTGCGCTTCCTCGAAGCCGGCGCCGACCCGACCGCCCGCGATCGCGTCGGCGTGACTTTCCAGCCCTCGTTCTTCCGCGCGCGCGAAGCGGTGCTGTCGGCCGATGCCAAGCGCGACCGCGACACGGTGCGCGAGTGGCTGGTCGCGCGGCAGATTCCGGTCGAAGCGAAGGACTGAGCAGGCGCGGCATGTTCGTCGGATGCGTTCGACGGCATGTGCGCAGGTTCGCGCCTGCCGAAGGATGCTAGTCCAGAAAAGCCGTCATCCCGGCGTAGGCCGGGATCCAGTGCCTCTGCATCGCTGACTATGTGCAGACTTCTAACGAATCTACCTCTCCGACATCGTCGATGACTGAGATCGTGTCGTTCGGACAAACGCTGGATGACCAGCACTCCGCGCTCTTGTAGAGCGCTTCCGGCCTGCGCCGGGATGACGGAGATTTACATTTCTGACTTTCCAGTCCGCTGCGTCAGTCAGCACCGCATGTCAGACACGCGCCACTTACGGCCATGCCGGCGGCGCAGCGCGCCAAGCCGCGAACACTTCAGCCAACGTCGCGCGCTCCGCAGGCGTCCAGTCGGGCAGCAGCGTCGGATAGCGGGCCGGATCGTTCCACAGCGTCGGCTCGGTACGCACCGCGGCGGCGTACCAGCGCACCGCTTCGTCGCGGCGGTCGGTCGACCACAGCGCCAGCGCCAGCGTCGGCGGTGCCCATGAAGGACGCACCAGGCGGCCCTCCAGCGCCTGCCGCCACTGGTCCAGCGCGTCCTGGTGGTGGCCGGTGCGGTACAGGTCCCAACCGTAGTTCCAGTGCACGGTGCTGCGCAGCGGCACGCGGGGTGCCAATGCGGTCAGCGCCTGCGCATACAACGCACGGCCGGTCTCCTCGCGGCCGCTGCGCATCAACGCCTGCGCCAGCTGCGCGCGCGCCTGGTCGGCATTGCGGGCCTTGCGGTCGATCAGCTGCATCAGCCGCGCATGCGTCTGGTCGTCGTCGCCGGCGATCGCGACCACCGGTGCGGTGGTCCGCGCGTCATCGTCGAAGTAGAACTCGGCCGGCGCCGGCAGTGTCTGCGCGACCGCGGTCGACGCGAACAACAGCCCCAACGCACACAAGCCGGAACGCAAACATCTCATTGCTAATTTCCCCCTGTCATTCCTTACGTCGTGATGATGGCCACGACGTCCCCGCCGCCGATTGTAGCCACGACGCAGCCTGGGCCGCCGCGATCGGGTTCACGGATGTGCGGAAAGCAAAGGCGTTCGGGTCGATCCCGAGCGATGTGCAGGCAGCGAACGCAGCCGACCGCGCTGCAAGATCAGCGGCGCCAGACCACGCAGCGGTTGTTCGCCGGCATCGCGATGTCGGCCTGCAGCCGCAGGCCGATGCCCGCGGCGAGCGCGTCGACGGCTTCGAGATCGCGGATGCCCGACTGCGGGTCACGCGCCCTGAGCCAGCCGTCGAACTGCCGGTTGCTGTCGCTGGTGAACGTGCCGCCGACGTTGAAGGGCCCGTAGACGACCACCGTCGCCGCGTCGGCGAGCACGCGGTCGAGACCGGTGAAGCAGGCTTCAACGGCCGGCCAGCCCATGATGTGCAGCGTGTTCGCGGTGAACGCGGCATCGAACGACGCATCGCCCGGCCAGGGGCCGGCCGCGACATCGAGTTCGACCGGCGCCGGCGTGTTCGGCAGGCCTGTCGCGTCCAGCCACTGCACGATGCCGGGCAGGTGGGCGGCCCGGTCCGAGCACTGCCAGCGCAACCACGGCATCGCTGCGGCGAAGTGCACGGCATGCTGGCCGGTTCCGCTGCCGATCTCGAGCACGTGGTGGCGCGTCTGCAGCGCCGGACGCAAGACGTCGAGGATCGGCGCGCGATTGCGTTCGCAGGCGGGCGAGAACGGGCGGTCGAGGGGCAGGTCGTCGGCATGCATCGTCATGCGATCACGATACGGCAGGTCGTCAGGCGTCGCGGCGGGCGGGCAGTGGGGACGCACCGTGATCTGAACTACGGCATACGCAACCCCTGCATGCCCGCATGCCCGCATGGCTGCATCGATGCCGCGTGTCATCCGGGCCGTGCAGGTCGTCTGCGTGATTGCCCGCTGCTCAATCCCCGTCGGCACCATTGCACCAGCGCGCCCCACGCCGCAACCGGATCGGACCTCCGAGCGGTGCCTGCGGATCGAGCACGGTCTCGGACTGCGTGATCACGAGTACGCCATCGATCGCCATGCCGCATGCCACGCGTCGTACCTCGGGCATCGCATTGCGCCAGGCCGCGTCCGGCCACAGCCGCCGGGCGACTTCGGATGGGCAGATCGATGCAGCGGCATCGCGTTGGGAGAGCAGCGCCAAAATCTGCGCCGCGATGCGGGCATCGTCGGGCGCCATCGCGGCTCAGGCCGGCTGCAGCAGCCGCAGGCCGAACCAGTCGCGGTCGTCGTTCCAGCCGTGGCTGACCTTCAAGCCGGCCATCGCGGCGAGCGCCGCGAAGGATGCGTCGGTGTACTTGTGGCTGGTCTCGACCTGCATGGCTTCGCCCGCCGCGAACGCGAAGGTGCGACCGGCGACGTGGACCGTCTGCGCGCGTTCGCTGACCAGTGCGGTCTCGATGCGCATGCGCTCGGGCACGTAGACCGCGTGGTGGCGGAAGCCTTCGAGATCGAAGTCGCTGCCGATCTCGCGGTTCAGGCGCTTCAGCAGGTTCAGGGTGAAGGTCGCAGTGACACCGGCGAGATCGTTGTAGGCATCGGCGATCAGCGTCGGATCCTTGTCGAGATCGATGCCGACCAGCGCGCAGCCGCCCTCGCCCATCGTGCGGCGCATCGACACGAGCAGGCGCACGGCATCGTCCTCGGCGAAGTTGCCGAGCGTCGAGCCGGGGAAGAACACCAGCGTGCGGCGCGGTCGGCGCGCGGCCTCGGGCAGGGGCACCGGACGGGTGAAGTCGGCGCAGACCGGCAGCATCTCGATCTGCGGGAACGACGAGGCGAGCCGGCCGACGCTCTCGAGCAAGGCCGTGCGCGAGATCTCGATCGGCGTGTAGGCGACCGGCGCATCCAGTCCTTCGAGCAGCAGTTCGGTTTTGCGACCACTGCCGCTGCCGAACTCGACCACGTGCACGCCGCCGCCGACCGCCTGCGCGATCGCCGGCATCCTCGCTTCGAGCAGTGCGAGCTCGGTGCGCGTGAGGTAGTACTCGGGCTGGCGCGTGATCGCCTCGAACAGCCGCGAGCCTTCGGCGTCGTAGAAATACTTCGAGGGCAGCCGCTTGGGCGTGCACGACAGGCCCGCGACCGCATCGGCGGCGATGTCGTCGGGCTGCGGGTGCAGGTCGGTCAGCGCCGCTTCGGCGCGGGCCACGGCAAGTGCGGCATTCATGCGGAGTCCTTGGCCAGGCGCAGACCGGCGAACTGCCAGCGCGCGTCGGACGGAAAGAAGTTGCGGTAGCTGGCGCGCACATGGTCGGCGGACGTCGCGCAGCTGCCGCCGCGCAGTACCCACTGCGCATCCATGAACTTGCCGTTGTATTCGCCCAGTGCGCCCGGCCACGGGCGATAGCCGGGGTAGGCGGTATAGGCGCTGGAGGTCCATTCCCAGACATCGCCGAACATCTGTTGCAGCCCGGTCGACGCCGTCGCCGGTGCGCAGGGATGCAGCCGGCCGCTGTCGACGAAATTGCCGTCCACCGGCAGCGCGGCCGCGGCCTGTTCCCACTCGAACTCGGTCGGCAGGCGGGCCCCCGCCCAGCGGGCGAATGCGTCGGCCTCGTAGTAGCTCAGATGGCAGACGGGCGCATCGGGGTCGAGCTCGTGCCAGCCGCCCAGGGTGAACGCCCGGTCACAGGCCTCGTCCCAGTACAGCGGACGCTGCCAGTCGCGCGTACGCACCGTGTCCCAGCCGCTGCTGAGCCACACGCCCGGGGTGCGATAACCACCGTCGTCGATGAAGGCGCGGAACTCGGCATTGCTGACCGGCCGGCTCGCCAGCGCATGCGCCGGCACCAGCACGCGGTGCCGCGGCGATTCGTTGTCGTAGGCGAAGCCGGCCTCGCCCGGCCAGGCCGGATGGCCGGCGTCGAAGATCGTTTCCGCCCGCGTGATCCAGCGCAGTCCGGCAGCGCCGCCGCGCGCGTGCGGCAGATCGTCGCGATAAGCCGGGGCGAGCGGATTGCTGAAGAACGCATGCTTGATGTCGGTCAGCAGCAGCTCCTGATGCTGTTGCTCGTGCTGCAGCCCCAGTTCGACGATGTCGAGCGTCTGTGCGTCGAGATCGCCGCGCTGCAGTCGCATGCGCATGCGCGCCTCGACCGAATCGCGATACGCCTGGACCTGCGCGAGGGTGGGACGCGACAGCAGGCCGCGTTTCGGGCGCGCATGCATCGGCCCGACGCTCTGGTAGTAGCTGTTGAACAGAAAATCCCAGGCCGGATCGAACGGCGTGTCGTCACCGCAAGCGGCCAGCACGAAGCGCTCGAAGAACCAGGTCGTATGCGCGAGATGCCACTTCGTCGGACTGGCGTCGTCCATGCTCTGGACCATCGCGTCCTCGGCACCGATCGGCGCGGCGAGCGCGCCGCTGCGGGCGCGCACGGCATCGAACCGCTGCGCGAGCATGCGGCATCGCGCGTCGACATCGCCGAGGCCCGGGGCGGGCGGAACAGGATCATGCAGCGCCATCGCGCAAGCTTAGGAAGGGCGTGTGATGACGCCGTCGTCTCGGTGCGGCGTCGCTGCCGCCATTCACGGCTGCGCCATCTCCTTGAACGCCGTCATGGCCCAGATCACGGATAACGGAATTTGTACGGCGCGCACCACATCGGCACTACACGGGTGCACGGACACTGCGGATCAACAATCCATTCGTCAGGAGTTGTCCGATGCGACGCATTGCTTTACCGCTGATGGCCGCGATGGCCTTCGCGTTCACGGCCTGCAGCAACGATCCGCCGCCGCCGGACGTCCCGCCCATGGATCCGGCCCCGATCAACGACCCGGCGACGCCGCCAGTGGACCCGTCCACCGATCCGATGAATCCGCCGCCGACCGATCCCACCTCGCCGACACCGACGGATCCGAGCATGCCGCCGCCGACCGACCCGACGCTGCCTCCGCCGACAGATCCGACGATGCCGCCAACGGATCCGATGACGCAGCCGCCGACCGATCCGACCACCACCCCGCCGGCGACCCCGCCGATCGAGGGCAATGGCACCCCGACCAGCGATACCTGATCCAGACCTACCCATACGCAACATGCCGTGCCCATGAGACCGGTCCGACGTCGCTGACGTCAGCGCCCCCGGCGCACTCTCTCTCCGACCGGTTCCAGTTGCCGTCCGCCCCTCCCCCGGGCGGGCGGCTTTTTCTTGTCCGCGATCAGAGTTTTGTAGGAGCGCGCTTGCGCGCGAAGCGGCTTCACCGGGAATGCCACATCGCGCGCAAGCGCGCTCCTACAGGCGTGCTTGAGAATTTCGCCGCCTGCGGGCAACCGCTATCCGGCCGCCGGCCAGGACGCGCCGCGATACGTCGCCACGTGCGCGAGCGCGAGCAGGGCGTGATCCTCGTGCGTGTCGCCGTGCGCATGGACTTCGCGATAGGCCGCGGTGTCGTAGCGCGCCAGGATCCGCCGCACCTTTTCGTCCGCCACGCATTGCGCCCCGGCATAGCGGCCGGTCAGGCGATCGCCTTCCGTCTCCAGCGACGAGCACATCAGCTCGACACCCTGCGCCTCGCACCAAGGCGCGAGATAGACGTCGAAACCGCCGGAGACCACGACCACCGTGTCGCCCTGCGCACGGTGCGCATCGAGGCGCGCCTGCATTTCCGGCCGCACGAGCGCCGGCAGCACATCGGCGGCGAAGTGCCGTCCCGCATCTTCAACGTCGGCGCGCGGCAGGCCGCCGAACGCATAGCGGACGAGCAGGCTGCGCAGCACGTGTACCGGCAGCAACTTCAGCTTGTAGGCCACCATCGGCAGCGCGAACAGCACCTTGCCGACGTGCAGCCGCCATGGCGGCGTCGCGAAGCGCAGGAAATCCGGCAGCGTCTCGCGCGTGGTGATGGTGCCGTCGAAGTCGAACAGCGCCAGCACCGGCCGTGCATCCGGCATCTCCGATGTGCTCATGCGCCCGACATCGCCGCCTGGGCCAGCAGCGCGACGACGCAACCGAGCGCCGCGAACCACGCGAGGCTGCGCAGCCAGGCGACATCCGCGACATAGGCGATGCCGTGCAGCACGCGCAGCGCGACGAACGCGACCGCCAGCAACGCGATGCGGTCGTGCGTCACGCCCGCCAGCTGCGCCATCACCACGCCGGCCGCGAACGGCGCGAAGGCTTCGAGTGCATTGAGATGTGCGTTGTAGGCCCGGCCGAGTCGCGGATGATCCTGGCGCGCGATCCACCCGCGCGGATCGCGATTGTCGTAGCGCGGCGCGGAGGCCTTCGCGACCGCGACCCACAGATAGGGCAGCAGCGCGGCGATCAGCACGCACCAGTAGGCGGTGGACAGCGTCATCAGGTGGTCTCCCGGAGAGCGGAGGTTGGCTTATCGCATGGGGGAGGGCGTCGCGTCTGCTGCGCATGTTGAAGGCCTGTCGATGTCCGGTGTCCGCGCCTTCCCCGCACAGGCCTGATGTGCGTCGTGTCTCTGCACGTGTACACCTCTCTTTCCGGGGAGAGAGAGCCTGCCCCGGACTTGATCCGGGGTCGACGCGCGTCGGGTGAGGGGCGAGGCTCTATCGACTGCGCCAAGAGCACCCTCACCCCGACCCCTCTCCCTGAGGGAGAGGGGCTAAAAGCCGTCGGATCCAAAGTGGCTGCGCACCTCTCCCTCCGGGAGAGGTCGACGCGCGCAGCGCGTCGGGTGAGGGAAGAGGCTCTATCGACTGCGCCAAAGAGCGCCCTCACCCCAACCCCTCTCCCGGAGGGAGAGGGGCTAAAAGCCGTCCGATCCAAAGTGGCTGCGCACCTCTCCCCCCGGGAGAGGTCGACGCGCGCAGCGCGTCGGGTGAGGGCTGGGGCGTTGCAAGGAAAGCAAACACGCACGATCTGAGCGCTCGGCTCCAGCTGGAACGCGAATCGAAACTGACGCGAGCGGAGCGAGCCTCAAGAAAAAGGCGGCGACATCACTGTCGCCGCCCTCCACATCGCGTTGTCGACAAGCCGCGCCTTACGGCGTGCCGCCCGCCTCGCTGCGCATCTGGTCGCGTGCGGCCTTGAACGGGTTGCCGTCGTACCAGTTCGGCCACTGGTCGCCGTCGGCGAGCGTGCGGCCCACGCCGTACAGCGCTTCGAGATCCTGCACCACGCCGTCGAGATTCCAGTCCGGGTTGTACTCGTCGCTGGGCTGGTGATAGCGCTTGGCGTAGTCGTCGGTCGCGGCCTTGCCGCCGGCGGGGCCGCCGTCGACGAGGTCGTTGCCGCCCTTCGCATACAGCGCCGGCACGCCGGCCTTGGCGAAGTTGAAGTGGTCGGAGCGGAAGTAGAAGCCGCCGGCCGTGTTGCCTTCCTCGACCAGCGTGCGGTTCTGCTGGTCGGCGTAGGTCTTGAGGATGTCCTCGAGCTCCGAGTTGCCCCTGCCGGTGACGACGAAGTCACGCGACGGACCGGCGACGCTCATCGCGTCGAGGTTGATCACGCCGACCGTCTGCGCCAGGTCGATGCTCGGCTGCGCCACGTAGTACTTGCTGCCCAGCAGACCGGATTCCTCGAGCGTGACCGCCAGGAACACCAGCGAGCGTTTCGGCTTCGGTTCGGTGGTGGCGAACTTCTCGGCGATCTCGATGATGCCGGCCACGCCGGTCGCGTTGTCGATTGCGCCGTTGTAGATCGTGTCGCCGTCGCCCTCGTGCTTGCCGAGGTGATCCCAGTGCGCGAGGTAGAGGATCGCCTGCTCCGGCGTCTCGCTGCCCGGCAGGATGCCGACCACGTTGCGCGAGCTCTTCTCGGCGATCGTGCTCTTGAGATCGAAGCCGACCGTCGCGTTGAGCGGCACCGGCTTGAAGCCGCGCGTGTTGGCGGCCTTGATCTGCGCATCGAGGTCGAGGCCGGCCTCTGCGAACAGTTGCTTCGCCACATCGCCGGTGATCCAGCCCTGCGCCGGCAGGCGCGGTTCCGGATCGTCCTCGGTGCGCAGGTCGAACTGCGCGCCCGACCAGGAGTTCTTGACCACGTCCCAGCCGTACGAGGCGCCCGGCGTGTCGTGGATGATCAGCGCGGCCACCGCGCCCTTACGCGCGGCCTCTTCGAACTTGTACGTCCAGCGTCCGTAGTAGGTCATCTTCTCGCCGTCGAACAGCGTCGCGTCGTTGGCGTGGAAGCCCGGGTCGTTGACCAGCATGACGACGGTCTTGCCCTTGAGGTCGAGGCCCGCGTAGTCGTTCCAGTTCTGCTCGGGCGCATCGACGCCGTAGCCGACGAACACCAGTTCGCTGTCGGCGACATTGATCTCGGCCTGCCCGGTGCGCGTGCCTATCACCATCTCGTCGCCGAACTTGAGCTCGCGCTCGCCCGCACTGTTGCGCAGGCGCAGCACCGTCGACGGATCGGCCGTGGTCTCGATCATCGGCACCGTCTGGTACCAGTCGTTGTTGTCGCCGCCCGGCTGCAGGCCGATGCGCTCGAACTGCGCCTTGATGTACTCGACCGTCCTGTCTTCACCGACGGTGCCGGGCGCGCGCCCCTCGAACTCGTCGGACGCCAGCATGCGCACCATCTCGCCGAAATCGCCGGCGGTGATGTCGGGCGAGAACGTGTGTTCGGCCTGGGCGTCGGGCGTGGCCGCGTCCGGCGCGGCACTCCTGTCGCCGCACGCGGCGAGCGCCAGCGCGGCCGGCAACGCCAGCAGGAGAAGGGGTCTGCGCATCCTGGAATCTCCGGAAAATCGTGGAGGCCGCACTATACGTGCGTTCAGACGGCGATGCCTTTGAGCGCGCGGCGTGCTTGAGCCCCTCTCCCTCCGGGTGAGGGGTTGGGGTGAGGGTGCTCTTGGCGCGGTCGGTAGAGCCTCAGCCCTCACCCGACGCGCTTCGCGCGTCGACCTCTCCCGAAGGGAGAGGTGTTCAACCGCGCCGACTCGTCAGCATTAAGCCCCTCTCCCTCTGGGAGAGGGGTTGGGGTGAGGGCGCTCTTGGCGCAGTCGCCAGAGCCGCATCCCTCACCCGACGCGCTCCGCGCCGACTCTCCCGGAGGGAGAGGTGCTCGACCACGGCGACGCTTCAGCATTAAGCCCCTCTCCCTCCGGGAGAGGGGTTGGGGTGAGGGTGCTCTTGGCGCGGTCGGTAGAGCCTCAGCCCCTCACCCGACGCGCTTCGCGCGCCGACCTCTCCCGAAGGGAGAGGTGTTCAACCACGGCGACGCTTCAGCAGTAAGCCCCTCTCCCTCTGGGAGAGGGGTTGGGGTGAGGGTGCTCTTGGCGCAGTCGGTAGAGCCGCATCCCTCACCCGACGCGCTCCGCGCGCCGACCCCGGATCAAGTCCGGGGCAGGCTCTCTCCCGGAAGGAGAGGTGCTAAACCGTGCCGACTCGTCAGCATTAAGCCCGTTCTCCCTCCGGGAGGGCTCAGCAACCGCCCTTACTCCTGCGGCGCCCGCGCACCGTCGTACGGAATCGCGGTCGCGCCGCTGATCGCACCCGTCTTCGCACTCGCATGGACATACAGCGTGACCTCGCGCTTGAACTCAAGCGGGCCGTCGACGATCGCGTCCGGGCCGATGATCACGCGCGGATTGCGGCGGCTGATCGTCACCGGGAACCAGTTCGACGACGGCTTGTCGATCACCACCTTGCCGCGCACGCGCGAGCCGGTGCCGATGGTGACGTCGCCATTGACCGTCTTCACGTCACCGGTGATCTCGGTGCCGACCAGGCCGATCGCACCGTTGACCGTCGTCACGTTGCCGTCGATGCGGCCGCCGCGGTCGACGAACACGCCGCCGCTGACGCTCTCGACGTTGCCGCCGAGCCTGGCGTCGGTGCCCACACGGATACCGCCGTTGACCGTGGTCAGCGATTTCGCCTGCGCGCGCGCGCCGATCTGGATGCCGCCGTTGACGGTTTCCACGTCCTCGACCTCGATGCCGTCACCGGCGCGGACACCGCCGTTGACCGTTTCCACGTCGCGCGCCTTCGCGCCGTCGCCGATGCGGATGCCGCCGTTGACCGTGCTCAGGTCGCGGTAGGTCTGGCCGGCTTCGGCTTCGACGCCGCCGTTGACTTTGGAGATGTCCGCCTGCGCGAAGGCGGCCCCGGACGCCAGCGCGAGGGCGGCGGCGAGCAGCAGGGGAGCGGAGCGGAAGCGCGCATGGGCAAGGGACATGGCCGTGACCTCGTGGAATGGATGGGCGGGCCGGAACCCGTCGACGGGTAGCTTGCCCCCGCTTCGCTACAATCGCATCTGTCTTTGGTCACTGGGTCGATCGTCGTGCCGCACGCCGCCAGCTCTCCCCGTCCGCGCCCCGTCGTCCTGCTGATCCTCGACGGCTGGGGCCACCGCGACGACCCGCGCGACAACGCCCTGGCGCTCGCAAACCTGCCGAACTGGCGGCGCCTGCTGGCCGAGCACCCGAGTACGCTGATCCACACCGAAGGCCGCCACGTCGGCCTGCCGGACGGGCAGATGGGCAATTCCGAAGTCGGCCATATGAACATCGGCGCCGGCCGCATCGTCTACCAGGACTTGACCCGCATCGACGCGGCGATCGAGGACGGCAGCTTCTTCGACAACGCCGAGCTGCTGGCCGCCTGCGACGCGGTGCGTGCCGACGGCGACACGCTGCACGTCATGGGCCTGCTGTCGCCGGGCGGCGTGCACAGCCATGAAGCGCACCTGGCCGCGATGCTCGATCTCGCCGCCAAACGCGGCGTCGCCCGCGTCGCAGTGCACGCCTTCACCGACGGCCGCGACATGCCGCCGCGTTCGGCCGAACCCAGCCTGCGCGCGCTGCAGGCGCAGTGCGCCGCGCTCGGCAACGCGCACGTCGCGAGCGTGTCGGGCCGCTACTACGCGATGGACCGCGACCAGCGCTGGGAGCGCGTGCGCAAGGCCTGGGATGCGATCGTCGATGCGCAGTCGCCGCACCACGCGCCCGATGCGGTCGCCGCGTTGCAGGCCGCGTATGCGCGCGACGAGAACGACGAGTTCGTGCTGCCCACCGTCATCGACGGCGCCGCGCCGATGGCCGATGGCGACGCTGTCGTCTTCATGAACTTCCGCGCCGACCGCGCGCGCCAGCTGACCGCCGCGTTCGTCGATCCCGCATTCGCCGGCTTCGCAGCGCGCCGTCCGCACCTGGTGCGCTTCGTCTGCCTCACCGAATACGACGCACGCCTGCCGGCGCCGCTCGCGTTCGCGCCCGACAATCTGCCCAATACGCTCGGCGAAGTGCTCGGCGCGAACGGCATGACCCAGCTGCGCATCGCCGAGACCGAGAAGTACGCGCACGTGACGTTCTTCATGAGCGGCGGCCGCGAGGATCCCTATCCGGGCGAGGACCGCATCCTGGTGCCGAGTCCCAAGGTCGCCACCTACGACCTGCAGCCGGAGATGAGCGCGCCCGAAGTCTGCGCAAAGCTCGTGCAGGCCGTGCGCGATGCGCGCTTCGACGTGGTGATCTGCAACTTCGCCAACCCGGACATGGTCGGCCACACCGGCGTGCTGGATGCGGCGATCAAGGCCGTGGAAACGGTGGACAAGGCGGTCGGCGAGATCGTCGCGGCCGTGCGCGAGCAGGGCGGCGAACTGCTGGTCACCGCCGACCACGGCAACGTCGAGATGATGCGCGACCCGGAAACCGGCGAACCGCACACCTCGCACACCGTCGGCCCGGTCGACCTGATCTACGTCGGCAGCCGCGACGTGCCGCTGCGCGGTGGTGGTGCGTTGCGCGATTTCGCGCCGACGATCCTCGACCTGATCGGCATCGACCCACCGGCCGAGATGACCGGCCGCAGTCTGCTGCAGGCTGCCGGCTGAACATGGCCCGCGGCCGCGCGCTGCTGCTGGTCGCGCTGCTCGTCGCGGCGCTGCCGGTGGTCGACGCCGCGGCGCAGAACAGCCGCGAGACCGAGCGCCGGCTCGAGCGCGTCCGCAAGGAGCTGCGCGACGTCGCCGCCGAGCGTCGTCGTCTCGAAGGCCAACGCGGCGAAGCGGCGCGCGACCTGCGCGCGGCCGACGAACAGGTGGCGGACTCGTCGCGCGCGTTGCGCGAAACGCGGATCAAGCTCGCCGAGGAACAGGCCGCGCTGACGAAACTGCAGGCGCGCCGGACCGAACTCGAATCGACCGTCGAGACCCGCCGCACGGAACTGGCCGCGCTGGTGCGCGCCGCCTACACCGTCGGCGACGAAGCCGCGCTCAAGCTGATGCTCGCGCAGGACCGCGTCGCCGATGCCGGCCGGCTGCTGACCTATCACCGCTATTTGCAACAGCAGCGCAGCACACGCATCGCCGAACTGCGCGCGGAGATGGCCGAGCTCGACGGCATCGAAGCCGCGATCCAGGACCGCCGCGCCGCACTGGAAGCCACACAGATCGAGCAGCGCGCGCAGCTGGCGAAGGTCGAGACCGATCGCAGCCAACGCGCCGAAGCGGTCAAGGGTATCGAATCGCGTTTCAGCGACCGCAGCGCACGCGAGCAGGCACTCGGCCGCGATGCCCGCTCGCTGGAGCGCGTACTCACCCAACTGCGCGAAGCCGCGCGCCGCGCCGAAGCCGAACGTCGCGCCGCGGCCGCCGCCGCACGCGAACGCGAAGCGCGCGAAGCCCGCGAGGCCACGGCCGCAGGGCGTCCCCGCCCACCGCCGCGTCCGCCGACCCAGGTCGCCCGCACCAACGCACCGCAAGTGGGCGGCCTCGGCTGGCCGGTCAGCGGCAGCCTGCTCACCGCCTACGGCGGCAAACTGCCCGACGGCCGCAGCAGCACCGGCATCCTGATCGGCGCCCCCGCCGGCACCTCGGTGAAAGCCGTCGCCGACGGCACCGTGGTGTTCGCCGAATGGATGACCGGCTACGGCATGCTGCTGATCGTCGACCACGGCAACGGCTACATGAGCCTGTACGGCCACAACGACACCCTGCTCAAGAGCGTCGGCAGCAGCGTCCGCCGCGGCGACACCGTCGCCGGCGTCGGCAACTCCGGCGGCCAGGGCCGCAGTGGCCTGTACTTCGAACTGCGCCAGGACGGGCGACCGGTGAATCCGACGACGTGGTTGCAGCGGCGCTGAGTCGGGGACGGTAACTGCCGTAGAAGCGCCCTCACCCCAACCCCTCTCCCGGAGGGAGAGGGCTAAAAGCAACCGCTCGCAGTAACCGAGCCCCTCTCCCTCCGGGAGAGGGGTTGGGGTGAGGGCAGACGCTCGCGCAGTGCTGACCACGCGCGATACCCAAGCCCACCGCGGCAATCCCCCACGCCCGCATCCCGCGCCCACCGAGCGAACGCACACCGACACGCCGCAACACTGCGTCCGGCTCCCCCGGAATCCGGCGCATGCACGCCACGCCCGCCAAACTCCAGTTCGCCCGCCACCTGCGCCGCGAATCCACCGACGCCGAGCGTCTGCTTTGGTTCCACCTGCGTGACCGCCGCCTCGGCGTGAAGTTCAGACGGCAACAGCCCATCGGACCGTTCATCGTCGACTTCCTCAGCGTCGAGGCCGCAGTGATCATCGAACTCGACGGTTCGCAGCATCACGAGGATGTCGACGCCGGGCGTACTGGTTTCCTCGAGCGCCGCGGCTATCGCGTCCTGCGGTTCTGGAACCACGACGTGCTGGTACATACCGAGGCGGTGCTCGAAGTGATCCTCGCGAGCGTTGCCCTCACCCCAACCCCTCTCCCAGGGGGAGAGGGGCTAAAGCTAAAGCGAGCCCTCAAGCTGCGTTGAGCCCTCCAACAGTCCAGCCGCCACGTTCTCCACCACCGCGCGGCATCAAGCCCCTCTCCCTCCGGGAGAGGGGTTGGGGTGAGGGCAAGTCGCCCGCAGCACACTCCCACCGCGCGACCTCGCAAGCCCCTCTCCCTCCGGAAGAGGGGTTGGGGTGAGGGCAAAATCGCCCGCAGCACATTCCCATCGCGCGACCCCGCAAGCCCCTCTCCCTTCGGGAGAGGGGCGGGATGAGGGCAAACAGCACACTTCCCCCGCGCGACCCCGCAAGCCCCTCTCCCTCCGGGAGAGGGGTTGGGGTGAGGGCAAGCCGCCCGCAGCCCACCACCCCCGAGCGACACACCCCACCCACAGAACTGAACACCCCCGCCCACCCTTAACCCATTTACCCACCCTGCCCGCATAATCGATCGACGCGCGATCGCGCGCGTCACCCGCCTTCCCCGGAGTCCTGCATGCGCGTGAGTTCACTGACGCTGGCCCTGTCCCTGCTGCTGTCGCCGGCCGCGTTCGCGCAGACCCCACCGTCCACCGCGCCCGAGCCGACACCCGAGCAGACCCCCGCCGACACCCCCACGCCCGAACCCGCCAGCCCACCAGCGCCGGATTCCGACGAAGCGCAGGACGCCGCCGTCGCCGCCAGCAACGATCCCACCGCGATCGACCACGCCTCCAACCGCGTGCCCCTGCAGGAGATCCGCCGCTACGTCGGCGTCTTCAACGCCGTGCGCGAGGCCTATGTCGAGCCCGTCGAAGACCGCAAGCTCATGTCCTCGGCGATCCGCGGCCTGCTGCTCGATCTCGACCCGCACAGCGTCTACATGGAAAAGGCGACCGCCGCCGCCTTCGACGAAGGCACCGAGGGCGCCTACGACGGCATCGGTGTCGAAGTGATGTACCTGGGCGACGGCAGCATGCGCGTCATCGCCCCGATCGACGGCACGCCCGCGGAAAAAGCCGGCATCCGCGCGGGCGACGTCATCGTCAGCGTCGACGGCCGCACGCTCACCCCGTCCGACAATGACGGTCCCGGCCCGCTGCGTGGCGCGCCCGGCACCTCGGTCACGCTCGGCGTGCTGCGCGATGGCGAGACCGCACCGCTGGAGATCCGCGTCGACCGCGAGACCATCCGCGTCGTCAGCGTGCGTGGCCGCATGCTCGAGCCCGGCTACGGCTACATCCGCCTGAGCCAGTTCCAGGTCGACACCGCCGCCGACTTCAGCCGCACCGTCGGCGAACTCCAGCAGCAGTCCGGCGGCACGCTGCGCGGCCTGGTCATCGACCTGCGCAGCAATCCCGGCGGCCTGCTGACGTCCGCGGTGCAAATCGCCGACGACCTGCTCGACAGCGGCAAGATCGTCAGCACCCGCGGCCGCATTCCGATCAGTGACGCCGAATTCAGTGCCACGCCCGGCGATCTGCTCGACGGCGCGCCAGTGATCGTGCTGGTGGACGTCGGGTCGGCCAGCGCCTCCGAAGTGCTGGCCGGCGCCCTGCGCGACAACAACCGCGCCCGCGTCATCGGCAGCCGCACCTTCGGCAAGGGCTCGGTGCAGACCGTGCTGCCGCTCGACAACGGCGACTCGGTCAAGCTCACCACCGCCCGCTACTACACCCCGAGCGGTCGCTCGATCCAGGCCCGCGGCATCGACCCCGACACCACGCTGCGGCCCGCAGGCGCAGCCACCGCCGATCCCAACGCGCCCCGCGCCGCTACCGCCTACACCGAAGCCAATCTGCCCGGCCACCTGCGTGGCGACGAGGAAGACGGCTCCACCGGCGGCGAAGCCCTGCCCGGCGACGGCCCGATCAACGCCGCACTGGCGGAACTGAAGAAGCCGTGGACCCCCACCGCCCAGGTGCACGCGGACGACACCCCGCCCGCCATCGTCCCGGCCGCAGCGGCAAGGCCCGTGCCTGCAGAAGCACCGCCGCCTGCAACGGACGCCGCACCGGAAACCGCGCCAGCGCCGACGACCGAACCCACTCCGGCAGCAGAACCGGCTACGACGCCCGAGACCCCGGCAGAGCCTGCCGCAGAGCCCGAAACCACCGAGCCCGCACCGCCGACACCCTGATCGGCAGCCTCGTCGCCTCGTACGCAAGGCTCCTCGCTCTCCCGTCACCCTGGCGAACGCCGGGGCCCAGCGACTTGGCTCGCAATGCGTTTAAACGCATGTAGGCACGGAAGACGCCGCAATCAGAGCCCGTCGCCCCAGCGGCTTTCAACAGACGCATGTCTGGTCAAGCTGGGGCCCACCTTGACGTTGCTTAAAGCAGCAGTCGGCAGCAACCGCAACCCAACCACGCATCGAATCCGCCGACCGCCTCGGACGCACGGCCCCTTCACTCTTTGTCACCCGGCGGACGCCGGGCCCCAGCGACTTGGCTCGCAACGCGTGGACGCACGGAGGATGCGGCATTCAGAGCCCGTCGCCCCAGCGGCTTTCAACAGACGCATGTCTGGTCAAGCTGGGGCCCCATCTTGACGTTGCTCAAAACAGCAGGCGGCAGCAACCGCAACCAACCGCGCATCGAATCCGCCGACCACGTCGGACACAGGGCCTCGCCCTCCGTCGCCCCCGCGAACGCCGGGTTCAGCGACGTCAGCCGTCATGGCGATAGCCGAACGCGCGCAGTCAACTCCCCCGCGCCACCACCCACCATCCCAGCGCAGCCAGCAACACCCCCAGCACCACGCTCGCGATCACATACACCGCCGCCATCCCCACATCCCCGCGACGCAGCAGCGCCAACGTCTCCAGCCCGAATGCCGAGAACGTGGTGAATCCCCCCATCACTCCCACGATCAGCATCGCCCGCACGTCCGGCGTGAACCAGCCATGCCGCGCAATCCCGCCCGCCAGCAGCCCGGCGACCAAGCACCCGAGCAGGTTCACCACGAACGTGCCGATCGGAAATCGTGGCGGCGCCTCCGCCGTCGCACCGGCGGCCTGCATCCACACCGACAGCTGATACCTGCACACCGACCCGAACGCGCCACCCAGCGCAATGAGCGCCAACCGGCTCATCGAATGCGTCCCGCGCGACACGCGCACACGCGATCACCGGCGACATGCGGCGCCGACAAAGCGGAAGACATCGGAAGCATCTGCTGCATCGCGTCCTCGACTGCGGGAAGACCACCGCACGCAACATCGCAGAAATGGCGCGCCTGGAGGGATTCGAACCCCCGACCAATGGCTTCGGAAGCCACTACTCTATCCGGCTGAGCTACAGGCGCGTCGTCCACGCCGTGCCGGAAGAACGGGCAGGGCGGTCGCGCATTGTATCGAAACCGCGCACCCGCAGACAGCCTGCCCGCTCCCGTCCCGCAACATCCGTAGGATGGGTAGAGCTAAAGCGAAACCCATCGCCTCGCATACCCGAATCGTCACCCATCAAGATCCAACGCCCCCGAGTCCCATCCAAAAGTGAACTGGTCCCGCATCACCCACCTCGGCGACGCCGCCCTGGTGCTCCCTCTGCTTCTCGCCGCAATCGTCGGACTCGCGATCCAAGGCTCCATCCAGCGCCGCGCGGCGCTTCAATGGGTTCTGATCATCGTCACCAGCCTGCTGCTCGTCGCCGCCAGCAAGATCGCCTTCTACGGCTGGGGCACCGGCATCCGTCGCTGGAATCTCACCTGCTTCAGCGGACACGCCGTCTCGGCCTGGCTCGCCTGGCCGGCGCTGCTGATGCTCATGGCGCCCGCCCGACTGCGCGCGCTGCGCATCGCACTGCTTCTGCTCGGAATCGCCATCGCCACATTGGTCGGCTGGTCGAGGGTGCCGCTGGGCGCACATCCGGTCAGCGAAGTCGTGGCCGGCACCGCACTCGGCGTATTCGCGGCGTGGCTCGGCATTCGGGTGTTGCAAGGGCAGTCCCTGGACAAACGCGGCATTGCCCTCTTGGCCGCGTGTATGTTTGCAGTGGGGCTGCTCTCACAAGTCGGTCTCGATCGCCCGCATACGGAGCGCTGGTTCCAGACGATCGGAATCGGATTGTCAGGCGCCGAGAACCCGGTTAATCGCCGGAAATGGCTGGAACGCACTCGCGTGCGAAAACTCTCACCTGAGTCCTAATACTCAGAATTTCGGATCGCAGTGCCATCGCCACGTTGTGCCAACCATGTTGGTCGTAGGTCGTAGGGCTGCTGCATCGAGCCACCAGCGAGCGCACAGGAGTGCATCACTGCGTCGAACCGCCGAGCGCGACCGCTGAATCCAGCGATACGGGCAGTCTTATCCAAAGTTCGCCTGCCATCGCCGCATCAGCGTGCAGATCTCACTCAGATCAAGACAGGCACAGTCAATCCCACAGTGGCGGCTGGAGGCAGGCGCACCACCAGACCAGCCTGCTGCCGCTCAGAACCACCCCTTCAGCCCGAACGCCCACCAGTTCCATCTTGTCCGGGAAATGTGAACAGCGCATTATCCCCATTCACCTACTTATCTGCGCTTGGAGGGCGCAATTCCAAAGGCGGTATGATCAAAGCATGACGCAGTGCAGCAAATTTTCGTTGCTCAGCGTCTTCGCATGTGAGAAATTTCCTCATACGCGGTGAAAAAGCGGTAAGACCGGCCAAAGCGCCGGCAACGGCGGGGCCCGCCCGGAAAGGAATCACATCCCATACAGACGAAGCCGGCAGTCCCGCGGGATTGGGAACGGTTCCCGCCTGTTCATCATTCAGGAGCCGGGTCATGTTCTTCACACCCAGTCGGCCCGATGCCGACGCGGACTGGCGTATTGCCAGCAAGTTCAGCGCGTTCTACGCGTCGATCCTGCGTGCATCCGACTTGGTGCTGCTGGCAGCCATGGGGGTTCTAGCCTACTGGCTCCGCTTCCGCAGCTTCGACCTGCCCCTCGACTACATGCGCAACATCGTGCGCGCCGCGCTGTTCGCGCTGCTGGTGCTCAACGGCTCCACCCTCTACCGCAGCTGGCGCGGCCGCGGCCTGGTCCGGGAGTCTACCAAACTGCTCGCACTGTGGACGCTGGTGTTCGCGGCCGCCATTCTCTACACCGTCGCCCTGAATGCCAGCGACGAGTTCTCCCGCCTCTGGTGGGGCAGCTGGTTCGCGCTGACCGTCACCGGCACCATCGCCACCCGCGTCGTAGTGCGCCGGTTCTCCGAGCACCTGCGCGCCCGCGGTATCGATCAGCGCAGCGCAGTCATCGTCGGCGGCGGCCGCGATGCCAAGCTGCTGGCCACCCGTTTCGCCGAGCAGCCGTGGATCGGTATCGAGGTCAAGGGCTGGTTCGCGCCCCCGCATTCGCGCCAGCGCATGCAGGACATCCCGCTGCTCGGCACCGCCGACACCCTGGTCGACTATGTCGACAGGCACCATATCGATCAGATCTGGATCGCCCTGCCGATGAGCGCCGGCGACGAAATCCAGGAACTGTTGCGGCGGCTTCGTCACTCCACCGCCGACATCAAGCTCGTGCCCGACCTGTTCGGCATGCAGCTACTCAACCATTCGGTCGAGCAGGTCGCAGGCGTGCCGATCATCAACTTGCGCAGCAGTCCATTTCAGGATGCCGCCAGCGTACTCAAGACGATCGAGGACAAGGTCCTGGGCAGCCTGATCCTGCTGCTGATCTCCCCGGTGATGCTGGCCGTCGCCCTTGGCGTGAAGCTGTCCTCGCCCGGCCCGGTGTTCTTCAGGCAGCCTCGCCATGGCCTCAACGGCCGGATCATCGAGGTGCTCAAGTTCCGCAGCATGCGCGTCCATGCCGAAGAGAAGGGCACCGTCACCCAGGCCACCAAGGGCGACCCCCGCGTCACCCGGTTCGGCGCCTTCCTGCGCCGCACCAGCCTCGACGAGCTGCCGCAGTTCCTCAACGTGATCAGGGGCGACATGTCGATCGTCGGCCCGCGCCCGCACGCGATCGCCCACAACCACCAGTACATGGAGCAGGTGGACGATTACATGCAGCGCCACCGGGTCAAGCCGGGCATCACCGGCTGGGCCCAGGTCAACGGTCTGCGCGGCGAAACCGACACTCTCGAGAAGATGGCCCGCCGCGTCGAATACGACCTCTATTACCTGCAGAACTGGTCGCTGGCCTTCGACCTGAAGATCATCGTGATGACGGTGTTCAAAGGCTTCGTCGGCCGCAATGCGTACTGATTCCGCCTGCTTCTTCCTTTCTGGTAGTGGCGGATGAGGGCAGCGCGTCGCCGTTGACGCCACCCGCATCTGCCCTCCCAACGCTCTGTCACCTCAACTTCCAGACCGCTCATGAAAATCGCCATCGCCGGCACCGGCTACGTCGGCCTCTCCAATGCCCTGCTGCTCGCCCAGCACCACACCGTGGTCGCACTGGATATCGACGCTGCCAAGGTCGACATGCTCAACCGCCGTGAATCGCCACTCGACGACGTCGAGATCCGCGAGTACCTGGCCAAGCCCGAGCTCGATTTCGCCGCCACCACCGACCCGGCCCAAGCCTACGCTGGCGCCGACTACGTCGTCATCGCCACCCCGACCGACTACGACACGAAGAGCAACTACTTCAACACCAGCTCGGTCGAGAGCGTCATCCGCAGCGTGCTAGAGATCAACCCGGCCGCGGTGATGGTGATCAAGTCGACCGTGCCGGTGGGCTATACCGTCAAGGCACGTGAGGAGTTCGACGTCGAAAACATCATCTTCTCGCCGGAGTTCCTGCGCGAGGGCCGCGCGCTATACGACAACCTGCATCCCAGCCGCATCGTCGTCGGCGAGCGCTCGCCCCGCGCCGAAATCTTCGGCAACCTGCTGCGCGAAGGTGCGATCCGTCAGGACGTGCCGATGCTGTTCACCGACTCCACCGAGGCCGAGGCGATCAAGCTGTTCGCCAATACCTATCTCGCGATGCGCGTGGCCTATTTCAACGAGCTCGACAGCTACGCCGCCAGCCATGGCCTGGACACCCGCCAGATCATCGAGGGTGTCAGCCTCGACCCACGCATCGGCAGCCACTACAACAACCCCAGCTTCGGATATGGCGGCTACTGCCTGCCCAAGGACACCAAGCAGCTGCTGGCCAACTACAGCGAAGTGCCGCAGAACCTGATCCACGCCATCGTCGCCGCCAACCGCACCCGCAAGGACTTCGTCGCCGATGACGTGATCCGCCGCAACCCCCGGGTGGTCGGGATCTATCGCCTCGTCATGAAGGCCGGCTCGGACAACTTCCGTGCCTCGGCCATCCAGGGCGTGATGAAACGGATCAAGGCCAAGGGCATCGAGGTGATCGTGTACGAGCCGGTGCTGGAGGACGCGGAGTTCTTCAAGTCCAGCGTGATCAAAGACCTGTCCGCGTTCAAGCAACAGGCCGACGTGATCATCGCCAACCGCATCACCGACGACTTGATTGACGTGCCCGAGAAGATATACACCCGCGATCTCTTCGGCTCCGACTAGTCACGCTCATCTACTTTCCCGCCGGCGGGAGAGGAAATAAGGCGAAGGCGCTCCTCAGGCCTCTCGCCAGCACTTTCTCCATTCAAGGCTCGTCCATCGCATCATGAAAATACTCGTCACCGGCGCCGCCGGATTCATCGGATTCCATTCTTCTGTTCGTCTGCTCGAACAGGGTCACGAGATCGTCGGTATCGATAATCTCAATGACTACTACGACGTGCGGCTCAAGCATGCACGGCTTACCCAACTGGCAGACAGGCCGTATTTCTCTTTTATTAAACTCGACCTGGCCAACCGGGACGGTATGGCAAACCTGTTTCGGGACGGCGGCTTCGACATCGTGCTGCATCTTGGCGCTCAAGCTGGTGTGCGCTATTCGCTTGAGAATCCGTTCGCCTACGTCGATAGCAACGTCGCCGGCACACTCACCGTGCTGGAGGGCTGCCGCCATCATGGCGTCAAGCATCTGATCTACGCATCGTCGTCTTCGGTCTATGGCGCCAACACCAAACAGCCGTTCTCCATCGACGACAGGGTGGACATCCCAGTATCGCTCTATGCCGCTACCAAGAAGGCCGATGAGCTGATGTGCCAGACGTATGCGCATCTGTACCGATTTCCCATCACCGGCCTGCGCTTCTTCACCGTATACGGGCCATGGGGCCGTCCGGACATGGCGTACTTCAAGTTTGCCGATGCCATCCGTGCCGGCCGGGCGATTGATGTCTACAACCACGGCGATATGAAGCGCGATTTCACTTATATCGACGATATCGTCGATGGCATCCAGGCCCTGGTGCAGGAGCCCCCCTTGGCGGCGGGCGACGAAACTCCGCATCGCGTTTACAACCTGGGCAACAATAATCCCGAGCAGTTGATGGACATGATCGCTCTACTGGAAGAGCGACTGGGCAAGACCGCACAGAAGAACTTCCTGCCCATGCAGCCAGGCGATGTGTACGCCACGTACGCGGATATCGAGGACAGCACCCGAGATTTCGGCTTCAGGCCCAAGACGAGCTTGGCTTCTGGGCTGGAGAAGTTCGCGGCGTGGTACCAGAAGTGTTACCCCAACTAAATTGGACATGAGCGTAGGATCGATGATCAGTCGGCCGCATACCGTATGAAGCTGTCGCGGTTCCGCGAGCGTCTGTTCGGCGGAGACGCCGGCGGCGTCATGCGCGGCATGCTTACGTTGGCCTTGGGGACGGGCATGGCGCGGTTGATCGGCCTCGCAACGATTCCCCTGCTGACCCGCATCTACAGCCCGGCGGATTATGGGGTGCTGTCCGTCTACAGCGCCCTTGTCGCCATCGTCGCTCCGGTGCTGACCCTGCGCTACATCCTTGCGGTGCCGCTGCCGCGGACGGATGCCATGGCCGCCAATCTGATGGCGTTGTGCGGCCTGCTGATGGCAGCCACCACCGTGCTCGCCGCGCTGCTGATGTGGGCGGTAGGAGAGCGGGTGCTCGGTTGGATGTCGATGGAGGTGCTCGCGCCTTGGCGCTGGCTGATTGTCCTCGGCGCACTGACCTTGGCGGCCTACGAGGGAATGAGCCTTTGGGCAACCCGCTGTCGGGCATACGGGATCATCTCTCGCACCAAAGTGATTCAGTCCGCGATGGGCGAAGCGACCAAGCTCGTGCTGGGTCTAGTGGGCTTGAAGCCATTCGGCCTGCTACTGGGCAACCTAGTGGAGCAGAGCGGCGGACTGAGTTCGTATGTCTTGCGCTTCCGTGACGACTTGGCGGCCAATGGGCGCAGGATCCGACGCAGATACTTATTGCGACTGGCCCGCCATTACCGTGGCTTCCCTACCTTTCGTCTGCCATCCCAGTTTCTGCTGGTCTTCTCGACGCAAGCCCCGGCAATGTTCGCTGCGGCGCTGTATGGCGCAAGCGCAACCGGGCAGCTCGGTCTGGCACTGATGGCACTCGCGATTCCGGGCAGCCTGATCGGACAGTCCGTCGGGCAAGCCTTCTATGGCGAGATCGCCCGGCTCAAGAAGGGCTCGGAAGTGCGGATCAAGGCGCTGGCCTATTCGGTACAGAAGAAGCTGTTTCTCGTCGGCCTGCCCATCACCTTGGCCATCGTCCTGCTCGGCGAGCCTCTTTTCCGGATCGTATTCGGCCGGGAGTGGGCCGAAGCAGGAGCGTACGCCTCCGTGCTTGCGCCTTTCGTGCTGCTGCAGCTCACCTCCGCACCGCTCGTCCAGATCCTCAACGTCTACAACGCCCAGAGCGCCTTCCTTGCGATCAACGTTTTCCGCGCTGCTGGTCTGGTGGGCATCTACTACACCTGCCGCTCGCTGGCATTGCCAGCCCAGGAGTTCGTCTACATGCTCAGCGCCTTCCTGTTCGTGTTCTATCTGCTGATCACCTTTTATATCCTCCACGTGGTCAGAGACGCCGCTGCACGCAGTACACCGCCGGACAGCGGGCGCGGGGCGGCGCAATGAAAAAGCTGATCCGCTTCATCGAGTTGATCTTCGTCGGCGGCGTCAGATCACGGATCAAGGTGCATCTGCGTGCGATGGTGCATGCCCGTGATCGCGGCCACATTCTGTTTGCACGCTTCCTCGAAGCCCGCATGCAGAAGAAGTACGGCGTATTCGTGTCGCACAAGGCTCGCTTCCCGAAATCACTGGACCTCAAGCACCCGGTGGGAATCGTCATCGGCGAAGGCGTCAGGCTCGGCGATCGGGTCAAGATCTACCAGAACGTCACGCTGGGTGGCGCGCGAGTGGGCGACTGGCAGGCCGGCAACTATCCCGAAGTGGGCGACGACACCGTGATCTTCGCCGGCGCGGTAGTGGTCGGAAAAATCAGGGTCGGCAAGCACTGCGTGATCGGCGCGAATGCCGTCGTCACCCGGGATGTTCCCGATTACGCCACCGTCGCCGGGATCCCCGCACGCGTTATCCGACAAAAAACCTTCAACGAATTCCCCACCGAGTACAACCTGCCATGAGCAACCATTCCACCCTGCATGTCACCAAGGCGCGGCTTGAAGGCCACGTTTCCCTGGCCGGTGCGAAGAATTCCGCCCTTCGCCTGCTCGCCGCGAGCCTTCTGACCGCGGAGCCCCTCGAACTGCGCAATTATCCCGCCGGTTTGCTGGATGCGCAGATCCACGTCGACATGCTGCGCGCGCTGGGCAAAGAGGCGGAATTGTTGGGCATGGATGCCATCCGCATCACCGAGAACGCGTCCTTGGGCACCCAACTGCAATGGGAGGGGCGCTCCATCCGCAACACGCTGCTGATCCTCGGCGCATTGACCGCGCGGCTCGGTGTGGGCAGCGTTCCCCTTCCCGGTGGCTGCAAGCTGGGCGAACGCAAATACGACCTGCATGTGATGCTTCTGGAGAAGCTGGGCGCCCGGGTCTGGGAGGACGATGCCTACCTGTATGCCGAAGCTGACAATGGGCTGGTGGGGGCGGACATTCATTTGCCGCTACGTTCGACCGGCGCTACAGAGAATGCAATCTTGGCCGGCACCCTGGCCAAGGGGGTAACCCGGGTATGGAACCCGCATATCCGTCCGGAAATCCTGGATCTCATCGCCATGCTCAACAGCATGGGCGCGCGTATCAGGGTATTCGGCCAGGAACACATCGAGATCACCGGTGTCGAGGGCTTGCATGGCACCGAGCACAGCGTCATCGCGGACAACATGGAGGCGATCACTTGGCTGGCGGCGGCAGTGATCAGCGGCGGTGATATCGAAATCGCCGGATTTCCGTATGAAGACCTGGAAGTGGTCCTGACTCACCTGCGCGCGGCAGGCGCCAAGCTGTACCGAGGCGACCACTCACTGATCGTGCGCGGCGGCAATTGCTATCCCATCGAAATCAGCACCGGCCCGCATCCCGGTATCAACTCTGACGTGCAGCCCATCCTCGCGGCATGGGCGGCAAAGTCACGCGGCGAATCCCGTATCGTCGACCTGCGTTTTCCCGGGCGCTACGGCTATGCGGAGGAAATGGCGAAGATGGGTCTCAGCTTCGCTGTGGATGGTGACATGCTACGGATCCATGGCAACGGCGGACAACTGCACGGCGCGCAGGTACGCGCCCTGGACCTGCGCGCTGGTGCTGCGCTGACCCTGTGTGGCCTGGTCGCCGAAGGCGAGACGGTGATCACTGATGCTTGGCAGATCTCACGGGGCTACGTCGACTTCGCAGAGAAACTGAACGTGTTGGGGGCGAGGGTCCGTTGGGAATGACCATAGCGAGCACCAGCGCAATTGCGGCTGCCATCGGAGATCTGGAACGGCTTGTCCCCGGTGCAGTCGAGGTCGACGTGCCGCTGAGCCGGATTAGCCGCTGGCGCATTGGCGGACCGGCTGATGTCATCGTGTCGCCCCGAAATACGGAAGAGTTGGCCAGGCTGCGCGCTTGGATCCATGCTCGTGACCTGCCTTCGGTCGTGATTGGCGCCACTAGCAATCTCCTATTCGCGGATGAAGGATTGCGCGCCATCGCCATTCGCATCGGATCGGACTTCGCGTCGCTGTCAATTGACGGTGGAAGCATTGTGGCTGGCCCCGGAGTCTGGGTCCCCGGACTGGCGCGCAAGGCGATGCTGGCCGACCTGACCGGTATCGAGCACACCTGTGGCATCCCCGGCACCTTGGGTGGGCTGGTCTGCATGAATGGTGGGAGCCAGCGCAAGGGCATCGGCAGCCATGTGACCCATGTGCAGTCGGTGGATGAGCGCGGTGAAATCGTCGAGCGGACACATGCGCAATGCGGATTCGCCTATCGCACCTCCGTTTTTCAGAACAACGATGAAGTCATCTCCAAGGTGACGCTGAGGCTCGATGCTGCTGTAGACAAACGATCATGCCGCCACGAAATGCTGGCCATCCTGCGCGACAGACGCCGAAAGTTCCCCCAGAAGCTCCCCAACTGTGGGTCTGTGTTCGTCAGCAACCCCGCCATGTACGCTGATTACGGTCCGCCGGGGAAAGTCATAGAAGCAGTCGGATTCAAGGGGCACCGCATTGGCAATGCAGTGGTTTCGCTTGACCATGCCAACTTCATAGTCAACGACCTAAGTGCAGGCAGATCCAGCAGCAATGATGTTCTCGAGCTGATACATCGAATCCGCCTAAAAGTTTTCGAGGAAACCGGCTATCTAATGGCGGTGGAGGTCAGGCAAGTCCTATCCAGCGGAAAGATTAACGGCATATGATTTGGTATTCGAAAATATATGAATAAGATATGCTTGTGTATCGGCAGCAAGGATTTTTTCGGTGCAGAGCGCCGATATGCCAAGATTCTGAGACGCATACTTACATGGGAAGAGGCGCCAGATATTTATCTGGCTGTGAATTCTAGTCTTTACCTCTCATCAAGAGATAAAAATCTTCCGAAAAGCATTTTCGATGATCTGGACAAAAAAGGACGACTAATCGTCCTTCCTGAAAGTATTCGTCATGTTCGATTGACGAAAAATCTACTTAAGTTCATTTCTCTATTCTTTTCAAACGCTGCATTTCACTGCTTGCTGAGGGCGGACATTGTCGCGTACGCGCGGACGATCCTTTCCAGGCGAACAATATTAGAGTTGACTAGTCCAGATGTGGCTGTCCGAATAGCGAAGAAGGTCCCTTCTTTCTTTATAAATAGAATCTCAACATTTGCCTGTGTCAGTGTCACAGTGGAGCAAAAATTCCTATCTGAAATTAAACTTCGAGGGGTAGAAGGCGGCAAGGTAAGAATGCACGTATGGGGAACCCCATACTTCGACGGCGCTGGATGCGAAGTTTCGAAGAAAAAGAAAATGCTGGTCTCGGCCTGCAGGTTCATAAGAAGAAAGAACGTTCCGCTCTTGGCTAAATCCATTGCTGGCGTAATTGATCGCTTGCCAGAGTGGGAGTTCTTTATCTTTGGTCAAGGTGAGCAGCAGCAAGAGATCGTTGACGCGCTTGAAAAATGGATTGAAAGAGGCCGGGTGCACGTAGGCTATTCTGACAACACTTTGTCCGCCCTCGCAGAGTCGTCCATATACGTTTCACTAATTGAGCCCGATAATTATCCGTCTCAAAGTATTCTTGAAGCGATGGCATGCGGCAACGCCATTTTGCTTAGCAATACAGGGGTTTCGTCTAACTTCATCTCCGACCGAAACCCGAATGGCATTCTTGTGGATCTATCTGAGGGCTCGATCTCCGAAGCTATCCTGAGGATGTGTGCTGATGAGAAATTGTTAGCGGAAATGCAGGCGAGCTCTGCAGAGTACGTGCGGCGCGAGTACAGCCCTGATGTATTTATCAAAGAATTTTTACACTTGAACAAAGTATCGGTCACGAAGCAGCTGATGGATTAGCTGGCTCCAAGAATAATTATTCCCGGACACGCGGTGCAAGGATTATGAAGGTTTTCTATATAGACGCTTGTGCAATTAAGAAACTAAGTACTTTTCTAAAGCGGGCGTCATAAGCCGATGTTTACTGATCATCCATCCAACTGGCTTGCAATAGCGCTTTACCTGCCAGCATTGACCTTTGCGACGTTATTTTTGTCTCAATCAAAGTTCGTCGTCAAGACGGTCGTGTTGATTTCATTCGTCAAGATCTCGTTGATTTTAATAAACGCCTACTTTTATCAGTTCTTTTCATTTGACGCCGACTTCTACACGTTGAACTCCCGCGCCCAGGCGTTGGCTGCATTGCCTTTATGGGACATGCTTAAAGAACTGCCAGAAGCTACAGGCAGGTATTTTTTCTCGTTTTTGATGGCTTTATTATATCGCGCAGTTGGCGAGGCTTACCTTTTCATACTGTTCTCCAATGTATTTCTGACTGCTGTGGTTGCCGTCTGCACATATGACGCTGCCCTATCTGTTACCGGTAGTAAGCGTGTCGCGCGGGCGGTGCTTTTATTGACGGCATTTTTTCCGATGTACTTCATCTACTGCTTGACCCCCAGTCGCGAGCCGCTGGTCGAAGCAGCATTCGCTGTAGCGCTTAAATATTTCTGCTATTGGTCGCGGGATTCCCGCGCGGCAAGAATTCCTCTGATCATCGCCGGGTTGGTAATCGCATCTGCGATCCACAGTGCGATGGCAATAGCCATGCTGTTCATCCTGGGCTGTATGGCAGCCATCGTGCTGCGTCGTTCACGAAAGTCGGGAGCGAACAGAACGCGACTAGTTATTAGTGGGTTCGTACTGCTTTTGGTCGCCACCATGGTAATGCCTCCGGTAATTCTATCGGGCTGGGCTCTCAAGAAGTTCGGCGGTGACATCGGCGGCGTAGCGGATGCAGAGAACTTCGAGAAGTATGCGGACCGCAACGATGGCGATGCACGTACGGGTTATACCAAGGACGCTAGTGGCACCGAGTTTAGCTCTTTCTCTGGGATGGCAAAGGAGCTGCCGATGCGCTTGGTTTATTTTGCTACCAAGCCTTGGCCGTGGAACATCAGCTCACCCTTTGACCTGATCGCAATATACATAAACATTTTTCTTGTTCTGACACTTTTCTACGCTGCATTCAAAAGATCGGAACTTGGGTCCTTTCCCCCGTCTAAATATGTTGCGTTGTGTGTCTTGCTGTTGTCCGTGGTCTTCGCTCTAGGCACAGCCAACTGGGGGACCGGAACTCGGCACAAAACAAAATTCTTCCCCGCTTTGGCAATTATAACGGCTGTTTATCTTGCCAATAGACGAAACGCCGGAGGCGTCGGGGATTCAATGGACCTGCCGAGCAACCGCGCATTAGGAAATTCATGAACAAGCCTGGCCGCATGATGGATATTGAGGCGCTGCGTGGACTGGCTTGTCTGTTGCTCGTTTATTATCACGTAGTGGGTCCGATACATGGGGGACTGATGCTGGGTTTCGACAGCCCGCATCGCCTTGTCGCGGACGCTTTAGTGCATGTGCGCATGCCGCTGTTTACCTTTATTTCCGGGTTCATATTTTCGATGCACTCGTCAAAGGTAACCCGGCTTGGCAAACTCTTGCGCAGCAAGGCTCGCAGATTATTGTTGCCTCTGGTTGTCGTTGGTGTCCCTATATCCTTGCTCCAAGCGCTTGCTCCTGGCGTCAACAAGGACGTTTCCATCGGCGCGGCGTTGTTTTCGTTCGTTATCCCGATCAATCACTTCTGGTTTCTTCAAGCGATATTTCTGGTTTTTTGCGTGGTAGGGGTGGCAAGCGTAGTGGGGGTATTCAGGCGGCGGAGTGGAACGGTACTCATGCTCCTGCTTTCCAGTGTCCTGTTCTTGATGCCTGTCGAAACGACCGAAATATTCTCCGTGTCCAGGGCAATCTATCTTCTGCCGTTCTTCCTGACAGGCATGGTTGCGCATCAGTTTTCGGATAGTTTGAAAACGCCGAGCCGGTACCTGTATCTGGGGCTTCTCTTGGGGTTGCTGATACTGCAGATGTATCTCGCCGCGTACAGCAGGGAGGTCGCGATCGACCGAAAGAGTCTGACCTCGCTAGCCGTCGGTTTCTTCTCGTGCTTGCTTCTCTATGGGGTTCAGATCAAATCGAGGGTGCTGTGCGTGATTGGCGGATACTCTTTTGCCATCTACCTGTTCCACACCGTATTTGCTGTAGCGGTGAGGCTTGCAGCAGGCTGGGTCGGTATGACGAATAGCAACCTGCTGGTCTTGGGTGAGCTCATCGCAGGCATCTTGGGCCCCATTTGCGTGGCAATCGTGGTGTCGAAAAGCCATACGCTTTCAACGTTGATATTGGGAGAGCGGCTTTCACCTGGGAATTCTGCGGAAAAAACCGTATGAAAATAGTCCACATAATCACGCGAATGATTCGCGGCGGCGCTGATGAGAATACTCTGCTTTCCTGCAACGCACAGGCAGCGCAGGGGCATGAAGTCCATTTGATATACGGATGCGATGCCAGCGACGACATGCTCTGCCGAGCAGACGCGCGTGTCGTGCTACATCAGGTAGCGTCGCTTGTTCGGCCATTGCGTCTTTGGGACGACCTCCTGGCTACTCTCGCGCTTGTACGGTTACTGCGGGAATTGCGCGCAGATGTCGTTCACACGCATACAAGCAAGGCCGGGATAGTCGGACGAGCTGCCGCCTGGTTCGCCCGCAGCAAGGGCATCGTACACGGCGTGCATATCTTGCCCTTCTTGAATGTAGGACGTGCGGAAAAGGCTGTGTACCTTGTGGCCGAGCGTAGTATGTCCTGGATCACCGACGCCTTCGTCGACGTAAGCAGTGGTATGCGCGATGCCTGCCTGGAGCACGGTATCGGCCATCCGCAGAATCATTACGTGGTACCGAGTGGTATGGATATCCACGCATTCTTGAAGGCACGTCCGCTGGCTGATTCCGCGCTGTCCGAGGTAATTCCGGAGGCCGCACAACAACGCTTTCCGGTCCTGTTGATGGTGGCGGCGCTGGAGGCGCGCAAGCGCATTATCGAGTTCCTCGACGTGTTCGAAGCGGTGCTGGCGCGGCGACCTGATGTGCGACTCGTAGTGCTTGGCGAAGGCGTGGACCGATCACGCATCGAGGAGGCCGTCGATCGCAGGGGGCTGTCTGGCCGGGTTTTCCTGGCCGGTTTCCGTACCGATGTCGAGCAATGGATCGCTCGCGCGGACGTATGTGTGCTTTCATCGGAAAGGGAAGGCCTGCCGCGTGCTGTTGTGCAGTACGCCGCTGGCGCGCGTCCGTGCGTAGTCACGGAGCTGCCTGGGGTCGATGTGGTGGTCAAGCACGGGGTAACTGGTTTCCTCGTTCCGAGCGATCAACTGGACGGCATGGTCGATCCCATCGTAAGACTGCTTGCAGATCAGGATCTGGCGCATGCAATGACGGAGCAGGCGCGCCGGCTGGATCTTTTGCCGTGGAGCGTGGAGAACATGATCCAGCAGCTGGATCATATCTATGAAAAGGTACTTGCTGCCAAATGAATGTCGCCATGAAATGGCGAGCCGATATAGCCGGCTTGCGCGCTGTTGCAGTGCTCCCCATCCTTCTGTTTCACGCGGGCGTAAGTCAGTTGCCCGGTGGCTTCGTTGGAGTCGACATATTCTTTGTCATCTCGGGCTATCTCATTACCTCCATCATTATTAAAGAGCTCGATGAAGGCAGTTTTTCATTGATGGAGTTCTATAGGAGGCGAGTCGCACGCATCGTGCCCGCCTTGCTTGCCGTGCTGATGGTTACGTTGATTGGCGGTGTTCTGTTCATGCTCCCTCCCGAGCTTGATGGATTGGTGCCTAGTATTGCCAGCGCCGCCATTTTCGGATCCAACTTCTACTTTCTGTTCTCAGCCGATTATTTCGGTGCTGCGGCAGAAACACTGCCTCTTCTGCACACATGGTCGTTGGCGGTGGAGGAGCAGTTCTACATTTTCGTTCCGATTCTTCTCATTGCGATTAGCCGGTGGAAGCCGAGGAATGCGAAGCTGGTAGTTCTATTGGCGTGCATCGCTTCTTTCATGCTGGCCTTGGCTTTCGCTCGAATCAAGCCAGAGGCAGCCTTCTACCTCATGCCCACCCGCGCGTGGGAGTTGGGTATTGGGTCTCTGATTGCGCTGGGCGCATTTCCTGTGTTTTCTTCCGTCATTGTTCGCAATATTCTGGCCTGTGTCGGTCTGGTTCTGATAGTAGTCGCTGTGCTCGGCGTTGAATCTGGTCCTGCCTTTCCCGCCCCCCTAGCCCTGTTGCCGTGTCTGGGTGCCGCGCTGTTGATTGCTTATGGAAAGGACGCGCCCACTGCGCGGATACTATCCGTCGCTCCGCTGCGTTTCATTGGCGATATTTCGTATTCCCTGTACTTGTGGCACTGGCCGATAATTACTTTCTATCGCCTGCAGACGGGAGTAGATCTCGACTGGGTGGAGACGGTGGCCTTGGTCGCCTCCTGCGGATTGATTGCTTACGCATCTTATCGCTGGATCGAGAGACCTTGGCTTTCCCGGCTGCGCGGTAGCGTAAGAGAAAACACGCTTTCCGCTGCGCCAGGACTCCGGAAAAGAAGCGCGAGCAAGGTTGTCGCGGGCGGGTTGATCGCACAGTTGATTGTGTGCAGTGCTTCCTTTGCCGCACCTGCCATGGCGAGCATCACCAGTTCCTGGCCGGATGATGTGTTGTATCTCGCATCTAGCGTGCAGTATCGCGAGACATTGGACTATTCTCATCAGTACCGGCGCGGCGTCTGTTTTTTCGGGCAATCGACATCTCAGGATTACGACTGGAGTTGCCTCACACCAAGTAGGACTAAACCGAACATGGTGATCGTGGGTGACAGTCATGCTGCTCAGTATTGGCGTGCTCTTTCGGAAAGATTCAGTAGCTACCATGTGATTCAGGCCACCAACTCCGGTTGCAGGCCATTACTTGGCACCGAGGGCGATAAGATATGCACGGATGTTGTCGGGCACGTATTCGAGCACATGATCGATAACCAGGAAGTGGAGGCTGTCGTGCTCGCGGGCCGATGGCGGCAAGACGAAGTCGCGGGCCTGGTCGACACGGTCAAGTATCTGCGCGGCAGGAATATTCGCGTGACGGTTATTGGTCCCGTCGTTGAGTATGATCTGGATTTTCCACTAGTGATGGCTAGGGCGGCATTGGCGGGCGATCTGAAGCAGGTAGACAAGCATCGGATTTCATCCCGCAGGGATCTGGACGATGTAATGGCGTTGTCCCTATCCTCGGCAGGCGCAACGTATGTCTCTGTATACCGGCTCGAATGTCCCGGGCCAGGTGAATGTACTCTGCTGGACAGCCGGCGATCCGCGCCCTACCACTTTGACTACGGGCACCTCACTCTTGAAGCGAGTAGAGAGCTGGTTGCGAGAATGCCCGCTCCATAACGTGAATCCCCGGTCAGACTCAGGGTTCAGAAGTGGAATTTCAGGCGGATCGTTTGCGTATCTAGCCAGGCATCTGATCGTCCAGTTCGTTCGATTGAAACGCTCGATACGGGCGTTCTGGTTGGGCTTGCCTAGTTGGATGTGCTAGACGGACGGGCTAAGGTGCCGAACTTGGGCTCGTAAGCATTCCCGTCAAGCACAGAGTTCAGAAGTAGAACCTCCGGCGCGTAGACGCCGGCCTGCCGATACACGAAAACGCAGTACCGCCATTGAAGGTCGTGCGCGACGTTAGCGATCAACCCAGTCGAGGTTGTCGAACAAGAACTCTTGATCGCGTTCACCGAGCAGGCCGTGCAGCGAGTAGCGACGAACAAGCTTGGCGCCGCCATCTCGGAGCAGTGGCTGCCATGCGATGTTGATGCGGGCACGGGTCGGCCGCGGCAATAGGAAGTCCATCGGCACCGAGAAGTAGATGCCTTTGTCGAAACTGCCTTCGCCGAAGATGGCTGAGGAGATATTGGTCTTGGTAGCCCAAGCGCCCATGGTCACGCCGTTGTCGAAACGGCGTGCGACGTTGACGGTGCTGCCGATGTCGCCCGCCAGGTATTTGCCGGCGCTGATGGTGGCCTGCACGCGCTGCTCGCGGCCGAATGTGAAATAACCGGTTACATGGCCGGTGGTGATCTCGTAGTCGCGGAAACCGGCGCGTTGATCGAAGTCGCGCTGACGCACCTGGTTGATGTCGAGACCCAAGGCCCAGCGTTCGCCGAACGGGCGGTACAGCACTTCGCCGCCGGCGCCGCCGTACATCGACTCGAGGTAACCGGCATAGGCCATGCCGTACCAGTCCCGGCCCAGCTGATGGGCCGTGGTCAACTGCAGCGTGGGTACGGTGAGCTTGGACGTGGTCAGGTACTGGCGCTGCCAGGTGCGTACCCGCGGCAGGCGGGTCGGTGCGTCGTAGCGGAACTTGTCGAAATTGTTGAGCAGGTCGTAGCTGACGGTACCGTCCAGCCAGGTGTTGCGGCTGAAACGCCAGTTGGCGTGAAGGTTGGCGCTGAACTGGTAGAGGATGAAGCTGTCCGGGCCACCCATGACCTGCTGGTAGCCGGGGCCGATGCCGTAGCGGAAGCGCTCGAACGGGGCGCTGTAGAGATCCTCGCGGCGCTGTTGTGCCGGCGGGTTCAGTTCCACCTTGTGCGCGAGCGTGTGCAGGTCGATGCGTCGCTCCACGTAGTCGGCGAAGGCCTGGCGCTCCATGCTTGTCTCGGAGATCGGCATGCCCACGCGCTCGTGGGCGAAGGTGAACCACTCGATGCTGTCGTCGTCCTGCAGTGCGTTGTCGAGCACGCGGCCGCCGCGACCCACGCCCTGGGCGCCGTAGAAGTAGCGGTTCTGGGCGCCGTGGACGATCAGTTCGCGGTCGCGGCGGGTGATCCGCGAGACGTCGATGCCGGCCTCGGTCTGCAGCTGGTCGGCGACAGTGGACCAGTCGACGGTGTCGGTGAGTCGCGCCGCGTAGACAGGGATATCGTCGCCGGCGGTATCGGAAGCAGCCGTATTGGGGCCATGACGTCGCAGCGGAGGTGCGGGCCGGTCCAGCAGCGGCGCATTGCTGCGCGCGTTCTTGAGATTGCCGTTGAGGCTCAGGCCGACAACCGCGGTATTGCCGCGCTCGATGCCGGCGGTCAGCTCGATGCCTGGGCGAGGGCGGTAGACGAGGCCGAGATTGATGGGAGAGCTTTGCTTCTGCGGAACATTCCGTGGCTCGTTCTGGTAATCATTGCCATCGAGTTCAACCTTGACCAGCAATTGCTCCAGTGACGTCTGCCAGCTGACGCCGCCGAACACGCCTATCGGGCCTCTGAAATTTGCATTCGTATTGAACTCACCCGCACCTGAAGTGGGAGGGCGTACCTCGAATCCATCATCAATCCACCGAAGTGGGTTTGCAATGTCGCCACGGTTTCCGATGTAGCCGGTGGCGAAGCCGAGACTGACGTCGAAATTGCCGAAACGCTTGCTGGCGACCAAATACTCGCTGGAGAACAGGCCGGTGCCGCCAACGTCGATCATGCCGAATGCGATTTCCGGCATGTAATGGCTTTCCTCCCACAACCGGACCTTGAAATCTATCGATTTATCTTTGTAATGCTGGTCTCCGCTCAGTTCTGGACGACCGTAGCGCTTATTGTTGATTGACACATAGCGAAATGTCCCCTCGAACCACGGGAACGGCTGCATCGACAGGTTGTAGCGTGCATGAGGAGAGCTGTAACTCCCGGTCAGGCTGATCTGGCCCTCAGGGTTCATGCGCGCGGACGGGGTCTGCAACAGACCTGCGCCGCCCCAGTCATTCTGCGTCACCATGTTCTGCGCTTGCAGGCTGCCGCTGACGGCCAGGCTCAGGGCGCAAAGTGCGAGCCTGCGCGAATGTCGGGTGCAGGCTCGGGTCATGGTGTGGGTCTGACCGCGGGGATGGCGGTGGTCGATGCACCGTCGTAGGGGGCTCCCTTGGAAATCATGTTGTCCGACGCGAGCAGTGGCTGGGTGGCGAGAAACGCCGCGAACTCGGCATTGAAGTCATCATCGAGACTGCGTAGGGCGCGTTCGGGCAGTGGCACGTACAGCATCGCGCCGGGCGCCAGTGCCCGCGGTGGGCTGCGGTTCCAGCTGGCGATGCCGAGCCTGAGTACCTCGCCATCGGGCTGCACAACGTATAGCCAGTCGCGGTCGGCGGCGCGGGTGGCGCAGTCGGCGATGTAATCGCGTGCGTCGCGCAGCGCGACGTGCGGCAATTCGCAGGGTGTGGCGACGGCGCCGACGATGCGGATGGTGGTCGGGCGCGTGGGATAGACGATGCGGTCGTCATCGGCGGCCGGGAAGTCGGCTTCCGGCGTGAATTCGAGCCGGCGCGGCTCCAGCCGAGTGCGGACGCGGCCGGTTACCGGAGCCGTGGCTAGCCAGCCGGCGAGGTCGGCGGCGACGGCGTGCAGTGTGGGGTCGTCGGTGCTGCGTTGCAGTGCCTCGAGATCGTGTGCCAGACCGGCCTTGAGCCGGATCTGCGGCTGGATTGCCTGCCGGCGCAACAGGACGGCGCCAGTGGGATAGGCCTCGGGCGTGGGCGCGGCGGCAAGTACGGCCGCCGACAGGCGTCCGCCCGGCGGTACCGTGAATGTGTTTTCGGTGCGTACGGCGCCCTCCACGGTGACGCGCACCTGTGCCTGCGCAATGCCGAACACGGTTGCCAGCAGCAGCGCTGCCATGGCCAGCCGGCGCATTATCGTGTGCTCCGGGGCCGGTAGGGCTTGAGCACGGTGATCTCCAGCTCCATGCCGGGCGCGACGAACTGCCGGCTGCGCCGGATCAGCCCGGTGTCGGGTTCGACCCAGTAGACGTTGGTCGCTGCGACGCCCGGCCCGGTCAGCACTTCGTCGAAACGCTGCAGGCGATGCCGGCTGCCGAGGATCTCGACGTTCTCGATCGCGCCACGGCGCAGCTGGCCCTGCACCTCCGTCCCGAAGCGGTAGCCCGGCATCCAGTCGTAACGGCGCAGCGTGGCGGCCGTGGTGACCTCGCCGAGCCGGGCGAACGGGTCGGCGCCCAGTAGGCGGATGTCCATCGCGTCCTGTGGATACCCGTGGGTTTCGGCAATGATGCCGTTGCGCAGGAACACGATCCTGCCGGGGGCGTACCACGAGGTCAGGCCGGAATCGTCGTTGCCCAGCACCAGCAGGGCGGCGCCGTCCGGGCCATCAACGCGGATCTGCGCATAGCGGTTGGCGGCCACCTGCTCCGCGGAGATCTGTAGATCCCGCTTGACGATCATGCGTACGGCGTCGGCACTGCTGCGCGAGATCGAGGTGCAGCCGGCGATCAGCAGCATGAGCGCGGCGATGGTGCCGATGCGGAGGATGCCGACCGATTGTCGCCAGCCGTCGGAGGGGAAGCTCAACACGAAGCGTCAGTCCGTCAGATGTCGTTGCTGACGTTGGTGGCGGTCCTGATCAGGCCTGAGAAAGGCAACAACTGGGCCACGAAACGGTTCCAGCGGGTGATGCCAGCGGCGCCGACGAACACCACATCGCCGGGAAGCAGTTCGAACTGGCTGGCGACCGCGAACGCGGCCGGCGACTTGGCCTCCAACTGGTAGACCACGGACGGCGCGGTTTCCAGATCGCGGCTGCCGCGGATCACGTAGATGGCATTGCCGTTGGCGCTGGCTTGCGCCAGTCCGCGCGCGCGGCCGATCGCTTGGCTCAGGCTGATGCTGCTGGTGCGGAAGCTTTGTGCGCCTGGCAAGGTCACCTCACCGACGACGAAGACTTCCTTGGCGTCTAGAAACGGGATGTACAGGTGGTCACCGCCGCGCAGGTAGATTGCATCGCGGGCCTGCTGGTCGAGGTCCAGCGTGTAGGTCACGCCGTCACGGGTCAGGCGCAAGCCGGATAGGTCGGCCTGGGTCGGGCTCAGTCCAGACTGGCTGATCGCATCGTTGAGGGTCAGCGGCACCGAGGTCAGTGGCAGCGTGGCTGCGTTGGCGGCTGCGCCGGTTACCCAGACCCGCTGACTGGCATAGCTCAGGATGGATACATCGACCTGCGGTGATTCAATGTAGCGCGCGAGCCGGCTGCTGAGTTCCTGGCGTAGCTCGTTAGGAGTCAGGCCAGCAGCCTCAACTGCACCGATGTAAGGATAGAACAGCGTCCCATCCGGCTGTACATGACGACCCGCAGCATTCAACTGCTGCTGGGAGCCGGCTGGAACGGTCAATTCCGGGTGATCCCATACGGTGATGTAGAGGACGTCCCCAGAGCCGATCACGTACGGCTGAGGCTGATAGTTGACCAGCGCTGGCGGGAGGGCGCGCGCATCGACCCGGCTGGCGCGCTCCATCGCGATCAGCTTGGGGGTGATCGGAATCAGGTCGAGCTGGTCGTTGCCGACGGTACGGATGCCGGCATCGTCGCCGCCGGGGCGCGCCATGTGCTGGCCCGGGGACCAGATGCAGCCGGACAGGCCGAGCGCGAGGAACAAGGCGATGACGACAGGACGCGACGACAGCTTCATGGATGGATCCTCAAGTGACGCAAACCCGGATGACATTCCTGGCATCCGGAAAAGATGGTGTCGGGTGTGTTCTTACATCTAACACGCGCTGGCCGGGGAGGTGACTGCAGAAGGCGGCGGAACAGGCCCTGCTCCTAGCGCGTCATCTCTCTTGGCTCGTCATGTCGGTGCTTCAACGGCCGAATGTCTGTTCAAGCGGGGATCCATTGGCTTTTACTTTCAACAGGTCGAGGAACCGGAAAGCAGCAATGACGATTAGTCGCGTCCAACGAGTGACCGGGCCTGACTTGTCACGGATGTGAACGATCATCTTGGAGGCAGAGGAAGCGCCACAAAAAACCCGCCGGGAACACCGGCGGGCCATGTCTCGACTATGGCCGGGAGCGTCAGCCGCCGGTGGTGCCGGTGGTGCCGGTGGTACCGCCTGTACCGCCGCCATCGCCGCCCGTGTACTCGCCACGGCTGTCGCCATTGTTGTTGAGCAGGGCGGCCGCTGCCGCGGCACCGCCGACGACGATGCCGACCGACGCCCCGGCGCTCAGTCCGGTGCTGGTTGCCGTTTCAGTACCTGCCAGTTCGCCCTCGGTCGCAGGCTGCTCCTGCTCCACGGCTTCCGCCTCGGTTTCCACGGACTGGGCGCCGACTGCAGTGGCGTCCTGCGGCGCGGCGAATCCGGTGATGGCGCTGCCGCAAAGGGCGAGTGCCGCGATCAGTTGTGTTGCGCTGCGCATGATGGTCTCCAACCGTACAACCAGGGGGTCTGGTCCTTCTCACGAAAAAATCTACGGGGCCGGATTGCCAGTGTCAAGAAATTTGCTGCATTGCGTCAGAAACTGTGGCCTGCGCCCCCTTTCGTCCGGGGCGCTCCGCTATGCTATGCGCCCGCCGCGCTCCAGTGGCGCAGGTGGAGGTCGGGTGTTTCGCAGGATCCTGTTCGTCTGTATCGGCAACATCTGCCGCAGTCCGATGGCGGAAATCGTGATGCGCGACGCGCTGCGCCGGGATGACCTGACGGTCACGTCGGCCGGGCTGCAGGCCTTGGCGGGTCATCCGATCGACCCGGTCGCGGCTGAACTGATGCGCGAACGCGGCCTCGACCCCGACGCGCACCGGGCGCGCCAGCTGACCCCGGCGCTGCTGGCCGAGGCCGACTTGGTGCTGGTGATGGAGCGTGCACATCACGCCCGTATTCTGCGTGAGGCGCCGCAGGCCAGTGGCAAGGTGCTGCAATTGGGCAAATGGCGGGGAGACCTCGACATCCCCGATCCGTATCGTCAGCAGCGGCCCGCATTCGAGCATGTGCTCGGCCTGATCGACGACTGTGTCGCAGGCTGGACCCCCTACATCCGCTAGCAACCCGTTCCAGCGCGTGCCGCGCGTGCATCCCTTCTAGAGAACATCGACGCAATGAGCAAGGACATGAACACACCTGTCAGGGACGACGACGAGATCGACCTGCGCGAACTGGTCGGCATCCTGATCGATCGCAAATGGTGGATCGCGGGCATCACCGGGCTGTTCTTCGTGGTCAGCGTGACCTATGCGCTATTGGCGACACCGGTGTACCAGGCGCAGTCGATGGTGCAGGTGGAATCGAAGTTGCCATCGATCCCGGGGTTGTCTGACGTCTCTTCACTCGGCATGGGTGGCACGAGTTCGGCTGCGACCACCGAAGTGGCGCTGATCACTTCGCGTGCGGTCATCGGCGATGCCGTGGATGCGGTCCAAGCAGATATTTCGGTCGAACCCAGGCGTTTCCCGGTGGTCGGTGACTTCTTCGCGCGCCGTTTCCGCGGTGATGCGCCGGGTGCAGTGGCGCCGGCGAAGTTCGGTGCCTCGAGCTATGGCTGGGGCGGCGAATTGCTGCAGGTCGTCGGCCTGGAAGTACCTAGCCATCTCATCGGGCAGCCGCTGACCCTGCAGATTGGAGATGAAGCGTCGCGCTTCACTCTGCAGGGTCCCGACGACGAAATGCTGCTCGAAGGCGTAGTCGGCACGGAAGCCGAAGGTAACGGGGTGAAGTTGCAGGTCGCCGCATTGCGCGCGAACCCTGGCACCCGGTTCGAGGTCAAGCGCCTGCGCCGCCTTGACGTCGTTGCGGGTTACCAGCAAGCAGTAAATGTGTCGGAGCAGGGCAGGGAGTCCGGCATCCTGCGGCTGGTGTTCGAGAACAGGGACCCGGCCTTTGCCGAAGCGTTCCTGCAGCAGGTCGCCGCCGCCTACGTGCGCCAGAACGTGGAGCGCAACTCGGCCGAGGCGTCCTCGCAGCTGACCTTCGTGCGCGAGCAGCTGCCGACGATCCGTTTGCAAGTGGAAGCGGCGCAGTCGGCGATGAGCAAGTACCAAACGACCGCGAACTCGGTCGACATCACCATGCAGACGCAAGGCCTGCTGCAGCAGGAGGTCGCGGTCGAGACCAGCATCCAGCAGCTCAAGATGAAGCAAGCCGAGATGGACCGCAGCTTCACGCGCGAGCATCCGGCGTATCGCGCGCTGCTGAGCCAGCTCGGTGAACTGGAAGGCCGCAAGGCCGGCTTCCGCCGTCAGGTCAGTGATCTTCCCGACACCCAGCAGGAACTGCTGCGCCTGAGCCGTGACCTGCAGGTCAGCAACGAGCTCTACACCGGACTGCTCAACCAGGCCCAGCAGCTCGACGTGGCGCGCGCGGGCACGGTGGGCAATGTGCGCATCGTGGATCCGGCGGTCGTCGATACCGCGCGTCCGGTCAAGCCGCGCAAGCCGCTGATCGTGCTGGTGGGCACATTGCTCGGCGGCTTCCTTGCCGTGGGCCTGGTGTTCCTGCAGCGGATCATGAATCCCGGTATCGAGGATCCCGCGCAGATCGAGGAACTGGGCCTGCCGGTCTACGCCGCGATTCCGCTGAGTACGGCCAAGGACCTGCTGGTCACCGATCGCATCCGCAACCGCAGCGGGCGCGTGCGCCGCGACGCGGGCTTCGACAAGCGCCAGCATCTGCTCGCGGTCAATGCGCCGGCCGATCTCGCGGTGGAAGCGATCCGCAGCCTGCGCACCAGTCTGCACTTCGCGATGCTCGAGGCGAAGAACAACATCCTCACCATTTCCGGCCCGTGCCCCGCGGTCGGCAAGACCTTCGTGTCGGCGAACCTGGCCGCGGTGATCGCGCAGGCCGGTCAGAAGGTGCTGGTCATCGATGCCGACATGCGCAAGGGCACGTTGCACAAGGTGCTCGGCACGACGCCTGCCGATGGCCTGTCGGACGTGCTGGCCGGCAAGGTGACGGTGGACGAGGCGATCAAGCCAGCGCCGGGCGTCGAGGGCATGGACTACATGGTCCGCGGCGACATTCCGCCGAATCCGTCCGAACTGCTGATGCACCCGCGCTTCGGCGAACTGCTGGCGACGCTGGCCGCCCGCTACGACATGGTGATCGTCGACACTCCGCCGATCCTCGCCGTGACCGATGCCGCGATCGTCGCCCGCCATGCCGGTTCCAACCTGCTGGTCACCCGTTTCGGCGTGAACCAGCCGAAGGAGATCCTGCTGACGAAGAAGCGCTTCGAGCAGAACGGCGTGACGGTGAAGGGCGCGATCTTCAACGCGGTCGAGAAGCGTGCGACCGGGTATTACAGCTACGGGTATTACGAGTACAAGGCGGACGCGAAGGCGTGAGGTGGGGCGCGGGCTGATGCGGCCCTCACCCCAACCCCTCTCCCAGAGGGAGATGGGCTCAACCCGCGCGAGCGTCCGCTTCTAGGCCCCTCTCCCCTTGGGAGAGGGGTTGGGGTGAGGGCAACCGTCCGCGGCCGAAACGCCTTTCCCGGCCCACCCGACGCCTTACCCAATCAGCACCGCTGATAGCCTCCCGTCGACATGCACGACTACGAACGCTTTGCCGTACCTTCCACCCCCGGCTTGATGACCATCGTGGCGTCCGGCTCGATCGCCAACACGTTGGCGATGACCGCTTCACCGGAGCGGGTGTTGAAAGTGTTGGTCGTAGAGCCGTAGTCGGTCGGCGTCGCGATGACGACGTACTCCGCGCCAGCGAACGCTTCTGCGGCAATCAGCGTTGCTTTGAAGTCGAGCTCGGGCGCGCGAGGTAAGCTCTGATCTCATCGTCGTCGAGCGGTGACTCGCGTCGGTTCAATGCCTCGACCCGTACCGCATCAATGTCCAATGCGACCACGGTATGGCGCAGTGCCCGCAGGAGGGCATTGGAGAGGCCGACGTAGCCGGCACCGGCGATGCCGGCGCATGCGCGTGTTCGGCAAGGCTCGCGGCGATGCTAGTGAGCAATGTATCGGTTTTGCGACCGCCATCTGGTTGCACGTGTGGCGGCAGAAATCTCGAGCGCTTGAACCTGATTGAGAGAGCGTCCGCGCGAAGCTGCCAAATCGACGCTAATGCAAGCTTGCAGAAAGAGTCTCGAGCATCCTTACCAGATCAATCTGCCGACGCACGCCGGTTTTTTGAAAGATCGCCTGCAGGCGGGTTCGTGCACTTGGCACAGAGATCTTCAGACTGCCCGCTGCTTCCGTCAGATCACCAGATTCGTACAAAGCGGCTGCCAGGGCAGCTTCTGACGGAGTCAGGCCGAACACTGCTCGCAAGCCCTTGAGCAAGCCGCTGGTTGTCCCGTAGCTGATCGTGTGGACGGTCAGAACGTAATGCGGGAGATTCTGGCCTTCAGCGAACCGACCGTAGGGTCGAAGAGAGGCGAAACCCACGGGAGCACCGCTCTTGCCATAAATGGGGATTGGCATGGCCGCGACGGCGCCTTGCCGGGCCAACCCACGAGTGGCCACCTGCCATGCAGCCTTGGACACAGGATTCACTGGCTCGAGTTCCTGGCCTGGACCACCGCGCCATGCGCCTGTTTTCGCCAACAGGAATGCCGAGTTGTTGCCGCTCATCCAGCGGAACCGTTCGTCCAGGGCGACGAGCGCTGGAAGACTTGAGCGGTCGCTGGATTCAAGTTCTTCGAAGCGAGACAGTAGCGCGTAGGCGTTCTCCCAATGTGGAGCGACTTTGCGGAGCAATGCGATCTGGCTCGACTCGAATGCACCCGCAGGCGCCGATCTGCACAGGGTCAGGATGCTGACCCTCGAACCCTCCATGACACCGCACAGCCCGGCGCTGTGTTGCGTATCGATGTGCCGCAGGAAGTCGGCGTAGTAGCGGGTCCTGCGTACTTCCTGGGGAGTCGCAAGTTCGTCACCCACGAGAACCGCGCCTGTTCGCATCGTCGACGCGGCGCGCTCGTACCAGATGTTGTCGCTCGCGCCAACGAACTCTGACTCGTACCGAATGATGTTCTCGGCGTCGACGGCGGAGCCTACGGCCTCCACTGCACTGCCTGTGCGAAGAGAACTGTCGCGTCTGGTAAGCGCTGCGGTGTGGCAACCGAGCTCCTGTGTCAGACCCGCAATAAACGTCCGAAGACGATGCGGGTCGCGCACGCCCGCATACAGATCGAGCAACAACGCATCCATGTCTGCCATGACAAATCCCCCGTCTGTCAAGTCCATTTTGAAAGCTTACCTGTCAGCGGATGGTAGCCATATTTGTGCCCGGCAGGGTCATCCAATGATGTGGACGAACTGGGACACAGCAACAACGCACGTGCTGCGCGCAACTTCACGCGCATGGCCGAGAAGAAGGATGAAGCGATCAAGAGCGGCGCTTTTGCTGTGCTCGGTCGTCTGCTTCAACGCACGTGAAGCCGAATTTTCTACACGGAGTTTCCAGACATGAACGCCCTCAAGAACCGCATCTCAAGGTTGAGCTTCGCCATTGCGCTGACATCGTCCATCGGTCTTCTGGCGGGATGTGGAGACAACAGCGCCGAAGCCGAAGCCGGAGATGGGTCGCCGTCCATCGCCAATGAAGCGCCTGGTGACAACAAGTTCTGGGATCCCCAGCGTATGAAGGCTGCAATGGACGCGGACACCGGCGAGAAGTCGCTCTTCATCTGCACCGTGCTGATCACCGACATGTACAACAGCTCAGGCATTGCAGAAGCCATTCGCTCGCTGGGCGTCGAGAAGCGTTCTGATGCTGAGATGAGCTTGATGGCAAGTAGCGTCGACGCAGCGCGCAAAATTCTGCAGGACTCGGCGAACAACGTGGGTGACCACATTTCCAGCGTCGACGTGCGCCGATGCGTGCGCGAGTACGCAGCTTCCGACGTCAAATATCTCGATCGTCCGGAGAGCGACTATCAGGAGATCGATGCCCTGAAGTCGATTTATCTCTACTACGCGGTCTCAGGCGAAAAGCCGCCCTACGACAAGATTGCGGGTCAATGGAGCGGCTACAGCGTTATCCGGGATGATTTCGCCAAGCGCGATCGTCTTGCCGAGATCTCCTCTGAAATCAATCTTGGCATCGATCGCGCGAAGTCCAATCACTTTGTGTGGATCGAGTTTCAGAGCGCCATTCCGAAGTTCGACTTCGACAAGGGTGTCTACCCCCTGCAAGAGGTTCTCGGCGCACGGACATACATCACACCGAGCGACGGGCGGGGCAACGTCGGCTACCGGTTGATGTTCAATCAGCGAGATGCCTTTGCGGCGTATACACCCGCGAACGAAGAGCAGGCTCGTGAAATCGAGGCGGGCGTTTCCGAGGGCATGCGCCAGCATTTGGTGCGTGTGTACGGAAAGGTGGAAGCGGCTGAGCAGCGTGATGGCCGGGAGACCTTGCTGGTGACACCGACCCGCGTGGTGGTGGAACAACCCAAGCGCTGGGACATCCGCAATCCCCGGAAGCTTTTCGAAATCGTCGCGAAATGAACTCCGCGGCATCAACAAGGATGAAGATCATGAAGCGAATCGTCATCGCATGCGTCCTCGCACTTCTGGTTGCCGGGTGCAGCAGCAAACCGTCAACCGCCGATGCCAAAAGGGCGGTGAGTGCCGTTCTCGAGACTACGTTGGGTATGGGGAATGCCCGGATCGAGAACTTCGAGATCAACGGCTGCGTCGATGTCGACGGTGCGGACGGCGTGGCGTGCGATGCGTCCGGCACCATCGAGATTTCCCAGATGGGGCATTCCGCGCAGATCCCGTTGTCCCGCCGCTTTCGCTTTTCCAAGGCTAGCGGGACCTGGGTAGCGCACCCGATGTGATCTCGGGCGCTCGAGCAGCGCCATTCCTTTGAGAGGCAACGCGGAAGCGCCGCCGAGAGACCGCGATGAGATAAGCCGCTGACGCGCCCTTGCATGCGTGGCTATCGAGAAGTCAATTCATTTAACTTTGGGGGAGTGGGACTGATGAAATACGCATGTCGAGTGGCGATCGTGGCGACTGTCGCCAGCCTTCTTTCGGGGTGCTACGCGCTCCAGAAATCTGACAGCTACTATGGAGTGAGCACGGCCAATCAGAACGTCGTGTTCTTGCTCGATCGCTCTGGGAGCATGGAAGGGAAGGATGAAGGTGCCACCGGCGCAGCAGTCCAAACCCAGGTGTTGAACAAGTCGGCAGAGGCGGTCCAACGAAACATGGGCGGCGCTCTGGGAGGTCTGCTCGCAAACCAGCTCCGCAGTGAAGGCAGCAAGATGGGCGCTGCAAAGCGCGCGCTCATTCCTGCGGTGCGCGGACTTCAGGCGCCCAGCCGCTATGCGGTTGTGACATTTGGCGGACAGGTGGACACATGGCACGGCCAGATGGTACCTGCGATGGCTACGCAGCAGAACATGGACATGGTGCGAATCAACCAGGTTTCAGCCAGTGGCGGAACGCCCATGATGACTGCGCTTGAGCGAGCCTTTCAGTACCCCGATGCCACGGCCATTTTTCTCTTGACCGATGGTCAGCCGACTGATTCGAGCAACGCGGCGATTCTCGCAAAGGTGGCGACCCTCAACAGGACACGGTCTGTCGCTATCTACACCATCGGATTCGGACAGGACAAGGACAGCGTGTTCCTTCAGCGGCTCGCACAGGAGAATGGCGGTCAGTACATCGACCAGACAAACGCCGGCAACTGGTTCCCGTTCTAACCGGCTTAGACGTCAGGCGCTGCTATCGGACCGGCAGGAACTGCCGCTCCGACAGGCTCATCATTCGTGCCAGATCCGGCGTTGGATTGAGCAATTTTTCAGAGGTCTGGTGTTTGATCCTTCAGCTCGATTCCCACAGTGGACGGGTGGGTGATCTCACGCGTGCCATGTGCTCCAGAAGCTGGCGAGCGACTTCAGGCGCCCGTTCGAATGATGCGACGCACAGGTACGTGTGACGCGTGTCCCAGGCGTAAGCTCTCCCAAGCCGAACGCCAGCGACAGCCTGATATCCTCTCGCCGCCATGCACGACTACGAACGCTTCGCCCCACCTTCCGCCCCGCGCTGGCGCGAGCGCCTGCGGCAGTACTGGAAGCTGGTGCGCGGCGATCGGCCGATCGGCTGGTTGCTGCTGTTGTGGCCCACGTGGTGGGCGCTGTGGATCGCGGCCGAAGGCGTGCCGCCGCTGTGGACGCTGGTGGTGTTCAGCGCCGGCGTCTGGCTGACGCGTTCGGCCGGCTGCGTGATCAATGATTACGCCGACCGTTGGCTCGACCCGCATGTCGAACGCACGAAGGACCGGCCGCTCGCCAGCGGCGCGGTGCGCGGCCGCGAGGCGCTGCTGCTGTTCGCGGCGCTGATGCTGGTCGCATTCGCGCTGGTGCTGACGATGAACCGGCTGACCGTGCTCATGAGCGTCGTCGGCGTGTTCCTCGCCGCGAGCTATCCCTATCTCAAGCGTCACACCTATCTGCCGCAGGTGTACCTGGGCATCTCCTTCGGCTGGGCGATCCCGATGGCGTTCGCGGCCGTGCAGGGCACGGTGCCGCCGCTGGGCTGGCTGCTGTTCGTTGCCAACATCTTCTGGACCACCGGCTACGACACCTGGTACGCGATGGTCGACCGCGAGGACGACATCCGCGCCGGTTCGAAGTCGACGGCGATCCTGTTCGGTGATCTCGATCTGGTCGCGCAGGGCGTGCTTTACACGCTGGCATTCGCGGCGCTCGCGCTGGTCGGACGCGAGGCGGGCCTGGGACCGAACTACTGGCTCGGCCTGGGACTGGCCGCGCTGCTGGTGGCCTGGGAGTTCGTCGTCGTCCGGTACCGCGATCGCGACGCGTGTTTCCGCGCGTTCCTGCACAACCACTGGGTCGGCATGGCGATTTTCGCCGGCATCGCCGCGCACTACGCGCTGCCGCCGGTGACGGTGTTGATGGGCTGATCCGGCGCGCCGCTGCGGGCGTGGACGCCCGCTGCGTGAAAGCGGGCAGCCATGTCCGTTTCCGGTACCCGATGCCGTGATCGTTTCCATGGGCGCGCGGGCAGCGTGCCGTCCCATCCGTCATCCCATCACGACATGGGGTTGCGCAGATTCGGGTCAGGACAGGGGGCCGATCGTATGACGACGAGCGAGCACGAAGCTGACCGGCTGGCGTTGATCCGCAGCCTCGACCTGTTGGCCTTGCAGGGCGAGCCGGACCTCGATTGCATCACCCGGCTGGCGGCGCAGGCGCTCGGCGCGCCGATGGCCCTGATCACGGTGATCGAGGAATTCGAACAGCACTTCATCTCCACCGCCGGCACCGACCTGCAGGCGACGGAACGCGAGATCTCGGTCTGCGCGGTGGCGATCGGGTTCGAGGGCGTGTTCGAGGTCGAGGACCTGTCGCAGGATGCGCGTTTCGCGCATTTCCGCACCGTGACCGAAGACGGCATGCGCTTCTACGCCGGGGCGCCGCTCACGCTGTCGACGGGCGTGAGCGTGGGAACGCTGTGCGTCGTGGATTTCGAACCGCGGCGGCTGTCGGCGACGCAGTTGCAGATCCTGCGCACGTTCGCGGATCTGGCGGTGAACCAGATCCAGTTGCTACGGATGCTCGGCCGCCGCGACGCGGTCACCGGCCTGCCCAATCGCTTGCAGATGTCGGCCGACCTCGCGAGCCTCGAGCGCCGGTCGCGGCTCGGGCAGATGCAGATGGTGGTCATCGATGTGCTGGACCCGGCGGCCTCCGGCCGCCTGACCCAGGCCCTTGGCGCCGGGCCGGCGGAGTCCATCGTGCGCCAGGCGGGCTTCCGCATCGCGGACCTGCTGCCCGAGACTACGACGCTGTACCACGTCGACGTGGCGCGCTTCGCGTTCTTCCTCGCCGATGAAGGCGGTGACGGCCTGCTCGGCCTGCTCGCGGCCCTGCGCAAGCGCGTGATGATGCCGGTGCACACGCACGGACTCGACGTGTCCGCGGGCTTCCACGCCGGCCTGGCCCCGTTCGATGGCGACCGCGAGGGCGAGGCGATGCGCATGGCGGTGACCGCCGTCCACGCCGCGATCGAGCGCGGCCTGCCGTGGTCGCATTACGACGCCGCGCGCGACGCCACGCTGCGCCGGCAGCACACGCTCGCGATCCAGGTCGAGATGGCCCTGCGCGAGCAGCAGTTCCGCCTGCTCTACCAGCCGCGGCTGGACCTGGAAACCGGCCGGATCGCATGGGCCGAAGCACTGCTGCGCTGGGAGCATCCGGTGCTCGGGACGATCGGGCCGGGCGAATTCCTGCCGATCATCGAGACGACCGCGTTGATGCCGCGCGTCACCCAGTGGGTGATCCAGCAGGCGCTGCGACAGCTGGCCGAGTGGGACGCGTCGGGTCAACGGATCGGCGTGTCGATCAATCTCGCGGGCGCCGATCTCGAGGACGGCCGCATCGTCGAACGCGTATTCGCGTTGACCGAGCAGTACGGCGTGGAGCCGGACCGGATCGAGTTCGAGATCACCGAAGGCCACTGGCTGCAGGGCGAGGCCGTGATCTCGCAGCTGCATACGCTGCGCACGCTGGGATTCTCGGTGGCGCTGGACGATTTCGGCTCCGGTTACAGCAACTTCGCCTATCTCAACGCCTTGCCGGCGACGACGATCAAGATCGACCGCTCGCTGATCGACGGCATGGAAGCCGACGGCCGCCGTGCGCGACTGGTGCGCACCCTGGTCATGCTCGCGTCCGAACTCGGCCTGCGCACCGTGGGCGAAGGCGTGGAGACCGAGGCGCAGCTGGAACTGCTGCGACGCTGGCACTGCCACGAGGCGCAGGGTTATCTGATCAGCCGGCCCTGCAGCGCGCAGGATTTGGAGACATTCCTGCTCGAATTCGTCGCGACCCCGGCCAGCACGTCGTAGCGGGTCGTGCGGACGCGTCGTTACAACGGCAACACGTTCGTCCGGCTGGTCCGGTGTGTTCAAGGTTGCCTGCGCGTGCTTCGCCACCCAGAACTGCCTGCCGACGCAGCACGCGTCATCGCACCCGCGCGCAGACCCATGCATCGACGCGCTGCACGCCCGCACGCCGCAACGCGTGTGCGGCGGCATGCAGCGTGGCGCCGGTGGTCATCACGTCGTCGACCAGCACGACATGCGCCGGCGCTTCGGGCAGGCGTTGCACCGCGAACGCGTGGCGAAGGTTGCGTCGACGCGCGTTCGCATCGAGTCGCGACTGCGGCGAGGTCGCGCGCACGCGGCGCAGCAGGTCGGTGCGCAACGGCAGGTCGTGGCGACGCGCGAGCAGGCGCGCGAGTTCGAGCGCCTGGTCGTAGCCGCGCTCGCGCAGGCGTGCGGTGTGCAGCGGGATCGGTATCAGCGCGTCGGGCCGCGCTGCGAATGTGGCCGCGCGCGCGAGGCAGTCGCCGAGCAATGCGCCCGCGGCGAGATCGCGATGGAACTTGAAGCGCGGCAGCAGCCGGTCGACCGGGAACCCGTAATCGAACGCGGCGATCACCGCGTCCAGCGGCGGCGGGCGACGCAGGCAGGCGCCACAGACCGGATCGCCCGTCGGCAATGGCTGCGCGCAGCGCGTGCAGGCATGCGGCATCCATGGCAACGCGGCCGTGCAGTCTGGGCAGAGGTCGCGGCCCGCTGCGCCCGGTTCGCGGCAGACCAGGCAACGGCCGGGCAACGCGCCATGCAGCAGTGTGCAGAGCCATCGACGCCAGCCGCCGTCAACCTGCCTGGGTGGAATCTGGTTGACAGCGTCGGGCATGCTTTCCAGACTGCCGGGCTTGTCCCGCCGTCACCGTCGGTAGATCGCCATGTCCGTTGTCAGCCACGCCCGCGAAGCCGCCGGCCAGCCCGTTCCTCTCCGCCACGACTGGTCGCGCAGCGAGATCGAAGCGCTGTTCGCGCTGCCGATGACCGAGCTGCTGTTCCGCGCCGCCAGCGTGCACCGCCAGCATTTCGATCCGGCCGAAGTCCAGGTCAGCACGCTGCTGTCGGTCAAGACCGGTGGTTGCCCCGAAGACTGCAGCTACTGCCCGCAAGCGCAGCGCTACCACACCGGCGTCAAGGCGACGAAGCTGATGGAGACCGACGCGGTGCTGGAAAAAGCCCGCCAGGCCAAGGCCGCCGGCGCCACGCGCTTCTGCATGGGCGCGGCCTGGCGCTCGCCCAAGGACCGCGACGTGCCGAAGGTCGCGGCGATGATCCGCGAGGTCAAGGCGCTGGGCCTGGAGACCTGCGCGACGCTCGGCATGCTGACCGGCGACCAGGCGCGCGCGCTGAAAGCGGCGGGCCTCGACTACTACAACCACAACCTCGACACCGATCCCGAGTTCTACGACTCGATCATCCAGACCCGCGAGATCCAGGACCGCCTGACCACGCTCGAACACGTGCGCGACGCGGGACTCAAGACCTGCTGCGGCGGCATCGTCGGCATGGGCGAGACCGGGCGCCAGCGCGCCGGCCTGCTGCGCACGCTGGCGAACCTGCCGGTGCATCCGGACTCGGTGCCGATCAACCGTCTGGTGCAGGTCGAAGGCACGCCGCTGCACGGCACGCAGGAGATCGATCCGTTCGACTTCGTGCGCACGATCGCGGTCGCGCGCATCCTGATGCCGCGTTCGATGGTGCGCCTGTCGGCCGGCCGCCAGGACATGAGCGACGAGCTGCAGGCGATGTGCTTCCTCGCCGGCGCCAACTCGATCTTCTACGGCGAGCAGCTGCTGACCACCGGCAATCCGGACACCGAGCGCGACATGGCGCTGTTCGCGCGCCTGGGCCTGCGGCCGATGCAGGTGCACGTGGATGCCGAGCACCACGACCACCCCGGCACGGCCCACGTCGACATCATCGAGCTGCCGCAGCACCCGCGGAGCTTCGCCGCATGATCCCGTGGTTCGCCTGGGCCTACCTCGTGCTGCTGGCGCTGGTGGGCCTGAGCGGATTCGCGCTGACGGTGCGCGACGGCCAGTCGAAGCTGCTGGCGCTCGCACGCCTGATCGCGGTCGGCGTGCTGTGCTGGGGCGTCGTGCTGTATGTCCGCGATGCCGGCGCGCATGTCGCATTCGCCGGCGCGCTGTTCGCCGCGGTGGTGCTGCTCGCGCACAAGAGCGTGGCCGATGCGCAGGACGCCACGCGCATGCAGCTCGACCGCTCGGCGCGCATCGGCGTGGCGATCAACGGTCTGGTGATGCTGCCTGCGATCGCGATGGGCGCGCTGGCGATCTGGAGCGGCCGCAATGCCTGAGCGGCCCGACCTGCGTACGCGTGCGCGTGATGCGCGCGACGCCCGCACCCAGGCGCAGGCGCGCCGCGTGCGGCGTACGATCACGCGCCGCGACGGCATGCGCTGCGAAGTGCGCGATGTCGACGGCGGGCTGCGCTGGCTGCTGAACTTCTGCGGCAACGATTACCTCGGCCTCGCGTCGCATTTCCAGGTCTCCGGCGCGCTGCAGGATGCCGCCGCGCTGCACGGTGCCGGCAGCGGCGGTTCGCATCTGGTCAGCGGCCACCACGCGCTGCACGACGCGCTGGAGCGCGAGATCGCCGACTGGCTGCAGGTACCGGCCGCGCTGCTGTTCGGCAGCGGGTTCAGCGCGAATCTCGCGGTGCTGCAGGGCCTGCTCGGCGACGGCGATGCCTGCGTGCAGGACCGGCTCAACCACGCCAGCCTGATCGATGCCGCGCGGCTCGCCGGCTGCCGCCTGCGCCGCTATCCGCATGCAGATGCGCAGGGCGCACTGCGCCAGCTGCGCACCGTGCCCGAGGGCGCGGCGATGCTCGCGACCGACGGCGTCTTCAGCATGGACGGCGATGTCGCACCGCTGCGCGAACTGGCGATCGTCGCGCGCGTGCAGCAGGCACTGCTGTACGTCGACGACGCGCATGGCGTGGGCGTGCTCGGACCCGATGGCCGCGGCAGCGTGGCCGACGCGCGACTCGACACCGACGCGGCGCCGCTGCAGCTGGTCACGCTGGGCAAGGCGCTCGGCGGCTGCGGCGCGGTGCTCGCCGGGGATGCGGACCTGATCGGCCATCTCGCCGAGACCGCGCGTCCCTACCTCTACACGACCGCGTTGCCGCCGGCGGTCGCCGCCGCCGCGCTCGCCGCGGTGCGCATCGCCCGCCACGAGCACTGGCGCCGCGAGCGGCTGGCCGCGCTGGTGCAGCGCTTCCGCGCACGCGCGCAGCGCTGCGGCCTCGATCTGATGGCGTCGGACACGCCGATCCAGCCGCTGTACTGCGGTGACAATGCCACTGCGTTGGCGATGTCGCGTGCGCTCGAGGCCATCGGATTCTGGGTGGCCGCGATCCGCCCGCCTACGGTACCCGACGGGCAGGCGCGCCTGCGCGTGACCCTGAGCGCCGCGCATGCCGATGCCGACGTCGACGCGCTCGTCGATGCGCTCGCCGCCGCACGTGATGCGCTTCCGCACGTGGCCGTCCCCGCCGCCTCCACCCCATGACCGCGCCGCAACACGACCCCCGCCGCGCGCTGCTCGCGGTCGGGATCGCACTCGCCTCGGCGTTGTTCTTCACCATGACCTACGTGCTCAACCGCGCCAGCGCGAGCGGCGGTGGCCACTGGGCGTGGACGGCGTGCCTGCGCTATTTCATCACCCTGCCGCTGCTGCTGCCATTGATGCCGCTGCAGGGCGGCGCGGCGCCAGTGCTGCGCGCGATCGCGGCGCATCCCTGGGCATGGCTGCGCTGCAGCGCGATCGGGTTCCTGCTGTTCTATTGCATGTTGTCGTTCGCCGCGTCGAGCGGGCCGGCGTGGTTGGTCGCCGGCAGTTTCCAGTTCACCGTGATCGCCGGCATGTTGTGCGCGCCGCTGCTGTATCGCGATGCGCGCCGGCGCATTCCGCCCGCCGCGCTCGGCATCGCCGCAGCGATCCTGGTCGGCGTGCTGCTGATGCAGTTCGGCCACGGCGGGCCCGGCCTCGATGCCGCCGGCTGGATCGCGTTGGCCTGCGTGCTGACCGCGGCGGTCGCGTATCCGCTCGGCAATCGCCTGTTGCTGCTACATCTCGAGCGCACCGGCGAAGATCTCAATGCCACGCAGCGCGTGTTCGGGCTGACCCTCGCCAGCCAGCCGCTGTGGCTGCTGGTCGCGGCGTTCGCCTGGCAAGAGGCCGGCACGCCGTCGATGTCACAGGTCTGGCTGGCGGCGGGCGTCGCGCTGAGCGCTGGCGTGATCGCGACCATCCTGTTCTTCCAGGCGACCGGCATGGTCCGCAACAATCCGGTGGCGCTGGGTGCGGCCGAGGCGATGCAGGCGGCCGAGTTGCTGTTCGCGGCGTGCCTCGGTGCGCTGTTCCTGCAGGAAGCGTGGCCGCAGGGCCGTGCATTGACCGGTGCGGTCGTGGTGACGCTGGGCATCGTGGCGTTCGCGATCGTCGTCGCACGCCCCGCGGCCGGCAGCGTGCGTCGCACGCGGGCACTGCGTGGAGACAAGGGCGCATGAACACGTTGGCCAATCCGCATGGCCTGCACATCGAAGTGGCGGGCGAGGGCGCGCCGCTGGTGCTGCTGCATGGCTGGGCGATGCACGGCGGCGTGTTCGCGGCACTGCGCGACCGTCTGCAGACGCAGCGCACGCTGTATCTGGTCGATCTGCCGGGTCATGGTCTGAGCCGCGAGTGCGGCCTGCCGCTGGCGATCGATTCCGTCGTCGATGCGCTGGTGGATGAGCTGCCGCCGGCGCCGTGGCTCGGCTGGTCGCTCGGCGGCCTGTTGGCGCTGCAGGCCGCGGCGTTGCATCCGGTGCGCGTGCCCGCACTGGTCATGCTGTGCGCCAGCCCGCGCTTCGTGCGCGGCAGCGACTGGACGCACGGCATGTCGCCGGAGATCTTCCGCGATTTCGCGAGTGGCCTGCGCAGCGATTACCGCGGCACGCTGGACCGCTTCATCGCGCTGGAAGCCTTCGGCTCCGACGATGCCCGCGGCGAAGTGCGCGCGCTGCGCAGCGAAGTCTTCGCACGCGGCGAGCCGGCCGCGCACGTACTCGCCGATGGCCTCGGCCTGCTCGAGACCTCGGACCTGCGCGCGCAGCTGCCCGGGCTCGCGGTGCCCAGCCTGTGGCTGTCCGGCCGACGCGATCGTCTCGTCGATCCGCGCGCGATGCAGGCCGCCGCCGTGCTCGCACCGGGCGCCGTCGCCCACACCGTGGCACATGCCGGCCATGCCCCGTTCCTGACCCACGCCGACGCGGTCGCCGATCAGCTGCTGGCGTTTCTCGAGGCCACAGGTCTCCACGACTAGCCTCAGTCCTAAATTCGTCATTCCCGCGAAGGCGGGAATCCAGCGACTTTCCCGCAAAGGCACTGGATGATCGGACATTCGTCCGTTGGAAGCCCGCCTTCGCGGGAATGAAAGTTCTGAAGATCTGTAGCGACACGCCCATCCACGTAATCCGTTCTCTCCAATGACTCCCACCTTCGATTCCGCTCACGTCCGTCGCGCGTTCTCGCGCGCTTCGTCCACCTACGCCGGCGCCGCCGCGTTGCAGCGCGAGGTCGAGTCACAATTGCTCGAATCGCTCGAGTATCTCGACGACCGCGTACCGGGCGTCGTGCTCGACGTCGGCAGCGGCCCGGCGCACGCGGCGCTGGCGATGCGCCAGCGCTGGCCCAAGTCGCGCGTCGTCGCCGTCGACCTGTCGCTGTCGATGCTGCAGCAGGCACCGGTGCGCACGGGCTGGCGCGATCGCCTCGGCCTGCAGAAGCCGATCGACCGCGTCTGCGCCGACCTGCGCCTGCTACCGTTCGCCGACAACAGTGTCGACGTGCTGTTCTCGAACCTGTGCCTGCAGTGGGTGGACGACCTGCCGGCGGCGTTCGCCGGCTTCCGCCGCGTGCTCAAGCCCGACGGCCTGCTGCTGGTCTCGACCTTCGGCCCGCAGACGCTGATCGAACTGCGCGAGTCCTTCGGCGTCGCCGACGCCGTGCCGCACGTCAGCCCGTTCGCCTCGATCGCCGAATTCGGCGATGCACTGATGCGCGCCGGCTTCCGCAATCCCGTGCTCGACCGCGACGTCGCCGTGCACTGGCATCCGGACATGACCGCGCTGATGCGCGAGCAGCGCGCGATCGGCGCGACCAATGCGCTCGCCGAGCGTCGCCGCGCACTGACCGGCCGCGCGCGCTTCGCCGCCGCCGCCGCGCATTACGAACAGTTCCGCACGCCCGAAGGCCTGCCGGCGAGCTGGGAATGGATCACCGCGATGGCGTGGTCGCCGCAGCACGGCGCGCCGATCCGCGAAGGCGCGGAAGAGCTGGCGCGTTTTCCTGCGAGCTCGATTCCGGTGCGGCGACGCAGGAGCGACTGATGCGGCGCGCGTCGGGCGTATGTCCCGGAGACGCCGCGACATCCATCCTCCTCTGAAGTACTGGAGGCCGTCGTCGACGGTGGTGTCCACCGGCAGCACTCGGGCAGCGCAGGCCATCGACGAAAACGACTCGGGACGGGTCCTGAGCAAGGCGCCATCCGCCATCACGGAAGCCTCCGGCAGATGGCCCCTTGGGCGATACTGCGCGTTGCGGCAGACGGGATGCGCAGGAGGACAGATGAGGACGCTGGTACTGGGCGGCTACGGAAACTTCGGCGCCCGGATCTGTCGTGCGCTGGCGGCCGACGCCGGCATCGAGTTGCTCGTGGCGGGGCGCGACGAAACGCGCGTCCGGCAGTTCGCGCGGGCCCTGGGCGGCCGGGCCAGCGGCGTTTCGATCGACTGCGGCGCACCCGACTTCGCGCGTTCGCTGGCCGCACTCGGCAGCGACCTCGTGATCCACACGGCTGGTCCGTTCCAGGCGCAGTCGTACGCGGTCGCGCAGGCAGCCGCGGGCGCCGGCGCGCATTACATCGATCTGGCGGATGGGCGACGGTTCGTTTGCGATTTTCCGCAGGCGCTCGACGACGCATTCCGGCACGCCGGGACGAGCGCCATCAGTGGCGCCAGCACGGTGCCTGCGCTGTCGTCGGCGGTCGTCGATCACCTCTCCGCCGGCTGGCAGGCCGTCCATGCGATCGACATCTGCATCGCACCTGCGCAGACCGCGCCGCGGGGCAGGGCGACGCTGGCGGCGGTGCTGGGGTATTGCGGCGAACCCATCCCGGTGTGGCGTGACGGCGAGTGGACGCACGCGCCCGGCTGGGCCGCGCCCGAGCGCGTCGAGTTCAAGCGTTTGCGCCCGCGCATCGGCGCGCTGTGCGACATCCCGGATCTCGAACTCTTTCCGGCCCGGTACGGCGTGCGCGAGCGCGTGATGTTTCGCGCTGCACTGGAAGTGGCGGCCACGCAGCGGGTCTTCGCGCTGCTGGCGACGTTGCGTGGCATGGGCCTGCTGAAGCGGCCGGAACGCCTGGCCGGACTCGTCGGCCGCGTCGGTGGCGTGCTGGATCCGTTCGGCACGGCGCTGGGCGGCATGGTCGTGCGCGTCGAAGGGATCGATCAGACAGGACGCCATGCACGGCGTGCCTGGCACATCGCCGCCGATGACGACCACGGCCCGGAAATCCCGTGCATGGCCGCGATCCTGCTGGCGCGCAGGATCGCCAGCGGCGCCGACATGGCAGCGGGTGCCCGTACCGCGACGGGCCTATTGCCGCTGGACGCATTCGCGCCCGAATTCGCCAGGTGGGGCATGGTCACCGATGTCGTCGATGAAACGCCCGATGCGCCGCATGACGCTTCGTTCGTGCGTTCGGCGGTGCCCTCGTGATGCGCAGACACGACGCAACGCTGCTGCGCATGGCCGTGGTCTTCGTCTGGCTGGCCACGGCGGTTGCGAGCCTGTGGGAATTCGACGGCCAGAGCATGGAGCTGCTGGCGCGGGCCGGTGTCACCGACCGTCGCGTCGCATCGATCCTGATTGCGGCGGGTGCGGGCGCCGACGTGCTCGTCGGCATCGCTATGGCGCTGTGGCCGCGGCGATGCGTCTACCTGATCGCGTTGATCCTCATGCTGACGATGACGGCGGTCGCGACCGTGCTCGATCCCGCGCTGTGGCTGCACCCGCTGGGACCGCTGACGAAGAACGTGCCCATCGCTGCCGCGCTGTGGATTCTGATGGGGCGGACGGCATGACGGCGTACTTCGTCGTGAAGTGGATCCACGTGCTGTCCAGTGTCGTGCTGGTCGGCACCGGCTTCGGTACCGCGTTCTACATGGTCTTCGTCAACCGCAGCGGCAGTCTGGACGCGCAGGCGGTCGTGTCGCGGCTCGTGGTCCGGGCCGACTGGTGGTTCACCACGCCTGCGGTGGTGGTGCAGCCCGCCAGCGGCCTGTATCTCGTGTATCTCGCGGGTTGGCCGCTCGCCACGCCGTGGCTGGCGTTGTCGATCGTACTGTTCGTGGTGACGGGCGCGCTGTGGCTGCCGGTGATGTGGCTGCAGCTGCGCATGGCGGCAATGGCCGCCGCGGCGCGGGACGGTTCCGGCGAGCTGCCCGCGAAGTACCGGCAGTACGCACGCTGGTGGGAAATGCTGGGCTACCCGGCCTTCGTCGCCATGCTGGCGGTGTTCTATCTGATGGTCGTAAAGCCGCCGCTCTGGGAATGAGTCCGATGGCGTCCACGCCACAGCACGCGACCTGCTGAAGCGTCGCGCGCGCCCGGCATGCACACCGTTGACCGACCCACTTCGCGAACGCACACATGCATGGCGTGCATCGAATCATCGCGTGCGGACGGACGCGGACATCGCGACATGCGCGTCTTCGAAGGCTGAAGGATTCATGTAGCTGTCGTGTCTGATACGTCACGTCGCTAACTCCGCGCCACTCACGCCGACCCGACGGTGCCGGGCGCAGCTTCTGCGCCGCACCGATCCTACAGCCCCTGGTCGTTCTGCCTGCGCCGCCGGTGATTCCGGACCGAGCGGCACTTTCCGCCTCGTGAACTGTTCGACGGCATCCGACGAGGAGGTCGAGCATGCGCTGGATAGGCGGTTTCGAAGGCGCGGACCACATCAACGGCCGCGGGGCGGCGCTGTCGATGGCACACGACAGCGGGCATCTCGCGCGTCTCGATCTCGATTACCGCCGGCTGCGCCGCATGGGATTCGATGCGGTCCGCGAAAGCGTGGGCTGGCGTATCAGCGAGCACGCGGCCGGCTTCGATTTCGGCACCGTGCATGCGCGCGCCCGAGCGGCGGCGCGGCAGGGGCTGTCGATCCGATGGACGCTGATGCATTACGGCGTGCCTGCCGGACTGGACCTGCTCGATGCGGACGACGAGGCATTCATCGGCCGGTTCGCGCGCTTCTGCGCGGCCGTCGCCGAGGTGCTGGTGCGATACCCGTCGCCTGCGCCGCGCATCTACACACCGGTCAACGAGATCTCGTTCCTGAGCTGGGGCGTCACCGCGACCGGCCTGTTCCATCCGCACCCCGGTGACCGGGCGGACGAGGCACCCGCCCTGAAACGGCGTCTGGTGCGGGCGGCGATGGCCGGCCGGACCGCGATCCTGGACGTGGATCCCACGGCCCGCATGATGTGGGTCGAGCCGCTGGTGCATGTCGCCGCGCCGGCGGATCGGCCCGATCTGGTCGCCGAGGCCTCGCGTACCCACGCATCGCAGTTCGAAGTGCTCGACATGCTGACCGGTCGCGCGCAGCGTTCGCTGGGCGGTTCGCCGGCCTGCGTGGATCTGCTCGGCATCAACTACTACCACGGCAACCAGTGGGAAGTCGGCACCCACGCGCCGCTGGACTGGCACGAGGCGCATCCGCGTCGTGTGCCGCTTTCACGCCTGCTGCGCCAGGCACACGACCGTTACCGACTGCCGATGACGGTCAGCGAGACCAGCCACTTCGGTCACGGCCGCGCGCGCTGGCTCGACGAAGTGGCGACGCAGATCCGGATCGCACGCCACGACGGCGTCGACATCGAAGGCCTCTGTCTCTATCCGGTCGTCGATCGGCCCGACTGGGAGGACGGCAGCCACTGGCATCGCAGCGGCCTGTGGGATGCCGACCCCGACCACCCCCACCGCCCGCCGGTGCTCGCGCGTGATTACGCACGCGCCTATGCGAACGCACGGCGTCTGTTCCAGATCCCTCTCCCTCCTTCCACCGGAAACCCGTCCATGCACCAGCTTCTCGTGTTCTCCCATCTGCGTTGGGACTTCGTCTACCAGCGGCCGCAGCATCTGCTCTCGCGCCTCGCCCAGCGCTGGGATGTGGTGTTCTTCGAGGAACCCGTCCACGATCCCGACCGCCCCGCGTGGCTCGAGGTCTCGCATCCCTGCAGCGGGGTGACGGTGCTGCGTCCGCATACGCAGATCGCGGAACCCGGATTCGCCGATGCGCAGTTCGCGGTGCTCGACGATCTGCTGCAGGCCTGGCTGGCCGAACACGGCCAGGCGGACATGGGCGTCTGGCTGTACACGCCGATGGCGCTGCCGCTCGTGCAGAAGCTCGAACCGGTCTCGATCATCTACGACTGCATGGACGAACTGAGCGCGTTCCACAACGCGCCCGAGCGCCTGATGCATCGCGAACGCACCCTGCTCGAGGTCGCCGATCTGGTGTTCACCGGCGGCCCGTCGCTGCAGGACGCGAAGGCCGTCGCCACGCCGCAAGCGCACTGCTTTCCGAGCAGCGTGGACGTGTCGCATTTCGCGCAGGGACGTCGTGAGGCGGCGATGCGCGATGCGGACGCGCCGATCCGCATGGGCTTCTTCGGCGTCATCGACGAACGTCTGGATCTGGAACTGATCGAGGCCTTGAGCCTCGCCCATCCGGACTGGCAGATCGATCTGGTGGGCCCGGTCGTCAAGATCGATCCGGCCACGCTGCCGCGCGCGCAGAACCTGCACTACTCCGGTCAGCGTGCATACGCGGAGTTGCCGGCGACCGTCGCGACCTGGGACGTCTGCCTGCTGCCGTTCGCGCTCAACACGGCCACGGCGTTCATCAGTCCCACCAAGACGCTCGAATACATGGCCGCGCGCAAGCCGGTCGTCAGCACGGCGGTCCGCGATGTCGAGCGGCTGTACGCCTCGGGCGTGAGCATCGCGCGCGACCATGCCGACTTCATCGCCGCCTGCGAACACGCGCTCGCCGAGTCCGAGCCTGCGATCGCAGCGCGGGTCCATGCGCAGGACGCGCTGACCGGCGCGGCGTCGTGGGACAGCACGGCCGAAGCCATGGCGCAGCTGATGCGCGAGGCCGCGATGCGCGGCCTCAATCCGCGCGCGCGTGCCTACCTCGATGGCGAGCGGGTCGTCGCCCTGCCGGAACCGCCGGTGGACTGCCTGATCCTCGGCGCGGGCCCGACCGGACTGTCGGCCGCGTATCACTACGGCCAAGGCAGCGTGCTCGTCGAGCGCGAGGAAACCGTGGGCGGCTGGTGCCGTTCGATCGACGACCACGGATTCCGGTTCGACTACGCCGGCCACATCATGTTCTCCAACGACCCGGACGTGCTGGCGCTCTACGAGGTGCTGCTCGGCGACAACCTGCACTGGCAGAACCGCGAGGCCTGGGTCTTCAGCAAGGGCGTGCACACGCGTTATCCGTTCCAGGGCGCATTGCATGGCCTGCCGCCGGCCGTGCTCAAGGAATGCCTGGTCGGCGCGATCGAGGCGCGCTTCGGTGCGCTCGATGGTTCGACCGCGTCTAAGCCGCCCGTCGCGCCGCAGAAGACGGGCGACGAGGCACTGACCGACTGCTGCGCCGACGGTGCGGTGCCCGACAGCGATGCGTCCAGCCATGGTGCCGATCCGAAGGACCATGCGACCAGCGGCAAGGTCGCGACGCTGGCGCAGCGCGCGCCGGCGAACTTCGAAGAGTTCATCTACCAGACCTGGGGCGCGGGTGTCGCCAAGCATTTCGCGGTGCCCTACAACACCAAGCTGTGGACCGTGCCGCCGCGCGAGATGGAGACCTCGTGGCTCGGCGGTCGCGTGCCGATGCCGAACCTCGACGAGATGATCGAAGGCGCGCTCGAACCGGTGATGGCGCCGGTCGGTCCGAACGCACGCTTCGGCTATCCGCTGCGTGGCGGTTTCCAGGCGCTGATGGATGGCTTCCTGCCGCACCTCGAGAGCACGCTGATGCTCGACAGGACGATCACCGGCGTGTCGGTGACGAAGCGACAGGTCACGCTGTCGGACGGGCATCGCCTGCGCTGGAAGCGTCTGGTCAGCACACTGCCGCTGCCGCAGCTCGTGACCCTGCTCGGCGACGATGCGCCGGAACGCGTGCGCGCCGCGGCCACCGGACTGCGACACGTCTCGGTGCGCTGCGTGAACATCGGTGTCGGCCGCGCCGACCTGACCGACAAACACTGGATCTACTACCCCGAGGACACGATCTTCCATCGCATCTTCGTGCAGGGCAACGCGAGTCCGCACAACAATCCGGCCGGCGGTTTCGGCCTGACCTGCGAGATCACCTACTCGCCGACGAAGCCACTTCCAGTGGACGGGGATGCGTTGATCGAACGCTGCATCGCCGAGTGCATCGAAGTGGGCATGATCGCGGCCGACGATCCGATCCTCACCGCGTCCATCGTCGACATGCCCTACGCCTACGTGCTCTACGACCATGCGCGCGCCACGAACGTGGAGACCATCCGCGCCTGGCTGCTCGCCCACGACGTGATCCTGGCGGGCCGCTACAGCGAATGGGAGTACTACAACTCCGACCATGCGTTCCTCGCTGGACGGCGCGCGGCGCAGTCGGCACGGCTCGAAGAGACGCGCAGCGAAGCGAGGGCCACTTGAACGCGCGACGGCCAGCCGCGGTGGCGCCCGGTCCGTCCGTCGACCTGCCGCCGGCGTCGCCGCTGATCCTGGTCACCGGCGGCACGGGCTATATCGGCTCGCACACCTGCGTGTGCCTGCACGAAGCGGGCTTCCGCGTGCTGGTCGTCGACGATCTGAGCAACAGCGTCGCCGCGGTGCTCGATGTGATCGAGGCGGTGTCCGGCCAGCGGCCGCTGTTCGAGCAGGGCGACATCCTGACGCCGGGATTCCTCGACGCCGTCGTCGACCGGTACCGGCCCGCGGCGGCGATCCATTTCGCGGGCGTCAAGTCCGTCGCGGAATCGGCGCGCGACCCGCTGCGGTATTACGCGATCAACGTCGCCGGCTCGATCGGTCTGGCCAACGCGCTGGCGCGACATGGCGGCCCACGGATCGTCTTCAGTTCGTCGGCCACGGTCTACGGCGAGCCGGACAGCCTGCCGCTGCGGGAGGACCATCCGCTGCGTCCAGAGAGCGCATACGGGCGCAGCAAGATGATGGTCGAGCTGATGCTGGCCGACGTGTGCACGGGCGACGCGCGTGCGGGCGTCGTCGCGCTTCGCTACTTCAACCCGATCGGCGCGCACGCCAGTGGACGGCTGGGTGACTCGCCGCGGGGCGAACCCGAGAATCTGGTCCCGTATCTGGGCCGGGTCGCGAATGGCACCTTGAAGCGTCTGCGCGTGTTCGGGGGCGATTACCCCACGCCCGACGGCACCTGCGTCCGCGACTACGTCCACGTCATGGATCTGGCCGAAGCGCATGTGGCCGCGCTCGACAGCGTGCTGTCCGCCAGCGGTCACCGCGTCATCAACATCGGCACGGGCGTCGGCACCTCGGTGCTCGATCTCGTCGGTGCATATACGGCGGCCAGCGGCTGCGATCTGCCGTACACGATCGTCGCCCGGCGCGCCGGCGATGTCGCCTGCTACTACGCGGACCCGCAGGCGGCCAGCGACACGCTGCACTGGACGTCGAAGCGGGGCCTCGGCGAGATGTGCGCGGATGCGTACCGGCACGTGGCGCACGGCTGAGGACAGTCGTGGCGGCGCTGCGCCGGGGCGATCGGGCGCATGGCGCTGCTGCGCCAGTTTGGCCACACCAAGGCTGCGGGCTGACGTCGGCAACCATCGGTCGTACGTCGCCGCATCCGTGACGGCTCATTCGGCGCCCGCAGGGTATGCTGCAACGCAGCATCCACCGTCAGCGCCCGTGTCCGCCATCCATAGCAAGCCGCCCCCGCCCGAACCGAACGCCGCCGCCGAAGCCGCAGCGGCCGTCGCCGTTGCCGCGCCCGAGGCGTCGCCGCAGCGACACACGCTGGTCGAGGACGTGCAGGGCCTGGTACTGGCCAGCCTGGTCGGTGCGCTGGGCATGTCGATCCTCGCGACCGGCGGACTGCTGGTCGGCGGCATCGCCGGCGTGTCGCTGCTGGTGCACTACGCCAGCAGTTGGAATTTCGGCCTGTTGTTCGTGCTGATCAACCTGCCGTTCTACTGGATCGCGGTGCGGCGCATGGGCTGGGAATTCACCCTCAAGACGTTCCTCGCGGTCGGCGTGACCGGCTTCGTCGCGGATGCGATTCCGCGCTGGGTGACGTTCGAGTCGATGCATCCGGCGTTCTCCGCGGTATTCGGCGGTGCGCTGGTCGGCATGGGCATCCTGTCCTTCATCCGGCACCGCGCGAGCCTCGGCGGTGTCGGCATCGTCGTCGTCTGGCTGCAGCGCAGCCGCGGCTGGAGCGCCGGCAAGCTGCAGATGGGCTTCGATGCCGTGCTGATGCTCGTCGCGCTGGCGGTCGTGCCGCCGGTGCAGGTGCTGTACTCCGCGCTCGGCGTGCTGGTGCTCAACCTGGTGCTGCTGTTCAACCATCGGCCCGGGCGCTACATGGGCGCCTGAGGGCGGAACGGCGATGTTCGATTCCGGCCCGCCTCCGTGAGCGAGAGGGTGGCCATGCGGAACTCGAAGGCGATCGCGATCATCACCTCGCGACGGTGACGATGACCACGGCGCCGGGCGGATGCGCCAGCGTCGAACCCGCATTCGCGATTCCGGTGGACTGCCGCCATCCGATGCCATCTCGCGCGAACGCGCCGACCGCGGCGTCTTCGGGTGGCACTTTGGTGGATGACTGCCTCGAGCGGATCGACGACACCCGCCACGCCGCGCCGCGCCGGGCATTCAGCCGGATCTGCCTAGACTCTGGTCGATCGGCCGCTGCGGCCCACGGGAATCGTTCGATGCGCAGACTCGTCCTCACGCCTTTGCTGTGTCTCGCCCTCGCCCTCGCCGTGCCGGGCATCGCGTCCGCGCAACGCTACGAGATCGACCTGTCGCGTCTCGATCCCGCGGCGGTGCTGTCGACCGGCGGCGACGTGCTGCGCCGCGCGTCGGTGCAATCGGTCGACGACCTGTTCCAGGCGGTGCTGCAGTCCTCGCGCGAACCGGCCGAGTCGCGCGCGTTGTGCGCGCTGTTCGAGCCGGATGCGCGGCGCGATCTCGCCGCGTTCCAGCGCACCGTCGACACGCTCGGCCCGGCCAGCCGCAACCGCTTCGCCAATGCCTTCACCCAGGTCGCGATGAGCGGCCTGCAGGGCCAGCCGCAGCCCTACGATCCCGCCGCTGCGCAGCAGGTGCTGCGGGCCGCGGCGATCACCGCCACGCTGCTGCACGACGGCTTCATGCTCGGACTGACGTCGACGGGCACCGACGATGCGAGCCGCCAGGCGCGTTGCCGTTCGTTCCGGCAGATGGTCGACGTGCTCAAGGACCAGCCGCAGCCGCAGCGCGTGCTCGCGACGCGCTGGCTGCTCAACGAGGGGCTGACGCTGGTCGCGGACGGGCAGGTGGACGGCTGAAGGCCGGGCGCGCGATTTTGATGCCGGCGCGCGACGCGATCAGCCCACCTGCGCGATCCAGTCCTCGAGGTTGTAGTAGTTCGTGACGCGTGCGATGCGGCCGTCGCGGATCTCGAAGAACGCGCCGCCGGGCAGCACGTAGCGCTGGCCCCTGGCCGGCGGCAGACCCACGTCGTCGGCGAGATATTCACCGTGCACCACGTATTCGGCGGCCGCGCGGCGTCCGTCGGCGCCGGCCATGACCACGATGTCCTCCAACCGTTCGCGGTAGCTCGCGTCCATGCGCTGCATGAAGGCGACGAACGCATCGCGGCCGGTTTCGCGTGCGCCTTGGTTGAGGTCGTGCGCGACGTCGTCGGTCAGAAGCGCGAGCATCGCGGCGCGGTCGCCGGCGTTGAACGCGGCGTAATAGGCCTGCACCAGCTGCAGCGTGGTCTGTGCGGTATCGGTCATCGGCTGATTCTGTGCTGGACCGCGTCCCAGAGATCGCGGTGGAAGAAGTACACCTCGCGCAGCAGGAACTCGCGCTGGGTGCGGAAGGTGCGGAACCGGGTGGAGGGCGTGGGTGAACCCAGCGCGTCGATGCCGAGCCGTTTGCTGGCGCGCAGCGCGCGTGCCATGTGCAGTGGATCGCTGACGATGATCACGCGCTGCAGGCCGTGGTCCTGCAGCAGGCGCCGCGTCTCGACCAGGTTCTCGAGCGTCGTGCGCGAACGCGATTCGATCAGGATCGCCGACGCCGGAATGTCCCGGCGCAGCGCGTAACGCCGCGCGACCTGCGACTCGGAGAAGCGCGCCTTCGCCCCGCCGTAGCCGCCGGTGAAGATCAGCGTCTTCGCATGGCCCGCGCGGTAGAGGTCGAGACCGTGGTCGATGCGCGCCTCGAACACCGGCGACGGCTGCGCGTCGTAGGCGGCCGCGCCGAGCACGACGATGGCATCGGCCGGGCCGGCCTCGTCGCGGCTGCCGACGTGCACGATCCACGCGGCCACGCCCAGCAGCCACAGCGCCAGCAGCAGCACCAGCCACAGGCAGGCGCGCAGGAGGCGTCGCATCGGCCCGCGCCTGCGCGTCATCGGACGGGCGCGCCGGTCACGGCTGCCACGGCAGGCGATCGGGATCGACGTTGCCGCCGCTGAGCAGCAGGCCGACCCGCAGCCCGGCGAAGCGCGCGCGATCGGCGAGCACGGCGGCCAGCGTGATCGCCGAGGACGGCTCGACCAGCTGCTTGGTGTGGACCGCGATGCGGCGCATCGCCGCGACCGTGTCGGCATCGTCGACCGCGATGACCTCGACCGGAGTCCCATCCGTGCTGCGGTGCGCGCGCAGGATGTCGAAGTTCGGCGCGCCCAGCAGGCCGCGCAGGCCATCACAGACGGTGTCCGGCGCGAGATCGTCGACGCGCGCACCGGCCCGCAGCGAGCGCAGGGTGTCGTCGGCGCCGCGCGGCTCGGCCAACACCAGATGCGTGGACGGCGATGCGTACTGCAATGCCAGCGCCGTGCCCGACGCGAGCCCGCCACCGCCGACCGGCACGACCAGCACGTCGAGCGGTCCGGCCGCGTGCAGCAGTTCGAGCGCGGCGGTGCCCTGGCCGGCGATGACGTCGCGGTTGGCGTAGGGATGGATCAGCGTCGCACCGGTCTGCGCGCGCAGGCGCTCGCAGCCCGCCTCGCGCGCGGCCAGCGTCGGCGCGCAGCGGTGCAGCACGGCGCCGTAGCCGGCGATCGACGCGAGTTTCGCCGCCACCGCGCCTTCGGGCACGACGACGTGGCAGACGATGCCGCGGGCGCCAGCGGCCAGCGCCAGCGCGGCGCCGTGATTGCCCGAGGAGTGGGTCACCACCCCGCGCGCGGCCGCCGCGGCATTGAGCGACCAGACCGCATTGCTCGCGCCGCGGAACTTGAACGCGCCCGCGCGCTGCAGGTGCTCGGCCTTGAAATGCAGCGTGCAGCCGGCCGCGTCGTCGAGCGTTCGCGACCGCAGCACCGGCGTGACATGCGCGTGGCCTGCGATGCGCGCGGCCGCGGCGAGCACATCGTCCGGCGTCGGCAGGGAAATCGTGTCCGTCATGGCGCAAGCGTAACGGAGCGCCCCGCGGTATTCACGAGCCTGACGCGGGATGAAGCGGACCGCACGCGATCGCGACGCTTAAGGGCCGATTCAATGGCGCAGGCGGATTGTGGACGGCAGATCGACAGGGGTGGACCGACATGATCCGCAAGGCTTTTCTGCTCGTTGCCTGCATGACGCTGGCCGGTTGCGCGACCTACGGGTATCGCGGCGGCAGCGGCGACTATTACTACGGTTCGCCCGGCACGACCTATCGCCACTACGGCGCGCCGTACGGCAGCCTCGGTTACGGCACCGGCTACGGCTGGTACGGCGGCCTGGGCTACGGCGCGCCCTACGGGCGCTACGACGCCTGGAACCGCTATCCCTACGGCTATGGCTACGGCGGCGGGTATTACCGGCCGCCGCCGGTGATCGTGCGTCCGGTGTATCCGGGGCGTCCGGGCCACCAACGGCCGCCATCGCGGCCGCCCTACGAGCATGGGCGGCCTGACCGCCCTGATCGTCCGGGCACGGGCCGTCCCGATCGCCCGGACCGTCCGGGCATGGGGCGCCCGGATCGTCCGGGCACGGGCCGTCCGGACCGCCCCGACCGCCCGGGCACGGGTCGTCCGGGTGGGCCGGGTTCCGGCTGGGAAGGTCGTCCGGACCGCGGCGACGCTGATCGTCCCGGTCGTCCGGGTGGCGGCTGGGGCGGGCGTCCGCCGCGTGGCGACGGGCAGGGGCGTCCGGAACCGCGTCCGGGCTTCCAGCCTGCGCCGCGCCCCGAACAGGCCGGCGTCAGCCGCCCATCACCACGTCCCGCGCGGCCGGAAAGCCAACCGCGCCAGGAAGCCCCGCGCCCGACGCAGGCGGCGCCCGCGAGCCGTCCGCCCCCGGCACGCACCGAGTCGCGTCCGAGTCCCCGCGGCGAAAGGCGGACAACGGTCACACACCTGGAAGTCGAGCCGATTTAAGGCTTGCGCTGGCCGGGGCGGCAGAGGAAGCTTGCGCCCCGAGTGACCGGTTGCGTCGGTTTCCGACGAAAAGGTCACACCGGCTGTCGACACCCGGCGGGGGAATACCGGATCCCCCCTGTTCCGCCTCCGCCGGGCGTCGGCTCTTGATCCGCGCATCTCCCCCGGGTGCGCCCATCGAGCGCCACAAAAAAATGGGGCCGGATGTCCCCCGACATCCGGCCCCGTGCTTCCCCGCAGCGTGCTTGGCCAGCCCTGTTCCAATCTCCGGCCGCGCCCCCCTTTCAGACGCTAGCCGCTGCGGGTGCCCCGATATCCACGCAGAAAGTGTGCCAACCGTGGCGCAGCGTCTGCCGTGCACCGCCGAACTCGCGGATAATCGCCCCATGCGCAACGACTTCCACAGCTACGACGTTATCGTCGTCGGCGGCGGCCATGCCGGCACCGAAGCCGCGCTGGCGTCGGCGCGCGCCGGTGCCCGCACGCTGCTGCTGACCCACAACGTCGAGACGATCGGCGTGATGAGCTGCAATCCGGCGATCGGCGGCATCGGCAAGGGCCACCTGGTGCGCGAGATCGACGCGCTGGGCGGCGTGATGGCGCGCGCGGCCGACGCCGCCGGCATCCAGTGGCGCCGGCTCAATGCATCCAAGGGCCCCGCGGTGCGCGCGACGCGCTGCCAGGCCGACCGCAACCTGTATCGCGCATTCGTGCGCCGCGCGGTCGAGTCGCAGCCGAACCTGACGATCTTCCAGTCGGCGGTCGACGACCTCGTCATCGAGGGCGACGCGGTGCGCGGCGCGGTCACCCAGACCGGCTTGCGCTTCGACGCGCCGGCGGTGGTGCTGACCGCCGGCACATTCCTCGCCGGGCGCATCCACGTCGGCGAAACCCAGTACGCGGGCGGTCGCGCCGGCGATCCGCCGGCGACGACGCTCGCGGCGAAACTGCGCGAGCGTCCGTTCGTCGTCGACCGCCTCAAGACCGGCACGCCGCCGCGCATCGACGGCCGCACGCTCGACTACGCGGCGATGACGGTCCAGCCCGGCGACGATCCGCGTCCGGTGTTCTCCTTCATGGGCACGCAGGGCGACCATCCGCGCCAGGTGCCGTGCTGGATCACCCGCACCACCGAACGCACCCATGAGATCATCCGCGGCGCGCTGCACCGCTCGCCGATGTACTCGGGCCAGATCGAGGGCATCGGCCCGCGTTACTGCCCGTCGATCGAGGACAAGGTCGTCCGCTTCGCCGACAAGGACAGCCACCAGATCTTCGTCGAGCCCGAGGGCCTGGATGTCGCCGAGATCTATCCCAACGGCATCTCGACCTCGCTGCCGTTCGACGTGCAGCTCGACGTGGTGCGCAGCATCGTCGGCTTCGAGCACGCGCACATCACCCGCGCCGGCTACGCGATCGAGTACGACTTCTTCGATCCGCGCGGGCTGAAGGCGACGCTGGAAACGCGCGCGGTGGCGGGGCTGTTCTTCGCCGGCCAGATCAACGGCACCACCGGCTACGAGGAAGCCGCCGCGCAGGGCCTGCTCGCCGGCGTCAATGCCGCGCGCCAGGTGCGGGGTCTCGATGCGTGGAGTCCGCGCCGCGACCAGGCCTACATCGGCGTGCTGGTCGACGACCTGATCACCCACGGCACCAAGGAGCCCTACCGCATGTTCACCAGCCGCGCCGAATACCGGCTGCAGCTGCGCGAGGACAATGCGGATCTGCGCCTGACCGAAGCGGGCCGCAGTCTCGGCCTCGTCGACGACGCGCGCTGGGCGCGCTTCGACGCCAAGCGCGACGCGGTCGAACGCGAGACCGCGCGTCTGCGCGGCCTGTGGGCCTCGCCGCAGAACGCGATCGGCCGCGACGCGGTCGCGACGCTGGGGATCGAATTGCGCCGCGAGAGCAACGGCATCGACCTGCTGCGCCGCCCCGAACTCGGCTATGCCGATCTGATGCGGGTCGAGGCGATCGGTCCCGGTGTCGACGCGCCCGATGTCGCCGAGCAGGTCGAGATCGAGGCCAAGTACTCGGGATATCTCGAGCGCCAGCGCGTCGAGATCGAACGCCAGCAGCGGCAGGAAACCACCGCGATCGCCGAGAGCTTCGACTACGCCCAGGTCCGCGGCCTGTCGGCCGAACTCGCACAGAAGCTCAGCGATGTGCGACCGCTCACCGTCGGCCAGGCGCAGCGCATCCCCGGCATGACCCCGGCCGCGATCTCGCTGCTGCTGGTGCATCTGGAACGCGCACGGCGCACGCGCGCGGCCTGAGCGCAACGCGACACCGATGCGGTGCGACGGCAGTGCGCCGCGTCCGGCAAGGATCGACTGCAGTGCGATGCGGACGCATGACACGCGCGCATCGACGGCGGAAGTCTCGACGGCGGAAGTCGTTTCGATCTCCGCAGTCGCCCACTGCGATCATCCAGCGTTCCGCACGGCTGTGATCTGGTGAAGGCATTCGGGAAAACAGGGCGACAGGAATGACGAAGCGACCCGTGATCTTCGGCGCATGCATCTCCGCCATCGTCGGCATCGTCTACTGGGCGGCCGTGTCCGCGATGCTCGGTGGTGATGAGCCCTGGGATGCCGACGCGTACTGGACACTGGTGTATCCCGGCGCGTTGCTGATCTCCGCAATCCTCGGATTCGCGATGCCGACGCGCGCCTGGCTCTGGGGAACGATCGTCGTCTTCGCCCAGGTGCCGGTCGTGATCGCCGTATCGGGCGCAGGGCCGTTGCTGATTGCCGGGGTGATCTATGCCGCCGTGCTGTCGATTCCGGCGGCACTGGTGTCGGGCATCGCCGGATGGATCCGGCGTCGCACGCGCGGCGCGGATCGCCACTGAGGCATGCGCGGCTGCGCAGATGCGTCTCAGGATCCGCGTAACCCCGGGACCGCCACATCATCGGCATCCGCCGCGGCATGCAGACGCGACTGCATCGGCAGTCCGAACAGCGGCCGCAGCCAGCCGATACGGCGGATCAGCAGTTCGTGGATCAGCAGGCACCCGGCGACGGTGATCGCGAGGACCAGCAGCGGTTCCCACAGCGGCCCGAGGCCGAGCGGAATCAACCAGTAAGCGGCGAGCACGATCAGGCTCTGGTGCAGGATGTACCAGGGATACACCGCTTCGCTGGCGTAGTGCAGAAACCGCGAGGGCCGGTTCACCAGACGCGCGCTCCACGCCAGCAGCGTGAGCAGTGCGGTCCACGCGTACAGCGCGTGCGCGCAGACGGACACGAGCTTCCACGCCGACAGCGGCATCAGCCATTCCAGGCCATCCAGTGACATCGCGCCGGTGTCGAGCAGGCGGCCGAACATCCGCAGCGTCATGTAGACCGCGGCGCCGGTCAGCGCGAGCCAGGTCAGCGTCCAGCGTCGCGCATCGAGTGCGTCCCACATGGGCGCGCGCCCGGCGATCAGCACGCCGAACGCGAAGACCGGGAAGTACTTCGCATGGTTGAACCAGTCGCCCGCCAACGCATGTGTGGACGGATGGTGCGGCGCGAGCGCGAGTAGCGCGAACAACAACCACAGCGGCGGCACCGTCCACAGCCACCAGCGACCACGCGTGACCAGCCAGTCGGCGACGCGCGCGCCACCCATCGCACGCAGCAGCGGCAAGACCGCCAGTACGAGCATCGTGTACGTCCACAGGTAGGCCAGGTACCACAGATGGTTCCAGGTGAAGCCGTACTCGGCGCCGGTGAACGTGCCGGCCGGCCAGGGCCACAATTGCAGGTAGCGCAGCAGGAACGCGCCGAAGCCGGCGTCGTAGGTGCCCAGCATCCGCGCCTCGCACCAGGCCTGCACCGGCACGATCAGCGCGATGCCGAACGCCAGCGGCAGCAGCAGGCGCCAGCTGCGGTTGCCGAGCAGTCGCCCGGGCGATCGACACGCCAGCACCAGGCCGAGCGCGATGCCCGAGAGCAGGAACAGCAGCGACATCCGCCAGCGGTTGACCAGCACCATCGGCCATTCGGCCCAGGCGAGCAGCGTCGGGCTCTTGATGTGGAAGCCCCAGTCGACCACGTAGACCATGCCCACGTGATAGAGGATCAGCAGGGCGAAGGCGAACACGCGCAGGGCGTCGATGTCGTGGCGTCGTTCCATGGCGGCCTGGGATTGGAAGGAGGTCGCCACGGTGCCTGACGCGAGGTCCGTGCCGCGCTGTCCCGGGCTTCGTGGCGCGGTTCCGGGGACGAGCCGCGGGCCCACAGGGACGAATGGGACAGGCCGATCCGCGGCCGCTGTCTAGAATGCGGACATGTCCGAACGTCCAGGCTCGCCGCGCACCGGCGCAGAGCGTTATCTCGCCATCCGCCGTCCGGTCGAGATCGGCTACTGGGTCATCACCTACCTACTGTCGGGCGTGGGCAACAGCATCACCACCTGGATGGATGTCCAGCGCCTCGGCCTGGGCTACGCATCCTGGGAGATCGCCAGCTGGGAGGGCAGCAGCGCGATCGCGCTGCTGGTCCTGGTGCCGGTGATGGTCTGGTTCACCGGGCGCTGGCCGGTGCATCTGGACAACTGGCGGCAGCGCCTGCCGCTCTACGCCGCGGCGAGCGTGGCGTGGTCGATGCTGCACGTCGGGCTGATGGTCGGCATGCGCAAGCTGGTCTACGCATGGCACGGCGGGACCTATGTCTTCGGCGATGCATTCGTCTACGAATACCTGAAGGATGCGCGCACCTTCCTCGGCATCGTCCTGCTGCTGCACGTGTACCGGATGCTCGTGCGCCGCCTGCAGGGCGAAGCCTCGCTGCTGGCCGCGCCCGACGACGACAGCGCGCCGGTGGAGCCGGTCGAGCGGCCCAGCCGCTTCCTGGTCCGCAAGCTCGGACGCGAATTCCTGGTCGCCGCCGACGACATCGAGTGGGTGCAGGCTTCGGGCAACTACGCCAACCTGCACGTGCGCGGCAAGGTCTATCCGCTGCGCAGCACGCTGACGGAACTGGAGACGCGGCTCGACCCCGCGCGCTTCGCGCGCGTGCATCGCAGCCATCTGGTCAATCTGGCGCGCATCGCCTCGATCGAACCCCTCGACAGCGGCGATGCCCGGCTCCATCTCGTGGACGGCGCGGTCGTGCCCTGCAGCCGACGGTATCGCGAGCCGCTGCGGCTCCTGATGGCGGGCTAGCTGCGCTCAATCCCCGGCCTGCGCGTGCGCGGCGACATCCTCGTGCAGGATGCGCCGCAGTTCGAGGATCGCCGGCGCGGTCTCCTGCACGCTGTGGCCGGAGACGATGACCTTCTCCGAGACCGCATCGCCGAGGTGCGCGCTGGCGTAGGGCACGAGGCCGTCGTTCGACTGCGCGAGCGGCACCGCGGGGTTGCGCCGGGCGATGATCGTGTGGAGTTTCACGCGCGGCGCGCGCGGCAGGTCGGCGGCGGCGCGGACGAAGGGATCGCGCGCGCTGAGGTTGTCGATGCTGTTGGGAATGCGGCCGGTGCTGCCGTCGGGCGTCTGCGCGCCACCGGCGAGGGTCTGCAGCACGTCGTCGAAGTTCTCCAGGAACGTCAGCGGCAATCGCACGAGACGGGAAATCCAGCGGCCGGCGCGACCGCCGGCGATGTCGGTGCCGCGATGCGGCGCGGCGATGAAGACGGCCCGTTCGATCTGCGGCATCGGTTCGAAGCGCAGGAACGGCGACAGCCGGCGTTGCACCCGGCGCAGGTCGCCGGGTGCGATCTCGCGCTCGCCCATCACCGCGTCCCACAGCGCATCGCCCGAGGACGAGATCATCAGCCGCGCGATGACGCCGCCCATGCTGTGACCGACGACGACCATGTCGCTGGAGGCACGCGCACCGCGGCCGGGATCGAAGTGGTCGAGCGCGTCGTCGACGGTGCGGCGGATCTGCGCGTGGTTGAGCGCGATCGGCATGTTGGTCGGGTAGTAGATCTGCCAGATCTGGAAGTTCCGCCGCAGGCTCTCGTCGCCGAGCACTTCGTTGGCGACGTTGACCCACGCCTCGGGACTGCTCGCAAGACCATGCAGCATCAGCAGGATCCGGCGGTCGGGATCGTAGGGCTGCATCATGTACAGGTGCGGGCGGTCGATGCCGTGCGCGCGGCCGAACAGCGTGCGCAGCGATTGCCGCGCGAAGCCCGAGCGCGCCAGCCACAGGCCGTAGCCGGCGGTGAAGTTCGCCGCCAGCGGCACCTCCTGGCCGTGCATGTCGGCGACGGTGTCGACGTAGGGATCGTGCACGCTCAGCGCGACCTCGCGCGTGGCCATCAGCTGCGCGAGGTCGGCCGCGGGAAAGCGCAGCAGCACGGTCAGCGCGGGCGAGGGCATCTCGCTGTAGTCGCGGCGCGGCGGACGTTGGCGGCGTTGCGGGCCGGGCGATGCGTCATCCGCGGCGTCGGGCACGGCGATCGTGGTCACCGGATCGGGCTGCATCACTGCGACGAGTTCCGCGCCGAACCCGTCGCGCCGGTACACGCTGCGCAGGCCGGCGAACTGCAGCGACGAGGCCGGGATCAGTTCCTCCGGCAGGTCCACGCCCTCGGGCAGGCGCACGCCTTCGAGCGAGGTGCGGATCGTCCAGCCGGCCTGCTGCAGCGCCTCGCTTTCGGCGCCGGGTGCGCCGGCGTAGCGGGCGAACAGGGCGGTCGCGGCTTCCTGCGTCGCGTGGTTGTAGTAGTCGCGGACCTGCGTCTGCCGGTCCTCGAACGCGCGCTCGCCGGGCGTGCGCGCGCTGAAGAACAGATACGCGTAGGCGTGCCGCGCGACTTCGAACCACGCGTCGAGCTGCGCATCGGATGGCGGCGCATTGCGCCCGGGCGCGAGTGACAGTGCCCGCTGCACCCACAGTTCGGTCAGCGCGGCCATGCGGCGTTCGTCGTTGACGTCGTGCACGGCGGCCAGGACCTGCAGGCAGTCGGCCTGCGGGCGGGCGCAGCCGCGATCGTCGAGGCCGGCCACGCGCAGCATCTCGCGCGTCGCGGCGCTGAGTTCGCCGGTGGTGAGGATGTCGCCGCGCTTGATCGCGATGTACTCGCCCGGTGCGATCGACTTCACGTCGACCATCGCGAGGGAACAGCCGGCCAGTGCGAACGCGAGCAGCAGCGTCGCGGCGTTGCGGATCCATCGCGATGCGGGATGCGGGCTCATCGGGTCTCGGCGTCCGGAATGCCGGGCACGCCGCGCCGGATCGCGCGGGAGAAATCGGGATCGCGGTCCGCGTCGCGCGCCCGCTCAGTGATGCGGCCCCGCGCCTGCAGCTGGTCGAACGTGCCCTGGCCGGCGAGCCCGCCGTGCGCATGCGCGTACTGCGCGAAGTAGCCCGACAGCAGCAGGCGGACGTCGAGCGGCAGGCCCGGCGCGATGTGCCGGGCGATGTCGTAGACGATCGTCGTGCAGTTGCTGGTCACGGTGTCGTAGAAGCGCGGCGCGCGCTGCAGCGTGCCGGCTTCGTCGACATAGGCCAGGAACAGCGTACGCAGTTGCTCGGGCGGGATCGCCAGCCGGTAGAGATACACATCCTCGTCGCGGACGTTGCTGCGCACGCGCACGATGTCGCGCTCGTCGGACGCGACCAGCACCGCCTCGAACTGCTTGAAGAAACCGCCGATCGCCGAGAAGGATTCATGGCGCTCCTTGCGGATCTCCAGCGAGAACACCACGCGGCTGCCGTCGTCGAAGCCGAACGACACCAGGGTGTGCGCGATCGTCGGGCCCATCCAGTACGACAGCACCAGATCGGCGGACGCCAGCCGGTCGAGATCGTAGCTGCGCGTCTCCCAGCGCGGCGCGGGGTCGCCGTCGCGGCGCCAGTCGAAGTTGCGCACGTTGTGCAGGGTCACGCTGTTGCCGTCGACCTCGGCATCGAGCAGGCGCGCGACATCGTCGGCCCAGTCGCGCTCGTGCATCGGCAGCACGGTCTGCCACCAGCCCAGCAGCGCCAGCGCGGCGACCAGGCCGGCGCCCAGCACGCGACGACGGCGTGGCTGCGGCATGCGGCCCGCCAGGGCCAGCACCGTCGCAGCGCCGATCACGCTCCAGACGACCAGCCACAGCCAGCGCAGCGGCGCCTGGTACCACAGCGCGCCGATGCCCCACAGCACGAAGACGCCCGCCGCCGTGCACAGCAGCACGCGCAGGGCCCGACGCCACGCGGTGCGCACCGTGGCCATCAGCGCAGGTCGGCCGGCCCGCGCAGGGCGGCGCGGGGCGGCGATGTGGGGCGGCGGTACCGGACCATGGGCCTAGTGTGGTGCAGGACGGCATCGCCCCGGTAGCAGCGCCCGTCACCTGCGGCGATGTAGAACGGCGGCAACGCTGTCGACCGGGACATCCCATGGCCAGGAAGAAGACCCTCAAGCTGGCGACGTTCAACGTCAACGGCATCGGCACGCGCCTGCCGCATCTGCTCGAATGGCTGGCGCATGAGACGCCGGACATCGTCGCGCTGCAGGAACTCAAGGCGACCGACGCGGCATTCCCGGCCGCCGAGTTCGAGGCGGCCGGCTACGGCGCGCTCTGGCACGGACAGCGCGCCTGGAACGGCGTCGCGCTGCTGGGGCGCGGCGTCGAGCCGGTGGAAAGCCGGCGCGGCCTGCCGGGCGATCCGGACGACACCCAGAGCCGGTATCTCGAAGCCGCGGTGCACGGCATCCTCGTCGGCGCGCTGTACCTGCCCAACGGCAATCCGCAGCCCGGGCCGAAGTTCGACTACAAGCTCGCATGGATGCGGCGCCTGCAGCGACATGCGACGTCGCTCGTCGATCTGCAACACCCTGCCGCGCTGGTCGGCGATTTCAACGTCATTCCGACCGACCGCGACGTCTACGACGCCAAGGCTTGGAAGAAGGACGCGTTGCTCCAGCCCGAGGTGCGCCAGGCGTACTTCGAACTGCTGGCGCAGGGCTGGACCGACGCACTGGCTGAAGTCTTCGGCGACGAGCAGGTCTTCACCTTCTGGGACCATTTCCGGCAGCACGCCGAACGCGACCGCGGGCTGCGCATCGACCATCTGCTGCTCAATTCGGTGCTGGCCCGACGGCTCGAATCGGTCGGCGTCGACCGCTGGGTGCGCCTGCAGCCGCGCGCCAGCGATCACGCGCCGACGTGGGTCGAGTTGCGCGTCTGAGCGACGACGCACGATGCGTCACGCACCTGCGGTTGATCCGCTGCGGCTGCCTCGCCGCGCGGCCTCACCGAGCACCCGGTCGTGACGATGCCGGGCACGGAATTCCGGTTCCGTTCGCCGCGTCCCGACGAACCACCGGCGCTCTGACGCACCGGTCGCCCGCGCCGTCCGCCCGGTCGCCCACTCAGCAGTTCCCCGTCACACGTGGCTCACCGCGCGAGGCATCCACTCGTGCTCCCGACTCCTGCTGGAACACCGTCATGGCGATCAAGACCCTCGAAGATCTTTTCATTCACGAACTGTCGGATACGCATTCCGCGGAACGTCAGATGGCCAAGGCGCTCCCGAAGCTCGCACGTGCCGCGCACGACCCGGCGCTCGCCGCCGCGTTCGAAGTGCATCTGGAAGAGACCACGGTGCAGATCGAACGGCTCGACCAGGTCGTCGAACGCCTCGGTGCGCGCCTGAAGCGCATCAAGTGCGCGGCGATGGAGGGGCTCGTCGAGGAGGGCAAGGAAGTCATCGACTCGATCGAGAAGGGCCCGCTGCGCGATGCCGCATTGATCGGCGGCGCGCAGAAGGTCGAGCATTACGAGATCGCGTCCTACGGCACGCTGTGCGCGCTGGCCAAGCAGCTCGGGCACACCGACGCGGCGAAGCTGCTCAAGGTGACGCTCGATGAGGAAAAGGCCACCGACGAGAAGCTGACCGCGCTGGCGGAGTCGGGCGGCAACCAGATGGCTGCCGAGGCCTGACCGACGCGACGCAGCGCGTTTTCAAAGGCATCGTCCGGACGGCGTTCACGCCCGGGCGATGCGGTCGGAATCAGCGCCCGCGTGCGCGCGCGAATGCGTCGGCCAGTGCGTTGTTGCCCGGCGCGGCCGTGGTCTGCTGCGGCTTGCCGCCCGGACGTCCGCCGCGCGCACCACCCGGGCCGCGCGGCGCATTGCGATCGTCCCGCGACTCGCGTGCAGGCTTCTCGCCCGGCACGTCGTCGAGCCGGCGCGTCAGCGCGATGCGTTTGCGCAGCACGTCGACCTCCAGCACCTTCACCTTGACGATGTCGCCGGCCTTGACCACGTCGCGCGGATCCTTGACGAAGGTGTCCGACAGCGCCGAGATGTGCACGAGCCCATCCTGGTGCACGCCGATGTCGACGAACGCACCGAACGCGGCGACATTGCTGACCACGCCTTCGAGGATCATGCCGACCTGCAGGTCCTTGATGTCCTCGACACCATCGGCGAACTGCGCGGCCTTGAACTCCGGGCGCGGATCGCGGCCCGGCTTCTCCAGCTCTTTCAGGATGTCGCGCACCGTCGGCACGCCGAACGTCTCGTCGGTGAACTGCTCGGGCCTGAGCCCGCGCACGAAGGCGCCGTCACCGATGATCTGTTTCACGTCGCGGCCGCTGCTGCCTGCGATGCGCTCGACCACCGGATAGGCCTCCGGGTGCACCGATGACGCATCCAGCGGCTCGTCACCGTCGGCGATGCGCAGAAAGCCCGCGCACTGCTCGAACGTCTTCTCGCCCAGGCGCGGCACCTTGAGCAGATCCTTGCGGCGCTTGAACGGCCCGTTCGCGTCGCGGTGCAGGACGATGTTCTCGGCGACGCCGCTCGACAGCCCCGCCACGCGCGCGAGCAGCGCGCCCGACGCGGTGTTGACGTGCACGCCGACCGCGTTGACGCAGTCCTCGACGCGCGCATCCAGCGCACGCGCCAGGCGGTACTGGTCGACGTCGTGCTGGTACTGGCCGACGCCGATCGCCTTGGGCTCGATCTTGACCAGCTCGGCCAGCGGATCCTGCAGGCGCCGCGCGATCGACACCGCACCGCGCAGCGACACATCGAGACCCGGAAATTCCTTCGCCGCGGTTTCGGATGCCGAATACACCGACGCGCCGGCTTCGCTGACGACGATCTTCTGCAGCTCGAGTTCCGGCGCGTGCTTGATGACATCCGCGGCGAGGCGATCGGTCTCGCGCGAGGCGGTGCCGTTGCCGATCGCGATCAGCTGCACGCCGTGCTCGGCGCACAGCTTGCGCAACGTGTGCACCGACTGGTCCCATTGCCTGCGCGGCTCGTGCGGATAGATCGTGTCGGTCGCGACCAGCTTGCCGGTCGCATCGACCACCGCGATCTTGCAGCCGGTGCGGATGCCCGGATCGAGACCGAGCACGGTCTTCGGGCCGGCGGGCGCGGCGAGCAGCAGGTCCTTGAGGTTGTCGCCGAAGACGTTGATCGCCTCGGCTTCGGCCTTCTCGCGCGCCTTGCCGAACAGGTCGATCATCAGGTGCAGATGGATCTTCGCGCGCCACGCGAGCCGGCAGGCATTGAGCAGCCACGCGTCGGCGGCGCGCGACTGCGCGGCGATGCCGGCGTGGCGCGCGATGCGGCCTTCGGCGTAGGCGTTGCCCTGCTCGGGATCGATGCCGGGCTCGAGCTCCAGGGTCAGGAACTCCTCGCGCCGGCCGCGGAACAGCGCGAGCAGGCGGTGCGAGGGAATCTTCGCCAGCGGTTCGGCGTGGTCGAAGTAGTCGCGGAACTTCTCGCCCGCCGCCTCCTTGCCGGCAGCGACCCTTGCGCGGATCACGCCATTGGCGTCGAGCCAGTCGCGCAATTCGCCCAGCAGCGTCGCGTCCTCGCCCCAGCGCTCCATCAGGATCGCGCGTGCACCCTCGAGCGCGGCCTTCGCATCGGCGACGCCCTTGTCGGCATCGACGAAACCGGCGGCGAAGGTCTCGGGCACCTGCGAGGGATCGGCGAGGAGGCCGTCGGCCAGCGGTTCCAGCCCCGCTTCGCGGGCGATCTGCGCGCGCGTCCGGCGCTTCTGCTTGTAGGGCAGGTAGAGATCTTCCAGGCGCGCCTTGCTGTCAGCGGCCTCGATGTCGGCGCGCAGTTCGGCGGTCAGCTTGCCCTGCTCGTCGATGCTCGACAGGATCGTCGTGCGGCGGTCCTCGAGTTCGCGCAGGTACGACAGGCGCACCTCGAGGTCGCGCAGCTGCGTGTCGTCGAGGCCGCCGGTGACTTCCTTGCGGTAGCGTGCGATGAACGGCACCGTCGCACCTTCGTCGAGCAGCGCGATCGCGGCGATCGCCTGCGCCGGCTGGGCGCCGATCTCGGCGGCGATGGTGTCGGCGATACGACGGGCGAGGGCGGCATCATGCTTGGACATCGGTTCCACATCGGGTCGCGGCAGCAGCGCCGCGTGCGGATTGTCGCCGCCGCTTCCGGGCAGCGGTACCCGTTGACAGATGCGCCGGGTCGCACTCCGTGGGGTCGCGCTTGTGCTCGCATCCCCCTTCCGGGGACGCGCGATGGTGTCCCGGCAAGGCTGCATCGCGCGCAAGCGCGCGCCTACCTAACGGCGGCGCCAGGGCAGGGGAATCTGGAACAGCATCAGGGCGATTCATGCCAGCCGGCTGGAGCCGCTTTCGCGGGTGGCCGGCAGTGGGGCGCCGGCCTCGGGATCGTCGTCGGCGGTGAGCTGGAATTCGCCGGCATCGAGACGCCGGATCACGTCGCGCGCCTGCTCGACCTGGTCGCCCGGCACATGCAGCTTCACGCCGCCGATCGCGAGTCGCCACTCCCAGTTCGCCAGCGCCATGTGGACATCGCCCAGGTGCACGTCGATGCCCTCGGCCTGCAGCAGGCCGCAGGCGATCTGCGCTTCGATCGGGTCCGCGTAGCGGGCGACGATGACGCTCATGGGCGGGTGCGTGGACGCGCGTACATGCGCGGAAGGGTACGCTTGCGCACTGAATCCGACACTCATGTGGAGCCTGGCGCATGCCTGCCTTCGATCGTCCTGGACGCCCCTCGACCCTGCGCACCGCACTGGCGGCGATGACCGCGTCACTGCTGCTCGTGGCCTGCGGCAGCGACGCCCCCGAGCAGGCGGCGACCCGCACCGGCGCCACCGACGTGACCGCGCCCAGCCGGATCGTCGACTGGGCACTGCCGGAGACCGGCGCCGGTTCCGCATCGCCCGATCTCGTCGCCGGGCCCGACGATCTGCTGACGCTGAGCTGGGTGAATTCGCGCGAAGGCCGTCGCCACGTGTTCCAGTTCTCGCGCTTCGATCCCGCGCAGCAGCGCTGGCGCAACGCGCCGACGACGATCGCGATCGGCAACCGCATGTTCGTGAACTGGGCCGACACGCCGCACGTGCTGGCGACCGCCGACGGCGCGCTGTGGGCGCACTGGCTGCAGAAGAACGGCGATGCGCCCTACGCCTACGACGTGGCGCTGGTGCGCTCGCGCGACGGCGGCGCGAACTGGGGCGCCTACACCGTGCCGCACGACGACGGCACGCAGACCGAGCACGGCTTCGTGTCGATGTGGCCGCAGGCCGACGGCATCGGCATCGCCTGGCTCGACGGCCGCAACACCGTCGGCGCGAGCCACGAAGGCCATGCGTCGCCGGACGGCCACGCCTCGCCCGGCACCGGCCGGCCGATGACGTTGCGCGCCGCGAGCTTCGACGCCGCGCTGCGCAGGACCGGCGAACAGGAGATCGACGCCAGTGTCTGCGACTGCTGCCAGACCGCTGCTGCGGTCACCACGCAGGGCCCGGTGCTGGTCTATCGCGGCCGCAGCGACGGCGAGGTGCGCGACATCATGGTCACGCGCCGCGAGGGCGACGCCTGGACACCGCCGACGCCCGTGCATGCCGACAACTGGGTGATGCCGGCCTGTCCGGTCAACGGTCCCGATGTGGCCGCCGTGCACACCGGCGTGGTCGTCGGCTGGTACAGCGCGCAGACCGGCACGCCGCAGGTGCAGATCGCGCGCAGCGACGATGCCGGCGCGAGCTTCGCGGCGCCGTTCGTGCTCGACCGGGATGCCGAAGTGCAGGGCCGCGTCGCGGTCGCGCTCGACGGCCAGCAGGCCTGGGCCCTGTGGCTGCGCGAGGATGCGGGCGGCGCGCAGTCGCTGTGGCTCTCGCGCCGCAGCCCGGACCTGGCGACCGAGTACGAGCGCATCGAAGTCGCGCGCCCGCAGGGCCGCGGCCGCGGCACCGGCTTCCCGCAGTTGCAGGCGCTCGGCGGACACGCCTACATCGTGTGGACCGACGTCGTCGACGGTGCGCCGACGCTGCGCGGCGTGCGCGTGATGCGCTGACTGCCGCGGGCGGTGACGGACCCCGGGTTCGGCGTGGGCGGCCTGTGTTCGGTCGCGCACATTCGCAACGCGTCGCGCATGCGTTCGACAGGCAACAACCGACCACCCATCGCGACGCCCTGAACACGATCGGCTCGCGCCGGCATCACTTCGCCGGGCGCACCGTGATGGCAGAACCTGTCCTGGATGCGTCGTGTCCCCACCCTTCCCCATGCCGCCTGCGGCAGCGAATGCCTGCGCGATCCCGCTGCACACATTCGTGCGCGATGCGATGGCGCGCCACCCCACGTTGCCGCTGCCCGGTCATGGCGACACGCTGACGCGCTGGCGCCAGCTGGCGGACATCTCGGGCGAGGACGTGTGCGGCATCAAGGTGCTGGAAGCGCATTACGACGCGCTGGCGATCCTGGCCGAGCTGGGCGCGCCCGAGCGCGCGCTCGACGGCGCGCTGCTGCACGCGGTCTGGGCCGCCGAGCCGCCCGATGCGCGCCTCGAGTTCACGCCCGGTGCCGACGGCATGGGCACGTTGAACGGCACCAAGGCCTGGTGCTCGGGCGCGGATCTGGTCGATGCGGCGCTGGTCACCGCGCATAGCGGCGAGGCGCGTGTACTGGTGCAGATCATGCGCGACGCGCCGGGCATCGAAGCGGTGCCGGGCCACTGGCAGGCGGTGGGCATGTCGCGCGTCGAAAGCGGACGCCTGCACTTCCGCGACGTGACGGCCGCGCAGATCGGCGCCGCCGGCGATTACCTCGCACGTCCCGGCTTCTGGCACGGCGGTGGTGGCATCGCCGCGTGCTGGTTCGGCGCCGCCGCCGCGATCGCCGAGACGCTGCGTCGGCACCCGCGCGCCGCGCACAACCCGCATGCGATGGCCCATCTGGGTGCGATCGACATGACGCTGTCCGCCGCCGCGAGCCTGCTGCGCGAAGCCGCGGCAATGATCGATCTCGACCCCGATGCGCCGCATGCGACTGCGGTCACGCGGATACGCAGCGTGGTCGAGCGTGCGGCCACCGAGGTCATCGACCGTGTGGGCCGCGCGCTCGGTCCCGGCCCGCTGTGCGAAGACGGCGCGCACGCGCTGCGCTGCGCCGACCTGACGACCTTCCTGCGCCAGAGCCACGCCGAACGCGACTGGGCGGGTCTGGGTGAAGCCGCGCAGGCCCGGGAGGTCACGTGGCGGCTGTGAGCGCGGTCGAATCGCAAGACCCGCCGAAGATTGCGGGCGAGGGCACCCCGGAATCCGCGTGGCGGCGCTCGGCATGGCTCGCCGCGCTGCCGGCGCTGCCGGCGCGTGACTGGCTGGCTGGCGTGACGCGCCTGGTGGTGGTCTCGCCGCATCCCGACGACGAAGCGCTCGGCTGCGGCGGCCTGATCGCCACCGCACGCGCGCTCGGCACGCCGGTGCGCGTGGTCTCGGTCACCGACGGCGAAGCCTGTTATCCCGACGCGCCGGCCTGGCCACCGGCGCGGCTGCGCACGGCGCGCCGGCAGGAACTCGAGCGCGCGCTGGCGTGCCTTGGGGTCGACGCGGACGCGATCGACACGCTCGACATCGGTGACGGCCGTGTGGCCGAGCGCGAGGACGCGCTCGTCGATGCGCTCGCGCCGCTGCTGCGCGCCGGTGACCGGGTGCTGACGACCTGGCGCAGCGACGGCCATCCCGATCACGAAGCGACCGCGCGCGCGGTCGAACGTGCCGCAGCCGGATGCGCCGCGAGCGTCGCGCAGTTTCCGGTCTGGGCCTGGCACTGGCTCTCGCCCGATGCGCCGGCAGCGCCGCTGCCGGGCGCGCAGCGTTGCGTGCTCACGCCGGCGGCATGTCGCGCGAAGGCCGCCGCGCTCGCGTGTTTCGTCTCGCAACTGCAGGACGATGCACCCGGCATGCCGGCGCCGATCCTGCCGCCGCACGTGCTCGCACGCTTCGATCGCGACTTCGAGGTCGTGCTGCCATGAGCGCCGCGACGCCCGGCGAATACTTCGATGCGATCTACGCGCAGGACGATCCCTTCGGATACCGCGAACGCTGGTACGAGGCGCGCAAGCGCGCGCTGCTGCTCGCGTGTCTGCCGGCGCAGCGCTTCGGCCGCGCCTGGGAGATCGGCTGCTCGAACGGCGAACTCACCGCCGAACTCGCGACGCGCTGCGACGCCCTGCTCGCGACCGATCTGAGCATGCGCGCCGTCGCGCTGGCCACCGCGCGCACCCAGGCGCACCGCCACGTCGAGGTGCGCCAGGCGCGCCATCCCGAGATCTGGCCGGACGGCCTGTTCGATCTCATCGTCTTCAGCGAGGTGGGCTATTACCTCGATGCCGACACGCTGACCCGGATGGTGCGACAGATGAAATCGAGCCTGCGCGGCGACGGCGTGGTGGTGGCCTGCCACTGGCTCGCACCGTTCGCGCAGGCGCCGCAGTCGGGCCGCGACGTGCACCGCCTGCTGCGCCGCGAACTCGGCCTGCAGCGCGTGTTCGGCTATGGCGACGCCGACGTGCGAATCGACGGCTTCGCGCTGAACGCCGATTCCGTCGCGCAACGGGCGGGCCTGCGATGATCGGGGTCGTCATTCCCGCGCACGACGAGGAAGCCTGCATCGCCGCGTGCCTCGCCTCGGTGCAGGCGGCCGCGCGCAGCGAAGCGCTCGGCGGCGAAACGGTGGTCATCGTCGTCGCGCTCGACCGCTGCAGCGACCGCACCGCCGAGATCGTCGCCGCACACGGCGTGCGCAGTGTCGTCGTGCACGACGGCAACGTCGGCCGCGCACGCGCGGCGGGCGCCGCGGTCGTCATCGGCCTGGGCGCGCGCTGGGTCGCCTGCACCGATGCCGATTCGCGCGTGCCGCGCGACTGGCTGGCCTGCCAGCTCGCCTGCGCCGCCGATGCGTTCTGCGGCATCGTCACCGTCGATGACTGGCTCGACTACGACGACACCGTGCGCACGCATTTCGGCACCGCCGAGGAACAGCGCGACGGCCATCCGCACGTGCATGGCGCGAACATGGGTTTCAGCGCGGCGATGTACCTGCACTGCGGCGGCTTCCCGCCGCTGTCCGCGCACGAGGATGTCGCGATGGTCGATGCGCTGCATCGCGCAGGCGCGCGCATCGCGCGGCGGGCGACACCGGTCGTGATCACCAGCGCACGGCGCGTGGCGCGTGCGCACGGTGGATTCGCCGACTATCTGCTCGCACTGGAAGCGCGCACGCGCCTGCTCGCGGCGCCGCTGCTCGAGACCGCCGTGCCCGATTTCGGTCCCGGTCCGGATGCCCATGCCGCCTGAAGTCATCGGCTGGGCCGCCTCGGCCGTGCTGCTGGCGACGCTCGTCCGGCAGATCCTCACGCAGCTGCGCGACGGCAGCGCACAGGGCGTGTCGCGCTGGCTGTTCGTCGGCCAGATCACCGCATCGCTCGGCTTCGTGACCTACAGCGCCCTGGTCGGCGATTGGGTCTTCATCGTCACCAATGCCTGCATCCTGGTCACGGCGATCGTCGGCCAGGTGCTGACGGCGCGTCGCCGGCGCAAGACATGACGCGGATCGCCATTGCATCGGTGTCCGCCAGATCGGGATGCCATCGCCGCGCTCACGTCTTTCGACACGAGCCAGTGCCGCCGGCCCGGAATGTCGGGGCGTCATCCCGCGTATCCATTGCGGATGACCGGGCCGGATTCACGCCCGATCGATCCGCAACGTCCGAAGATCGGTGCTCATGATCGCGGAGACCCGGATGAGTACCTACACGCTGCAATACGACATGGGCCTGCGCTTCTGGGTCCTCACCGATGCACAGGGTCAGACGGTGGCGACCTATCTGAGCCGCTCGACCGCCCTGCGCGACGACGTCGTGCGTGGCGTGATCGAACGTGGCGGTGTGCTGCGGATCCGGAATGCCGACGGCACGTACGAACCGGCGCAGCCGCCGCAGAAGCCTGCGTCGAATGCGATCGGCATCGCGGCACTCCCCGCACAGGCGGCGGGTGTGGCTGCGCTCTGATCGAGCGCGTAATCGCGACGCATGTCTGTTGCCTGGCAGCGACCCTCGGCCCAGGCCGCGCTTGCTCGTCATTCCCGCCTTCGCGGGAATGACGGACTCTTGCAGGGGACCTGAACTGCGGGCGTGGTCAGTAAGCGTTTTCCGAGGATTCGGGCGCGCGAACAGGGTGCCGTGATCGCACCCTGGCGGATCGAATCCTGAAACGCGGGGCGCGCCGGATGGCGACGCCCCGCTCGAGACGCCGGCTCAGGCCAGCATGCGCACCTTCTTCTCGCGATCCCACTGCCGCGTCTTCGCCGCGGCGATGAAGCCCTTGGCGTCGCCGGCATCGAGCACGCCCGCATCCTTGGCCACGCCGCCGGTCTTGAGTACCGCCTGCGCGCCGGCATCGGCGGCGATGGCCTTCAGATGTCCGAACGCATCACGCACCCAGTCGACCGCGGCGGCTTCCTTCGCCAGCTGCTTGCCGCCCTCGGCCGACAGCACCAGCGCGACCGCATCGAACACCGTCGACGGCGTGCCCGCGAGCTGGCCGTCGGCAGGCAGGCGCTTGCCGTCGGAGAGCTTGGCGCCGCCGAGCTTGGGCGCGACGATCTTGACCTTCGCGCCTGCACCTTCGGCGGCCTTGCGCAGCGCCTTGACCGCGGCGGCGTCGGAGCCGTCGTGGACCAGGATGCCGACGCAGCGGCCCTGCAGCGTATCGCGCATGCGGTCGATGATCCGAAGCGCCGGCGAGACCGGCATGTCCTGCGGCGCCACCCGCGCTTCGGGCGCCGGCGGCAGCGCATCCATGCCGAGGCCGTCGGCGACGCGCTGGGCGAGCGACGGATCGACATGGCGCAGATGGCCGACGACGGCCTCGCGCACATGCGCGGTCTCGACCTTGGACAGTTCGAACACCAGCGCGCTGGCCATGTGCGCCTGTTCGATCGCGCTCTGGCTGCGGAAGAACATGCGCGCCTGGCTGTAGTGGTCGGCGAAGCTCTCCGGCCGCACGCGACCCTTGGCGCCGTCGTCGACGGTCGCGTGGTGGCGGTAGCCGGCTTCGCGCGACGCGCGCGGGCTGTCGGCCTGCAGCGAGCTCGGCTCGTAGTTCACCCGGCCCTTGGGCACCTGCATCTGCATGTGGCCGTCGCGCTGGTTGTTGGCGAACGGACACTTGGGCGCATTGATCGGGATCTGGTGGAAGTTCGGCCCGCCCAGGCGCGAGAGCTGGGTGTCGAGATACGAGAACAGACGCCCCTGCAGCAGCGGATCGTTGCTGAAATCGATGCCGGGCACGATGTTCGCCGGGCAGTAGGCGACCTGCTCGGTCTCGGCGAAGAAGTTGTCGGGCCAGCGGTCCAGCGTCATGCGGCCGACGACCTGCAACGGCACCAGTTCCTCGGGAATCAGCTTGGTCGCATCGAGGTGGTCGAACGGGAACGCGTCGGCCTCCTCTTCGGTGAACAACTGCACCGCGAGGTCCCATGCCGGAAAGTCGCCGGCGTCGATCGCCTCGAACAGGTCGCGGCGGTGGAAGTCGTTGTCGGCGGCCTGCAGTTTCAGCGCCTCGTCCCACACGGTGGACTGGATGCCGAGCACCGGACGCCAGTGGAACTTCACGAAGGTGCTGTTGCCGTCCTTGTCCAGCAGCCGGAACGAATGCACGCCGAAGCCTTCGATCGTGCGCAGCGAGCGCGGAATCGTGCGGTCGCTCATCGCCCACATGATCATGTGCATGGTCTCGGGCGTCAGCGACACGAAATCCCAGAACGTGTCGTGCGCGCTGGCCGCCTGCGGGAATGCGCGGTCGGGTTCCATCTTCACCGAGTGGACCACGTCCGGAAACTTCATCGCGTCCTGGATGAAGAACACCGGGATGTTGTTGCCCACCAGGTCCCAATTGCCTTCCTGCGTGTAGAACTTCACCGCGAAGCCGCGCACGTCGCGCGGCGTGTCCACCGAGCCGGCGCCGCCGGCGACGGTCGAGAAGCGGGTGAACACCGGCGTCTTCTCGCCGACTTCGGTCAGCAGGCGCGCGGTGGTGTACTTCGACAGCGATTTCGTCAGCTCGAACGTGCCGTGCGCGGCGCTGCCGCGGGCATGGACGATGCGCTCGGGAATCCGCTCGTGGTCGAAATGGGTGATCTTCTCGCGGAGGATGAAGTCCTCCAGCAGCGCCGGTCCGCGCGGGCCGCCGCCCTTGAGCGAGTTCTGGTTGTCGGCGACCGGGATGCCCTGGTTCGTCGTCAGCTGCGGGTGCGTGCCGCCGGCCTGTTGCTGCAGTTCGTCGCCGTCGCCGCGGACATCGGCGGCCTCGCGCGCGGGTGCGCGTCCGGTCGACGGCGGATTGCGGGACGAGGTGGGGGCTGGCGTCTTGCTGGCCATGGGCAGGGCTCCGGGGGGTGGATGCCCAGCGTGGGCGCGCCCTCGTGAGCGCGCCGTGGAGCCGGCGCATTCGGATTCGACGACGGGCGCGCGACGGGCGGCGGCGATAATCGTCGCCATGACTGCAGACCGGACCGCACCGAACGACGCGCCCCCCATCGCCGACTGCGTCCGCGTGCGCGGCGCGCGCGAACACAATCTCAAGGATGTCGATGTCGACATTCCGCGCGATGCGCTGGTGGTGTTCACCGGCGTGTCGGGCTCGGGCAAGTCGTCGCTGGCCTTCGGCACGCTGTTCGCCGAGGCGCAGCGGCGCTACCTCGATTCGATCTCGCCGTATGCGCGGCGCCTGATCGACCAGGCCGGCGTGCCGCAGGTCGATTCGATCGAAGGCCTGCCGCCGGCGGTCGCCCTGCAGCAGGCGCGCGGCACGCCGACCGCGCGCTCGTCGGTCGGCAGCCTGACGACGATCTCCAATTCCCTGCGCATGCTGTACTCGCGCGCCGGCGACTATCCGCGCGGCCAGGCGATCATCTACGCCGACGGCTTCTCGCCGAACACCCCCGCGGGCGCCTGCCCGACCTGCCATGGCCTCGGCCGGATCTACGATGCGACCGAAGCCTCGATGGTGCCGGACCGCAGCCTGACCATCCGCGAGCGCGCGATCAAAGCGTGGCCGGGCGCCTGGCACGGCCAGAACCAGCGCGACATCCTGACCACGCGCGGCATCGACGTCGACATACCGTGGTCGAAGTTGCCGAAGAAGACCCGCGACTGGATCCTGTTCACCGACGAGCAGCCGGTCGTGCCGGTCTATCCGGGCTTCGATCTGGACGAGGTCAGGGACGCGCTCAAGCGCAGGACCGAACCGGCGTACATGGGCACCTTCACCAGTGCACGCCGGCACGTGCTGCACACCTTCGCCAACACCCAGAGCCCGCAGCAGAAGAAGCGCGCGGCGCAGTACCTGGTCAGCGCCGCGTGCCCGGAATGCGACGGCAAGCGGCTGCGGCGCGAGGCCCTGTCGGTGACGTTCGCCGGCCTCGACATCGCCGCGTTCTCGCAGCGCCCGCTCGACGAACTGGCCGCATTGCTGGCGCCCGCCGCGGCCGGAAAGACGCATGCCAAGGCCCATCCCGAACAGGCGCTGGCCGCGCAGCGCATCGCGCAGGACCTGCTGGCGCGGCTCAAGGTGCTGCAGGATCTCGGCCTGGGCTATCTGACGCTCGCGCGCGCGACGCCGACACTGTCGCCCGGCGAACTGCAGCGCCTGCGCCTGGGCACGCAGATCCGCTCGCAGCTGTTCGGCGTGGTCTATGTCATGGACGAGCCATCCGCCGGGCTGCATCCGGCGGATACGCAGGCCTTGCTGCGCGCGCTCGACCAGCTGCGCGCCGCCGGCAACTCGTTGTTCGTCGTCGAGCACGAGATCGAAGTGATCCGGCACGCGGACTGGATCGTCGACGTGGGACCGGCGGCCGGCGAACTCGGCGGCCAGGTGCTCTACAGCGGTCCGCTCGCCGGCCTGTCGAAGATCGAGGCCTCGGCGACACGCCGCTACCTCGCCGACGACGCCGCACGGATCACGCACACCACGCGCGCACCGGAAGGCTGGCTGCAGCTGCGCGGCATCAGCCGCCACAACGTGCGCGATCTCGACGTCGACATCCCGCTCGGCGTGTTCACCACCGTCACCGGCGTCAGCGGTTCGGGCAAGTCCTCGCTGGTCAGCCAGGCGCTGGTCGAACTGCTGGGCGCGCATCTGGGCCAGGGGCGCGACGACGCGGACACGCCACTGGATCCGCTGGAACGGGGCGTCGAAGTGCCGCTGGACGGGCGCATCGAAGGCGATGTCGACGCGGTGAAGCGCCTGGTGCGCGTGGACCAGAAACCGATCGGCCGCACCCCGCGCTCCAACCTCGCGACCTATACCGGGCTGTTCGACCACGTGCGCAAGCTGTTCGCCGCGACTCCGGCCGCGAAGCGCCGCCGCTTCGATGCCGGGCGCTTCTCGTTCAACGTCGCCAAGGGCCGCTGCGCGACCTGCGACGGCGAAGGCTTCGTCAGCGTGGAATTGCTGTTCATGCCGAGCGTCTATGCGCCGTGCCCGAGCTGCCACGGCAGCCGCTACGACGCGAAGACACTCGAGGTCACGCTGCGCGGCAGGCACATCGCCGATGTGCTCGCGATGACGGTGGCCGAGGCCGCGGAGTTCTTCGCCGGGGACGCGCCGGTGGCGCGGCCGCTGCAGGTGCTGCTGGAAGTGGGACTCGGCTACCTGCGGCTCGGCCAGCCGGCGACCGAACTGTCGGGCGGCGAGGCACAGCGCATCAAGCTCGCCAGCGAACTGCAGCGCGCCCAGCGCCACGACACGGTCTACGTGCTCGACGAACCGACGACCGGCCTGCACCCGAAGGACGTCGACACGCTGATGCGGCAGTTGCGCGGTCTCGTCGAGGCGGGCAGCACGGTGGTCGTCGTCGAACACGACATGCGCGTCGCCGCCGCCAGCGACTGGCTGATCGACATGGGACCGGGCGCCGGCGACGACGGTGGCCAGGTGGTCGCGGCGGGCGTGCCCGCGGATGTCGCGAAGTCGCGCAGGAGCCGCACCGCGCCATTCCTCGCGCAAGCGCTGGGCCGCGCCTGATCCTTGTAGGAGCGCGCTCGCGCGCGCGAGGTTTCACCGGGAAAGCCTTCGCGCGCAAGCGCGCTCCTACAGAAGCGCGCTCCCACAGACAGCGTCCGGCATCGGATGGGTCGAGCGCAGCGAAACCCACCGCCCGGACGTGCAGGCGCGCATGGCGGACACCGCAGCCGCGACAGACGCCAGACTCTGCGCTAGCGTGGGCGGCCCGCATACGCGGACGGAGATGACGATGACGACATGTGTGCGGATGCAGCGGTATGGGCTCACAGTGCTCCTGATGACCGCGCTCGCGACGACGCAGGCGGTGCCGCCAGACGAGACCCGTACATCGCCCGCGCCATCCGCCCGCACGCCGATCCTCGCGATCCACGGCGGCGCGGGCGTCGCGCGCGGCGATCTCGACGCGGCGGGCCTGGCCGAGGCACGCGCCGCATTGGAGACCGCGCTGCGCGCCGGCCACGCGAAGCTGCAGGCCGGTGCGCTGGCACTGGAGGCGGTCAAGGCCGCGATCACCGTGCTCGAGGACGCGCCGAGCTTCAACGCCGGCCGTGGCGCGGTGTTCACCCATGACGGCCGCAATGAACTCGACGCGGCGGTGATGGACGGCGCCAGCGGCCGGGCCGGCGCGGTCGCCGGCGTGACGCGCGTGCGCAACCCGATCCTGCTCGCGGACGCGGTGATGACGTCCTCGCCGCACGTGATGATGGTCGGCGAGGGCGCCGAGGCATTCGCGAAGACGCAGGACATCGCGCTTGTCGATCCGGCCTACTTCCGCACCGAGCGCCGCTGGCAGCAGTTGCAGCGTGCACTCGAGGCCGAGCGCGGCGCGCAGCCGCAGGCCGCCGCGCCGTCCGGCGACGCGCGGCCGTACTTCGGCACGGTCGGCGCGGTCGCGCTCGACGCCGGTGGCCGGCTGGCGGCGGGGACGTCGACCGGCGGCATGACCAACAAGCGCTACGGCCGCGTCGGCGACGCGCCGATCATCGGTGCGGGCACCTGGGCCGACGCGCGCTGCGCGGTGTCGGGCACCGGCTGGGGCGAGTACTACATCCGCGCCGCCGCCGCGCACGAGATCTGCGCCCGCGTGCGCCTGCGCGGAGACGACATCCGCGTGGCGGCGTCCGACGTCATCGATCGCGAGATCCCCGAAGCCGGCGGCGACGGCGGCGCGATCGCGCTCGATGCCGATGGCCGGGTCGCGTTCCCGTTCAATACGCCGGGCATGTACCGCGGCTGGATCGGCGCCGACGGCGTGCCGCATGTCGCGGTGTTCCGCGAGGACGACATCGCGTTGCCGGATGCGCGTTGAAGCGACTGTTGGAAGCGATCAAGCGTCTTGAAGGCAATGCTGACGAATAAGGAAAGACTCGATCAGTGTTCCCTTGGTCGTCGCCCCAGCGAACGCTGGGGCCCATCTTGATTCTGACTTCGCCCCGAAGACGGATCCCAGCGTCCGTCGGAACGACAACCTGATTCGAACTACCGCTCGTGCCGCCAGTTCACCGAACCGCGGTTCTCCAGCGTGCTCGACTCGATCTCCACGTCGAAGCCCGCGCGCAGCAGGTACTTCAGCGTCAGCACCTGGCCGGTGCCCAGCAGCGACACGCCGAAGCCGACGTAGAGCTTGGGCGAAATCTGCTTGCCGAAGCCCAGCACGCTGCCACCGAGTGCGCGTGACTGGCTGATGCCGGCGTTGTCGAGGCCGATGCGGCTGCCGAGCTGGCTGGCGATCAGGTCGCCGCCGGCGTTGAGCGCGGCCGCGGCGGCATCGATCTGCTGGCCCTCGGCGCTGGTCAGGCTCGCGGCCGAACGGCCCAGCGCGAGATACGACAGTGCCTGCGAGTCGTCGGTGGACGGATCGGTCCAGACGTTGACCTGCGGCGCCGAGGCACGCCCGCTGACGTCGATGCCGGCGGTGATGTCCTCGGCGTCGATGCGGCGCTGCGCGCGCACGTCGAGCAGCGGATCCGACACCGGTCCGTTGTTGAAGATCAGGTTGCCGCGCGTGAGCTGCAGTTCCTGGCCGTAGGCCTTGTAGCGCCCGTCGACCGCGAGCCGGCCGCTGCCGGTCATCTCGCGGCCGGGCACCGCGCGCACGCGCAGTTCGCCGCGCATGCGGCCGTCGAAGCCGAAGCCGCGCAGGCCGACGTTCTCGCCGACGGTCAGGGTCAGGTCGAGCTCCAGCGCCGATGCGGTGGTGTTCTCTTCCGGATCGACCGGATCGAGCACGACGACGTCGGGCGAGGCCGATACGCCTTCGCTCAGCCGTTCCAGATCGAGCAGGGCGACATCGACGAAGACCTTGCCGGTGACGTTGAGCGGCTGCAGCGCGGTGTAGCGCACGGTGATGTCGGGCGAGGCGATGATGTGCATGTCGCTGGTGTCCGACACCAGCACGTCGGTGCCGCGGACCGTCAGCACCACCGGCGTGCCTTCGCCCTGCCAGCCGATGCCGCCGCCGATGTTCAGCGTGCCCCCGCCCGAGCGCACGCTGCCGGCGATGCGCGCGGTGCCGTCGGGCAGTGCATCGAGACTGATGTTGCCGTCCTCGAGCGCGATCGCCAGCGACGGAATCTCGGTCGAGAAGTCGACCAGCCGCGCCTGGCCGCCGATCGTCGGCTGCGACCGCGTGCCGCCGATGGTGATGTCGGCGGTCAGGCGGCCGCTCGGCTCGACGATGTCGGGCGAGAACAGTTCGACGAAGGTCAGGTCCTCGACATTGGCGACCAGCGAACCCGACAGCGGCGAATACGCATCCCAGTCATTGCTCACCTGCGCCTGCACGCGGCCGACCTCGTTGAGCGTCGTCGACAGCGTCGCGCTGAGCCGGTTGGCGTCGAACTCTGCGTCGAGAATGAAATCGTCGTAGGTCACCACGTCGTTGCGCGCGCGCTCGGACGTGCGCACGCCGCCGCTCGCCGAACGCACGCTGAGGCTGCCGACGAAACCGTTGCCGACCGGACGCGCGCTGCCTTCGAGCGCGATCTCGCCGCGCAGCACGAACGGGCGACCGCCGTCCTGCTCGGGCAGATAAGGCGTGGCGAGCGAGAGCGGCAGGCCGGAGCCGGTGATGGACACGCCCTGGCGCGGCCAGTCGGCGCTGGCGCACAGCGAACCGCCGCCGCTGGACGCGAAACAGCTTTCGCCGAGCGTGTAGCGCGTGCCGATCTGGCTGAACTGCGCCGGCGCCTGCAGCGCCCAGCTCGCGCCCGTGGCGGGGGCCAGACGCAGGCTCGCGAGCGTGCCCTGCCAGTTGCCGTTGCGGCTTTCGGCGCTGCCGGCGAGTTCGACGGTGCCGATCTCGCCGCGTGCGCCGGCCTCGAGCTGCAGCTTCTCGATCGCGCCGCGCGCGGCCAGCCGCACCTCGTCGAGCGCGACGCCCGCATTGACACCGGTCGCGACGACGTCGAGCGCGCCGGTGTCGCCGCGCCACGGCAGCGTGCCCTGGATGCGCGCGCTGGCCGCGGCGTAGTCGCCGTAGCGCAGCGCGGTGCCGGTGAGATCGGCGGCGATGTCGGGCGCGGTGCGCGCGCCGGTCACGCGCACGGTGCCGCGCAGCACGCCGCCGGTGTCGGGCAGGAAGTCGGCGAGCTGCAGCGGTGCCAGCGTCGCGTCGATGTCGAGGCGGTCGGTCACGGTCGCGGTCGCGTCGACGCGGCTGTCGCCGAGCGACAGGGCGACTTCGCCTTCGAAATCGGTGCGTCCGGCCTTGCCCGCCGCGGTGGCCGGGCCATGCATCGCGAACGTCGCACGGCCGTCGAGCCGGCGGCCGCGCAGTGTGCCGCCGAGATCGCTGGCATCCACGGTCACTTCCAGGCCGCCGTCGTCACGGGTATCGCCGGTCGTCGCGAACATGCCGTTGACCGCACCCTTCCAGTCGCGGGCGAAGTAACCGGGATCGAAGCCGGCCAGCGTCGCGTCGAGGTTCCACTGCAGCGCCGGTGCCCACGCGATTTCGCCGCTGGCATCGAGCGTGCCGGTCGGCATCGTCACGCGTGCGGTCTGCAGGCGCATGCGCTCGGAATCGCCGCGGCCGTCGAAGTCCACATTCGCGCGCAGGCCGTCGCGTTCCACCGTGGCCTTGCCGATCGCGGCCCAGGACGCGGTGCTGCCGGCGATGCCCAGATCCGCATCGGCGGTGATCGGCGGCGCAGGGTCGGCGGCTTGCGGGTCGGCGCCGAACTGCAGGCCGCGCGCATTGGTCGCGAAGCGGAAGCGCACATCGCCCGGCTCGGCCACGTCGGCGAAGCCGCGCAGCGTGACCCGGCCTTCGAACACGTCGACGACCAGCGGATCGAGATCCAGGCGCTGGTCTTCCAGCCTCACCTTCGACGGCTGCAGCACGACCCGGATCGGATTCGCGTCGGCTTCGCCGTATGTCGCGCTGCCCTGCAGCGTCGCCGCGCCGCCCTGGCCGTCGGCGCGGATGTCGAACGCCAGCGGCGTGCCGGGCTCGCCGCTGCCGGCGAGCAGCGCGGGATCCAGGCGCGTGCTGTCGGCGCGCAGCGCCCAGCCGGGGTTCTCGCGGCCGCGCAGGGTCAGCACCGCCTTCAGCGGTTCCGGCACGTGGCCGACCACGGCGATGTCCAGGCGCGACAGGTCGCCGCGCGCGACCAGGCCGATGCGCGGCCGGGTGCGCGCCGGCGGCGCGGGCATCAGCGCGCTGGCGGTGATGTCCATGCGGTAGTCGTCGTCGGGCGCGTAGACGCCGTGCGCGGTGAAGCGGCCGCGGTCGCTGTCGACGACGATGTTCTCCAGATGCAGTGCGCCCTGCTGCGCGTCGAGTCCGCCGCGCACGCTGCGGATGTCGATCAGCGCCTCGCCCGCCTGCTCGACGCGGAAGCCGTCGATGCGGATCGTGTCGGCCTGCAGCGACAGCGGCAGGTCGATGCGCGGCAGCGAATCGGGCCAGCGCGGCAGCTCGAACGGCGTGTCGACCGGCGGCGGCATCGACAGCACCGCATTGTCGATGTCGAGCACGTCGAGCCGCAGGCGGCGGCCGACCAGCGGCATCAGCGCCGGATCGATCGTGACGCGCTCGGCTTCGAACACCAGCACGCGCGGCGCGTCGCAGTCGCCGTAGGCGACCGGCTGCTCCTCGACGTCCGGACAGCTGCGCTGCACGTAGCGCACGTCGTACATCGTCAGCGGACCGGAGGCCGGGCCTTCGGCCGCGCGCCAGGTCAGTTCGGTGCCGGCGGGCAGGCGCGAGGCGATCTGGTTCAACAGGAAGTCGCGACCGCCGAACGTCGTCAGCAGCCACCACACCACGACGACCAGCAACACCACCAGCGCGGCGATGCCGATCGCGCTGCGGATCGCGAGCTTGCGCGCGCGGGCGCGGCGGCGCGCGCGCAGTTCGGCGATGCGCGCCTCGCGTTCTTCGGGGCTCAGGTCGGCGGGCAGGCGGTGGCGACGGAAGGCCATGTCAGAACTCCGCGCCGATCGACAGGCCGATCGTGAACGACGAATCGGGATCGTCGAGGCCGCGCGCGATGTCGAGCTTCAGCGGGCCGACCGGCGAGCGGTAACGCGCGCCGATGCCGACGCCGGTGCGCCAGTTCGGCGAGGTGCCGTCGAAGGCGTCGCCGCTGTCTACGAATACCGCCGCGCCGATGGTCTGGGTGAAGTAGCGCTCGAACTCGACGCTCGCGGTGACCATGTTCTTGGCGCCGATCGCGAACGCGCGCCGGCCGTCGCGCGCGGGAATCCGCGGGCCGACCTCGCGCCAGTCGTAACCACGGATGCTGCGGTCGCCACCGGCGTAGAAGCGCAGGCTCGGCGGCATCGCGACCAGCGCGTCGGTGAAGGTGTGGCCGAGCTCGCCGCGCACGATCAGCCGGTTGGACTCGCCGATGCCGCGGAACCAGCTGGCGCGTGCATGGATCTGCCCGAACGAGGCATCCGACGCCACCCCTTCGACGGCGCCGCGCAGCATCAGCGAGCCGCCGATGCCGCGGGTGGGGAACAGGCGGTCGTCGACGTCGATGTATTCGGCGCGCAGCGACGGATAGGCGAACGTGGCGTAGCGGTACAGCGCGCCGGCGAACTCGTCCTCCGGCGGTACCGGATTGTCGGGATCCTCTTCGGGCGTGTACGCCCAGCGCTCGCGCAGCACGTGCAGCGACGCGACGAGGTTGAGGAACTCGTTGTACTGGCCGCTGCGGCTGCCGACGAATTCGACCCGGCGCGAGTCGATGTAGTCGGTCTGCTCGTCGGCGGCCTGCAGGCTGGCGGTGTACCAGCCGTCGAGCCAGGCGAACGCCGGCACGCGGTACTGCAGGGTGAGCGTCTTGCGGCGCTGCGCGTAGTCGATCTGCGCCAGCGCCTTGTGGCCGCGCATGTTGACGTAGCGCCGCTCGACGCCCAGCCGGATGCCGGCACCGCTGTCGGTGCCGTAGCTCACGCCCGAGGTGTAGATGCTGCGCTTGGCCGGGGTGAGCGTGACCTTGATCGGCACTTCGCGGCGTTCGTTGGCCTGGTCGACCTGCGGCTCGATGTCGATGTTGGAGAAGTAGTCCAGGCGACCGAGCGACGAGCGCAGGCGGTCGATGCGGCCCTGGTGGTAGTAGCTGCCTTCTTCCCAGTAGACGAGGCGCTCGAGCAGGTCGTCGTTGATGATCCGTTCGGGCGTCTGCTCGAACGTGGTCGGACCCATGTTGTAGCGGTCGCCGCTGGTCCAGACCACGTCGATGTCCGCGGCGAAGTCGGCGCGCGTGACCTCGACCCGGCGCGAGGCGAATTCGGCATCGAAGTAGCCGCGCTCGGCGAGTCGGCGACTGAGCTGGTTGCGGCTCGATTCGTAGTCGGGATGGCTGAACACCGCGCCTTCGCTCGGCACGAAGCGGGCGATGTCGCGCGCCAGGTACCGGTCCTGGCCGCCTTCGCCGATGATCGCGATGTCGCTGTTGCGCACGCGCACCGGCTGCCCCGGATCGACGACCACGCGCACCGAGATGGTGTCGTCGTCGCGGTCGCGCTGCACGTCGATGGTGGGCGAGTAGTAGCCGAACGGCTCGAGCGCCTTGCGGGTCTGGCTTTCGGCTTCGCGCAGCAGGTAGGCCATGCGCCGGCCCGAGATGTCCCGGCCGATGGATTCGTACAGCGCGAGCGAGACGCGCACGTTCTCGGTCATCTCCTCGTCGAGACCGACGATATCGACGCGCTCGACACGCGCGGCATGCGCCGCGGCCGACGAGAAGAAGAGGAGGGCGGCGGCGAGGCACACATGAACACGAGGCATCGCGCGAGGATACCGGAGGTGCGTCAAGGGACGATTAACGGCCTCGTCTCAAGACGTCTCTCCGATAGCTCGGAAGAATCTGCTCGTCATTCCCGCGCAGGCGGGAATCCAGTGACTTCGAGCGCGCCAAATCCTGTGCCGAGTGCCGAGTGCGTTGTCGTGAAAGGCGCTGGATTCCCGCCTGCGCGGGAATGACGGTCCTCGAGTGCACTGGCTCGCCGGTGCCTCAAGCACATCCTGACTCGTTCAGCTCGACAGATGCTCGATCGCGGCCACGCTGCCGAGGCGCTCGCTCAGACGCTTGAGCAGCGCCAGCCGGTTGCCACGCAGCGCGGCATCGTCCGCATTGACCATCACCCCGTCGAAGAACGCATCGACCTGCGGCCGCAGCCGCGCCAGATGCGTCAGCACCGCCACATAGTCGCCATGGGCGAGTGCATGCGCGGTTTCGCCGTGCACCGCTTCCACCGCTTCGGCGAGCGCGGCTTCGGCGGGCTCGCGCAGCAGACCCGGATCGACGTCGCCGGGAATCCCGATGTCGGCCTTGCGCAGGATGTTGCGGATGCGCTTGTCGGCGGCGGCCAGTGCAGCGGCTTCGGGCAACGCGGCGAAGGTGCCGATCGCGTCGATGCGGCGGTCGAGGTCGTACAGCGATCCCGGCTGCAGCGCGGCGACGGCATTGAACTGCTGCACCGTCACGCCCTTGTCGGCGTAGTAGCCCTTCAGGCGGTCGAGGATGAAGTCGTAGAGTTCGTTCGCATCGGCAGGCGCGGGCGCACTGTCCTTGCCGGTCGGCAGCGCGCCGACACGATCGACCGCGGTGCGGATCAACGCGTGCAGGTCGAGATCGAACCCGCTCTCGATCAACGTCCGCGCCAGGCCCAATGCATTGCGCCGCAGTGCGAACGCATCCTTGTTGCCGGTCGGCTTCAGGCCCGCAGCGAACCCACCGGCCAGCGTATCGAGACGCTCGGCGATCGCCAGCACCTTGCCCAGCGGCGACAGGGCGATATCGTCGCCGGCGAAACGCGGCTGCCAGGCTTCGTCGAGCGCATTCGCCAGCGCCGCGCGATCGCCGTCGGACAGGCCGGCGAGCGCCTTGTCCTGCTTCGCGTAGTAACGACCGGCGATGCCCTGCAGTTCCGGGAACTCGTTGACCATGCGCGACTGCAGGTCGGCCTTCGACAGCAATGCGGCCTGCTTCGCGAGCGCGGCATCCACACCGACCTGCGGCGCGATGACTTCGGCGAGCGCCGCGACGCGCACGGTCTTGTCGGCGACGCTGCCGAGCTTGGCCTGGTAGGTCACGGTCTTCAGACCGCCGTTCATCGCCGACAGGCCCTGCTTGAGGTCCTCGTCGAAGAAGAACTTCGCGTCGGCGAAGCGCGGACGGATCACGCGCTCGTAGCCCTTCGAGACTTCGGCTTCGTCCGTCGACACGATGTTGGCGATGCCGATGAAGTGCTCGGTGAGCTTGCCGTCACGCAGCACCGGGAAGAACTTCTGGTTCGCTTCCATCGTCGCGATCAATGCTTCCTGCGGCACGGCGAGGAATTCGGCCTCAAAGGTGCACGACACGGCCTTGGGCCATTCGACCAGGCATACGACCTGCTCGAGGTTGTCGGCCTCGATGCGTGCATCGCCGCCGACGGCGCGCGCAGCCGCTTCGACCTCGCGCACGATCTCGGCGCGGCGCGCGTCGGCATCGACGATGACCTTCGCGCTGCGCATCGCCTCGACATAGTCGCCCGGCGCCGCGATCTCGACGGCCGCGTCATGCATGAAGCGATGGCCGCGACTGGTGCGGCCGCTGCGCACGCCGAACAGCTCGGCGTCGACGATCACCTCGCCATGCAGCAGCACCAGCCAGTGCACCGGCCGCGCGAACGCATAACTGTGGGCGCCCCAGCGCATCGGCTTCGGAATCGGCATCGCCGCGATCGCCTCGCGCAGCACGTCCGGCAGCAGCGCCGCGGTGGTGGCGCCCGGCGTCACCGCGCGGTGTACGAAACGCTCGCCCTTGGCGTCGCTGGTCTTCTCCAGCGCGGTCCAGTCGATGCCGGCCTTCGCCGCGAAGCCCTGCAGTGCCTTCGTCGGATGGCCGTCGGCATCGAGCGCGATGTTGAGATACGGGCCCAGCACTTCAGAGCGCTGCTCCGGCTGCTCGGTGGCGACACCCGGCAGCAACACCGCGAGGCGGCGCGGCGTGTACAGCGGCTTCGCACCTTCGCGCGCCACTGCGACGCCACGCTTGTCCAGCGCCGCGACCACGCCGTCGAAGAACGCCTGTGCCAGGCCGGGAAGGGCCTTGACCGGCAATTCTTCGGTGCCGAGTTCGATCAGGAGGGGATGCATGTCAGTCATGGCGATTCGATCCAGAAGAAATTCCCTTCTCCCTCTGGGAGAAGAGCTTGCCCCGTACTTGATACGGGGTGGCGCGCAGCGCCGGATGAGGGCGCTTTATTGGCTGTGCGCGAACAGCGCCCTCACCCCAACCCCTCTCCCGCAGGCGGGAGAGGGGCTCAAGCAGATTCGGTCTCGCGCTTCAGCCCCGGAAATCCCATCGCTTCGCGCTGCGCGTAATAGGCCTTGGCCACACCCTGCGCCAGCGTGCGCACGCGCAGGATGTAGCGCTGGCGCTCGGTCACGCTGATCGCGCGGCGCGCGTCGAGCACGTTGAAGCTGTGGCTGGCCTTGGTGACCTGCTCGTAGGCCGGCAGCGGCAGGCCGAGCTCGACGAGCTTCAGCGCTTCGGCCTCGCACTCGTCGAAGCGGCGGAACAGCACGTCGACGTTCGCGTGCTCGAAGTTGTAGGCGCTCTGCTCGACTTCGTTCTGGTGGTAGACGTCGCCGTAGGTGACCGGCGTGCCGTCCGGACCGTGCGTCCACACGAGGTCGTAGACGTTGTCGCAGTTCTGCAGATACATGCACAGGCGCTCGAGACCGTAGGTGATCTCGCCGAGCACCGGTTTGCACTCGATGCCGCCGGCCTGCTGGAAGTAGGTGAACTGGGTGACTTCCATGCCGTTGAGCCAGACCTCCCAGCCCAGGCCCCAGGCGCCGAGCGTCGGCGATTCCCAGTTGTCCTCGACCAGGCGCAGGTCGTGCACTTGCGGATCGATGCCCAGTGCTTTCAGCGAGTCGAAATACAGCTCGACGATGTTGTCCGGATTCGGCTTCATCGCCACCTGGTACTGGTAGTAGCGCTGCAGACGGTTCGGGTTGTCGCCGTAGCGGCCGTCGGTCGGACGGCGGCTGGGCTGCACGTAGGCCGCATTCCATGGCTCGGGGCCGAGCGCGCGCAGGAACGTGGCCGGATGGAAGGTCCCGGCGCCGACCTCGAGGTCCAGCGGCTGGATCAGCACGCAGCCCTGCTTGGCCCAGTAGGCGTTGAGCGTGAGGATCAGCTCCTGGAACGTCGGTCCGGTCATTACGAAAATCGCGTCTGCGGCGGCGCGCTAGTATAGCGGGCCGCATCGAAGCGCCCGACGCGCCATGCGCCCTGGAGGACACGGCTTGAACGATCCGAGCGCGCCGCAGCCTGCGACCGGTTCCCGTGCGCCGGCCACCTTCGGTGGCCGCCTGCCGCCGGGTCGGCTGACCCTCGAACCCGTCATCGACGCGCTGCTGGCCGACGGCCTGCTGGCGCCGGCCGACGCCGAGCGCGCCCGCGTGGGCGGGCGCAGCACGCGCGGTCTCGAAGCGGTGCATCCGCTGGTGCTGCTGGCCAACCTCAAGCTGCCGTCGGCGCGCCGGCCCGGCACCGAGCTCGGCCTCGAAGCGCTGACCGAATGGCTGGCGCAGGCCACCGGCCACACCTACCTGCGCATCGATCCGACCAAGATCGCCGTCGGCGACGTCACCGATCTGTTCTCGCACGCCTACGCCAAGCGCCACCGGATCCTGCCGGTCGAGGTCACGCTCGATCGCGCGCGCATCGCGACCAGCGAACCGATGGCGCTCGACTGGCTGACCGACATCCAGCGCCTGCTGCGGCGCGAGATCGATCTGGTCATCGCCAACCCGCTGGACCTGCACCGCTACACGATGGAGTTCTTCGGCGTCACGCGGTCGATCCGCGGCGCCAAGGACGGACGCGACACCGGCAGCGAGGCGCCGACCTTCGAGCAGCTGGTCGAACTGGGCCGCTCGGGCGACGTCAACGCCGACGACCACCACATCGTCCACATCGTCGACTGGCTGCTGCAGTACGCCTACGAGCAGCGCGCCTCCGACATCCATCTCGAACCCCGTCGCGACGTGGGCCGCGTGCGCTTCCGCATCGACGGCGTGCTGCACAAGGTCTTCGAGATGCCGCCGCCGGTGATGACCGCGGCCGTGAGCCGAATCAAGGTGCTCGGGCGCATGGATCTGGCCGAGCGCCGGCGTCCGCAGGACGGCCGCATCAAGACGCGTTCGCCGGGCGGACGCGAAGTCGAGATGCGCCTGTCGACGATGCCGACCGCCTTCGGCGAGAAGGTCGTCATGCGCATCTTCGATCCCGACACCGCGTTCAAGCCGATCGAACAGCTCGGCTTCGATGCCGGCGAGGCCGCGGCGTGGAGCGATCTCGTGCAGCGCCCGCACGGCATCGTGCTGGTCACCGGCCCGACCGGTTCGGGCAAGACGACGACGCTGTATTCGACGCTGAAGAAGCTCGCGACCGCTGACGTCAACGTCTGCACGGTCGAGGATCCGATCGAGATGGTGTCGGTCGAGCTCAACCAGATGCAGGTGCACAACGCGATCGACCTGACCTTCGCCCAGGGCGTGCGCACCCTGCTGCGCCAGGACCCCGACATCATCATGATCGGCGAGATCCGCGACCTCGACACCGCGCAGATGGCGGTGCAGGCCTCGCTGACGGGGCATCTCGTGCTGTCGACGTTGCACACCAACGACGCGCCGTCGGCGATCACCCGCCTGCTCGATCTCGGCCTGCCGCACTACCTGATCGCGTCCACGCTCAACGGCGTGCTCGCCCAGCGGCTGGTGCGCATGCTGTGCCGGCACTGCAAGCAGCCGCAGCCAGTTGATCCCGAAGGCTGGCGCGCGCTGCTCGGGCCCGACAGCGACGTGCCGCCACCCGAAACCGCCTGCGGCCCGGTCGGCTGCCTGGAGTGCCGCAACACCGGCTACTTCGGCCGCGTCGGCATCTACGAGCTGATGCCGGTGACGCCGGCGCTGCGCGCGAAGATCCAGCCGGACATGGCGCTGTCGGGCTTCAGCCGCACCGCCGTCGGCGAGGGGCTGCGCACGCTGCGCATGGCCGGCGCCGAGAAGGTCGCGCAGGGCGTGACCACGGTCGAGGAAGTGATGACGGTGCTGCCGCCGCGCGAGTGAGGCGGCTCCGCCCGCTTTGTTCTTTGTAGGAGCGCGCTTGCGCGCGATGGGCTTTCCCTCGAAGGCCCATCGCGCGCAAGCGCGCTCCTACAACAACCGCCGTAAGCCGCTACGCTGCGCCGTCCTCCCGTTTCGGCTGCCCCTCGATGTCCACCCGCCCGTTCCTGATCGTCGAAACCGGCCAGCCCGTGCCCTCGATGCGCCGCCACGGCGGCTTCCCGCACTGGATCCGTGTCGCCGCCGGCCTGTCGGAGCGCGACGCGGTGGTGGTCGATGTCGAACACGGCGCGGCGCTGCCGGACGCCGACGACTACGCCGGTGTCATCGTCACCGGCTCGGGTGCGATGGTCACCGAGCGCGCCGACTGGAGTGAACGCAGTGCCGGGTGGCTGCGCGACGCCGCCCATGCCGGCGTGCCGGTCTTCGGCATCTGCTACGGCCATCAGCTGATCGCCCACGCGCTGGGCGGCGAGATCGGTGCCAATCCGCGTGGGCGCGAGATGGGCAGCTTCGAGATCGAGACGACCGCGGCCGCCGCCGACGACCCGCTGTTCGCCGGTGCCGGCCCGCGCTTCATCGCCCAGACCACCCACCTGCAAGGCGTGCTGCGCCTGCCCGAAGGCGCGACCCTGCTCGCGCAGTCCGCCCTCGAACCGCATCACGCATTCCGCTGGCGCGACCGGGTCTGGGGCGTGCAGTTCCACCCGGAGTTCAGCGCCACCCACATGCGCGGTTACATCCGCGCGCGCTCGGGCCCGCTGTACCAGGAAGGCCTCGACCCGGTCGCGCTGGTCGCGGCGGTGCGGGCGGCGCCGGAGGCGCGTGCGGTGCTGCAACGGTTCGTGCGGGTGGCGGGCGCGCTGCCGCGCGACTGATCTTCCGATCCGTCATGCCCGCGGCCTTTAACAGACGAATGTCTGGTCAAGCGGGCATCCTTGAACATTGCCTTGTTTTGCCTTGCTGTGCTGCTCTGCGGCTGCTCTGCCGTTGCCGTTGCTCCTGCTGTGGCTCTCCTGCCTTTGACGTCCATCGAGCCGTAGAGCGAGCCGAGCATCGCAGGGCGGCGGGGTCGAAAAGCAGCCCATGTCTGAGCGCAGCGAGTTTGGGCTGCGTGCGCCGAGAGGCGCAGGGGACCGGCACGGCGCAGCCGTGTCGGATCGCGTCCGGCGAAGGCGGTTTTGCTTACTTTTGCCAAGACGAAAGCAAGCCGCGCGACAGCGCGGAAGCCCGGTCCTTGATCTTGGCCCTCCGGGCGAGGTCGTCTGATGACATCGAATCCAATGATTCGCAAAGCGGAGCCGAAGGCTCGAAGTAACCACACCGCCATCGCAGCTGAACGCCGAGCGCATCCCAGCGGCGTCTCCGATGCATGCGATACGATGGCGCCCTTCGTGGCGCGCCCACGCGACAGACACCTGGAACACGGCGGAAATGACGACTCGGACGGTAGGGGCCGGCCACGGCTGGAAGTGGATCGTGCAGGGCGTCAACGTCGGTCGGGCCAATCCGCGGGCGGTGTACGGCGCGACGGCGATCGTGGCCCTGCTCGCGCTGGTGCCTAACGTGCTGCAGGCCATCGCGCAGGTCGCATTCGGGCTCGACGCCAACACCCAGGTCATGCTGCTCGGCGCGACGTCGCTGGTGTCGATCATCGTCTACCCGCTGCTGATCGCCGGCGTGCTGCACGTCATCGACGCGGCCGAGCACGGGCGTCCCGCGCGGCCGACCGACATGTTCGCGGTCTTCACCGGCGGCAATGCCGGGCGCCTGATCGGGTTCGGCGTGCTGATGGGCGCGCTCTACATCGCCACGTTCTACGCGCTGGTCAGTGCGTTCGGCGACGGCGTGGTGGACTGGTACATGCAGGTGCTGACCATCAGCCAGGAGATCAGCGCGCAGTCTGGACCGGCCACGCCGCCGGAACTGCCGCTGCCGCCGGCCGGCATCGGTCCGTTGATGGCGCTGGCGATCTTCTTCGGCGTCTATTACGCGACCGTCTATGCGATCGGCCTCGGCCAGGTCGCGCTCGGTGGCCGGCCGGTCATGCAGGCGTTCACCGACGGCCTCGGCGGTGCGCTGCGCAACGTGCTGCCGGTGGTCGTGGCCGCCGCGATCGCGATGGCCGGCGGCTTCGCGCTGATGCTGGCGTTCGCGATGGTCGTCACCATCATCAGCGTCGTCGCCAGCCTCGTGCATCCCGGCCTCGCCGCGCTGCTCGTGCTGCCGCTGTACCTGGTGCTGCTGCTGATCCTCTACATCGTCATGTTCGGCGCGATGTACGCGATGTGGCGCGATGTCTGCGGTCCGCAGGACGACGCGTCGACCGACACTGCGCCGCCGGGCACCGGCGGCGGCGACAACAGCCGCATCGAACTCTGACGGCGTCCTAGAACCCCAGCGTCGCGTCGAGTGCGGCGGCGACGCTCTGGTCGATCCGGCGCATCAGCAGCGCCAGCAGCAGGAAGAACGCGGGCGGCTGCAGCGTCAGCCACAGGCGCGCGGCCACCGGCATCGGCGCGGGATCGCGCCGCACCACGCGGGTGCCGGCGATCCGGTCGTGTAGGGCCTGGTGGCGCGGCGCGCGCGCGGCCAGCAGGTGGCCGATGTTGAGGCTCAGCCACGACAGCAGACCGGCCGCGTTGCGCAGGGCGGCGCGCACGATGCCGGGCGGCAGCCCGTCGTCGTCGACGACCTGCAGGCCCAGCAGGCGCTTGCCGGGCGTGGCCTGCCAGCGCGAGCCCTCGAACGCGGTGAACCACACCAGCGCCAGCAGCGCGAAGACGGCCATCGCCGGCAGGGTCAGCGACGTGATCGCGAGCGCCAACGCGGTGATCGCGACCTGCAGCGCGGGATCGACCATCCAGGCCTGCAGCAGGGCGGCCGGCGACGCGGCGAGGTCGAGCGTCTGCTGCATCAGCGCGGCCATCGCCTGTGCGAGCGCGTCGATCGCGCGTGCGCAGGTCCCGAGCGCTTCGCACAGGCGCCGGTGCATCAGTGCGACGACCAGCACGCCGATCAAGGCCGCATCCAGCGACCACGCCGTGTACCGGCGCAACAGCGGCGTGGGCGCGGCGAGCGGTGGACTCATGCCTCGTCGCGGACCGCGCCGGGCTTCGGTGCGAGCAGGCGCGCGGCGATGATGCCGGCCTCGTAGAGCAGGCACATCGGAATGGCGAGCATCAGCTGCGAGACCACGTCGGGCGGGGTGATGATCGCCGCCAGCACGAACACGCCGACCACCGCGTAACCGCGCGCCTCGCGCAACTGGTCGGTGGTCACCCAGCCCAGCAGCACCAGGATCACCAGCGCGACCGGCAGCTCGAAGCTCAGGCCGAACGCGAGGAAGATCACCAGCACGAAATTCAGGTAGGCGTTGATGTCGGTCATCATCGCCACGCCGTCGGGCGTCACCATCGTCAGGAAGGTGAACACCGACGGCAGCACGAAGAAGAAGGCGAACGCGCAGCCGATGTAGAACAGTGCGACCGCCGAGGCCAGCAGCGGCATCGCCAGCCGTTTCTCGCGCTTGTACAGGCCCGGCGCGACGAAGGCCCAGGCCTGGTAGAGCAGCCACGGCATCGTCACCACCACCGCGGTGAAGAACGCGAGCTTCAGCGGCGCGAAGAACGGCGAGGCGACCTCGATCGCGATCAGGCTGGCGCCGGCCGGCAGCTTGTCGAGCAGCGGCTGGGCGAGCAGACCGTAGAGCTTGTTCGAGAACGGCAGCAGGCACAGCAGCACGATGCCGGTGCCGGCCAGTCCGCGCATCAGGCGCATGCGCAGTTCGATGAGGTGGTCGATCAGGCTGCCTTCGCCGCCATCCCCGTCAGCGTGCAGCGCCACGATCGGCCTCCTCGTCGGCAACGGTCGCCGGAACCGGCGGGCGGGTGGGGTCGCCGGCGATCGCATCGGGCGGCAGCGGCGGGTCCGCGGAAGCGGGCGGCTCGGGCGAGGCGTCGAGACTGCGATGCGTCGCGGGCGCGTCGCCGGACATGCGCCGCGCCTGCGCGACCAGGTCGCCGGCTTCCTGGCGCACTTCGTCGAGATCCTCGCGCACGCGCTGCCCGGCATCGCGCAACTGGGTGCCGACATCCTCGATCGAGCGCTGCGCATCGCGCACGCTGCGCTTGAGGTCCTCGGCGGCGAGTTCACGCTCGAGTTCGGACTTCACCGAATACCACTGCGCGCGCGCGCGGCGGATCCAGAGGCCGGCGAAGCGCGCCGCCTTGGGCAGCCGCTCGGGACCGAGCACGATCAGCGCGACCAGCGCGATGATCATCAGTTCGCCGGTACCGATTCCGAACATCGACCGCTGCCCGCGTCAGCGCGGGGTGGTGTCGTCGTGGCGCGTCCTGTCGGCCTCGCGGGCCGCGGCGTCCTGCTGCGAACGGTCGTCGAGGCGCTCGGGCGTCTCGTCGTCGTGCATGCCCTTCTTGAAGCCCTTCACCGCTTCGCCGAGATCACGCCCGGCGCCGCGCAGCCGCTTGGTGCCGAAGACCAGCAACACGACGACGAGGACGATGAGCCAATGCCAGATGCTGAAGCTGCCCATGGCGGGATTCCGGGAGCGAGTGGTCTCGCAGGATAACGCACCGCACCCGCACGCAACGTGCGGGTGCGCGGCGGATCAATATTCCGGCAGCGGTTCGACGGTCGCCGGTGCATCGTCGACGTTCTGGAAACCCTGTGTCGACGGCTGGCCCTGCTGCGTCTGCACCGGGGTGACGTCGGGCACGTCGCGGACCGTCGGCGCCGGCTGCACGCCGCGGGCGACCGGCACCGCGGTGCCGCCGCGTGCGACACGGGCGGTGGCGCCGGCCTCTTCCAGGCGATCGCGGAAATCCACGACCGCGCTCGACGGCGCCTGGCCCGGACGGTTCTCCAGGATCGCGCGCGGCGTGGTGTTGCGGCCGTAGACGGCGATGTTCGCGGCATCGTCGATCTGCAGCACCGCACCGTCGAGCGCGACGCCGGCGAACAGGCCGCGTGCGCGCGACCACGACCAGATCTCGGCCTTGAGCTGGCCGTCGGTCAGCGCCGCGGCGTTGCGGCCCACGGGGCCCGCGGCCACGCCGGCGTCGGCGCCGAGGGTGAACTTGCCGTTGACGATTGATTCGAGGCTGCGCTCGTTGCGGAACACCAGCACCACGTCGGACGACTGCACGCCGGCCTGGAAGCCGATGCTGCCGCCGGTGAGCTTGACGAAGGCCGGGCTCGACCAGGTGCCTTCGGGCGTCTTGACCGACATCAGGCCGTGGCCGCGGCGTCCGCCGATGATCAGGCCGGCCTTGATGGTGTCGGGAATGACGACGATCGCCCGCGCCTCGTCGAGCAGCTTGTCGGGAATGCCCGACTCGGGGATCGCCTGGATTTCGTTGAGCACGCGGACCGCGTTCTGTGCCCGGGCGTCCTCGGTCGGACCGGCGACGGCGGGGCCTGCGACGAACGCGGTGGCGAGGGCGGCAACCAGCACGGTGTGGCGGAACGGACGGGACATGGTGGCTCCGGGGCAGGGATCGCGGATCGGCCGCACGCATGTCGCGCGCGGAACGGATTCAGGCTAGTGACGGTGCAATGAATCGCGCATGAGTTCTTTCGCCGCGCCGCAAGGCTGCCATTGGGCGTGCGCGCCTGCCATCCTAGTGTGATGTCCACAGCCCCCTCCCCGCACGTCGCACGCGACGCCGTCGTGCTCGTGAATCTCGGTACGCCTGACGCGCCCACGCCGAAAGCCGTCCGCCGCTATCTCGCCGAGTTCCTGCACGACCACCGCGTGGTCGCGCTGAGCCGCTGGCTGTGGTGTCCGATCCTGCATTTCGTGATCCTGCCGTTCCGCTCGCCGCGGGTGGCGAAACTCTATGCCGGCGTGTGGATGGACGACGGCTCGCCGCTCGCTGTGTACACCGCGCGCCTGGCGGCGGCGGTGCAGGCGGAAATGCCCGAAGCCGACGTGGTGCACGCGATGCGTTACGGCAATCCCTCGCTGCGCGGCGTGCTGCAGCGGCTGCGCGATGCGGGGCATGCGCGGGTCCAGGTGCTGCCGCTGTATCCGCAGTACTCGACGACGACGACCGCGTCGGTCGGCGATGTCGTCGACGAGATCTTCGGCGCCGATGGCGCTGCGCGGATGCGCGACGAGTACCACCTCGATCCGGACTGGATCGAGGCCGTCGCCGGATCGGTCCGCGCGCACTGGGCCGCGCACGGCCGCGGCGAGCGCCTGCTGTTCTCCTTCCACGGCATCCCGCAGCGCCTGGCCGATGCCGGCGATCCGTATCCCGCGCAGTGCCGCGCGAGCGTCGATGCCATCGTGCAGGCGCTCGATCTCGCGCCGACCGAGGCGATGCTGACGTTCCAGTCGCGCTTCGGCCGCGAGCCGTGGCTGCAGCCTTATACCGACGAGACCCTGAAGGCCCTGGGCAGCGCGGGCGTGCGCACGCTCGATGTCGTCTGTCCGGGATTCGCGGTCGACTGCCTGGAAACGCTGGAGGAGATCGCATCGCAGAACGCGGACGTGTTCCACGCGCACGGCGGCAAGGATCTGCGCTACATCCCGTGCCTCAACGCGTCACCGGCGCATGCCCGCGCGCTGGCCGCGTTGACGCGTCGCGACCTGGACGCACGCGCGTGAGCGGCGTCGCACAGGCGCAGCCGTTCGAGATCGGCATCGGCATCGGCACCGTGCGCGGCCTGCGCTTCGGCACGCCCGGCGGGCGCCGCGTGCTGGCCCTGCACGGCTGGCTCGACAACGCCGCGAGCTTCGTGCCGCTGGCGCCGCATCTGCAGGGCCTGGATCTCGTCGCGCCCGACCTGCCGGGCCACGGTCGCAGCGTGCACATGCCGCCGGGCACCGACTACACCTTCGTCGGCGCCGTGCACCAGGTGCTCGACATCGCCGATGCGCTGGGCTGGGACCGGTTCGCGCTGCTCGGGCATTCGATGGGTGCGGGCATCGCCAGCCTCGTCGCCGCCGCCGTGCCCGAGCGCGTCGAGCGCCTGGTCGCGATCGAAGCGCTCGGCGCCTTGCCCGAGATCGAATCCGAAACCGTGCCGCGCCTGCGCGAGGCGGTGGCCTCGTCGCGCGGTCTCGGCGAGCGTCCGCTGCGCGTATTCCCCGATCTCGACGCCCCGGTCCGCGCGCGCATGCGCGTCAATGCGCTGAGCGAGCCGGTCGCGCGGCTGCTGGTCGAACGCGGCGTGCAGCCGGTCGACGGCGGGCACGTCTGGTGCAGCGACCCGCGGCTGACCATCCCGACCGCCGTTCGCATGACGCCCGGCCAGGTCGACGCCCTGATCGCCGGCATCGAATGCCCCACCCGCGTGATCTACGCCGATCCGCCGCAGCCCTACCTGCCCGAACCCGACCGCTCCCGCCGCGCGCACCTGCTGCCCGAAGGCGAACTCGTCGTCATCGCCGGTGGCCATCACCTGCACATGGAACAGCCTGCCGAGGTCGCGGCTGTGATCGGGGATTTCCTGCTGGGTTGAGCGGGCTGCGCCGACGTCGGTCCTGCAATGCGCGTGCGCAGTCGGGTGTTGGTTCCCTTGGGATTTGATGAGCGTCGTGTCTCAGCTCGGGTCGAAATCCCGTTCGCGGAACCCGCGTTTTCCTTCCCCCTTTGGGGCTACGTGCCCGCCGGGGTAGAAGGTGCCCGGAGGGCGGATGAGGGCGCTTTTGAACGCTTCCATGTAAAGCCCCAACCCTCACCCGACGCGCTTGCGCGTCGACCTCTCCCGAAGGGAGAGGTGCGTACCTGCGAACTGAGACACGAAGGGCGGGAGTGCGGGCGCTGTCCGCATGAATCCGCGCGTTGAAGGAGCGCCTTCCCGTTCAAGACGGCGAAGATGCCGCGTCGCGGCGGAAGGCTTCGCTCTGCTGCGACATGTGGGGCGCCTGATACACAGGACCGATTGAAGCAGGCAGGAGTGTTTCGCAATCCCGAGCCGCGCACTCAAAGCGCCGCCGCGGCCCCCTGCAACTGCAGGCTCACGATCACGCCCGCATCCGCCGACGGCTGCGCCGGCTGGTTGCGGTCGAACGCGAACAACGCGCTGCGCCCGTCCTTCTCGAACGCGAGCACCGCGCTGTCGCTGCCGTGGTGCGTCGCGAGCCGGCGTTGCCAGCCCTCGAGCTCCATCGCGCGCCGGGTCTCCTGCGACAGCGCCACCACGTCGCCTTCCGCCAGCAGGCTGATGATCTGCGTGCCCGGCATGTCGGTCAGCGTGTCGATCGCATAGCGCGCCGGCAGATGCACGTCGCGGGGAAAATCCGCGGGCAGCACCAGCGCCGTCGTGCGCGGCTGGACCGGCGTCGCCGCGACGCGGTCGCCCCGCGCGTCGAAGCGGATCGTGGTGCCCAGCGCGTCGGCGGGCTGCCGGCAGCCGGGCAGCAGGACGACGAGCATCAGGGCCATGCACAGGCGGCGCATCGGGGTCTCCCGCGGCACTGGCCGCTCATCCCGGGTCAACGCGGTCGCGGCACCGAAGCGGCCACCGGTATGCGTGGCTCAGGACAGCAATGCGTGCAGGTCCGCCTTGAGCCGGCGGCCGTCCTCACGGAAGTAGTCGCGGGCGTCGCGCCAGGCCGGGCAGCGCGCCTCGACCTCGCTCCAGAACCGGCGCGAATGGTCGGCATGGATCAGATGGCAGAGTTCGTGCACCAGCACGTACTCGAACGCCGACGGGGTGCCCAGCACCAGCGACAGGTCCAGGTTGAGCGTGCCGTCGGGCGCCAGCGAGCCCCATTGCGAGGACATCACCTTGAGCTGGATGCGCCGGGGGGTGCGCGGCAGGCCGGGCAGGTAGGCCGGCAGCCAGCGGCCGATGTCGGCGCGGGCCTGCGCTTCGTAGAACTCGCGCAGCGCGCGCTGCAGTGCGGCCGGGCCGGCGTGCTCGGGCGACACGAAGACCAGCGTGCCGTCGTCGTCCGCGCGCACGTGACTGAAGCGTCCGCCTTCCCAGCGCAGCGGACGCGATTCGCCGCGCAACGGCAGCTGGGCGGTGATGCCACGTTGCAGCGGCAGCGCGTCGCCATGCGCGGCCAGCTGCGCGGCGAGCCACGCGCGGTGCTGTTGCAGGAACGCATCGCCGGACACGAGGCTCGCGCGCAATGGCAGGGTCAGCCGCGGGCCGCGCTCGCTGACGCTCAGGCGGATGCGCCGCGCGCGCGGATCGCGTACGCGCAGCACTTCGATCTCACGGCCATCCTCGAGCGTCAGGCGGAGCGAGTCGCGCAGGATCGAAGCGGGCTTCGCGGGACGTGACAACAGGCGCGACAGGGACGGCATGCGCGGATTGTATGCGCTGCGTGTCTTGCGACAGGCGTTGACGTCGCGGGCAGACGCGAATCCACCTATCTCGTCATTCCCGCGAACGCGGGAATCCAGTGTCTTTGCTCTGCCAGAAGTCGCTGGATGACCAGCCGTTCGGCCGTTGAAAGCCCCGCTTTCGCGTGAATGACGAAAAGCCTGCAGAAGGACCGAAAATCGATCTGACCGCTTTTACTCCGCCTTCGACAGCTTCAGCGCGCCTTCGAGCACCGCGAACAGCCGCTTGAACTCGCCGCGCATCAATGCGAAGCGCGCATCGAGCTCGGCGCGCATGTCGTCGTTCTCGGTGTGTTCGAGCGAATCGAGTGCACCGTCGAGCAGCTTGAACTTGCGCACGATCAGGTCCTCGCCGAGCACGAACGAGACGTGGTCGTCGAGGTTCAGCGCGAGCTTGGTGACCTGCTTGCCGGCATCGAGGTGACGGGTGATCTCCTCGCACTGCAGGTCCTGGCGCTGGCAGCGCACGATCGCGCCCTGGTCGGACGGATCCTTGAGCTCGCATTCCTCGCCGAGCGTCAGGCCGTCGGGCAGCGGTTCGCCGGCGATCCAGCCGGTCATCACGGCGCGCGGCGAGACTTCGGCGTTGAGCGGCAACGCCGGGAAGCTGCCGAGCGCGGTGCGGATCTCCGACACCACGTTCTCCGCGCTCTTGCGGCTGGACGTGTTGACGACGACGACGCCGTGCTCGAGATCGATCAGCGCGTCGGAGCGCACCGGCTTGACGAACGCGCGCGGCATCAGTTCCTGCAGCAGGTCGTCCTTCATCTGCTTGCGCATCTTGCCGCCGGGCTTGCGGCCCTGCTTGTCCTCGAACTCCTCGATCCGACGCGCCAGCAGTTCGTTGACCACCGGGCCGGGCAGGATCTTCTCCTCGCCACCGACGGTGACCCAGATCGCATCCTCGATCCGGTGCGTCATCGCCTCGGCATCGCGGCCGATCGGCGAGACGAAGCCGCGCGAGGACATTTCCAGCGGGCCGACCGGCTTGAGCGGGAACTCCGCCAGGCGCGCGTCGAGTTCCGACAGGTCGAGGTTGGTGGGGAAACGGAACAGGGTCAGGTTGCGAAAGAACATCGGGCAGGGGAATCCATTGAAAGTGGGGACGGATGCGGCGCGGCAGCGGCGTCCGTCGGATGCGGGGCGGCCGGTGTCGGGGCGCCCGCGGACGAAAAGTATGTGTGAAGGCGCGCGTGAGCGGGCGAACCGGCGTCGACGCAGTTCAGCTGAACGTGCTCATGGCGCCTGTGCAGTCGCGTCGGCAGGTGCGTCGGACGCCTCGCCCAGCCAGTTGCGGGTATCGCCTTGCGACGCGCCGGCGCCGAGCGACAGGAAGTCGAACAGCTTCGGATCGCTGAGCTGAGACGGGCGGATGTCGCCGAGCGAACGCGCGATCGTCTCGATGCGGCCGGGCGTCTCGCGTTCCCAGGCGTCGAGCATCTTCTTGACCTGCTTGCGCTGCAGGTTCTCCTGCGACCCGCACAGGTTGCAGGGAATGATCGGAAACCCCATCGCGTCGGCATAGGCGGCGATGTCGTCCTCGGCCGCATAGGCCAGCGGGCGGATCACGACACGCTTGCCGTCGTCGCTGCGCAGCTTCGGCGGCATGCCGGCGAGCCTGGCGTGGAAGAACATGTTGAGGAAGAACGTCGCGACCAGATCGTCGCGATGGTGGCCCAGCGCGATCTTGGTGAAGCCGTGCTGCTCGGCGTAGCTGTAGAGCGCGCCCCGGCGCAGCCGCGAACACAGCGAGCACATCGTCTTGCCTTCGGGAATCACCCGGCTCACCACCGAGTAGGTGTCCTGCTCGATGATGTGGAAGTCCACGCCGAGCGACTTCAGGTACTCGGGCAGGACGTGCTCGGGAAACCCGGGCTGCTTCTGGTCGAGGTTCACCGCGGTGATCGAGAACGCCACCGGCGCCCGTGATCGCAGCTGCAGCAGGATGTCGAGCAGGGTGTAGCTGTCCTTGCCGCCCGACAGGCAGACCATGACCCTGTCGCCGTCCTCGATCATGCCGAAATCGGCGATCGCGCGGCCCACCTGGTGGCGCAGGCGCCTGGCGAGTCTGTGGGTGTCGGGCGTGCCCCGGCGCGGATCACGCGCGCGCGGCAGCGGCTCGGTCAAAGGCAGGAGGGTACTCATGGTGCGCAGTTTACCGGGCGCTCCGCGCGGCTGCGCCGGCAGGTGGACGCGACCGTGCGGCCACGCGCGGCGTTCGGCTTTGCGCGGCGCGCCCGTCTGTCGAGCGGAGCGCACCAGGTCGCGCTCTTGATCATCCAGCTACGGCCGCGTCGCGACGTCGTGGCGGTCGCGGCTGCGGTGCCGGAGTCGCCAGCACGATTGGCCGGACGCTGGACTTCGTCGACGCGATCTGCCGGTTGCGACGTATCCGGGCGTCAGCTGGCGCACCGTGAGCCCGGCGGGAGCGCGCGCGTGAGCAGCGATGCCGATGCCGCGGTGCCCGACGCGCCTGGACCACAGGCGCGCAATCCCGGCCACGCGCTGAAACCGATGTTCGGTGTCGATGATCGTTCCGCGTGGCGTGCGGCGCGGCGCCCTCCCGCCTGACGCAACGCAACCACCGCATTCGAAACGATACCCGCGTTAATGCACTGGCCGGCCACGTCCCCGTAGACTGCACGCCGATCGCCCCTGCCGCCGCAGGACACGCTTTCGCAATGATTTCCACTGGAGCGCAATGACGTGAAGCACTGAGCCGACATCGAGCCCGACGACCCGCCCGGGTCGCGTCCCCATGTCCGCGAGGTCCTGCATGTCTGCGCCTGTCCAGTCGACGCCGTCCGCGTCGCATTCCGTTCCAGCTTCCCGTGTTCCTGCACTGCGCGCGCGTGGCCTGTCCGCCGCGCGCGACGACGGCAGCCCGCTCTACGACGACCTGTCGCTGGTATTGCACGACGGTCCCAGCGCACTGGTCGGTGCCAACGGTGTCGGCAAGTCCACGTTGCTCCGGCAACTCGCCGAAGGCGCGTCCGCCGGCCTGGTCGAAGTCGCGGGCGGCCTGCACCTGCTGACGCAGCTGCCGGGGCCCTTGCCGCCGCGTGTGGTCGACCTGCTCGGTCTGGGCGCCCGCTTCGATGCGCTGCAGCGACTGCGCTCGGGCGAAGGCGATGCCGCCGATGTCGCATGCGTCGACGAGGACTGGACGCTCGAAGCACGCCTGGGCGCCGCGTTCGAATCGCTGGGATTCGCAGGTCTCGCGCCGACATCCGATCCCGCCCGGCTGTCGGGCGGCCAATGCCAGCAACTGCGCCTGCTCGCGGCGTCATGGACGGATGCACGCGTGCTGCTGCTCGACGAACCCAGCACCTTCCTCGACGCCGCGGCGTCCGCGTACTGGTGCGGGCGATGCCTGCAACGTGCCGGCGCCGTGCTCGTCGTGACCCACGACCCCGTCTGGCTGCGCGCGATGCCGCGACTGGTCGAACTGCGCAGCGATGGACTGCACTGGATCGACGGCGGTCTCGATGTCTGGCGTGCGGCGCGCGATGCCGAGCGCAGGCAGGCCGAAGGCGCGCTCGCGCAGGCGCGGACCGATCGCGCCCGCGCGCAACGCGCAGTGGGCCGCGAACGCCAGCGGCTCGACCAGCGCCAGGCGCGGGGCCAGCGGATGCGCGAGGACAGCAACCAGTCGCCCCTGCTGCTGGACCATTCGAAGGGCAATGCCGAACGCCACGCCGGACGCACGCGCGGCGCGCTGGCGCAGCGTCTCGCCGATGGCGAAGCCGCGGTCCGCGCCGCGTTCGCCGCGACCGATGCCACGCCGGCGCCCCAGTTCATCGACGCCGGCGTCGCACTGCCGGTCGCGCGGCGGGTACTGCGTTTCGATGGCGCGCATCCATTGGCGACTGCGCCCAGCGCCGCCCTCACCTGGGATGCGCACGGCCCCGTGCGGATCGGGCTGGAAGGTCGCAACGGCAGCGGCAAGACCACGCTGCTGCGCGCGTTGCGCGGCGAGACGACGCTCGCCCGCGGCACGGTCGAGGCCTGCGTGCCGGTGCAGTCGCTCGACCAGACACTAGCGGGTCTGCCCCACGCGAAGCCGGCCCTCGACTGGCTGGCTGCGCGCATGCAGGCCGACGCGATGGACGTGCCCGCCACACGGCTGGCGCTGCTGGGCCTGGCTGGCGCGCGCGCCCGCCAGCCGCTGGGCCTGCTGTCGGGCGGCGAACGCATGCGTGTCGCAGTCGCCGCTGCCGCATGGGCGCAACCCACGGCACCGTTGCTGCTGCTCGACGAACCCGCGAGCCATCTCGATCTCGACAGTGTCGACGCCCTGGTCGCGCTGCTGCGCGGCTGGCCCGGCGCGCTGCTCGTCGTCAGCCACGATCCCGCACTGCTCGATGCATTGGCACTGACCCACCGCCTGCATCTCGACACCGACAGTCTCCGGCTCGAGACACTCGATACCTGAGCAGCCAATGCAACCGCAGGATGGGTGGCGCGGGGCGAAACCCATCAAGCCGTCGCGCCGCGGAAACAGCGGCAGGGTGTGTAAGCACGTCGACCGCGATGGCCGACCCCACCGACACGGTCATTTCACAGACTCGCCTTCCCGAAACAGGAACAGGCGCCTTTCGGCGCCTGTCCTCTCGCTTCGTCATCGCCCGTGTCAGGCGACTCAGGGCACCCACACCAGATTGCGGGTATTGGGATCTGTGGTGATCTCGCGTACCCGGCCGCTGCCGTCGAACTGCACCTGGAACTCGGCGAAGCTGCTGATCCAGTAGCGCCACAGGTCCGCGCCCAGGTCCGGATTCTCGCTGCTGATCGGATAGCCCAGCGACATCAGCACCTGCTCGCGGGTCATGCCGGGCGTGATCTTCGCGCGCTGGATCGCGTCCTGGATCTTCGCCGGATAGCCGGCGATCTTGGTGGCCGGATCCTCGGTCACCACGTACCGCTTCGCGAAGTCGGCCAGGCCGATGTCGCGGCTGTAGTCGTTGCCGATCGACTGCTTCGCGCCGTCGATGCGCACGTTGACGCGGTGGCGGCCGTAACCGGTGACGCTGGCCGGCGTGCCGACCGGGATCACGCGCTTGCCGTTCTCGGCGTAGTTGCTGTCGCTGATCCAGCTGCCGTCGCTGCGCAGGTTGCAGCACAGATAGCCGTCGTACTTCTCCTGTGCGGAGATCTGGGCGGTGGCCGCGAGCGCGGCGAGGGCGAGCACAGACGCGGCGAGGCGCGCGGATGCGCGGCGGTTCGATCGGAGGGACATCCTGGTTCCTTGGCGAAGCGGCCGGGGCTGCCGCGGATGGACAGCACGCGGCGGTCGCCGGCGTCGCGCCGGCCCCCGCACGGCGCAGCGCATTGTTGCAGCGCCCTCGCGCGGCGCCAAGCGCCGCCGAACGGTCTCGGTGTTGCGATAAGCTGGTCCGCATGTCGAACGACACCCCCGACATCGACCAGAGCCCGAGCGCGCTGCTCATGCGCCTGCGCGCCGAGCATCGCGAGCTCGACCGCACGATCGCCGAACTGCAGGCCAACCCGACCCCGGAAGCGCTGGCATTGCAGCGCATGAAGAAGCGCAAGCTGCGGCTCAAGGACTGCATCGCCCGGCTGGAGTCGGACATGATTCCCGACGAGCCTGCCTGAGGCCAAACATCGACGTCCCTTGAGACGCATGTGCTGAAGCGAAGGAACTACGCGTCGCCTCGATCAATTGTCAGACTGCGGGTCGACGAACACGGTCTCCGCGGTCTGCCTTTCGAATGTGACGTTGACGGTGCGGCCGACCGCTCGGGTCCGGTGCACCGTGCCGGCAGGAACGACCAGGCACTGCCACTCGCGAAGTGTCGCTTCGGCTCCGTCCTCGAATTCGATGTGGAGCTCGCCGGTCATGACCAGGAACAGCTCGTCGGTAGCGGGATGGAAGTGCCAGCGGTACTCGCCCTCGAATACAGACAGGCGCATGCATGCATCGTTGATGTCGAGTACCACCTGGTTCCTGTAGTCCTCAACCACCTCCCGCTGCACGGCTTGAAGATCAACGGTTTCGCGGGCGGCGAATCTTGCTTGCTCCGAGGCGTACTCTTCGGCCGATGGCAATTTGGGGTTCACGCTATCTCCAAGCTGGCCGGTGAATTCGTCGCAACTGTCCAACGCCCGAATCAAGCCGCGCTGCGAAGCGGCGTCGATTTGAATGAATTGCTGGGCATCATTCGATGGCCCGAAGTTTTCCGGCTTGTGTCACTGCGCGTTCTGGTGCTCTGGTAAGCGATTTGATGAATTGAACGCGGCGAAAACGTAGCGCAGACCAATTCTCGTCGATCGCCACTTGGCGAACAGCTTCAAATCCTGCTTGGCCGAGGCTGTTCCAGCCATCGTCCCGATTGAACTCGCACTTGTAGCGTTTAGACGTCCCTTTCGGGTATGCCATCCATAAAATGGCGTCACCATCCGCTGCCGCAGTAAGGGTTGTTGATGCCTCGTCCAGCTGTTTCCGGGTGATCACAAAGGCGATGCCGAAAGCGAGATTTTCTCCCTTGTCAACCTTTCGGCTTACCTTCACCCCGGTATCAGTCAGCGCTCTGAGCTCCGGCTCAAACGACTCGGGGGCATTCAGAACGACAATTGATTGTTGATCTTTTAGATTGAGCTTCTTGAAAAGTGGAGTCATAGGAATGAGTCCTGTGATGCCTAACGCTTGAATTAAGCCGCGCCGCGAAGCGGCGCCGGCTTGAATGAATTGTTAGGGCGCACCGAGACTATGCCCGATACGCCAAAGCACACCACTTGGATCAACGAGAGTGAAGTCTCGCATGCCCCAAGGACGATCTTGCAGATCGCTGATGGCAATTCCAAACTCTTCGGCTATACCTAGCGACTCGAAACGCCTGTGCCATTCATCTGCACTCTTGACCAAAATATGCATCTGGAAGTTGTGCGCATGTTCTTTGACGAAGAAGTTCTGGAGCAGAAAGCTTGTGTCTCCATGACGGATATAGGCCAACTCGTCAGATGACCACCCGATCGTGAAACCAAGAGTTTGATAGAACCGCAATGAGAGTGCAAAGTCTTGCGCGGGCACAAATGCCTTGATCTCAATTGCTTGTAGATCGCCTGAAGTCATCTGTGCGCCTTAACGACTGAATTAAGCCGTGCCGCAGAGCGGCGTCGGCTTGAATGAACTGTTAGGGCGCAAGATAAGCATCGCAATGAAGTTCCGCAGTGACTTCTCTCGACCCATCTAGGATTTCAAGCGTGTTTCCATTCCACCTGCTGCTATGAAAGCTATGGTCCGCTGTCACTATCCACGCAGCAGACATAAGTTCACTAGCTACAAGCAGATCGCCATCACGGCTCCATACCTCGCCGCGTACAAACACGCCACCAGGAGCAAACATTCTTATGACTTTGACCCGAATTTTACGGCTGGGGTGGGTCTTTGAACACTTCAGCTCCACCTCCAACCTGAAGTTTGAACGCTTGACCTGCTGTATTGCGAGCTGGAGAGGCTTGGAGTCTGTGCCAAATCTGCGCGCCAGATCAACAAGGCATACATCTACGCATTGAACAATTTCTTCTTCTTGCTCATCACCAGGCAATCCAAAATATCGTTCAAGCTGAAAATCAGGAGCGGAGTAGTAGCCGACACCAAGCCCACCATCTCGGTATGCGTCTTGAGCTAATATTTCTGTACTACCAAGCTCGACTATAATGCGACGCAGGCCGCCAAGATCATATTTCTTCGGTAGATAGTAACGAAGAATATCAAGGACGTGATCGCTCGACTGGCGTATCCGACCTACTGTTTTCTTGTCATATTTTGCTGGCAGAACCATCACATCGCGAAGATACATGATTGCGACCTAACGCTTGAATTAAGCCGCGCCGCGAAGCGGCGTCGGCTTGAATGAATTGTTAGGCCGGGGCCTATGGATGGGGCGCATGATAGATGCGTAAAGCCTCTTCCTTGTCGCTCAATGGGCGAAGGAAAACACCAGGCTTGATGCCTGAGAAATCCTCTCCCTGAAGCAGCACAAGTCGCACAAGTGTGTCGCCGTCGTGTGCGTCACGTATTTGCCCGAGGCTGTAGTGCAAGTGAGTCGCCAGCGGTACTGGAAGAACTTTTGGCACGTTCGCCGCGTTAGTGACAAGAACCTCATCAACTGTGACAAGCAGCCTGATAGTGTTCTTGAGACCGGGGCCGGTCATTGCTTTTGCATCCAGAACAGGCTTGCCTCTACCGTCGACCATGTCAACGCCAGTGACCCGGCCAATCAGAATATGGTCAGCACCCTCCGCCATTTCCTCAAGCGTGGCTTCGAAGGGAAATCCCGCGAAAGAAGTGGCAGGGATTAGAGCTGCCAGCAGAGCTATCAGTATGCGTCTCATCTTTCTCCCCGGCCTAACGCCTGAGTTAAGCCGCGCCGCGGAGCGGCGTCGGCTTGAATGATTTGTTAGGCCTCATGCGGCGATGCTTGCTATGAGGTGTCTGATGAGGCTACCAACAACGAGCGCAAGAGCTCCGGTAGCAGGCACAACACAGATCCACCACACCCAAAGTCGCGCAGAAGAGAAGAACGACATTGCGCGGCTCCTTGTTGAGAAGTGAACCGACCTCTTGGCCAGATACGTCTCAATGCCATCCCCTGAAACGTTCGCATGATTCCGAATTACTGATGCGAGTACAGATGCCTTTGTAATTTCCCAGACAACGAAGACGGAGGCGGAGGCAATCATGAGCAACGCGGCTATGACGCCGGTCGAGGGCGTCACCCATTCGCGAGTGAAAGCCCACACTGTAAAAAACACAGCGTAGCCTGCGATCTGCACCGTCTTGAAATGCTTCTCTGCATTATCAAAGCTCTTTTCAACGAAGACCTTGTGCTGCTCCAGAGCCGCATGTTCTTGGAGCATTCGTTCTTTCTGCCTCGCGTCAAGCGCGGAGTGAGCATAGAGGAGGTTAACGCCATTCCGCTGCTCAATCTGGGCTGACACGTAGTTGTATATCGGAACCAGTCGCTCCCTTAGTCCGCGCTGCGAGGCCGGCTCTAGCGGTTCCGTCGACACCTGCAAGGACTCCATGACGGAGTGCAAATCTCTACGTATTTCCTGAGGATCAGAGAGAGGCATGATATGGGGCCTAACGCTTGAATTAAGCCGTGCCGCGAAGCGGCATCGGCTTGAATGATTTGTTGGGGCGCGGGCAGCCAGCCCGAAGCCGGTTGGCCGGACTGTACGGCAGTGCTGCCGACCGCGGGGCTTTGCCGATGACGAGTCCAGAATTCCGGTGCATCCATGCGTCCGTGAGTAGCCGGCTTGCCCAGCGCTGGCACCAGAGTGAAGCGACGGCGCGCATGCTGGTGAAGCGGGCTTTGCCTATGAACTTTGAGCAGTGGGAAGCGGCACAAAAAGAATGCCAATTCCGCGGCCCAACGCTTGAATTAAGCCGTGCCGCGAAGCGGCATCGGCTTGAATGAATTGTTGGGGCGCGGGCGGTCAGCCCGAAGCCGGTTGACCCGACTGTACGACGGTGCGGCCAAGCGCGGGGCTTTACCGGTGACGGCGCTAGAGTTCCGGTGCATCCATGCCTCCGTGAGTAGCCGGCTTGCCCAGCACTGGTACCAGAGTGAAGCGATGGCACGCGTACTGGTGGAGCGGGCTTTGCCTGTGAACTTTAAGCCGCGGGAAGCCGCATAACGAGAATGCGAATTCCGCGGCACAACTAGTATTCGACCCCATAAGTGAGGCGTTGCACCGAGTATGCGGCGCAACGTCGGTTGCCGCCAAGAGCATCTTTTGAACTCGGATTAAAGGCTTGTAATGTGCCGGGAGAATGTGGCCGACCGGTCTTCCGGTGTTATGCGGCGAGCGAGGGCACGCCGCGTTATCAGGCGAAAACGCCATGTAACCCTCGGCAAGCCCGCGGCATTTGCTCCACATCCGCCGTGCGACAGATGCTTCGAATTGCGGCGTCGCCACGGCAGTACGCCGTGGCGTTGAGCATCACTCCGCTACGGCGGGCACCGGATCGGCAGGCTTGATGGCTTCGGGGCTGACCTTCTCGATCGAATGCCGCAGTTCGCGGCCGAGGATCACCTTGGCGTCCTTGGCCCAGTTGGCCAGGCGGTCGTCGAAGACGAGTTTGCTGTTTCCGTCGAGTTTCACCAGGCCGAGTTCGCGGAGTTTCTGGATGAAACCGCGGAACAGGGACTTGTCGAAGAACTCGGGCGCGGCCGGGGCGTAGAGCAGCGACAGGCGCTGGGCGGCGAGCTGGCACAGGCTTTCGAGTTCGCCGGCGCCGAGGGTGCCGGGGCCGTTCTTGGCGAGGACGGAAATCGCGATGTAGTAACGCTCGAACGCCTGCTGCAGCGGGTGGCTCAGCGCGCGCAGGCGGAACACCTCGTCGGTCTGGCCGGCGTTGCGGGCATAGATGCCGTCGTCCTCGTCGCTGACGCGCTCCAGCAGCGCTTCGCGCTCGAAGGTCTCAAGCGTCAGCGCGATGCGTTGCGCGAAGGTGTCCTCGTCCCACGGCAGGTACAGCTCGGCCTGCAAGAACGGATACATCGTGCGGCCCAGACGCAGCAGGGTGTGCCGGCTCATGCGCCGGTTGTGCAGGAAGCAGCACGCGATCCACGCCGATGCCGTGTAGAGGTGCAGCACGTTGTTGCGGAAGTAGGTCAGCAGCACCGACTTCTCGTCGTCGACGCGGAACACGTCGCCGAGCGGATGGGTGACGCGTTCGAGTACGCCGATCTCCTCGCCGTGGGCGACGATCTCGCGCGGCGTGTGCGGCGTCACGGTCACCCGGTCCGAATACGGCACGTCGACCAGCAACTGCTTGGACAATGCGATCTGCGCGAGCAGGTCGGCCTCGCCCATCGCGTGCTTGGGAGTCGACAGCAGGGCCAGCGCCAGCAGGTTGATCGGATTGACGTCGGCGGCGCGGTTGATGTTGACGTTGATCTTCTGCGCGATGACGTCGACCGTGCGCGACAGCCATTCGGGCCGCTCGCTGTCGGCGACCGCGTTGCCGTCCCAGCCGGTGGCGTGTTCGGCGAGCACGTCGGCCAGCGCGATCGGCTCGCCGAAGTTCACCACCACCTGGCCGTAGTTCGAGCGCAGCACCTGCGGAATGCTCCACAGCAGCTGCCAGATCGATTCCTTCTTCTTGCTCTTGCCCGACAGTTCGTCGAGATAGCTGTTGCCTTCCATCAGCTTCTCGTAGCCGACGTAGATCGGCTGGAACAGCACGGGGCGGCTCGGCTGGCGCAGGAAGGCGCGCAGGGTCATCGACACCATGCCGCCCTTGGGCGCGAGCAGGCGTCCGGTGCGCGAGCGGCCGCCTTCGACGAAATACTCGATCGAGTAACCGCCGGCGACGAGCTGGGCGACGTATTCGGCCAGCACGGTCGAATACAGGGCGTTGCCGCGGATCGAGCGGCGGATGAAGAACGCGCCGCCCTTGCGCAGGATCGTGCCGATGACCGGCAGGTTGAGGTTGATGCCGGCGACGATGTGCGGCGGCACGATGCCGCGGTTGTAGAGCAGGTAGCTCAGCAGCAGGTAATCCATGTGGCTGCGGTGGCTGGGCACGTAGACGATCTCGTGCCCGGGCGCGGCGGCCTTGAGGGTGTCGATGTGGTGCACCAGCACGCCGCGGAAGATGCGGTTCCACACCGTGGTCAGCAGATAGCTCGCCGAGCGTACCACCGGGTGCGAGTAGTCGGCGGCGATCTCGTAGGCGTAGGCGTGCGCCTTCTTCCACGCCTCCTCGGGCTGGCTGTTGTCGCGCCGCGCCTGGTCGGCGATCGCATCCTTGACGGCCGGCGATGCCAGCACCTTGTCGACCAGCAGCCGGCGGGTCGAGAGATCCGGGCCGATGATCGCTTCGCGGACCCGGTTGAAATGGGTGCGCAGCACCCGCGAGAGCTTGCGCACCGTGCGCTCGGGATCGAGACCTTCGGCGAGCAGCGGGCGCACGTTGACCGGCTCGGCGAAGCGCACCAGGGTGTCGCGGCCGTTGAGCAGGATCGCCAGCAGGCGGCGGAAGCGGCCGACGATGGTCCAGTTCTCGGAGAACAGCACCGCGAACCAGCCGTTGTTCTTGTCCGGCGAGCGGCCGACGAAGATCGACACCGGCACCACCTGCACGTCGAGCATCTCGTCGCGGCGGTGCGCTTCGAGCAGGCGCGCCAGCGATTCGGAATGGGTCGCCTTGGACTGTGGCTGGCCGGTCGCCATCGCCAGCGCACCGCCGGCATTGCGCCGCGACAGCGCCACGTAGGCGCGCTTGCGGCCAAGCGGATCGCCGGGCAGCGGCTGCAGCGGCGAGGGCAGGCCGGCCTCGCGGCAAGCGCGCTCCAGGATCAGCGCGTTCGACAGGCCGTAGTCCTCGAGCACGTAACAGACCGGGCGGTGGTCGACGAGCGCCTGCGGCGCCTGCGGCTCCACCTTCAGGCCGATCCACGGCCGCATCAGCCGGCCGAGCAGACCGGCCCACCACGGACGACGCACGGCGCGGCGCGGCGGCGCCAGCGGCACCGGCAACGCGGCCGTCGCGATGGCGGCGACCGTGGCCGCGTCGCCATGCGCTGCGTCGGCCGCAGGTCCCGGCGTCGTGTTCTCGACGGGCAGGGCGTCCGCGGCGGACGGGGGCGTTGCAGGCGGAGACGGGGCGTCGCCGGTCGCGGGCCGATCGGCCCGCGGGGCGTTGTCGCCGTCCGGGAACTGGAGGGTGGGTTGGTCAGGCATCGTCGGCATTATGCCCAAGCACCGGGCCGGGACCGCAGGCGCGGCGGACCACTCAGGGCGTCCCCGGTACCGGCGCCGCCACCGCCGCGGCCTCGCGGGCGTGGCGCAGGAAGTTGCTGACGTACCAGCGGTCGTCGTGCCGTTCGACAGCGATCACCGCGTCCACCGGCCGTCCGGCCAGCAGGTAGCGCATGCGCACCCGCGCGGTGTCGCCGGTCTGGCTGTCCAGCGTGGCTTCCACACTGTCGAACGTCTGGTCCAGGTCGAGGCCGTAGGCGGCGAGGCGGCGCTTGCCGGCGGTCAGCAACGGCGAGAGCCGGGTCAGGCCCGCCTGCATGCCGGCCGCGCCGAGGGCGGCATCACTGCCGATGCCACTGTCGCGCGCGGCGGCCACCAGTGCCGCGATCGTGTCCCGTGCGCGGTCGCGGTCGGCCAGCGGCGCCGCGCCGGCCCACTCGCTGGCGGCCGCGACCAGCTGGGTGTAGTGCGCGCGCTCGTCCTCGCTGAAGTCGCCGCCCTGTTCCAGATACTGGATCGCGAACCCGCCCAGCGCGACCGCGGCCGAGCGCATCTCGCGTTCGGCGCCGGCGAACTGCCGGTTGAAGGTCTGCAGCAACTCGCGTTCGGCCTGTGGCGCGTTCAGGGCCGCCAGCACTGCCGGCAGCTGCGCGGACAGCGGCAGTTCGTCGAGCGGCCAGCGCGTGCGGCCCTCGCGCCATGCCACTTCGAGCCCGGGCAGCAGGTCGGGCGTCGCCGCGTCCTGCGCGAACGCGGCCAGATCGCCACTGCGCAGGTGCGTCGTGAGCAGGGTCACCGCTTCGACCGGCGTGGCGGCGCCACGTGCCGGCGGCGCGTCGTCCGACCCGTCGCGCTGGCAGGCCGCCAGCCACAGCACCAGCGGCAACAGCAGCGTGGCGGTGCAGGCGCGGCGTCGGCGGCGAAGGGCGCCGGGCGAGCGGGCGGGGACGGACATGCGGTGGATTCCTGCGGAGCCTGACAGTGCATCTTGCAAGCCGGTCGATGACCGGACAAGCGCGCCCGTCAAAGGTCGCGCAGCACCCAGCCGTGCGGCGTGTCGGTGGCGCGGGCGTCGAGCGCGGCCTGGGCGATCTCGTCCGGGCTGCGGCCAGCCTTCCATGCGCTCGCGATCGCCGCCAGACGCTCGCGCGTCGCGCGGGTATACGCGCCTTCCAGTTCGTTCTGCGCGTCGACGGCCAGTTTCTGCGGGTACAGCGTGCGGGCGTCCTCGGACTGGTTCAGCAGCGCGATCATCCGCGACAGGCTGGTCTGGAAGGTCTCCGCCGACAGCGCCGTGCGCTGGGTGCGCTGCAGGTGCCAGACGGTGAGGTACTCGACCGGGCCGAGCATGCGGCGCGGTGTGCCGCCGAAGAACTGCCCCGAAAAATCACTGGCCGACACCGGCGCCGTGCTGTCGGGCAGCCGGGTCGCGCCCCAGGAACTCAGCGCGCCGCCGGGCAGGTCCATGCGCCGCAGCGCGGTGCCGATCGTGTCGGCCAGCAGACGCTGCGCGCGGGTGTCGTCACTTTCCGCCACCACGCCCAGCAGGCGCAGGAACACCGGATACCGGTCCTCGCCGAGCCGGCGCACCAGGCGCTTGAGCACGGTCAGGCGGTACTCGGGATCGGCATGCGCGGCCAGCGTCGACACCATGCGGTCGGCGGCGGCGCGCAGGGCCTGCGCGGAAGGAGCGGCATTCATCGTCGAAAGGCCAGTGTCGGGTGCGGCGGTCGCGGCGCCCGGACTTTAACCCAGCCGGTACTGCGACCCTGGCCGCCTGCCTCAGGCGAGCGCGTCGAGGATCGCGTCCGCGCCCTGATCGGCGGCCTGCGACAGATCGACCGCCGACAGGCGCGCTTCGAACGCGGCGTCGCCGGGCAACTGCCGGCTGCCGGCCACCACGCCCTCCCAGGCCGCGACGTTGAGCACATCCTCACCCGGATCGGCCAGCGGGCCGCGTGGGGCATCCGCACGGCCGCCATCCGCCGGCGCGAGTTCGGGACCCGGCTGCTGGCGCAGGTCGTCGAACGCGACGTGTCCGCCCAGCCGGTCGAGGCTGGTGGCACTGAAGCTGGCGTCGGAAGGAATGGTGCTCATCGGAACGTGGACCTGACACCCTTGGGGGAAGGTGGACCGCTTCTGCGGCGATGGCGGGACTGTAACGCCGGTGCCATGCAACGGCTATCTCGGGCTGTCCCTAGGGTGGGCCGGACGCCGCGCGGGCCGGGCCTCGCGGCTGAATCGCGGTTGGATGCGCCGCCACCCGGGCACGTCGCCTTCACCCCGATGTCCCGGTTCGCAGAGCGAACGGACGCCTCACGCACGCATGCTAGCCTCGAATCCGACGCGCGGCCTCGCGCGCATGCGATCGATCGGAGCGCCGATGGCCGAAGAGAACGAAGGCGCCGACAAGACCGAAAAACCGACCAGCAAGAAGCTCAAGGACGCGCGCAAGGACGGCAATGTCGCCAAGAGCCGCGAGCTGACCAGCACCGTGCTCATCATGGGGTGGCTGGCCGGTGGCTGGATGCTGATGGGACACATGTTCCGGCGCATCGGTGGCCTGTTCGATCAGAGCCTGGGGGTGATGAACCAGCCGTTCGAGACTGCATTGCGGACGATCGGCCCGCTCGCCGCGCAGACCCTGCTCGCGGTGGTCCTGCCGCTGCTGCTGCTCGCGGTGCTGCTGGCATTGATCGTCGAGTTCCTGCAGGTCGGCCCGGTCGTCACGATGAAGAAGGTCACGCCGGACATCTCCAAGATGAACCCGGTCAGCGGCGTCAAGAAGATGTTCTCGATGGACAACCTCGTCGAGCTGATCAAGAGCGTGCTCAAGAGTGCGGCGCTGCTGACCATCGGCGGCTTCGTGCTGTGGGGCATGCTGCCGAACCTGCTGCAGCTGCCGTTCGCGCAGCCGGCCGCGATCGGCAGCGCCATCTGGCACGCACTCAAGTGGATCGGCATCTGGACGATCTTCGTGTTCTTCTTCGTCTCCGCGGTCGATGCCTCGTACCAGAAGTACTCCTACATCAAGAAGCTGCGCATGAGCCGGCGCGACATCAAGCAGGAGGTCAAGGAGAACGAGGGCGACCCCTACGTGAAGCAGCGTCGCAAGCAGTTGCACCAGGAATGGTCGCAGCAGAACATGCTCAATGCCGTCCGGGGCTCGAACGTCGTCGTGACCAATCCCACCCACATCGCCGTCGCGCTGCAGTACGAACAGGGCGACGACCTGCCGCTGGTCGTCGCCAAGGGCGAGGGCCATGTCGCCGAGGAGATCAAGCGCGTCGCCGAGGAAGCCGGCGTGCCGATCCTCGAGAACGTCCCGCTGGCGCGCGGCCTCAATGCGCGCGTCGAGATCGACGACTACATCAGCGACGATTTCTTCGAGGCCGTCGCCCAGGTGCTGTACTGGGCCGAGGGCGTGCGGCTCGGCGAACAGCGTCCCGAGCCGCCCGAGTTCGACCCGCCGCCGGAAATGCGCGAGGAGATCGGCCTGGCCGAGCCTGATGCGTTGCCGCCACCGCTCGCGGACGATCCGTCGGTGGTCGCGCGGTTCGAGGATCCGCGGGATCCGATGCGGTAAGGGTGTCGGGCGCTGGCGGCGCTGCTGTCGGCGAGTTTTTGCGCGAAGGAAGCGGGCGAAGTCCTCGCACGCAAGCGCTTTTTCAGTCGCCTGCCGACGCACTTGGTCGTTTCCGCGCTTGCTGGCATCCAGGCTGACGCACTTCGAAATCGTCAGTCCCGCGCAGGTGGGAACCCGGGCTGGTAGCTCACAGCCGTCATTCCCGCGCAGGCGGGAATCCAGGGACTTCGGCTGTTGGGGCTGGCTCGTCGTTCAATCACGCCATTGGTGGGGCTCGAGCGCGCAGACATGGTCGCGTCTCGCCCAGTTGCCTGCGCCAACGGTCTCGCTTTGCGGCTCGATGGAAGATCACGAGCGCAAGCCGGATAACGCCAAAAGCCGGAGCCGAAAGCAAAGTCCCTGGATTCCCGCCTGCGCGGGAATGACGGCGTTAAGGAGCATCGATGAATGCTTCAAAGCGACGGCGAAGCAGGCAACGGTCAGCCAGGAGCCGGGCGTGCAAATCCCCCACATTCTTCCGTGGCGCGTGAATTCCGGAGACGGGTGTTTCGAGCCAATGTCTGCGCGCGATCCGGAACCAGAGTCAGGCGCCGAGCCCGAACCAGGATGTTGCCGCCCGTCCCTGGCCAAACGTCCTTGGACCAAACGCCTACCTCGCATTGAACGCGTGCTTGAGCGCCTCGATCAATCCGCTGTTGTCGACCAGCCGCGTCATCACGATTTCCACGAACACGCCGATCATCAACAGCAGGATCGCCGTCGCCAGCCAAGCCTTGATCGGCATCGTCAGCGCGAAGACGTTGAGTTGCGGGGCGTAGCGGTTGACCAGGCCGAACGACAGGTCGATGACGAGCAGGATCACCATCGCCGGGGCGGCGATCAGCAGCATCGCCGTCATCAGGTAGCCGAACTGCCCGACGAACAGAGCCATCCCGCTCATTCGAAGATCCGGGAAGAAACTCATGACGGGCCAGACCGTGTAACTCGTCATCAGCAGGTCGAGGAACACGAGGAACGCACCGCTGGCCATGAACAGGAACGTCGCGAACTGCGACAGGAACTCGCCGTGCAGCGAGGTCTGGTGGCCCTGGATCGGGTCGAAGATCTGCGCCATCGACATGCCGACCTGGGTGTCGATGATCACGCCCGCCGAGCTGATCGCCCAGAACACGATGCCGTAGCAGAAGCCGATCGAGATGCCGATGAAGGTTTCCTTGAGCACGATCGCCGACCAGTGCGCGGTGCCGGCGGCCTCGATCGGCGGGGCGCCGGCCAGCGCGATCGGGATCGCGACGATCGCCAGGCTCACCATGAAGCTGTTGCGCACCATCGCCGGCACCGTCTCGGTGGTCAGCAGCGGCAACATCAGGAAGGCGCCGGCGACGCGCGGCAGCGTCAGCGCGAGCGCCAGCATCGGGTTCGTGCCGAAGTCCATCAGCGACGGACGAGGCCGGGGAAATCGATGAAGATGCGGTCGGCGAACACGTACAGCGTGCCGCCCATCAGCGAGGCCGTGACGAACAGCGTGATCACGACGGCCAGGAACTTCAGCGCGTAGGGAAACGTCTGTTCCTGCAACTGGGTGGCCGCCTGCAGGAACGCGACGACCAGGCCGATCAGCGCCGCCGCCGCCACCGGCGGGCCCGACAGCAGCAGCACCAGCCACAGCGCTTCCTTGGTGAACTCCAGCACGTCGCTCATGTGGTCACTCCATAGGTGAGCACCAGGCCGTGCACGAGCTTCGCCCAGCCGTCGATCAGCACGAACAGCAGCAGCTTGAACGGCAACGAGACCGTCGTCGGCGACAGCATCATCATGCCGAGCGCGAGCAGGATGTTGGCGACCACCAGGTCGATGATCAGGAACGGCAGGAAGATCAGGAAGCCGATCTGGAACGCGGCGGTGAGTTCGCTGACCGTGAAGGCCGGCACGATGACGATGAAATCGTCGGGCGTCAGGCCGTCGCGGCGCTCGGGCGGCAGCATGCGCTGGACGCTGCGCAGGAAGAACGCGCGCTCCGAATCGCTGGAATGCTGGATCAGGAAGGTGCGCAGCGGTTCCTTGCCGGCGTCGATCATCAGCAGCATGCGGTTGGTGTCGAAGCTGCCGCTCGCGGCGGCCGGTGCGGCGCCGCCGCTGCCGCCACCGGTGACCGTTTCGGCGAGGCCGCGCGGCTGCGCGTCGGTCTCGTCCGCGCGCGGATCATTGCTGGAGCCGCCACGGACCGCGGCGAACATCGGATCGACCGCCTCGGGCGTGCCCTGCGCCTGCGCTTCGGCGGCGAGCGCGTCGGCGGCCGCAGGGCTGGTCGGCGCCGGGGCGGCATCGGGCGCGGCGGCCGGCGCTTCGGCGGCGGGGCGCACGTTGATCGGGCGGCCTTCGCGGAGCGCCTGCTGCTGCGCGCGCGCATCGATCTGGCGCTGCACCGACGCCGGCGGCGGCCGGCCTTCCAGGCGCGCCTGCACCGCGGCGTTGACGTCCAGGATCACCGGGTACATCACATAGATCGACAGCACGATCGCCAGGCCGTTGATGACCACGTTCGGCGGCACCTGCTGCAGGCCGAGCGCGTTGCGCAGCAGGCTCAGCACCACGACGATCTTGGTGAACGAGGTCACCATCACCGCCACGAACGGGGCCAGCGCGAGGCTGACCACCGTCACCAGGACGAGGGCGGGCGAGAAGGTGCTGAAATCCATGCATCAGCTCCAGGACAGCAGGCGGACGCCCAGCGTATCGCCGACCGCGACCAGTTCGCCCTGTCCGGCGACGCGGCCGTTGGCGCGGATGGTGACGTTGGCGCCTTCGAGGTGCACCGGCAGCGCGAACACGTAGCCCGGTTGCAGGCCGGCGATGTCCGACAGGCGCAGTTCGACCTTGCCGACCTCGAATTCGATCTCCACCGGCAGGCGGCCGGACGGATCCTCGGCCGGCGGCGTGTCGTCGGTCTGCGGCGTCTCGGGTGCGTCGGTCTCGCTCATGCGGGGCATCTCCTGGTGGCGGGGGCGTGGGGTGGGCGGACCGTCGATGCGCCATCCGTCCGGTCCGGTCCGGACCGGCCAGCGCAGGCCGACGGCGTTGGCATGGAGTGGCGGCAGCTTGACGTGGCCGACGACGATCACGTCGCCGGGCCGCAGGCCGACGAGGTCGGATCGGGTCAACGGCGGCGCGGGGATGGCGATCGTCGCGACCGTGGGCAGCTGGCGCCAGTGCCCCGGATCGATCGGCGGCCGCGGGTCGGCATCGGTGCGCGCGAGCAGGGCCTGCAGCCACGTGGCCGGTGCGCGGAGTGCGCCGCCAACCGCGGCGCTGCCGTCGGCCGGCGCGAAGTCGAGATCGAGCCAGATAGCATCCCCCGGCGGCGGCGCGAGCGGTGCATCGGGCAGCGGCAGCAGCGAGGTGCCGAGCGCTTCGCTGACCTGCACCAGCGTGGTCTCGTGCGCGAGGCTCCAGGCCAGCACGCGCGCGCGGCCGCGACGGTCCTGCCAGTGCAGGCCGTCGTCGTCGCTGCGCGGCGGCGACGTGAGGCGCAGCCCCAGCCGCGTGCCGTCGGCGTCGAGTTCGAACACGCCCCCGTCGACGGTATCGACGGCCGGCGCGCGGCCGCCCCTGAGCCGCAGGGTGCCGGCCGGCGTGGTCCAGTGCCGGGCGCGTGCATGCAGATCGCGCAGCGTGTCGGCCTGCGTGGGCGACAGGCGCGGCAGGCGTTCGCGCAGCGATGCGTACGACGCCGTGTACGCGCCCGTCGCAGCGGTCGCGTCAGCCATGGCCCAGTGCCACCTTCATCAGTTCGGGAAGGGAACGCACTCCGAGTTTGCTCATCATGTTGGCCCGATGCAGTTCGACGGTCTTGATGCTGATGCCGAGGATGTCGGCAATGATCTTGTTGGGTTTGCTGGCCACCACGAGGTCCAGCACCTGGCGCTCGCGCGGGCTCAGCTTGGCCAGCGCGGCGCCCTGCGGCGAGCCGGCCTGCGTGCGTTCGCGGCTGAGCGCGGTGCGGATCGCGTCGACGAGGGCGTCGTCGCTGAAGGGTTTTTCGAGGAAGTTCGACGCGCCCTTGCGCATCGCCTCGACCGCCAGCGGCACGTCGCCGTGTGCGGTGACGAACACCAGCGGCAGCGTCGAGCCGCGGCGCAGCAGCTCGTCCTGCAGCTGCAGGCCGCTCATTTCGGGCATCCGGATGTCCGACACCAGGCACTCGCCGTCTCCGTGGCGGGTGCTGTCGAACACGGTCAGGAACGCGGCGCCGGACGCGAACGCGCGGACCTCGAAGCCCGCGGTCTCGAGCAGCCAGGCGGTCGAGTCGCGGAAGCCGTCGTTGTCGTCGACGAGATAGACGCAGGTCGCGCTCATGCGTTCAGATCCTCCTGTCGGGCGTCGGCAGCGTGAATCCGAACACGCTGCCGCCGCCGTCCCTGGCCTCGAAGAACAGCCGGCCTTCGTGGTATTCGATGATCGAACGGCAGATCGCCAGGCCGATGCCCAGCCCGTCCGACTTGGTGGTGTAGAACGGCGAGAACAGCTGTTCGCTCTGCGCCTGGCTCAGGCCCGGGCCGCGGTCGCAGACGCGCACCTCGACGTCGCCGTCGAGGTTCACCCGCGCCTCGATCCGCAGGCCGCGCTGCGCGGCGGGCACTTCGCGCATCGCCTCGATCGCGTTCTTGACCAGGTTCAACAGCACCTGCTCCACCATCACCCGGTCGGCGTAGACCGGCGGCAGTCGCGGCGCCAGCGCCAGCTCGACGCGCAACTGCAGGCGCTCCGCCTCCAGGCGCAGCAGTTCGAGCACGGTGTCGACGATCAGCGGCAGGTCCTGCGCGTCGCGCCGCGGCTCGCGCGCCCGCACGAACTCGCGGACCCGGGCGATCACCGCGCTGGCATGTTCGGCCTGCGTGCGCGCCGCCTGCAGGGCGCGTTCGACCTGCACCGGCCCGCCGGCCTGGTCGATCAGGCGCAGACTGCCGTTGAGATAGTTCACGATCGCCGCCAGCGGCTGGTTGAGCTCGTGGGCGAGCGTCGCCGCCATCTCGCCGACCGACATCATCCGCGAGGTGAACAGCAGTTTCTCCTGCTGCGACTTGTGCGAATCGAGCGTCTCGATGCGCTCGCTGATGTCGACCGCGGTCAGCAGCGACAACGCGCGCCGGCCGCAATCGAGATCGCGCCAGTGCAGGGCGTACCAGCGGCCGCTGCCCGGCGCGCGGACTTCCTCGCCGCGCGCATCGCCGGTGAGTTCGCCGTAGAGCGTCGCCAGCAGCGCCTCGCGTTGGGCATGGCCCGGCAGCGTGCCGAGATCGGCGTCGAAGCGGCTGTTGCCCGCCACAAGCGCGCCGGTGGCACGGTCGAACGCGGCACACGCGAACGGCACCGCCTCGAGCACTTCGCCCAGTGCCCCGGGCGTCCCGGTGGCGGCCTGTCTGGGGGCGGCACGCGCGGGTGTCGCGCGGCGGGTTCCGTTCGACGGCGTCATGCGATGCGTGGCGCCGATTGGCTGCTAACGTGGCCGCGCACCGCCGGGGTGTCCCTTCCGCGAGAACCCATGATCTGCGCCACCCGTCCGTCCCGCCGCCGCGAGCGCGCCCTGTGCGCCGGCCTGCTGCTCGTCGCCACGGCCTCAGCGCACGCCGCGAGCCCGGCCGCGCCCACGCCGAGCGATTCATTCGTCGGCGAATTGCTCGCCCTCGTGATTCCACTGGTCCTGATCATTGCGGGCCTGCTGTTCCTGCTGCGGCTGGTACGGCGGCGGTACGGATTGTCGGGCAACGATGCCCCGTTGTCGGTGCTGCAGATCCTTCCCGTCGGCCCCCGGGAACGTCTCGTCCTGGTGAAATCGCGCGCTGGCCGGGTATTCGCGATCGGGGTCGGTGCGCAATCGGTGACGTTCGTCACAGATCTCGATGCGGAAGATCTGGAGGCGCCTCCGTCCACGGACATTCCGGCCGCATCGCATTCACCACCCAATATCGACGGCTATCGTTAAGTTGCTGTGACGCTTGGGTTTTTATGCTGCGCGCATCGGCGGGGAACCGTTTTCACACCTGTTCCACACTTTCGCTGGAACCTCCTTGCAACATCGGATTGACCTGTCCATAACATAAGCCGACTATCGTAGAGCGGCACAATGTGACGCACGAGGGCAGGGGCAGATGCGCCGAATGGACACCGGAGTGTGTGGGACTGCCGTTGACGGCAGGTGTGCCTGCACGCGCGCCATCGGCATCGTCGGCTGCGTCCCGGCGCATACGGCGGTGGTCTCGTGAAGGCCCTGTTCGCCACGCTGACCGGCACGCCCGCCGGCGCCGCGCCCAGGGTCAGGCTGGGCTACAGCGACGTTGTCCTGGCCTTCGCCGCGGTCACGATCATCAGCGTGATGATCCTGCCGTTGCCGCTGGTGATCATCGACACCCTGGTGGCGGTCAACATCTCGATCGGCTTCGGCCTGCTGCTGCTGGGCATCTACATCCCCACGCCGGTCGCGTTCTCCAGCTTCCCCAGCGTGTTGCTGCTGACGACGCTGTTCCGGCTCGCGATCTCCATCGCGATCACCCGCTCGATCCTGCTGCACGCCGAGGGCGGCCACATCGTCGAGACCTTCGGCACGCTGGTGGCCGGCGGCAATCTGGTCGTCGGCATGGTGGTGTTCCTGATCATCACCGTCGTGCAGTTCATCGTCATCGCCAAGGGCGCCGAACGCGTCGCCGAGGTCGCCGCGCGCTTCACGCTGGACGCGATGCCGGGCAAGCAGCTGTCGATCGACTCCGACCTGCGCGCCGGCCTGATCGACAAGGACGAGGCGCGTCGCAAGCGTCGCCTGCTGGAGACCGAAAGCCAGCTGCACGGTTCGCTCGACGGCGCGATGAAGTTCGTCAAGGGCGACGCGATTGCCGGCATCGTCATCATCCTGATCAACCTGCTCGGCGGCCTGGCGATCGGCGTGCTGCAGCGGGGCATGCCGCTCGGCGAGGCGACGCACGTCTACAGCATCCTGACGATCGGCGACGGCCTGGTCTCGCAGATCCCGGCCATCCTGGCGACCATCGCCGCCGGTCTTGTCGTGACCCGCACCACCGGCGAGATCGACGACCGGCATCTGGGCGACGCGATCACCCGCCAGGTGTCCGGCCAGCCGCGCGTGATCCTGATCACCGGCATCCTCGCGCTGCTGATGACGCTGGTGCCCGGCTTCCCGTGGCCGGTGTTCCTGGTGCTCGGCCTGGGCCTGCTGACCTTCAGTGCATACCACTATCGCCACCAGTTCGAAGGGCTGCGCCGCGTGTTCCGGGTCACCGACGAGGAGATCGTCGCCGACGCGCAGTCGAGCGTTCCGCACGATGATCTGGCGCCGCCCGCGCCGTTGCAGCTGCAGGTCTCGCCGCTGCTGGCGCAATCGCTGGGCGCGCACAATCTCGAGGCGCGCGTGGTCGAGACCGCGCAGCGTCTGCGCGAGGAATACGGCGTGCCGGTGCCGGTGCCGTCGCTGCGCATCGTGCCGACCCTCGCCGAGGACGAGTACCGCCTGACCGCGTTCGGTGCGCGCATCGCGTCCGGCCGCCTGCGCAGCGACGCGGTGCTGCAGCCGCAGCCTGCGATCGCGGCGAACGCCAGCAGGCTGCCGGGCTTCTATCCGGCCGTCGTCGCAGGCGAATGGGTGCAGGGCGGCGACGGCACGCAGGCGCCGCTGGAAGTGCTCGGCGCGCATGCTTCGGCCGCGATCCGACGTCGCATGGGCGGCTTCCTCGGCATCCAGGAAACCTCGAATCTGTTCGCGAAGATGCAGCGCGACTATCCCGACCTGGTCAAGGAAATGCTGCGCGTGGTCGCGCCGCAGCGGGTGGCCGACGTGTTGCGCCGGCTTTCGGAAGAAGGCGTGCCGGTGCGCAATCTGCGCGATGCGTTCGAGGCGATCACCGATGTCGGTGGCCGCGAGAAGGATGTGGTGCTGCTGACCGAATACGTGCGCGTCGCGCTCAAGCGTGAAATCGCGGACCGGTATTCGGACGACGAGCGCACCCTGCATGTGCTGTTGATCCATCCAGAACTCGAGGACAAGCTGCGGCAATCGGTCCGCGTGGCGGGCGGTGCCAGTCAGCTTGCGATCTCCCCGGAACTGGCCGGGCGCCTGGGCAACGAGGTGCGCGCGCACCTGGGCCGACAGGCGCCGGGCGTCAAGCCGGTCCTGCTGTGTTCGCTGGACGTGCGCAGGCATCTGCGCAAGCTCATGGAGGTCGATTTCTTCGATCTTCCGGTGCTGTCGTACCAGGAGCTGGCACCGGACCTGCGCATCGTGCAGGCGGGACAGATCAATGCATGACCGAGTCGCTTCATTCCGATGCGTGCGCGCCGTCTCCGCCGTTCCTCCGGCGGCAGGCGGGGTGCAGGCGATGAGAGGACCGACATGACCGAACGCAACGACACCCAGGCGCACAACGTGCTGCGCATCGTCGATGGCCTGCATGCCGGCGCCAGCCGGATCCTCGCCGACGAAGAAATGATCCTGGTCGGCAGCGGCGAGGATTGCGACATCGTGCTCGCCGACGACGCCGTCGCCGCGCACCACGCCCTGATCAGCCTGGTCGGCGGCCGCTTCCTGGTCCGCGCGCTCGATGCGCCAGTCAAGGTCGGCGCCCAGGACATCCATCCCGGCGATCCGGTCGAACTGTCGGCCGTGCAGCAGGTGCGGATCGGCGAGGCGGTGATCGCCTTCGGGCGCGAGAACGACCCGGCGTGGGACGAGTTCGTCACCGTGTTCGCGCCCAATGACGAAGAGCAGGCGCCGCGCACCGGCTTCGTGCGCAGGCTGCCGTGGATCGCAGGCATCGCGGCGCTGTCGCTCGCGTCACTGGCGATCTTCGCGGCCGTGCTGCCCGCACCCGACCAGGGGCCCGACCAGCGCGAACGCCTGACGGCGTTGCTGCAGGAGCATCGCGTCGCCAACGTGCAGATCACCGATGGTGCGAAGGGCGGCGCGACCGTGACCGGGGCCGTCGACGACAGCGCCACGCTCGAACGCCTGCGCAACCAGGTGCGCGCCGAGAACATCGACGCCACGCTGCAGATCCGCACCGGCGAACACATCGCGAGCGATGTCGCGGAGATGTTCCGCGGCCAGTCGATTCCGGTGCGGGCGCGCTATGTCGGCAACGGCGACGTCGAAGTAGTGGGCGAGTTCAAGGACGGCGCCGAGATCGAGCGGCTGGCGCAGTCGCGCGCGGTCGCCGACATTCCCGGCGTGCAGCGCATCCTGCCGCGCACGCCGAGCGGCCTGCTGGCGCAGGGCGAGGTCGAACAGCCGCAGGCGCCGCCCGAGGCCCACATCGTCCAGATCGTGCGCGGCGAGAACCCGCATCTGCTGGCGTCCGACGGCCGTCGCTTCGCGCCGGGCGAGAAGATTCCGGGCAAGGGCGAACTGGTGGCCATCGGCGAGTTCGCGCACGTGCTCGCGCCGGACGGCACCACGATCAGGATCATCCCGGGTCCGCCGCCGGCGCCCGAGGAGGCCGCGGACACCGAAGCCGCCGCGACAGGGGCCGCGGGCGATCCCCGTTTCGCCGCCGTCGTCGCGAACGTCAATGCCGGCGACCGCGTCGCCAGGGCGCAGCCCGCCGGCGTCGACGCTGCACCGTCGGCCGCCACCGGCCACTGAGTCTCCGCACACCCGTCACCGCACGATCCCGCAGCATTCCATCGTCAGACAGTCGCAAGGAGTAGTTCGTATGACCACGATTTCCAACGACCAGATCGGTAACTTCATCGGCCGCGCGTCGATGCACAACGACAACGGCGTCCGCAACGGCGGCAAGACCGGCGGCGCGAGTTCGTCGAGCTGGTACGAAGCGATGTCGCGTGCTTGGGGTCAGACGCTCGACCAGCAGGCCACCAAGATCACCAACCTGTCCAACGTGATCGGCCAGGGCGGCGACCAGCCGTCGAACGTGGTCCAGCTGACCGCCGAGAGCCTGCGCATGCAGTTCCTGTCCAACAACGCCTCGACCTCGCAGAACAGCGTCGGCCAGGCGCTCGAAACGCTGGGTCGCAAGCAGTAAGCGACGCCCGCAGACAACAGCCGCAAGGAGAAGATCATGGTCGACGCGATCCAGGCCGCGGGGCTCGAAGCCGCGGCACAGGGGGCATCGGGTACCGGCGCACACCAGCCGGTGGCCGCCGCGTACGAGGTCGGACAGTTCGCACAGGCGATGGACCGCGCGGGCACGGGTGCCGCCGCCGCGGCCAATGCGCCCAAGGACGTCGCCAGCGTGGGCGCGTCGGAACCGTCGGAGGGTGTCCGCATGCTGATGTCGGCGATGGACAACCTCAACGGCGGTGCATCGAGCATCCAGGACCTCGCCAAGACGATGACCCAGAACGCCGGCGAACTCACGCCGGGCCAGGTCATCGAGATGACGATGAAATCGCACCACTTCCTGTTCCAGTGCGAGATGACCTCGAACGTCGCCAACCGGACGTCCGACGGCATCCAGCAGCTGTTCCGCCAGCAGTCCTGATCGAGAGGTGACCGGCATGCGCGTTTTCGAAAACGGCGTATCCAGACGATGGTCCGCGTGGATGGGCATGCTGCTCGCCTGCCTGCTGCTGGCCGGCTGCGGGGGCACCGCGCTCTACAGTGCCGTCGACGAGCGCCAGGCCAACGAGATGATGGGCGCGCTGATCGGCTCGGGCATCCAGGCGCAGAAGAAGCCATCGACGAGCAAGGTGGGCTGGGACGTGTTCGTCTCCGAGGGCGACATCCCGCAGGCGATGGCCGTGCTGGGTTCGCGCGGCCTGCCGCGGCAGAACTACCAGAACCTCGGCGACATCTTCAAGAAGGAGGGCTTCGCGTCGTCGGCGACCGACGAGCGTGGCCGCTACCTGCACGCGTTGCAGCAGGAGATCACCCAGACGCTGACGATGCTGCCCGGTGTCGCGCAGGCGCGCGTGCATCTCGCCCTGCCCGAGCGCGATCCGCTCGGCGGCTCGAACGGCAAGACCTCGGCTGCGGTGTGGATCTTCGAGCAGCCCGGCGCCAACGTCCGCGACCGCGAGGCCGACATCAAGATCGTCGTCAAGGACGGCGTCGAAGGCCTGACCGACATCAACCAGGTGTCGGTGAAGTTCGTCTCGATGCCCGCGCCGCCCGAAGCCGCGTCGTCGACCGGTGCCGCGATGGCGCTGTCAGCGGTGAGCCCGATGGCGATCGTCATCGCCGCGCTGGTGGTGGCCTTGCTGGCCGTCGCGTTCACCTTCGCCGGTCGACTCAAGGCCCGCCGGCCCGCGGCCGCGGAGAAGGCGCCGCCGGCACGCTGGCAGGGCTGACCGGTGTCGCTGGATGCGCTGCTCGCCGAGGTCGATCCGCGCTGGCACGGCGCGGGCGAAGACGGGCTGGACGAGGCGCTGCTGCAACGCGCCCGGACCAGCCGCCTCGGGCGCCGGCTGCTCGCCGGCGCGCTGGCGGACGGTCCGGCCGCGCATCTGCTGGCGCCGTCGCCGGAAGGATTTTCCGCCCTCGTCGCGCGCTGGAACCGCGCCCGGCTGACGGCCCTGCATCGCGATCTCGGCGTGCTGGCCCATGCACCGGCCATCCGCGCCGAGGTGGGGCGTGACGCCGTCAGGCGGATCAAGGCCGCGCTCGCCAGCAGCTATCTGCTGGCGCTCGACCGCAGCGTCTGGGACGCCAAGGTCGATCCGGCGCTGCAGGGCAGGCTCGCGTCCACGCTCGCCGCGGCGCTCGCGTCTGGTGATGCCTTCGGGGCGCGGCTGGCCGAGGCGCTCGAACTGCAGGGGCGCGCCGAGCTGCAGGCCTGGGCGCGCCAGCGCGAACCGGCGCTCGCCGACTGGGCGCGGCTGCTGTATCCGCCGGGCGAGCTGCCGCCGGCGCACCTGCCGGAAAAACCGCTGCTCGTCGTCCACACCCATCACCAGAACCGCGCCGTCGCCGCCTGAAGCCATTCGTTTTTCCGGAGCCCGCATGCCGACCCCCGACGCCGCATCCGCCGCCCCCGCCCGACGCGCATCCGGCGCCGCCGTGGTGTTCGACCGGCGCGAGTTCCGTCGCGGAGTATCCGCGCCGATCGTCCGCGCCGCGGAATGGCAGTCGCTGGGCGAACTCGACACGCTGCTCGCCCGCGTCAACGCGCTCTACGACGAGGCCCAGGCCGAGGTGCAGAAGGCGCGCGAGCAGGGGTACGCGGACGGATTCGCCGAAGGTCTGGAGCGGGTGAAGCAGCAGATGACCGAGCAGCTGGCCTCGCTCAACGAACGCCGCGCACGCGTGCTCGGCGACGCCGTGGGCCGGATCGGCGACCTCGCCTGCGCGATCGTCGCGCGCATCGCGCCGGACTTCGATGCCGCGCAGGTCGTGCCGCCGCTGGTCATGCGCGCGGTCGAGTCCGCCCAGGCCGAACAGTTCCTGATGATCCGCGTGCATCCCGATGCGCGCGAGGGCGTCGCCCAGGGGCTGGGTGCGGTGCGCCAGGCGCATCCCGGTGTCGGCGTGATCGAACTCGTCGACGACGAGAGCCTGGATCCGCTGAGCTGCGTGGTCGTCTCGGAAGCCGGCGAAGTGCGCGCCGGCGTCAGCCAGCAGATCGAAGCGATCCGGACCGCGCTGGCGCAGGCGAGCGCGGCGGCCAGCGCATGAATCCCGAGCCCGCCCTGTCCCTGCTCGACGACCTCGGCGCCGGCGCCGTCGTCCGCGATCCGCTGCTGCATGCGCTCGGACAGGTGCAGGCCATCGAACGCGTGGGACGCGTCAGCGAGGCCTACGGCACGCTGATCAAGGCGACCGGCCTGCGCGCGGCGATCGGCGAGCTCTGCTACCTGCGCAACCCCGGCGACAGTGGCTTCGAACTCGCGGCCGAAGTGGTCGGTGTCGCGCGCCAGCACACGCTGCTGACACCGCTGGGACCGCTCGACGGCATCGCGTCGACGACCGAGGTCTACGCGACCGGCAAGCAGGCCTCGATCCCGGTGGGCGAAGGACTGCTCGGGCGCGTGCTCGATGCCCACGGTGCGCCGATCGACGGCAAGGGTTCGTTGGGCGCGACCGTCGACGGCCCGATCTACGCGCCATCGCCCAATCCGCTGTCGCGCAAGCTGATCGACCGCCCGTTCTCGACCGGCGTGCGCGCGATCGATGCGGTGATGACCGCAGGCGAGGGCCAGCGCATCGGCATCTTCGCCGTCGCCGGCGGCGGCAAGAGCACCCTGCTGGGCATGCTGGCCCGCGGCGGCGATGCCGAGGTCAACGTCATCGTGCTGGTCGGCGAACGTGGCCGAGAGGTCAACGAATTCATCAGCGACAACCTCGGCGCCGAAGGCCTCGCCAGATCGGTCGTCGTCGTCGCGACGTCCGACCGGCCGGCGCTCGAGCGCTCGCGCGCGGCGTGGGTCGGCACGGCGATCGCCGAACATTTCCGCGACCAGGGCAAGCGCGTGCTGCTGCTGGTCGACTCGGTCACGCGTTTCGCGCGCGCGCTGCGCGACGTGGGGCTGGCGATCGGCGAGCCGCCGGCGCGTCGTGGCTTTCCGCCGTCGGTGTTCAGCGAGATGCCGAAGCTGTTCGAGCGCGCGGGCAACAACGACCGGGGCTCGATCACCGCGTTCTACACCGTGCTCGCCGAAGACGAGGACGGCGGCGACCCGATCGTCGAGGAAGTGCGCTCGATCCTCGACGGCCACATCGTGCTGTCGCGCAAGCTCGCCGCCGCCTACCACTATCCCGCGATCGACGTGCTGACCAGCCTCAGCCGTACGATGCCGCGCGTCGTCGACAAGCCGCATCTGCGCGCGGCGGGACAGCTGCGCAAATACCTCGCCAAGCACCAGGACATCGAACTGCTGCTGCAGCTGGGCGAGTACAAGCGCGGCACCGATCCCGATGCCGACGTCGCGATCGAGAAGATCGGGCCGATCCGTGCGCTGCTGCAGCAGTCCGAACACGAACTCGTGCCGTTCGAGACCTCGTCCGGCGCGTTGCGGAAGCTGTTCGGATGAAGCGCTATCCGCTCCAGACGCTGCTGCAGCTGCGCGAACACCGCACCGAGGCGGCGCGCCTGGTGGTGCTGGAGAAACAGCGCGCACTGCAGCAGTGCATCGATGCGTGTACGCGGGTGCAGAGCGAGCTGTCGGGTCTGGAGCGCGACCGCGGCGTGCACCGCGCGCGCCTGCTCGATCCACCGCCGCCCGGTGTGCCGTGGCCGGCCGCGCTGACCCAGCGCGAAGCGCATATCGATCTGCTCGGCGAGCAGATCGTCGGCGCGCAGCAGCGGCTGTCGAAAGCCCAGGAAGCGGTGCGCCAGGCCGAAGCCGCGGTGCAGGACGCGCGCGATGCGTTCTTCCGCGCCAAGGGCCGGCAGGACGCGCTGGAGAAGCGCCGCGACCTGTGGAAACGCGAGCAGCGCGGCCTGTTCGAACGGCAGGAAGAAGCGACCAACGAAGACCTGATGCAGGCGCGCTACATGGCGCGGCAGCAGTAGGCACGGACACGAGGAGACGACGATGAGCGTACAGCGCAACGATTCCGCTTCCCGGCCGCCCGACCAGGCCGCGCGCAACCGCCAGGTCGACCGCGAAGCCAAGGCCGACACCAAGGAGGCGCCGCCGCGCGAACGTGTCGACCAGTTCCGCTCGATGCTGGAACAGGCACGTGGCGGGATGGCGGGCCTGCAGGGCGAATCCGAGCTGGCCGGCGGTGTGCCGCAGGGCGAGGGCGACCTGCAGGAAGGCGAGATGGCGGAGCTCGCCAGCCGGCAGGAAGCCTTCAAGGCGCGCCAGTCCCTGTCGGACGTGGTCGATGCGCGCACGTTCCGCCAGCAGCACGAACACGGGTTCGGCGCGCAGCATGCGCCGGGCATGGAATCGGCCGCGATGCTGCAGGCGCAGATGGCGCTGCGCGATGGCGCGCCCGCAGCCGCACCAGCCGCGGCTGCGTCCAATGCCGGCCAGCTGTTCGACATGATGGAGAAGCACGTGCGGCAGATGGCGGTGCACGACGCTCGCGATCCCGGTGGCGACGGACAGGTGCTGCTGCGCATGGCCGATGCCACGCTGCCCGGCACCGACCTGCTGCTGAGCAGGAACGCCGATGGCTGGGTGCTGCGCGCCGACAGCCGTTCGCGCGAAAGCTTCGATGCTATCCGCGAGGCCGGCCCGCAGCTGGCCAGGCGTTTCGCCGAACAGAATCTCGGCACGCTGACGATCGAGCCGCATTACCACGGCTGAGCGTTCGCTCTCAGCCGCGCGCCGGCCCTGCGTCACGCGCGCTGGTGCGTCGCGGCCGCAGGCCGTGCCAGTCGTCGCGCGCCAGCCGGAAACGCCGCGCCGGATTGCCGAACTGCGTCCCGGCGCCGGTTTCCTCGAACCCCAGGCGCCGCAACAACGGCGGCACCGAACGGTTGTCGGGCGCGCATTGCGCGATCAGTGCCGGCAATTGCAGCGTTTCGAACGCATGCGCGCACAGGGCCGCACCGCCCTCGATCGCATACCCGCGCCCCCAGGCCGACGGCAGCAGGCGCACGCCGATCGCGACATCGCCGGCATCCCCGCTCGGCGTCAGTGAGAATAGGCCGATGAAGCGACCCGCGCGATCCCGCGTATGCCACAGCCCGAGTCCCGGCCGTTCGCGATAGAGCTTGTTGGCCCAGACCACGAGGCCCATCGCATCGTCGAGCGTGGCGATCGGGTCGTCGAGCAGCAGGCGCGTCACGCGTTCCTCGCGGCCCAGTTGCAGCAGATCGATCACGTGCCGGAACGCGAACCCGTGCAGCCGCAGCCGCCGCGACCGCAACTGCGCCTCGGTGGGGTAATCGCGGCCGTCCTCGGGCAGGTCGTCGCGGGAGAACGATGGCGGCGCCGGATCCCCGGCACCGGCGGGCGTGGACGGAGGCGTCTGCATGGCGCCGTTATAGCGCGCCCGACCGCGGTTCCGGGCACAGGCATCGCTAGGGCCGACCCTAGATGGGGTACGACCTAGCTGTCGCGGCGACGGCTTGGGCAGACACTGATCCCGCAGTCGCGCACGTCCGGTCCAACCACGACGCAGTCGCGCACGAATCCAAGCGTTGTCTTTTCTTTTCAATCCAAAGGAGTTCCACCATGTCCAGCGACGTCTTCTCCGGCATCGGCTCCCTGATCGGCACCGCGTTCGGCGGTCCCCTCGGCAGCATCATCGGCAATCTTCTCGGCGACCTCGTCGGTCAGCTGTTCGACTCGGCCCTCAGCGGCCTGTTCGACGGTCTGGGCCTGCCGCAGTCGGCGCAGGACGCCGTCAGCGAAGGGTTCAAGGGCGGCTTCAACTTCAGCTTCAACATCGGCGGCAAGTAAGCCGTGCCGCACGACCAGCAGGCCCAGCGTCAGGCATGGATCGACGGTCTCGCCCAGCTCCGGCAGCAGGGTGCGATCGATGCGGATGATGAGAACACCCTCATCCGGCACATGGACGAACGTCTGGACGCGGTGCAGGTCGAGCTCAAGGCACTCGTGCCCGAGTACGAACAGCGCACCGAGCGCGACGGCCGGGACGCTGCCGATGCCTGGCTGGCCGAGCGTTCACGGGAGATGGGCGAGCGCGAAGGTGCGGATGCGCGGCGGATGGTCGACTCGTTGACCGCCGCACGAAGCCAAGCCTGAGCGATCCGTTTTTGCTCCACCGTATGACGGGGCCGCGGAAACGCGGCCCCGTCTGCGTCCCGGCGATGGTGGAATCCCGCGGGACGTATCCGCCGATCTCGCCATGCGTGCACTAGGGGCGTACCTAGATGCAGCCCGTCGACCGGGACGGCATGATCGGGGGCCGGCGCATATGACGCGGTCGTCATACGTGATCGATCTAATCTGGCGTCTGCCGTCGTCGAGCCGCGCATGCGGCACGATCTGCAGCCGCCCATTCAAGAGGAGTCGCCCGCCATGTCAGCCGCATCTTCCCAGGACACCGACTTCGCCGCATTGCGGGCCGCGCTGCTGAGCAGGTTCGAGGCCGAGTTGCGGGAGCAGCGCGACATCGACGCCGCGAGCCGCGAGAGCATGCTGGCGCGGATGGACGAGGCGCTCCAGCAGCAGGGGCAGGCGCAAGGCGATGCGTCCGCCGGTGACGTCCGCGCGGAAGTCACCGAAGCGATCCAGATGCTGAACCAGCACGGTCTGCTCGACAGCGCCGGCGGCGACGAGGTGGAGCGTGCGTTCACCGAGGTCTACAGCGTGTTCGAGAACGACGCGGTCAACCGTGCGCTCGAGTTCGCGCGCATCTCCCGCGAGCAGGGCGAGGACGCCGCGCGCGCCTGGCTGGCGCTGAATGCGGCGCCGGCTTCAGCTGCCTAGGGTACGCCCCAGCTGTCGGCCCGATGGGCCGGCATGCATGATCGAGCCATGGACGCAAGCCGTCCCCTCCGATTCCCTTCAACCACGTATGGAGTCATCCCAATGGTCAATGTAGACGTCAATATCTCGGTCGGCAGCACCGGCCTGAACGCGACCAAGGAGTCGGGCGGCGGTGGCGAGTCCTGGCTGGTCGCGATGGCGAAGGCCCTCGGCACGATGCTCGGCGAGAAGGCCGGCAAGATGGTCGAAACCTCGAAGGAGATGGAGAAGTACTCCGGCTCCGACAGCAAGCAGGACGCACAGAAGTTCAGCGAACTACAGACCAAGTTCCAGGCGGAGTCGCAGATGTTCAGTATGCTGTCGAACACGATCTCGACCGCGCTGAAGTCGATCGGTGAAGGCCTGACCGCCAACGCGCGCAAGCAGTAAGCGCACCGGCGGTATGGAAAAGGCGGGCAGATGCCCGCCTTTTCTTTTGCGGGATGTTCGAGGTGCCGAATCAGCGAAAATGGCCAGCGAACGTCGTCGATCCACCGGATTGGATGTGGCTTCACTTCGATCCAACATCGTGTCGACACATCGATTGCAGATGGCCCGCTAGCTTCGGCGTTCGAGCCGGCATGCGGAGGAAGAGAGCCATGACGAAGACCATGATGCTTGCGCTGCCGATCCTGGCGGCGTGCGCCGCAGCCGCGACCGCGCCTGTGCTCGCGCAATGGGATCCGGGTGCGACGCAGCAGCTGGGGATGGGACACGGCCAGAACGCGATGTCGCAGTCGGCGCTCCGCAACGCGGCCGACCTCGGCGAGGCCTCGGATCGCCCGATCCGCGGATATGCCGGCAGCGGCATGAGCCGCCGTGAGCGCCTGCTCGCACTCGAGACGGAATACAGGCAGCGCGTGGCCCGCGATGGCGTGGAAAGCGCGAAGGCCTGGGCGTTCGAGACGGGGCGCCGGGATGCGCTGGCCCGATGAGGCCGCCGCCCGCGTGTGCCGGCCGGGCGCCGTGATGCGCCCATACGGTGGGCTGCTGGTCGTCGCCCTGCTCGTCGCGGGCTGTTCGGCCGACAGCGACGCCCGCGACGGCGAAGCACCCGCCGGCGGCGCGCGGCCCGAGGCCAGCACTCCGGAATTCCTCGAGGCCTACGAGGCCGGCTTCCAGCGCGGCATCGCCGACGGCAAGTCGCAGCCAGGCGACGACGTTGCGGTTGCGCAACCGGCCGATCGCGACTTCGCCGCGCGATGGGATGCACTCAGCGGACTGGCGGTGCCCGACGTGGATGCCTACGTGCGCTCGGGCGCTGCGGACGACTGGCTGGACCGGCGCTACCGGTCGCTCGGATTCGCCGCCCGGGATCTCGACTCGGCCAATGCGTTGCTGTTTCTCGCGAACTGGGAGGCCTTCACCGGCCTGGCCGCCACTCCGGTGCAGGCCGCGGGTGTCCGTCGCCAGATCGCGATGCATGCGGGCGGTGTCCGATCGCAGGAGACGTCGCCCGAGCTCGAACTGCGCCGCCGGGTTTACGAGCTGATGGCGGCCACGCTGACGCGCGAGAACGCACGGGTGCGCGCGGCAGCGGATGAGATGCAGGTCGCCGCCTTCGCCGCCACCGTCCGCAGCGACTTCGAACGCCTGTCGAACAACGATCTTGCGGGTTTCGCGCTCACCGCCGAGGGCTTCCAGGAGCGTTGATGCGAGCACATCGAGGAGAGTCGCCATGAGAACCGCATTACCGGGTCGTGCATCGATCGTCCATTGGGCGAGTGCATGGTTGATCGCCGTGCTGCTCGCGGGCGGGGCACACGCAGCCGACGGTGACGCCGCGGTGCGGCGCGCCCTGCAGCAGGCGATCGCGCGGCCGGCGCCGGCGCAGGTCGATGCGCGGGCGGTGGACACCCTGGCGTTCCGCCGCGATCCGGCGGTCAGCGCACGCGTGCAGCAGGAGACGATCCGAGCGTTCGGTCGCAATCCGCAGCAGGTGGCCGACCTGGAGAAGGTCATCGGCTCGGGCGAGATGCTGCGCGAGTTCGACAGGATCCTGCGGCGTTACGGGTACGACCCGACCAATCTCGGCGACGTGCTGGCCGCGCATCTGCTGATTTCCTGGGAAGTGGTCAACGACCGCGATTCGCGCCAGTCGCCGGCCGGCCAGCGTGCGGTGCGGCGGCAGCTGATCGGCCCGCTCGCAGCCGTGCCCGAAGTCGCGGCGATGTCGGATGCGGCCAAGCAGGCGCAGGCCGAACGCACCGCCTACCTCACGATGGTCTCGGCGCTGACCTACCAGACGCTGAAGCGCAACGGCGACCGCCAGGCGTTGACCGCACTGTCGGCGAACGTGCGCCAGGGCCTGCAGGGCAATGGCGTGGATCTGCAGCGCGTGTCGCTCGGCGATGCCGGGCTCGTGACGCGCTGATCGCGGTCGGCCCGGAGGCGGAAAAGGCGCCGCCGCGGCGCGCGTTCTTTCCAACCATCGACGACTAGCGACGGATCGGATCGGGCGGCGCGCGTTGCGCGCGCGTCAGCTGCCGGCCGAGCCACCACGCGCCCAAGGCGGCGAGCAGGCCGGACAATGCGAATTCCCCGGTCCACCGCCGCATGGCCGGGGCGGAGGGCAGTTCGCCGAAGCTCAGCAGGAAGCTGACGAGTACGAGGCCCAGGCAGCCGTAGGCGACGATCGCCAGCACCCAGAACAGCCACTGGAAGGCCTTGGCGACCTCGCGCGGCGTGTCGTCGTCATGGCGACGCACGAGATGCAGGCGGCCTTGTGCCATGGCGAGCATCCACGCGCCCATCTGCTGTGCACCGACCTTCATGCGCTCGCGCCGGCGCAACCCGGGGCCATCCATGGTGTAGGTGCCGGTGCCGGTCAGTTCGGCGCGGACCGGGCCGCCGGCATCGAGCGCGGAGGTACCGGCGACGGGATTGCCGGGTGCCTGTGCCTGTGGATTGCCGGCGAGCTGCTGTGCGACCGGCGCCTGCGTCACCGCCGTCGCCAGCGGCATGGCCGCGAGCAGGGCCGCGCCCTGCGGTGCGCCCGGCACGCCGGGCTGGACCGGCACCTGCGCCTGCTGCGGAATGGCTGCGCGATCGGCAGCCGGATTGCCCGGTGGTGCGAGCGTGGCGTCGGTCCGGCCGGGCTGCGCCTGCTGGGGGACCGCTGCAGGTGCGGCCTGTTGCGCCAGCGTGCTCGTGCTCTGCGCTTGCGGCTGGCCGGCCTGCGGCTGGGGCGCCTGCGCCATGGCCTGCATCGACGTTGCGGGTTGCTGGGCGGGCATGGCCTGGGCCTGCAGCGGTGCCTGTGCCTGCGCGGACTGTATCGGGCCCGTCGGCGGTTGCGCCGAAGTCGCCTGCGCCGTGACCGGATTCGCCGCCTGCGCAATCGGCGGGGGCGCCCCCGGGAGTGCGGTCGCGACCGTGCGAACGACGTTCGCGGCGGCGTTGGCGACGTTTGCGGGCATGGTGCCGAGGCCGGGCGCGGCGCCAGACGGGCTGCCTGTCACTGCCATGGTGCCGGGCGATGCCGTCGGCGGGGCGCCGGGAGTGGGGGCTGGCGGCCCCGGCAGGTTGCGAAGAGTGCTGACCACCGTCTGCAGGACGTTGCCGGCGGTGCCGATCAGGCCGTTGTTGGCCACCTGCGGCGCGGGCGCGGCGTTAGCGACGTGTGTGGGAACGCTGCCGAGGCCGGGCATGGCGCCAGGCGTGCTGCCGGGCACCGGCGTGGTGCCCGGCGATGCCGGCGGCGGGGCGCCCGCGGTGGGGGCTGGCGGACCCAGGAGATTGCGAACGGTATTGGTCACCGTCTGCAGGACATTGCCGGCGGTGCCGGTCGTCGGCAGAGGCGGCGGCGCGATCGATACGCCGCCGGGCAGGTGGATGGTCGGCAATCCCCCGGGCGTCTGCCCTGCTGCGGGGCCCGTCGCCGGCTGTCCGGGGCCGAGGTTGGCGTTGGGAAACATGGCCTGCGCCTGCTGCTGCGGCATCGCCTGCATCTGCTGACCGAAGTTCGCGCGCAGCGCCTGGAACAGTTGTCCCGGCGCGAAACCGGACCGGCCCGCCGACGACGAGGCGGACGACGAGAACAGTCCGAGCGGATCGGGAAATGACACCGTTGCCTCCGGGGGGCTGGATGGCAGTCGGAAAGGAACCGGGCAGGCGTCCGCTTCGATGACGGCGCATGCCGAGCGTAGCGCCGCGACAGGACTGCGCACCCTGGGGTCGACCCTAGCGTGCGCCGTTCTGCGACCGCGGTCGCAGCATAAAAAAAGGGAGACTCGCGTCTCCCTTCAAGCCGGCAGAGCCGAAGGACTATGGTGTGGCGGACGCAGGCTACCGTGTCCGAAAACCTGATGCAACACTTGAAATTACATCATGCAAGTAATTGATCAGATTAGTTCGAGAGATCCAGAGCGCTGCGCTTGGCCTCGCGGCGGGCACCGGCCGGCTGGTCCCAAGCGTTGTTGAACTGGGCCGGTTCCCAGCCGCCGTAGCTCGGATTGGCCAGCATCCACCAGCGCTCGCCGAACCAGTCGCCATAGGTGTCGAAAAGCTCGGTGCGGGCCTCGGTGGTATTGGCGAGGATGTCGACGAAGTCGCCCAGCTGGTCGCCGAACTGCATCAGGACGCGGTAGTCGCGGCCGGCGAGGCGGCGGCGGCAGGTCTTCTCGCTGCCGTGCTGCTCGCAGCCTTCGACGAAGGTGCCCAGGCCCAGGAACACGCTCTCGTCCTTCACCGGCAGGCCCTCGGTGCGCAGGTTCTCCAGCGTCGCGTCCTGCAGGTGCTGGGCGCGGTTGGACAGGTACAGGATGGTCACGCCCTTGGCCTCGGCCGCCCTGGCGAACTCGAGCACACCGGGCACCGGCCTGGCCTTCTTCTCGGCGACCCACTGCGCCCAGGTGACCTCGTCGTATTCCAGCCCGTTCTGGATCAGGCGCGCCTGATAGGGCGAGTTGTCGAGCACGGTTTCGTCGATGTCCATGATCACCGCTGGCGGCAGCGCGGTCGCATCGCCGATCAGTTCGCGCTCCTCGGGTACCAGGGCATCCCAGTTCCTTTCCGCCAGCGCGGCATCGAGATGGTCGGCCGCGGCGCGGAAGATCGACAGGCTGTTGGCGCGGTATTCCTCGGAGCGCTGGATCCACAGCACCGCGTTGAGGTTGTCGCTGGGATCGGTCGCGGCCGGGGCCTGGAGGGCCGACGCGGCAGGCACTGCGCCGGTGGGCGCGTCGGCCGGGGTCGTCGGCTTGCACGCGGCCAGCAGCAGGGCGCTGGCGAGCAGGGTGAGGGCGGGTGCGGTCAGGCGCATGGGCGGGTCCGTCGTCATCGTGTGAACACGCGAGTTTAGCGGCCCGGCTGGCCGCGAACATGACAGCCGGGCACGCGGGGCGCATCCTGTCGCCCCCTTCGAGGCTGGAGTTCCCATGGACGAACAGGCGCAGGACCAGAACCGATGGCCGCGGCTCACGCCGGTCGAGGCGCGCGTGCTCGGCTGCCTCGTCGAGAAGCAGGCGACCACGCCCGACGTCTATCCGTTGACCGTCAACGCCGCGCAGTCCGCGGCGAACCAGAAGACCGCGCGCGAGCCGGTGATGGCGGTGTCGTTCGGCGACGTGCAGCACGCGCTGCGCCAGCTCGAAGGCCACCGGTTCGCGCGGCAGTCGTTCTCCTCGCGCGCCGAACGCCACGAGCACGTGCTGGGCACCGCGCTCGACATCCCGCAGCCGCAGGTCGTGCTGCTGGCGCTGCTGATGCTGCGCGGCGCGCAGACCCTCGCCGAACTGGTGACGCGCAGCGAGCGCCTGCACCCCTTCGCCGATGCCGACGACGCGCGCCACCATCTCGAACGCCTGGCCGGCAAGGGCCTGGTCGTGCGCATTCCGCCGTCGGCCGGACGTCGCGAGGACCGCTATGCGCATCTGTTGTGCGGCCCGGTCGATGTCGCCGCGATCGCCGCCACCGGCCCTGCGCGCGAATCGGCAGGTGATGGGGATCTGGCGGCCCGCGTCGAAGCGCTCGAGGCCGAGGTCGCTGCGCTGCGCGACGCGCTGGACGCGCTGACGGCGCGCTTGCCGGTCTGACCGCTGGATTCCTGTGGGAGCGGCCTTGGCCGCGACAGGCTCCATTGGGAACGCCCATCGCGGCCAAGGCCGCTCCCACAGATCGGGGTCAGCTTTCCAGCAGCGCCTTGATCGCGGCGAAACCGTGGTCGGCGCGTTCGCGCTTGCGCGCCGCATCGGCCACCGGGTCGGCGCCATCGCGCTGGATCTCGGCCGCCGGCAGTTCCTCGAAGAACCGGCTCGGGGTGAGCCGCAGCTTCTGGCCCCAGCGCTGGGTCTCGCGCGGATGGCTCAGCCACAGCTGCTCCTTGGCACGGGTGATGCCCACGTAGAGCAGGCGCCGCTCCTCGTCGATGCGGCCCTCGTCGATGCTCGACTCGTGCGGCAGCGTGTTGTCGTCCATGCCGATGATGAAGACGTAACGGAATTCGAGCCCCTTCGCCGCGTGCATGCTCATCAGCCGGACCTGGTTGCCCGGGTCGCCCTTGTCGGCATGGCTCAGCAGCGCGAGCTGCGAGGCCAGTTCGCCGGGGCCGGCGCCGCGCGCGCCTTCGAACCAGTCGGCCAGTTCGTCGAGATTGCCGCGGCGGATCCGGAACAGCTCCTCGGTCTTGCACTGCGCCTGCAGCATCGCGACGAGGCCGGAGCGCTCGTTGAGTTCGCGCACCAGTTCGCCCGGCGCCAGCCGCCGGGAATCCTCGCGCAGGCCGCGCAGGATGTCGCCGAACTCGCTGAGTGCGTTCGCCGCGCGCGGCGGCAACTGCTTGAGCAGGCCCATCGATTCGATCGCGCGCGACATCGGCATGTCGGCCGCGCGCGACAGTTCCGACAGCCGCGCCAGCGAGGTCTGGCCGACGCCGCGCGCCGGTGACTGCACCGCGCGCAGGAAGGCCGAGTCGTCGTCGGGATTGGCCAGCAGGCGCAGCCACGACATCGCGTCCTTGACCTCGCCGCGGTCCAGGAACGCGGTGCCGCCGCTCAGGTGGTAGGGCACGCGCAGCAGCTGCAGCGCCTTCTCCAGCGGGCGCGACAGATGGTTGCTGCGGAACAGGATGCAGAACTCGCTCCATTCCACCTGGCGCGAGGTCTGCAGGAAGTGGATCTCGCCGGCGACCTTCTCGGCCTCGTGCGCGCTGTCGCGGCACTCCCAGATGCGGATGCGTTCACCGTCGGCCTGCGCGCTCCACAACGTCTTGGGATGTTCGTGCGGATTGTTGGCGATCAGTGCGTTCGCCGCGCGCAGCACGCGGTTGCTGCAGCGGTAGTTCTGTTCGAGCTTGACGATGCGCAGGTCCGGATAGTCCTCGCCGAGCGCGGTCAGGTTCTCCGGATTCGCGCCGCGCCAGGCGTAGATGCTCTGGTCGTCGTCGCCCACGCAGGTGAAGTTGCCCTTCGGCCCCGCGATCGCCTTCAGCAGCCGGTACTGCGCATCGTTGGTGTCCTGGCACTCGTCGACCAGCAGGTAGCCGATGCGCTCGCGCCAGGCGTCGCGCGCGTCCTCGTCGGATTCGAGCAGCTGCACCGGCAGGCGGATCAGGTCGTCGAAGTCGACCGCGTTGAACGCGGTCAGGCGTTCCTGGTAGCGCGCGTACAGCGCGGCCGCCTCGAACTCGCGTGCGCTGACCGACACCGCGTGCGCCTGCTCCGGCGACAGGCCGGCGTTCTTGGCCTTCGACACCAGGCCCTGCATCAGCTGCACCACGTCCGGCTTGACGCCCGGCAGCAGGTCCTTGATCTGCGACGCGCTGTCGTCGGCATCGAAGATCGAGAACCCGCGCCGCAGTCCGAGCTTGGCGTGGTCGATCTGCAGCATCTTCAGGCCGAGCGCGTGGAAGGTGCAGATCGTCAGCCCGTCGGCCGCATCGCCGCGGATCCGCTTGGCGATGCGCTCGCGCATCTCCTTGGCCGACTTGTTGGTGAAGGTGATCGCCGCGATGCGCTTGGCCGGATAGCGGCCCGACTGGATCAGGTGCGCGATCTTCTCGACGATCACCCGCGTCTTGCCACTGCCCGCGCCGGCGAGCACCAGCAGCGGACCTTCGATGTGGCCGAGGGCCGCGGCTTGTTGGGGGTTGAGACCGTGCATCGGAACCACGTGTGTCAGCGACGCGCATTGTACCGGGCGGTGGAACGGCCGACCCGATGGACTGTGTCTTAGGTTGGGGAGACGGCAGGCCGGACAGGACGTACGCTGCCCATGCCCGTACACAGCACAGGAGTGACACGATGCAACGGACTCGCGCGGCGATGACAGGGGGTCTGACGATGCTCGCCATCGCCATGGCCATACCATTCGGCACGCAGGCGCAGGACACGCCCGATGCCACCGAGCAGCAGATCGTGCAGTCCGCGGGTTTCCTCGAGGCGCATCCCGATCTCTACAACCGCAGCCGCGGCTGGGCGGCTTACAACCGCGGCGATCACGCGGAGGCGATGACATACTTCCGTCGCGGTGCGCGCTACGCCGACAAGCCGTCCCAGGGCATGGTGGCCGAGATGCTCTGGCAAGGAGACGGCGTGCCGCGTGACCCGGTACTCGCCTACGTGTGGATGGATCTCGCGGCGGAACGCGGATACGAAGGCTTCACCATCCTCCGGGAGCGCTATTGGCAGTCGCTGGATCCGGCGCAGCGCCGGGAGGCGGTGGACCGGGGACAGGCGATCTATGCCGAATTCGGGGATGCCGTCGCGAAACCGAGGATCGCTACCGTGCTCCGTCGCGCCCGCCGGCAGGTGACGGGCAGCCGCGTCGGCATGTCCGGAAATCTGCGCATCGAAATCGCCGGCCCCGGCGGTTTTCCCCAGACCATCGATGGTAGCCAGTACTACGCCGAGAAATTCTGGGATCCCGACGCCTACCAGGCTTGGCACGACGCGGTGTGGAAGAAGCCACTCGCGGGACGTGTCGACGTGGGCGAGATCGAACCGTTGCGCCCTGCCACGGCGAAGGACGATGACGGGGACCGTTGATCCAGGTCGCCGCACCGGTAGCGTCGAAGCGCGACCGGCCGACGGCCATGCGATGCGCGTGCAAGGCTGATCACCGGTGGCACCGGCCGTTAGAATCCGTCCATGGCCAAGCTGTACTTCTACTATTCGGCGATGAACGCCGGAAAGACCACGACCCTGCTGCAGAGCGCGCACAACTACCGCGAGCGCGGCATGCGGGTCGCGCTGCTGACGCCGCGGCTCGACCATCGCGCCGGCGTGGGACGGGTGGCGTCGCGGATCGGGCTGTCGGCCGATGCGATCGCGTTCGACCGCGGCGACGATCTGCTCGCATGCATCCGTGCGCTCGTCGACGGCGACGGCAGCCTGCACTGCGTCCTCGTCGACGAGGCCCAGTTCCTGTCGCAGGCCCAGGTCTGGCAGCTGTCGGAAGTCGTCGACGCGCTGCGGATTCCGGTGCTGTGCTACGGCCTGCGCACCGACTTCCGCGGCGAGCTGTTCGAGGGCAGCCAGCACCTGCTGGCCTGGGCCGACGAACTGGCCGAGATCAAGACCATCTGCCACACCGGCAAGAAGGCGACGATGACGGTGCGGGTCGACGATCAGGGCTATGCCGTGCAGGACGGTCCGCAGGTCGAGATCGGCGGCAACGAGCGCTACGTCTCGGTCAGCCGCGCCGAGTTCAAGCGCATCGTGCGCGGCGAGGGCCGGATCGAGCCGGTGCAGCCGCCGCTGCTCTGATCCTCACGTGTGCTGGTGGGGGCGTCCCGTCAGTTTCCTGGCTCGTCATCCCTGCGCAGGCGGGGATCCATGGACTTTGACTTTCAATGGATTGACGTCCAAGGATTGACCAGCCATTCGGCTGTTGAAAAGCGCTTCCGCCTGCGCGGGAATGACGAATCAAACTTTCCTGCACGTCGCGAGACTAGCGACGCGCGAGCAGGGCGCCGCAGCGTTGGCGCGCGGCGTCGATCTCGCGGCTGATCGCCCCGCCTTCGGGTTGCGCGGCGCGGACCTGGGTCGCCAGGACCGCGAGGTCGTTGCGCGCGTTCGCGGCGCCGGGCACGCCGCAGCGCAGGGCGGCGGCGTGGGCGCGGGCCAGCCAGGCGATCTTGCGCAGTTCGCTGTCGTCGGGCGGCGTGCGCGCGAGGCGGTCGAGTCCGGCGAGCGCCTCGCCGTCACCGGCATTGGCCGCGATGCGGTCGCGCGACAGCGCGGCGCGCAATGCATTGGGATGCCGGGCGCCGTAGGCGTGCGCCGTGATGTCGGCCGCTTCACGTAGATGCGGGCGCCCCGAGCCGGGTTCGAGGGCGTCTTCCACTTCGCCGAGCATCCGCAGCGTGTCGCCCGCCAGTCCATGCCGCGCGCCGAACCGCGCCCGGCGCAGCGCCAGCGCTTCGAGCAGCAGGGGCTTCGCCTCGGCACTGTGGCCGAGGGCATGCAGCACCATCGCGTGGTTGAACAGGCCGTCGGCGAGCATCGCGTTGGGGCTGGTCTGGCGCCAGATGTCGACCGTGCGCGCCAGCGCGTCGAGCGCGGTCGCCTCGTCACCACGCTCCCAGGCCACGATGCCGAGGCTGTTGTGGATGCGGGCGACGTCGGCGTGGCGCGCGCCCAGCCGCGCGACGGTCCAGCCCAGCGCATCGCGGAATTCGGCCTCGGCCTCGGCGAAGCGCCCCTGGTCGACGTGCAATGCGGCGAGTTGCCGCCGCGCATCGAGCGTCGCCGGATGACGCGCGCCGTGCAGGTAGAGCGCGAGCGCGAGCGCCTCGCGGCAGTTGTCTTCGGCCGGGCGCGTGCGGCCGTCCGCGCGCAGCAGCGCGCACCGCGTGCGCAGCAGTTCGACGGCCAGCGGGTGGCGCGCATCGAGCCGTTGCCGCAGGCGCGTGAGCGCGGCGTCGGTGCCGGCGAGCGCCTGGCCGATCTCGCCCGCGGCGCTGTGCAGCGACGCCAGATCGGCCAGGCTCTCGATCGTGCCGGCCTCGTCCGGCACCGCGCCGTCGCGCCGCAGCGCCAGGGCGCGGCGGAACAGCAGGCGCGCGCTGTCTGGTTCGCCGATATCGCGCCGGCCCCGCCCGAGTTGCGTGTACAGCTCGGCGGCCTGGCGCGGCAGCACCTGTTCGCGCTGCAGCGCCAGCGCCTGCAGCGGCTGCATCCAGGCGATCGCATCGCGCGGCCGGCCGAGCAGCCGCAGCGTGCGCCCGTGGTCACTGGCCGACTGCAGGCGCAGGCTGGGCGGCGCATCGGGCATCGCGCGCAGCACCGCCGACTGGCGTTCGAGCAGCGCCAGCGCCTGCTCGTAATCGCCGAGCCCGAGCCGGAGCCGCGCGATCACCCCGTAGAGTTCGGCGCGCGCGACCGGCTGGTGCGCCAGTTCCGCATCGCCGCGCTGCACGCCGGCCTCGAGCAGTTGCCGGATGTCCATCGGTGCGCCGCCGGCCGCGGTGCCGGCCTGTTCGAACAGGCCGACAACGAAATCCTGCATCGCCTGCGCGCGCGCCGATTCCTCGATCGCCTGGTTCGCCTGCCAGGTCACCGCGACCATCGACGCGACCAGCGTCAGCGCCACCAGCGCCGCGCTCGACACCGCCCAGCGATGCCGGCGCAGGTACTTGCCCACCCGGTACGGCAGCCGCTGCGGCCGCGCGAGGATCGGCCTGCCGTCGCGCCAGCGGCGCAGGTCGAGCGCGAACGCCTCGACCGAGGCGTAGCGGTGCGCGGGCGCCTTGGCGAGTGCCCGCAGCACGATGGTGTCGAGATCGCCGGCGATCGTGCGCGCCATGCGACGCCGCTCCGCCGGCGCCAGCCCGTCGTCCGCGCCCCGTTGCAGGGCCAGCGAGGGCCGGTGCGGATCGGCGTCGAGGATGGCCTGCTCCCACTGCGCATCGCTGGCCCGCGACGGCTGGTAGGGCTTGCGCCCAGCGAGCAGTTCGTAGAGCACCACGCCGAGCGCGTAGACATCGGTCATCGTGGTGACCGGTTCGCCGCGGATCTGCTCGGGCGCCGCGTAGTGCAGGGTGAACGCGCGCGCGCCGGTACGCGTGTGCTCCGGCGCCTGGCCGGACGTGTCGAGCAGCTTGGCGATGCCGAAGTCCAGCAGCCGCACGTCGTCGAGCGCGGTGACGAGGATGTTCGACGGCTTGAGGTCGCGGTGGACGATCAGGTTGGTGTGCGCGTGGCTGACCGCGTCGCAGACCTGCAGGAACAGCCGGATCCGGTCCGGCACGTCCGGCTGGTGTTTCCGGCACCAGTCGGTGACCGGTTCGCCGTCGATGTAGTCGAGCGCGAGATAGGGTTGCTGGTCGGTGCTGATGCCGGCATCGAGCAGGCGTGCGATGTGCGGATGCTCGAGCCGCGCCAGGATCTGCCGCTCGCGCGTGAAGCGCAGGCGCAGGTCGGGATCGGCCAGCCCCGGCCGCAGCAGTTTCAGTGCGACGCGGCGTTCGTACAGGCCGTCGGCGCGTCGTGCGAGCCACACCTGGCCCATGCCGCCCTCGCCGAGCAGGCGTTCGAGTTCGTAGGGGCCGACGTGCCGGCCGGGCAGCATGCCTGACAGTGCGGCGACGATCGGTTCGGCGAGGAAGTCCTCGCGGTCGGCTTCGAGTGCGAGCAGGGCTTCGAGTTCGGCGGCGAAGTCGGGATCGTCCTGACGGAACGTGGCGAGCGCGGCCGCACGCGCGTCGGCATCGAGTTCGAGCAACGCATCGAGGGCCGGGGACAGCCGCTGCCAGCGCGCGACGTCCATGACCGCCGCTCAGTCTTCCCGCAACGACGCCAGCAGGTACATCCGCGCCTTCTGCCAGTCACGGCGGATGCTGCGTTCGGAGCGTTCCAGCAGCGCGGCGATCTCCAGCTCCGACAGCCCGGCGAAGTAGCGCAGTTCCACCACCTGGGCGAGGCGCGCATCGACCGCGGCCAGGCGCGTCAGGGCGATGTCCAGCGCCAGCGTGTCCTCGTCCAGACGCAGACCGCTTTCGATGTTCTCCGGCAGCTCGGTGACGCGGTGCATATCGCCGCCGCGCTTCTGCGCCAGCCGCTGCCGCGCGTAGTCGACCACGACGCTGCGCATCGCCGACGCGGCATAGGCGAAGAAATGGGCACGGTCGTCGAAACGCGCCTCGTGGCGGCCGATCAGCTTGAGGTAGGCCTCGTGCACCAGGGCGGTAGCATCGAGCGTGTGCCCGTGCTGGCCGGCGAGCTGGCGCCGGGCCATCTGGTGCAGTTCCTGGTACAGCGTGGCGAGCACGCGATCGAGCGCGTCGCGATCTCCGCCGCGCGCGGCATCCAGCCACTGGGTGATCTCGGCACCTTCGCGCATGCACCGGTCCTCGTCCCGCGCCGCGACTATAGCGCTTATCCGGCGGCCACGCGGCGCGCGCTCAGTGCTGGCAACGGGGACACCACACGGTGGCGCGCTGGCCCACGAGCGCCTGCCGCAGCGGGGTACCGCAGGCTGGACACGGCAGGCCGCCGCGTCCGTACGCGGAAAGCTCCTGCTCGAAGTAGCCGGGCGCGCCGTCGGGGCTGATGAAGTCGCGCAGCGTGGTGCCACCCCGGTTGATCGCGTACGCGAGGATCCGCTTCACGTCGGCGGCCAGCCGCGCATAGCGTTCGCGCGAGATACGGCCCGCGTCGCGCAGCGGCGAGATGCCGGCGGCGAACAGCGCCTCGGCCGCGTAGATGTTGCCCACGCCGACGACGATGCGCTGGTCCATCAGGAAGGTCTTCACCGGCGCGCGGCGTCCACGGCTGGCGAAGAACAGATGGTCGCCGTCGAAGTCGTCGTCCAGCGGTTCCGGGCCGAGGTCGCGCAGCAGCGCATGGGTCTCGCCGGCCGGTTGCCACAGCAGGCAGCCGAAGCGGCGCGGATCGTTGAAGCGCAGCACCTGCCCGGAGTCCAGCGTCAGGTCGACGTGGTCGTGCGTGCGCACGGGCACGTCCGGATCGAGCACGCGCAGGCTGCCGGACATGCCCAGATGCAGCAGCGCGCTGCCGGCAGCGGTGTCGAGCAGCAGATATTTCGCGCGCCGCCGGATCGCATCGACGCGCTGGCCCGGCAGCACGCTCGACACCTCGTCGGCGATCGGCCAGCGCAGGTCGGGCCGACGCAGCACGACGCCGCGGATCGTGCGGCCGAGCACGTGCGGCGCCAGGCCGGCGCGGGTGGTTTCGACTTCGGGCAGTTCGGGCATCGGGACCGGCGGCGTGCGGGGAGGCGTTCTTTATCGGGCGCGCGCGGCCGGTTTCAATGCGATGGGCCGAACGTCGCGCCGATGCGTGTCAGCCGGCCCAGTCCGGCAGTCGCCGGGGCACCGCCGGCGCATCGACCGTCACGTACTTCGGCAGCCCGTCGCGTCCATACGGCGGCGGCGCCTCGCCGCGGATCAGCGGCTCGAGATAGCGACGCGCGGCCGCGGTGATGCCGAAGCCGTCGCGGCGGATGAAGCCGGCCGGCATGGTCTTCTCGTGGTTGGCCACCTTCTCGAGCGGCGCGGCCTCGATCGTCCAGCGATACGGCGTATCGGAGGTGCGCGTGATCGACGGCATCGTCGCGTTGCGGCCGGCGAGCGCGAACTGCACCGCCGCCCGGCCCACCGCCATCGCCTGGTCGACGTCGGTCTTCGACGCGACGTGGCGCGCCGAGCGCTGCAGGTAATCGGGCAGCGTCCAGTGCACCTTGTAGCCCAGCGTGTCCTTGACCCGGCCGGCCAGATGCGAGGCCACGCCCCCGAGCTGGGTGTGGCCGAACGCGTCCTGCCCACCGCCGGCATCGGCGACGAAGCGTCCGTCCCTGTCGCGGATGCCTTCACTCGCGACGACCACGCACCAGCCCACGCGTTCGACGACCCGCTGCACCTGCGCGAGGAATGCGGCCTCGTCGTAGTCGCGTTCGGGGAACAGGATGATCTGCGGCGCATCGTCCGGCCCCTGTCCGGCAAGTCCCGCGGCCGCGGCCAGCCAGCCGGCATGCCGGCCCATGGCTTCGTAGACGAACACCTTGGTCGACGTGTCGGCCATCGCGGCGACGTCGAGCGCGGCCTCGCGCACCGACACCGCGGTGTACTTCGCCGCCGAACCGAAGCCCGGGCAGCAGTCGGTGACCGCGAGGTCGTTGTCGATCGTCTTCGGCACGCCGATGCAGGTCAGCGGGTAGTCGAACTGCGCGGCGAGCTGCGAGACCTTGAGCGCGGTGTCGGCCGAATCGTTGCCGCCGTTGTAGAGGAACCAGCGCACGTCGTGCGCGCGCAGCACCTCGATCAGGCGTTCGTACTTCGCGCGATCGGCCTCGATCGATTTCAGCTTGTAGCGGCAGGAGCCGAACGCGCCGCCCGGCGTGTGGGCGAGCGCGCGCACCGTGGCCAGCGGAATCTTCGACGCGTCGACCAGATCCTCGCGCAGCGCGCCGAGAATGCCGTTGCGCGCCGCGAGCACCTTGACGCGCCGGCTGCGCGCCTCCTGCAGCACGGCCGAGGCGGTGGCGTTGATGACGGCGGTGACGCCGCCGGACTGGGCGTAGAGCAGTGTTCCGGACGCCATGGCGCGTGTCCTTTCGATGGGGCGAAGCGGGATACGGTAAGCTGGCGCGGCCGTCCGCCGCCGTGTCGTCCGAGTGTACGCCGGCGCGGTGGCGCGGTCCCCCACAGTTGCAGGAGCGTTCGATGCGTTTGGTTCTTCTCGGTGCGCCCGGTTCGGGCAAGGGCACGCAGGCGGCACGGCTGAAGGACCATCTGCAGGTCCCGCACATCTCCACCGGCGACCTGCTGCGCGCCGAAGTGGCCGCCGGTACGCCGCTCGGCCTCGAAGCCAAGGCGATCATGGCGCGCGGCGATCTGGTGTCCGACGAGATCCTGCTCGGCATGCTCGAAGACCGCTTCTCCCGCGACGACACGGCATCGGGTTTCATCCTCGACGGCTATCCGCGCAACCTCGCCCAGGCCGCCGCGCTCGACGCGCTGCTGGTGAAGCTGGGCACGCCGTTTGATGCCGCCGTGCAACTGGAAGTGGACAACGAGCAGATCATCGCGCGCCTCGCCGGCCGCGCGCAGGCCGAAGGCCGCGCCGACGACAGCCCCGAATCCGTGCGCCATCGCCTCAACGTCTACGACCAGCAGACCGCGCCGGTGATCGCGTTCTATCGCGAGCACGACCAGCTGACCGTGGTCGACGGCGTGGGTTCCCTCGACGAGGTGTTCGACCGCATCGTCAAGGCGATCGGTCGGGAGCAGGCCGCGGCCTGATCGCGGCAGCCTGTCTGCAACCGGATTCGTCATTCCCGCGCAGGCGGACGCGCTTTTCAACAGCTGAATGGCGGGTCGATCCATGGACGTCCGCTCATCGGCAGCCCCGCTTGCGCGGGGACGACCTCTCCCTGATGCGTAAGCGACGTGGCCGATCGAATCGCCTGGAACACCGCATTATGAAACTTCATATCCTGGGCATCGCCGGCACGTTCATGGGCGGCGTCGCCGCGCTCGCGCGCGAACTCGGGCACGCCGTCGAGGGCAGCGACCAGGCGGTCTATCCGCCGATGTCGACCCAGCTCGAAACGCTGGGCATCACGCTGCACCAGGGCTACGACCCGGCGCACATCGGTGACGACGTCGAGCAGGTCGTCGTCGGCAATGCGCTTTCGCGCGGCAATCCCGCGGTCGAGGCGGTGCTCGATGCCGGGCGTGCCTACATCTCGGGCGCCGAATGGTTGCGCGAGCATGTGCTGCCGGGCCGCGAGGTCCTGGCGGTCGCCGGGACCCACGGCAAGACCACGACGTCGACGATCCTGGCCTTCCTGCTCGAATCGGCCGGCCGCGCGCCGGGCTTCCTGATCGGCGGCGTGGCGGAGGATTTCGGGGTGTCGGCGCGGTTGGGGGGTGGGGTCGCGTTGCCCTCATCCGGCGCTTCGCGCCACCTTCTCCCGGAGGGAGAAGGACAAGAGGTGTCGCCTCTGGCGAGGCGACCGCTTTTTATCGTGGAAGCCGACGAGTACGACACCGCGTTCTTCGACAAGCGCAGCAAGTTCGTCCACTACCGCCCGACGGTCGCGATCCTCAACAACCTCGAGTTCGACCACGCCGACATCTTCCCCGACGTCGCCGCGATCCAGCGCCAGTTCCACCATCTGGTGCGCACGGTGCCGGCGCGCGGGCGGCTGATCGTCAACGGCCATGACGCGCGCCTGGCCGAAGTGCTGGCGATGGGCTGCTGGACGCCGGTCGAGCGTTTCGGTTTCGATCCCGCGTTCGCGTGGTGCGCGGTGAAGCGCAGCGAGGACGGCAGCGTGTTCGAGGTGCTGCGCAATGGCGTGTCGATCGGCACGGTCGAGTGGCCGCTGCTCGGCGACCACAACGTGCTCAACGCACTGGCCGCGCTCGCGGCCTGCGCCGCGGTCGGCGTCGATGTCGCCGCGCTGCTGCCTGCCCTCGCGCGCTTCCGCAGCGTCAAGCGCCGGCTCGAAGTGCTGGGCACTGCGCGCGGCATCACCGTCTACGATGACTTCGCCCACCATCCGACCGCGATCGCGACCACGCTCGCCGGCCTGCGGGCGAAGGTCGGCGATGCCCGCATCGTCGTGGCGATGGAGCCGCGCAGCAATTCGATGCGCCTGGGCGCGCACGCCGACGCGCTGGCGCCGTCGCTCGATCTCGCCGATGCGGTGGTGTTCCTGCATCGGCCGGAACTGGCGTGGGACGCTGGCGCGGTCGTGCGCGCGGTGCGCGGCGACGCGCGCGCAGTGCCCGATGTCGACGCCCTGCTGGCCGAACTCGATGCGCGCGTGCAGGCCGGCGACCACGTGGTCTTCATGTCCAACGGCGGGTTCGACGGCGCGCCGCGGCGCTTCGCCGCCGGCCTGCGCGACTGAAGCTTCGCACCGGCCTGCGTACACTGGCCGCATGCCGGAAGACACTTCACTGCCGCTGTTCCCGCTGCGCACCGTGCTGGTGCCCGGCGCCGCGCTCGGCCTGCGCGTGTTCGAGCCGCGCTATCTCGATCTGGTCCGCGAATGCGGCCGCCGCGGCAGTGGTTTCGGCATCTGCCTGATCCTCGATGGCGACGAGGTCGGCAAGCCTGCGACGCCGGCCGGGATCGGCACCGAGGCGCGGATCGAGGATTTCGACACCGGTGCCGACGGCCTGCTGACGCTGCGGGTACGCGGCGCGCGGCGCTTCCACGTGCGCCGCACGCGCGTGCGCGACAACGGCCTGATCATCGCCGACGTCGATTGGTGCGCGGCCGATCCCACGGTCGACCTGCAGCCCGAGCACGCGCTGCTGGGCGTGGTGCTGCGCAAGATCCTCGAGCGCATCGACGGCGCCGACCAGGCGTTCCCGGAACCGCATTTCGACGATGCGGCCTGGGTGGGCTGGCGGCTCGCGGAACTGCTGCCGCTCGAGCAGCCGCACCGCCAGCAGCTGCTGCAGCTCGACGATCCCGACGAGCGGCTCGAAACCCTATTGCGCCTGGTCGACGACGGGGACGACTGAGTCCCCGAGCGTGCGCAGGCGCAGCGTCGGCACGCCGGACTGGGGGTGCACGTCCTCGCGCGAGGGGAACGCATCGAGCACTTCGCGCAGGCCGCGGTGCACGCCGTGCGCATCGGGTTGCGGCTGCCACAGGCCGAACGCGCCGAATGGCCGGGTGTAGCGCATCGACTGGCTGGTGCCGACCCACAGCTCGGTCCCGTCGTCGAGCACCGCGGGTGCGCGCCACAGCCGCAACACCTCGACCCGGTCGTCATCGCCGTCGCGACGCATCAGCAGCGTCTCGGCCATCGTGTCCAGTGTCGCCGGCAGGACCGGGTGCTCGGTCTGCGGCACGCTGTCGTCGAGCAGATTGATCACGTGCATCCAGTCCGCCTGCGGCTGCATCCGCCAGCCGGTGGCTTCGAGCCGCGCCTGCAGCGGCGCCAGCGGACCGGCGATCTGCAGGTCCAGCGGCCAGCGGTGCGCGGGATCGCGTTCGCGCAGCTGGCCCGGCAGGCGGTTCCAGTCGCGCGTCCACCATGCGTCGGCGGACAGCGTCGCCACCGGTGGCCGCGGGGCGAACTTGGCGAGCAGCGGGTCCACCGCGCGCGGCGCGTGCCACAGCGCGGCGATGGCGAACGTGGTGTAGAAGATCAGCGCGACCGGCCGCATCCAGAACGAGCGCTCGACGTGGCGCCGGTAGGCGATGCCCAGCACCAGCAGCCAGACGATGCCCAGCAGCATCCCGCCGACGATGTCGCTGAGCCAGTGCGCGCCCAGGTACAGCCGCGCGAAGCCGAGCACCGCCACGACCACGCCCGCGACGAGATAGGGCCAGACCCGCGTGCGCCCGGGGAGTTCGCGCGCGATCAGCACCGCGAAGAAACCGAACACGATCGTGCACATCGTGATCTCGACCGCAGGGAAGCCGAAGCCGCCGTGCACGGTCGGCGGGCGCGGCATGTCGATCACCGCGCCCAGCAGCGCGGTCAGCGCCATGCCGAACGCCAGTGCGGCCAGCCAGTGCGCGGCGCCCAGCCAGCGCCGGCGCCAGATCAGCCAGGCCAGCGTCAGCGCGACCGCGGGACCGAGCACGTGCACGTCGCCGATCGACGCCAGCCCGGCCATCAGCCGGTCGGCCAGCGGATTGCGCAGCTCGTACATGAACTGGAACACCGTCTGGTCGATCAGCAGCGGTTCGCCGCGCATGATCACCGTCGCCAGCAGGGCGAAGCAGGCCCAGCCGATCGCCAGCAGGCAGACCGCGAGGATCGCCAGCGACGCCGATTCCGGGCGCTTGGGATCGACCAGCGCGATCGCGTAACGACCGAGCCGCGGGTGCGCGCGCGACCACGCGAGCAACCGCGCGAGCAGCGAATTGGCGTGCGCGTCGAACCACCGGTAGCTGTAGATGATGATCGCCCAGGCCAGCGCCAGCACCACCAGCAGCGTGCCCAGCACGAGGGCCAGGCGGTCGGCGACCGCGGCCACCGCGTCGTAGGACGCGCCGAACAGCCAGCCCGGCGCCAGGAACAGCGCGCCCCACGAGACGCAGGCCGCGAAACTGATCGGCAGGTACTGCCGCATCGGCATGTGCGCGATGCCGGCGATGGCCGGCACGAACGGCCTGATCGCACCGACGTAGCGCGCAACCAGGATGCTCTTGACCGCATTGCGCCGGAACAGGTTCTCGCCGCGGTCGAGCAGCTGCGGATACTTGCGGAACGGCCACACGCCACGCAGGCCGTGGCCCCAGCGGCGCCCGATCCAGTAACTCAGCCCGTCGCCGGCCATCGCACCGAGCGCGGCGCAGGCCACTGCGTAGGGACCGGAAATCTCGCCCAGACCGATCAGCACGCCGATCGCGAACAGGATCGGCAGGGCCGGGACGATCACGCCGAGGATGATCACCGAATCGCAGAACGCGACGAGAAAGATCACGATGCCGGCCGCGACCGGGTGGTTGCCCACCCACGTCACCAGGCTGTTGAAGAAGTCAGTGAGCATCCGGCCATTATGGCAGTCGAGGATGACCGCCCCCGGACCGCGGGATGTGCCTGAGCGGTCCACTGGATGATCGGAACGGCCGGCAATGCGCGGGCGGCGGGATTCCAAGGACGCGCGCGGTGACGATCCGTGGGCGCCTGGCCTGGCAATCGGATGTTCCGGGCACGGTGGGACATCCGTGCGGGCTGCCGCAGGCGTGCGCCCCAGGGGCCCGGCCTGGCCGACCCAACGTGGGCCCGCTCCGTACAATGGCCCGATGTCCGCACCCGATGCCCAGGCCGCCGGCCCCACCGAAGCGAAAGCACTGAAGTCCGACAGCTTCGGCCGCATCTCGCTGATGCGCGGCGCCGATGGCGGCCTGTTCGTGCGGCGCGACCTGCGCCACGTGCCGCTGTGGCTGCGGCTGCCGGCGTGGTGGCTGGCGCGGCGCGAGGCGCGCGGGCTCGCGGCGGTGGCGGGCATGCAGGACGTGCCGCAGTTGCTCGGCTGGAACGGGCGGCAACTCGATCGCAGCTACATGCCCGGCGATGCGATGTACCAGCGCCCGCCGCACGGCGATCTCGTCTACTTCCGCCGCGCGCGTCGTCTGCTGCAGGGCCTGCATCGCCGCGGCCTCGCCCACAACGATCTCGCCAAGGAAGCCAACTGGCTGGTCCTCGACGACGGGCGCCCGGCGATCATCGATTTCCAGCTCGCGGTGCGCGGCGATCCGCGCTCGCGCTGGATGCGCCTGCTCGCGCGCGAGGACCTGCGCCATCTGCTCAAGCACAAACGCATGTACTGCCGCGCGTCGCTGACGCCGGTGGAGAAGCGCGTGCTCAAGCGCACCTCGTGGCTGCGCGATGTCTGGTTCCGTACAGGCAAGCCGGTCTATCGCGTGGTGACGCGCCGGATCCTCAAGTGGGAAGACAACGAGGGGCAGGGGCCGAAGCCATGAGGCTCACTGCGCCTCGCGCAGTGCGATGACGCTGCGACCCTCGTAGCGACGGTCTTGATCGAAGTCGTAGCCCAGTTCCAGCGTGCCGACGTCTTCGCAGGCATGACAGGTCCGCATCGGCACGGCGAAGCGCAGGCGCAGGCCGCCGTCGGGCAGCGCCTCGCTGCCGAGCGCCTGCGCCGGCGCGAACGGCATCGCATCGGGATGCGCATCGAGGAAAGGCTCGAGGTCGGCGCGCAGGCGTGCCGCGCCGGCCGGCAGCACGTTCTCGTCGACATCCACCGCGCGCCCGTCCGCATCGACCAGCCACAGGCCCTGGTTGGTATTGGCGCGGAACGGATAGGTGATCTCCGCATGGCCGATGCCGTCGACCTCGCGCCAGCCGCTGACATGGCCGGGATTGCCCAGGGCGATCAGCCGCGTGCTCGCCGCTAGTGCGTCGGGCGAGGCACCGCCGGCGCGCATCGCCGACAGCAGACAGTCGTCGACGGACGCAGTGCCGGTGCGGCAGGCGGACAGATCGCCCCGCCACACCGACGCCGCACTGACGACCACATCGCCATCGGCCGCGGCCGCGAGGTCGCCGGATGCGATGTTGGGCGGCATGTCCGGGGATGTCGGCGCCGGGGTGTCCGCGGCGGGTGCGAGCGCCACGGGGGCAGCGGCCGGTGGCGCGGCATCGCACGCGGCCAGTGTCAGGGCGAACAGCGCAAGGGCGGCGGCGTGGCGCATCGGCGAGTCCTGCGATGGAGAGGCGCCAGTATCGCGCCGCGGCCTGAACGTGTCGGAGACCCCGCGCGCATAATGCGCAGCGACCCATCGTCACAGGACCGCCGCATGTCGACCCTCGCCGGCAAGACCCTCTTCATCACCGGCGCCTCGCGCGGCATCGGCCTGGCGATCGCCGAACGCGCCGCGCGCGACGGCGCGAACGTCGCGATCGCCGCCAAGTCCGAGGTCGCGAATCCCAAGCTGCCCGGCACGATCCACAGCGCCGCGCGCGCGGTCGAGGCGGCCGGCGGCCGTGCCCTCGCATTGAAGTGCGACATCCGCGAGGAAGACCAGGTGCGCGCCGCGGTCGCCGCGACGGTCGATGCGTTCGGCGGCATCGACATCCTCGTCAACAATGCCAGTGCGATCTGGCTGCGTGGCACGCTCGACACGCCGATGAAGCGCTTCGACCTGATGCAGCAGGTCAACGCGCGCGGCAGTTTCCTGTGCGCGCAGGCCTGCCTGCCGCATCTGTCGAATGCGCCGAATCCGCACATCCTGACCCTGTGCCCGCCGCCGTCGCTCGATCCCAAGTGGTGGGCGCCGCACACCGGCTACACGCTGGCGAAGATGGGCATGAGCTTCGTCACGCTGGGACTGGCGGCCGAGTTCGGGCCGCAGGGCGTCGCGGTCAACGCACTGTGGCCGCGCACGCTGATCGGCACCGACGCGCTGAACATGATTCCCGGCGTCGAACGCGGCAACGGCCGCAGCCCGGCGATCATGGCCGACGCCGCGCACGCGGTGCTGGTCCGCGAAGCCGCCGGCTTCCACGGCCGCTTCCTGATCGACGACGCGGTGCTGGCCGAGGCCGGCATCACCGATCTCGACGCCTACGCGATCGATCCCTCGCAGCCGCTGCTGCCGGACCTGTTCCTGGACTGATGGCGGTGCGCCGCCCCATCGACGTGCTCGGCGTGCCGACGCCGCTGGGCCTGCGTCCGCCCGCGCCCGGCCGGATCCCGGGAACGCGTCATGCGCCCGCGGCGCTGCGGCGGGCGGGCCTGGCACGGGCGCTGGACGCATACGACCACGGCGATCTTCCCGAGCCACCCTACGATCCCGAAGGCGACGCGGCGACCGGATTCCTCAATGGCGACGTGTTGCCCGGCTACAGCCGCGCGATCGCGGATCGCGTCGGGCCCCTGCTGTCTCCGGGACGCCGGTTGCTGGTGCTCGGCGGCGACTGCAGCCTGATGCTCGGGACGGCACTGGCGCTCCGGCGCCGGGGGCGCTGCGGCCTGGTCTTCCTCGACGGACACAGCGACTGGTATCTCCCGCGCCACGGCGGGCCACGCACCGCGGCGGGGACCGACCTGGGCCTGGTGCTCGGCGACGGGCCGGACCCGCTGACCGACCTGGACGGCGCACGCCCTTATCTCCAGGCGCAGGATGTCGTCGCGTTCGGGTATCGCGACGGCGAGGATGACGCGCATGCCACACGCGAGGCGTTCCGCGCGTCGCCGATGCAGCACGTGCCCATCGCCGCGATCCGCGCCACCGGCGCGCTCGCCAGCATGCGCACGGCGCTGCGCACACTGGCGTCGCGGCCGCTCGACGGCCTGTGGATCCACCTCGACGTCGATGTGCTGGACCCGCGATGGATGCCGGCGGTCGATTCACCCGAGCCGCCAGGCGGCCTCGACCGGGACGAACTGCAGCAGGTGCTGGCCTTGCTGCTCGCGCATCCGGCGACGCTGGGGCTGCAGGTCACCGTGTTCGATCCCGAGCGCGATCCCGGCGGCGACCATGCCGCCCGTCTGGTCGATCTGCTCGCGGCTGCGTTCGGACGACGCTGAATCGGGCGCCGTACAATCGGCCTCCCGTTTCCTGCGAAGCCGCCGCGCATGACCACCGCCGATCTTCTCGCCCTCGCCCAGCGCCACGTGCTGCCGGTCTACCGCCCGCGCGAACTGGTGCTCGAGCGCGGCGACGGCGCGCGCGTCTGGGACAACGAAGGTCGCGAATACGTCGACCTCTCGGCCGGCATCGCCGTCTGCGGCCTCGGCCACAACGATCCCGATCTCGTCGCCGCGCTGGTCGAGCAGGCCGGCAAGCTGTGGCACACCAGCAACGTGTTCTTCAGCGAACCGCCGCTGCGGCTGGCCGCCGAACTGGTCGAGGCCAGCGGCTTCGCCACGCGCACCTTCCTGTGCAATTCGGGCGCCGAAGCCAACGAGGCCGCGATCAAGCTCGTGCGCAAATGGGCCACCGCGCAGGGCCGCAGTCCCGACCACCGCGTCATCGTGACGGCACGCGGCAGCTTCCACGGCCGCACGCTGGCCGCGGTCACCGCGACCGCGCAGCCCAAGTACCAGGCCGGCTACGAGCCGCTGCCCGGCGGCTTCCGCTATGTCGACTTCAACGACATCGCCCAGCTCGAAGCCGCGATGGCCGGTGGCGATGTCGCCGCGGTGATGCTCGAGCCGGTGCAGGGCGAGGGCGGCGTGATGCCGGCCGCCGACGGCTATCTCGCCGCGGTGCGCGCGCTGTGCGACCGTTTCGATGCGCTGCTGGTGCTCGACGAGATCCAGTGCGGCATGGGCCGCACCGGCACGCTGTTCGCGCACACGCAGGACGGCGTGGTGCCCGACATCGTCACGCTGGCCAAGGCGCTCGGCGGCGGCTTCCCGATCGGCGCGCTGCTGGCTGGCCCGAAGGCCGCCGAGGCGATGCAGTTCGGCGATCACGGCACGACGTTCGGCGGCAACCCGCTGGCCGCCGCCGTCGCGCGCGTCGCGCTGCGCAAGCTGGCGTCGCCGGAGATCGCCGCGAACGTGATGCGTCAGTCGCGCGCGCTGCGCGACGGCCTCGCCGCCTTCGATGCCGAGTTCGGTCTGTTCTCCGAAGTCCGCGGCCGCGGGTTGATGCTGGGCGCCGTGCTGCGCCCCGAGCATGCCGGCAAGGCCGCTTCGATCCTCGACCACGCCGCGCGTCACGGCCTGCTGATGCTGCAGGCAGGTCCCGACGTGCTGCGTTTCGTGCCGGCCCTGAACATCACCGACGCGGACATCGCCGATGGCCTGGCGCGTCTGCGCGCGGCGATCACCGATGTCGTCGCCGCCGGCTGAGTCGACAGCGGACACCTGCGCGTTCTGCGCGATCCTCGCGGGCGCACTGCCCGCAAGCGTCGTCCATGAAGACGCGCAGGTGGTCGCCTTCATGGATCTGCGCCAGGCGGTGCGCGGGCACGTGCTCGTCGTGCCGCGCCGGCATGTCGAAACCCTGTTCGAACTCGACGAAGACACCGCCGCGCAGCTGATGCGGGTCGCGGTCCGCATCGCGCGCGCCGCCGATGCGGTCTTCGCGCCCGACGGCCTCAATCTGTGGCAATCCAACCGCGCTGCCGGCGGGCAGGAAGTCCCGCACGTGCATCTGCATGTGCAGCCGCGGCGCGTCGGTGATGGACTGCTGCGAATCTATCCGGGCGACGCGCCGCGACCGTCAGCCGCCGCGGAGCTCGACCGGATGGCCGCGGACCTGCGCGCAGCACTGGCGCGCGCTCAGGCCAGCCCGTAGCGCCGCAGGACCTGCCGCAGCGAACGCGCGTCGACGACCGTGTCGGCGTGCAGGCCTGCGGTGCGGGCACCCCGCACGTTGGCGAACAGGTCGTCGACGAACAGCGTCGCCGACGCGGCCGTGTCGAAATGGGCGAGCGCCCTGGCGAAGATCGCGCGATCGGGCTTGCGCGCGCCGACCGCACCGCTGCACAGCACGCGGCCGTCGAGCATCGGGAACAGCGGCGCGAGGATGCCGCGCATGGCCTCGGCCATCAGCGCACCGTTGTTGCTGAGCACGCCGATCGGCATGTGTTCGGCGAGCGCGGCGACCAGCGCCAGCACCGCCGGATCGACGCGGCTGCTGGCGACACGCGATGCGATCCACGCGGCTTCGTCGACCCTGCACCCCAGCCCGTCGCCGAGTCGCTGCAGGTAGGTCGAGGTGTCGAGCAGGCCGCTGTCGTACTGGCGCTCCAGCCCCGATTCGAACAGGACGGTGGTCACATGCGCCGGCGTGCAGCCGGCGACGCGCGCGAGCGCCGCGAGGCGCGCGTCGTGCCGGTAGTGCGCCAGCACGCCGTCGAAATCGAACAGCACCAGCCGCAGCGGCGGTGGGGTCATGCGGCGAGTTCGGCGAACGCCTCGCGTGCGGCGGCGATCGTCGCCTCGATCACCGAGGCGTCGTGCGCCGACGACATGAAGCCGGCTTCGAACGCCGACGGCGCCAGGAACACGCCGCGCGCGAGCATCGCGTGGAAGAAGCGGTTGAACGCGGCGGTGTCGCAGGCCACGGCCTGCGCGTAGGTATCGACGTAGGCCTGGTCGGTGAAGAACAGGCCGAACATGCCGCCGACGCGCGTCGTCGTGAACGGCACGCCGGCTTCGCGCGCGGCGGCTTCGAGACCGTCGCACAGTGCGTTCGAACCCGCCTCGAGCGCGTCGTGGAAACCGGGTGCCGCCACCAGATCCAGCATTGCCAGGCCCGCGGCCATCGCGACCGGATTGCCGCTCAGCGTGCCGGCCTGGTAGATCGGCCCGGCGGGCGCGATCTGTTCCATCAACTCGCGACGTCCGCCGTAGGCACCGACCGGCATGCCGCCGCCGATGATCTTGCCGAAGGTGCTGAGGTCCGGCGTCACCCCGTAGCGTGCCTGCGCGCCGCCGAGCGCGACCCGGAAACCGGTCATCACCTCGTCGAAGATCAGCAGCGCGCCGTGCCGCGTGCACAGGTCGCGCAGATGCTGCAGGTAACCGTTCCGCGGCGGCAGGCAGTTGGCGTTGCCCACCACCGGTTCGATGATCAGGCCGGCGATGTCAGCGCCGGCCTGCTCGAACAGCGCGGTCGCGGCGTCGAAGTCGTTGTAGGGCAGGGTCAGGGTCAGGTCGGCCAGCGCCTTCGGCACGCCGGGCGAGGTCGGCACGCCGAGGGTGAGCGCGCCGCTGCCGGCCTTGACCAGGAACGAGTCGCCGTGCCCGTGGTAGCAGCCTTCGAACTTGACGATGCTGGTGCGCCCCGTCGCGCCGCGCGCGAGCCGGATCGCCGACAGCGTGGCCTCGGTGCCGGAGTTGACCATGCGCACCATCTCCATCGACGGCACCAGCGCGGTCAGGCGTTCGGCCATCGTGATCTCCGCTTCGGTCGGCGCGCCGAACGACAGGCCGTCACCGATCGCGCGCTTGACCGCCTGGCGCACGTTCGCGTGGTTGTGGCCGACGATCATCGGGCCCCAGGAGCCCACGTAGTCGATGTATCGGTTGCCGTCGGCGTCGAACAGATAGGGCCCATCCGCGCGCTGCACGAAGAACGGCTCGCCGCCGACCGACTTGAACGCGCGCACCGGCGAATTGACGCCGCCGGGCAGCAGGGCGCGGGCGCGTTCGAACAGGGCATGCGAGCGGGACGTATCCATGGAGACTCCGATAAGAAGAAGGTTCAGAGGCCGAACGCGGCGCGGTAGGCGTACGCGGCGGCGGCCGGATGACGGGCGGCGAAGACGCCGCTGATGACGGCCACCAGATCGGCGCCGGCGGCTGCGAGCTGGCGCGCATTCTCCGGCGTGATGCCGCCGATCGCCACCCGCGGCACGCCGAGCGTCCCGGCACCGCGCAGCAACGACTTGTGCGCGACGCGGGCATCGGGCTTGGTCGGCGACGGAAAGAACGCACCGAAGGCGACATAGCTCGCGCCGGCCTCGACCGCGCGGCGGGCCAGCGCGAGGTCGTCGTAGCAGGAGGCGCCGAGGATCGCATCGGTGCCCAGCGCCGCGCGCGCATCGACCAGCGCGCCATCGTCCTCGCCCAGATGCGCGCCGTCGGCGCCGAGATCGGCGGCGAGTCGCCAGTCGTCGTTGACGATCAGCGGCACGCCGGTCGCGCGGCACAGCGGCAGCAGGGCCTGCACCTGCGCCCGGCGCAAGGCGGCATCGGCGCGCTTGTTGCGGTACTGCAGCCAGGTGGCATGCGGCAGCACGGCCGCGACCTGGGCCAGCAGCTGCGCGGTCTCGGGTTCGTCGGGCGTCAGCAGGTACAGGCCGCGCGCGGCGGACGGGGAAGCGTTCATCGACGTGGGTTCCGGTGGGGAGGGCGCGATGGGACAATGCGGATCCGTAGCCGTTGCCGCATGTGGCCATTATCCGATGAACGATCCGACGACGCAGGGCGCCTACCAGACATGGATGTGCGTGGTCTGCGGTTTCATCTACGACGAAGCCGTCGGCATTCCGGACGAGGGCATCGCCCCGGGCACGCGCTGGGCGGATGTGCCCGACACGTGGACCTGTCCCGACTGCGGCGTCACCAAGGACGACTTCGAGATGATGACGCTTTGAGCTGAACGCTAATGCGCGCGATCGCGTGTGCGCCCGAGGTGCACCAGCTGGTCGCGCACCGCATCCGCATCGGCCGCATCCGGATAGCGGACGACGTAATGCCCGAGATCCTCGCGCGCGCCGGTCACGTGACCCAGCGCGAGATAGCCCAGGCCGCGGTCGCGCAGCGCATCGGGCGCATCGGGCGACAGCGACAGCAGGCGATCGGCGCACCGCACCGCCCGCACCCAGTCTTCCGCCTCGGCGTAGGTGCCGTGCAGGTTGCGCAGCATCCGCATCAGCATCATCCGCGGTGTGGCCGGCCGCAGCAGCTTCGCCAGCGTGTCGTCGTCCGGAAGGCCGCCATCGAGGTGCGGCGAGGCGCGCGAGCGCAGTTCCTCGATATCCAGCGGACGGCCACCGTTGAACGGGTCCATCACCAGCATGCCGTCGCCGACCGGCAGCCGGACCAGGAAGTGGCCGGGAAACGAAATGCCCTCCAGGTGCACGCCGAGCCGGCGCGCGACCTCCATCTGCACGACGGCGAGCATGATCGGATTGCCCAGCCGGCGTTCGATCACCTCGTTGAGGTAGCTGTTGCGCGGATCGTAGTAGGCGTCGTGGTTGCCGGTATAGCCGACCTCCTCGAACAGGTGCCGGTTGATCGCCTGCATCTTCAACGGCGTCGGTTCAATCGTGTCGACCTCGACCCGCAGATGCCGCGCATGTGCCTGCAGCACCGCATCGCAATGCGCGACGTCCAGTGCAGGGTATTCGTCGCGTGCGATCAGCAGCGCGCAGGCGAACAGCGGCACTGCCGCGTCGGCAACGCCCGACAGGGACGTCCAGTCCGGCAGATGCAGTGCGTCGCTCATGACGTCGAAACCTGCGCCGTCGTATGTGCGTCTGCGGCCATGGGGGTCAGGGCGTGCGGATCGAAGGCGACAGCGTCAGCGTCTCACCGTCCTCGAGGCCGATCCGTCGCGCCTCGCCGGCATTGAGCTCGAGCACGTAGCGCGCCGCCCCCTTGCTCGGATACGACGGGCAGCGGTTGCCGCCCGAACATGGCGGCACGTCGCGCTGCTGCGAAACCAATCTGCGCGCGTCGTCGAAATAGAGGATGTCGAGCGCGATGCGCGTGTTCTTCATCCAGTAGGCCTGCGGCGCCTCGCTGTCGTGGATGAAGAGCATCCCGTGCCCGTCTTCGAGCGTGTCGCGGAACATCAGGCCACGGGCGCGGGCTTCATCGGTCGCAGCGATCTCGACGGTGTAGCGGTTGCCCGCGAGCTCGACCCAGTCGCCACCACTCGCACATGCGGGCAACAGGAAGGACGCGAGCACAGAGAGCAGAAGAAGACGGAAAGCGCGCATGGAAGTACCGGCTGGATGGACTGCATCCACCTTCGGCAAGCGCCCCCCGAGCGTCAAGAAAAAAATCTTCGGCGCGGGGTTCCCAAACCGATTTCATCTATGCATAATTCGCGCCCCGCACGGCGGGCTGCACTTCGGAGCAGCGGTCGGGCGGGGGATGAGGAGGTCGGGATCGCATTCACGCGGTGTTGACAGACTCGAAAGCCGCGGTAAGATGTGCGGCTCGCTTCAACGAAAGGCCTTCGGGCCGGAGGCTGAAGCCGGTCTGAAATCAACGCTCACGAAGTGTTGACGAATACCAAAACCGCGCTAAGATGGGCGGCTCGCTTCGGAGGAAACTTCGAAGCAACGGGAAGCAGGCGCTGAGGCCGCTTCCGCAGATCTTTGACAGTGTGCGCAGGATACTTATGCGGACGTCTGGCTGGTGGTGTGAGTCCATTAGCAGACGTTCTAGAAAGAGCAAGAAAGATTC